>Skinner_p2__coassemble_142_pt1 | contig 177730 bp, 159 predicted proteins | sample Skinner_p2__metabat2_high_PE_022 | metagenome-assembled genome bin Skinner_p2 | reverse complement strand
TGCACAAAATCGTCAGTCGGCGGGCAATGGTTTCTTATTCGGAGGCAGCCAACAGGGTGCTTTTTGTTTGCCAGAGTATAGATCAGAACTTACGCCAGGCGCTGGGCAGGAACAGTACCAGCATGGGGAACAGCTCCAACCGGCCCGCCAGCATATCGAAGATCAAAACCAGTTTGGCTGGGTTGGAGAAGCCCGCAAAGTTCATCATCGGGCCTACTTGCGACAAACCGGGACCGATATTGTTCAGTGTAGCCGCCACAGCCGTAAAGTTGGTCACCATATCAAACCCATCCAAGCTGATAAGCATGATCGACGCCACCAGGATAAACAGGTAGGCGCAGAGGTAGACATTGGTAGTGCGGATGGTCTCGTGGCTGAGCAGTTTGCCGTCCATCCGCACCGGTGCCACCACCTGGGGATGCATAGCCTGCTTCAGCTCCTTGCCCACCGTTTTGCGGAAGATCAGGATGCGGCTCACCTTCATGCCGCCGCCAGTACTGCCTGCACAGGCGCCGACAAACATCAGCAGCACCAGCAGCTGCTTGGACAAGGTAGGCCACAGGTCAAAGTCGCAGCTGGAGAAGCCGGTAGTGGTGATGATGGAACCCACCTGGAACGCTGCATGGCGCAGCGCCTCTCCCAAACCACTGTACATACTGCGGATGTTCAGCGTAATGATGCCAATGGATACCAGGATGATGCCAAGATACGCCCGGACCTCCTCACTGGACACCGCCCGGCGGAACCGGCGCAGCAGAAGCAGGAAGTAGAAGTTGAAGTTGACACCAAACAGGATCATGAAGATGGTAACGACCCACTGGATATAGGGCGAGAACTGCGCAAAGCTGTCGTTCTTAAAGCCGAAGCCGCCCGTACCCGCCGTGCCAAAAGCGGTAAGCAGAGACTCAAACAAGGGCATACCGCCTGCCATCAGGAACACCAACTGGGCCAATGTAAGCGCCAGGTAGATGCCGTACAGGAGCTTTGCGGTGGACTGGACCTTGGGTACCAGCTTATCCACCTGCGGGCCAGGGCTTTCCGCTTTCATCAGGTTGACGTGGGAACCGCCGGTCAGGGGCAGCAGCGTCAGCAAAAACACCAGCACGCCCATGCCGCCGATCCAGTGGGTAAAGCTGCGCCACAACAGGATGCCCCGGGGCAGCCCCTCCACCGCAGGCAGAATACTGGCGCCAGTGGTGGTAAAGCCGGACACCGTCTCAAACAAAGCATCGATGGGGTCCGGGATGCAGCCGGTCAGCACAAAGGGCACTGCGCCCATAATACTGATGACGATCCAGCTTAGTGCGGTGGTGGCAAAGCCCTCCCGCATATAAAACACTTTGCTGGTGGGTTTAGCCAGCCGCAGCAGCAGACCAAACACAACACACAGGGCTGCGGTGATCAAAAAAGCACCCAGCACAGACCACTCGCCGTAGATTGCACTGGTGGCGGCGGGCAGCATCAGCAGCGCTGACTCGCACAGCAGGATATAGCTCAGCAGCCGGAAAACGATCGCATAGTTCATTGGTCCGCCTCCGTTAATCCGCTACGATATCCCGCAGGTCGTGCAGGCCGTGCTCCAAAGTGACAACGATGACATTGTCCCCCACCTGGATCTCATCGCCGCCGCGGGGGATCAGGATCTGTTCTCCACGCATGATGCAGCACAGCAGCAGGTTCTGTTTCAGGCGCAGGCGGCTCAGCGGCACACCAGTGGCCTTGCTCTCCTCATGGACCGTAAACTCCAGCGCTTCCACCCGGTCATCCAGGATGCGGTACAAGGTCTTGACATTGCTGCCCGCCTCGTTTTGCAGCGCACGCACATACTGCACGATATAGTCACAGGTCATGTACTTGGGATAGACGATGCTGCCCAGCTCCAACCCGCTGATGATATCATCAAACTCCAGACGGTTGATCTTGGTGACCAATTTGCCCTTGGAATGTTTTTTGGCAAACAGGGTCAGCAGCACGTTCTCCTCGTCAATATTGGTCAGCGCCACAAAAGCCTCGGCAGAGCCCAACCCCTCAGAAAGCAGGAAATCCCGGTTGGAGCCGTCCTCGTTCAGGATCTGCGCCTCCGGCAGTTCCTCGGCCAGCTGCATGCAGCGGGCGGGGTCCCGTTCCACGATGCGGACCCGCACCTTGTTCTCCAACAGTTCCTGGCTGAGATAAAAGGCGATCGCACCGCCGCCGACGATCAGGGCATTTTTTACCGGACGCACCGGGAGATTGATCTTCTGGAAGAAATCCCGTGCTCTTTCCTGCGTAGCCAAGAAGGTCACCTGGTCCCCATTGCGCAGCACAAAATCACCGTTGGGGATCAGCACATCTGCCCCGCGCTCCACGGCGCAGACCAGCACATCACTGCCCAGACGGGAGAGGATATCCCGGATCGCCATACCGTCCATCCCCTGTGCTTCGGTCAGTGCGCACTTGATCAGCCGCACACGGCCATCCGCAAAGGTATCGATCTTGCTGGCACCGGGGAACCGCAGCAGATGGGAGATCTCCATAGCGGCAGCCATCTCCGGGTTGACGATGGCCGAAATGCCCGTCTGCTTTTTGATGAACTCCAGCTCATGGCTGTAGGACGGATTGCGCACACGGGCAATGGTGTGGCAGTGGCCTGCCTTTTTGGCAAACATGCAGCACAGCAGGTTCAGCTCATCCGAGCCGGTAATGGCAATGAACACATCCGCCTCTTCGATCCCCGCCTCATATAAGGTGGCAATGGAAGCGCCGTTGCCCACAATGCCCATTACGTCATAGGCCTCACTGATGTGCTCTACCCGGGGCTTGTTAGTGTCGATGACCGTAACATTATGGCCCTCTTCACTGAGCTGCCGCGCCAGCGCTGTGCCGACTTTACCGCCGCCCACCAGAATGATCTTCATACAAACAATTCCTCTCTTTTATAATCGTCCCGCGAAGGGGGAACAAACGCACAAAAAAGCTCCCGAAGCAAAGCCAGACCTGTGCTGAGACGTTCAGACACGCCCCATTTCAGCCGACTCCAGCTGCTGCAGCCGATGCCTTGCTTCGGGAACCCTGGGCGTCCCACTGAACGGGACCCCCTTCTTTTTTAGAAACGCTCTACCCCATCCTGGGTGACCAGGGCATAGACCAGCGGTGCCTCAGCCGGTTTTTCCGGTCCATAGGCAAGACCGCTGCGGTACTCTGCCTCTGCAGCGGCAAACCGCTCCGACGCACCATAGAAGGTAGCCAGGCTCTCCCCGGCCTTTACATAATCGCCCCGCTTTTTATGCAGCACGATGCCCGCAGCAAAATCCAGCGAATCGCCCTTTTTCTGGCGGCCTGCGCCCAGCAGCACACTGGCACTGCCGATCTTTTCTGCGTCGTTCTGGACGATATAGCCGTCCTGCTCGGCCAGCAGTTCATACTTTGCAGCGGGCTGGTCAAACAAGCTGTAATCTTCCAGCACCCGCACATCACCGCCCTGGGCAGCAAACATCTGCTTGCACTTTTCAAAAGCAGAGCCGTCTGCCACCACGGCTTCGGCCATGGCGCGGCACTCGGTGCGGCTGCCCTTGCCTGCCAGCACCAGCATATTGGACGCCAACTGCAGGCACACCTCGGTCAGGTCTGCCGGGCCGCGGCCCTTCAGGACCTCCATGCTCTCCATAACTTCCAGGCTGTTGCCGATATTGTGCCCCAGAGGGGTATCCATATCGGTGATCATGGCAGCCATGCGGCGGCCATGATGGGTGCCGATGGAGACCATCAGTTTTGCCAGCTCAATGCTCTGGTCCACCGTCTTCATAAATGCACCGGTGCCGGTGGTCACGTCCAGCAGGATGGCATCCGAGCCGGAGGCCAGCTTTTTGGACATGATGCTGGAGGCGATCAGCGGGATGCAGCTGACCGTTGCGGTGACATCCCGCAGGGCGTACATTTTTTTATCCGCCAATGCAATGCCCTCGCTCTGGCCAATGACCGACAGTCCGATCTGATTGACCTGGGCAAAGAACTCCTCCTGAGAAAGGGCCGTGCGGGTGCCGGGCACGCTCTCCATCTTATCAATGGTACCGCCGGTATGCCCCAGGCCCCGGCCGCTCATTTTGGCGATCTTGACCCCACAGGCTGCCACGATCGGGGCAATGACCAAGGTGGTCTTATCCCCGACGCCGCCGGTGGAGTGTTTGTCCACCTTGATCCCCGGGATAGGCGACAGATCCACCATGACACCGCTATGGGCCATCACGTCGGTCAGCTCGGCAGTCTCCTCATCGGTCATGCCACGCAGATAGACCGCCATCATCCAAGCTGCCATCTGATAATCAGCCACCTCGCCGCGGGTAAAACCGCCTACGATGGCCTCCAGCTCCTCACGGGTATGGGTGCCCCCATCCCGCTTTTTTGCGATCAAATCATAAATACGCATCACAGGTTCTCCGATCTGCATTTCAGCACAGGACAGCGCTCTCCCGCACAGTGTTGCGCAGGCAGGGCCTTGTCAATTATAGAGTATACCGGTTTCCGGGATAAAATCAAGCGGAAAACGCACCCCCTCCCTGCAAAAGCGGCAAATTGCTCCTGAACATATGGGGAATGTGTAGATTTTTCCCGCTTTTTCGAAAAAAAGTGGTCGTTCCAGCCTGCCTTCCGGCTTTTGTTCCTCCCCCTCCTTTCGGGGTCGTCAGCGGAAAACAAAATGGGCGCGACTGCCCAAAAGCAAGCCGCGCCCACGATCAAAAGGCCGGAGGTGATTTGGTTAACGAGACCCCTTATCGTAGGGGATGCCCTCCGCCTTAGGTGCCATGCTGTTTTTGGAGGTAAAGGCCAGGATGATCATCGAGGCCACAAAAGGCATCATGTTGTAGATGTTGCTGGACCATTGCAGCTGTGCCAGGAAAGTAGAGTCCGCAATGTTGGCCAGACTCTTAAACACAGCAAAGAACATGGCCGCACCACAGATGTGCATGGGCTTCCACTGGCCAAAGATCATGACCGCCAGGGCCAAAAAGCCTGCGCCGGTAACACCCACTTCAAAGTTCCAGGTCTGCACCGGGGGCACCACATATGCCATGCCGCCGATGGCGCCCAGCGCACCGGAGAGCAGAACGCCGGCATAACGCATCTTGTACACGTTAACGCCCACCGAGTCCGCTGCCTGGGGATGCTCACCGCAGGCCCGCAGACGCAGGCCAAAGCGGGTCTTGTACAGAACGAGATAACTGATCACCAACAGGATCAACCCCAGCGGGACAAAGATGCTGAGCTCCAGCCCGCCAATGCTGAACAGGAAGGGCTTATTGGAGTAAGTCAGCTTTGCGCTGCCGCTTTCGCTGAAGTACTTGGCGATGACCACGGCAATGGCGGTAGCCAGCAAGTTCAGCGCTGTACCGCCTATGGTTTGGTCTGCTTTTAGGTTGATGGAGGCATACGCCAGCAGCAAACTGTAGATCATGCCCGCCAGTGCTGCCACCAGCACCGAGATCACCACCACCGCAAAGGGCGGCAGGCTCGGCGGCAGCATGGTCAGGGTCAGCACACCCGCCACGCCGCCGATGACCATGATGCCCTCCAGCGCGATGTTGATAATGCCGGAGTGCTCACTGAACATACCGCCCAGGGCCACCAGCATCAAAACGATGCCGTACAGCAAGGTATATTTGATCAGAAGCAGCATATCATTTGCCCTCCTTCGGTTTTTCTGCAGGGGCAGGCTCTGCGTTTACATTTGTCTTGTCTTTGTGCTTGAACAGCAGGGTGTGGATCTTGCCGCGGAACAGCATCGAGAAAGCGCACAGGTAAATGATGATGCCGCTGATCAGATCCGCCACCTCAGTGGGGTAGTACTTGGTGGAAAGGAATGCGCCGCCCACCGAAATGTGGGAGATGAACAGGGCCGAGAAGATCACGCCCAGGGGGTTGGAGCTGGCCAGCAGCGCTACCGAGATGCCGTTGAAACCAATGGCCGGCAGGCTGGTGGAGTTCAGCGGGTTCCACTCGGAGACAGCAGACAGATAGTACAGACCCGCACCAAAACCAGCCAGCGCACCGGCAATGGTCATGGAGAGGATGATGTTCTTCTTTTCATTGATGCCGGCATAGCGGGCAGCATTCTTGTTCAGGCCCACCGCCTTCAGCTCATAGCCAAAGGTGGTCTTGTTCAGCACCACCCAGATCAGGATCGCCACAGCAATGGCCAGGAAGATCGCGATGGTGGTGCTGTTGGTCTGGAACATCTTGTTCAAGCCAAAATCCGGGATCAGGCTCTGGGCCAGATCCTTATGCTTGCGCAGGTTCAGGGTACGGGTGTTCCGGGCATCGTACATAGGGCCGGTACCGTACTGGTAGATCAGCTCGTTGACCAGATACAGGCCGATCCAGTTGAACATAATGGAGGTAATGACCTCGTTGATGTTCAGGTAGGCTTTGAAGAAGCCGGGGATCGCACCCCAGATGCCGCCCATGATGGTAGCCACCAGCAGGCACACGAACCAGGGCAGCTTGAGCATGATGGCACAGTACAGCGCACCGTAGGCGCCCAGCGTATACTGGCCGGCCGCACCGATGTTGAACAGGCCGGTCTTAAAGGCAAACGCCACCGACAGACCGGTCATGATCAGCGGTGCAGCGTTGGCCAGGACCTTGCCCACGCCATACGGCGCATCAAAGAAGCCGCCCAGCAGGATGCGGACAAAACCGTCGCCCCATGCATGGGACGGGTTGATGGCCAGCAGTACCAGGTAACCGCCTACCAGACCGATGACAACGCACAGCAGCGCTGCCAGCACACTGGTGATGGAATCCTGCGCACCGCTGCGGGAAAGCATATTCTTTTTCATGGATCAATCCCTCCCCTGTTTGCGGGCGCCGGCCATATACAAGCCCAGCTCCTGGACGGTGGTGGTTTTGGGGTCAAATTCGCCCACGATCTCGCCCTCGTACATGACAAGGATGCGGTCGGAGAGGTTCATCACCTCGTCCAGCTCCAGGCTGACCAACAGCACCGCCTTGCCCTTATCCCGCTCGGCCACGATCTGGCTATGGATATACTCAATAGCGCCCACATCCAGGCCGCGGGTAGGCTGCACCGCCACCAGCAGCTGCGGGTCGCGGTCGATCTCACGGGCGATGATGGCTTTTTGCTGGTTGCCGCCGGACATGCTGCGCACGATGGTGCTGCTGCCCTGGCCGCTGCGCACGTCGTACTGCTGGATCAGCCGATCCGAGTACTCCCGCACCTTATCCTTGCGGATGATGCCGCCGTGCTGGAACTCCGGCTCCCAGTAACGCTGCAGCACCATATTGTTCTCCAGCGTATAATCCAGCACCAGGCCGTGCTTATGCCGGTCCTCCGGGATATGGCCCATACCCTGTTTTGCGCGGTCCCGGATGGAAGCCCGGGTGATGTCCTTGCCACCCAGGGTGATCTTGCCGGCAGCGATCTTCTCCAGACCGGTCAGCCCATAGACGAACTCCGTCTGTCCGTTGCCTTCAATACCAGCCAGACAGACGATCTCGCCCTGGCGGACCTGGAAGGAAACATTCTTGACCGAATCCTTTTTGTGCTGGGCGTTGTGCATGGTAACGCCCTCCACATCCAGGATCACCTCACCGAGCTTAGCGGGCTGCTTTTCCACCTGCAGCTGCACATCACGGCCCACCATCAGGCGGGACAGCTCCTCTTTGTTGGTGTCCGCAATGTCCACCGTACCCATATACTTGCCCTTGCGCAGCACGGTGCAGCGGTCGGCCACAGCCATGATCTCATTGAGCTTATGGGTGATGAACAGGATGGACTTGCCCTCCTTTTTGAACCCGCGCATGATCTCCATCAGTTCATCGATCTCCTGCGGGGTCAGCACAGCGGTGGGCTCGTCAAAGATCAGGATCTCGTTGTCACGGTAGAGCATCTTCAAGATCTCCACACGCTGCTGCATACCCACCGAGATATCACTGATCAGTGCGTCCGGGTCCACCTTCAGACCATACTTTTCGCTCAGGGCCACCACCTTTTTGCGGGCTTCCGCCTTCTGCAAAAAGCCCATGCGGTTCGGCTCCACACCCAGGATGATATTATCCAGCACGGAGAAACACTCCACCAGCTTGAAGTGCTGGTGGACCATGCCAATGCCCAGGGCGTTGGCATCGTTGGGGTTGCGGACTGCAACCTCCTTGCCGTTTTTCAGGATCTTACCATGTTCCGGCTGATACAGGCCGAACAGCACACTCATCAGCGTACTTTTGCCCGCGCCGTTCTCGCCCAGCAGGGCGTGCACCTCGCCCTTGCGCAGTTGCAGGGTGATATCGTCGTTGGCCTTGATGCCGGGAAACTCCTTGGTGATATGGAGCATCTCGATCACGAATTCCTCTGCCAATCTGCTCACTCTCCTTTCGTACCGTAAAAGGCACACTTTACTAGCTTCCATTATACCTGATTTTCGACCCGTTGCACACTTCTTTTTTATTTTTTGGAGAAAAGTCGGATTATTAGTATTACTTTTATGCATTATGCACAAATATTCTCGTGTTCCTTTTGTCCTCCGCCCCAAAGAACAGACCTTTCTCCCCTGTTTTTTGCGTGTTTATGTACTTTCACTCTCCATGGCAGAATGATGAAGGCTGGGGCTTTTTCGCCTTTTTTCCGCACTGCTGCTCCCTAACACGCACATCCCCAGTGAAAAACGCCATCCAAAAGCAGAGGGACGGCAAAGCTCTCCCTTTGCCGTCCCTCTATGTACCGCAGACCTCAGCCCCGGGTCTTTTCCCAATAAGCCCCCATGCTCTGGCCCGGCTGGTCCGTAACTTCCTGGCAGAGATACTCTTCCAGCCCCCAATCCTGGGGTCGGAATGTCAGGGCATCCTCCACCGTGTCAAACTCCACCTCGGCATACCAAAACTCTGTAGGCTGCCCTTGATCCACCCGGTTCACTTCCAGCAAGTGGGTCTCTCCCAGGGCATAGCTGCGGCGCAGCTTGCCGATCAGCGGCTTGGCAATGATCTTCTGTTCCAGCTGGCGGAACAGCTCCTGGTCTATGGGGCGCTCGATCTCCTCCCGGGCCAGGGTACCCGCCGACTTAAAGCAGAGGATATACTGCGTATCGCCTCCGGTCAGCGCTTCTTCCCGGATGCGCACGGTAGGATGCACACTGATATACCCCTGCCGCATCCGAAATTCCTCCCGCAGGGGCAGTCCCTGGGGCCAGCCGCTCACCAGCCATTTGCGTTCGATCTCCATATTCATTTCCTCCATTGCGGTGATGTATGATCGTATTGTAACACATTTTCACGGGATTTTCTTTGAAACTTTTCCATAAACTCTGCCTGCGCCCTCCGTCCGTGCCCTGTTTTTTGCTGTATACAGGACTCCATCCCCAACCCAAAAAACACACGGAACAACGCACCTGCCACACCTTATAAGTCATACTCATCCCCCATCTGATGGGCTGCCTTGGCAAAATCAAAGCGTTTGCTCCAAAATTCCATTTGCTCTCCATAACAAAATCGTCATTTTTGTCTGTTGCCTTTTTGTGGCGTGTACGTTATAATCGACCCGTAGATAGCAGCGGCGCTGTGGGTCAGGCTGACTCGCAGCGCCGTTTTATTCAGGTTTTGATTGGGTGCGGCGGCATTCGCGGCAAGTAAGGAGCAGAATTTATGGCAGCAAACGTAAAGGAGATCTACGGCAGCAAGGTATTCAACGAGCATATAATGAAAGAGCGCCTGCCCAGCGCCACTTACAAGAGCTTACAGAATACCCTGCACCGGGGCGCACCGCTGGACATTGAAGTGGCCAACGTGGTAGCCAGCGTGATGAAGCGCTGGGCTATGGAGATGGGCGCCACCCACTACACCCACTGGTTCCAGCCCCTGACCGGCACCACCAGTGAGAAGCACGACGGCTTTGTAAGCCCCTTGGGGGATGGCACTGCCATTATGGAGTTCTCCGGCAAGGAGCTGGTCCGCGGCGAGCCGGACGCCTCCTCCTTCCCCTCCGGCGGCCTGCGGGCTACTGCCGAGGCCCGCGGCTACACCGCCTGGGACCCCACCAGCTATGCCTTTGTAAAGGATGACGTACTGTGCATTCCCACCGCCTTTGTCAGCTACACCGGCGAGGCGCTGGACAAAAAGACCCCCCTGCTGCGCTCTATGAACGCCCTGTCCACCCAGGCGGTGCGCATCCTGAAACTGTTTGGCGCGGACATTGACTATGTCTCTACCACGGTCGGCCCGGAGCAGGAGTACTTCCTTATCAAGAAAGAGGACTACGAGGCCCGCCAGGATCTGATCCTCACCGGCCGCACCCTGTTTGGCGCGCCTTCTTCCAAGGGGCAGGAGCTGGAGGAGCACTACTTTGGCGTGATCCGTCCGGAGGTCTCCGCTTTCATGAAGGAACTGGATGTGGAGCTGTGGAAGCTGGGCGTCCCGGCCAAGACCAAGCACAACGAGGTCGCCCCCTGCCAGCATGAGCTTGCCCCCATTTTTGATACCGCCAACGTCGCCATCGATCACAATCTGCTGACCATGGAGATGATGAAGAAGATCGCGCCCCATTACGGGCTGGTCTGCCTGCAGCACGAAAAGCCTTTTGAGGGCGTCAACGGCAGCGGCAAGCACAACAACTGGTCCATGTCCACTGTGGACGAAAACCTGCTGGACCCCGGTGACACCCCGATGGAGAACCTGCAGTTCCTGGTGTTCCTGGCAGCTGTGATCAAGGCTGTGGACGAATACGCCGACCTGCTGCGCACATCGGTCGCCACGCCGGGCAACGATCACCGCCTGGGTGCAAACGAAGCTCCCCCGGCCATCATCTCCATCTTTGTAGGTGAGGAACTGGAGGCCGTTATCGACGCCCTCGCTTCGGATTCTCCTTACGCAGGGCCCATCAAAATGAAGATGAACCTGGGCGTTGATGTGCTGCCCACCCTGAGCAAGGACACCACCGACCGCAACCGCACCTCTCCCTTTGCGTTTACCGGCAACAAGTTCGAGTTCCGTATGCCCGGTTCCTCGGAGAACCTGAGCGACGCCAACACCATCCTGAACACCGCCGTTGCCAAAGTCCTGAAGGGCTACGCCGACGAGCTGGAAGGCGCTGAGGACTTTACCGCAGCGGTGATCAAGCTGATCAAACGCACCATCCGGGATCACCGCCGTGTCATCTTTAACGGCAACGGCTACACCGCCGAGTGGGAGGCAGAGGCTGAGCGCCGCGGTCTGCCCAACAAAAAGACCGCCCCGGAGGCTCTGCCCGCCTTGATCGCCCCCAAGAACATCGCTCTGATGGAGGAGTTCGGGGTGCTGACCAAGATCGAGATGCACAGCCGCTATGAGGTGGAGATGGAGCACTACTCCAAGATCCTGAACATCGAGGCACTGACCATGCTGGAAATGGCCCGCAAGCAGCTGCTGCCTGCGATCAATGCCTATATGCGGGTCGTGGCAGATACCGCAGCAGCAAAGCGCAGCGTCAGCCAGTCGATCAGCGTTCACAGCGAGCTCAAGACCCTGGAGCGGCTGTCGGCAGATGCAGACGCCATGAGCGACGCCATCGACGAGCTGCAGCAGGTGGTGGATGCTGCCGAGGCATTGACCGACGAGACCGCCCGTGCCAACGCTTTCCATGACACGGTGCTGCCGGTGATGGCCCGGCTGCGGGCTGCGGCAGACGATGCTGAGACCCTGTGCGATGCCAAGTACTGGCCTCTGCCCAGCTACAGCAAGATGCTGTACTACGTCTGAGCCAGTGCTCCCCTGCATTAAACAAACCAAAAAGGTCCGCGCTCCGGCGCGGACCTTTTTTCTGCCTTAGGGAAAACAAAACACAAAAGGGACGCCCCGACGGGGCGTCCCTTTTGCTTTGGAAGTCAGAGTAAATTCAAATTTCTGCCTGCAGCAGAGAATTACTGGATGTAGTTGACAGTGGTGAACTCGCTGACGGTGGGCTTCACGCTGTCCTCGCAGCTGTTGTCCACAACCAGCTCACCGGAAGCGATCTTAGCCTTCAGAGCCTCGTAATCCTCAACGGTGAAGGTCTTGAAGTTCCAGCTGTCCTCAGCGGTGGGCAGGCCGACGTAGTTGCCCTCCTCCAGGCCGAAGTTGCCGTTGGTGGCAGCGATCTCGGACCAGTTGCCCTCCTCGATGGTGCTCAGAGAGCTCTCCACAGCCTCGGACAGGCCCTTCATAGCGGAGGTCACGAACGGGTTGTAAGCATAGGTGCCATCAGCCACGCCTTTGACGCCCAGGTAGTTCTGGTCAACGTCAACACCGATGACCTTGCCGTTGTTCTTCAGAGCAGCCTCAACAGCAGAGGTGTAGATGCCGCCGCCGCAAGCAAAGATAATCTCGGTGCCGTTGGCATACCAGCCCTCCATACGGGAGGTGATGTTTGCATCGCCGTAGAACTGGCCGCCGTAGAAGTAGTTGACCTCCACCTTGGTGCCCAGCTCCTGTGCAGCAGCGTCGATGCCCTGCACATAGCCGTAGCCGTAGCGGATAACAGCGGGCACAGCCATGCCGCCCAGGAAGCCCAGCTTGGTGTAGCCGTCCTTGGCAGCAGCGTAACCTGCCAGGTAACCTGCCTGCTCCTCCTTAAAGGTGATGCAGTAGCAGTTGTCGGGGATAGCATCGGTGCCGATGTCGAACTGAGTCACGTCCACAGCGATGAACTTGACATCGGGGTACTGCTCAGAAGCCCAAGCCAGAGATGCGCCGTACAGGTAGCCAACGCAGACGACCACCTCAGCACCCTCGTTGACAGCCTGACGGATCATGGTCTCACGATCCTCATCAGAAGCGTCAGCCTCGGGGATGTAGTACTGGCAGTTGTCGCCCATGTAGCCGGTGACAGCAGTCCAGCAAGCCTGGTTGAAGCTCTCATCATCGATGGTGCCGGTGTCGCAGCACAGAGCAACCTTAACGATCTTGCCGGCAGCCTCGGAAGAAGCAGCCTCAGAGCTGGCAGCAACGCTGGAGGAAGCTGCGGAAGAAGCAGTGCTGGAGGAAGAACCGCCGCAAGCAGTCAGGATAGAAGCAACGGCGGCGGCGCCTGCCACTGCCATAAAATTACGACGAGAAATCATCTGCATAAGAATAATCTCCTTTTTTTAATCGGCCCCAGGGGTGTCGCCCCTCAGCCCGAATTTCTCAACTGAACAGCGCTACAAATGATACCGTTCACCTTAAAGTATAGCCGCTAACCGCGTGGGTTTCAAGTAAATTCCGATTACAAATTCTTTACAAAAGCTTTAGAGTTCCTTTGCTGCAACATTTGCCGGACCAAAACCAAAGGGCAGCAGCTCGTCCATAGAGCGCTCGATAAAATCGTCCGGGGTACGAGCCATGATCACATTCAGCTCCGGGCCGCCAAATTCAAACAGAGCCTGGCGGCAGACGCCGCAGGGCGAAGTGATCAGCTCATTGACCTCGCCCCGGCGGGCCCCCACCACCGCAATATCCGTGAACTGGGTCACACCCTGGCTCACTGCATGGAACAGAGCGCTGCGCTCTGCACAGCTGGTGGGGGTAAAGGCGGCATTTTCCACATTGCAGCCGGTAAACACCCGGCCATCCGCGGCGCGCAGTGCTGCCCCTACCAAAAAATTGCTGTAAGGCGCATAGGCTTTTTCCCGCGCAGCCAGCGCCTGACGGATCAGCTCCTGCTTTTCTTCCAGAGTCAGATGGGTCATATTACAGACGCCTCCTTCCGGGTATCAAAAATACGGTCGGATCAATACTCTGCGCCCAGAGCCACCTTCATCATATCGGTAAAGCTCTTCTGGCGCTGCTCCGGGGTGGTGATCTCCGGCGCCACAAAGCTATCCGAGATGGTCAGCAGGCAGGCAGCATTCTTGCCCAGGGTCGCAGCGTTGGCAAACAGAGCAAAGCTCTCCATCTCCACGCAGACGCAGTCACGCTCATCCCGCAGCTTCTCCCAATAGGTGGGCTGCTCATCCGAAGGCTGACGGTAGAACACGTCCGAAGAATGGACACCGCCCTCGATCAGGGGGATGCCCAGCTTCTCCGCAGAGGCACGGAGCTTTGCGTTCAGCTGTGCGCTGGGCAGGGTGTAGTCCTTATCGTAGCCGCTCTGCACCTTGGCATAGCTGGACTCGCTGACAGCGCTGTTGGCCAGCACCACATCAAACAGCTTTGCCTTGGTGGTGTAGCTGCCCGCAGAGCCGATGCGGATGATGTTGTCCACATCGTAGAACTTGAACAGCTCGTAGGAGTAGATGCCGATGGAGGGCATGCCCATACCGCTGCCCATCACGCTGATGGGACGGCCCTGGTAGGTGCCGGTAAAGCCCAGCATCCCACGCACGCCCGTCACCTGACGGACATCCTGCAGGAAGGTATCAGCAATGAACTTGGCGCGCAGCGGGTCGCCCGGCATGAGCACCGTCTTGGCAAAATCGCCCGGCTGGGCACTGATATGAGGGGTAGACATAAATAGAACACGCTCCTTTAAATTGTATAATGGTCTTTACCGGTTGCGGTAACTACTGCGGTTGAACACATTCTGAGGCGGGATGTACTTATTGCCGGACCGGATCTCAAAGTGACAATGGTTGCCACTGGATCTGCCGGTGCTGCCCACATAGCCAATGAGCTGCCCCTGTTTCACGGTTTGTCCCGCACTAACGACCAGGGACAGGCAGTGGGCGTACACAGTCTTATAGCCGCCTGCGTGGTTGATGATAATAGAATAGCCATAGTTGCTGCCTGCGCCTGCACGGTTATAACCGGCCTTTGCCACCGTGCCCCCTGCCGAAGCATAAATGGGGGTACCGGCACTGGCGCAGATATCCACGCCCCGGTGGCTGCCGCCAAACCAGCGCGAGCAATAGCTATACCCCGGCACCGGCCAGATAAACTGACCGCTGCCCGTGATAAATGTGGTCTTGTTGGTGATCTTTTTGGTGCCCACCACCACCTTTTTGGTCACCGGTTCCTGCAGGGTCTCGCTGCCAAGGATGGTCTGCTCCAACAGCATCCCGTCCGTATCGTAAATGTTCTGAGCTGTCACCGCCCGCAGACCATTCTGGCCTTCCTGCAGGGTCTTGGTGGTGCCCACTGTGTACTCATTGGATTTTGTCTTTTCGATGGCGTAGGGGATCTCCTCTTTCCAGGTGACGGTCTTTGTGATCTGCACCTCCAGCAGAGACTCCTCCTTGGTGATGACCAGCTCATCCCCTGGCATGATGCTGGAATCCTGGCTCAGGGGTGCACCCTTAAAGTTGGGGTTCAGGGCGCAAAGCTCCTTCATGGTCAGGTTGTTCTTCTGGGCGATCTCCCACAGGGTATCGCCTGTCAGGACTTTATAGAGCTTTTGCTGCTGCTGCACCTTGGTGAGCAGTTCTTTCACCTGGTTATAGTCCTGGAAGCTCTCGTTAAAATAAATGCCGTTCTCCAGCTCGATGGAATGGTTGAAGCCCACCGTAACGTTGGGATCATCCTCTTGTTCATAGGGCGCCAGCAGACTGCTCAGGAAGCTTTGCAGCTGCACGCCTTCCTCACACACAGCGGTGAGCTGCCCGTCCAGATACAGGGCGGTGCCCTCGCTGATCTGGTCGTCTGAGGTGCGGAGGATGGCATCCGCCATGCTGTTCTCGTCCATCACATCATGGGCCACACCCACTGTATAGGCGGGTTCAATGGTCCACTCGGTCTTTTCGGTACCTGCATAATTGATACGCTGCTGCACAGCATCCCGGGCAGAGTTGAACACGTCCTCGTTGGCCACATAGCCCACCGTCTCGCCGTTGACCTGCACCGCCAGCGCATAGGGGCGCTGCACCACTGTGGAGACCACCACCCACATGGCGCCCGCCGCAGCCATGGGCAGCAGGTACATTGCCAGACGGGGCAGACGCTCCAGGTTATGGCGTATACCGGCAGCCAGATAGCTGCCGCTGATCTTCAATGCGGCACGCAGCCCCTGCTGGCAGCGGATCTGATGCGCCCGCACCAGCAGACGACAGATGCCCCGGAACAGGATGTAAAAGGGACCTATCAGCTCCTCCAGCACCCGGGCTGCCCCGGGGAAGGCGGTCGCGCCCAGCTCATGGGCAAAACGGCCAGCCCAGGCCACCAATGCCAGGAAAACATCCCGCACCCATCGGCCGGCCCGTACAAACGCATATTCTGTACAAAAACCCAGGGCATAAAACACCTCGCCCAGGGTCAGCAGCACCGGGTTGGAGGCCAGATACTGCACCGCAGCCTCCGCCTTGCTTTGCCACACACCACGCATACTGTGTCGGCGCAGCAACGTGCGGCACTGCACCTGCGCCCACCAGGAACGCAGCTTTTGCCGTTTGTCTGCCGGCGGCTGCGGGGGCGTATTTTTTTGTTCGATCAAAAGGGAGGGCTCCTTCCTAAAGGTCAAATTTTGTGCACCGTCCAGCGGCACAGCACGAAACAGCACAGCCCCGCCAACCTGCCCTTAAAGGGCTGGGACGCAGCGGAGCGGCGCCGGGGAACCAGTGCATCTCCAAGGCTGAACACAGCATGGGGCTACCGCACCAGCAAATTTTTGTTCTTTCTCTTTTATTATACACGCTCCGCCGGATGAAACAAGCGCTGACACAGATTTTGCACCGACTTTTCACCAAAACAGAGCCTGGATGTCCGGCGGCAGCGGACACTCCACCGTAATGCTGTGCAGCTGCTGCGGGGCATCGATCCAAAGGCGCTCCCCTTCCTGACGGCCCTGGGGCAGCCAAAAGGTCTGCCGGGCACAATGCAGCGCCTGCCGCCCGATCCGCTCCCGGCTGCCGCCGTAGAGATCATCCCCTGCCAGCGGATGTCCCAGATGGGCAAAGTGGACCCGGATCTGGTGGGTACGGCCGGTCACCGGCAGGCAGGCCGCCAAGCTCAGGCCGTTTTCTGCCCGGAGGATCTCATATTCTGTACGGCTTGGTTTGCCCTCCGGCGTAACACAGCGGCCAATAATGCTGTCCCCCCGGCGGCCGATGGGGGCATCTATAACGCCTGGTCCCAAGGGCAGCTCCCCCTGCGGCACCGCATAGTAGAGCTTTTGCACCCGCTGGGCCAGCAGCGGCGCAGCATAGGCATGCTTTGCCGCCAGCACCAGGCCGCTGGTGTCCTTGTCGATGCGGTTCACCGGACGGAACACCGGGCACACGCCGTGCTCCAGCGCCCAGGCTGCATAGCCATTGGCCAAAGTGCCCTCCGGATAATTCAAGGTAGGATGTACTGCCAGCCCGGCGGGCTTATCCACCAAAAGCGCAAAGGGGTCCTCATAGACGATGCGCAGACCGATCTCCGGCTGCGGACGAACGCCAGCACCCTGGGGCGGCAGTGCAAACCGGACCACCTGCCCCGGAAAGACCCTCTGATTGGCCAGCACCGGCCGGTCATCCGCAAAAAAGCCGCCGCCCTGGAACTTGACCCCGCGGGAGAGGTCGGACGACACGGCGCACCGACGCAAAAAATTGCGCAGCAGCACCCCCTGCGGCCCTTCTTGATCCGGCACCCGGAAACACAGCTCCATCCCCGTGCTCTTCCCCTCTCCTGGGTACGGCTGCCGCCGCTGAAGGCCGGCGCCGCACATCGATTCTTGCACAAACAGTATATCAAAAAAAGCCGCATCTTGCAAATGCCGCCGGTTTATGATATTATGTGCAATGGAAAACGAGTGGAACATACGGCGGCGGGGCGGCTTTGACCGCTCTGAGGAAAGTCCGGGCCTCATAGAGCACGGTAACTGCTAACGGCAGCCGAGGGTGACCTCAGGGAAAGTGCAACAGAAAGGAAACCGCCGCAGCAATGCGGTAAGGATGAAAGGGCGAGGTAAGAGCTCACCAGCGCATGGGTGACTATGCGGCTTTGTAAACCCTACCGGAAGCAACGCCTATATGGGACGTACAGCGCTGCTCGCGTGTCCTGAAGGCGGCACGAGCCTGTCAGCAATGGCAGGCCTAGACAGATCGTCGTTTAATACAGAACCCGGCTTACGGTCTATCTCGTTTTCCATTTTTGATGTTTGAGAGCTGCTGCGCTGTGCGCAGCGGCTTTTTTGCTTGTGTGCCGCAGATTTTTGCGCCGTTCGGCTTTTCGTTTGCGGCGGTTTGTGGTATACTATGGGCGCGCCGGGCCATCGCCCGGATAGACTGGATAAAGGATGTGGAATCCTCCTATGAAGGATGGTTTTTTGAAAGCTGCCGCACTCTCCCCTGCGCTGCGGGTGGCAGACTGCGGATATAACGCCGCTCAGGTCGTGGATGCAATGCGTCAGTGCTCCCAGCGGGGCGTCAAGCTGGCGGTGTTCCCGGAGCTATGCCTTACGGGCTACACCTGCGGCGACCTGTTTTTGCAGCGCACCCTGCAGCAGGGTGCACTGGATGCGCTGGACCAGGTTCTGAGCGCCAGCACCGGCCTGGACCTGGTGACCCTGGTGGGGCTGCCCCTTTTGCTGCATGGCAAGCTGTACAACTGTGCCGCCGTGGTCTCCGGCGGGCGTCTGCTGGGTCTTGTGCCCAAAACCTATCTGCCAAACTACGCTGAGTTTTACGAAAAGCGGCATTTTGTGCCCGGCAGCACCCAGGTAGAGACGGTGACCGTCTGCGGACAGCAGACCCTGTTTGGCACCTCTTTGCTGTTTGCCTGCCGTCAGATGCCCAGCTTTGTGCTGGGAGTGGAGCTGTGCGAGGACCTGTGGAGCGTACTGCCCCCCTCCACCTTCCACGCCCTGGCGGGTGCTACGGTGATCGCAAACCTGTCCGCCAGTGACGAAACGGTGGGCAAGGCAGAGTACCGCCGCTCGCTGGTGGAAAATCAGTCTGCCCGTCTGCTGTGCGGTTATCTGTACGCTTCGGCAGGTCACGGCGAGAGCACCCAGGATATGGTGTTTGCCGGCCACGACCTGATCGCAGAAAACGGCTCTCTGCTGGCGGAGACCACCCCCTTTGCCGGGGGATGGGCTGAGACCGAGCTGGACTGCCAGCGCCTGGAGGCCGATCGGGTGCGCAGCACCAGCTTTGAAAGCTCCGACGAGGGCTACCAGACCGTGCTGTTTGACCTGGCTCTGACCGAAACTGCGCTGACCCGCCGGGTGGACACCGCCCCCTTTGTGCCCGGGGATGCAGCCTGCCGCGCCCAGCGGTGCGAGCTGATCCTGACCATGCAGGCAGACGGCCTGGCCAAGCGTCTGGAGCACGCCCATGCCAAAAAGGCCGTACTGGGCATCTCCGGCGGTCTGGACAGCTGTCTGGCACTGCTGGTGGCCGTGCGCACCATGAAGCAGCTGGGACGCCCGGTCTCGGACGTGCTGGCCGTGACGATGCCCTGTTTTGGCACTACCCGCCGCACCCGCTCCAACGCAGAGATCCTCTGTGCAGAGCTGGGGGTGGAGTTCCAGGAGATCGACATTGCCCGCACCGTCCACAGCCACTTCAATGACATCGGCCAGGACGAGGATGTGCTGGACGTCACCTTTGAGAATGGGCAGGCCCGGGTGCGCACCCTGGAGCTGATGGATCTGGCCAACCGCACAGGGGGGCTTGTGGTCGGCACCGGCGACCTGTCCGAGCTGGCGTTGGGATGGGCCACCTACAATGGCGATCATATGAGTATGTACGGCGTCAACGCTGGCGTCCCCAAGACCTTGGTGCGTCATCTGGTACAGTATGAGGCAGAGCAGGCCGGACCCGGCACCCTACAGCAGGTCCTGTATGACATTCTGGACACGCCCGTATCGCCGGAGCTGCTGCCGGCACAAGACGGAGAGATCGCCCAGCGGACCGAGGACCTTGTAGGCCCTTATGAGCTGCACGACTTTTACCTTTATTATGTACTGCGTTTTGGCTTTGGGCCGGGCAAGATCTTCCGGCTGGCAAAGGCCGCCTTTGCCAACCGGCCGGAGTATACCGACCAGATCCTGTACAAATGGCTGCGCAACTTCTACTGGCGCTTTTTTGCCCAGCAGTTCAAGCGCAGCTGCCTGCCCGATGGCCCCAAGGTGGGAAGCGTGAGCCTTTCGCCCCGGGGCGACTGGCGGATGCCCAGCGATGCCGCCGCTGCTTTGTGGCTGGCGGAGCTGGAGCAGCTGTCCCTGCATTAAGGAGCAAGTATGAAGCAAAAACACACTTTGTGGGTCAATCTGGCATTTGCCGCGGTGATCCTTGTTTTAGCCGGGCTGCTGCTGGTGCTGCGCAAAGGCCCCAGCGATGCGCCCCTTGCCGCCGAGCTGATCTACGGCGACAACAACACCGTGATGCAGATCCCCCTGGACGGCCCCGCCCGTTACGACGTGGACACCGGATATCTTACGGTACACATTGAGGTGACGGAGGGGGCAGCCCGGTTTGTGGACTCCCCTTGTCCGGACCATGTGTGTGAGAGTTTTGGCTGGATCACGGTGGAGGATCAGACCGCCAGCTGTCTGCCGGCCCGGGCGGTGCTGACCATCGTCCCGGCTGCCTGAGCCAAAGGAGCATAAACTATGATGGATGAACATGATCGCCGTCTGCGGCAGATCCGCCCCACACCATCCCAGCAGGATGATGGCCCTGTAGAGGTGGACAGCTCCGCATTTTTTGCCGAACCGGCTCCGCCGCCGGTCACTCAACCTGCACCCCCGTCGTCTCCCGTCCAGCCGCCGGAGCCGCCCCGGATGCCAAAACGAGGTATTTTCATGCTGATTTTGCAGGCGATCCTGAGTGTGGCCGCGCTGGTGCAGCTGGCACGCACCCAGATGCTGCCCATGCTGTACCTGGCCGTGCTGGCCGTGCTGCTGGTGTTGTTATGGTTCGTAGTCTGGCGCTGCCAGCGCTACCGCCACAGTTTTATTGCGCACGGTGTTTCGCTGCTTTTATCCATTGCACTGGCCGCAGGCTGCGTTTATGCGCAGCAGGGCCTGACCGCTCTGGACAACATCACTGCGGGCGAGGTGACCGGCGCCGAGGCTCACAAGGTCACTCTGGAACCCTTTGTCGTGTATCTGAGCGGTGTGGACACCCGCGGCGCTCTGACCGAAAATGCCCGCAGTGATGTGAACATTCTGGCTGTGGTAAACCCGGAGACCAAGCAGGTGGCGCTGATCAACACGCCCCGGGATTATTATGTGGACCTGGCGGGCACCTCCAGCAAGGACAAGCTGACCCACGCAGGTATGTACGGCGTCCAGACCTCTATGGACACGCTGGGCAACCTGTATGGCGTAAAGGTAGACCACTTTGTCCGCATCAACTTTGCAGGCTTTATCAGCATCGTGGATGCCATTGGCGGAGTGGACGTCTACTCCGACCAGGCATTCACCTCGGTGGGCAGCCCTGGCTATTACGACCCCACCACCTTTGCAGAAGGCTGGAACCACCTGGACGGCAAGGCTGCCCTGGCTTTTGCCCGGGAGCGCCACGCTTTTGCCACCGGTGATATCCAGCGCGGCATCAACCAGATGAAGGTCATTGACGCTATGCTGAGCAAGCTCAAGTCCCCTTCGCTGCTGATGAGCTTTTCCAAGCTGATGGACGCTGTATCTGACTGCTTTGTGACCAGCTTCTCTCAGGCGCAGATCTCGGCGCTGGTGCGGATGCAGCTGGCCGATTTTGCGGAGTGGCAGATCCAGAGCTACACCGCCACCGGCACCAGCGGCTCCAGCACCCACTGCTACTCCGCACAGGGGCAGAAGCTGTACATCATGAAGCCGGACGAAAACTCGGTGAACGAAGCCCGTGCCCTGGCAGCCTCGGTACTGGGCGGACAGCTGTCGGCCGACAGTTCCAGCAGCTCTGCTGCACAGCCCCCTGAAAAAACCGATGTCCACACCCCCACCGCGGACCCCAACGCCGCTGTTCCGGTGCCGGAACCCACACCGGACAGCGTGATCCTGGAACAGCCTGCGGAGCCTTTGCCGGAATCGGAGGCTTCCTCCGACTCCGAAGCTGCGCCGCCTGTCTCCTCTGCCCCTTCCTCTGAGGCTGCCTCGGAGCCTTCTGCCGAAAGCCCGGCTGCCGGTGCGGAGGAAGCACCCGGCCCCCTGACCTCCATCGTAGAGGGGCTTTTGGGCATAGCAAGCGACACCGCCAGCTCTATGCTGGACAGCGCCTCTGACGAGGCCGCATAAAGATCCGTTCTTATAGGCAAAAACCTCCCGGCTGACGCCGGGAGGTTTTTTGTATGCTGCAAAGCCGCAGCGTCTTATTTCAGGATCTCTCCCAGCAGGCTCTCGCCGTCCAGAGAGGAGGCATCCACATCCAGGTACTGGCAGATGGTCTTCGCAATGGCGCCAAAGCACAGCCGAGTGCCCAGGTCCACCCCCTGCTTGACCCCCTTGCCGCAGACCAGCAGGGGCACATACTCCCGGGTGTGGTCGGTGGTCTTGGTGTAGGAAGGATCGCAGCCGTGATCCGCCGTGATCATCAGCAGGTCCCCTTCCCGCATACCGGGAATGAAATCTGCCAGGAAGCGGTCAAACTCTGTCGCCGCCGCTGCATAGCCCGCCACATCCCGGCGGTGACCATACAGCATATCAAAGTCCACCAGGTTTACAAAGGCCAGGCCCTCAAAATCCCGGGTCTGCAGTGCCTTGGTAAAAGCAATGCCGTTGGTGTTGCCGGTGGTCTTGATCTTTTCGGTCACGCCCTCGCCGTCGAAGATATCAAAGATCTTGCCCACAGCGATCACATCTTTGCCAGCGTTTTTCAGCACGTCCAGCATGGTGGCACGAGGGGGCTTAAGGCTCAGATCGTGGCGGTTGGTGGTGCGGTAGAAGGTATCTGCCGAGTCTCCCAGGAACGGCCGGGCGATCACACGGCCCACGCCGAATTCACCTTTCAGCATCTCACGGGCCATCTCACAGTACTGGTACAGCTGCTGCACCGGCACCAGCTCCTCATGGGCTGCCACCTGGAACACGCTGTCTGCGCTGGTGTAGACGATGAGCGCATTCTCCTTCATCGCCTGCTCACCGTAGTCCCGCAGCACCTGGGTGCCGGAATACGGCTTATTGCACAGCACTTTATGGCCGGTCTTTCGCTCGAACTCCTGGATCAGAGAACCCGGGAATCCCTCCGGGAAGGTGGGCAGCGGCTGGGGGCTGACCACACCTGCGATCTCCCAATGGCCAATGGTGGTATCCTTGCCCATGCTCTGCTCCTGCAGGCGTGCAAAGGCGCCGGCGGGTGCCGGGTGCTTCTCCCCTACAGTCACGCCGTCCAGGTTAAAGAGACCCAGCTGGCGCAGGTTGGGGCAATCAAAGTTGGGGTGGCGGGCAATGGCCGCCAGGGTATTGGTCCCCTCGTCCCCAAAAGCAGCAGCGTCCGGCTCTGCGCCAACGCCAAAGCTGTCCAGAACGACTAGAAAAACACGCTTATCCATACGCATTTCCTCCTGATAGATCGTTGATGGTTTTTCAGCGGGACTGCCTGCAGCAGCCCCGTCTTTGGTATTACTTATTACTCTTATTATAAACAAACTCTGCTTTCAGCGCAAGTGTCTTTGTCACATAGTTAACAACAGCCCGTTTTGAACAAAACCTTCCCCAAACCTTCGCTAATTTTTTTCTTGCTCTATTGTATCCAACCGAGTATAATAGAGGTAGCACGCCGCATCTGCCGCCGGTCCGAGATCGGACCGGCCGGCTGGGCCATCCGTCCTTTGGACGGCTGAGCCAATAGAGAAGGAATTGTGAGTATTGATGGAGGTTATTTATGAGAAAAACGAAAATCATCTGCACCCTGGGCCCGTCCACTGATCAGGAGGGCGTCCTGCGGGAGCTGATTGCCAATGGCATGAATGTGGCCCGGTTCAACTTTTCCCACGGCTCCCACGAGGAGCACCTGGGCCGCCTGCAGCAGCTGAAGGCTCTGCGGGAGGAGCTGAACCAGCCTGTGGCCGCTCTGCTGGACACCAAGGGTCCTGAGATCCGCCTGAAGGACTTCAAGAACGGTGTGGAGATCCTGGAAGCCGGTCAGCATTTTACCCTGACCACCCGGGATGTGGAAGGCACCAAGGAGATCTGCTCCATTACCTACAAGGATCTGCCCCAGGACGTGGCTGCTGGCGGCGTCATCATGCTGGACGACGGTCTGATCAAGCTGCGCATCCTGTCCGTGAACGACACCGACATCCTCTGCGAGGTGCTGAACAGCGGCAAGATCAAGAACAAAAAGGGCGTCAATGTGCCCGGCGTTCACCTGTCCATGCCCTATATGAGCCAGCGTGACCGGGACGACATCATCTTTGGCATCCAGCAGGGTTTTGATTTTATCGCTGCATCCTTTGTGCGTACCGCACAGGACGTGTACGATATCCGCAACCTGCTGAACGAGTATGATTCCCACATCCGCATCATTGCCAAGGTGGAAAACCGGGAGGGCGTCAACAACATCGACAGCATCCTGGCTGCCGCCGATGCCGTCATGGTGGCCCGCGGCGACCTGGGCGTTGAGATCGACTTTACCGAGCTGCCCGGCATCCAGAAGAGCGTCATCGACCGCTCCTTCTCCTTTGGCAAGCCCATCATCATCGCTACCCAGATGCTGGACAGCATGATCGTCAACCCCCGCCCCACCCGTGCAGAGATCTCGGACGTTGCAAACGCTATCTATGACGGCACCTCTGCCATCATGCTTTCTGGCGAGACCGCTGCCGGCGCATACCCGGTGCAGGCTCTCAAGACCATGTCTGCCATTGCAGAGCGCACGGAGCACGAGCCTCACTATATCGACCGCCGCCTGACCCGCACCATGGTGCGGGATAAGATCAGCGTCAGCGAGGCTACCGCTCACGCTGCCTGCCTGACCGCCCAGGACGTGAACGCTTCCGCCATCGTCACTGTGTCTGAGTCCGGCAACACTGCCCGGCTGCTCAGCAAGTACCGCCCCTCTCAGCCCATCATCGCTTGTGTGATGTGCGAGCAGGTGCAGCGTCAGCTGTCCCTGTCCTGGGGCATCACCCCGCTGATGATGTCTCTGGCACACAGCACCGACGAGCTGATCGTACTGTCCACCTCTCTGGCCAAGGAGCACGGCTACCTGCACGACGGTGAGCTGGCTGTGGTCACTGCCGGTGTGCCGGTGGGTGTCAGCGGCACCACCAACATGATCAAGATCCACATGATCGGCAACTGCCTGGCCACCGGCGTAGGCGTGGGCCGTGAGGATGCAGATCTGTCCAATGCTTCCGGCCGTGCCTGCGTCTGCCACACCCTGGACGAGGTGCGCGCCAAGTTCAAGCCCGGCATGGTGCTGGTGGTGCCCTCCACCAACAACGAGATGCTGGGCTATGTCCGGGATTCTGCCGCCCTGGTGGTGGAGGAGCCGGGCCTGAACAGCCATGCTGCTATTGCAGGCAAAGCACTGCTGAAGCCCACCATCGTGGGTGCTACCGGCGCTACCGCCCATATCCGGGACGGCCTGATGATCGCTGTGGACTGCGCTCACGGCAGCGTGCAGCGTCTGCAGAACGAGAACGACCGCTAAGCAGCGCATACCGCTAAAACACGCCCAGAGGCACGATAACAGGAGGCCATGATGGAACGCATCGCAAGCTTTTGCGTGGACCACACCACGCTGGACCGGGGTATGTACCTGAGCCGTCAGGATGGCGACGTAAAAACCTGGGATATCCGCATGAAACGCCCGAACCACGGGGATTATCTGTCCACCGGCGCCGCCCATACTCTGGAGCATCTGTTTGCCACCTATGCCCGCAACAGCGCTTACAGCAGCGGCGTGGTGTATGTGGGGCCCATGGGCTGCCGCACCGGCTTTTATCTGCTGACCCGGGGGCTGACCGATGCCCAGGTGCTGGAGCTGACCGTCGATTCCTTCCGCTTTATGGCTGGTTTTGAGGGCGAGATCCCTGGTGCCAGCGAAGTGGAGTGCGGCAACTACCTGGATATGGATCTGCCTGCTGCCCGGGCAGAGGCCGCTGCAATGCTGCCGGTACTGGAAGCACTGCACCCCGACCAGCTGCATTATTGAGCCTTTGTCCCCTGCCGCCCGGCCCATCTTGGCCGGGCGGCTTTTTGCACCCTGACTGGGCAGGCTTTTTTTCCACAGCTCTTGACAGAACTGGTTCCAGACTGCTTAATATAGAGTGTACTAACCGAACAGGAGAGACAGCATGAAACAGGTCGAAGTTTACACCGACGGCGCATGCAGCGGCAACCCCGGCCCCGGCGGGTGGGGCGCAGTGCTGCGCTACCGCTTTGGCGGCAAAGTCTACGAAAAAGAGCTCAGCGGCGGAGATTCGTCCACCACCAATAACCGGATGGAGCTGACCGCCCTGATCGAGGCGCTGCGCCAGCTGAAAGAGCCCTGCCAAGTGCAGCTTTGCACCGACAGCCAGTATGTGATCAACGGGCTGCAGAAAGGCTGGGCCAAGGGCTGGAAGCGCCGCGGCTGGAAAAAAGCCGATGGTTCCCCTGCGCTGAACCCGGATCTCTGGGAGCAGGCGCTGGAGCAGGAGGCACGCCACCAGATCACCTATATCTGGGTCAAAGGTCACGCAGGCCACCCAGAAAATGAGCGCTGTGACCAACTGGCTGTAGCGCAAAGCAAAGCACATGGCGGGAGGCAAGGAACATGAACGATACATTTTTGCCCGGGAACGGGTTTGACACCTACGAGAGCCAGGACAAGGTCCTGGTGGGGATGAGCGGCGGCGTGGACTCCAGTGTAACCGTGCGCATCCTGCAGCAACAGGGGTTTGGCGTAATGGGCGCTGTGATCCGTTTTTCCCCTGCCCATGAGGAGGCCGTAGCTGCCGCCCACAAAGCAGCCCAGCAGCTGGGTGTCGAATGTATTACGCTGGATGCCCAGGAGCTGTTTGACCAGCAGGTCGTGCAGCCCTTCTGCCAGCAGTACTGCGCGGGCCGCACCCCCAATCCCTGTGTGATGTGCAACCCCGCGGTCAAATTCCAGGCGCTGCTTACCGCCGCAGACCGGCTGGGCATCCAGTACATTGCTACCGGACACTATGCCCGGGTAGAACTGGGAGAGGACGGTGTCAGCCGTATCTGTCAGCCAGAGAGCGCTGCGCGGGACCAAAGCTATATGCTGGGCCGATTGGACCAGCAGGTGCTCAGCCGCCTGCTGCTGCCCCTGGGCGAGTTTGAAAAAGAGGACATCCGGGAGATGGCCCGGGACTTTGGATTGGACTGCGCCGATGCACCGGACAGCATGGAGATCTGCTTTGTGCCGGACGGGGATTATGCCGCCTACATCGCCCAGCGGGGCTACACCCCCAAAGCAGGGCACTTTCTCTCCCCGGACGGGGCAGATCTTGGGCCGCACCAGGGGGTGCTGCACTACACCGTAGGCCAGCGCAAGGGCCTGGGCATCGCCTTGGGTGAGCCGGTCTTTGTCAAGACCATCCTGCCCAGCGGCGATATCCAGTTGGCCCGGTCTGGGGATGAATACGTCCGCACGGTGGAGCTGCAGGACCTTGTCACGCCGGACGGCTCCACGCTGCCCGCTGGCCGCTATCAGGTGCGGGTGCGCAGCGCAGCGCCCCTGGCTGACGCCGTGTATGACGGCAAGGCCACCCTCCTTTTTGACCAGCCGGTGCGGGCTGCAGCCCCCGGCCAGGCCGCAGTCTTCTACCGCCAGGGTGCAGTAGCTGCCAGCGGCTGGATCCTCCGGGCAGAATAACCGCAAAATAAACATCCCCGGCACATCGTTTTGCAGATGTGCCGGGGATGTTTTGGTTTTTAGTTGTTGTGCGGGTTCACGATATCCCGCCAGTCCAGATCGCCCCGCTCCAGGCCGTGGATCAGCACCTCGGCGGTAGCAATGTTAGTCGCCATGGGGATGTTATGCACATCACACAGGCGCAGCAGCGTCATCTCATTGGGTTCGCTGGGCTTTGCGTTGATGGGATCCCGGAAGAACAGCAGCAGGTCGATCTCATTGCAGGCGATGCGGGATGCGATCTGCTGATCGCCGCCCTGAATCCCTGCCAAAAAGCGCTGCACCTGCAGGCCCGTGGCCTCACTGATCAATTTTCCGGTGGTGCCTGTGGCTACCAACTTGTGCTGGCTTAGGATGCGGCAGTATGCCGTGCAGAACTGCACCATCAGTTCTTTTTTGGAGTCGTGCGCAATCAGTGCGATCGTCATTCCGTTTATTCTCTCCTTTGCGTACCGCTTCCCAGCGAAATTATTGCTTTTATCATTTTATCACAATTTCGGCCCTTTTACAAGCGTTTTTTGGACAAAAGCGTCAACTTTTCTTCTCTTAGGGGATTTTCTGTCAGAAATTTGCGCCGCATCGTGCATCCAAGGTAGTATTCAACCTTCGGGCTGCGGCGATGAAGCATCCTCCTGCGCAGTATCCTCCGGCTGCGGTACGGACCCTTCCGGAGAAGCATCCACCTCCGACTCCATCTCCTGGGCAGGCACTGCTGCCGGTGCAGATGCCACCGGAACCTGTGGCTGCGCCGCCGGGTCTCCGCTTTCAGCTTCGGTCTGCGGCAGGGTCAGTGTGCCATTCTGCAAAGCAAAATAGGCATCAAAGATATCTGCCACCAAGTTGCCCGCTCTTGCACCGCCGCCGCCGTATTCGATCACGATGCCAATAGCGATCTGTGGATCTTCGACTGGGCCATAGGCCACCATCATGGTATTGGTGTAGTGTTTGCGGGTATTGCCTACCAGAAACGTCTCGCTGCGCTGCGGCGTACCGGTCTTACAGGCAATCGTGTAGGGGTAATCCATCAGACCCGCCACCGTATCCGAAACGCCGACCATTCCCTTCTCCACCTGGTCAAACAGTCCGTCGTGATCCTCAATGATATCCATCACCTCCGGAGCGGTGCGGCTGATCACCTCGCCGGTGTTGGTATCCAAAATCGCTTTGACGAAGTGGGTGCGATAGCGCACCCCCTTATTGGCCAGTGTAGCGGCATAGGTGGCCAGCTGCACCGGCGTCACCACCGTGTTGCCCTGACCAATGGCTGCCTGCACGTCCAGAGACTCGATATAGTTGGGGTCGTTTTTGGTGGTCATGCGGCCCAGGGCCTCGCCCACCTCTACGCCAGTCTTAACGCCCATTCCCAGCTTATAGGCATATGCGTTATAGACATCGCTGCCCAGGCGGCGGCCCACATCATAGAAATAGATGTTGCAGCTCCATTTGATGGCTGTGAACAGGTCGATATTTCCGCTGTGGCCATGGCGGGTGCAACGGGGATGATAGTCCTTATAGTAGTTGTATACGCCATTGCAGTAAACGGTGGAATGCTGGTTGACCAGCCCGGTATCCAGTGCTGCCACCGCCACCGCCGGTTTGAATGTGGAACCAGGGGTATACAAGCCCTGCAAAGCCCGGTTGAACAGCGGCAGGCCAGGGTCTTTGCTGTACTCTCCATACTGGGCAGCATAGAGATTCTGGTCAAAGTTCGGGTAGTTGGAGGCCGCTGCCACGCTGCCATCCTTGACATTGAGGACCACCACTGCACCCGCAGCGGCCTTTGCGCTATCCTTATTATAACGCTCATTGATCCAGTCGATATTGTTTGCCAGGGCCTGGTCCACTGCCTGCTGAAACAGGCTGTCTACGGTCAGCTGCACCGTATACCCCGGCTGGGGCAGAGTGGTGAGGCGGGTATCCACGATTACGCCATCTGCATCGCGGGTGATAGTCTTGACGCCATCCTTGCCCCGGAGCTGATCTTCATAGACCGACTCCAGACCCGAAATGCCGATAACATCGTTCATGTTATAGCCTTTTTCCCGCAGGGGGTAGGTGACCTGGCCATTTTCATCGATCACTTTCCATTTTTCCGCCGTGATCTTTCCTACCCGGCCCAGCACATGGGGCAAAACTGTGCCCATCTCATAGCTGCGGGCGCTGGTCTGGACGATCTCCACGCCGGGCAGCTCCAGGCTGTGCTCTTTAATGGTAGCCACGGTGGCATCACTGACGCCCTCTGCCAGTGTAAAGTTATTCAGGTTGGAGTAGTCCTCCTGCTGCATCTGATAGTGCAGCCCGCCCAGCACACGCTGCCAGTACAGGGGCCAGTCCCCCAGCTCATAGTCCTCCACCAGCTTTCCCATGACATCCTGCGCTGTAGCATACTGCTGCAGGCCCAGAGCTTCCTTGGTGGACGCCAGGGTGTTCTGGTCACTCTCACTCTCCGGGTCATTGGTAAAGTGGTACTGTCCTGCGGCATCCGGCTCACTGATCAGCAGTGTGTCGTTCCAACTTTCCCCGTTGGCTTTCAAAATCTCCACTACCTGCTGCAGGGTCTCGTTCAGGTCCTTTTCCCCCATCAGAAGTTTGCTGAGCACCACATTATAACCGGTGGTCGTGGAGGCAATGCGGCGGCCGGCCGCATCCACGATATCACCCCGGGCGGCTGTTACAGTAAACTTATAATCGGTGGTACTGGTAGCCTGCGCTCTGAAATATTCGTCGTTGATAAGCTGCAAAAAGACAAGCCGCAGTACATACAGTGCAATGACCACGGTCGACAGAGCGATCAGCAGCGCCATCCGCCGATTTACGGTCTTATGTTCGTTCGGATTCAATGTCCCCTCTCCCTCAAACGGTTTTCAAGTCAGATCGCACCGGTATCGATCGCAAATTCTGCATTGATGCGGCGCACCAGCCAGAACAGCGGCGCGGACACCGGCCCGGTAAGCACTGCGCAGGGCAGTATAAAGGTCACTACCCGCTGCGCAGCCCCCACATAGCCCGGCATCACATAGAAAAACATAAAATCGCTCAACAGCAGCAGCAGAGCGCACCCCACAGACACCAGCACAAAGTTGGGTGTGCTGCATTTGAGGAACAGCTGCACGGCCACCGACATCCCAAAGGCCAGCATCATCAGCGCCAAGGCCAGCAGGCCCACCGTGCGCCCGGCAGTCCAGTCCCACATCAGGCCGCACACTGCTCCGAACAGTGCCCCCGCAAACTCGCCCTCAAAACTGGCGACTGCCAGGCACAACGGCAGCAGATACAATGGTTTTGCCTGCCCCAGCTGGAATAAGCCTGGACAGGTCTGCAGCACGGTGCAGATCAGCAGCCCCAGCCCATAGCAGCCCCATTTGAGCAGCTGACTGCGGCGGCGGCGACGGCGTGACTCCATGGCGTTATCCCTTTCATTCTCCGGTGATGATAAAAGCGTGCTTGACCGTGCGGGCATCGCCGCCGGGACGGATCACCGCCGTCACCGACTTGCCGCTGGCCTCCGGCACCAGCTCCTGCACTGTCCCCACCAGTACATCCGGCGGAAATACGCCGCCCAGACCGGTGGTGATGATCTGATCCCCCCGGCGTGCTTCTGTGGCGCGGGGCAGATTGGTAAAAATGCACTGTCCCTCTGCCGCATATTCTGCACTGCCGGTCAGGATGCCATTGTCCCGTGTGCGGGATACCACCCCAGCTGCATTGAAGCTGGGATGCAGGATGGTCATGACCTTGCAGCTGGTCAGCTCGGCTTCGGTGACCATGCCCAGCAGATAGCCTGCATCGCTGACGATGGGATCCCCCACCGACACACCATCCAGCATACCCTTATCCAGCGTAAAGCCCCAAAAAGCGTCCAGCGGGTCCCGTCCGATGACAAAGGCAGAGACATAGACCAGCTCCGGTGTGCGCTGCTGGATATTGGCCAGCGCTTTGTACGCCTGGTTTTCCGCTTTGAGACGGTCGTACTCCACCATCTGCTCCCGCAGCTCTGCATTTTCTGCCCGCAGAGCCTCGTTTTCCGCTGCCACTGCGTCAATGCTGGTGTACTTGTCCCACACAGCAGAAATACCGCCGCTGATGGCCGATGCCACCCGCTGGAACGGTGCCGCCGCCACGCTGAGCAGCTCCTGGGGGGCAGCTGTCAAGCGGCCATTTGCGCCCGCATACGCCAGCACGCCCACCAGAAACACCGCTACTGCGATCAATATCTTGAATTTCCAGGTGTCAAAAAAATCCTTCAACAGGGTTCCCTCCTAGAGGTGATTGCAAAAAAGCGCGGACAACCGGGGCCATCCGCGCTTTGGTTTGTTACATATGGTTGCCGTCGGTATCCAGCACATCGTGCAGGATATCCACATGGTCCAGCACTGCGCCTGCGCCCTTTGCCACACAATCCAGCGGATCCTCTGCGATATGGACATCGATGCCGGTCTCGCTCTGGATCAGCTGGTCCAGACCCCGCAGCAGTGCGCCGCCGCCGGTCAAGGTAATGCCGCGGTCGATGATATCGGCGCTCAGCTCCGGGGGGGTGCGCTCCAGGGTCTCCTTGATGGCGCTGGTGATCTTGGCCAGGCACTCCAGCAGGGCCTGCCGCACATCCTCCGAGTGGACAACGATGTTCTTGGGCAGGCCGTCCACCAGGTTGCGGCCCTTGATCTCCATGGTCATCTCCGGGTCCAACACATAGGCAGAGCCGATCTCGATCTTGATCTGCTCGGCGGTGCGCTCACCGATCAGCAGGTTGTACATACGCTTGATAAAGGCAATGATGGCCTGGTCGAACATATCGCCGGCCATCCGCACACTGCGGGAGGCCACGATGCCGCCCAGAGAGATCACGGCGATCTCTGCCGTGCCGCCGCCGATATCCACGATCATGCTGCCGGTAGGCTCGCTGATGGGCAGACCTGCACCGATGGCAGCCGCCATAGGCTCCTCGATCACCGACACCTGACGGGCACCTGCTTTGAGGGTAGCCTCACGCACAGCCCGGCGCTCCACCTCGGTAACGCCGGAGGGGATGCAGATGACCACCCGGGGACGAGAGAACATGCTGTTGCCGCAAGCCTGCTTCAGAAAATTCTCCAGCATATTGGCGGTCACGTCAAAATCCGCGATCACGCCGTCCTTCAGCGGGCGCACTGCCACGATGCTGCCAGGGGTACGGCCGATGACCGCCTTGGCCTCACCGCCCACACAGCGCACCTCGTCGGTCTTGGTATCCACCGCCACCACCGAGGGCTCCCGCATGATGATCCCCTTGCCCTTCATATATACCAGGGTATTGGCGGTACCCAGATCAATGCCGATATCCTTAGACAAAAAACTCATAGCGCAGCGTTCTCCTTTTTCTCTCCTGGGCAGTGCAGCCCCACTCCTGATACAGACACCGGCCTGAGCCAGTGTCTCCCAAAGCGCAGTACCCTTGCAAAATACCGTACTGCGCAGAATAACACGTTTATATTATAGCCTTGCGGGTAATTTTGCACAAGCGTTTTCCCAACTTTTTCGGCTATTTTTCATCTTTGTTCGGGGAATTTCGGGGCAAAATGCTCCACCAGATGCATCGTGCGGCTGACCGGCAGCCCCATGATCGTATAATAATCCCCTTCGATGCGGTCCACCCACAAGGCTGCATGGCCCTGGATGCCATAGGCGCCAGCCTTATCATAGGGTTCCTCTGTAGCGGCATACCGGGCGATCTCTTCCTCTGAAATCGGGAAGAACGCCACCTGGCAGCTATCCACAAAGCTCTCGGTCCGGCTGCCGTCCGACACACAGACGCCTGTATGGACCCGATGTACCCGGCCGGACAGAGCCCGCAGCATCTGCACGGCCTCATCTGTGCTGTGGGGCTTGCCAAACACACGGCCATCCAGCTCCACCACTGTATCACAGCCGATGACCACCGCACCGGGATGCTGTGCAGAGACCGACAGGCATTTGCCCCGGGCCAGAGCCTCCACCAGCTGCATCGGCGGGCAGGGCGCAACCGAGTCCTCGTCAAAATCGCTGGCGCAGACCGTAAACTCTGTGGTGTACAAGGACAAAAGCTCCCGGCGGCGGGGGCTGGCAGATGCCAAGATCAACTCTGTCATCTTCATTTCCCCGTGGAGCCGAAGCCCCCCTCTCCCCGCTGGGTCTGGCCCAGGGTATCCGCCGGGACAAAAGCGGCCGTGTACACCGGTGCGATGCACAGCTGCGCCACCCGCTCCCCGGGCTGGATGGTGTAGGGCTGCTGCCCCAGATTGACCATGGGCACTTTCAGCTCTCCGCGGTAGTCGCTATCCACCACGCCTACGCCGTTGGCCATACACAGACCATGTTTAATAGACAGGCCGCTGCGGGCATAGACCAAAGCCACAGCCTGCGGGCCGGGCAGCTCCACCGCCAGACCGGTAGGCACCAGCGCCCGCTCCATCGGTGCCAGGGTCAGCGGCTCATCCAGCACTGCGCACAGATCCGCTGCAGCGGCGCCGGGGGTCGCATATACCGGCGCCTTAGCGCGGCTGTCCAGCACTTTATACTTTACTGTAATAGGTTCCATTTTATTACCTCATCTCTTTTTAACTGCGCAAACGCCCTTAGTTGGTGCCCTTGAAATACAGGCCCCGGGTAAACTCGCCCTCAAAGGGCGCATGGGTGCGGATCATCTCCAGGATATGGGCGGCTTCGTCCCGGCTTTCCAGGGTAAAGTATGCCACACCGTAATCCACCGCCAAGGCGCCGGGTTTATCCCCCATATAGATAGGCACCGGGTTATAGATGGTGCGCACGCCCAGCCCGCACCGCACCGGGAACTTCCGGGCTTTACGGTCGGTCAGGGTACCGGCGCGGCTGCAATGGGCGCAATCCTGCACATTCTGCAGCGGGCAGGCACGGGTGATCATCAACGGCATATGACCGTAGATCAGCACACCGGTGGGGACCGGTGCGCCGTTATGCTCCGGAGCAATGGCAGCGATCTCTGCATCCCGCACCTCCGGCAGGATCAACACGGAGTCCAGCCCCTGGTCTGCATAGAACTGCGCTGCCAGCGGATTCGTGATATTCAGCCCAAACCCGCCGGACAGGGGCAGCCCCCGGCACAGCCGCAGATGGGCAATGTTGCTTGCCTCGTACCCTGCAAAGCCCTGGTCCTGGGTCTGCTGGATGCGGCGGGCCGTATCCTGCTCCAACGCACCAAACATCATCCGGGGCAGCTCCAAAATGGTCTTATCCCGCCATTCCGGTGGAACAAAACCTGCCTGTCCAATGGGCAGGATCAGCCGGTCCACCCCTGCCAGTGCCTCTGTTGGCACCTGATCCCACCGCTCAAACCGTGCCCGCAGGGTGCGGTCCGGCGGCAAAGTACGGCGCACCGGCTGAGGCAGCTGCACAGGCTGTACAGGCCAGGGACGGGGTGCCTCCCGCTTCTGCAGCAGGCTTTCCAGCGCCGCCCGGCGCATCTCGTTGACGGCACTGCCGGGCAGATACCACGGCCCGTCCTCCATCTCCACCAGGATCTCCTCCGGTGCAAAGGGGGTACCGCCGGTCTTAGCCAGACTCCGGCGCAGGCTTTCGGTGGGGTCGGTGCGGGCGGGCTGCATCTCCGTGTCCCCATAAGCAAAGGCACGGTTTCCATCCGCATCGGCAACGGTCAGCTTCTGACCGCCTTCCTCCAGCTGGAGCTTCATCTTTACCGGCACGCGGGGGCGCTCTCGCCGATACAGCTCCCGCAGGGCAGGCAGGGTCTTTTTGGTCAGCTCGGCATCCGCCTCGCTGCGGACACCAAACATCGTGCCGTCGATCTTTCCGTCCAGATAGCCGGAGGTGAAACCAGAACGGCTGAACACGTTTTTCAGCAGATCCCGGTCGTAGGCACGGCCCTCCCGCCCAGCCAAGCAGGCGCTGACCGCCGCCGCCACATATTCCGGCGTGCGCAGACGGCCTTCGATCTTGGCCGAAGCCACACCCAAAGCCTGGAGCTGGTCCAGACGGTCGATCACCGAGTTATCCTTCAAAGACAGATGATGCAGGCGGCCGGGACGTCCCTCCGGCAAGGGAGTGGCATCAAACGGCAGGCGGCAGGGGCCTGCACAGGACCCTCGGTTGCCGCTGCGGCCGCCCAGGAACACAGACATGTAGCACTGTCCGCTGACGCTCATGCACAGCGCACCGTGAACAAAACACTCGGTCTCGATGCCGCAGTTCTTGGTAATATGCTCCACCTCAGCCAGGCTCAGCTCCCGGGCCAGAACCACCCGGGTAAACCCAAGGTCCTTGAGCATCCGGGCGCCCTCCAGGGTATGGACGCTCATCTGGGTAGAACCGTGGCGGGGCAGCTGCGGCGCAATGCGCCCGATCAGCTGCGCCACCGCCAGATCCTGGCAGATCACCGCATCTGCGCCGCTCTCTGCCACCGCCTTTACCGCCTGCGCCAGGTCTGCCAGTTCTTCGTCGTATACGGTCGTATTCAAGGCCACATGGACCTTGACCCCTCTGGCATGGCAAAAGCCCACGGCTTCCCGCAGGCTGTCTGCATCAAAGTTGCCCGCACCGGACCGGGCGTTGAAGCCCGAAAAGCCCAGGTAGACCGCATCGGCTCCGCTGAATACCGCTGCATGCAGCATTTCCTGACTGCCCACCGGGGCAAGAATTTCAATATTTGGCATAATCAACCTCTGTTTTCCTGTTCCGTCTTCTGCTGGTGCTCCTGTGCAAGCCGGGCCTCCCGGCGGCTCTCCCGGCTGCGCAGCCGGGCCAGCTGTTCCCGAAGGGCCGCTGCCTCCCGGCGCAGCACCTCGTTCTCGGCCTTGGTCTTATCCTCCGCCAGCTTTGCCCGGGCCGCATCCGCAATATACTCCTGGATCTGGCTACGCATATTTTCGGCACTGCCGGCGCTCTTGTGATACTCGTCCAGATAATCCATTGCGCAGAACACCGCCGCCTTGGTCACCGAAAGATTTGCGTTGGCATCCAGCAGCTTGGTAATGTCCTCATCCAGCTTTTTGGCCAGAGAAAGGATATATTTTTCTGAGTCTGTGGTCGCAATGGCATAGGGCGCACCTGCGATGGTCACTCTCACCTTATTTACCATGTCTGATCCTCACTTTACGCGGCCCGCCCGCCCCAAAACCGGCAGGAAACAGGCGCAGTTTTTCATATGGGAAACGCCGCCGGGCACATTTCTCGCCGAGTTTGTCCCGGCACAAGCCTTGCGCAGGCCCGGCAGCGCAGCCCTGCTCCTCCTATTATAGTATAAAGAAGCCGCAAGAGAAAGTAGAATTTTTGAATTTTCAGCAGTTCTTTCAAAAAATTCTCTGAAAAAAGGGCATAACGGAAAAAATCCCGCTGTTTCCTTGCAATCACAAAAATTTCATATTATAATATTATCGTTGTGTCGGGGCAGACAATGGAGAGGGAGGACTGTCCCCCCACGGCTCAATTTCTTGAGTTATTATGCGCATTTTTTACAGGGATAGGAGATCGTTTATGACTACGAAAGAATTTGCGAAGATTCTTCAGGATAAGCTGACCACGGAATATGGCGTGGACCTGAGCGTCGCCTCCAATCAGCAGATCTACCGCTCGCTGGCTCTGATCTGCCGCCAGATGATGAGCGCCAATCATCAGAAGTTTTTGTCCAAAGCCATCGGCACTGGCTCCAAGCAGGTGTACTACCTGTGCATGGAGTTTTTGATGGGCCGCAGCCTGAAGATGAGCCTGTTCAATCTGGGCCTGAACGAAGTAGCCGCCCAGGTGCTGGCCGATGCCGATATCAACATTGACGGCATCTACGAGGAAGAGCCGGATGCAGGTCTGGGCAATGGCGGTCTGGGCCGCCTGGCTGCCTGCTACCTGGACGGCATGGCCACCACCGAGATCTGCGGCACCGGCTACTCGATCCTGTATGAATACGGCATCTTCAAGCAGAAGATCGTGGACGGCTGGCAGCAGGAGCGGGCAGACAACTGGCTGCCCGGCGGCCAGGTCTGGCTGAAGAGCCACCCCGACCAGGCCATTGAGGTGCGCTTTGACGGCGAGATCCGGGAGAACTGGGACAACGGCTTCCATTATATCCAGCACACCAATTACAACAGCGTGATGGCTGTGCCCTCTGACCTGTATGTCCAGGGCTACCACGGCCAGGGCGTCGCCAAGCTGCGTCTGTGGCAGGCCAAGGCTCCGGATTTTGATATGTCCAGCTTCTCCCTGGGTAATTACAACGCTGCTATGAGCAAAAACGCCAATGCAGAGCTGATCTCCAAAGTGCTGTACCCCAACGATAACCATGTGGAAGGCAAGATCCTGCGCCTGCGCCAGCAGTACTTCCTGTCTGCTGCTTCCATCGGCGATATCGTGCAGAACCACCTGTCCACCTACGCCACCCTGGAAAACCTGCCCGACAAGGTGGCCATTCAGCTGAACGACACCCACCCCACCCTGGCCATCCCGGAGATGATGCGCATTCTGCTGGATGACTGTGGCTTCGGCTGGGACAAGGCTTTCCAGATCTGCCAGAAGGTGTTCTCCTACACCAACCACACAGTCATGGCCGAGGCACTGGAAAAGTGGAATGTGGACATCTTCCGCATGACCCTGCCCCGTATCTACCAGATCGTGGTAGAGATGGACCGCCGCGCCCGTGCTGAGCTGGAGAAGGCTTTCCCCGGCGACCAGGGCAAGATCAACTATATGGCACTGATCGGCGACAACCAGGTGCGCATGGCCAACATCTGCGCCTACACCGCCAACAGCATCAACGGTGTTTCCAAGCTGCACAGCGAGATCATCAAGCAGAGCGTCTTCCACGATTATTACCTGTTCAAGCCGCAGGCTTTCAAGAACGTGACCAACGGCATCGCCTACCGCCGCTGGCTGCTGGCCTCCAACCCCGGCCTGTGCAAACTGCTGGATGAGACCATTGGCGAGGACTATAAGCAGGATGCTTCTGCCCTGACTAAGCTGAACAGCTACTCTAAGGACGCCACTGTCCTGACCCGGCTGAACGAGATCAAGCTGGAGAACAAGACGGCCTTTGCCAACTATCTGGCAAAGAGCACCGGCCAGGTGATCGACCCCAACTCCATCTTTGACTGCCAGGTCAAGCGGATGCATGAGTACAAGCGCCAGCACCTGAATGCGCTGAATATCGCGGCCCAGTATCTGTACCTGAAGCAGAACCCCAACGCCGACTTTATCCCCAAGACCTATATCTTCGGCGCAAAGGCAGCCCCCGGCTACTATATGGCCAAGCAGATGATCCGCATGATCTGCAAGCTGGGCGATTTGATCAACAACGATCCCGTTGTGCGTGAGAAGCTGCGGGTGGTCTACCTGGAGGAGTACTGCGTCTCTCTGAGCGAGCACCTGATGCCCGCAGCCGAGGTCTCTGAGCAGATCTCCCTGGCAGGCACCGAGGCTTCCGGTACCGGCAACATGAAGTTCATGCTGAACGGCGCTGTGACCCTGGGCACCCTGGACGGCGCAAACGTGGAGATCGCAGATGCAGCCGGCAAGGAAAACGAGCTGATCTTTGGCATGCTGACCCCGGAGGTCAACAACCTGAAGCAGATGGGCTACCACCCCAGCGCCTTTATCATGGGCGACGATGTGGCAAACTCTGTGCTGAACTTCCTGGAGCAGGGCTGGAACGGCGAGAACTTCCGCGAAGTGACCGAAAACCTGCGTTCCAGCGACCCCTATATGGTCATGGCCGACTTCAAGGACTACCGCCGTGCACAGGCCGACCTGCAGCGGCTGTATGCTGACCGTCAGACCTGGGCCCGCATGAGCCTGAAGAACATTGCCAACAGCGGCATCTTCAGCGCAGACCGCTCGGTGCTGGACTACGCACGGGACATCTGGCATGCACCCACCGTCCCCATGGGCAAGTAAGCCCCTTCCCTCTGCGGAGATAGAATAACTTGCATAGTCCCGGAAATACCAGCAGCGTTTTCCGGGACTTTTTTATTGGAAAGGAACGACCCGTTTTGTCTTGTCTGTTCAATAGCTTCGACCCCCAATTCAAGCAGCCCTTTGGTGCAGTGCCCGCCGGACAGACGGTGCGGCTGTCTCTCTGCGTACCGGAAAGCCTGGGATATGTGGATCCTCACCTGGTGATCCGCAAGGAGGGCAAAAACGATGTGCCCGTCTACTATCGAATGAACTTCCAGGGGCAGACCCCCCAGCAAAACCATTTTTCTGTGGAGGTCTATCTGGGAGACCCGGGACTATACTTCTATTACTTTGATCTATACACCGATTTTCGCCGCATCTACCGTGGACCGGACAACTGCGGCGTTGTGAGCTGGCAGGACGGCGAACAGTGGCAGCTCACCGTATACGAAACCGGATTTGAAACGCCGGAGTGCATCAAGGGAAAGGTATTTTACCAGATCTTCCCGGACCGTTTCTGCGAAGCGGTGGAAAATAAACCCATGCCCTTCCCGGACCGGATCTACCAGGCGGACAAACACGCAGAACCCTTCTGGCAGCCCAATGAGACCGGCGGCCATCTGAACGACGATTATTTTGGCGGCGATCTGAAGGGCATCCAGCTCAAACTGCCCTATCTGCATCAGATGGGGGTAGACTATATCTATCTGAACCCCATCTTTGAGGCGCACTCCAACCACCGGTACAATACCGCAGACTATCTGAACGTGGACCCTTTACTGGGCACCAACGAAGATTTTGAGCAGCTGTGCCAGGCAGCCGCCCGCTATGGCATTGGCATCGTATTGGACGGTGTATTCAGCCATACCGGATCGGACAGCCGGTATTTCAACCTGGAAGGACGCTATGGCGAAGGGGGCGCTTACCGGGACCCCAACTCCCCTTACCGGCCGTGGTACGATTTTTCTCCTGCTTATTCATGCGGATACCGCAGCTGGTGGGGGTTTAAGACCCTGCCGGAGGTCAACGAGGAGACCCCCTCCTTTGTGGAGTTCATCACCGGCGAGGGCGGCGTTATCGATACCTGGCTGCGCCGGGGTGCGGCTGGCTTCCGGCTGGACGTGGCCGACGAGCTGCCGGACACCTTTATTGAAAAGATCCGTGCTGCCGTCAAGCGGGTAAGCCCGGAAAAGTTCCTGCTGGGCGAAGTCTGGGAGGATGCCACCACCAAATTCGGCTATGGGCAGCGCCGCACCTACCTGCTGGGCAAGGGGCTGGACAGTGTTATGAACTACCCCTTCAAAAATGCAGTCCTGGACTTTGTCAAGGGCAAACCGGCCGAGCAGACCGCCACCGAGATCATGACTCTGTGCGAGCACTACCCCGCCCCCGCCATGGACACCGCACTGAACTTTTTGTCCACCCACGATACAGAGCGGGCACTGACTGTGCTGGCGGACGAACCCGCCAATGGCCGCGGCCGGGCCTGGCAGAGCGAACGCAGTGTGACCGGTGAAGCCTATGAGGAGGGGCTGCTGCTGCTGCGGATGGCCTATGCCATCATCTACACCCTGCCCGGCGTCCCCTGCCTGTATTATGGCGACGAGATCGGGATGCAGGGCTACCGCGACCCCTTCAACCGTGCCTTCTACCGCTGGGATACCCGGGAGGAGCGGCTGCGTCCGGTGCTGGCACAGCTGGCACAGCTGCGGCACACCTGCGATGCATTCTGCTGCGGACAGCTGCGTTTTCTGCGTGCAGAGGGCGGCATCCTGCACTATCAGCGCATTGGTGAGACCGAGACCGCCGAGATCATCGTGAACCGCACCGAGAACATCATTGTCGAGACCCTCGCCAGCGGCAAATGCACCGAGGTGAACCCCATGGGCTTCACCATCGTTGTGGAAGAGATCGGCCATAACCCGGACCACAGTTACTACGACTACCAGTAAAGCAAATATTTTTTATACAAAACAGCCTGCATCCAATATGCAGGCTGTTTTTGTGCCGTAAAAGTAAAGATTTCGTTTTCCACCCAAAAAATTTGTGTAATTTTAGCGGCGCAGGCAACATTTTGCATAAAATCTCTTGACCTGTATCGAATTTCGTGCAATATAATAAGTAAAACACAGGACCCTATATCTGAAGGAGGGAATAAAGATGTCATCCATTGACCCCATCTTCTGGCTGATCGCAGCCATTGGTTTTGTCATGATCGAAGCCATGACCTTTGGCATGACTTCGATCTGGTTTGCAGTGGGTGCTGCGGCAGCCCTGCTTACCGGCCTTTTTTCCGACTCGTTCCGGGTACAGGCTGTTGTATTTGTGGTAGTCAGCGCTTTGTGCCTGGCTGCGTTCCGCCCCTTGGCGGCGCGCCTGCGCACCCGTCACACGGCCACAAACGGCGACCGCAACCTGGGACGGGAGGCAGATGTGCTCTCCCCAGTCAGTGCGGAGCTGTCCGGCCGTGTACGGCTGGATGGTGTGGACTGGAACGCCCGCTGCGCCACCCCCGGGGATCAGTTGGCACCCGGCCAGCGCTGCCGTGTGGTAGAGATCCACAGCACCCTGCTGATCGTAGAGCCTGTTTTGACCGAGACCCCGTAATGCCGCGCCCCATCACACAACCTGCCCTATATGGGTGGAAGGAGGAACTTTATGGTTATGTTTATCGTGATCCTGCTGCTGGCACTGCTGATCCTCGCCATTATCGTCCCCAACTTTGTGATCGTTCCCCAGTCCATGGTATACGTTGTTGAGCGGCTGGGCAGCTACTCTGCCACCTGGACTTCCGGCCTGCATATCAAGATCCCCTTTATTGAGCGGATCGCCAAAAAGGTCAGCCTGAAAGAGCAGGTGGCCGATTTCCCTCCGCAGCCTGTGATCACCCGTGACAACGTAACGATGCAGATCGATACCGTGGTCTTTTTCCAGGTCATGGACGCAAAACTGTACACATACGGCGTCAACCAGCCTATCTCTGCCATCGAAAGTCTGTCCGCCACCACCCTGCGCAACATCATTGGTGAGATGGAGCTGGATCACACCCTGACCAGCCGGGACACCATCAACAGCAAAATTACCGCTATCCTGGACGAGGCCACCGATAAGTGGGGCATCAAGGTCAACCGCGTGGAAGTGAAAAACATTATCCCGCCCCGGGAGATCCAGGATGCCATGGAAAAGCAGATGAAGGCCGAGCGTGAAAAGCGCGCTGTGATCCTGAAAGCAGACGGCGAAAAGCAGGCTGCCATCACCGCCGCTGAGGGCGAAAAAGCCGCTGCGATCCTGCGGGCCGATGCTGTCAAACAGCAGCGCATCCTGGAGGCCGAAGGCGAGGCACAGGCCATTCTGGCTGTGCAGCAGGCCAATGCGGATGCCATCCGCCTGCTGAACGAGGCCATGCCCACCGACAAGGTCCTGGCTCTGCGCAGCCTGGAGGCACTGGCTAAGGTCGCCAACGGAAAAGCCACCAAGCTCATCATCCCTTCCGACCTGCAGAACCTGGGAGGCGTTGTTCCCAGCATCAAAGAGCTGCTGACCGACCCCAAAGAGTAACTTTTGCAACATAAAAGCGAGGGCACAATGTGCCCTCGCTTTTTTCTGTTCTGTAATCCGATTATCTCTTTTTACGGTTTGCGCACTTGCGGCGGTTCTTTGCAGCAGGCTTCTTTGCGGCGGGAGCAGCAGCGGGCTTCACCTCGACAGCGGGAGCGACAGGCTCCTCGATCTTTGCCTCGACAGCAGGAGCAGCAGGCTCCTCGGTCTTTGCCTCAGCAGCGGGAGCGGCAGGCTCCTCGGTCTTTGCCTCAGCAGCGGGAGCGGCAGGCTCCTCGGTCTTTGCCTCGACAGCGGGAGCAGCAGGCTCCTCAGCCTTTGCCTCAGCAGCAGGAGCACGCTTTGCACGGTCCTTCACCTCGGAGATCGTCCACAGCTGGTCTGCTCCGTTGGCCTCCTGCCAGATCTGCAGGATAGCGCCGATCTCTGCACCCATACCCACGGTATCGATGCACTTGCCCCCTGCCCAGGAGGAACGTACACGCACGGTGCCGTTGGGGTTCGGCTCCACAGACCACATCTGAGAGGTACCGCCCACATCCTCCCACAGGTGCAGCCAGGTGCCGTTTGCAGTACCAGTCATCATCAGGTCGATCAGCTTGCCATTGGCACGGTTACGGATACGGTACACACCCTCACCCACACGGATAAAGGACCACTCCTGCTCCGGCTTGTGCTCATACTTGCCAAGGCGGATATCCCCGCCATTCTCTACACCTTCCACTGCCTGGATCACATACCCGGTCTGGGCTGCGATCGTATAAAAGCGTTCCGCCTCGATCACCGTCTGTGCAACAGTTTTCATTGTTCGTTTTTCCTCCCATTATCGGGCCTGCTGCGGGACATCCAAATACCCCACACACTGGCGCTGCATCATTTTTGACAAATAGATACTATTGTCCGTGTTAAATCATACCACACAGCGTAATTTTTACAAGACCTTTTGCATAGCTTTGTCGCATTGTACAGAATATTTCTGGGCGACAGGAGCATTTTCTCCCCTTTCATACCGCTTTTTGTATTTTGCAGCCCACTCGACATTTTTGCAGTTCCGCTGTATACTAAAAACGACCGAATTCTTGTATACTTTAGCGCTTTGCACCCGCCGCATCTGCTTGCAAAAACGGCAAAAAGGAGCCTTATTTTGCACAGTTTTTTGCCGCACTGCAAATCGTCGCCCATTTATTCCGCTTTGGAAAGAGAGGTTATTGTTCCATGCCGCAGCAGGACCCCAAAAGCAGCCAGTTTTTGAAAATGACCGAGACCCCTGTGCCAACACTGGTGCTGACGTTAGCCGGGCCCACCATCCTCAGTATGCTGATCACCAGCATCTACAACCTGGCCGACACTTTTTTTGTAGGGCAGATCTCTACCAGCGCTTCCGGCGCTGTGGGGGTGGTCTCCAGCCTGATGGCCATCATCCAGGCACTGGGGTTCATGCTGGGACACGGTGCAGGCACCATCATTTCCCGAAGCCTGGGCAGCCAAAACGATGCCGCTGCCACACGGTTTGCCTCCACCAGCTTTTTTACCGCCCTTGCTCTGGGTGGGCTGCTGGAGCTGGGCGGGCTGACATTTCTGTCCCCCTTTATGATGCTGCTGGGCAGCACGGAGACCATCCTGCCCCATGCCTGTGCCTATGCAGTCCCCATTCTGCTGGCTGCACCGCTGATGATGTCCAGCCTTGTAATGAACAATATCCTGCGCTATGAGGGCAAAGCAAACCTGGCCATGATCGGGCTGGTGACCGGCGGCATCCTGAATATCCTGCTGGACCCGGTGCTGATCTTTGGTTTTGGTATGGGCACCGCCGGAGCTGGCGTAGCCACAGCGCTGAGCCAGGGGGTCAGCTTTTGCATCCTGCTGTTTATGTTTTTGCGCGGCAAAACGGTCAGCCGTTTCCGGCTGGGTGCCATCACCCGCAGCGGAAGCGAATTTGGCCAGATCCTGTTGGGCGGCCTGCCCAGCTTTGGCCGACAGGGCCTGAACAGCATTGGCGGAATGTTGCTGAACATTGCCGCCCGCAGTTATGGCGATGCCGCCGTAGCGGGCATGAGCATCGTCTCGCGGATCTTCAGCTTTATGCTGTCGGTGGCTCTGGGCGTGGGGCAGGGTTTTCAGCCCGTAGCCAGCTTCAACTATGGCGCCCGCAAATACCACCGTGTGCGTCATGCCTGTCTGTTTACGATCCAAGCCAGCTTTTACCTGATGTCGGTGCTGATCCTGCTGTGCTGGTTCAATGCCGGTCCGCTGATCCGCTTGTTCCGCGACGACCCCGCTGTAACAGCGGTGGCGCTGCCCGCTTTCCGCTATCAATGTCTTGCAATGTTTTTACAGCCTGTGATGGTTGCTTCCAATATGCTGTTTCAGAGCATCGGAAAAGCAGGCCGCGCCACCTTTTTATCCTGCTGCCGGCAGGGCATCTTCTTCCTGCCGTTGATCCTGCTTCTGCCGCAGGTTTGGGGGCTTGTGGGCATTGAGGTCTGTCAGCCCATCGCCGATGTTCTGACCTTCTGTGTTTCTGCCCCCTTTTTGCTCTCTTTTTTACGGGAGCTGGAGCGTATGGAACAAGCGCAGTAAAACAAATCGTAATTTTTTCTTATCATTATACAAAAAGAGCCGGGGACATAAAATGCCTCGGCTCTTTTTTATTCAGTTTGCAGCAGATGTATACTCTTTTTGCAACCGGCGCATTACCGACAAGAATGCAGGGATCAGAAACGCACAGGCAAACAGCCATGCCGCCGGGTTTGCCAAGCAAGCGCCAAAGTACCCCCACAAAGGCACAAACCAGAACCCTACCATCGTGCGGGCGATCATCTCTGCCACGCCCGCAAACATCGCCAGACCGGAATAGCCCAGCCCCTGAATGGTATAACGGTAGACGATCAGCACCGCCAAGGGGATGAAGAACGCCGAGTTCCAGAAGATAAACTCCTGGGCATTGGCCATGATCGCCGTCTCGCTGGAATCCAGGAACAGGCTGATCAGCAGTTTATCCGCAAAGCGCAGCACCACAAAGGAGGCTGCGCTGTATACGCAGCCAATGGTCAGCGCTGTATGCAGGCCCTTTTTGACACGCACCAGGCTGCCTGCGCCCAGGTTCTGGCTGGCGTAGGTGGTCATGGCGGTGCCGATGCTCTCCAAAGGTACCGACAACACCTGTGCTGCCCGGCTGCCTGCGGTCTGCGCCGCCACTACCGCACTGCCCAGGTCGTTTACCGCTGCTTGCAGCACCACGCTGCCAATAGCGGTGATGCTGCACTGCAGCCCCATCGGCAGGCCCATCTGACAGAGCTTTGCACAGTGGGTGGTGCTGAAACGCCCTTCCTCCCGGTTCCAGCGCAGGATGTCGTAGTGGCGCATCAGATACCACAGGCTGCCCAGACCCGCCACCGCCTGACTGAACACGGTGGCAAAGGCTGCGCCAAACACCCCCATATCAAACAAAACCACACAGGCCAGGTCCATTGCAATATTCAGTACGCTGGCCGCCAGCAGAAAGTACAGCGGACGCTTTGAGTCCCCCAAAGCCCGCATCACCGCACTGGTGACATTGTACAGCATGGTAAAAGGGATGCCCGCAAAGATGGTACGGATATAGACATCCGCCAGGTCAATGATATTGGCCGGAGTATTGGTCCAGACCAGGATATTCCGGGTCAGCGCCACGGTTACCACCGTGATCACCGCCGCAAACCCCAGCGACAGCCAGGTAGTGTTGGCGGCATAGCGGCGCATCTCGGCGTAGTCCTTTGCGCCAAAGCTCCACGCCAACGGAATGGAGAAGCCGCAGGCAATGCCATTGACGAAGCCCAGCACCAGGTAATTCAATCCGCCCACGCTGCCCACCGCAGCCAGAGCCTCCACACCCACAAAGCGGCCCACCACGATGGTATCCGCCAGGTTGTAAAACTGCTGGAACAAGCTGCCCAGCATCAATGGCACCGCAAATGCAAGGATCAGCTTCAGCGGGCTGCCCTGCGTCATATCCTTTGTCATGGAACCTCCCCTTTTTGTCTGTTTGTCGTGGAAAAACGCCCCGCCAGGCGGAGCGTTTTATCGTGTGATAATGGAATACTTGAGTGGTATTATAAACAAGTATACGTCGTTTTGCAAGCAGATTTTTTCCACAAGCTTTGACAAGCTCTCCCCTTGAAAACTGGATAAAATGCGCAGACGCAAAATCCCCCTGCCGAGAGCCGCAGCGCCAGGCAGGGGAAGCCGGGATATTACGCCTCATAATGGGCCAAAAAGCGGCGGGTGCGTTCCTCCTTCGGGTGCTCGATCAGCTCCCTTGCCGGGCCCTGTTCTACCACCACGCCCCCATCCATGAACATGATCCGGTCGGCCACATCCCGGGCAAAGTCCATCTCGTGGGTAACGATGATCATCGTGGTCTTGCGGTCTGCCAGTTTGCGCAGCACCCGCAGCACCTCTCCGGTCAACTCGGGGTCCAGCGCACTGGTGGGCTCGTCAAAGCAGAGGATATCCGGGTGCAGTGCCAGCGCCCGGGCAATGGCCACCCGCTGCTGCTGTCCGCCGGACAACTGGTGCGGATAGTGCCCCGCCCGCGCCGACAGCCCCATCTCCTCCAGCAGCGCCCGGGCCTGATCTTCCAGCTGCGCATGGATCTGGCGGCGGTTCGCCTTGTAATCCGGACGCTGCTTTGCCAGCAGTTCCCCCGCCAGCATCACATTTTGAAGGGCTGTGTACTGTGGAAAGAGGTTGAAATTTTGGAATACCAGGCCAAAGCGCAGCCGTTTTTTGCGGATCTCCTCCTCGTTTTGGGCAGCGGGGTCCGACGCATCCCACATCACCTCGCCCCCCACCTGGATCACACCGGTATCCGGCCGCTCCAGAAAGTTGAGGCAGCGCAGCAGGGTGGTCTTGCCGGAACCAGAAGACCCGATGATCGCCAAGGCTTCTCCCTGCTCCAGCTGAAAGGAGATGTCCCGCAGCACCTCCGTGCCGCCAAATGTTTTGCTGATGCCGCTCACTTCTAACAGTGCCATGGATGCCTTGCCCTCCTCAACAGCGGAAATAATCCAGTTTTTTCTCAGCCCAATCTAACAGCAGTGTCAGCACCCCGACAAATACCAGGAAAAACACTGCGGTGGAAAACAGCGGCCAGATCAACCCTTTGGCGCTGTACTCCTTGGCCATCATGATGATCTCCTTATTGGCGATGACGTTGGCCAGCGACGTATCCTTGACCAGCGTGATCACCTCATTGCCCATAGGGGGCAGGATGCGCTTGACCACCTGCAGCAAGGTGATCTTAAAGAAGATCTGGGTCTTGGTCATACCCAGCACCTGCCCTGCCTCGGTCTGTCCCCGGGGCACCGCTTCGATCCCGCCGCGGTAGATCTCTGAAAAATAGCAGGCGTAATTGATAACAAAGGCTGCCACTGCTGCGGTCATACGGCCGCCGGCACCGGTGGGCCACGGATTGGGCATTCCCAGCAGGCCCGGCCCCAGATACAAAACAATGATCTGCAGCATCAGTGGTGTGCCCCGGATGACCCATACAAAGGTCTTTACCAGGCTCCGCAGTGCAGTGCAGCGGCTCATTGCGCCAAAGGCCACCACCAACCCCAGCGGCAGTGCAAACACCAGTGTCAGGGCAAACAGCTCACAGTTGAGCAGAAATGCGCCGGAGAGGCGCTCCAGGATCACAGCCACAATATCCCCCGTTCCTTTCCCGGCTTTACTCGGCCAGGGTCAGCTCGTATTTATCCGCCAGGGCCTGCATCGTGCCCTCCGCTCTCAGTTCATCAAAGGCTTTATTTACCGCCTCTGCCGCATCACTGCCCTTGCGGAAGGCCACGCCATATTCCTCTGCATTCAGCTCATCCACAATGGTCAGGTCTGCATAGTCGGTATCGGAGCCGGTCATCGCGCCCGCCAAGGTCAGGTCCAGCACAGCGGCATCCGCCGTGCCCGCTGCAACTTCCATCAGGCAGTCGGTCTGGACCGCTTTGGAGATGTAATCCGCCTGGGACAGGTTTTCGTCCCCGGCAATGGTGCTCTCACCGGCAGAACCAGCCTCTGCCACCACAGTCTTGCCCACCAGGTCAGCGGTAGAGGCATAGGCGGTATCCTTCTTGACCACGACCACCTGTGCATTTTTTGCATAGGGTTTCGTGCAGGCTGTATTCTGCACAATGTCCTCGGTAAGGGTCATGCCGTTCCAGATGCAGTCGATGCTCTTTGCATCCAGCTCCACTACCTTTGTATCCCAGTTGATCTCCACAAATTCAGGTTTGACCCCCAGTTTCTCACAAACCGCCGTGGCAAGCTCGGTATCAAAGCCAGTAAACACGCCGTTTTCATCGGTAAAGTTCATTGGTTCGTAGACGGTGTAACCAATGACCATCTTCCCTTTTGCCTGGATATCGGCCAGGTCGCTGGCAGCAGCTGCACTGGAACTGCCTGCGGTAGAAGCCGCTCCGCCGCAGCCAGCCAGAACCAGTGCCATTGCACCAGCAAGAACAGCAGACACAAAACGGTTGATGCTTTTCATAAATAAATCCCCCTCTATCCTTTTTGTCATGGCAGTTTATTAGTTTAACGCTTTATCATGCTAAATCAATGAACCGTGGTTATAGGATAGCGCGTTTTCTCCGTTTTTTCAAGAGGGAAAGCAACTTTTTCACATTTTGCACTTCTGCGCAGGCATAACGCCCACAATTCAGGGCATCTTGCACAAACACCTGCGCCAAAAAACACACGCAAAGAGCTTGCAAACAAAAACAGGTCTCCAGCCATGCGCCAAATCCATTGGCAGCACAGCCGGAGACCCATTTTATATGCTTATTTCAGAGCGCCTTCTCCCGGTTTTTCAGCAGGATATGCCCTGCTGCGGTCAGGATAGGGGCTGTTGGAGTGCATCCAGGGCAGCTTTTTGGAAAGCATCGACCTCAATGGTGCACAGGGATGCCAGATCCGCATCCGAACCATCGGCAGGGATCTTGCGGATCTCCGCCGCGGTCTTGCCCCGCAGATAGCTGCAATAGCCCTCGGCGTGCTCGTACCATTCCTTGCCCAGAGCCGATGCACCCCGCATCCCATAGCTGTCACCCAGCTCCTGTTTGGACTGCACACGGTCCGGGGTGTCGATCCCGCCGTCCGCACTGATGGTCAGCGCCGGCTCAGCCATATCTCCCACCGCACTGGTAACATGTCCCTGTGCATCCATGGTCAGCGCCAGGACGGTAAAGTCCACCTGGGCATCCAGGTCCTGATCATCGGTCGCCGCCGTGCCGGAGGAGCCATTCTCCGCATGGATGCCCAACGTCAGCCGGTCTCCTTGGGCAGCCCCCAGAGCACGGGCATTGGCACAGGCTTTTTCCACCGCTTGCCGGTACGGTTCCACCGCAATGGTGCAGCCGGATACAAGATCCGGGTCCTTCGGACGCCCCTCCTCATCGGTCTCCAATTTGGACGCCTGCTCTGGGGTCATGCCCACCAGGTAGCTTCCAAAAGCATCCGCCTGCTCCGCCCATCCCCGATTCAGGGAAGACACCTTGTCCAGAGGATAATCCTTTCCCATCTGCCGCTTGGTCCGCCAGTCCGAGGGCATTTTCACCGTCCCGCTGCCATCTGCGGTGATGGAGCTTTCCAGCTCATCCAACACCACAGCGCAGATCTTGCCCTCTCCATCCAACAGGACCGCCGCTGCGGTGGTGGTGATCTTCCCCACCCGGTCCTCTGCATCTGCGGTGGTCACGATGCCCAGACCGGTGCGGTAGGCTGCTGTCTGGCTGCTGGCGGAGTCAGTGGCGCTGTTCAGCCCTCCAGAGGAGGAACTGGACCCGCTTTGTCCGCAAGCCGACAGCAGCATCGCTGCCGCTGCACAGCCTAAAAATAGCCTATGGTAGTGTCGTATCATGCAAAATCATGCTCCCTTCCCTTTGCATTGGCATACTATGGTCAGTATGCCCCGCAGCAGGGGATTTGTTGCATGGAACGGCGAATCTTTTACATCAATGGGCTGAGCAGCCGCAGCACACTGTCCAGCAGGGTGCCCGGCACGCTGGTGCGGCAATCTGCCAGCTGCACACGATGGCTGGCGGAGACGGTGCGCAGCATATCCTCCCGCAGTTCCCGCACCTGGCTGCCGCCCAAAAGCAGCACACCACATTCAAAGTGCAGAAACAGACTGCGGTAATCCAGGTTGATGCTGCCCACCACGGCGGCCCGGTCATCGCTCACACAGCATTTTGCGTGGAGAAAGCCGGGGGTATACTCATAGATCCGCACCCCTGCCCGCAGCAGCGGCACATAATAGGACCGGGTGAGCCTGTACACCAATTTTTTATCCGGGATGCCGGGCACCATCACACGCACATCCACTCCCCGCTTGGCAGCGGCTTTCATGGCCTCCAGCAATTCCTCTCCCACTGCCAGATACGGCGTATAAAAATAGACGTAATCCTGTGCCTGGGAGATGAGGTTCAGATAGACCATCTTCGCCACCGGCTCCTCGTCCAAAGGACTATCGGCATAAGGCTGCACCACTCCATCGGTGCGGGGCTGATCCGATGGATGCGGCCGAAAAGATGTGTAGTCCGTATCACAGGGACGGAAGGCGTTCCAAAAATTCAGGAACATCACGGTAAAATTCCATACTGCCGCGCCCTCAATGCGCAGCGCCGCATCCTTCCAGTAACCAAAGCGCACTTTGGCATTGATATATTCGTCCGCCAGATTAAAGCCGCCGGTATATGCTACGGTCCCATCGATCACCACCAGTTTGCGGTGGTCCCTATGGTTCATGACCAGGGAAACCAGCGGCATCACCGGGTTGAAGGGAATACAGCGGATGTGTGCCCGCTCCATCTGCACCACAAAATCCCCCGGAAGGGTCAGCAAGCTGCCAAAGTCGTCGTATACCAACCGCACATCCAGCCCCTGGGCTGCTTTGCGGCGCAGGATCTGCTCTATCCCATCCCACATTTTCCCCGGTTTTACGATAAAAAATTCCAGGAAGATGAATTTTTCGGCCTTTTCCAAGTCTCGCAGCAGCTGCGGATACATGGCCTCACCGCTGGGATAATAGTGGGAAGCCGTATCCTGCCAGGCAGGATAGCAGCCATACTGGCTTACATAGCGGCTCAGTGCCCGGCTGCTGGGGTCCAGCCCCGTCACCTGGCCCGGAAGCTGGTCAAGCTCCTTCTGATGCTGACGGTTCACCTCATCCATGCTTTCCCGCAGCCAGCGGGCCGGGCGTTTATTGCCAAACAGCAGATAGAGCGCCCCGCCCAGCAAAGGCAGCGCCCCGATCAGGGCGATCCACATGATCTTATACCCGCTGTTTTCGTCCTTGCGCACCAGGTACAGCACCATGACCACACTAAGGGTATGCAGCAGAATGGTCGCTCCCACTCGCCCCTCCGTAAGGGAGAAAAACGCCCATAAAAGCCACACCACCTGGGCCAGGACCAGAACCACCGTGATAGTGGCCCGGTTCAGGATACGGCTGAAAAATTTTATGACCGGCTGTCTGAACACAGAAAAGTCCCCCTCTCCCTTGCAAATCCGCCTGTTGCGTTTTGCCCTGCTTTGGCTTTGAGTATACCGCCGCCAAAAGATTTTGACAAGCAACAAAACAGCCCGGATGCGACAAAATGCATCCGGGCTGTAGTTGAAACATGGGGGACGATTACAGAGCAGGGGCAGCGCTATCCTCAAAACCGATCATCAATCCACCCAGTTCTGCGTAGTAGCTGCAAAGCACGCCGCAGGGCATGATCTGCACCTCTGCGCCCTTAAACACAGTGGTGATCATATTTTTCAGCCGGGTAGCGGCCGCAGGATTGGAGCAGTGCAGGATACGTACCGGCCCGCCAACAAAGCCGCGGGACTTCATCTCCAGCACGAGGCGCTCCAGTGCGCCATGCTCGCCGCGGGTCTTGACCAGAACTTCCAGCTCACCGGAAAGGCTGGCCGTGCCCACCACACGGATACCCAGCATACGGGCCACCGTCGCCACCGCCGGGCTGACCCGGCCATTGCGTGCCAGGTTGTTCAAAGACTCCAGCGAGAACAGCAGATGGGTATGCTGCTTATACTCCTCCATCTGCACGCAGATCTCCTCAAAGGGAGTGCCCGCATCAAACAGCGCACGCAGGCGCTCGGCCAGCAGCTGAAGCTCCGGCCCGGCCGAGAGGCTGTCCAGCACATAGACCTTGGCCTCCGGATTCTCCTGCTGATAATCCTGTGCGGCCAGCAGAGCAGCGTTGTAGCTGCCGGACAAGGTACCCGTAATAGTGATCGCAAACACCTGGTCTGCCCCCTGATAGGCTGCCAGCCAGTCCCCCACATTGGGGCAGGAGGTGCTGGAGCGGCCCTTGTAGCTGCGCAGAGTCTCTGCTACCTGCACTGCATCCAACCGTCCATCGTCCGGGTACTCCTGCTCCTCGGTCACGACCTTGATGGGGGCGCAGGCAAAGTCAATGCCCTCCATCTGGTACAGATTTGCGGCAGAATCCACAACGATCTTGCTTTTCATAGTTCCTATGCACTCCAATTCTATGGTGTCCGGCACGAGGCCGGGGCTTATCGCCCTTTTATCCTATCAGTTTTTCAAAAACCTGTCAACCCATTTTCAAAAATCCTTTACAAGCTTTTAATTTCCTGTTGACCTTCCTGCCAAAATGCGGTATACTTGCCCCATGAAACAACAGACGAAACGCCGCATCGCGGCTTGTGCCGCCGGGTTTGCCCTGCCCCGGTACAACGACATCCCCTCTGTGGGGCTGTATCTGGACCAGGCGGTCCAGTATGTAAATGGGCAGTACCGGTGTTTTCCCGGTGTCGTTTTGACCCCTTCCATGGTATCCAATTATGTCAAACAGGGGCTGGTAAATCACCCGGTCAAGAAAAAATACACCCGGGAGCAGCTGGCCTGTCTGACCTGCATTGCCCTGGCAAAAACAGTGCTGTCCATGGAAAATATCCGGATGCTGCTGGAGATGCAGCGGGCCAGCTACCCGATCCAGGTGGTATACGACCTATTCTGCGATGAGCTGGAAGCCTGCCTGCCCTGTGTATTTGGACTGCGCCGCGGTATACCCGCCCTGCCGCCGGATGCGCCGGACGAGCGGCTGCTGCTGCGCAGCACCATTCTGGCGGCGGCCAACAAGCTGTACCTGGACTGCAGCTTTGAAGCATTGCAGCAGGACCATTCCCTTTGGCCGGATATCCTGCAAGACCTAGCCTGAATCATACAAAAAGCGCCTGCGCACTCTTTTTTCAAAGTGCGCAGGCGCTTTTCTTTTTCTTTTAACGCTGGGATCAGGTATCCTGCAGCTCGCCGCGGCTGGCGGCCTTGAGGTATGCAAAGATGAAACCATCCAGCTCGCCGTCCATCACGGCATCCACGTTGCCGGTCTCATAGTTGGTACGGTGGTCCTTGACCATGGTATAGGGCATGAACACATAGCTGCGGATCTGGTGGCCCCAGGCGATCTCGTTCTGAACGCCCTTGATGTCATCGATCTTGTCCATGTGCTGCTGCTTTGCGATCTGGTACAGCTTCGCTTTCAGCATCTCCATCGCATAGTCACGGTTCTGGAACTGGCTGCGCTGCGTCTGGCAGCTGACCACGATGCCGGTGGGCTTGTGGATCAAACGCACTGCAGAAGAGGTCTTGTTGATGTGCTGGCCGCCGGCACCAGAGGAGCGGAACACCTGCATCTCGATATCTTCCGGGCGGATGTCCACCTGAATGGTGTTGTCCAGCTCCGGCATGACCTCCAGAGAGGCAAAGCTGGTCTGGCGGCGGGCATTGGCGTCAAAAGGCGACACGCGCACCAGGCGGTGCACGCCATTCTCGCTCTTGAGCAGGCCGTAGGCGTTGGCGCCCTTCACCATCATGGAAGCGCTCTTCATGCCGGCTTCGTCACCATCCTGGTAATCCAGCACTTCCACCGTCATGCCGTGTGCCTGTGCCCACTTGTTGTACATACGGTACAGCATTTCTGCCCAGTCCTGTGCCTCGGTGCCGCCGGTACCGGCATGGAAGGTGAGGATGGCGTTGCTGTGGTCGTACTCACCGTTCAGCATAGTCATCAGCTGCAGCTCGTCCACTGCCTTGCCCACAGCGTCCACAGCCTCCTCGGCTTCAGGGACCATCTCCGGGTCATATTCCTCATCCAGCATCACCAGCATGGTCTCGGCATCATCGTACAGGCCCTGCAGCTTTTCAAAGCGGCCCAGTTTGCCCTTGAGGTCGCCCACCTCATCAAACACTTTTTTGCTCAGCTCGGCATCATCATAAAAGCCAGGGCGGGACATGGTATGCTCCAGCTCCTGCACACGCTTGCGGCTGGCCTCAATGGCCAGGGCTTCTTCCAGGTCCTTCACAGCGTGGTTGTATTCGGCCAGCTGAACCTTCAACTCGTCGGTCGTAATCATCTGCGGCTTCCTTTCTCTCCATCAGTCTGCGGCACGGTGGCCGCGCAAGTCCAAGCGCTGTACTGCCCCTGCGATAAAAGCGGAGCTTTTCAGCGCTGTCTTTATTCTTTGCCCGGCACTGCAGCAGCACCAGACAACAATTTATACTTTATACACAGATACTTCACTAGTATACCGACAATCTGTGGTAAAGTAAAGAGGAAAAATAGCTGCCACGCTGGAATTTTGAAGATTTTCACCTTTTCTTTTCCTTGTGCAGAGAGTATAATAGCTATAAGTTTTAAAAACCCGGAGGTTTTCCTATATGCCGAAATATTATGGCTGTCCTTGTGAGGGCTGCGGCGCCCCGCTGACGCTGAGAGATGATATCGTGGTCTGCCCGGACTGCGGCGCCCCTTATCACCGCACCTGTTACGAAAAGCTGGGCCGCTGTGTCCACAGTGCCGCCCATACCGCAGGGTATGAGTGGAAGTTCCCTTATCAAGACTCGGAGCTGCGCACCTGCCCCGCCTGCGGAGAGCGCACCCTGCGGGCAGAGACCCACTGCCGCTGCTGCGGCGCCCAGCTCCCGCCGGAAGCCACTGCCGAGCCCAACGACCGCGCTGCTGCGGAAAGTGAGAGGGACGGTGCCTTTGACTACGACCGTTTGTACCAGCAGTTTGAGCAGGCAGGCCCTGCAGCCGACCCCCTGCGCCAAAGCTGGAAGGCCGCCTTTGGCCCTGAAGATCAGATGGACGGCATCCCCTGCAATGACTGGCTGGATTATATCGGACCTGCCGGCCCGGCCTACCTGGCCGACTACTGCCGGATGCAGCTGCAGAAGAGCAAGATTTCCATGAGTTTTTCGGCGCTGCTGTTCGGACCGTTCTACTTCTTCTACCGCAAAGCCTGGAAGCCCGCCTTCTTCTTTTTGGCGGCGGAAATGCTGCTGGCTGCTCCCACTGTGCTGGAACTGATGCAGATCTCGGAAAGCGCATTGGCCCCGGGCTTGAGCGCCGGCGCACTGCTGATGCTGGCCCGGCTGTCCTCTGTGCTGGGCTTTGTGCTGATGGCTGTGCGGGGCATCTTTGGCAAGTGGCTTTACCGCAAGAGCGCCGCTGCCCGCATCCGCCGCATCCGGCAGGAGTTCCCGGACCCGGACCAGCGCCGGGCTGTGCTGGCCGCTCAGGGCGGCACCAGCTGGCTGGCTGTATTGGGCGGCTTTGTACTGCTTTCGGTTGCCAGCAGCGCAGTGGTGCTGCTGATGGGTCCCAACCTGGATGCTGTGGTGCGCCTGCTGTACGGCTGATCCTTTCACACGGCCCTTCCCCTTTATTTCCCTGCAAATATACAAAATGCGGGTCTTTGACTGCAATGCCGCCTTCCGGCACTGGTCAAAGACCCGCGTTTATTTTTATGTACACCGTTGGATGTTCCAGCCGTTCGGACCTGGCTCAGCCATTCCTTTTATAATAGAAGAAATACTGCTGCAAGATCCCCGCCTCTGCTCCATACTGGGGGAAAGGGTCCTGCCCGTCAAAATCCTCCTGGATCAGCCGGGCGATCCAAACATCGATGGGCGCCAGCGCTGTGCGTCCATAGCCAAACAGCGCCACGCAGTTGGCCACCTTTTTTCCTACGCCATCCATTTCCATCAGTTTTGCCAGCAGCGTTTCGTCCGGCAGCAGAGCCAACGACTTCAGGTCCAGCGCACCGCTGGCCACGGCCTGGGCTGCGTGCTGGATATACCGGGTACGATACCCCAGGCCACAGTCCCGCAGATCGGATTCTGCCGCCGCTGCCAGCTGTGCCGGGGACGGAAACAGCGACACACGCTCTGTACCTGTATCCACCACCTGCCCGAAACGCTCTGCCAGCAGCTCCACCCCGGTACGAATGGCCGGTATGCTTTTACGCTGCGACAAAATAAAGGTGATCAGCATCTCCCAGGGGTCCTGCTGCAGCACCCGGATGCCCTGTCCATAGTCCAGCGCCTGCTGCGCAAACCCCGCCTGTTCTGCCCAGCGCCGGCGCAAAGAGCCATAGCTGCGCTCCAGATCAAAATATGGCCGCCAGGTCCTTTCCCACTCGCCGGGAGCGCACTTTGCCTGATACTCTCCCTCACCCAGAGGGCGCAGGTACAAAAGCTGGCTGCCGGTAATGAACCGGTACTCCCCGCTCTGCACCCGGCAGGGACGAAAACACTGGCCGCTGTCCAGGATCTTATCCAGGTCAAAATCATCCTCTATCTGGATCGGCTGTGTTATCCAGTTCATCTCCATCTCTTCATTCCCCTTTCTTTTCCACAAGGATACCACGGCTGCCAGCCGGATGCAACCCGCCGCTTGACATTCCTTGCCCAAAAAGCAGCGCGGTTCCCGCCCGGTCTGCAAATTTCCCCTCTGGCGATTGCACTGCTGGTCCTGGTGTGGTATACTGTCCTCTGTATTAAAAATGCAGGGTCCACCGCCCTGCTACCGTATAGAGATTGTATTGGGAGAGGATGGTATCTTATGAAGATCGGCTTTGATAACCAAAAGTACCTGGTCATGCAGTCGGAGCATATCCGCGAGCGCATCGCCCAGTTTGACAACAAACTCTATCTGGAATTTGGCGGCAAGCTGTTTGACGACTATCACGCCTCCCGTGTGCTGCCCGGTTTTGAGCCGGACTCCAAGCTGCAGATGCTGCTGCAGCTCAAGGACCAGGCCGAAGTGGTCATCGTGATCAGCGCCGAAGATATCATCAGCAGCAAAGTCCGGGGCGACTACGGCATTACCTACGATCTGGATGTGCTGCGTCTGATTGACGCCTTCCAGGAGGAAGGACTGTATGTTGGCAGCGTCTGCATCACCAAATATACTCCCCAGCCGGAGGTTGCCGCCTTTGAGCAAAAGCTGAACGGTCTGGGCATCCGCACCTTCCGCCATTATATCATCCCCGGCTACCCCAACGACGTGCCCCGCATCGTCAGCGATGAGGGCTATGGCCGCAACGAGTACATTGAGACCCAGCGTCCCCTGGTGGTCATCACAGCCCCTGGCCCCGGCAGCGGCAAAATGGCCGTCTGTCTGTCCCAGCTGTTCCACGAGTACAAGCGCGGCATCAAGGCCGGTTATGCAAAGTTTGAGACCTTCCCCATCTGGAATCTGCCCTTGAAGCACCCGGTAAACCTGGCCTATGAGGCCGCTACCGCCGACCTGAACGACGTGAACATGATCGACCCGTTCCACCTGGAAGCTTACGGCCAGACGACCGTAAACTACAACCGGGATATCGAGGTGTTCCCGGTGGTAAACGCCATGTTCGAGCTGATCGCAGGCAAGAGCCCCTACCGCTCCCCCACCGATATGGGCGTGAATATGGCGGGCAACTGCATCGTTGACGATGAGATCTGCCGCGAGGCTTCCCGCAACGAGATCCTGCGCCGGTATTTCAAGTGCCTGTGCGACCAAAAAGCTGGCGACCCCGCTGCCCAGAATGAGCTGTTCAAGCTGGAACTGCTGTTGAACCAAGCTGGTCTGGCGGTAGGCGCCCGGGATGTGGAGAAAAAAGCACACGCTGTGTCCGCCCAGACCGGCGGTCTGCCCGCGGCAGCTATCCAGCTGCCGGACGGCACGGTGGTCACCGGTAAGACCGGGCCTTTGCTGGGCGCTGCATCTTCTGCCCTGCTGAATGCGCTGAAGCGGCTGGCAGGCATCGACCAGGAGACCGACCTGGTCAGTGCGAACTCCATTGCTCCCATCCAGACCCTGAAAACCGACTACTTTGGAAGCAAAAACCCCCGTCTGCACACCGACGAGATTTTGATCGCTCTGTCCGGCTCCGCAGCAGAAAACGAAACCGCTGCCTCGGCCCTGCACCAGATCCCGAAGCTGAAAGGCTGCGACGTACATTCCACCGTTATCCTGTCCAGCGTGGACATGGACACGCTGAAAAAGCTGGGGATGTACCTGACCTGTGACCCGGTTTATGAGGAAGAGGACCGCAAATACCACAAAAAGTGATCCATAGCATAGCAAAAGGCACCCTGCCGACCGGCAGGGTGCCTTTTGTTATCGTCCCGGAAAAGGACGGAATGTATTGTTCTCAGACCTTCGCTGCGCCGTGGTCCAGGATCTTATCAAAACGAGTAAAGAAGGTGATCATGGTCACCGTCGTTGCCAGGATATCGCTGATCGGCTCTGCCAGGAACACGCCGAACACCTTATCCTCCAGAATCATAGGCAGGATAAAGATCAAGGGGATCAGCAGGATGATCTTACGCAGGCAGGCCAGCAGCAGGCTGACCTTTGCCTGTCCCAACGCCATAAAGCTCTGCTGGCAGGCGATCTGGAAGCCCATTGCAAAAATGCCGGCCATATAGATCCGCATAGCCCAGGTGGTGTACTGGATCAGTGCCCCGTCCGAGGTAAAGATACCGGCCACTGCACCCGGCACCAGCATCATCAGCACCCAGAACACCGTAGTATAACCGCCGCACAGCAAAAGCTGGAAGCGGAACGCCTGGCGCACCCGGTCCTTTTTGCCTGCGCCAAAGTTGAAGCTGATGACCGGCTGACCGCCCTGGCACACACCCTGGATGGGCAGCGTGCACAGCTGGGATACGCTGGTGATGACCGTCATAGCGCCCACCGCCACATCGCCGCCGTAACGAGCCAGGCTAGAGCTGAAGCTGATGGAGAGCAGGCTCTCGGTGGAGAGCATCACAAACGAGGAGATGCCCAAGCTCATCACCGGCAGAATGATCCGCTTTTCCAGCTTCAGGCAGCTCTTACGCAATTTCAGGTTGGTCTTTTTGCCGGACAGGAACACCAGGATCCACACTGCACCCACCGTCTGGCTGAGCACCGTAGCAATGGCTGCGCCCCGCACGCCCATACCAAAGCCAAAGATCAGGATGGGGTCCAGAACGATGTTGATCACCGCACCGATCACGGTGGTCAGCATGCTAGTCTTTGCAAAGCCCTGGGTCGTGATGAAGGGATTCATGCCCATAACGATCAGCACGAACACCGAACCCAGGATGTAGATCCGGCCATATGCCAGCGCATACGGCAGGGTGGCATCACTGGCACCGAACAACCGCAGCAGCACCGGTGCACCGGCATAGAACACCACCGTCAGTATGACCGAGAAGATCAGCAGCATGGTCAGGCTGTTGCCAATGATCTTTTCTGCATCTTCCCGGTTGTCCTGTCCCATTGCAATGGCGGTGCGGGGTGCACCGCCTGCACCCACCAGCATAGCAAAAGCATTCAGCAGCATCAAAATGGGGGTGAACAGGCCCACACCCGTTAACGCTGCCGCACCAATGCCCTCGATGTGGCCTATATAAATACGGTCTACCACGTTGTACAGCAGGTTGACCACCTGTGCCACAACGGCGGGGATCATCAGCTGAAGCATCAGCTTGCGAACATTGCCGGTCCCCATATCTTGTTTTGCTTGTGACATACGCTCTCCTTCCACCCTGTCACCGCAAAGACAGAGTGCCAACTTGTTTTTCCTACATCTAATATATAAGTGTATCCTATCCCATGTGGGCTGTCAAGAAGGGACTGCGAAAATGCCGTCCCAGAGCAAAAACCACCGCCTTGCCTTGCACAAAGCGGTGGTTTTTGGTTGTATTTTTCATGATTTAACAACCTAAACTATATTTTTGCATCGTTCAGACCACTTTTCGAGATTGTTTTCTCCGCGATTCAAACTTATAGTTGTATTTTGTCGAAAAGTATGCTATACTTTATCTCAGAAAAAGCGCTGTTCCACAACCAGATGTTTATTTTGCTCTGCTCCTGTGCCAGGCAAAAGGAAGGAGACCTCTATGGACGCCACCCGTTATTTTGAGGAGATGCACCGCGCAATGGCCGCACAAAAGACCGCTTCCCAGCTGGTGCTGACGGCCTGCTACCAGGATACCGCTGGCAGCGATGCCTATCTGGAGCTGCGCCGCAACCCGGCAGACGGCAGTTTCCGCATTTTGTACTCTACGATGGGACGCAGCGATCTGAATTTTCAGCTCTTCCGCAAAGGGTGGCAGCTGTGCCATAACGCCGCCGGAGAGCTGACCGGCCGTTTCCCTTCCAGTGCCGAGGGATTGATCGCACAGACCGACTTCCGGGCCTTTTATCGGGATGAATCCTTTGACCCGGACAAAGCTGCCCATATCCTGGACACGCTCCGCCGCTATGCCGGGCAGGACATCTCTGCCTCTGCACAGCAGGGCGGCTCCCGTGTGACTATGACAAGCTATATCCAGGGCGGCGCACGCTGGGCTTACACCGGAACACCAGACAGCGCCTGTCTGCCGGCGGCGGCCATCCTCTACTGGCTGGCCGACCAACTGGCCGGGCGAGAGCGCCGGGCGCTGCAAGCCTGCCCTCAGGCCGCCCGCCTCGCCGCCCAGTGGGAGACCGAGATCGCCTTTGCCAAGACGCCCGTACTTCTGCGTCCAGCTCCCCGCCGCCCCTACACACCCTATGAACGCACCCCTATGCGCAATAAAAGCTGGCAGAGCATCCTGACTGTGATGCGGACCATGTGATCCTCCGCTTTAATATTCGATCCCCTGGCGGGCGGCAATGCCCTTCTGATAGGGATGCCGGACACAGTGCATCTCCGTAACATAGTCTGCTGCGTCCTGCATCCATTGCGGCGGCGTATGCGCTGTAAGTACACACTCCTGGCCAGCCGGGCGCTGCAGCACTGCCTGCCGGAGCAGCTCTTTGTCCACCATATCCAATTCCCATGCGCTGCCCGCCTCATCCAGCACCAGCAGATCCGCAGGCTGTGCTAAAGCTGCCGTCAGATTGGCGTTCTGCTGTGCACGGGCAGCGGTGCGCTCCTCTTCGTTCATCTGGAACACAAATTTTTCTCCCGGTACTCCCCGGTAGAATACTGCGCCCAGCTTTTCCAGCCCCGGCACCTCTCCGCTGAAACCACCCTTCAAAAATTGAACGATCACTACCCGACGTCCGCTGCCCAGCGCACGAAGCGCCAGGCCCATGGCAGCCGTAGTCTTGCCTTTGCCATCCCCATAATAAAGGTGAAGCAGCCCTTTCTGTTCCATTGTATCCTCCTCCTGTTTACTCTTCGTGCCCTATCCATCTTTCAAGGGTGCTGCGGTATTTCTATGGATGGAGCTGTTCTCTCCCCAAAGAAAAACGCCCCGAAGGGCGTTCCGGCTGGTGTTATCGCTCCACCTCATAGGGCCAGCTGTTGATGCCCCCAAACTCATAGATCTGGGTATACCCCAGCTCCGCCAGCGTGCTGGCCGCCGTTTTGCTGCGGTTTCCACTGCGGCAATAGACCAGCACCACTGCATCCTTTGCAGGAATGACCTGCTCTGCCGTTTTTTCATCGATCTGACCGACCGGCAGCAGCACTGCATTGGGGATATGGCCGCTGTCATACTCGCTCTGCTCCCGCACATCCAGAATCAGGACCTCCTGGGTATCCATAAGTTCTTTCGCTTTTTCCTGGGTGATCGTCTGATAGGCTGCTTTGTCCGCCGCCTGGCTGTCTGTCGCCATCCCACTGGCAGAATTTTTCCCGCAGGCCACAAATCCCAGCAAAAGCAGGATCGAAAACAAAAGAATATACCATTTTTTCACAAACAGATCTCCTTATAAAGTCCTTCTGCAAAGGCTCGGTGCCCTTGCTCGGTAAAATGTACTCCATCATAGGCCATGGTCACGCCCCACCGTCCGGCATCCAAACAGCGGATATTCTGCTCCGCCGCTTGTGCCAAACAGAACTGTGCAAAGGCCGCAGAATCATCGATCATCTTTTGGCTTTGCACCCATTCTCCAAAGGCAAAAGGCGGCGGTGCGATCCACAGGATCTTCTCCGTTGGCAGATCCAACGCAGACACGAAATGGGCAATCCTTTCAGCCGCCTTTTCTGGTTCGCAGCCCTGGAGCAGATCATTTGCGCCCAGCATCAGGATCAGCCGTTCCGTCTCCGGCAGGATGAAAACGGCTGATCGGGGGATCTCCCGGCCGTTCATCCCTTGATTGATGATCTCCCACCCGGTTTTGCTCTGTAAAATGTCTGCCCAGCGATTTTCAGCGGCATATCTGCCGCCCAGAAATGAACGCGGATCATACCCGTATGTATTGGAATCGCCAAAGCAGCAGACGCGCATTACCCCACCCTCTTGCAGCAAAGATCAGCTGTCTTATTATATCATGGATGCGAAGTCTCCCACAACCACCTGCATCTGTTTCTGTGATCTACGCACAAAATGCCCCCTCGGATATGCACATCCGAGGGGGCATTTTGTAAGATCGATCTTTCTATGTACCTGCGACCGCAAAGTGAACGCTTGCCTCGGCGGGTCTATCAGAAAGCACCAAAACGCAAATGCGCTGCACCGATACCCCGTCCCAGTCACAGTTTCTGTCAATAAAAGGTTTTTGGACGATTTGCCAGCCCATCTGCGTAAATGTCCTGGTCTCATCCAGGATCATCTGCGCCATATCCTCCGGACTTATTTGCTCCATATCCTGCGCCAGCTCTTTCTCTTTGATACTCAGCCCATCCATGGTTAGCTCTCTTTTCTTTTTAAGGATGTCTCGGTAGCACTTGCGGTTCTGGTTGCGGGCGGCTTCCAGCTCTGTCCCTGTTTTGCCTGCTGTACACTGCATTGCAGCGTAAATCTCCTCTTCAAAACGCGCTATTTCACAGAGATCTTCACTTTCCACAAGGCCATTGGGATAACGGTCTTCCCCCAGACGACGCAGCTCTTGGTTCAACGCTTCCATGAAGGCAGATTGCGGCGGCGGTACCGGCTTCTGTATGGTGGTGCTGCAAGCTGTCAGCATACATAGCATCGAAAGTGCAATCAACCAGCCAAGAATACGTTTCATCCCCAAAACCACCTTATCAATGAAAATTCATCTTATAACAGAAAGCATTTTCCGCTTTCCAGATCCGATTTCATCGTAATCCGACCATCTGTCTCTTGTCAATCCCTTAAGCGGATATTCGGAGAAATAACGCAATGTTGAAGTAGTTTTTGTGCAGTTCGACGAACTGAATTTAGACTTAATGGTATAATATGTATAGTCCCTCAGAGCGCTGACTGAGCATCGAAATGCATCTCTTGCTGGACAAAATTGCGAATGTCTCCTCGTCTGTATCCATTGAGCAAATTATCTTCATGTGAAAAGCAGGAGCACTTCTCCCACTCCAAATATAAAAACATACTTTTTGTCGAAAAATTTGTGTCGCATATTGTTCACCGACTGGAAATGTGATATAATCACACTTGGATTGGGATTTGACCGGCAAATATTACTTTTTTACACAGCAACTAGTGCGAAAGAGCTTGTCTGTCAAAACAATGAGTAGAACTCGCTGCAGATCGTGTTTCAAAACAAGAGAGGTATTGTAATCATGCTGAATTACCCCGCAAATTACCAGAACATCGCAGAAAACGAAATGGAGTATCTGAACGGCGGTGCTCCCGATTTCAAAGGCTTGTTCGATTACCTAATCGGCAATTATGCGCGAGATCTTTTTATGGGAAATCTGCGCAGTGCAGTTTGGAACAGCGCCGTACAGAGTTCCACGGAACCTCTGATGAAGTTTGGAAAGAATTTCACTCAGATGGGTTTTGCCGCACAGGCTCTTTATCTTTATGGTGCCTATCGTCTGGCTGAGACCATCTTTGGATTTTTGAATAAGTAACATGAAACGTAAGAAAATCGCACAAATCTCTCTTCTTTTGGGGGCAGTGGTTTTATTCGGTGTTTTTAGTGCTTGTGCCAACACTTCCTCTGTTCAAACGGAAGAAAGCCCTTCTTTTTTGGAAGAAGATATTTCTATGCAAGCACCTCTGGAAATATCCGATGACGACCTAAGCAAACTACTCAGTGGAGCGCTTGCTTTCGATGAGCTGTCTCAGGATGAAGTCTCTTTGGACGAGCCATCCAGCGTTATCCTGGAGGAAGACGCCGAATCCAATTCGGAGTCCATCTCTGAATCCGTTGTGCAGGAGGAACTGCTGCAAGAGTCGGAAACGCCACCAAGCAAAGAACCGCCCGCAGAAAGTGCACAGTCGCAATCGACAGCCTCGAAACCGGCTGGCAGTAAAGCACCTGTTTCCGAAAAAAAGCCCACCGCTTCCTCCTCTGCTGCCTCGGCTGCTCGTCCGGAAAATGCACATCCTTCTTCCGAATCAAAGAAGGATCCGCCTGTTCCCGCATATGAGATCAAGGTAAAAAAACTAGTGCAAGAGGCATATGCCTTAAAGGACTATGCCGAGAAGGGTCTTTCCGCAAGCATTAATGCCGCAAAAGCAGAGTACGACACCTTAAAACCTGAGCAGAAGACCCAGTTTAAAAAGATCTCCATCACTCTTTCCAAGGCTGGTGAACTCACACGACTGCAGTCCTATTGCGACAAAGAGATGGACCGTATCGTCAAGGAGCTTCGCACTGTTTTGAAGGACAACGGTCAGAACACCGCATTGGCAGATCAAGTCATGGATTTCTACACCAAGGAAAAGGACAACCGCTACAAACAACTTATGAGCGAACTTTACGGTTGACATCTAGCACACCCCCCCACAAATTTTAGGAGAGAGTATCCCATTATGGAAAATAACACGACCTACGAACATACAGAGGAGATCGACCTGGTTGCGCTGTTCTTTACGCTGCTCCACAAATACCGTCAACTTTTTGCCGGAGCCGTGATCTGTGCTGTATTATTAGGTGCAGCCGGCGCTGTTAAGTCTACCCTCAATGAACGCGCGATCGAAAAAGCCCTTGCAGAGGGCAAAGAAGTCCCCCGTTCTTCCGCTGAACAAAAGTACGAAGAGGAAATGGTCACCTATCGCAAATCCTTGACCGAGCACGATACCAAGGTCAACCAATACAATGCTCAGCTCAAGCAGAATGAAAAAGACCGTGTTCGGACTGAGTTTGACATCCAAACTGCTCAAGAGTACATGGATGGATCTGTTCTGAATGGACTGGACCCCTATAATGTTCATACTGCCACAGCTTCGTTCTATGTTACCACCGAATATAAGATCCTGCCGGGGATGGATTATCAGAACCCGGATTATACCAGCGCTGTATTAAGTTCTTATTCCAACCTGTTGACTGAGCACCAAACCATTGGCGCGCTGGCAGAAAAATTCGGTTTGGAAGAACGTTATATGCGCGAACTGATCTCTGTTTCAGTAAATAACACTACCCGCCTGCTGGAGATCAACGTCATGGCTGACAGTGCGGATAAGGCAAAGGCGATCATGGACGAGATGCTCGTACATCTTGATGCTGTGTGCAACTCGATCGAACAGACGGTCGGCACACACACCCTGACCCTGATCTCTCAGAGCGAGGATGTAACCGTGATGACTTGGCTGCGCGATGCACAGCAGAGCAATCGGGATAATATGCTCGATCTCCAGAACAAGCTGGTGAATTTGAATGAGAGCAAAAAGCTGTTGGAGCAGAATATCGTAACAGCTGACAAAGACTTTGCCGCCCTTAAAAAACCCGAAGAGCCCAGCAAGGGTAATCCTATCATCAAATTCTCGATCTTGGGTGTTCTCCTGGGCATTGTGGTGGTATCTGGTGTCGAAGTCGTTCGCTTTTTGGTCGCAGGCAAAGTTTACTCCAGCAGCGAGCTGCACCGCAGTTGTGGTCTGTCCATTCTGGGTAGTTTGGCTGGGGAGCGTTCCCAAAAAGCAAAAGGCTTGGATGTCTATATCAATCGAATGGAAAAACGGCCTGATGGAAGTACCGATGCGCAGATCATTGAGTTGATCGCAACGACGATTCAGAGTCGTGTTCCGCAGGCAGAAAACATCCTGATCAGCGGCGATCTTTCGGTAGAGCAGCTGACCTCCTTGACAGCGTCGCTCCAGCACACCAGCGCTTTGGGCAACAAGAATCTGACCGCTGCAGAGAGTATTCTCAGCTGTGCTAAAACCGTTTCTCAGGCAACTACCGCAGATGTGATCGTGCTGGTTGCAGACTGCGAAAACACCACTTATGCAAGCATCCAGGCACAATGCGAGCAATTCAACAGCCTGAACAAAAAGATCCTGGGCTGCGTTGTTTACGAATGATCCGAACTGAATAACGGCAACCTCCCCGCTTGGATGCAGCAATCTGAGCGGGGAGGTTTTTTGCACTCTTATAAAATCAGAGAACAAAACATATTCTCCGCTTTCAACAACCACCCACACCGGCAAAAAGGGTGGTATATTGGAAAAATATATGCTATAATGAAAGGCAATGCGTCGTTTGATAGGAGAAAGAAAATGGATATTATTCTGGTTATGCTGGCGGGAATGGTCGCAGGCCACTTTTTCTTCCCAAAAGCCTTAAAAAAGGTCAACGAAAAAATACAGCTTCTGTGCACCCTATGCCTGATCTTCTCCATGGGTGTCATGTTGGGCCGCAAGGAAAACTTTTTGCAAGAGCTCACCTCTATGGGCATTGTCAGTTTTTTGTTTTTTCTGATCCCCACTGCGCTCTCCATCCTACTGGTCTATTATCTGACCAAGCGTTTTTTGAAGAAAAAATAATTCATTTTACATAAAGGAGAGGTGAGCCATGGTTCTGCTTACCATTGCTGCTTTGATCGGCGGCATCGCATACGGGGTTCTGGGCTTTGATTTTTCATTGGTCACATTTCTGACTTCGCACACCGACCTTGTACTGTATATTCTTATGTTCTGTGTGGGCATCAGCATCGGGACGCAAAAAGGTGTCCTGCAGCGGCTGCGTCAAAATCAGCTGGCGATCGTTCTGGTCCCCACCGGGGTGATCGTCGCTTCCCTTTTGGGCGGCGTGATCTGCGGATGGATCACACGGATGCCTCTGTCACACAGCACGGCGATCACCAGCGGCATGGGGTGGTATAGCTTGGCAGGCGCGGTCATTGGCGAATCCTGCGGGCCAGAACTGGGAAGCATCGCCTTTCTCAGCAACCTGATGCGAGAGATCTTCACCTTTATGATCATCCCCTTTTTGGCTGCACACTTCAACCCCTATGCCTGCATTGCTTCTGCCGGAGCCACCAGTGAGGACACCACGCTCCCCATGATCCTGCGCTATTCCAACGAGGAAACGGTAGTCGTCTCGGTGCTCAACGGCATCATCTGCTCCTTTTTTGTTCCCATCTTGCTTTCGCTCTGTTTCCGTCTCCCTTAAACGAGCGCCTGCTTTTGTGGACAGCATGATTTGCTCTGTCCAGACCATCGGTGCTGCGGCTTCTGGCGCACAGCACAAAAATATTTGATCTTCCGCTGCGCCGGTATATTGCATAAGCCAACGGAAAACTGCTTGGCTACTATGAAGAGGAGCTTTGCGTGCCGGAAAACAACAAAATGGTCGTAGAGCTATACTTAAGCCAGCAGGGGCCACACAGTGCCAGGATCTTTTTAAGGCTGGCCCTTCTGATCGGAAGGGCCAGCCTTTCAATTAAAAATGGAGTAAGACATTTGAAATACAGAGAAATTGCGGACGGGATCTTCATAGACCGTCCAAACCGTTTTGTTGCCCATGTAAATATAAACGGCATCGTGGAGACCGTTCATGTTAAAAACACTGGACGATGCAAGGAACTTCTCCTGCCCGGTGCATCTGTTCGTATGGAAGTAGCAGACAACCCCAATCGCAAGACAAAATACGACCTTGTTGCGGTGCATAAGCAGGGTCTTGGCTGGGTAAACATGGACAGTCAAGCGCCCAACAAGGTCGTGGCAGAATGGCTTGCGTTACAAGGCTATACCTTTATTAAGCCGGAATGTTCCTACGGAAGATCCCGCATCGACTTTTACATGGAGAAAGGCGCTCAAAAATACCTGATGGAAGTCAAAGGCTGTACGCTGGAAATAGACGGCATCGGCTATTTTCCGGATGCCCCCACCGAGCGCGGCGTAAAGCATCTGCACGAACTGGCGCAGGCACAGCGGGACGGGTATCAATGTGCTGTGGCTTTTGTGATCCAGATGGAGGGTATTACCGAGGTGCGCCCCAATATCCACACCCAGCCGGAATTTGGCACCGCTTTAACAGCGGCAAAAAAAGCCGGTGTACAGGTGCTGTTCCTGCTCTGCCGCATAGAACGGGATACGCTGGAGATCATCGAACAGCGAGAGGGATGAAGCAGAAAAAGAGTATAACCTGCCCCGTCAAGCGAAGCCTGCACACCCGATAGGGTCGCGATTTGCGGGCCTATCGGGTGTTTTTATGTTGGAAACACCTTTATTTTATCCCCCACATAAGAGAAGCAGCGCCGGTTTTCTTTTGAAGAAAACCGGCGCTGCTTCTTCTGCAATACAAAACCCCTCTGCCCAACTAAACACCGCTATTTCCCATCGCAGATACTGTGATCTCCCCCTGGTTATAGACAGCTCTCAGCAGTTGTCCATTGCCGATATGGTACTGGTAATACTCCCGCCGGGGTCGCGCAAATGCCTCCAGGATCGCCATGATCGTCCCGCCATGGACCACAAAGGCTGCGCTTTCCTCTGCGGACAGCATCGTCATCGCTTGGCAAAAGGCCGCACAGCACCGCGCTTTGAATTTTTGCACCGATTCGCCGCCGGGAATCTCCCCCTGGCAACCAGAATCCACCCAGCGGCGGTATGCCGCATTGTCCACAAGTTCTGCTGCGTTTTTCCCTTCAAAGAGACCAAAATCGGTTTCCCGCAGATCCTGCAGGATGGTATGCTCCTGGTGCGGAAAAAGCATCTCCGCCGTCTGCCTTGTCCGAAGCAGAGGGCTGACAAAAACCCGATCTGCCGTCAGGCACTGTTTTTGCAGCGCTTGGATCTGGGATTTCCCCTCCTCGCACAAGGGTTCATCGGTGCGGCCAATATAGCGCCGCTGCAGATTGCCCGCCACAGCGCCATGGCGTATAAAATACAGCTGGTTCAAGCCAACATCCCCCCAAACAAAACACCAACAAGCCAGACCAGTTCACACACCTGCAAAAAAAATCCCGCCGTATCGCCGGTGACGCCTCCAAACTGCACAGTTGTCAGGCGGCAGTACCCCCCGACCCACAGGGCAGCCAGCAGCATCCCTCCCGCTGCCGCAGCAGGAGCCTGCAAAAGGACCACACCGCAGCTTACTGCCGCCGTCAGCACCAGTGCGATCGTTGCCGGGCGGCGGCGGGTGCCGCCTGTCATGGATGCCAGCATCCCCGTTTTGCGCGCCGACGGCAGGTTCAGCGCACAGATGCCCGACAATGCCCGGGACAGCATATAGCCACCCAGAACCGGCAGCACCAATTTGCGGCTGTACAGTTCTGCAAACAGGCCAGCCGACACCAGCAGATATCCCCCGCAGTAAAGCACCGCAAAGGAACCGCAGTGCGAATCCTTCATGATCTCCAGCCGGCGTTCCCTGGGCTGCCAGGAAGCAAGCGCATCTACGGTATCCATATACCCATCCATATGGATGCCGCCGGTGATCAGCAGCGGCACTACCGCTGCCACCGCCGCATAAAGCAGCTCTCCTACGGAAAAAGTCTCACAAAAAAGCAGCCAAAGCCCCTGCGCAGCGCCGCAGAACAGCCCCACCACCGGGAAAAAGCAGATGGCGCAGCGAGATGCTTGCTCCCCCCACCGATGCTGCGGCACGGGGATCACACTGTATGTAGACAGTGCGATCCATAACGAATCAATCCACATCCGGAATCTCTCCTTTCCTCAGGCAGGGGCTTCCTGCACACATCTCGACCACTGCATCGGCTTTATCCCAAAGCTGCTTATTCAGGTCATTCAGGCTGTTTATATAGGCGGCGGTCTCTGCATCGTATCCATCCGGGCGCAGATGGGCAATGGTAACGGCGGTCAAGGTCCCGCAGCGCTCTTGCAGCGCCAGGATATCCGCCAAAACTGCCTCGGGGCGCTGACCTTTTTCAAACATTGCATTGGCCAGCAGATTGGACACATCCTCCAGCAAAACAGAGCTTCCGTCCTCCACACACACATCCCCCAGCTGATAGGGACATTCCTGCGTTCTGAATCGCAGCCCTGCCCGCTGGCGGATGTGTTTTTGAATACGCAGGCGGTTTTCCTCTGTACAAGGGATCATGGTAGCGATATAAACCGGCGGCGTGCCCATCTTTGCAGCCAGCACCTCTGCATAGCAGCTTTTCCCGCTGTTGTTCTGCCCGCATACCAGAATCAGCTTTCCCACGGTCTATCCTGTCCTTTCACTGTAAAGGCATCTCCCTGGCGGATCTCTGCCAGGTAATCGTCCTGGATGTCCGCCTGCGCAAAGGTTGCCATCTCCTGCAGGACGGCGCAGGCTGCTTTGACTACGGCAAAAGCCAGCGGACAGCCGCTGCCCTCGCCCAGCCGCATCCCCAGCATGAGCATGGGCTGCATCCCCATTGCATCCATCGCCAGCTGATAACCGACCTCATAGGATGCGTGGCTGGGGATCAGATACCCCCTTACCTGCGGGCAGAGCCGACAGGCACACAGCGCCGCCACCGCAGAGATAAACCCATCCACCACCACCGGACGCCGGGTGGCTGCTGCCCCCAAAAAAGCGCCGCACATGGCGCACAGGTCAAACCCGCCCACCTTCGCCAGCACATCCAGCACATCTGCCGGGTCCGGCTGGTTCAGCGCAATGGACGTCCGGATCACTTCTTTTTTCTTTTGAAAAGCTGCCTCTGTGATGCCGCCGCCCCGTCCGGTAACGGTCTCCGGATCTGCGCCCAGCAGCACAGCCAAGACCGCAGCGGAGGTCGTTGTATTGCCGATGCCCATTTCGCCCACACCCAAAAGCTCCGCCGGGGTCTGCCGGGCCACTTCCGCCCCGATCTCCAGGGCTTTTATGGCCTGCGCCCGTTCCATGGCAGGCCCACGGGCAATATTTTGGGTGCCGCGGGCGATTTTCCGATCCAATACAGCCGGGTCCGTACAGTCTGTATCGACTCCCACATCGCAAACGGTGATCCCGCAGCCAAAGTGCCGGCACAGCACCGAGGCGCCGGTCTTTGCGCGGGTCAGGTTGACGGTCTGCTGCCAGGTGACAGACTTCGGGGCACTGGACACCCCTTCTTCCACCACACCATTATCTGCAGCAAACACCAAAAGATGGGTGTGCCAGATAGGATTGTATACCCGTCCTGTAATGCCGGCCACCTGAACGGACAGCTCCTCCAATCTCCCCAAACTGCCCGGGGGCTTTGCCAATTCTGCCTGTCGTTTTTGGGCCGCATCCATCGCAGCGGCATCCAGCGGCAGGATGCTTTCCAGCAGCTGCTGCAGTTCCAGCATATTTATACCTCCTCTTGTTTTCTGTAATAAGGCTGCGGACCGCCCCTATGCTGCCCGGTCTCCGGGTCGGTGCCATGGTCACTGACCACGGTGATCCTGTGCCGGGAAGCCAGCAGCTCTGCCAGCACGACACGATCCACTTTTTGCAGAAACGCTCGTTTTTCTGCCGCATCCCGCCGGTGGGCGGCTTCGTCTGCGCCATTGATGTGCAAAAGCACAAAGGGGATTTGCTCTGCCGCCAACAAAGCAGCCTGTACTTTGCCAGCGAGGTTTGTGTCCACCTCCCCCGTAGCGCCCTCTACCGGGATCAGCTCCATCTGCAGCAGCCTGCCAATGCCCTTTACCACCGATGCACCGCAGACGACTGCACTTTTTAAGGGAAACGGCGGCATCGCAGCACAGACCGACTCCCCCCACGGGATAAGGCATCGGTCTGACTGGAGCCAGTCGTCAAAGCATTGCCGCAGGATCTCTGGTCCATCGGGCTTAAACGCCTGGGCGCAGGCGCCCGCACATCCATATGGCGGATAGGTGCGCACAACATCCACATCGGGTGCCAGCCCCGGGAACACCAAAATAGCCTTGTATCGATCGATAAAATAATACCGGTATCGTCCGCAGGGGTCTGTCAGGCAAGGTTCCCCCGCTAATGGGGCGACACACCGCCCCTGCTCATCCACAGAAAACCAGCTTCCCCGAAGGATCAGGTCTCCCGGTTCCAGTGGGATATCCTCTGCCAAGGCTTCTGCATACCCCCGCAGATGGGGCGGTACCCGGGTCTGCCCCAACAAATGCAGGATGCAGTTCAGGCTCTCGGTCCTTCCGCCCTGGGTGGTATCCACCCTACCAGCGCACTCCATAGCCGACAGGTGGGGGTAATCCGCCGCCGTAAAAGCAGCATCGGTCATACCGTCCACCACACAAAGAATATGGCTCATATCTCCCCCTTTGCCGTCAGAACTCGATCCCCCGCCTTGCCAGCACCCCTGTATCGTAGGGGTGCTTTTGTTTTTTCATCTCGGTGATGTAGTCCGCCACGGCACACAGCGCCGGGGATGGGTCCCGCCCGGTCAGCACCACTTCCAGCCCCGCAGGCCGCTGTTCCAGAAAGCAGCGGAGCACAGCTTCCTCCACGATCCCATGATTGCAGGCTGAGAGGATCTCATCCAGCACCAAAAGATCCACTGTACCCGCCGCCGCCAATACCTGTTCCAACATTGCAGAATAATCCCGGCTTGCCTGCGCCCGTTGTTCTGGGGTCATGTTTTTATAGAACCCGGTGACCGTATTGCAGGTGACCACCGTAACACGCTCCAGACTGCGCAGCACCGAAAGCTCCGACGAACGTCCGTTTTTCATAAACTGCGCAAACAGCGTCCTGCCCCCGGCTCCGGTCATGCGGATGGTCAGCCCCACAGAAGCCGTGGTTTTGCCTTTGCCGTCTCCGCAATAAATATGGATCTTCCCGCTCATTTTCACACCTCCCGGCGAAGCACCCGGTAAATATAGTCCATATCCAGGCCGCTGCGCACCACCTGCGCCAGTGTATCGTACTGCTGTTCCCGGTAGGAAGCTCTATCAAACGTATGCAGCGCCGCCGGGTCCAGGCCCTTTTTCCGGCACAGTGCCCGCAAGACACCCTCCGCCACACCCGGGGCATCAAAGATCCCGTGCACATAGCTCCCATACACATGGCCTGTGCCCATCAGCGGGGGCAGGGATGTCCGACTGCGGCCCATATGGATCTCGTATCCTGCATAGCAACACCCATTCAGCTCCGAAAGCATCCCTGTTATGCCGGAGAAAGTCCCTTGCGTCTGTGTCTGGATCTTTTGCCCCGCAAACACGGTGTCCATATCCAAAAGCCCCATACCGGCAGCCTCGGTCATGCCAGCTGCCTCCACCTGCTCTGGGTCAGAAATGCGGCGGCCCAGCATCTGGTACCCGCCGCAGATGCCCATGACCAGCGTCCCCGCAGCCGCAGCCTTTTGGATCGCTGCTTCCAGCCCGCTTTGACGCAGCCAAAGCAGATCCTGCAGGGTGCTTTTTGTGCCCGGCAGCAGGATCATGTCCGGCTGGTGCAGATCTGCCACACGGTCTATATACCGCAGCGATACATTTTCGTACCCTTCAAACGGAGAAAAATCCGTAAAATTGGAGATGCGCGGCAGACGGATCACCACAACATCCACCAGTTTCCGGGCAGTTTTGCGTTCCAATCGTTCACTGAGGCTATCCTCGTCATCAATATCCACATGGGTATAAGGGATCACCCCTGCCACTGGTACACCGCACAGCGTTTGCAGGCTATCCAGCCCCGGCTGCAAAATGGCACGGTCCCCCCGGAACTTATTGACGATGGTCCCCTTGACTCTCTGCCGTTCCTCCGGTTCCAAAAGCGCCATCGTTCCGTACAGCTGCGCAAAAACACCGCCCCGGTCGATATCTCCTACCAGCAGCACCGGTGCATCCACCAGCCGGGCCAACCCCATATTGACGATGTCTCCTTGTTTGAGGTTGATCTCTGCCGGGCTGCCAGCGCCCTCGATAACGATGATGTCGTACTGCTCGTCCAGGCGCTGGTATGCCTGCAAAATCGCCGGGAGGTATTCCTGCTTTTTTCTGAAATATTCCGCAGCACGCATATTGCCCTGCACTTTTCCATTTACGATCACCTGACTGCCCACGTCCGTTGTGGGTTTCAGCAGGATCGGGTTCATACAGACATCCGGTTCGATGCCGGCTGCTTCTGCCTGCACCACCTGGGCACGGCCCATTTCTCCACCGTTTTGCGTAATAAACGAGTTGAGGGCCATATTCTGGCTTTTGAAGGGCGCCACCCGATAGCCATCCTGTTTGAAAATGCGGCACAGACCGGCGCACAGCAGGCTTTTGCCTGCATTGGACATCGTGCCTTGGATCATAATGTTTTTTGCCACGATGACTCCTTTCCCAGCGTTTGTTCCATGGCCTGGAGCAGACGCTGGTTTTCTGCATGGAGACGCACTGCGATGCGGTACCACCCCGGCCCAAGTCCGGGGTAGTTATCGCAGCTGCGGATCGCGATCCCCTGTGTTTTCAGCGAAACGTGCAGCCCCTCCGGCCCACGGAACAAAAGGTAGTTTGCATCCGATGGGCAGACCTTCAGCCCCATGTTTTGCAGACAGCGGGTCAGGTAGGGTCTTTCGCAGCAGATGACCTCCCGTGCTCTTTGCAAAAAAACCTGCTCCTGCAAAGCCGCTGCGCCCGCCGCCTGTGCCAGCACCGACACATTCCACGGCTGGACTGTCTGCGACATCCGGTACAGCAGCTGTGCATCCGCACTCATCCCGTATCCCAGCCGCAGCCCGGCCATGCCATAATTTTTGGTAAAGGCTTTCAGGATAAAAAGCTGCGGAGCCTCCGCAAGGGATGCCGTCAGACTGCCGCCTTGTCCCGCCAGATCCAAAAAGCACTCATCCAAAAACAGGCGTATCTGGTGCTGCTGGCAGAATTCCAGGATCTGCAGCAAAAGCGGCGGCGGCACGAGCCGCCCGGTGGGGTTATTAGGGTTGCACAAAAACACGACATCCGGCTGTTTTTCCCGCAAAAAGTGCAAGAAACCCGCATCCAATCCAAAGTCCGCCTCCGGCTGCAGCGGGTAGCGCTCTACCTGCCCGCCCATATGCTGAAATGCGGCCGAATACTCTGAAAAAGTCGGCGCCAATTCTACCGCTTTTTGCGCATGCACTGCTTTGCAGTAACTGTAGATCAGCTCCGCCGCACCGTTGCCGCATAAAATGTACGACTCCGGGATCTGTTCATACGCAGCGATCGCCCGGGTCAACGCCCGGCAATAGGGGTCCGGGTACTGATGCAGCTGTGTCAAAGCGCTCTGCACCGCCTGCCGCACCCCCTCCGGGGTGCCATAGGGGTTGGTATTTGCGGAAAAGTCCAGCTCTATTTTTTCAGTATACACATCCCCGCCATGGGGATTTTGGGTCTGATACAGCATCCCATCCTCCTAACGCAAAAACAAAAGCGGCACCCCGCCCAGCAGCACCAGTGCAAGCACCGAGGTAAGGGTCATCAGGCGGCAGACACGGGGGATATCCTCCGCATTGACCGGGCGCAGCGGGTCCCCTATATACGGTTTTTTGTGCAGCACCCCGTGATAAAAGGCATCCCCCGCCAGCTGGACCCCCAGCAGACCAGCGCAGACGGATTCGGTCTGCGCCGAGTTGGGGCTGGCATGGTTATACCGGTCCCGGCAAAAGATCCGCCAGCCGTTTTTTACATCCAGCCCCATACATCCCCCTGCTGCCAGCATCAGCAGCGCCGACAGCCGGGCCGGGATATAGTTCATGCCATCGTCCATCTTGGCCGGGACAAAGCCAATATTTTTATAGGGCAGCTCCGTATACCCCAGCATGGAGTCCATCGTGTTGACTGCTTTATAAAAAAAGCCCAGCGGCGCACCGCCAATGGCCATAAACAGCAGCGGCGCAACGATGCCGTCCGACGTATTTTCTGCCACAGTTTCCACCGCCGCCTTGATCACGCCGGTCTTATCCAGCCGGGCGGTGTCCCGCCCGACGATCATCGACACCGCCTGCCGGGCAGCTTCCAGACTTTGGGTCTGCAAAGCCGTATACACCTTCATAGCTTCCACCCGCAGGGAGCGCACCGCCAGGATCTGCCAGCACATCACGCTCTCCACCCCCAGCCGGAGCCAGGGGCTGATGCACTGGCAGCACCATAGCAGCGCAGCAGGGGTCAGAACCGCGGTCAGAACCACCAAAAACCACAGGACCGCCCCGGCGGCCCGCTCTCCCACAGCCGTAGCGGGAAAGACCCTGCGCAGCTTTCGTTCCAGCACGCCGATCAGCCAGCCGATCCCTTCCACCGGATGGGGGATGCTATGGGGGTCGCCCAGCAGACAATCGATGCCAAAACCGATCCAAAGGGCATAAAAACTACTCATCCTGTATACCTCTCGATCCGCTGCATGGTAAAAATGCAGACCGGGTTCTGCCCAGCCATCAGGTGATACGCCCCCGCCTGCCGGCTGCGTGCCGCACTGAGCAGCACCGTCTCCTGAAGATCAAAGCCGTATGTTTCCATACAGGCGGTACATTCTGCAATGGATTCCAGCGTGACAGCCGTAGCCACGATCCGGGCATAGGGGTTCTTTTCCAGCACAGCGGACAGGATCTCCCGCAGGTGACCACCGCTGCCCCCGATGAACACATGGGTCGGGGCAGGCAGCGGACCGCAGGCGTCAGGAGCCGTCCCTATGCAGATGGAGAGATTTGAAGCGCCCCACCTCTCCGCATTTTTTTGCAGCAGCTCTGCCGCCGCACTTTTTTGCTCTACAGCATACACCCAGCCCGCTTCTGCCTGCAGCGCCATCTCGATGGATACGGAGCCGGTACCAGCTCCGATGTCCCAGCAGACTGCATCCCGGGTCAGCTGCAATTTGGACAAGCTTACTGACCGCACCTCGCTTTTGGTCATGGGGACTACCGTTTCCCCCTCTGCGCTGCGGAAGAACGCCTCGTCCGGCATCCCATGGGTCACCACGACCGACGCAGTCGGGTTTTCTATCAGCACCACGCTCAGCGGCGCATAGACACCGCCGCACAGCTCCTGCGCCGTCCCCTGGGTGATCTTCTCATCCGGGTAGCTCAGTCTTTCCCCAATGGTCAGCTTTGCACTGCCCAGCCCAGCCTCTGTCAGCTGTGCGCAGAGGGCATCGGCGCTGTTTTCGCCCCCTACCAGGGCAAATACCCGGCGGTGCCGCCGCACATCCGCCGCAATGTTATGCTTCCGTCCATGCAGACTGACCGTCACCACGTCCTCATAGGAGATCCCCTGCCGGGCACAGAGATACACCAGGGAGCTGATGCCCGGCAGGACCTGCACCGGATAGCCCTGCAGCAAGGGCAGCAGTTTTTTGGCTCCGCTGAAAAATCCCACATCCCCGGAGAGCACCACCGCCACCCGCTGGTATTCCGGATGTTCCGCTATAAAGGCCGCTATTTTTTCCGGGGAAACGGCGGGACACACCGCCTGCCCGGCATGGGCGGCTGCCTCCAGCATCCGGTCTGCACCGATCAAGCAGTCCGCCGCCTGGATCGCTGCGCTGCCCGCCTGGGTCAGCATGCCCGGACTGCCTGGACCGATGCCCACTACGGTCACCTGGGGCTTAGCCAGCAGGCCGAACCGTTTGCATAAGCTGCGGACTACCTGGGGATAGGACATCCCCTGCTTTTGCTCCGGCCGCCCGATCACCACCAAGGTTGCGCCGGTCTGCCGGGCAGCCTCCACCTTTTGAGGAAAGCCGCCCACTGCGCCCCCGTTTTTGGTCACCAGATACCGGACCTTGCATTGACGCAGCATCGCCTTGTTCATCTCGGCAGAAAAAGGCCCCTGCATCGCCAGGATATTGGCAGGCTTTACGCCCGCTGCCTGACAGGCCGCCAGCGACTGCGGCATAGGCAGCACCCGCACAAATACCCGCTGCGCAAACCCATGGATGCGGCTGTACTCTGCCAGGTCCTTGCTGCCGGTAGTAAGCAGGATATTGCCCTCCACTGCATCCAAAAGGTCCGCAGCCTGCGCAGCATCCGCTGCAAAAAGGGCATCCTGCGGCAGCGCTGTTTCCTCCCGCAGCAGGCGCAGATACTCTGTATGCGTCGCCTGGCAGGCTGCAAACAAGCTGTCCGTGATATGGACCGCATAGGGGTGGGTCGCATCCACCACCAGATCATATGCCCCCGACGCCAGCATGGACTGGATCTCCGCTTTGGGCAGCCGACGGGCAGAGACCACCGTATTTTCTGACGGGAGCAAAAGCTCCTCTCCATACTCCGTAGCAACACAGACGGTCACGGCCACCGGCTGTGCCGATAAAAACTCCACCAGACGGCGGCCCTCGGTGGTGCCGCCAAACACACAGATCTTATACATCGCGGTATCCTCTTGGTGTTACCATCCGCTGGTTGATGAGCCGGGTGCTGCTGTTGCCAACAAACACCGTGCAGAACATATCTGCTTTTGCCTGTGCAAGCTCTGCAAGGGAGAGGATCTGTACACTTTCTCCCTCACGGCCGATATTGCGGGCGATGCCGCAGATGCGGTCTGCCGGCAGCACCTGCTGCAGGATGCTGCAGGCCCGGCGCAGGTGATCCGGCCGTCCATGGCTTGCAGGATTATACAAAACCAGAGCGAAATCGGCCTCTGCCGCAGCCAGCAGACGTTTTTCAATGGTCTGCCATGGGGTCAGCCTGTCACTGAGACTGACCACTGCAAAATCATGGGTAAGGGGCGCACCCAGCAGCGCCGCACCGCTGCAGGCAGCCGTCAGCCCTGGGACAATGGCGATCTCCGGGGTGCTGTTTTCCCCCCGAAGCTCATACACCAGCGCTGCCATCCCATAGATGCCGCTGTCGCCAGAGCATACCACCGCCACATTTTTCCCGCTGCGCGCCAGCTCCAAAGCCATGCGGCAGCGCTCTGCCTCCTTTGTCATAGGGGACGATACAAACTCCTTGTCCGGGTAACGCCCCCGCACCAGCTCTACATAGACCTGATAGCCCAGGATCACATCGCAGCACCGCAGCGTTTGCTCGGCCTGTATGGTCATATGGGCATAGCTGCCCGGCCCGATGCCTACCACAGATACCTTACCCAAAGGTTACCTCCATTTCTTCCGCTGCAAGGGCAGCGGTCACACCATTCTTGGCTGTTTTGCGCACCAAAAGGCGGGACGCCCCCACCATAGCGGCCCGTTCACACACATTGTCCACCCCGGTCACAGAGCGCACAAACTCCGATGACGTAAAGCTTCCCGGCACAGCCAAAAGCTCCTGCTCTGTATAAAATTCGACTGGAAAACGATTCTTTTTGCAATATTCCAGCAAACCTGCTTCGTCCGCTTTCCGCTGGATCGACCCCACCATACCGATGGCCCGTTTGTCTAAACCGTTTTCCGCCAAAAGCTGCTCCACCGTTTCCTGGATAGCCTGGGCGCTGATGCCCCGTCGGCAGCCGACCCCCAGATGCAGCACCGGCGGGATGATCCGCAGCGTAGTCTCAAAGGGTTCTGCCGTATGCACGCCCACATAGATCCCGACTGGACCGCTGTTCCGGAGAACGACACCGCCGGGCAGGGTGCCCTGGATGAGAAATTCACTGCAAAAGGACACATCCCCTTCCAGAATTGCCGCCGACACCTTTTTGGCCGCCTCCATATCCCCGATGCTGTATCCCTTTTGCGCCGCCCAGGCATCCACAGAAAAACGGCCATGGATATCCGTGGCGGTGGTGACCACCGGGACTGCCCCCATAAAAGCAGCAAGCCCGGCGGCCAGCCGGTTTGCCCCGCCAATATGTCCGGACAGCAGAGGCACCACAAAGGCGGCTGTTTCATCCATGACCAGTACTGCGGGGTCGGTCCGCTTATCCCGGACATGGGGTGCGATCTGCCGCACCGCAATGCCGCAGGAGCCTACAAAGAGCAAAACATCCGCCCAGGCAAACTGCTGGCCATAAAAATCCGGGTCATGGGGCGGAAGCAGCGAAAAATGCCCCGGCTTTACACGCTGGGGCGCAAACATGCGCAGCTGGTATCCGGAAAAGTAACCCGCCGCTCTTTCCGCTGTTTTGCAGCCCAGGCGGCTGTATGCAAAAACGGCCGCCTTCATTGCGAAGCCTCCCGAAAACCAGTGCTGAAGCCCGGATGGTACAGCAGCGAGCGAAGATAGCGTTCTCCCATACATTCTCCCACCACGATCAGGGCCGTCTTGGTCAGGCCGTTTTCCGTCACGGTCTTGTGCAGTGTTTCCACGGTGCAGCGATAGATCCGCTCTTCCGGCCAGGTCGCTTTATACACCACCGCAGCGGGGGTCGTGCCAGGATAGCCCCCTGCCTGCAGCTCCTGCTGCAGGGTCTTTGTAAGTGAGGTGCTTAAAAACAGGACCATGGTAGCCTGATGGGCCGCCAAAGCACGGATGGACTCCCGCTCCGGCACCGGTGTACGGCCTGCCGCCCGGGTGATGATCACCGTCTGACTGACATCCGGCAGCGTATATTCCGTTTTGAGCGCTGCCGCCGCCCCGCAGAAGGAGCTGACCCCCGGACAGACATCGTATGCAATGCCCCGGCTCAGAAGCTGGTCAAATTGTTCCCGGACTGCGCCGTAGATGCTGGGGTCTCCGGTATGCAGCCGCACCGTCGTCTTGCCCGCAGCCTCTGCCGCAGCGATCGTATCGATCACCTGTTCCAGGGTCATCTGTGCGCTGTCGTAGAGCTGGCAGCCCTCCTTTGCCATCTCCAGCAGCTGTTTATTCACCAGCGACCCTGCATAAATGATCACATCCGCCTGCTGCAAAAGCCTGGCGCCCCGCACCGTGATCAGATCCACTGCGCCGCTTCCTGCACCAACAAAATGTACCATGGCTCTACTCCTTTCTGATCTTCAGCAGAAGCTGCTCTGCCTGTTGTGTTTTAGCCAGCAGCCCATATTCTTTGGAGAACAGGATAGCCCCCACCTCCATGGGTGCGCTCCTGTGCAAAAGGTGCTGCTCGACCTGCCGGGCAATGCGGTCCATCACGGGGCGAAGCAGCTGCTGCCGCTGCAAAATATCCAGCGCCGCATCGCAGCTCACACAGCCCAGCACCTCGTTTACGCTGTCCGCAGACAGCCCGCAGGCGGCGGCATGCGCCGCCAGGATCTCCATCCGGCAGTCTCCATACTGTGAGTGGGTGTTCAGCATCCCGCCGGCTATCTTGACCAATTTGCCGATATGCCCCACCAGCAGCGCCCCTTTAAATCCAAATTCCTGGCAGAGGTCCAATGTATCTCCGATAAAATTCGAGGACTGCACCGCTGTATCCGGGTCCAGGTGCAGCCCCGTGCGGATATACTCAGCGCCGTAGTTGCCAGGGGTCAGCAGAACATACTCCCATCCGCTGGCTTTTCGTTGCCGCAGTTCCACCCGGATGGTATCCACCAGCGCTTTTTCGCTCATCGGTTCCACGATGCCGGTGGTGCCCAGGATCGAGATCCCGCCCTGGATGCCAAGACGGGGGTTAAAGGTTTTGCGGGCCAGCTGCTCCCCCTGGGGGACGGATATCTGAATATGCAGCCCGCCGGTATAATCGGTCAGGCGGCAAACCTCCTCCACGTTTTCCTGGATCATCCGCCGGGGCACCGAGTTGATCGCCGCCGCCCCCACAGGCTGATCCAGACCGCATCGGGTGACACGCCCTACGCCCTCCCCGCCGTCAATGCAGATCCCGGAATCCATGGGGGTGACCTGCGCAAAAACAAGGGTCCCATTGGTGATATCCGGGTCATCTCCGCCATCCTTTTCAATGGCGCAGGACACACAGTCCTCTTGCATCCGGATCTCCCGCACGCTGAGTTCCAGCAGGAGCCCTTTGGGCGTCATAAGCGTGATCTTTTCTTTCCGACGGCCGGTCAGAAGCATCCACGCAGCAGCCTTTGCAGCAGCCGCTGCGCAGGACCCGGTGGTATACCCCAGCCGCAGCCGTTTGCCGCCTTTTGTAATGTATTGTTCCATCGTGTCACCGTGTGATCTGGTACAGCAGTGCATTGCAGATAGCCGCCGCCACGTTGCTGCCCCCTTTTCGGCCCTGGGCCACGATATAGGGCACACCGGACCGCAGGATCAGGTTTTTGCTCTCCACCACATTGACAAAGCCCACCGGCACCCCGATGACCAGCACCGGATGCAGTTTACCATCCCGGATCAGCGTGTCCAGCTCGATCAGGGCTGTGGGCGCATTGCCGATGGCAAAAATGCACGGCTTTTGCAGCGCCGCTGCTTTTTCCATGGAAACGATCGCACGGGTGATCCCCCGGCGCTGGGCTTCCGCTGCCACATCCGCATCCGACATAAAGCAGTGCACCTGCCCGCCCAGGCGGCCTAGGATGGTTTTGTTGATCCCCGCTTTCGCCATCTGGGTATCGGTGACGATATCACAGCCCCGACGCAGTGCTTCCAACCCGGACTGCACTGCATCTGCAGAAAAGGCCAGCTGATCGGCATAGTCAAAATCCGCAGTCGTGTGGATGACCCGTTTGATGATCGGTTCCTGCTCCGGCGGAAAGACTCGGTCTCCCAAAAGCTCTGTAATGATGGCAAAGCTGCGTTTTTCAATCTCCATAGGTTTGATGGTCTCGATCATGCTCTTTCTCCTTCAGGCAGGCAAGGTAAAAGTTTTTGGCAAAATTCAGGTTTGCCATAAAATGAAAATGGGGATAACCAGCGTACAGAAAAGCATCTGCCGCACCGCAGACCCAGCTTTTGCCCGATGGTTTTTGGGCGGAAAAAGCAGTGCCATTCTGCGAACAGTCCCAGTGATGGAACTCATGGGCGGGGATCTCCTCCCCTGCTTCGCACAGCAGACAAGACGTCTGGGCTTTCAGGGTGATATAGCCAAAACGGGTCAGTTTTTTGGTATCGAAGCAGACGCCCGGCAGATGACCCACCATGGGATACGGCCCGATGGCCTGGTTCAGATACATAAAACCGCCACATTCTGCAATACAGGGCAGTTTATGCGCCAGTGCCCGGCCCACCGACTGTCGCATGGAAAGATTGTCACTGAGCTGTGCTGCGTAAAGTTCCGGATAACCGCCGCCCAGATACAGCCCCTGTATATCTTCCGGCAGAGCAGCATCCGTCAGCGGACTGAAAGGGACCAGCTCTGCCCCCATCCTGCGCAGCACATCCAAGCTGTCCTGATAGTAGAAGCAAAACGCCCTGTCCTGCGCCACCGCAATACGGACCGGCTGCTCAAAATGCGGCAGCTGTACTGGCTCATAGGTCAGCGGCGGCGCCTGCTGCGAAAGGGCCAGCACCGCATCCAGGTCGATGGTCTTTTCTGCCTGCTGCGCCAGGCGCTGCATTTTCGCCTGCAGATCTTTCACCTCAGCCGCAGTTACCAGGCCTAAATGACGGCTTTCCACTGCGCACTCCGGCAACGGAGGCAGAAATCCCAGCGGACGCAGCGCTTTGCCAAAATGCTGCGTGATGGCCTGCGCCAATGCAGGGTAAACCATGGCCGAGCAGTTGTTGAGGATAACGCCGGCAATCCCGCTGTCGGGATAAAATGTCTTGAATCCCTGGATCATGGCCAGCACCGAGAGGGATGCCCCCCTGGCATTGACCACCAGGATCACCGGTGAATGGGTGATCTGCGCCATTTCATAGGTGCTGGCTCTGGTGCCCGTCAGCCCCAGGCCATCATAAAAGCCCATAACGCCTTCCACAATGCTGAGATCGCAGCCCTGTGCATTTTTGCCCAACAGATAGCGATTGGTATCCGCTGAAAAGAAGAAAGAATCCAGATTGGAACTTTTTGCGCCGATGATGCGGCTATGAAACATAGGGTCGATATAATCCGGCCCGCACTTAAAGGATGCCACCCGAAGCCCGCGGTCTGCAAAGGCCTGCAGCAGCGCACACATCACCGTTGTTTTGCCGCAGCCGCTATGGGTGCCCGCCAAAACCACACGGGGGATCGTTTGTTGGATCACAGCACACCTCCGATCTGATCTGGTGTATAAACCGGGATCTGCCGTTCCCTGGCCCATTGCAGCAGCTGGCCATTCAGCTGGTTCAGCGCACCCAAGGGCGTTCCGGCATCCAGGATACAGCGGCAGCTTTCTGCCAGCTGCATCGCCTTTTGCAGCAGCTGCTGCTCCATGGGGCAGTAGGCTGGGGCACAGACCACCTGATCGCTGAGCCTTGCCGCCACCTGATAATCCACATCGTTTTCAAATAAGATCCCCGCCGCAAAGGGGATCTGTCTTTTTTGCAGCTCTCGATACACCGGGATACCCCATCCCCCGCCGCCTACCACAAACACCTTTGGCGGACCAGATGGTTTGACCAGTTCCACGCTCCCCAGCAGCGGATTGTAGGAACCACGGGTGATATCATAGAGTTTTTCCATCGGGCAGCGCTCCAGGATCTCTTCCGGCGGACCAAAAGCAGGGATCGTCTGCCCCTGAACACAAAGCAGCTGGTCTGAGAGCTTTGCAGCCAGGTCGATCTCATGCAGGGACAAAATCACCGTGACCTGCTTTTCCTGCGCCATTTTTCGCAGGATATCCAAAAGCTCGATCTTATGTTTGATATCCAGGTATGCCGTAGGCTCGTCCAGCACAAGGATCTGCGGGTCCTGGCAGATGGCTCTAGCCAAAAGGACCCTCTGCCGCTGACCATCGGAAAGGGCAGAAAAATCCTGCTGCGCAAGTTCCAACCCATTGACCTGACGCAGGGCCTGTTCCACAGCCTGGATGTCCTGCGCACTCAGCCGCCCCAAAAGATTCGTGTAGGGATAGCGCCCCATTGCCACCACCTCGGCACAGGTAACAAGCTCCGGACGGACCCGGTCGGTCAGCACCACCGCCACCTGCTTTGCCATCTCTCGGGGGGACCAGCGCATCATATCCTGTCCATCCACCAGGACGCGGCCGCTTATGGCAGGCAGCTGCCCGGTAATGGTTTTAAGAATGGTGGATTTGCCCGCTCCGTTTGGCCCGATCAGGGTCAGGATCGTACCTTTTTTGATCGCAAAATCAATATCCCGGATCAGTGCTTTGCCATGGTAGCCCACCGAGAGGTTTTGTACTGCAAAATAGTCCTTCATCTCACATCTCCTGCAAGCGACTGCGTTTGATCATCATATAGATCACCACCGGGGCGCCAAACACGGCGGTCACTGTACCGATCTTTAGCTCCGTAGGTGCCAGCAGTGTGCGGGCAAGCAGGTCACAGAACACACAGAATACCGAGCCGCATAAAAAGACCGCCGGGATCATAAAGATGGGCCGCGAGGTCTTCATCAAAGTCCGGGTGATATGCGGCACCGCCACCCCCACAAAGGAGATCGGCCCGGCAAACGCAGTGACGCAGGCAGACAAAAGGCTGGACAGCAGGATCAACGCCAGCCGGAACCGTTTTACCCGGATGCCCATGCTTTGGGCGTACCCCTCCCCCAGCGCATACACGGCCATCGGCTTGGACAGCAGGCAGGCAGCCAGCAGCCCCGCCAGGCACAGAAGCGCTGCTGTGCGCACCTGCTCCCAGCTTGCCCCCGAAAAAGACCCCATGGACCAGTTTGTCAGGTTGACGATGTCGTGGTCATCGGCAAAGGTCACGCAAAAATCCGTGACCGCGCTGCAAATATACCCCACCATGATCCCGATCACAAGCAGCATGGACATATTGTTTACTTTTTGAGAGAACAGCAGCACGATGCCTGTAATGAACAGCGAACCGATAAAGGCCGCCAAAATCAAGGTCACCGACCGGATGCTGCCCAGATACCGGCTGAGAAAGATCAGGGTCACCCCAACCACCATTTTGGCACCCGAGGAGATCCCCAGCTCAAAAGGACCTGCGATGGGGTTGCGAAAAAACACTTGCAGCAGATAGCCGGACAGCGACAGCGCACCCCCCAGCAGGATCGCCAGCAGCATACGGGGGATCCGGATGCTGAACAAAATCTGACTTTCGGTAGATGCATGAATGAGCTGATCCAGCGCATCCCGGTACTGTCCCCCAGTAAACACGTTCGCTATACTATACCGCATCCCATCCCAGAGCATCCGCAGCACGTTGCCGGCTTCGATCTGCACCGAGCCGATGTTTACATTCAGCAGCAGCCCCAAAAGCAGCAGACCCAAAAGCAGGCAGACCACAGCCGCAAAGCGGACAGAGCTGCCCAGCCGGAGGGTGGACTTTGCTGCGGATGGGTATGCCGGTCTATTCTTGCACATGAGGGAAAGCCGCCTTTCTCTGGAACTCCGCCGGGCGGAGCCATTGCTTTTGTTATAGGAAAAAACTGCCGCTCTTGGCTGCCTCCGAATAAGAAACCATTGTTTTCTTATTTGGAGGCAGCCTTTCGAGCGGCCGTTTTTTAGTGCAGTCGGTGCAGGTAGGGGACCTGCTCCAGTTCATCCGCCTGTCCGGAAAAGATCTGATGAAAGCTCTGGATCATCTGTCCCAGACCGGTGGTCTCCTGATACATATTTTTGCTCGTACACCACACATTCCCGTTCTGTACGGCCTTCATCTGCGCCAGAAGCGCATTTTTGGCCACCAGATCTTCCAAGGTGTCGATCTCGCCGCCAATGGTGCTATTGTAAATGATATAATCCGCATCCTTGGCCGTGGCAAAAAAGGTCTCCATCTCCAGGTTGACCGTAGAGGTCGCTGTTTCTGGGTCGCCCAGGTCCCGAAATACATACTCTCCGCCCGCCAGCTCGATCATCTTGCTGACATAGTCGGTGCTTTTTCTTGCCACCGCATAGCCGGAAGAGCTGATGTGGAAAAACGCCACCGTCTTGCCGGTGTCCACCGTATTGGTCTCGTTCAGATACCGGACCTGCTGTTCAAACAGTTCGCTGGCTTTTTCGTCCTCATTCAGGATCGCACCATACAGCTTGATCCACTCGGTGCGCCCCAGGGGGTGCTTTTCGTTGCTGGACTGATCCATCAGCACAGCGATCCCCAGATCTTCCAGCTTTTCCTTGACTTCCGAAGCATGGCCGATCATCATGGATTCTACCGCCAACGGACAACCCGATGCCAGGATCATCTCGTAATCCGGCTCGCTGTATTTGCCCGCAAACAGGATATCCCCTTTTTCCATGGCAGCACGGGCATTGGGGATATACCAGGCTTCTGCCCTGGTGCCCGAAAGACGGATGGCATCCAGCCGATCCAGTGCGTCAAACAGACACATGGATGCCGTTGCCGCCAGGTAGATGTTTTTTACCGGCTGATACAGCGGCTTAATATCCCGGGCGATGCCTTTGGGGAGGCTGGCTCCCTCCGGCACTACAAGAAACCGGCTTCCATCCCCCAGGGTCAGCAGCTTATATCCCCCTGCATAAAGGTCCACCGCAAACTCCGTGGCGTACTCCAGCTGCATGGACTGTTCCGGCTGCCAGCCATTGCCCAGCCCCTCCTGTTCTGCCTTGGGGCTGCATCCGCACAGACCACCCAGCAGCAGCACAGTCAGCAGCAGAAAGATGCGTCGTCTCATGGTTTACTCTCCTTGAATGGTCGAACTGTCGAACCGAAGCGTATATTCCACCAGGTGGGGCTGGCTCATTGCGATGGTCGATGCACTGACTTCCATATCCGTGTCCAGTACGATCGGGATCGCAAATGTGGAGTTTCCGTCCGAAGGCAGCGGCTCATACCGCACACCATCCACCAGCATATATTCGTAATATGGGCTGCTCCACACGATCACCGCTGTCCGCGTTTCACCCGAAACCACCAGCTTTGCAGGCGACTCTACACTGGCCCGGCCAGAACCGCCGGACAGGGAGACCGCAATGGTGTAATCTCCGTCCGTAAGCTCCTTGCTGCGGCCGGAGACCAGAGCCGATGCCAGCAGCACGCAAAGAGCTGCACAGACACACAGGATCGCAAGCGTCTTTTTCTTCATGTTATTCCGCTGTGACGGCCTCTGCGGGGAGCGCGTCGGAGAAGAACACCAGGGTACGGTCGTACCACTTCTCCTTCCGGACGCTCCAGGCCGCCACATCCACCTCCACATTCAGTTTTTCCAGGGGGACCGTAAAGGAGACTGCGCCCTCACTGTCCACAGACTGCTGGATATATGCATCCGCAGAGGCGGCAGCGGCCTGCTCACCGGTGCCCATAAAGAGCTGGCTGTACCCATCTCCGCTGAGGGTGATGACTGCATCCATCTTTCCGGACTCCACATTCAGCACGCACTTGACCACCTTGAACATCTTGCTGCTGGACTGGACGCTGATCTCATAGCTGCCGTCCGCGATCTGGTCTGCGGAAACGGGGTCCGGAAATTCCATAGCCTGACGGGCATGCTCCACGATCATCTGCTGTACACCGGCATACTCGCCCAGACCCTTCAGCACACATTCCACCTCATACCCTGCATTGGCAAAGGCGGTCTTCCAGGAGTCCTCTTCGTCTCCGGCCATATCGTTGTTGGCATGGTCACCGGCAACGATCATCAGCGGCAGAAGCACCACCTTTTTTGCTCCGGACGCTTCCACCTGTGCCAGCACATCCTCCAGCGAGGGGGTGGCCTCCACGGTACCTACAAAGTAGTTGGTGTATCCGGCCTGGGTCAGTTTTTCCTGCAAAGATGCATAGGTGGCATTTGCCTCGTGATGGGTGCCATGCCCCATGAACACGATCGCGGTATCCTCTGCATTGTAGGGCTTAGTCTCCTCCACCAGGCAGGAGATCAGCTGTGCATAGTCCTCATCCGTGGTCAAAAGGGGCTTGCCCACCTTAAAACTCTGGAACTGATCTGCATAGCTCTGGATATCGGCCAGGATATCATCATACTCTGCACCCGGCATTACATGGGTGGGCTGGATCACAACATCCTTTACATCATCCATCACCAGGCGGGACATGGCCTGGGTGACGTTATCGATCTTCAGGCCCTCTCGCTCTTCCAGGATATCAATGATGGTTTGCGCCGTAAACGCCCGGCGGATCTCATACTCCGGGTAGGCTTTTGCCAAGCTCTCCTCCACAGCGCCAATGGTCTTGTCCCGGGTATCGTTGTAGCTGGTGCCAAAGCTGACCACCAGCAGCACAGGCTTTTGCTGCTCCGCAGCCGCCTGGGATGCAGCCGACGAAGCCGGCGCACTTTCTGCCTGCTGCGATGCACTGGGGGTGTCCTTCTTCTCCCCGCAAGCAGCCATGCCCAATACAAGGCACACGCTCAGCAGCAGGGCACAAAGAGTCTTGCTTTTTTTCATTTTTTGTTCCTCCATATCGTTGTATCTATTTTCACGTTCCTTTCGGAAAGCAAAACAGCTGATTTTATGCATCTGCAAAAACGCAGGAGGACACAACGGCATACTGACCCGCACAAAAAGAAAAGCCGCAGCAACTCCAAAGGAGCTGCTGCGGCCGTTTTTGCGCAACAATATCACCTATATCCCCATACTCGAGAGCATATAAGTCCCTTCCATTTGAGCAGGTCTTCTGACTCGCATATCCTCAACCAACACACAGCCTTCTCAGGATCTCTCCCAATGACCGACTTTCGTCCCGTGTGCAGTCTCCACGCTTACAGCGGCGGTACCGTTCCGGATTCTGACCGGATTCACTATTCTCCGCTGAGTCTGTACGAGTTCAGCAGCACTCAAACCTATATGTAATATATTATACATCGCCTGTTTACAGATTGCAAGAGGGCAGCTGAAAAAGAAGGAACTTTGTCCAAAAACATCACCCCCGGCTGCTGCGCGGGGAAAAAGCGCTTACGCCATGCTGGGCACCGGTTTTTTGTGCAGATCCATGCAGAAGCTCCAGTTCCCGATGGTTTGACCATTTTGCTCCAGCTTGCGCTCAGAAAACTCCTGGAAGCCGTTCTTTTTATAAAATTTGCGGTTGCCCTCCGTATTGGTGATCAGGGTCAGTTCCTCTCCGCCATGTTTTTGTATGTAGGGGATCAGGCAGTCTTGCAGCATCCCGCTGCCCAAGCCATGCCCTTTCAGGGAGTCATCCACGGCTAAAACTTCCAGATACCAGGCAGAGGGGTGTTTTTTGTCGCAGTCTGCCCGGGCATCCTCTGAAAAATGAAAGAAGTTCAATATTTTTGAAAGCCCCACCGGAAAAGCCAGGCTCAATCCACCGGCTTTGACATAGTCCTCTACATCCGCTTTCTTTTTAGCGGGGTCCTGGATCAATGCGGCGGACACGATCTCTCCGTCCTGTACGCCTACAAAACATTTGTTCTGCTGTGCATTTGCCTTGATATTGATGCGGTGCAGTTTTTCCATATATGCTTTATACGCATCCTCATTTTTGAACGCATTGCGAAAAACGCAGGTAAAGTAAGGGTAGTTCCCAAACGATTGTGCAGACAGGTGGGCAATGCGGTCAAAATCTTTGGAGTTTGCTTCACGATAATCGATCATGGCGTTTTTCCGCCTCCTTTGTATGATGCCTCATTCTACTCCGGCTTTTTGGCAAAAGAAAGACTGAGTGATGAACAGGCGGATAACTTTCAGCAAACTTTTCAGCTCCTGCACTAAAAACACTGTTCCCACACAAAAAAGCCGCTGTCCGGTCAAAAACCGGCAGCGGCTTTTTTTAGTTAACTGCGGACAGGATGCCATTGGACAGGATCAATCGTCCTGGTCCTCGTCCTCATCGAGATCATCGTCGTCCTCGTCCTGGTCATCGTCCTCCAGGTCGTCCTCGTCGGGACGATCGAACTCGTTCCAATCATCCCAATCGTCCCGGTCGTTCCAGTCGTCGTTGCCCTCGATGTCTGCTTCCCGTACCTCGCCGGTATTGGCATCCACCTCATACTCGTACTTTACGCCATCGACGATGAATTCAAACTCGTATACGCCATCTTCCAGGTCGTATTCATGATCGCAGAAGGTCGCCGTTGTCAGCCCCAGCTGCGCAAGCACCAGTTCCTTCGCTTTTTCCAAGCTCAACCGCACCGTCCCGGCCGCTGTGTTCCCAAACGACAGGGGGCCAGCGGCCTGTGCAGTGATCCCGGCCAGCAGAGACAGAGTCAGTGCGATAGAAGCAGTCTGGGCGAGACAGGTTTTCCAATTCATCTTTTTCATAGTAGACTCTCCTTATCTATAAAAGTTGTTTGGCCTTTTGCAGGCTTTTGTTTGCCTGTTGAATATAGATTACGGAGCATCTGGGGCAAAATCGGGGTCGGCGCAAAAATTTTTTTGAATTTTTTTTAATCGTCCTCGGTCTCCTCGGCAGAAATCGGCTCATCGTCCTCCTCTTCCGGGTCCGGAACTGGTGTTCCCTCCTGCTGGGCGTCCGGCTCATCCTCGCTGTCCGGCTCCTCTTGCTCGGGGGGCTCTTGTTCAGAGTCCTCCTGCTCTAGGTCGGGCGCTTCGTCCTCCTCCGGGTCGGGATCATCCTCCTGGGGGTCCTCGTCGGGTCCCTCCGAAAGGTCTGGCTCCTCGCTTTGCTCTTCTTCGTCGTCCTCGTCCGGCTCCTCGCGCTCGTCCTCCTCTTCACAGGAGGGGGGCAGTGTCTCACCCGGTGCCGCATCCTCTGTTTTGTCTGCGGGGAGTTTCCCTCCCTGTTCCGGTGCATCCGTCACAGGACTGTCTGCATGGGGCTGCTCCTGGTCCTCTGCATCCTCTGCCGGGGGCACACGTTCCGGCTGCTTCTCGATATCTTCCGCAGCAGAGGGGCGCTCCGGCTTCTTATTCGGGATCATTGGCACAGCGGCCTCCTGTTTTGGCGGGGTGCTGCTGGTTCCATCCGGTCCACTGCCTGCGATCTCCACAGTGATGCTCTTCTCGACATGGTTTTCCAGCTCCTGCCGCAGTTTTTTCTCAGCCGATCCCCGCCATTCGTCTCGGTTTGAGCCTACGGTCAGGGTGATCTTGCCACCCTCGCTCAGGTATCCCATCTCTACAGCGCGGTCTGCCAATTCTTCCGCTACGGTCTGCATCTCTTTTCCATAAGAGCGGTAGCCCTGGAGCAGAGCTGCACCATCCTCGTTCAGCCCTTGGGCAGCCACAACTGCGTCAAAACGGTTGATCTTCAGCTGCACATCCGGGTTTATCTTGATCCGTACCGTGCCAATGGGCGACTGCCAGAACCAGCCACCCAGCATCAGCAGGCACAGGCAGGCTGCCATTGCGCCCCAGCGGATGATCTGTTTGGACAGCGACATTTTTACGGCAGGTCTTTCCGGCAAAAGCAGAACCTCATCCAACCTCTGCCCTACGGTATAGCCCAGATTGGGCACCTTCAAAAACCGGCCTTCGGCATCCATGACCACTGCATAGCTCAGGCCACATTCCATTACCAGATATTCCATTCACTCCACCTCTTTCACAGGACGTGCGATCCGGCGCAAATGCCCACGGATGATCTCAAAGCCATTGGTAAATGCCAGAAGCAGGGCTACCAGGTATTTTCTGTGCCTCTCCATGGTCTTGCGGTCCACGCCGCTGCCAGCGGACAGCTGCGCCATGGGCAGTTTCCCTGTGGAGGTAAGCTGCGCCAAAAGCTGCGGGTTCTCCCGTGCATACGCCAGCACACGATGACAGGCGGCAAGTGTGCGCTCCTGTTTTGGGCAGTTGTCCGCAATATCCGTCAATTTCAGGCCATAGTGCTGCAGCTCCTGCGCAAAACCCTGGATCTCCTCCTGGGTCGCACGCAGCTGCTCCCGATCGGCGATCTCATCGCAGCCGCTGTCAATGGTCTCCAGCAGCGGACGCCCGGACTCCTCATCATCCACAGTTTGGTCCAGGGAGATCTCCCCTGCATGACGCAGCTCTTTTCTTTGATAATCGATCAATCGGTTGCGGATCGCAGCCGCTGCCAGCTTCAAAAAAGCGCCTCGTCCGCTCTGGTAGGACATGGCCGCCTCGTAAAAGGCAAACATTGCGATCCCCAGTTCATCGTCCTGTCCCTCTACTGGGCTGCGCCTTAAAAATTTTGCGGTCTCCGCTTTGATGAAGGGCAGATACTGCCGGACAAGTTCATCCGCGGCCTGCGTATCTTTCTGCGCTGCGGCAACGCTGCGTATGATCTCATACTCCATGTTTTTGTACACTCCCTACCTGTAGAATACGGATGCGGCGGCGGTTTTTCGGGGTAGCCGGACGCCCTGAACCGCCCTCTGTTTACGATTATCTCAAACCAGAACGAAAAAGGCAACCTTTCTGCTGCAGCAAAACACCGGGGCGGCGCTTCTCTCCACAGGCAAAACAAAAGCCCTGCTTGGGCAGCGTCATCCAAATACGACATTGCTCAAACAGGGCTTCTCTCTATTTTCAGCGCTGGATTGAACGATCCCAGGGTACTTTAGAGGCCATACCCCTTGCTCTTGATGGTCTCCACCACCTGGCTGACGTACTTCTGGCAGGTATCGTGGTCAGGGGCTTCCACCATGACCCGCACCAGCGGCTCCGTGCCGGACTCCCGCACCAGGATGCGGCCGGTACTGCCCAGTGCTTCCGCCACCGACTGGACGGCCTTCTGCACATCCGGGTCATTCTGGGCAGCGGTCTTATCGGTAACACGGATATTTTCCAGCACCTGCGGATAGATGGTCAGCGGCTCAGCCAGCTTGCTCAGCGGCTGCTCCTTCGCCATCATGACCTCCATCATCTTCAGGCTGGTCAGGATACCGTCGCCGGTGCTGGCATACTTGGAGAAGATGATGTGGCCGCTCTGCTCGCCGCCAATACGGCAGCCATTCTGGGACATATACTCGTAAACATACTTATCGCCTACAGCGGTCTTGGCATAGTGGATGCCCAGCTCATCAAAGGCTTTGTACAGGCCAAAGTTGGACATGACCGTGGTCACCACCGTGTTTTCCAGCAGCTTATCCCGCTCCTTCATATAGCGGCCATAGATGTACAGGATGTGGTCACCGGTAATGACATTGCCCTTTTCATCCACGCAGAGGCAGCGGTCCGCATCGCCATCGTAGGCAAAGCCCACATCCAGGCCCTTTTCTACCACAAACTTCTGCAGCCCCTCGATATGGGTGGAGCCAGCGTTCAGGTTGATATTCGTGCCATTGGGCTGTGCGTTGATGACATAGGTATCTGCGCCCAGTGCATCAAAAATGCTCTTGGCAATGGCCCAGCTGCTGCCGTTGGCACAGTCCAGACCCACCTTGACACCGCGGAAGGAGTAGACCCCCAGGCTGATCAGGTAACCCATATACCGGTTGCGGCCTGCCACATAATCCACGGTGCGGCCAATGCGCTCCCGCCGGGCAAAAGGCAGCTCCGGCCAATCCTGGTCAAACAGATGCAGCTTACCGTCCAGGTAGTCCTCTACCAGCAGGAGGGTCTTTTCCGGCATTTTCTCGCCGTTGTTGTCGATCAGCTTGATGCCGTTGTCATAGTACGGGTTATGGCTGGCAGAGATCATGATGCCGCAGTCAAAGTCATCCACCCGAGCGATATAGGCCACAGAGGGCGTGGTGGTGACATGGAGCAGGTAGGCATCGGCACCGCTGGCGGTCAGACCCGCCACCAGGCTGTACTCGAACATATAGGAGCTGCGGCGGGTATCCTTGCCGATCACGATCCGGGCAGGGTCGGTATTACCGTTCTGCTCCCGGAGCGTATTGTAGTACCACCCCAGAAAACGTCCCACTTTATACGCATGGTCTGCTGTCAGCGTTACTCCGGCTTCCCCGCGGAAGCCATCGGTCCCAAAATATTTTCCCATTCTCGTGTCCCTTTGTCCCCTTGTGTGAATCAAAATCCCATCTGACTTGGATGCGCTGGTTTTTCCGCCTGCCATCCATCCAAACAGTCCCGAAAAGGCGCTTCCGCCCCCTTGCTGGACATAGTTTGAGTATATACCTTTTTCTGTATATCGTCAAGGCAGTTATTGGAAATAATAGCTGTATCCGGTGTTTCCGCCAAACTGTGTTTGTTCTTCTCCCGACTGTTCTGCACAGAAGCGACATAGAGTAAAATTACTACCCTATCTTATTTTACGGAGGTGCTGTTCATGCTGCTGACACTGCTGCAATTTTTTTCGACCCAGTTTTTGTACCTGGCGCTTCACCTGGAGTCCGGCAGTTTTCCTCGTCCGCTGTCTGCGCGGGAGGAAGCTGCCGCCTTTGCCGCCCTTCGTGCGGGGGACCCCCATGCCCGGGAAACGCTGATCCGGCACAACCTGCGCTTGGTTGCACACATTATAAAAAAATACTATGCGCTGCCCGGTGACCAGGAGGATCTGGTCAGTATCGGCACCATCGGGCTTATGAAGGCGGTGGATACGTTTGACTCCACCCGGAGGGCCCGTTTTTCCACCTATGCCAGCCGGTGCATTGAAAATGAGATCCGAATGCAGTTCCGGCGGGACCGCAAACCAGTCGTCATGGTCTCCTTGCAGGAATCGCTGGAAAGCAGCAAGGAGGACTCCGCCTTGACCTTGGAGGACGTTTTGCAGGACAGTTTTTCCATGGAGGATGGCTTTGAGCGGCAGGATGACGCCCGCCATCTGCGTCAACTGATCGAATCGCTGCCCGCTCGGGAACGCAAACTTTTGCTCCTGCGCTACGGCCTGGCTGGACAGCCGCCTCTGACACAGTTAGAGACCGCAAAGCTGATGGACATCAGCCGCAGCTATGTATCGCTCCCCGTCTAACATAAGTATATATCAAGCGGTTTATCGTTATTTATTTTGTTTTCATTCCTGTTTTTACTCAGATTGATTCTTTGGGGAGGAGGCAAGTTCCTCTGCTGGATTTTCAGTCATAGAGATCCTTCAAGTTGTATCATAAACAACATACCCTTTGCAATAAAGAATGTCAAGGGTCACACAACCATCCTCGCCATCCGCGGCGGCAACGATGCCGGCCGTGCGGTCTGAGTCAACATTCCTGATTTAGTATAAGGAACGAGAGCGCTCTTTGTCACCAGTGTGACCGAGGGCGCTCTCTATTTGTATCCGCCTATATCTGAGAATGCTTCTCCGCCATTCCGCTCAACAGCGGCATACATATTCTCTTTTCTGTCAGCGTTCCCTGTGCTATACTTAGCATATCGCACTGAAATTTGGAGGGACAAAGATGGAAAAAAAGAAGTCGAATCGCACAGAGATCCTAAAGGAGATCCTGATCCTGACCGCAGCTGTAGCGATCATCGCAGCGGCGGTATACTTTTTTCTGGTGCCAAGCCATACTTCTGTCAGCAGTATTTCCGGCCTTGGCATCGTGCTGTCTAATTTTATCCCGCTTCCCCTGTCTGCCATTACAATGGTCCTGAACATCGTCCTTTTGATCATCGGTTTTATAACCTGCGGACGAGAGTTTGGCACCAAGACCGTTTACACCAGCATCCTGCTGCCCGTGTTCCTGCGGCTTTTTGAGGTCCTATTCCCGAACTTCCACTCCATGACCGACAGCCAGGAGCTGGATGTGCTTTGCTATATCCTGGTGGTCAGCATTGGGTTGAGCATCCTCTTTAACCGCAACGCCTCCTCCGGCGGACTGGATATCGTGGCGAAGATCATGAACAAGTACCTGCACATTGAACTGGGCAAAGCCATGTCTCTCTCGGGAATGTGCGTAGCGCTTTCCGCTGCACTGGTCTATGATAAAAAAACCGTGGTCCTGAGCGTCCTTGGTACATATTTTAACGGGATCGTTCTGGACCATTTCATCTTTGACAACAGCAGAAAACGCCGGGTCTGCATCATCACCGAAAAAGAAAAGGAGCTTCGTCAATTTATCATCGAAGACCTGCACAGCGGTGCTACGATGTACGAAGCCATCGGTGCATATAACTTTGAAAAGCACAACGAGATCATTACCATCGTGGACAACAGCGAATATCAGAAGCTGATGAATTTTATCAATCGGGAAGACCCCAAAGCCTTTATTACGATCTACAACGTATCCAATATGCAGTATCAGCCAAAAAAATAATGTTTTGCGGACAGCCGTTTCAGCTGTCCGCTTTTTTGTACCTTAAAAGGATATTTCCCCTCCAATGCCCCTCTTCTATCCAAACGCCCCTATTACACATTGACCTTCCATATGTTATACTTCTTATACTTCCCTTTTCTGCGTCCTGCAAAACTCTGTATTCAACACAAAGTGCCGTTTGTGTCGTTCCGTTTGCTCTTCTTCACCCGTATAATAAAGCCATCAAATGAAGGAGGCAACAAGCCATGAACACAGACAAAATTTACGCAGAACAGATCGCCAACGAGTACGCCCCCAAGGACACCTCCAAAGTGGTTGCGCTTCGCAAGCTGGATGCCAGAGCAAAGCTCCCTGCCACGATCCTCACTTACAGTCTCGGCATCCTCTCTGCCCTCATTTTCGGCATAGGGCTGTGCCTGTGCATGAACGTCATCGGCGGCGGCACCACCGCCATGTTTATCTTTGGCTTCAATGTGGGCTGCCTCGGGCTGCTGGGTATGGGGGTAAACTATCCCCTTTATAAAAAGGTGCTGGCACAGGGCAAGCAGAAGTACGCCTATGAAATCATCGCCCTGGCAGAAGAGATCAGCAAAAAATAATTTGGAACAAGAAAGGCGACCACCATTGAACAAATCTGAAAGCAAGTATTTTTCCACCGCCGCCCGAATGGACGAAGCTTTTCTGGAATTGATCGAGAAAAAGGATTTTTCCTACATCACCGTGAAGGAGATCTGTGAAAAAGCCGGTGTGAACCGTTCTACCTTCTATCTGCACTATGAAACGATCGGGGATCTTCTGACCGAAAGCACCGAGTATATCATCCGTCAATTTGAGAGTGCCATGCCGCAGGATGCCACCGGTTTCCTTGAAAAACTCCAAGCCCGTCCGCTGGAAGAATTGTTCCTCATCACGCCGGAATATCTCACGCCCTACCTTACCTATATCAAGGAACACCGGCGTATATTCAAGGCTACGGTGGAACATTCGTCTGCGCTGCGGATGACCGATGCTTATCAAAAATTGAACCAGCATGTTTTGACCCCTATCCTGAATCGCTTTCAGGTATCACCAGAGGACCAAAACTATATCATGCAATTTCATATCAACGGCTTGATCGCAATCATTAACGAATGGCTGCGGAATGATTGCTGCGACAGCATCGAGCACATTATTTCGGTTATGCAGCAGTGCATTAAAACACTTGCAAAAGATTGATCGTTTCAATTTATTGACTTTCCTTCACGCTCCCTCCGCTGCGGGCAACCTAAAACGGTTGCCCGCTCTTTTTATACCCCCATATGAAAGGAGGCCCGCCCTTGCCAAGCAAAACCGAAGAATATTACGCCCTGGCCCAGCGCACGGCCAGCGGACTGACCCGGCACTGGGAAGCCTGGACCGAGTTTTTGACCACCGCATCCCGGCTGTACAAGTACCCCTTTGCGGACCAGCTGATGATCTACGCCCAGCGGCCGGATGCCACCGCCTGCGCCGCCTATGACATCTGGAACGACCGGATGAACCGCTATGTGCGCCGGGGGGCCAAGGGCATCGCCCTGCTGGACGAAAGCAGCGGTTTCCCCCGGCTGCGCTACGTCTTTGATGTATCCGACACCGGGGTGAGGCGCAACTCCCGTGAGCCGGAGCTGTGGCAGGTGACCGAGCCGCTGCTCCCCGCTGTGACCGAGATGCTTGCCCGACAGTATGACCTGCCCGAAAGCGCCTTTCCCCAGCTGCTGGCCAGCCTTTCCGGCCGGTTGGTGGACAGCTACTGGGACAACAACGGGCAGGACATCCGTGCCATCCTGGACGGTTCTCTGCTGATGGAGTATGATGAAACCGGGGTGGAGATGCAGTTCAAGTCCGCCGCCGCCATCAGCGTCACCTATACGCTGCTGGAACGCTGCGGCTGCCAGCCCACAGGTTGGTTTGACCAGGCGGATTTCCACGCTGTCTGCGACTTTTCCACCCCGGATGCCGTCTTTGCGCTGGGTGCGGCGGTCAGCGACATGAGCCGGGAGGTGCTGCGGCAGATCGAGCGCACCGTCAAGACCCACACCCGCCGCCAGAATCTTGAAAGGAGCCACTATGAACACCACGAGCACGAGCTACTCGACCATCGGGGACTATCAGCTCCCGAACCTGACCCTGCACCAGCCGTCAAAACCGCTGGGCAAGTACGGCAGGATGCGCCGGGCCTATCTGATGGAGCATCGCCCGGTACTGTACCACACGATGCTGCTGAACGGGAGCCTGTACCCGCATCTGTTGGAGTTGGAGCAGACAGCCCAGAGCCGGATGCAGCAGCTGATAAACTCCCTGTTGAAACAGAACCCCGCCCCGGACAAGGAGAGCCAGCAGATGGGCTGGGTACAGCACATGAACAGTCTGAAAGCACAGGTGGAAGAAATGATCCTGACGGAACTGATCCACAGCTAAGTTTCCTGGATGCGGGCCTCCCCACCGAAGCCCAGCAGATCGAGAATATAGGCCAAGCGGAGAGCGACAAAACGCTCTCCGCTTTTGTTTTGCCACAGGCTGAGATCGAGCACGAACTGCGCACCTCCGGCTCTGGCTTTGCGCAGGGAAAGCAGCGCATTATGGAGTTGTTCCAGACCCAGCCGGATAGAAACCTTCGTGCCAAAGCTCTGGCAAAGGAATACGGCATCGGCGGGCACAGCCACTCCTATCTGGATGGCCGGAGCGGTTTTATCACCTACAACAGTTCCGGGATGGAATTTTCTCTGCATAGTGCCCGGGAGCCGTTCAAGCTGAAATGGGCTGCGATCGAACAGTATATCGACCTGATGATCCAGTCCGGGCGATATCTGACCGATGAGGAAAGAGAACAGCGTACAGCAGCGCAGGAAGCAACCATCTATAAGGTTGGGGACGAAGTTGTAGTAGACCTGCCTACCAGAACGATCGAGGGCACTATCGGCTATGTTGGCGAAACCGATGTGCGCATCGACACCAGTGCGCACGGTCATTCTTGGGACAATGAAGTCATCAACAAACCGCAGTTCGAGGATGCACTGCGGCAGGAGGAGCCGGACGAGCCGGAGCTGTCGGATGAAGAACTGGACGAGCTGCCCGTCTCTGTTGTGATCGATGGAAAGGTACAGACCTTCCCGGATGCCGCTTCCTTGGATGAAGCCCTGAACACGGAGAGTGTCCCTGAACCTGCCGGGAACTTCCGTATCACGGACGAGCATTTGGGCGAGGGCGGCGCAAAGCAGAAATATGCCCGGAACGTGGAGGCCATCCGCACCCTGTTCCAGCTGGAACAGGAGCACCATGCCGCCACTGCCGAGGAACAGCAGGTGCTGTCGCAGTATGTCGGCTGGGGCGGTCTGCCGGATGTCTTTGACCCGGACAAGGACAACTGGGCCACGGAGTACGCCGAGCTGAAAGGACTGCTTTCAGAGGATGAATATGCCGCTGCCCGTGCCAGCACCCTGAATGCCCATTACACCAGCCCCACCGTTATCCGTAGTATCTACGATGCATTGGAGCACATGGGGTTTCGCAGCGGCAACATCCTGGAGCCGAGCATGGGGGTGGGCAACTTCTTCGGAATGCTGCCGGAGGGGATGCGGTCCAGCCGCCTGTATGGTGTGGAGCTGGACAGCATCACCGGGCGCATTGCACAAAAACTGTACCCGCAGGCCGACATTACGGTTGCTGGCTTTGAGACCAGCGACCGCAGGGATTTTTACGACCTGGCCGTGGGCAATGTGCCCTTTGGAAACTACAAGGTCAACGACAAGGCGTACAACAAGCTGGGATTTTCCATCCACAACTATTTCTTTGCAAAAGCCATCGACCAGGTGCGGCCGGGCGGCATCGTGGCCTTTGTCACCAGCCGCTACACCCTGGACAGCAAGGACAGCACGGCCCGCAAGCATATCGCGGAACGGGCCGATCTGCTGGGCGCGATCCGTCTGCCTAACAATGCCTTCAAGGCAAACGCCGGGACTGAAGTGGTTTCGGACATTATCTTTTTGCAGAAGCGGGACCGTCCGGCCGATATCGAACCTGCATGGGTGCAGCTTGGCCGGACGGAAGACGGCTTTGCCATCAACCAGTATTTTGTGGACCACCCGGAGATGGTGCTGGGCCAGTTCACTGCTGAAAGCACACAGTACGGACGAGAAGAACTGACGGTCGTGCCTATCGAGGGGGCAGTGCTGGCAGACCAGCTTGCACAAGCGGTGCAGCATATCGAGGGGCAGTACACCGCAGCCGAGGTAGACACTCCCGATATTGCCGAGGAAGAAGCCGTCCGGCACACCCTGCCTGCCGACCCAGATGTCAAAAACTTCTCCTACACGGTAGTGGATGGCGAGGTGTACTACCGGGAAAATTCCGTGATGACCCAGGTGGTGCTGTCCGATACCGCCCAAGAGCGGGTCAAGGGCATGGTGGAGCTGCGGCAGATCGTCCACGAACTGATCGACCAGCAGCTGAACGACTTTCCGGATGAGGATATCCAGGCAACGCAGGAGCGTTTGAACGCTGCCTACGACACCTTTGCCGCAAAGTACGGTCTGCTGAATGACCGCAAAAACGGGCGGCTGTTTGAGCAGGATTCCTCGTATTATCTGCTCTGTTCGCTGGAAAATCTGGACGAGCAGGGGCAGCTCAAGAGCAAGGCGGCAATGTTCACGAAACGCACCATCCGCCCGGAACACACCGTCACCCGTGTGGATACCCCCAGCGAAGCGCTGGCGGTGTCCATCGGGGAACATGGCAAGGTGGACCTGCCCTATATGGCGCAGCTGCTGGGGACCCCAGGTGAATACGGGCATATTACCACGGATCTTTCCGGCGTGATCTTCAAGGACCCTGCCGCCGACCCCACCGACCCGGAAGCAGGCTGGCAGACGGCGGATGAATACCTCTCTGGCAATGTGCGGACAAAGCTGCGGACAGCACAGCTTGCCGCCGAGACGAACCCAGAGTTTGCCGTTAATGTGGTGGCGCTGGAAAAGGCCCAGCCCAAGGATTTGGAAGCCTCCGAGATCGATGTGCGGCTGGGGGCCACCTGGCTTTCCCCCGACATCGTCCAGAAGTTCATGGAGGAAACCTTTCGGGTGCCCTACTATATGCGCCGCTCCATCGCCGTCAAGTTCTCCCCTCACACAGCGGAATGGCGCATCGAGGGCAAGACCTCCTTGGGCAAGGGAGATATCACCTCCTGCGAGACCTACGGCACCGGCCGGGCCAACGCCTACAAAATCCTGGAAGAGACCCTCAACCTGAAGGACATCCGAATCTATGACACCATCGAGGATGCCGAGGGCAAACCAAAACGGGTGCTGAACAAGCGGGAGACCACCTTAGCACAGCAGAAACAGCAGGCCATCAAGGACGCTTTTGCCAACTGGGTCTGGCAAGACCCTCAGCGGCGCATTGCGCTGGTGAAGCAGTATAACGAGCTGTTCAATTCTACCCGGCCCCGAGAGTACAACGGCGAACACCTCCACTTTGTGGGCATGAACCCGGAGATCACCCTCCGGGAGCACCAGCGCAACGCCATCGCTCATGTGCTTTATGGCGGTAATACGCTGCTTGCACACGAAGTTGGTGCGGGCAAGACCTACGAAATGGCGGCATCTGCCATGGAAGCAAAACGGCTGGGGCTGTGCCAGAAATCCCTCTTTGTGGTGCCCAACCATTTGACAGAGCAGTGGGCTTCGGAGTTCCTGAACCTCTACCCCAATGCAAAACTTTTGGTGGCACAGCGCAAGGACTTTGAGACTGCCAACCGCAAAAAATTCTGTGCCCGCATCGCCACCGGCGACTACGATGCCGTCATTATCGGTCACAGCCAGTTTGAGCGCATCCCGCTGTCCTTTGAGCGGCAGGAGCGCATAATCCAGGAGCAGATCCAGGAGGTTCAGAACGCCATTGCAGAGCTGAAATACTCCAATGGGGAGCGCTTTACCGTAAAACAGATGGAAAAGACACGCAAAAACCTGGAGTCCAAGCTGGAAAAGCTCCGGGCCGCCGACCGCAAGGACGATGTGATCACCTTTGAGCAGCTGGGGGTAGACCGGCTGTTTGTGGACGAAAGTCACAATTTTAAGAACCTCTTTTTGTACACAAAGATGAGGAACGTGGCGGGGCTTTCCACCAGCGAGGCGCAGAAATCCAGCGATATGTTTGGCAAGTGCCGGTATATGGATGAGCTGACTGGCGGGCGGGGCGTGGTGTTTGCCACGGGCACCCCCGTCAGCAATTCCATGACCGAGCTGTACACGGTCATGCGCTACCTCCAGTACAGCACCTTGCAGCAAAAGCAGCTGACCCACTTTGACTGCTGGGCCTCCACCTTTGGCGAGACCACCACCGCCATTGAGCTTGCACCGGAGGGCTATACTTTAATAGGACGATAAACTTGATTGTCCTAAATTGAAAGATTCCATAAGAAAGGAGGTAGAACAAATGCCTAAAGAACCAAAAATCACCGCACTCTATGAGCGTTTATCAAGAGATGATGATCTTGCTGGTGAATCGAATTCCATCACCAACCAAAAGAAATATCTGGAAGATTACGCACAAAAGAACGGCTTCAAGAACATCCGCCATTTTACAGATGATGGCTTTTCAGGTGTGAATTTCAATCGTCCCGGCTTTCAATCTCTAATAAAAGAGGTAGAAGCAGGAAATGTCGAAACGCTTATTGTGAAGGATATGAGCCGCTTAGGACGAAATTATCTGCAAGTCGGTTTTTATACGGAAGTTCTGTTCCCACAGAAAAACGTCCGTTTCCTTGCAATCAACAACAGCATCGACAGCAACAATGCTTCAGACAATGATTTTGCTCCGTTTTTGAATATTATGAACGAATGGTATGCCAAAGACACGAGTAATAAAATCAAGGCTGTGTTCGATGCCCGGATGAAAGATGGAAAACGTTGCAGCGGCTCTATCCCGTATGGATATAACCGTTTGCCGAACGACAAGCAGACACTTGTTGTTGATCCGGTGGCATCCGAAGTCGTAAAGCGCATTTTTCTTCTTGCGAACGAAGGAAAAAGCCCACGGGCAATCGCAGAACTGTTAACAGCGGAAAAAGTCCTGATTCCTGCTGCATACGCACAGAAATATCACCCGGAGCAGTACAATGGGACAAAGTTCTCCAATCCGTACCTGTGGGGCACCTCCTCCGTAAGAACAATTTTAGGTCGGCAGGAATATCTGGGACACACTGTTTTACGAAAATCTGTAAGCACAAATTTCAAACTTCACAAGAGAAAAGAAACAGATGAAGATGAACAGTACGTTTTCCAGAACACGCATGAACCGATTATATCGCAAGAACTTTGGGATAGTGTTCAGAAACGCAGATGCCGAGTGAATCGTGCTTCTGCTTGGGGAACGCACACCAACCGTTTAAGCGGGTATCTGTATTGTGCCGACTGCGGCAGAAGATTGACCTTGCAAACACACTACAGTAAAAAGGATGGGTCTACTCAATATTCTTATCGTTGTGGTGGATATGCAAGTCGGGTGAATGGCTGTACTGCCCATTCAATCAGTGCCGATAATGTTGAAGCCCTGATATTGGCATCGGTCAAACGCTTTTCGAGGTTTGTTCTAAAAGATGAAGAAACCTTCGCTTTGGAACTGCAATCACTTTGGAAAGAGAAACGTGAAGAAAAGCCGAAGCAGAACCAATCGGAATTGAAACGTTGTCAAAAACGCTATGATGAGCTTTCTGCCCTTATTCGTAGCCTGTACGAAAATCTTATGGCTGGACTGTTGCCCGAACGACAGTACAAGCAGCTGATGGCACAGTATGATAGCGAGCAGGCAGAATTGGAATCGAAGATGGAAACGATGAAATCCGAAATTGCCGAAGATAAGTCAAGTTCTGTTGATATTCAACATTTCATTTCGCTGATTCGTAAGTGCAAAAATCCAACAGAAATCTCCGATTCAATGTTTAACGAACTTGTCGATAAAATCGTTGTTTATGAAGCCGAGGGTGCAGGCAATGCCCGCACACAAAAGGTTGACATTTATTTCAACTATGTCGGCCAAGTCGATATTGCTTATACCGAGGAAGAACTTGCCGAACTGAAAGCGCAGAAGGAGCAGGAAGAACGGCAGCACATGGAAAAGCAGCGCAAACGTGAAAAAGCCTACCGAGAAAAGCGAAAGGCAAAGAAAATCGCTGAAAACGGTGGCGAGATCATTAAAACCAAAACGTGTCCGCACTGCGGGAAGATGTTTACACCTACGAGCAACCGACAGCTTTTCTGTTCAAGAGACTGCTGGAATCAGGCAAGACAGGAGCAAAAGGAAGCGGCTAGAGAAGCCGAGAGAGGAACTCACTACTACCGGCAGCGCACCTGTGCCGTGTGCGGTCACTCCTACTGGCCTACACACAGCCAGCAGGAATTTTGTTCCGATGAGTGCAGAAGAATTAACCACAACAGGAAAACCTTGGAATTCTATCACAAGAAAAAAGGAAATCCAAAACCTGACCCAGAAGCAACCCCAACGCCGAAACCAAAGGAGGATAATGCAGCATGACTACCTTAAAGAACACGCTCCACGACAGCAACAACGGTCTGGACTACACCCTTGTCAATGACCACTATCTGCCGAACCTGACCGCAGCAGCCCCGGCAGAGCAGGACCCCACCGGGCGGTGGGGCCGCTTACATAAGACGTACCTGAAGGAGCAGCATCCCATCCAGTATAATCAACTGCTCCTGTCCGGTGAGTTGGACGGCTATCTTGCCAAGCTGGACAAACAGGCCGAGGAACAGCTTGCATTGACCATCCGGCAGATGCGGGGCAGTGCGGTTGGGTGACTTAAGAGAAAGAAAAAAAGAGACCTCATATCGTTGAAAATCAAATTTTAAAATCATTAAAGGAGCTATTTAAATGAAACGAAATCAGAATTTCGACCCTAATCACTCTCAAAAAGTGCTTTCCTGCCACTACAACATGGACACCAACCGGGTGGAAGCCCGGTTCGCAGATGGCACTACCCTTGCCATTGACTGCATCGCCATCGAGGACGAGTACGGCAACACTCCGGCACAGCGAGCGGAGCTGGACTGGCTGCTATACAATAAGCCCTTGGAGTACGTCCAGCTTGTGCTGAGTGGTGAGATTGAGCATTATCTCTCACTTGGCTGTGACCATGGCAGGTTAGAAGGTTGACCTTTAATTAAAATATCCAAAGCAGACAAAACAGCCCTCTACTTGCAATCGTTGCAAATAGAGGGCTGTTGATTTGTTGATGCTTCGCTCCGAACCGTACCATCGACTGTCTTTTGATTTAGATGCGCAAATCATTAGAACACATAAGGCCGATTCTATATGTTTCCGAGTTACTATCAATAAAGCTTTGTGACACTGAAAGGACACGGGTTTTCAATTTTACACCATTGAATTTTAGATTTATGTAATATCCTTCCTTTTTTAAAACACTTCTGCAAACCATTTTATATATCGTATTAGATTTGCACAAAAAACTTATTAAAAAGCTGTTTTTGTCTTCAAGCATTTTATTGTCAATAAAAATATCAGCCTGTATTAACGTCCCTTCAAATTCGATTTCTCCACGATAAGTACAAAATTTTGGAATGTCATTATCTTCCATATGATTTTCCATCTGTTCTATCCGATGATCAATGGTACATATACGCTTCGACTCCCGGCAATACATAGGAAACACCTTGAATGTCTAACATTGACCCTTCCAATGTTGCATAATTGCTGCCAGGCATCATTTGAACATCTACAAGACCGCTAACATAGCCATCAAAACTAATGCCATTAAGCGGACAATAATCACCAGCTGTTGTACTCACACTTCCAGAGAACACCATCGGCCCAGAAATATTAGAAGATATTGACCAAAAAACTTGTCCCGGAATGGTCCAGTAAATTGTTGCGGTTCCTGCATCGCCCCGTACGCTAGTACGTTCGTCAGGATTATAAACTATCAACTTCCCATCATCAATATAAAAATGAATGACACCAATTGTCGAATTAGGATAAGCATCCACAGGATTTTCTGAATGTACCTGGGAAGAGTTTCCGGTCGCCGCTAGTGCTGACGGACAGATAATTACAAACGCCATAACAATTAGTAACGATGCCCAAAGGTGTTTTACCGATTTCATAGTATTCCTCCAAAATGAAATATATGTTGTTTTTATTTATATGAAACCTTTTCTCACAGTATATTCAACCTTACTAGCATCACCCTCCACATTATTTTCACATAACATATCTTACGCGGTTTCAGTCATGATCAAGCGATTCGGGAACATCCGGCTGATATGCAGTGAAGAAGCAGGTGCTATTTACACTTGCTACTGCCATACCCATTGCAACAGCGCAAGTGAGCTTACTCAGCCAATACATTATCTTTTTCATTTTTTCTCCTTCTTTTGATTTTTGAAAACGGTCGCCCAAAAGGAAAACCGAATTCATCTTTGAAATTTTCGTGTCAGGCAAGGAATGACTGCAAATATAATCAATGCCCATTTCGAAAAATAGTAAATTGTTATAAATCTTGAGAGTGGTAGAATATCAATTGCCGCAAGAATGACATCAAAACCAGTCAAACAGATGCTAATATGCCTATACTTTCGCTTCTTTTCTGTGGGGAGTCTCTTGTTTTTGGCTTCAACAGGGGCATACAAAAATGCAATTATGAATAGTAAACAAGTCGTTATCAACCGAAATCCATATGTCGCCACAATTTGATAACTTAAAACGACACTTGCAAGAAAGACAGATAAGAAAGCCAAGTAGCAGTTAAAATGTGAGGATGCATGATATCCTCCTAGGTATATTCGAAGTGGGATAAAGCCGAGGAGAAAAGCCAATGAGTACCATATATTACCGCAAACACATGATGCGATAAGAATGAGGAAAATACTTATTGTTGATGAAATCAACAATTCATAGGCATATACATAAATATTTGATTCACTGCGTTCAATAATTCCATGACCATATAGCCATTCGACAACTTTTCGAGAGATCGTACGCTCTAACATAAAATTTTCATTTATAAAGAAACAGACGGGCGTCCTTCTTGTATTGTCGGATGCCCGTCTGTTCACAAGAAGTTAACAAGAATCAAACTTTTTAACTAAGCGAGTAGATAGCAGTAATTGATTTTATTTCGAGTTTCGCCAATGAAGCCATTTCCTTATCAACAGTATAATGGCAATGATCATTACCACGATAAAAGTAGAAATGGAAAGCTGGGTTAAAAAGATGCTTTGCGAAAAGAAAAAAAGAACCAACAATCGAAACGCTACGGCTATTAGTAACAGAATTCCAGTTAATTTTTCCATTATTATATCTCCCGGTAGCGTATGTTGAAATCACATGTTTGTTTCAACATAGATTTTTCCATTTCGGATTACAAAATTAAGGTATGCATTAGCAGTTCCTGCAACGCTGAAATATTTGAATTCGATTTTCAGGCTCGCCATAGTCGATGTGTGTGTAAGACTATGAGAGAGAATCTCATGAACAGTCGTATAGTCCAAGTCATATGCGGCTGTGATTTTATAGCTACTGTTAGTGTCAACCTTGTACTCAAAATGCGAACCGATGGAGTTGTATTCAACCGTATAAGTACCATGGATAACGGGATCGCCATTTGCTCGTCCCTGAATCGGAGTGTCTGGACGAATCGTAATGGTTCCATGTTCGCTGTTGTCCAACTGAATCGTACCAGATTCACCGATGGGTGCAACATAATAGGACTTTAGTTCGGGCTCGGTGATTGCGGCATTTGCCATTAAAGGATTTACCGCAATCAAAAGGGCGGCACTACCGGATAGTGCAAGGAAGCTACGCCGAGAAAGCTTTTTCATGGTGATTGACCTCCTAAAATGAAATTTACAAATCATAGACATATAGCTAACGCTATACATCATGATTTTTAGTTGATGATACCATAATTTCAAACGAAAGCAATCTATTTGTCGTGAATTGTTAGCTTTCTGGCACGAACGGTCAATTTGGAGACTTGCTGATTCCTATCCTACCATTTATAATGGTTGTAAACATCAAATCTAATTGGAGGATCTTCAAATGGCAAAATATACGGTCGCGGTCTGCGATGATGAAAAAGAAGATTTAAGTTTCATCGTAAGAAAAATCACAGAATACGACACTCACCAGCTCTTTGAGATCAAAACTTATACAGATGGAGAACTACTTTTTGACGAATTAAAATCACAAAAAACATCCATTGACCTCTTGCTTTTGGACATAGAGATGCCATCCAATGGATTTCAACTTGCACGAACTCTACAAGCTTTGCCAAAGCATCCAATGGTGATTTTTGTAACTAGACAACATGAATATGCCGTTCAAGGTTATGGAATAGCTTTTCGCTATTTGACAAAACCATTAAATGACCTATTGTTTAAATCCGCAATGGATGCGGCAACTCAAGAACTTGCATCACGCCGATTCCTTGTTGAATGTGATGGCGGAACATTATCGCTGGAAACTGCAAATATTTACTATATTGAAAGTTATGGTCATACAATTTTAGTTCACAGCAAAGGTAAAGACTTTCAACTTCGGATGAATATTCAAGATGCAGCCAAGCAACTTCCCAAACGCTGCTTTACAGCACCCCATAGGTGCTATCTTGTTAATATGGAACACATCCTTTATACTTCATCGGACGAAATCATGCTTTCCAACGGAGCAAAGCTGCCTATTAGCCGAAGAAAACGTCAGGAATTCAATCAAGCGTTCAACACATATTTAGGACGGTAAAATGTATTATTTTATAGAATTGGCCGGAAGTATTACAAACATTGCACTGCTCAGTCTGTTTATGAGTCGATTATTTGTGCGAAACAGGATTCAAAGCAAATGGCACTACGCCTTTTTGGCTTTGCTATGCACAGGGCAGTGCGCTCTAAGTCTTTTTCCGAATTGGGTGATACCTAGGACGCTCTACTTACTGCTTGGAGGTTTTTTACTAGCAAGATTGTTCTATGAAGTTCAGACTTGGCCAGCGGCTTTCGCAAGTGGTTCATTTTTTGTCTTAGGTTCCGTGGTAGAGATTCTTGCGATGTTATTGATTGGCGTTCATCTTCCAGATACGGAACTTTTAATGCAGGTTGGAGCAGCGCGATTGATTTACGTTGTGTTCTCTAATCTGATTCAAATACCGCTCCTTATTTTAGTGTCACATTTTTTTAACCGGGAAGAAAGTGATTTACGGATTGTATGGCTTCTTCCTCTAATCAGTATTCAACTTGCAAGTATCTCCGTGTGCTATGTTGTACAGTGCCATGCAGCAGACAAAGATTTTCCGGACTATATGGTCTTTTTCATGGCTGTCCTGCTTTTTGTGAATATTATGATTGTTTTCTATGTGGAAGCTCTGCGGAAAAATGAAAAAGAAAAGTATCTGGCAGAACTAACAGAACAGCACTATCATTTACAGATAGAGTACTATCAGCAACTTCTGGAAAAGCAACAAGAAACAAAGGCTCTTTGGCACGACATTAAAAAATATACCGCCGCAATGCAAGCGGTTGCAGCACAAAATGACTCTGAACAACTCCGTCAGATTGCTCAAGCAGCTGCGGATGCTTATGAACGTGTGAAAGACATCTCTGCTGTTGGAAATCCTGTGGTTGATGCTTTACTGAATCAATATCTCCGTTCTGCAAAAGAAAACCAGATTGAAGTTCTCTTAGATATAACGATTCCAGAAGTTCTCGCTATCTCAACATTGTTATTAAGCGTTGTTATTGGCAACACATTCGATAATGCAATTGAAGCTTGTCGACTTATCGCTCCAGAGAAAAGGGTGATTCACTTGCAACTGCGAAAACAGAACCGAATCCTGTTTTACAGTATCGAAAATCCATATATAGATGCTGTCACCCAACTGCGTGTAGGAAAACACCATGGTTACGGGCTGAAAAATGTAGAACGTGCTGTGAATCAAAACAACGGTAATTTTCAGGTAGAGAAAAGTAACGGACACTTTATTGTACAAATTCGTTTAAACTGTGAGAATTAAATGCGTTCCACAGCCAAATAATCAGCACACATCTATACTGATTGTTTGGCTCTTTATTTTGTAAAGGAGCGTGATGCCATTGACCCAACCCAAAACCGACCTATCCTACCTCCGCAATGAAAAAGCCAAAGCCGAACAGAAGCTGCGCTCTTGCCAGCACCGGGAGAGGATCCTTGAACGCCAGATGTCAGAGCTGAACCGGAGAGAGCGTGTGCATCGCCTTTGCACTCGTGCTGGAATGCTGGAAAGCTTTCTTGTCTGTCCGGGAGAATTGACCGACGATCAGGTGATGGAGCTTCTGAAAATTTCATTCCGTCAACCTGAAGTCGTTCTGGCGCTTGCAAAGATGGTGCATGACGTTCACGAAAAGCAGAACGTTCCAAACCCCCTATGAAATAGGGCGCAATTATACACCGTTCCGGTGAAATTGCGGTCTTGCAGACAGCTCGATGAAATCGAAGCTGGCGTTTGTGCGCCAGCCCGATTCCATCCCAAGGAAAACTGCATTTTCCTTGCGCTGCTTTGCAGCTATCCTTTTGCGGCTCCCGCCTGAGACCGAAGCGCACAGCACTCCGCTCCAAGGCGGCGAGTACAACCGAATACGATTCCAGACCGTTCATCAAGAGCAATCTTGCTGGGCGGTCTTTTTGTTTGGAGGTGATGCCTATTCCGTGTCCGCATTTCAAAATCACCATCGTCAAGCGCAGCCAAGGGCAGTCCGCTGTTGCTGGGGCTGCTTATCAGAGCGGCGAACGGCTGTTCAGCGAGTACGACCAGAAAACGAAATTCTACAACAAGAAGAAAGAACTTGTCCATGCCGAGATCATGCTGCCGTCCCATGCGCCGCCCGGATTTGCAGACAGGCAGATTCTCTGGAACGCCGTGGAAGCCGTGGAGAACCAGTGGAACTCCCAGCTTGCCCGGCGCATTGTGCTGGCGTTCCCGGTGGAGGTGCCGAAGGAACAGTATCTTTCTATGATAAAAGAATTTTGTCAGGAGCAGTTTGTTTCCAAAGGGATGATTGCTGATTTTGCCATTCACGACAAGGGAGATGGAAACCCACACGCCCACATTCTACTGACGCTCCGGGCAATGGATGAACACGGCAAGTGGCTCCCGAAAGCCAGAAAGGTGTACGACCTTGACGAGAACGGTGAGCGCATCCGGCTCGCTTCCGGCAACTGGAAGTGCCACAAGGAAAACACCGTGGACTGGAACGACCAGAAGTACGCTGAGGTCTGGCGGCATAGCTGGGAAACCATTACCAACCGCTATCTGGAAGCCGCTGGCAGACCGGAACGTGTTGACCTGCGCTCCTTTGAGCGGCAGGGCATCCAGCAGATACCGACCGTCCATCTCGGCCCCGCCGCACACCAGATGGAAAAGCGTGGAGTGGAAACCGTTCTCGGCAACCTGAACCGAGATATTCGAGCCGCCAACAGCCTGATGCAGTCCATCCGCAGCGCCATCCGTGGGCTGCAACGCTGGATCGCAGACCTGAACGAAAAGAAGCAACTTCTTCTGGACGCTCTGGAAAAGGCGAAAGAACCAACGCTGTCCGACCTGCTGGTGGACTACTTCAATCTCCGCAATGAGCAGCGCAGCGATTGGTCTGGCAAGGCAAAACTGAAATGCACTGTCCGGGACTTTGAGGATGTCAAACGGGCGGTGGACTACCTGAAAGCCCATTCTCTGAACACCATCGAGGATCTGGATACCGCAATTTCTAACCTGAACCAGACCGCCGCCCCTCTCCGCAGACAGTTGAAGCAGAACGAAAACCGTATGCGGGCAATCGCTCAGATCAAGGATGCTGCCGCCGTCCATGCCAAGCTGAAACCCGTCCACGACACCTTTATTAAGAAAAACTTTAAGCTGACCAAGGACGCTTACGCCGCCCAGCACAAGGAAGAACTGGACACTTTTAATAAAACTGTCCGCACCCTGATGAAGCTGAACGGCAGCACAGCGGTGGATTTTTCGGCATTGGATGCCGAATTTTCTGCGCTGCAATCCAGCAGCGCAGAACTGCGTACCCAACTGGAAACCTTGCAGCCGGACGTCTCTGCCCTGAAAAATATCCGCAAGTATATTGACATGGTTCTGAATAAGCAGCAGCTTTCCGCAACGGGCGGCAAGACCCCGGAGAAGGAATCGGTGTTGAGAAAACTGGAAGAAGCCAAGGCAGCGCAGACCACAAAGAAAACGGAAGCGAAAAATCACACACAGGAGCTTTAAGGAGGGAGCAGCATGACCTACACCCAAGCCCAGATCGACAAAGCCAATGCGGTGGATCTGGAAAAATTTCTCCGGGCACAGGGCGAAACGCTGGTGCGCAGCGGAAAAGAGTACCGCTGGAAAGCCCACGACAGCCTGACCGTCTGCGGAAACAAATGGTTCCGGCACAGCCAGAGCAAGGGCGGCTTTCCGGTGGATTTCGTGATGGAATTTTACGGCAAGTCCTTCCCCGAAGCGGTGCAGATGCTTACCGGAGAGCCGGGCGAAGCCCAGCCGGAGGCTGACCCCGCCCCCTCTCCGGCGTTTCGTCTGCCACTGCGGAACGTCACCAATGCCAACATCCTGAACTATCTGACACAGGAGCGGAAACTCAGCCCCTCGCTGGTGAACTTCTTCATGGCCGCCGGAGATATTTACGAGGACGCCGCCCACCACAACGTGGTCTTTGTGGGGCGGGATGCAGACGGGCATCCCCGCTACGCAAGCAGCCGTGGGATTCAGGAAAAGTTTCGGCAGGACGCAACCGGTGCAGAAAAGGCATTTGGCTTTGCCCACCGTGGCATTGACAAGCAGCTGCTGGTCTTTGAAGCGCCCATCGACCTGCTGTCCTTCATCGAACTGTTCCCGAAAAACTGGCAGCAGCACAATTATCTGTCTCTGGGCGGGGTGTCGGGCAAGGCGCTGCGGCAATTTCTTTCTGAACGCCCGGACGTGGAGCGGGTGTTCCTCTGTCTGGATGCTGACAAAGCCGGAGAGGATGCCTACAAGCGTCTGGCTGCTCTGCTGCCGGACACCGTGAGCGTGACCCGCATCCAGCCCTGTATGAAAGACTGGAACGATGTTCTGGTGCACCGGGCAGAGATCCCGAACCGCAATTATTTCAAAAGCATCGTGCTGAAAGAGCCGTCAAAACCGGAAACGGTGAAAATCATCCGCATGAGCGACGTGGAGCTGACCCCGGTGGAATGGCTCTGGAAACCGTATCTTCCCTTTGGAAAACTCAGTGTGCTGCAAGGCAATCCGGGCGAGGGCAAGACCTATTTTGCCATGCACCTTGCCGCCGCCTGCACCAATGGAAAGTTGCTGCCCAACATGGAACGCATGGAACCCTTCAACGTGATCTACCAGACCGCAGAGGACGGTCTGGGCGATACGGTCAAGCCCCGCCTGATCGAAGCCGGGGCAGACCTTGACCGGGTGCTGGTCATTGATGACAGCGATGTGCAGCTGACGCTCTCCGATGAACGAATTGAAAAAGCCATTATCGAGAACAACGCCCGACTGGTCATTATCGACCCGATCCAGGCTTATCTCGGTGCCGACGTGGACATGAACCGGGCGAACGAGGTGCGCCCCATCTTCATGCGGCTGGGACAGGTAGCGCAGCGAACAGGCTGCGCTATTTTGCTGATCGGGCACCTGAACAAAGCCGCCGGAATGCAGAGCCTGCAACGGGGCCTCGGCTCCATTGACATTGCGGCTGCCGTGCGCAGTGTTATGTTCATCGGCAAGCTGAAGCACGACCCCACCATGCGCATCCTGACGCACGAAAAAAGTTCTCTTGCCCCGCCGGGCGTGTCGCTGGCGTTCTCTCTGGGGGACGAGGGCGGTTTCCGCTGGGTCGGCGAGTACGACATTACCGCAGACGAGATGCTGTCCGGCATCGAGCCGCAGCGGGAAACCAAGACCCAACAGGCTAAAGACCTGATCTGCACCCTGCTTTCCGGAGGAAAGCAGGTGCTCAGCGAGGACATCGACAAGGCGGCTCTGGAAAGGGGCATCCCCGGTCGAACCGTCCGGGATGCAAAACGGGAACTGGGCGATGCCCTGAAAAGCAAGATCGTGGAAGGCCGCAAAAAGGTCTTTTGGATGGAATAAGCTATTTGACTGGCAGAAAATTTTGGCTGGCAAGAAAATCATGGTACACCCACAGTTGCCAGTCTGCCAGCCAAATTTGAAAAATGACGATAAAAGGAGAAATCGAATGGAGAATCAGAATTCGAGTTATTCGGTGCAGATTGGTAAAACCACCTTTATTGTGTGCGTGAAGCAGTCCGAAACCGCCAAAAAGCCGATTGAAAAGATGTTCAAGGATATGTGCAGACATGAGGTCACAAGGGACTTCCTTGCAGACAACCTGATGAATTTAGAAAAATTACCGAAAACCTCTTGACGAAGTCCAGCCCGAGGGCACCGGCTACCGGGCAAGGACCCGCTTCGCCAAATTTTTCAATCTGCCGGAACTCATGAATATATTCAAAGAAGTGGCCGACATCAAGACGAGCGACCAGCTCCATCTTCCGGTGCCGGAGGCAACGTTCGAGACGGTGGTGGCAAAGCCCTCCGAACTCCAAAAAGAGATGGTGCAGAATCTGAGCGAGCGTGCCGCCAGGGTGCATTCCGGCATCGTGGATGCATCCGAGGACAATATGTTGTGCATCACAAACGACGGCCGGAAGATCGGGCTGGATGTGCGCCTGATGAATCCCCTGCTGCCGGACGACCCGAGCAGCAAGCTGAACGCCTGTGTGCGGAATGTGTTGCAGATCTGGGAGGAGGGCAAAGATCAGAAGCTGACCCAGCTTTTGTTCTGTGACCTCTCCACCCCAAAAAACGACGGCAGCTTCAACGTGTACGAGGACATCAAGGCAAAGCTGCTGGCCGCCGGAGTGCCGGAAAACGAGATCGAGTTTATCCACAACGCCGACACCGAGGCGAAAAAGGCAGCGCTCTTTTCCAAGGTGCGCTCCGGGGATGTGCGCATCCTGCTGGGCAGCACCCAGAAGATGGGGGCGGGCACAAACGTGCAGGATCGGCTGGTGGCGGTGCATCACTTGGATGTGGGATGGAAGCCCAGCGACATGACCCAGCGCAATGGCCGCATCATCCGGCAGGGCAATCAAAACAAACAAGTTTACGTTTATAATTACGTCACTGAAGGAACATTTGACGCCTACCTCTGGCAGACTTTGGAGAACAAGCAAAGGTTTATCTCCCAGATCATGACCAGCAAAAGCCCGGTGCGCTCCTGTGAGGATGTGGACGAGCAGGCTCTCTCCTATGCGGAGATCAAGGCGCTGTGTGCCGGAAATCCGCTCATCAAAGAAAAGATGGACCTGGACGTGCAGGTAGCAAAACTACGGGTGCTGAAAGCCGACCACCAGAGCCAGAAATTCCGGCTGCAAGACAAGCTGCTGACCAAATTCCCGGCAGAGATCCAGGCGCAGACTGCAACGATCACTGCCTTGAAATCGGATGCTGAGATTGCTGCGGCACATCCGCAGGGCCAAGAGATGTTCTGCGGCATGACTCTCAAGGGTATGACCTACGACGAGAAAAAGTCGGCCGGTGAACGGCTGCTCCTGGCCTGCACGGAACTGTCGAACACAGAGGAACAGTTGGTGGGCAGCTACCGGGGATTTGCACTCTCCCTGCGGTTCGAGCCCTTCCGCAGCGAGTACCAGGCGGTATTAAAAGGCCGCCTGCCCTACCCGGTATCGCTGGGCACCGATCCCCACGGCAGCATCACCCGGCTGGACAATGCCCTGAACGCCTTTGCAGACCGCATCGCCCACGCCGAGAACGAGCTGGACAACCTGAAAGAGCAGCAGCAGGCAGCGCAAGCAGAGGTCGAAAAGCCCTTTCCGCAGGAGGAAGAACTGGCAGAAAAATCTGTCCGCCTTGCGGAGCTGAACGCGCAGCTGGATATGGAGGACCATCGACCCAAGCCGGAACAGGCGGAAGACCTCCCCCGCCCTTCCGTTCGGTCTGCCTTGGAAAGAATGGACAAGGCAGCGCCTGTAAAGCCGTTCAAAACTTCTCAAAATAGGGAAGGAGATGTCCGGTGAAAGAAAATCGAGATGAAACGATCATTCTTCGACTAAGCAAAACAGAAAAGAATCGCATCTATAAAAAGATGCTGACTATGGGGATCCACAGTTTGAGTGCTTATATCCGCAAGATGGCACTGGATGGCTACTGCCTGCATTTGGACCTGAAAGAGCTGCACAGGATGGCTTATCTTTTACAGATGTGCAGCAATAACCTGAACCAATACACCCACGAAGCCCACCTAACTGGCTATCTCTATCCCCAAGACGTAGAAGCCTTGCGCTGCCAGCTGGAAGAACTGACCGACCTCGCCCGGCAGATCCTCTCCCGGCTGGCAGAACTCTAAGATTTTTCCCCGCAGTTGGAGGGCTGCGGGGGTACATAAGGGTTGACATCCTTGCAAAGCAATCGTTGATACCTTTATAATCGGGGTGAAAGAAAGGCGGGTGCTAGATATGAGGTTCGTTTTTAAGATGATCGTTTTCCCGTTTTGGTTGATTACCGCTTTCCTTGCGCTGATGCTGAAATGGACGCTGAACCTGTCGGCGTTCGTGCTGGCGCTGCCCATGCTGTATATTTTTGTCTGCGGCCTTTATACGCTGTACTGCCGGGAGTGGCTGCAGTTTTTGATCTTGCTGGTGGCGGAGTTTGGATGCTTTGTGTTGATTTTCATGGGTGCTTTGATTGCAGATGCAGCAGAGCGTTTTAGTGGCTGGGTTGCCGGATTGTGAGGGATTAGATGGACACAGATGCTATGACCGACTATTATTGGGAAAATCTGAAAGATATTCTGCAACGACAACTTGCAGACGATGATGAATATCGTGCACTGATCCAGAAAAAGATTGCCGCAGAGATTGCGTTGAAAGCTCTTATCGGCGAAGAAGCATGGAGCCTCTATCTGGAATTGGATGCAATCAGCAACGAGTTAGAAAGTGTTCGGCAGGAAGCCATGTATCTGGCAGGTGCCGCCGACCACGAAAAATTATCCAAATAATCTCGATGCCGCCGATGTGCGGCATTTTCTTTTTTAGGGGGTGATGGCACTGGCAGCAACACGGTTGATTGCGCTGCACAAAAACAAAGGCATGGCCGTTGCGGCCTGCCTGAAAAATCGCACGGACTATATCGAAAATCCGGACAAGACCGAGCAGGGACAGTATGTCAGCAGCTATGCTTGCAGCACCCTGACGGCAGATGAAGAGTTTAAGCTGTGTTCCGTTTACGGCGCAGTCTTTCGTTTTGTTTGCAAATTCAGATGAACCGCAACGAATCTTAACATGAACCGAATGTTTTTGCCAAGGAAAGTTGGTCGCAAAGAAAAAGACTTTGTGCTATACTGTGTTAAAAATCATTGCAAAGGTGGGAATGTCATGAATCCTGCAAGAAAGTTGTATCTGGATAACATCCGCTGGATGACGGTGGTCTTGGTGGTAATCTACCATGTGGTCTATATGTACAATGGCGTGCAGCCTTTTGGTGTGATTGGCCCCTTCCGGAAGCATCAGTTACAGGATTGCTTTCAATATCTGGTTTACCCTTGGTTCATGGCATTGCTGTTTGTTGCGTCAGGGATGAGCGCACAGTACTATCTGCAAAGCCACACCACAAAACAATTTCTGAAAGATAAAACCCGCAAGCTGCTGGTTCCGTCCACAATTGGCTTGTTCGTGTTCCAGTGGCTTCTTGGTATCTATAACCTGAAAATTGGCGGCGGACTGAACATTGCGGACCTTCCGATGCCTATAGTATATCTAATCACCGTGCTGTCCGGTGTAGGACCTCTGTGGTACATCCAGATGCTCTGGTTGTTCTCCATGCTTTTGCTTGTGGTTCGGAAAATTGAAAAAGGCCGGGCCTGGAACTTCTGTTCCAAAGCACCGGTCTGGAGCATTGTCCTGCTGGTGACTGCCGTTTATGGCTCGGCACAGGTATTGAACACCCCAGTCGTCACCGTTTATCGGTTTGGTATTTATGGATTCTGCTTCTTTGCAGGCTATTTTCTGTTTTCCCACGAGGAAGTAATGGGACGGCTGTGCAAGTGGTGGTGGATGTTTGACACAGCCTCGGCTGTGCTTGGCATCTCGTACACCGTGCGCTATTTTGGTGAAAATTACGCCATTGCACCTGTTCTGAACAACATCCATGCCTGCGTTTACTGCTGGTTTGCCATTCTTGGAATCCTTACAACGATGAGAAATTATGCCGACATCTCAAACGCATTCACACACTGGATGGCGAAAAAGTCATGGGGTTTGTACATCTTTCATTATCTGCCCATTGCTGTGATCTCGTATGAACTGCACGAACACGCCCCCAACACGTCGGAAATGCTGGTCTATCTGCTGGTGGGCATCGGAGCCTTTATCGGCGCATTTCTGCTGGATGAACTCATCAGCCGGATACCCATTCTGCGCTGGTGCGTCCTTGGAGTCGGAAAGGAGAAAAAACGTGTTTAAGGACAATTTGATCTCACTTCGTAAGATTTGCGGTTATTCACAGGATGAACTGGCGGAAAAAATCGGCGTGACACGCCAGACTTTATCAAAATACGAGACTGGAGAATCTCTGCCGGACATTGAACGCTGCAAGCGACTGGCAGATGTTTTCGGTGTTTCTATGGATGACCTCGTGAACTACGAGAAAACCGACCGGGAAAACTTAGGGTTGGAAGTGCCACCCAAAGGAAAACACGTTTTCGGCATGGTAAAAGTGGGAGATAAAGGGCAGATCGTCATCCCCGCAAATGCACGGAAGATATTTGACATACAACCGGGGGATAATCTGCTGATCCTTGGGGACGAGGAACAAGGCATCGCCATCCTCAAAGAGAAAAGCTTTCTGGAACATCTGCGTCTGATGGAACGGTTGCGGTACATGGAATCCGGCGAATGATCAAACCCTGCGGAAAACACCCTCCCTGCACCGAATACTGCGAAGCTGAGTATGGCTTATCCACAGCAGACCATTCATCTCCTGCGCTGCATTCTCATATTGGCTGTTCTGGTGATGTACCAGAATGTAGTCCGCTTCCCTGATCTTTCCGGATGCCTGTTGGCAGAAGCTGCGTACAAGGCAATATGTCTTGCAGGGGCAGCAGACTGCAAAAAACTAGAAGAACGATTCAGATGCCGCCTCCGGGCGGCATTTTTCTTTGAAATAGAGGAGGTGAAGTTGCATGGCGGCAACACGGCTGATTGCATTGCACAAAAACAAAGGAAAGTCGGTTGCGGCCTGCCTGAAAAGCCGCACGGACTATGCGCAGAATCCTGACAAAACGAACAAGGGAGAGTTGGTCAGCAGCTATGCGTGCAGCCCTTTGACTGTGGATGAAGAATTCATGCTGACAAAACGTCTGTATGAACGGTCTACTGGACGCATCCAAAAAAGCGATGTGATCGCCTATCAGGTACGGCAGTCCTTTAAGCCCGGCGAAGTCACCCCTGAAAAGGCCAATCGTATTGGATATGAGTTTGCAGAGCGTTTTTTGAAAGGCAAATACGCATTTATCGTTGCCACCCATACCGACCGGGCACACATCCATAATCATATCCTTTATAACTCCACTGCCGTGGATGGAACCCGAAAGTTCAAAAACTTCTGGCTTTCCTCCTTTGCTGTGCAGCGTCTCAGCGATCGGATCTGTTTGGAACATCAACTCTCGGTGATCGAGAATAAACCCTACCGGGACCGGCAGAAGCGCATCCCCTACCCGCCAAAAGAGAGCAACCGGGAGCGGCTGTGCGGGGTCATCGACACCATCCTGATGAACGAGAAGCCCGCAGATTTTGAAGCCTTTCTTTCGGCATTGGAGCGGCAGGGCTATGAGATCAAACGGGGCAAATACACCTCTGTCAAAGGCCCCCGGCAGAAGCGGTTCATCCGTTTCAAAACGCTGGGCGAAGGGTACAGCGAGGAGGAAATCAAAGCAGTCATCGCCGGAGAAGCCGAACACCGTCCGCATCAGAAGCAGCCGCCGAAAGAGCAGCCTTTCCAGTTGCTTGTAGACATTCAGGCAAAAATGGCAGAAGGCAAAGGCGAGGGCTACAAAAAGTGGGCAGCAAAGCACAACCTGAAAGAGATGTCCAAGACCCTGCTCTTTTTGCAGGAACAGAAGATCCTCAGTGCGGATGAGCTGAAAGAGCGCACAGAAGCTGCTGTTTCCCAGTATCATGCCCTGGGAGATTCCATCAAGGCAGCAGAAAAACGGATGGCAGAGATCTCCGCCCTGCGGGAGCATATCATCCACTTTGCCAAGACATGTGATGTGTACGCCGAGTACCGCAAATCTGGTTACAGTAAAAAGTTTCTGGAGACTCACCGGGAGGCAATCGAACTGCACCGAGCGGCCAAAGCCGCCTTTGACAACGCGGGTCTGAAAAAGCTGCCAAAGGTGAAAGAGCTGAACGCGGAATACGCAGAATTGGCGGCAAAGAAGAAAGCCATCTACCCAGAGTACCGCAAGGCACGGGATGAGATGCAGCCGCTGCTGCGGGCGCAGAAGAATGTGGAGCTGTTCTTTGCGGAGGAAAAGAATAGGCAAAAAACAGCTCCGAGCAGGTAAAAAGGGATCCGCCGAGGATCCTCTCTTTTGGGGAGGGTCATCGGCGGATTTTTTCTTTGTCACATTGCGAAAAACGGGCAGCTGTTACCCACACAGAAAGGTATATCAGCACCACCACATGGAACCCGGTGGAGAATTGTCCGACCGCATCCCACCGCGCAGCCACCAGGGTGCGCCGCCCGCTGCTTACAGCAGCGGTACATCAGGGTTTGGGGTGTTCCCCAACAAGCATTTTGCAGTGCAAAATAGTCTTTGTATATACAAAGACATTGCTTGCTACAACAATGCGTCCTTTCAGTCCGCATTCAGCCAATTTTAGCTTTAGTTAAACATGAGTGCTATCAGGAAGAAAATCATAGCAATCCCCACGAGCCAAGGGATAATTTTCTCTTGATGAAACTCTCGGAATCCCAATGATCTTATAAACAGAACACCCAATAAAGCAGAAAGCTGTTCACCGCATTTTATGAAATGCTGTCACTCTTTTTTAAAACTTCAACCGCTCCTGCAAAAAGCGGCACAATAGCTCCGCACAGGCGTTGTGTTGTTTTTGGGGACGGAGGAATCCGGCACAAATAGGCGGCATACCGTCTAATACCACATCCCGGACATTGGACATCTGGTTGTGGGAGGCTTCCTCAAAACGGTTCAGAGATACACAATTCTGCTCCTGCGTGCGGTAGAGTACCTGATAAAATTGCTCGACCAGCTCCAACTGTGGGTGTGCACTGCTCTCCCGCAGTGCCTGCCACAGCGGTGCGAGGGCATCCGGGGCAAAGCCGGGAACCAGCAGAGTCTGCCCGTCCAGCTCTGCCGGAGAAATATGGATTCGCTCCCAGAAAGGGCTGCTGCGGGAGACCATGACGGCGGTGGTGTGCTGGGAAAGGGCAGTGCGTGCAAGCCCGGTGGCACAGCCGCCCAGATCCATCACCAGTCCGGCATCCAGTGTGCCGTTTTGCAGCTGCACCGGGACTTCATCGTTGGACAGGGAAGTATGCTTCAAGGGGATGCCGGGGTACTGCTGCCGGAACGCTTCCAGCACCTCCCCCAGGTTGGGCAGATAGTCCGGCACCAGTGCCACACTGATGCCCAGACGCAGCGGTGCAGACTGGATCTCCTGGTAGGCCTGCTGGCACAGGGCATCGAACTGCTGCACCACCGGTGCAGCCTGTGCCCGGAACCGCTCCCCCTTTTCGGTCAGGGCCAGGTGATTGCGGTTGTTGACGAACAGTTTGCCGCAAAGTTCTTCTTCCAGTGCGGCAATGCTTAGCCGCAGAGCCTGCCGGGACAGATACATCCGCCCGGCGGTGTGGGTGTAATTCAAATCTTCGCATAGCGCCAGAAAATAGCGCAGCTGCTGGATGGTCATGATGTACTCCTTTTTGCAAAACGCAAGTTTTAATTGATACTTATAGGGATATTATATCTTCTTTTTCTTTGTTTGTAAATGTGATACTTTTAACAAGAACGGCAATAGATTTTTGTCGATACGAAGATACGAGCAAGAAAAGGAAGGAATTATGATGGAAAAGATCTCCCGTAAAGGATTTCTGAAGGTCGCAGCAGCAGCTGCCATGAGCAGCGTGACCGCTGCCGGTCTGGCTGCCTGCAATGCAGCCAGTAGCGCCTCCGGCGTTTCCAGTGCAACCGGTATCTACACCCCTGGCACCTACACCGCCACTGCCAAGGGCATGAGCGAGATCACCGCCACCGTCACCTTTGATGCCAACAGCATTACCAAGGTGGAGCTGGATCTCTCCGGCGAGACCGAGAGCATTGGCGGCGCTGCCAAGGACAAGCTCATTGAGCAGATCATGAACGCCCAGACCAGCCAGATCGACGGCGTGACCGGTGCAACCGTCACCAGCAAGGCCGTGCAGAACGCTGTGGCAGACTGCATCCAGCAGGCCAGCGGCGGTGCCATCAACCCTGCACAGCAGTCCACCGAGGAGACCTCCTCTACCGCCGACTGGCTGGGTGAGGCACCGGAGATCGCCGAGAGCGATATCAAGCAGACTGTGGACTGCGAGGTTCTGGTGGTGGGTGCCGGTTCTTCCGGTTCCTTTGCTGCCGCCGCTGCCGCAGAGGCTGGTGCCAAGACCGTCCTCATCGAGAAGTTTGGTCACGATATGGCCAGCGGCATCCGGGATACGCTGGCAGCCTGCGGCTCCAAGCAGCAGCAGGCAGACGGCGATGATGTGAGCAAAAAGGACGCTGTGCGCTACCTGTGCAACTGGAGCCAGGGTTACACCCGTCACAGTCTGGCAAAGGTGTGGGCAGACCGCAGCGGCGAGACCATGGACTGGTTTACGGATGTTCTGGCCGAAAGCGGCATCGACTTCCGCCACGAGATCGACGAAAAGCACGAGGGCGACAATTACGAGGTTCTGGATGTCGGCCACAGCACCCAGTACGGCGAAGCATACAGCGCACAGCTGACCATGGATGCCGTGTTGAAGCACGCCGAGGCCGACGGGCTGGAAGTGCAGTACGAGATCACCATGGTCAAGCTGGAAAAGGACGGCGACCGTGTCACCGGTCTCATCGCCAAGAACGCCAGCGGTGAGTATGTGCGCTACAACGCATCCAAGGGCGTGATCCTTGCCTGCGGCGGTTACAGCGGCAACGAGACCATGATGAAGGCACTGCAGCCCCAGAGCGTGGAGCAGACCTGCGTCAACTACTCCAAGCCTGGCTCCAAAGGTGACGGCATCAAGGCCTGCCTGTGGGCAGGTGCCATCATGGACACCACCCATGCATCCATGATCTTTGACCGTGGTGCCATCAAGCCCGATCAGGTGGGCGAGTACGGCAAGGCCAGCGATGGTATGCTGTTCTGGATGGGCAGCCAGCCGTTCCTGAAGGTGAACCTGAAGGGTGAGCGTTTCATGAACGAGTATATGCCCTACGATCTGGTGCTGCACGCTGCTGCAAGCCAGCCCCACCACACCTACTGCACCATTTGGGACAGCAAGTATGCCGAGGACTGTGAGAAGTTTGCCACCCACGGCTGCAGCCGTCTGTACCCCCATGTCAACGGTGCAGACCCGGTGTTCCCCATGGGCTATGTGCAGGCAATGAACGACGACCTGCTGAAGCAGGGCTATATCGTGGAGGCAGATACCATGGAAGAGCTGGCAGAAAAGCTGGGTCTGCCGGTGGATGCTTTCACTGCCACGGTGGAACGCTACAATGAGCTGGCTGCCAAGGGTGAGGACGAGGACTTCGGCAAGGAGAGCTACCGCCTGTCCACCCTGCAGCAGGCACCCTTCTACGGCGTGCGTCAGGCTGGCGGCTATCTGATCTGCACCATCGACGGTATCCAGATCGACGATAATATGCACGCCATCGACCAGGACTTCAAGGCCATTCCCGGTCTGTATGTCATTGGCGACATGAGCGGCAACTACTTCTCCGGCAGCTATCCCAGCCTGATGGCTGGCGCAGCCGCAGGCCGCAGCGCTACTTTCGGCCGGTTGGCTGGCCAGAATGCCGCAGCAGGTATCTGAGATCAAACTCTTATCCCAGCAATACTTTTCCCTCCTTACTCTGCCAAAAAAGCCGCTCCGGTCAGCTCAAACCGGAGCGGCTTTTTTGAAGGGCAGGAAAAATCCCACTGAACTAAAAGAGGGGAAAATAGTTGCGTGTATTGCTGCTCCCTGGCTCAATACAGGGCTTTACATCACATACCGTAGCACGCTGCCATAGGCTGTCCCCAGCAGGATTATCTCATGATCTAGTCCAGATTCCCCTATTTGTTATTATTATTTTTTTATTGGTGCTATCGACATCTGTTAGCAATTTTGCTGGCACAATATTTTATCAATGAAATAAAATCAGATTATCAGCACACATAATCACCGCTCTATGCCACTTCTAGCTTATCGTTTTAGCCAAATATACTCCCACAACAGAGCCTATCGTATTGAACAATATATCCCTCTTCCTGCAACATACTGCAAAAGCTCGCAACATGCAGAAAGAAGGAATGCACTACCAATGCTTATTTTTCGGCTTTGTTTCCATCTTTGGACGGCCCATCCAAAAGGAATATACAAAACCACATTCAAAAGATTTCCATCCCATACATCTGCATCCGGCCATAGTTTCAAATAAAGTCGAATATTCTCATTATATCCTGGCTCACGGCGCAGCAGTGTAATATATAAAATCAGAAAAACACCATAGAAAACCAGCAAATATGGCTTATCCTTACGGCCAAACCACATAACAACCGCAAAAGAAACCAAAAGTACGGATTCACATATGGTTAGATTCACGCTGATACTGGTTAAAATAGAATTTAGCACGCAGATTAAACTCCACACCCTTTGCTCTTGATGGTTTCCGCCACCTAGCTGACATACTTCTGGTAGACACTGTGGCCAGGGGATTCTACCATGACCTGCACCAGGATGCGGCCAGTTCTGCCCAGCGCTTCTTCCACCGACTGAATGACCTTCTGTACATCCGGGTCGTTCTGGACGAAAGACTTATCGGTGGCACGGATATTTTCCAGCACCTGCGGATAGATGGTCATCAGCTGCTCTTTTGCCTTCATTGCCTCTATTGCTTTTCATATATAAACATCTATGCTTTTAGCCAGATTTTCATCTGTTGCCTGCTGCTCACCACGGAGAGGTAGCATATTGGAGCAGCACAGCCATGTGACTGAACACATGACTGCTGTGTGGAATTAGTATTTTCTCCACACCATTTTATTGACTACATTCACATACCCCTGAATGATGCGAACCACCTTCATGGACACGGTCTCGTCCACATAATCAGGGCAGGGCTTGCCCAGAACACCCTTCTGCTTCATCTCAATCGCCATATCGGTGGCGTTGAGCAGTTCCCGGGTGGTAATGCCAGCCAGAATGAAGTCGCCGGCTTCCAGTGCCTCGGGACGTTCCGTACTGGTACGGATGCACACGGCGGCGATGGGATGACCGATGGACAGATAGAAGCTGCTCTCCTCGGGCAGGGTACCGGAGTCGGAAACGATTGCAAGAGCGTTCATTTGCAGCTTGTTATAGTCGTTGAAGCCCAGCGGCTCATTGACCCGGACACGAGGGTCAAGTTTGAAGCCGCTCTTTTCGAGACGATGCTTGCTGCGGGGATGGCAGGAGTACAGAATGGGCATATCGTACTTCTCTGCCAGTGCGTTGATAGCAGTAAACAGGCTCAGGAAGTTCTTTTCAGAATCGATGTTCTCCTCCCGGTGGGCGGACAGCAGAATATACTTATCCTTTTCCAGCCCCAGACGCTCCAGCACATCGCTGTTCTGGATCTTGTCCAGATTCATGTGCAGCACCTCTGCCATGGGGGAACCGGTCTGATAGGTCCGCTCCTTGGGCAACCCGGTGTCCGCCAGATACTTACGGGCAAACTCGGAGTAGCACAGGTTCACATCGGAGATCACATCCACGATGCGGCGGTTGGTTTCTTCCGGCAGGCACTCATCCTTGCAGCGGTTGCCGGCCTCCATATGGAACAGAGGAATATGCAGCCGCTTTGCACTGATAGCAGACAGGCAGGAGTTGGTATCACCCAGTACCAGATAACCCTCCGGCTGCAATTCAGACAAAAGCTCATAGCTGCGTCCCAAGATATTGCCGCAGGTCACACCCAGATTCTCGCCCACCACGGGAACAAGAATGTCCGGGCCGTATTCCCCAAAGGTATTTTTTAGCTCAAAATCCTCCCAGAAAATAGTGGAAAGATTTCTATCCCAGTTCTGATTGTAATAGACCACGCAGCAGTCAAAATATTCCCGGCAGCGCTTGATGACGGCAGCCAGCCGGATGATCTCCGGACGGGTGCCGCAGCCAATCATGACCTTGGTGCGGCCGTCGTTTTTCCATGTAAAATTATGTTCCATATAATTCTCCTAACATCAACCAGTATCTTCGCTTACACCGGCTCAAAGAAGGTATCCGGGTGATTGGGGTCAAAGATCTCGTTGCAGGTCATCACTGTCACCAGATTTTCCGTCTCCGACAGGTTGATAATGTTGTGGGTCCAGCCAGGAATCATGTGGACAGCCTCAATCTTATCCCCAGAAACGTCAAACTCCACTGTTTCTCCAGTGTTGATGTTCCGCTCCTGGATCAAACCGTGACCAGCAACCACGATGAACAGCTCCCACTTGGAGTTGTGCCAGTGCTGCCCCTTCGTGATGCCGGGCTTACTGATATTGATGCTCACCTGACCGCAATCGGCGGTGTGCACCAACTCGGTGAAAGAGCCACGGTTGTCCACGTTCATCTTCAGGGCATACTTGAACTTCTCCGTCGGCAGATAGGTCAGGTACAGGGAATACAACTTCTTAGCAAAGGAACCGTCTGGCATTTTGGGCATCATAAGCGTACTCGGCTGCGCTTTGAACTCCTGCAGCAGATCTACGATCTCGCCCAGTGTTACCTTGTGTGTCACAGGGACACAGCAGTAGCGGCCGTTTGCATCCAGTACTGTTTCCACACCGTCGAACTCGCAGTGCTGCTCTTTTCCTTCCAACAGATCAAACAAGCCTTCTACCAGATCATCAATATAGAGCAGTTCCAGCTCCGTGTTGCGATCATTGACCGTGAAAGGCTCATCGTTCGCAATCGCCCAGCAGAAGGTAGAAACAGCACTATTATACTTAGGACGACTGTGTCCCATCAGGTTTACAAAGCGGTAAACTGCCACCTTTGCGCCGGTCTCCTGGGCATACTGGAAAAACAGTTCCTCGCCAGCCTTTTTGCTGCGTCCGTACTCGCTGTTTCCAAAACGACCCGCCAAGGTAGCCTGGATAGAGGAAGACAACATGATGGGGGCCTTGTTATTGTACTTTTTCAGGCAGTTCAGCAGGTCAGAGGCAAAGCCGAAATTGCCTTTCATAAAATCTTCCGGGTTTTCCGGACGATTCACTCCCGCCAGATTGAAAACAAAGTCTGCTTTACGGCAGTACTCGTCCAACTCCTCTGGAGTGGAATTCAGGTCATATTCAAAGATCTCTCCAACTTGAAGCTCCGGGCGAGTTTTATTTTTGCCGTCCCGGATATTTTTCAGGTTGTTCACAAGAGCAGTGCCTACCATGCCCTTTGCGCCTGTGACTAAAATGTTCATCCTTTTACCTCTTCAACGGACTGCCATACAGTCCGGGATATCTGCTCCATCTAACACAGCTGCGTTATTACAAATCGTCACATTGCTGCCAATGCGGGCATACTTGCCTACAGCTGCGCCGGTACGAATCACGCTGTTGGTGTAGATCAGAACATAGTCCCCCACTGTTGCATCACAGTGGATTTCTGTTCCCGCATTGAGCAAGACTCCATTTCCAACTTGCGAACCGTTTTGAATACAAGCGTTCTGCAACACTACACAGCCATATCCAATTTTAGCATACGGACTGATGTAGGCACTAGGCGCAATAATGTTGGGAAATGCAAACCCAAGTGCTTCTGCTTTCTCAAATACCTGTGCCCGAAACTTGTTGTTCCCGATTCCAACTGTAAGCAGAGCATACTCTTTTCGCAACTCCGACAGATCAGCAATGCCACCAACCACCGGAATACCGCAGACCTCCGCCCCCACAACTTGTCCATCATCCACAAAAGCACAATCATATTGACGGCTTGCCTGTTCAGCTACCATGCGCCCGAAACCACCGGCACCCACTAACAGCAGTTTTTCTTTAGACATTCGGGATGCCCTTCAATGCATTCTGGACGTATTCCGTAGTCAGAATCTTCTTGACGGTTCCCTCAACGTCCAGACGGGTGGTGTTGTGGCTGGTATAGGACTCATCTGCCATAGTCTGCACCTCACCCTTGACCACAAACTTATCATAGTTCAGATCGCGGTTATCGGCGGCAACACGGAAGTAATGGCCCATATCCTCACTGCGCAAACGCTCCTCCTGGGTCATCAGGGTCTCGAACAGCTTCTCTCCATGGCGGGTACCGATGATATTCGTGCCGGTATCGCCAAACAGCTGCTGGACAGCCTTAGCCAGATCGCCGATGGTGGAGGCATCAGCCTTCTGGATGAACAGGTCGCCGGGATTGGCGTGCTGGAAGGCGAACATAACCAGATCCACAGCTTCGTCCAGATTCATCAGGAAACGGGTCATGTTGGGATCGGTGATGGTGATGGGGTTGCCAGCCTTGATCTGATCGATGAACAGAGGGATAACAGAACCACGGCTGCACATAACGTTGCCGTAACGAGTGCAGCAGATGGTGGTGCCGCCACGCTCAGCAGCCACACGGGCGTTCGCGTAGATTACGTGCTCCATCATGGCCTTGGAGATGCCCATGGCGTTGATGGGATAGGCTGCCTTATCAGTGGACAGGCAGACAACACGCTTGACACCAGCGTCGATGGCAGCGTGCAGCACATTATCGGTGCCGATGATGTTGGTCTGGACCGCCTGCATGGGGAAGAACTCGCAAGACGGAACCTGCTTCAAAGCGGCAGCGTGGAAGATGTAGTCAACGCCCGGCATTGCATCACGGATGGACTGCGGATTACGGACATCACCAATGTAGAACTTGACCTTCTTGGCATTCTCCGGGTGCTTAGCCTGAAGCTCGTGTCGCATATCATCCTGCTTCTTCTCGTCGCGGGAGAAGATGCGTATCTCCTTCAGGTCAGAGTCCAGGAAGTGCTTCAGAACGGTAGAACCAAAAGAACCAGTACCACCAGTGATCATAAGGGTTGCGTTGTTGAATGCAGACATTTTTATTTCCTCCTACATTTATTTTCTTCTAGGTAATATCGAAAATAATCACGACCAAAAAAAGTAATACTGAAACTCTGTTGTCCACTCCGGTCTATAGACTATCTTTCCCGCATTATACAAAATCAAAATCATCAAAAGCCCTGCCAACACAATTCGTATATTAGAGGATTTCCGTAAACTTTGGCCAACCATCCGTGGGATAAATACAACCAAAAAAACAGAAAAATACAGTTCAAATCGGGTCGCAACTGGCAGTGCGAGAGCACCAATAGAGAGAAGTAAACACACAAACGGTATCCAACTCATCAAATTATCAGCTATTATAGGATTCAAGTCGCTTTTGGGGAGCGAATGGCAATCCTCTTTCCATCTTCCATTAAGCAAATACCATGAAAACAAGAAAACACACACATTTTTTATAATAGCAAAGATAATACTGCTTCCTGCGACTACGCTTGTATATCCCGTTGAAATACCTATCAAAGACAAAATCCGAGGTATCCAGCCTCGAAGTACCGCAATTCCTGCTACTCCTGCAGAAAAAAGCATAAATCCTTTCTTACATTGATATCTTGACATGGGCAAAAACAGAAGGCAAATTATTGCACTTCGATGGAATAAAACTGTTGCTAGCAAAACACCAATTGTGAACCAAACTGGTTTATTCTTGTTTAGTGCGTCAAAGAATATTAAAACAACTGATAGGGCTAACACCTGCCTCAGTAGGTTCATATATGCCCCATAAAACATCAGGAAAACTAAAATAACAGATAATGCAGTATTTGAAGAATATTTCTCAATAAATCTCGCTAATACCGCATAGCAAAAAATCGATATAATTGATATAAATATCTGATAATTATCTGTAACAAGCCCAACCAACTTATTAAGCAATTGATACCCCATCTCTATACTATTCATCCATTCAGTACCCGCAGCAGATACCTTCTGCAAGGTGCCTTGTCCAGTATAGAAATAGAATAATTTGTAATAGGAAAAAGTATCGTTTCCGACATTCATTCCTTTAAAGCAAGCAAGAAAAACTAATAACCCTATCCCACCTACTAAATAACTTCTATTTTGTGTTTTACTCCCACTCTGGTAAACAAGTTTTTTTCTATATACCATCCATGAATAAATCAGTAGGAAAAAGAACACCGAAAATAACAGTATCATTCTATACCCTCCTGATTTTATTCATAACAGCATTAATTTGGCTCATTCCATAATTCCACTCATCCCTCATCATATACCTAGTAACAGCAGCATAAGAGAGAAGATAAATTATAATTCTGATCAAATAGTTAGGAATAAAACCCAATAGTACATATATACTCAACATACAAATGCAATATGAAATTTCTTTTTTGTCAGGTTTCATATAAGGAAAGCATGTAATATTAAGTCCCAGCCAAAATAGACAGCTAATTAAAGTTGCCACCGCATATCCAATTGTACTTGCACCACTTTTATACACGAAAAAGTCCATCAAGCAAGCTATCCCTAATGCTGCAACCAATCTAAGAAAATATTCTTTTTGCTTTTTATATGTTTTGTACATATTTACAAACACTGCTAAATTCAAAAGCAAAAAAGTCTGCGACAACAGAAGTACCGATACAATTTCAACTGCTGATATGTATTGTTTCATATAATTGCTTATAACATAAGAAATCATATATATGATCATCGGAAACATCATTAAAAAGACAAGTAGAATCTTTTTGATTTTTATTTCAAACTTCTTATCTTTTCTTCTACTCATATTGCTATACAGCGTCATAGAAACAGGTGTAATAAACATATTTATAACTGTAAGAAGCTGACTGGAAAATGAATACATCGAAAAATCGGAGAGTGTCATTGTAAACTGTATAAACCATTTATCAATTCCAATAAAAAGCATATATGCAAAATTCCCAATCATTAAGAGGAATCCTGTTTTTATATAGCTAAAAAGAAGTGAAATTGAAAAAGTTGAAACTCCAAGCCAGCCTTCCCTGGAAAACGATATCGTTCCTATGATAAGGGAAACAACTTGAACAAACACATACCCTATTATATAGATTTCATATGATTTTACGCCGATAAAAACCAACAACATATTGAACAGCAAATTAATAAGTGTTGATAAATTCATTATTCTAGCATACTCAGAAAAATCTCCAATTGCCTGAAAAATTTGAGTATAAAACGTAAAAATCACATTAGGAATGACTGTCATTCCAAGACACACTATGGTTAAATCCGAATGAACAACTCCATATATAGTAACTGCTATTGCCAAGCAGGACTCATATAATAGTAAGGTAAACCATTCTTGCTTAATACTCTTATCGTTAATCTGATTTTTTGAGCACCCGCCATATTTTAAATAAATACCATCACAATATCCCAAATGTGTAATGCCTATATATGATGCATAAAATGTATATAGTTTGTATTTTCCGTAGTCGTCCACTTGTAGTATCATGGGGATGATAAATGCTGAAATAAATGCTACAAGCATCTTTATTAAATTAGTTCCAAACACTTTTAAAATATCTTTTTTCACAAATCATTCTCCAGATTCATGGTTCCATTATAATTTTAAAGCTCAAATTGTTTCGGATACAGTTCATGAAAAAATATAGTATATCTTATATACAACGTCCTCAATTTTCCCATATTTTCCATATTTATAGTGATAGAGATTCGACGCTCTTTTTAGCAGGCTCTTATCTTTTTCTGCAATGCATGTAAGCACTTCGATACTGTTACTATCTAAGATATCTCTATACCGTTGGAGAACATCTTTGGATAGTTTCTCATATCTTTCCAGTCCTTTAAAGAAGAACCCCACTTTAACAAAAAATTGTTTTATCTTTTTAGATCTATTTCCTGTCCAACTCTCATTATGCTGCCGATAGTCCATATGTGCCTGATCATCATATAAGCAGTTTGACATCAGATATGCAACTATTGTAATCCATGTATCATGTCCATAATCATTCGGATATCCCTTTTTTCTAATCAGATCAAACAGCTTATTATCAAGAATAATAGTGCATCCTTGTGCCCCCGGTGTTAATACCTTTGAGTTTGTGCACATATAATATTTATATTTTAATGCAGCGGATGTTGTTGTACCAAGCTCATTTAACTCTTGATCAACAAGTCTTGCAGCCGATGAATAAAACGATGCCTTATTCTGTTTTAACGCAAGGATACCTGTTATAAGCTTATCCCTGTCCCAACGATCATCTTGATCGGCAAAAGCTATATATTCCAAACCTTTTGCCTGATCTATCAAACTTGCAAAGCTTCTGTGAATGCCAACATTTTCGCCCTCAATCAACTCTATCTTATCCAAATATTTTTCCTGATATTTTTTTATAATCTCTACTGTATTATCTTTTGACCCATCATCTCTTATCAGCAATTTTACATTTACATCTTTTTGAGAAAGAATACTCTCTATTTGACAATCTATATACTTTTCTCCATTGTATGTTGACATCAGAATTTCGCAGTCAAATTTCCTCTCATCTTCTATTGCCTTATTTTTCAAATTACAGCTTACAACTTTACTCATAATTTCACCATATTCTTCTATTTATTATAATAGTTTATTCGGCATACAGAATCCACAAATGATTCTGTATGTGAACTTCTTCACATAGAAAGTACACTTAATTTATAATACGCTCTATTCTCTCTCCATAATATCAAACTTTTGTATCTACAGAGAGATATCAGCTTACTATACTTTCACTATGTATTCTTTCAACCGTTTTGTAGCTCATTTGAGTAGATCTATAATATTATCTCTTTCCTAAGCAGGATATTTTACATTTCATCGCTAAAGAATGTATATCCTCTGTGCCGCATAAGAGCTTTTGCAGCTTTAAATAGCGGCAAGGGAAGCCATACCCTCATCCAGGTACGCAAATCGATCATCAATTCGTCACTCCGCCTCATAGTTTCCCTTGTCCCATTATAAATGGGATTTTCTTCAAAATAGTGTCTTGCCTTAGTAAGTACTTTACCTTTTCGTATTACATCTAAAATCGGAAATTCCTCTCTACAACTAACTGCACAACGTGCCTGCATTTCACGCGCCATTTTGGTCAGTGCTACTTCATACTGCCAAGCATTTAATGTCTCAGAAAGAGTTCTTTCCATAAAGCTCTTTTTCCAAAGTCCTGCATATAAGCTAACAACATACTCTCTTGCCCAATTATCCATAAGATAAATCTTATCCTCTACCTCTACAGCCTTTCGATTTCTGAGGTTCTTTTTGGACAACGTAGACAATCTCATATAGTCTATATTCTGCTTTTCCATATCCTCAATATCTTGGAGTATAGCCTGCGTAGATATTTTTTTTGTCAAAAAATAATCATCCAATGTAAAGAGAATATACTCTGTTTTTATCAGCGGCATCGCTGCTTGTAAACGCTCTGTGATTTCCGTTCCTTCTCCTGCAGCAACCACTGTTACATTCTTAAACGTCCGATTTGTTGGTTTATCCGTCACCAAAAAGGCATCTACATTGCGGTCCTCCCAATTTTCATTGAGAAGCTGGATATTAGCATCCCACAAATCTGCAAATTTATCGCAAGTCGATATAATAATTGAAAATGCACCTTTCATCCTTGTATCCTTCTCTTATCCTACACGTTAAATTGTTCAACCAGACATTTTCGATATACTGTAATCTGTCTAAAGATTGTAGCAGTAGATTTCCCTTGAAAAAGCACTTACTTTTTCTTTCCAGTTAGTACTACTCTCAGCACAGCATTTTGGTTGACCACCGCTGTTACCATCGCTGTTAGTGCCACCGTAATCATATAGTTAACCAGAACTAGACTCAGTCCCATTGGACTGTAAAAAACCGGTGCATTGTCCAGCTCAATCAAGCTGAGCAGCAGATAGTGGACGAGGTATACTTCCAGCGAATGTTCTCCAATCCACGCCATCCATCCCCCCCCCATTTTTAGAGAACATTCCCTTGCAGAGTCCACACACAGCAATACAACCCGCCAATGACGTTGCCATGCGCAGAATGATTGCAAATCCACTATCCGACATCTCGTACAGATTAAATCTACAAATAACAAACAGCCACACCATAAAGCAGATTGCAACTATAATATCGATAATTGTTTTTCCGGGCACAGATTCCTTAATTCTGTCATCAAATTGACCATATAAGAACCCCGCATAGTAGAAAGGCATATAATAGAGCGTCAATTTGATTGCAAAGAATGAAAGACCTAAAACTGCACCAATTCCAACCAGCAGAACCATTCCTGCCAAGTAGCACCCCAGAAGTACAATCTGTTTCTTCAGCAGGTTTTCTTTGTTCACCCGTTCTGCAATGAAAGACGCAATACCAAAAATCATGCTAATCGTCCAAATCGTTGCGAGGAACCAATAGCCCGAATCCATATGCCATAGAAGATGCCTGACGTTCAAGAAATCAGCCTCTCCAAAAACGATTCCACGTACAAAAAAGCTCCATACAGCCCACGGTAGCATATAGGCAACCGTCCTGCGTTTTATATATTTCCATAGTCCTTTTCTAGTAGAAATAGGATGACTATATTTTGTCACGTACCCACTGATAAGAATAAACAGTGGCATTTGAAGTGACCACACTATATTATATAAGAAGTTTTTTTGTGAATCGACAGTACACCCCGTCATCGTATGTCCAAGCACTACCAAGAGCATGGCGATACCGCGCATAACGTCAACAAACTGGTTTCTTTCTTTATTTATATTCTGTATCATCTACGATGTCTCCTTATAAACAACCTAATCCTATACGGCACCCATGCCTTCAGTTTCCCCTTCATAACAGTCTTTCGATGCGTTTGCAAATATGCCTTCTGGATCTGTTGTCCGCTCATTGACTCAAATTCTTCAATCCGCTTCTGCCTACGCTCTGGCAATTTAGATGGCTCATTAAGCTGCTTATTACAATGCGCTGCCTGTTCAATCGTAGTTTCGACTTTATCAAGCTCCGTAATCGTGCTCAACAACTTTCCAGCTCGAGCATTATTTACAAGAAGCAACGAACAACCCTTTTCCGTTTTTAATGGCAAATTCAGCGCTTCTATCCCCCAATAGTCACCCAGCGAAAAATCACCTACACGCTTTGTATTTGCATATTTACAGGAATAGCAGCATTTTCTATAAATATCTCCAGATAAAAAATAGGCATAGTAATAATTATCAAAATCTCGATACGGGATTTTTTTCAGGCAATCAGAGGAATCGACGACGACGACGACGACGCCGCCGCAGCTCCACCCTGCGTATTCTTTAGATCGAAAGCGCAGCGCCTTTATTTTGCCATATCTTTCCTTTGCAAAATCCATATACTTGTCAAAATAAGCCTGCGAGCCAACCCCATGGCATACAATATCGACAGTATAAAGATTCTCGTAGTTTTTTCCCAAGAAATACTTTAGACCATCAATTTGGCACGGAGTCCCAGAATAAAGCACAGCTTTACCCTGTTTCAAATCTCTCTCTACACACTGATAAGTAGTCCCCGTATCACTCTGAAGATATTTAGAACTTCTCAAATCCTCAAAAGAGGATTTGTCCTCTGCGCGAATATGTTTAACCTGCATACCATCCATCATTGCAGCGCCATACACAACGCCCTTATGAGCAAAAATCGCATCTGCAAGTGCTGTAAACGCACCTCCACTTGTACTTTTCGCAAGTACTTCGGAATCCTTGTGTACAGCAGCATAAGCTTTTTGCTCTAATGGTACTGTCAGAGCTTCATCAATTGGACAAACTTTTTCACATAAACCGCAATTTATACATGTATCCTTGTCAATCTTCGGATATCCAAAACCAAACTCTTTTGTTGTCCATGAAATGCACTGCTTGGGGCAGCGTTGAACACACGCACCACATCCGGTACATTTCTCATAATCGATAGTAAGCATATATTTTCCTCTTTACTGGCAGTTTGCAAGTGCATCATTAAGGAACTTCATAGAAGCCTCCCGGCGTTCTTTAATTGCGGCATTCACCGTATTGAAGTCTACACTTTTATTTGCAACGGCTTCCATCTCGGAAAAATCCGAAATAGTTCGGTCAAGCAGTCCATACTCTGACAAGAGAAATCTCAATTTGTTCTGATTCCCACGTAGTTTTACAACTGCTGGCGTATTGCAAATAATAGACATAACTGAACCGTGGAATGTGTCTGTTACAACAAGTCTTGCGTTTTTGATCCAGCCCAGCAGCTCAAATGGCGAAGCATCAATAGACTTACACCATTTATGGTAGTATCCCACTGAAACAATCTTTAGATTGTGCTTCTCTGCATATTTCTTGATATAGTCATATTCTTCTGCATCATTTAGATTCTTATCATACGAATAGATTAAAATATAGTCCTTCATCGGCGGAGTAAAGGATTCCATCTCTTTTTCATACCCGTAAAGAATGACTGGATCACATACAAGCGTTGCGTCAATTCCGGCAGTTTTTTTTACTGTTTCCATTGAGTTCTGATCTCTCACAGAAACCGCATCCATCCGATGAAGGCCATCCGAAATCATCTGTTGTTGCCCCTGTTTAACAACATCTTCATATGTTGTAGGACCAAAGCAGCCTGCATAACTAATGACATGATTTACCTTTAAACCGTTGCCATACAAAAATGGATTAACGCCAATTTCAAGGCTAAAAACTTCATCGCTTCCGATTACAGCCAAGTCTCCTGTAAAATCCTCATACTTAGCCATCATCGGAATATTGTCAGCCCTAAACTTCCCAAGTGTCCGTTTCTTACCAACATTATAAAGAATATTTCCCACGCCTTTTTCCATCAGGTACTTAGTGTAAAAACCAATGCTACCTAATCCAAGTTTATATTTATTTGCTTGTTGCTGAGAAATGTTTGAGTAGCTTCTCTCAAACTCAAGAAAACCGCACTCATGTCCTTTCCCCTTCAGCACAGTTTTCAACGCATTTGCTTGCAAAACTGCACCATGATTATGTACACCGTAATAAGTAAGGATCCCAATTTTCATGCAATAAACTCCTCTTTACTTCCTCAACACTTTCTCAAACATAAACTTACGCAGCCCATTCGGAGCTAACGCCGACCCACTACGAATCACACAACTCTTTATGTACTGCCCTTCTCCAATGAATCCTTGTTCCTTCATGAACTTGAATAACTTTGCTTGCGTCTTAGCATACTTCCAACCGGCTCTTCTTAAATACATATCCGATCCCGCTCTCATATGCAGCAGCGGTTCCTGAATGTTATAGCCCTGATACCCTGCCATTAACATCCGGAGCCAAAGGTAATAATCCTCCAATAAATAAAAGTCCTGATAAGATCCAACTGCTTCAACTGCGGATTTCTTGTACATCACGCAGGGATGATTAAACGGATTTCGCTTCTTTGCAAACTCTACGATTTCTGCATTCGTCTCCGGTGGTACTCGCTTCGCATCAACAACATTCGGATCCGTTGTGAATTCCTCTACAATACCAGAGCAAATACTCACTTCCGGATGCGTATTGAACACCGCTAGCTGCTTTTCACAGCGGTCTGCGTAAGCAATGTCATCGCTATCCATCCGGGCAACCAACTCATTTTTGCAATGCTTAATTCCCTCGTTCAGAGCGTTTCCAAGCCCACAATTCTCTCCCAAACGGACAACATTCAATGTCTCTCCCATTTCCTGTTGTTTTTCAGCAATAACTCCATCCAGCCCCTCATTCAATGGACCATCACACACCAATACAAAATCATTTGTGGAGAGAGTCTGCTTTTGAATGCTCTCTATTGCTTGTTTTAAATACTCCGGCTTTTCTTTATGATAAACCGACATAAGAACCGAGTATTTTCTGTAGGACACACCACTCATATCCCTCTCCCCATATAACAAAAATCTCGACTCAAACTCATCTCAAAAAAGCGTCTTCCCCGTATCTTTTATAAAGCTCGTACATTATAACAAACGGCCGTACAAACAACACTACCTACGTTTGTATTATCGAGCAGTCGTAAATCACCCTAATATCAGTTGTTTTCCTGTCCCATTGCCGTAGTTGCCCCCTCAGCCACGCCCTCGGTACTCTCCGGCATAAACAGGATCTTCACAGTAGCCATCATGATCTTCAAGTCCTCAATCAAGCTCGGGTGCGCAATGTACATCAGGTCCATTTGCAGCTTATCATACGGAGTTGTGTTATATTTTCCGTACACCTGCGCATAACCGGTCAAGCCAGCCTTTGCCTGAAGGCGCAGGGAAAACTCAGGCATCTCCTCGCAATACTGGGCTGCGATCTCCGGACGTTCCGGCCGGGGACCAACAATGGACAAATCACCACGCAGAATATTCAGCAGCTGCGGCAGCTCATCCAAACGGCAGGCACGAATGATATGGCCCACCTTTGTAATGCGGTCATCCTTATCACCCGTAGACAAACGAGCCACGCCATCCTTTTCAGCATCCACCCGCATAGAGCGGAACTTCAGGATCTCAAACCGCTTGCCATCTTTCGTCAAGCGAACCTGCTTATAGAAAGCCGGGCCGCCGTCCGACTTGACTGCAAGGGCAGTAATCAAAAAGACCGGGCTCAGGACGATCAATGCGGCCAGAGAGATGACAATATCCATCGCACGCTTAATAAACAGATACTCCGGATTGGCCATGTAGCGCCCTACCCGCAGCATCGGCAGATGGAACATATGCATCGGCCATGCACCGCTCATAAGAACATCACCGACCCGAGGGATCACAAACATATCGATGTCTTTTGCCACACAATACTTTAAGATGATATTCCGCTCATGGCTATGGACACCGCTGACAAAAACCGTTTCCACCCCATCCAGGACACTCAGGTCTGCAATACATTCATCTGCATGAAGTGTGATCTGAACATCGTACTTTTTATCCAGCCCATACTCGCTGATGAGCTTTTCCATTCCCTGGCGTACATCATAAACGATTGCCGTTTTCTGCGGCGGGAATGCCATGTAATACCCTTTATTTGCAAGCATTGCCCAAACCGTTGCCATAATAAGCTGTCCTGCAATCGCAGCAATTCCCGGCCAAAGGTTGCACAGCTTTCCGGACATAAGGCAGATCACAATGTACATGATCCCGTCGGTTGCCATAGCTCCAAGGATCTGTCCATAGACCATCTCTGACACTCTCTGATTGGACATTGAAAATGCATCATAGATGCGACCTATCACAATATACAGTATAAAAAACAGAGCCAAGATCGTCAGATTGCCTTTCCAGCCAACTTTTTTGTAGATCTGCTCCGAATAGTACAAAAACCAACAAGCTGCAAACGGCAGCTCGATCATCAAAACATCCAAGACCTTTACGATTCGCAACATCACATTATGCTGAAACTTCGACATAATTCCGTAATAACTCCTTTAATTGTCCCTTTTCCCGCTTAACTTTCCAAATCTGCTTCTCTGCTTCTTAGATGAATCCGTTTTCAGACCGTCGCCTCCTTCTTGGTCAAATTTCAGCTTCCATTTATTGCACCAAAAACATTCAAACCGATGCGATTCTGTTTACAGCTCTCGTCCTTGTCAAGACTGCGAGAACATCAAAAAGATGCCAGTTTTTCTGTTTTTGTGCAGGTGAAATCCCCCGAGCAGTAGCCTTACCCAGGGTCATAATATCAAATCATGTTGATGCCGTCCTCTACACCACTATAAAACAACATTTTATTTATAACAAGCAGTCAAGATTTCATTTTGACCACAGCGCAGAACGCCCCTTCTTTCTGGAGTTTTGAAGATGATCCATCCAAATCAAATGCTACTAACTTTTTATATATTTTACCATACTTATCTTGTTTTAACAAGACGATTTGTCGATAAGTTGCGCTTGATGTCGTTGAAAAAGTGACATCCAAGCTTGTATTTTTTTGATATGTTTGCCAAAATCCCCAAACCGCAAAACTCTCATCCAAATTTCCACATAAAAGATATCTTCTCACCCCTATAATTTTCTTCAAAAACGCTTCAGCTCATGCAGTATCTTCCTTTTTTCCAAGTAGACGGTCTTTACACCTCACAAAAGCCACAAATATAGTATCACTTGATCATTTGAATCGCTCATACTCATCTCAAAAATCCCATTCGATGCTTGTAGCCCGCCAGAGATTCTGTTACACTGGACCTTGAGAAGGACAAAATCATTCATTTTCAATCGCCTACTGCATGGCAGCTAAGGAGTTTTATGATGAACCAGTCACTGCGAGAAGATGCCGATCAGATCATCCGGGCCAGTCTGAATGCGGTTTTGCCGGATGAAGCCGTTGTTCGCGCCTTACAGAACTTCCGTCCAGGCTCTGGAAAAATCCTATTAGTGGCTGCGGGCAAGGCAGCCTGGCAGATGGCTGCCGCCGCTGTAAATGTCTTGGGTCATGTGGATGGCGGGATAGTCGTGACCAAATATGACCATATAAAAGGACTTATTCCCGGCGTCAGCTGCTATGAAGCGGGACACCCCGTACCGGATGATTCTGGTTTTTCAGCTACGCAAAAGGCCATCGAGTTGGTACAAAACCTTTGCCCGGAAGACACTGTGCTTTTTCTGCTGTCCGGAGGCGGCAGTGCTTTATTTGAAAAGCCACTGCTCCCCGCCGAAGAATTGCAGGAGATCACCCATCAGCTTCTTGCCAGTGGTGCTGACATTGTAGAGATCAACACGATCCGCAAGCGACTGTCCGCCGTCAAGGGCGGCCGATTCGCCCAGCTCTGCTCTCCCGCACAGGTATTCAACATCGTACTGAGCGACATTCTCGGAGATCCTTTGGACATGATCGCCAGCGGTCCGACTGTCCCAGACTCATCCACCTGCGCCCAGGCACTTGCGATCGCAGAAAAATATCACTTATCTCTATCTGCACAGGCACAGCATCTTCTCCAAGTTGAAACACCTAAACAGTTGAAGAATATCACAACTCAGATCACCGGAAGTGTCCGTGAGCTCTGTGCCGCCGCAGCAGCCGAATGTCGTACCTTAGGGTATACGCCCGTTCTTTTAACCGACCAGCTCTGCTGTGAAGCACGGGAAGCAGGCAGCCTCCTTGCCAGCATCCTGCGTACCCATGCGCAGGCGAAAAAGCCGCTTGCTTTCATCGCCGGCGGCGAAACCATCGTCCATTTGACAGGCAAAGGGCTGGGCGGCCGAAATCAGGAGTTGGCTCTGGCTGCAGCTCCTGGAATTGCAGGGTTGAACGCCTGCATTTTTTCCATCGGAAGCGATGGTACCGACGGCCCCACAGACGCAGCCGGAGGATATGTGGATGGGCAAACAGCCGCTGCTCTCCAGCGCCAGTCGGTCCGCATCTTTGATGCACTGCAAAACAACGATGCCTATCACGCATTACAAGCTGTGGATGGGCTTATTTTCACCGGCCCCACCGGAACAAACGTGAACGACGTTGCTGTCGCATTGCTCCGCAGCTAATAGTTCCCTGCGTTTTCTCTCCGCAAATAAAAGCAAAACCGCTCTGTACTCCTTTTATAAAAGAAGCGCAGGACGGTTTTGCTTTTTTGTATTTCAAACGATCAGTGGTTACGGCTTTGATGACTGCGCCGCAGGATCTTAACCTTCACACTGCCCATCCCCAGAGTGATATTGTCCCCATCCTGCCATCTTGCAGAAATACAAGCAATCTCCCCTCGCCCAAATCCACTACAGCTTTACAAAATAATGCTGTTTTTAAAACTGAGCCTTATATATTTTACCATGCTTTCTTTCATTTGAAAACAAAAAATCAGTCAAAATTCCATTTTCGTCCAAATGGAGATTTTTCCCGGTATAACCTTGGGAAAAATGCGCATTTACAAAGAAAACAGTAAATGATAGTATTAACTCCATCAATAAAATCACCCAATTTTTATTGAACACAGACGCGACGATACATAAAAGGTAGAAAAGGGAGGTTCCGTAATGAGCAATCGTAGGGTCGATAGTAAAAATCTTTGTATCGCCAAAGATGACAAGGTAGTCATCCAGCTGATTCGTGAGATCACCGATCACGGTGACAATGTGGAGATCAAACGTCAACAAGACGGGACTCTAAAAATCTATGCTGTCAGAAAAAGTGTCGTGTACAAATAAGTAAGGAAAGCCGGGCAATCGGGTTCGGCTAAAAGCCAATCGGGGCTGTCTGCTGCGTGTAAAAGCGCAGCAGACAGCCCTTTTTGTTTTGATAAAACAAGCTATAAACTCGCCCCCACACAGCGACTTTACAAGTAAATAAAACCATGCGCTCCATTCTAGAAAAGAGCAAAGGTGTGGCTTTCAAGTTTTGAAAAGCCGGTCCATCCCGTTAAGCACCACTCCTTTTCTTGAAATGCAGGGCGTATTTTCGCTGCAACCGTACAGGTTCATTTACAGGGTCGGTGTTTCTTTACACCGGCCTTTCCTTTTTTACCCCCTTTGTCCTTTTCTGTGAGCGCAGGAAAGGACAGTCTGTGCGGATATTACTTATTAGATGGTCTCCTCAAGCCGCTAAATACCCGTAAAGCTCCAAATTCTCAACTTTTCACAAAAAACGAGAATTTGGAGGTCACAATGGGATTTTATTATGCCAAGGAAAAGAAAAACTTTGAGCTCCAGTGGAAATCTCTCCGCAAGCAGTACGAGGCTGCTGGTATGAGCCAGGAAGCCATCCAGGCGATGTATGAGTATGACCGGTCTGTTTTTAACGGAGAACGTGCCTATTTGAATCATACACAGGATATCGCCATGCCTTCCTTTGATAACACCGCCGAGTCCTATTCCCCGCTTCTCAAGAAGTATCAGGACTCCATTTCTGTCACGGAAAGCTACCACGAAACCAAAAGCCGTTTTTCCTGGATCGGAAAGATCGAAAACGAAGAATTGCTATCCGCACTCGAAAATTTATCCGATGCGGACCTGAAACTACTTACGCTATATGTCTATGAAGGCTATACATTAACTGAGCTCTCCAAAGTATACCGTATCTCTTCGCCTGCCATCTATAAGCGCATCCAGAAAATCGCTGCATCTTTGAAAAGAACGCTATAAGGGTCAAACTTTAGCTCTAATCAAAGTAGATTTCTAGCCCAAGCAATACAGGGCTGTTGCTTTTATGCAACAGCCCCGTATTGCTATTCTGCTAATTTCAAAAGTCTTTCTGATAATATTCCAGCAGAATACAACCAGTGCGCAGGATATTCCGAACCACAACATCATCCAGATCCAGTTGTAACAAGACACGGATGCGCTGCAAACGATACACCAGCGTATTCCGATGGATATAGAGCTGACAAGCCGTCTCGTGAAGATTCGTCTCCTGTGTCAGATAAACACCCAGAGTGTGGAGCAGTGATGTACTATGTATACGGTCGTATTCCTGTAAGCGGTAGAGCATCGGATGAATAAACGCCCGCATATTTGCAGAATTTGTGATATTGCGAACAAACACATCTTGATACAATTCCGCTGCGCTGCGGCAGCCCGCGCCGCAGTGCAGCTCACGAGCGGAAACTGCTGCTTCTTGATTAAATCTCCATACCGTCCCCAGCTGCAAAAGCGAGCAAAACGGCATACTAAGAATTACCGTTTGTCCCATCCGTTGTCCAACCTCCTGTAAAAGCAGCTGCAAGCGAGTATTGACTTCTAGCTCTTCTGAACCGGTTAACAGAAGCAAAAAGGCCTCTTCTGTCTGCAAAAGCCAACTGCCAGGAAATTCATGGAGAAGATGCTCTCGCTGATTGGAGCAGGTGACCTTATGGACATGTGACAGAGGAATCAGGGCCAAATAAAATATCTCTGGCCTCTCCAAGTCCGGAAAACGGCGCAGTTTTTTTCGCATGATCTCCTGTTGACTGGGTTCACAAAATAAAAGCTCCTGCAGAAAGGACTCTTCTGGACTCGAATGATACTCACTGACAGGTGTATGTATGAGATAGTAACGCAGCAGCTCGCTAAGACGCTGGATCAGGATGTTATCCTCCTGCGTGAAGTTCCGATTCAACTCAATAACTTCCAATCCTCCATGATTTTGGCCATCTTCTGGCGATACAACTGCTGCTACAAACCGCCGGACGCTCCTCCCATCCGGCTCGGTATACGGGACGATTTGAGGACCAGTGATATTGCGCGCCGAAAAGTTTTTAATATGAGATTCAGCCTGTTTTAAATCGTGTTGCTGCGGTGTTTCCCCCCGCAGGATTCGGTCCCAACTATCAATACCGATATCCCTCTCTGGTTCCATTGCAAGGGTCCGAAATCGGCTGTCTACAATCAGTACTGGATTTTCCAGTTCCAACCATGCCGCTTGAACGAGTTTCTTCAAGCTGCCGCCCAGACAAGCCTGCTCCATCCGCTGAATTCGCCGCTGCAATCGTCGCTCTGGTTCCAACAGTTTATTAACTGCCCGGAATAAAGGAAGGGTCAAGGATGGATCCGAATAATACACGACATTGTCGTGCACTGGTACTCCGGCATCACACAATAAATAAAACCGGTCCGGATGGATCTTTGAAAAACTGCCAACCAGAATCGTTCCTTTTTCCGTATCCTCCCATTGATCCAATGCTGCGTGTGTGCAGGTAAAACAAGCAGGCTTGTCGGGAATCTGCAAGTTAAAATCCGCACTAAGATGGGCACAGAGTTCTGTGGTAAGCATGGTCCCCTCCTTTGGTCTATAAAGCACAAATTATAGCTTATATTTGTATTGATAGTACAATATACAACCCCGCGTGTCAATGTTAAAATGATAACAAACAGGAACAATATTTTTTTAACAAAATATGTTTCCTCCGGAAATTCCAACGCGATTCGAGATGAAAAAGGAGAACCACGATCATGTCAAAACTTTCTCGCAGATCTTTCCTTAAGGGCACCGCTGTAAGCGCACTGGGTGCTGCTGCTCTGGGTATGACTGCTTGCGGCAACACTGCTGCAAGCAGCACCGCTTCTTCGGCTGCTTCCGTCCCTGCTTCCAGCACTCCTGCCGAAAAGCCCGCAGTTGAGACCGGCAAGCCCCGTTTCTTTACGGATCCGTATCAGTATAAGGTGACCGATGCAGTTCAGGTAGTTACCAGCGAGGTCGTTGTAGTGGGCGCCGGCAATGCAGGTTGTACCGCTGCTTGTTCCTGTGTTGAAAATGGCAGCGAAGTCGTTGTTATTGAAGCACAGAACGTCATCCATGGTCAGGGCGGTGGTATTGGCATGGCCAACACCAAGTATGTTCAGTCTCTGGTAGACGAGGGCAAACTGCCTCATCTGACCGATGTTGTGGAGCATCAGAACATTTGGATCCAGCGCTGCGGCAGTCGTGTCAATGAAGCGCTGGTCTCCATGTGGTTCAACCACTCCCCGGAAGCCGGCAACTGGCTGATCGACAAATGTGCGAAATTTGGTGTCGTACCTGTATCTTTCCGCGCACACGCTCCCAATGCCATCATCCCGGAATCCTACGACTACCATATGTTCGTTAACGTAGGTGAGCATAAATTCAACGAGAAGTGCGGTTATTTTGCAGCCACCAACGTCCTGTTTGAGGACAGCCAGAACGCCGATAAGTACGAGCACCCTGCAACCTACTTCTTCAACACTAAAGCACAGGAACTGCTGGTAGAGGACGGCCGCGTTACTGGTGTTTTCGCCCAGCGTGAAGGCGAACTGTGGTTGTTCCGCGCAACTAAGGGCGTTGTACTGGCTACCGGCGGCATCCATGAAGATACCGAGATGACCGACTATTACTGCGATGAAAACATTAAGCGTGTGCAGCGTTGTGAGCATGGTCCGGCAGGTTTCTCTACTGGTGATGGTCATAAAATGGGTCTGTGGGTCGGTGCACATATGCAGGACGGCCCCTTCCCGCTGATGCTGCATCCGCAGGCAAACGCCATGTTCCATGGCTGCTTCCCCTTCCTGAATCAGGAGGGCCATCGTTTTATGAACGAGGGCACCTGGGTACAGGGCAAGAGCATGAATATCATGCATCAGACTGGCAATATTGCATGGTCGATTTTTGATGCAGATTATGGCAAATACAATCGGATGTCTCTGGAAAAAGGCACCGGCGGCGGTATGTTCTGGGATACCATGTCTGCATCGGTCGGTCAGAAATTTACAGACGACGATGTCACCTCCACTGTGGAAAGCGACATCGCTGTTGGCAATACCTTCAAGGCCAATACCATTGAGGAGTTGGCCGATATGATCGGTGTGCCCGCAGATGAAATGAAAGCATCCATTGACCGGTACAACGAACTGGTCACCAAGGGCGCAGATGATGACTTCCACAAGCCGTCTGACTTCCTGTATCCGGTCATGAAAGCTCCCTTCTACGCTGCCAAAGTGGGCGTTGCTCTGCTGGCTGTTGTGGGTGGTTTGTCGGTCAACACAGATCTGCAGGTCCTGAACGACAAAAAACAGCCTATTGCTGGTCTGTATGCTACCGGCAACGCCTCTGGCGATCTGTATGCTATCGACTATCCCATCAACATGGCTGGCAACTCCAACGGCCGCTGTGTGATCTGGGGCTATATGCTGGGCAAGACTCTGGCCGGTGTTCAGCCTACCGGCGAAACCCTGACCAGCCGCGATGAACTGGCGGAATTGTCTCAGGACGAAAGCCAGATCGTCGTTTCTGACACCGTATATAAGGACGGGACCTACACTGGCACTGGCAAGGGCCGTGGAGGTGATATGGAAGTGACTGTGACGATCGCCGACGGAAAAGTCTCTGATATTGTGGTCAATTCTCACGCCGAATCCTCTGATATCGGCGCACCTGCTCTGGACCACCTTATCCAGAAAGCGATCACCGCCAACAGCGCTGAGATCGATGGTGCTTCTGGCGCAACTATGACTTCTGATGGTTTCCGTCAGGCCGTTGCACAGGCACTGTCCAAGGCACAGTAACAAAGTTGAAGTGCTCCGTTCAAAATCTTTATATAATAAGGTTTATCTTATCATATAACTAAAAGTCCACCCTCTGAAATTTCAAAAACAGCAGCGCCCCCGGTATGATCCAGGGGCGCTGCTGTTGCCAGGGACCGTGATACCCCGCCAGGCGGCGGGCAGAGTTCTTCCGGCTATGGCCAGGCAGGAAGGTTGGGGAAAATGTTACTGTTGATCTTTCTGGACGGCATCCACAAACCCAAGGGCCGTCTTAATGCCAATATCCAGCGCATCCTCGTCAATATCAAAGAATGCATTGTGATGATCCGCACCGGAACCAAAGGCATCGTTCTTAATGCCGACAAACGCAAAGACCGCTGGATATTGTTTGGAATAGATCCCAAAGGATTCCGTAGCGATCCAAGGTGCACAATGCACCATAGCGCCCTCCGGCAGGATCTGTTTTACCCGATCATATGCCAGTGCAGAGTAGTGGGGATCGTTCATCAGCGGGCCTTCTCCCATATGGTAGAATTCATTCGTAAACTCCACACTGCAATCGTACATATCGGCTGTATTCAGAGCTACCTTTCGGATGGTCTGTTCTGCCTTTTTGCCGAGTTCTTCGTTATAATAGCGCACTGTACCATTGATGTAGGCACTCTCTGGGAACGCGTTGTACACGCCGCCGCCTTGAATCGTGGTGATGCCCAAAGGCAGCGCCTCTCCCGAGGGGAACGCATTGGCCCAGACAGCACCCAGATTCGTAACGATATTGGCCGCGCAGAACACTGCATTATGTGCCAGATCTGGGCGAGAGCTATGCCCAGATTTACCCAGCACTTTCATGCCAAGCTCAAAGGTCGAAGCCATGCGGGGACCCGCCTCGATATTTACAGTGCCTGCCTCCAGTCCAGCCAGCACATGCATACCATAACATACATCCACTGGACGCTTCGCCAGCGCATCCAGCATCCCCTGATAGCCGGTGCCGACCTCCTCGCCTTCTTCAAAGCAGAAATAGATCGAACCGTTCAGCTCCTCTTTTACCCAGACCAGCGCTTTCATAACCGCCAGCAGCACTGCCGTGTGTGCATCGTGGCCGCATGCGTGGCAGGTAGTGGGGTCATCGGATACACATACCCGCGGCCCCACTAAGTTATTAGGTTCCTCGGCAACCGGCAGGGCGTCGATATCGCAGCGCAGTGCAATATGCGGACCCGGACGTCCAGTGTCCAGTACAGCCAGCAGACCGGTGGTGCTCACCTTTTCATAGGGGAGCCCCAAAGCCCGAATCTCCTGCTGGATAAAGGCACTGGTCTTTACTTCATGGGCTGCGACCTCCGCAAAACGATGGACCTTGCGGCGACAGTCGATGGAATATTGTTTCAACGATGCCGCCAGCTCATTGATCTGTTTGTTTTCCATACTTTGCTCCTTTTATTCACTCGCCGGTTGATTCGGGTGCTCTCGCAGTGCCCGGCAGAACCGTTCCAGAGCGTTTTCATAAGCAATTTCGTCATTGATACAGGCAAACACCATCCGGATATGTCCTGCACCATTTATAGGACCCATGGAATCTCCTGCTCCCACAAAGATGCCTTTCTGACGCAGGTAGGCGGCCACTTCAGTGGCGCTGCCCAATTTAGATACATCAATCCAGAACTGTGTACCTCCTGCCGGAATGGGGAACGAGATCCCCGGAACTTTTGCCAGGGCGGCGCAGGTCTTATCACGCCGAGCTTGCAGCTTCTGTTGATAGCTTTTGTATAGGGTCTTGTTGTCCAAGATCGCTTTGGCCGCACTTTGCATCAGCAGACTCACTGAGCAGTTTACCGGCAGAAATGTGTTGACGATAGCCTGGATCATTTCTTCGGATGCAACCATAAACCCCACACGGAGACCGGTCAGCGCCTGCCCTTTGGATACTGAAAAAAGGCTTACTGTACGCTCCCACATACCAGGGCAAAGAGCAGGCCATGTGCAAGGCTGCTGGTCATACACCAGGTCATCAAAGACCATATCACACAAAAGCAGCAGGTCCTTTTCAACGACGCAGGTGCAGAATTCAGATAAAAATTCCGAGGAAAACAATGTTCCTGTAGGATTGTTTGGCTGGGCCAGGATAGCGGCTTTGGTTTTAGAGGTCATGCGATCTGAAAAATCGCTGACAGCCCCGGCAAAATCCGTCTCCTTCCGTAGAGGAACACTGACGGCCTTTGCCCCCAGCAGCTGTGCTGCCTGGAAGTACGATGCGTAGGACGGATCGGGGATCAGCAGCTCGTCCCCCTGCTGAAGAAATGCTGTCAGCGCTGCCACTAGTCCCAGCTCTGCCCCTGGTATGACCAGGATATTCCGCTCTGGGTCTACATTAGCATGATATTTTTCGTTCAGCCGTTTCGCCAAGGTCTCCTTTAATCCACTGTCACCGGTCAGGGGCGGATAGTGGGCGGCACTTTGGTCATCCAGCTTTTCCATGATCGCCTGTCGGACACACGCAGGGATCCCCTGGTCTGGATAGAAAGGGTCGGCCGATTCAAAGTGGATCAGCGGCTCAGCGGCAGCAACCGGATCGGCGGCAATGGATGCCTTTTGATAATTGCACCGAAATGCTGGTGCCAGCCGGTCGGCAACGCTCATAATGTTTTCCCTCCATTTATCTGAAAGCAGAATAGGGCAAGCAAGAACTCTTGTTTAGTCCTGATCGATAGAACGCTCCTTGATGCCGCCCTTACGCACCTTGATGATCGCATACGGGATGGAGATAGCCAGAGCAGCCACTGTGATCACGATGATATAGGGTTTGACAGAGCTGGCCGAGGTGGCGACCGTGAGCAGTTTCAGAGCAAAGCTTTCAATCATAGCTGCGTAGAATACCCAATCCGGCAGTTTGCGGCCCCAGCCACGATTCTGCCAAGCTTCCGGGTACTTTTTGGGGACGACCCACAAAGCAACGTACAGCACGATGTCCAGGATAGCAAAGGTCAGCAGGCAGGTGTTGCCCAGCATATTCATATCCCAATCCAGGATCAGAGGAACAACACACAACAGATATTGCAGACCCATCAGGATCGCATAACCGCCGCCCTTGGTCTGACGAGCAAGACCCTTCCAGTACCAGCCATCCGTAACAGCTGCAACGATCGGCTCGCTGCACACAACATAGGTGGAGATAATGGTGGTAGACAGAGCCATCATGGGCACAGCGATCATAAAGAAGACGAACAGCCAAGTGGGCATGATAGCCTGTGCAACATAAGTCAGAGGCTTACCAGCCACCTGCTCCAGCGGCAGAGTGCCTGCGGCGATAAAGGCCATGCAGATATACGCCACCGAGGTAATAAGTACCTGGTTGCGGGTGACCCAGGGCTGAGTCTTTTTGGGATCCTTCGCCAAGCGGGCGTAGAAGATACCGTACTGGGGGCCCACACCGAACATCAGCAGCAGGAAGGCTTTCCAAATACCTTTGCCGCCGTTGGCAAAGAACTCCGGATTCGTATTCGGCATCAGCAGAGCAAAATCGGTCTGCGGCAGACCAACAATAACAAAGGTAGCAATACCTGCGATCAGCATACCGGTCATCAGAGTCTGCACACGAGAGACACCTTTGATACCCACCAGGTTCAGGATAAAGAATGCGGTCATCAGGATAAAGGCCGTCACCTTAACATTTGCCGCAGGAATCAGCGAGTTGATATACTGAGCAAGAGAGATCGCATAAATGCCGCTGCCCAGCCAGTTCAGCATACTCAGAGAGCTGTAAATACCGCCAGCAGTACGACCAAGGGTACCGGCCACCATGCCGTAACCGCCTCCCGGAGGAACCACTGCGCTGCATACCATCATACAAGGGATTGCAATAATGGAGCCAACGATGATGGCGATCAAGAACGAGACCCATACCGAGTGACCGGTCTCCGCAATTGCCACTGGGAGCATCGTGATCAGTCCCGCACCAATGTTTGCACCAACAGCCAGGGCCAGAATACCCCACTTGCTCAGTGCGCCGTCATTGGAGTCAACTGTATTGGTCTTTTTGACTTCTGTGCTCATAATTCAACCTCCTTATTTATTGTTCACATGGAAAGGATGGGGAAACCCAAGGTTTATCAAAGCTCAGCAACTGCCTCGATCTCACACAGCAGACCTTTCGGCAGATCCTTTGCCGCCACACAGCTGCGAGCCGGCTTACCAGTAAAGTAGCGGGCATACACCTCATTGAACACCGCAAAATCGGCCATATCTGCCAAAAAGCAGGTCGTCTTGACCACACGTCCCAGATCAGTACCAGCAGCCTCCAAGATAGCAGCCACATTTTTGCAGCTCTGCTCTGCCTGGGCAGCGATTCCCTCAGGGGCAGTCCCCGTAACCGGGTCCACTGGGATCTGTCCAGAGGTAAATACCAGGCCGGCAGCGGCCCATGCCTGCGAATACGGGCCAATTGCTGCAGGCGCGCGATCAGTATGAATCATTTCCATAAGTGCATCCTCCTTTTCAATTTTTTGTCCGTTGCACTGTCTTCATTATATGGCGTTACAAAAGTTAAGTCAATTAACAAAAATGTAGAAAAGCAAGAGTTTCATTTGTGTAATTCGACGTTAATATCGTAGTATCAACATAATATTATTGTGCCATTTCTACAGTCGCAAAGTTTCGGATAATCTGTATTCTAGGATAAAAGTTTTTCCCCATCTTGCAAGCAGTCACTGCGACACATATAATAAGTAGGAAGAAACATTTTATAAAAAGAAAGGAGTATTGCATGGTATTGACAGCTGCCGACCATCTGATCCTCAATTCATACAAATCGGTGTTGGATGGGCTCTCGGAGTATCTCGGCCCCGGATATGAGATCGTTCTGCATAGTTTAGAAGATTATGACCATGCGGCGATCAAGGTCATCAACGGCCATTACACCGGCCGTAAAGAAGGTGCCCCCATCACAGACCTTGCGGTCAATCTGCTATCAGAGATTGAAAAGGATCGCACTGGCCGAAAAAATCGAGTCTATTTCAACCGGAACAATAAGGGCGTTCCTATGCGTTCCGCCACATTTCCCATTATGGGAGAAAACGACCAGATCATTGGCCTTTTATGCATCAACCTACATATGGAAATTTCCCTGCATGACTTCTTAAACGGAATCATGTGCATCAAGGATGTCGAGCACACAGATAACATTGTGGAGACATATGCCAGCAGTTCAGACGATCTTATCCTATCCGCCATTGAGGAAGCGCGGGTGGAGGTCTGCAACAACCCCAACATCCTAGTCACCAACCGCAACAAGGAGATCATCACGCTTTTGCATCAGCGGGGGATTTTCCGTTTGAAAGACTCTGTCCTTACAGTTGCCCATGGTTTGGGTATTACAAAAAACACCGTCTATCTCCATCTACGCAAATTAAACGGCAAAGCCGAATAACATCTCTCAAGCCTCCTTGTGTACGGTCTTACTCCTGCACAAGGAGGCTTTTCTATTTATACATAAAACCAATTCAAACACCTACCGCCGTATGGGGAGCTCCATACGGCTTTTTTGTGCTGCGGCCAATTCGATAGACTTTCATCCCACAATCCAATGAATTTTCAAAAGCTTTTATTGTGGTTTTTGTAATTTTATATATCAAATCGCAGAAATCACTATATTTTCAAAGTTCTTTTGATTTTCGGTTAATTTCCACCCCTTCTCGATGCCTACCAAATAAGAGGCAGTTTTCCAAGTGGCACCCACCGCACGGACTGCTGCTCTCTGCAGAACCTTGACAACTGAATAGCTCAATCCTCCGGTACTTCAAAAAAGGTACTTCTGTAACACGCAGCCCGGCCGCAGAGAAGGCGGGGTGGCTGAAACGCCAATGGTGCGGTGAAAATCCGCCGCCGGATGATTCCCCACTCCTAGGGAGCCGAGGGCGAATATGGGAGACCTCTATCATAAAATCGCAGACTGTGCTGTTTTTAGGCCGGTCTTGTGAAAGACAGCCCGGCACACAACAGACCCGCCGGGCTGTTTATAGATCGGGAGCGCCCGGTATTTTTATGCCGGACAGCTCCTGTACTTTTACATATCCATTTTATTAGGAGGTCTATATGAAAAAACAAGTCGCTATCCGCCAGTCGGATATTTACAAGGAAATGCAGCTGACCCCGGAGATGCTCCGTTCCATTCGCACCCTTTGCGACGTCTGCCTGGAAAACTACATACATTCCAAAAGGTTCCGTGTTCTTTTGGTTCCCCGCGCAGACCGGTGCAAGGATACCTGCACCCTCTGCCAGGTTCGCCGAGGCAATGACTATATCGTTATGCCCAAAGAGCCCCCGCTTTAAGTTTCTATCCACCCTGCAAAAGATGGGAGGTGCACATTTGAAACGAGACTGGAAATTTCTCCGAGGAGATCTTTACTTTATAAAGTTTGAACAAGGAACTGGTTCCGAACAGAAAGGAAACCGCCCCGCAGTCGTGTTGCAAAACGACGTAGGGAACCTTTGCTCCCCCACCCTGATCATTGCCACTCTGACCAGCAGGACTCACAAAAAGAGGACGCTCCCCACCCACTGTCTGTTAGACATCCCTGGACTGACAAAGCCTTCTATCTTTCAGGCAGAACAGATCTTCACCATCGACAAAAGCCGGGTCCTGCGTTATATAGGGCACCTTTCCCCAGAGGAGATGCGGCAGGTGGACGCAGCGGTAAAAATCAGTCTAGCCCTGCACCCCATGGGGAGCGTGCAAAAACCGGTCCCCATTCGCCGCTCCACCGCTGCCTATGCGCCACCGGAGGTGGCAGAGGGAAAGCCGCCGGTCTATCCCTATACGCCCATCTCTTTCTCCTTCAAAAATGCCGAGACTCCGGAGGAGGAAACACTGTACATTGAACTTCAATCCGCTGTCCATGCCATGATCCAGCGGCTGGAATACAGTTTCACATTCTATCCCAGTCTGTTGACCATTCCCAAGCGCCAGCAGCAGGTAGCGGAGATCTTGGAGCAGGCCGAAAAATACATCTGGCAGATCAAGGAGGAAATGCGATCCATATGAAAAACAACACTCAATTTTCTTCTCCCTTTTCCGTCATCCCACCGTACCAGATGCAGGTCATCCACAGCAGCCGCCTGATCTATCCCCGCGAATTATATCAGCGGGGTGTACAACGCAAGCGGGTGGAGCAGATCGCAGCGGAGTTCAACGAGTATACTGCCAACGAACCCAAGATCAGTTTCCGAGAGGGACGGTTTTATGTAACAGATGGGCAGCACACAATTGAGAGCCGCATCCTGCGCAACGGCGGCAAGGATCTGCCCATTCTCTGCAAGGTGTATACCGGACTGACCATGCAGCAGGAAGCTCTATTCTTTGCTGCACAGAATGGGTTTTCCGCCCCACTGAAAGCAGGCGTCAAGCTCCGTGCAAAAGTTGTAGGCGGCGATGCCATCTCCACAGCCTTTGTGGAGGCCAACCAGCGGATCGGACTTGTGATCGACTATGGCCAGCGGGGCAGCAATTACCGCATCGGATGCGTAGGCACAGCATTCCGGCTGTACAAGCAGATGGGTGAACTCCTTTACTGCGAAGCCATGCAATATATCGTAACCGCTTGGGAGGGCCGGCCGGATTCTCTTCGGGCTTGTGTGCTGAATGGGATGCTGCATTTTGTGGAGCTGTACCATGATGAGTTTGACCCGAACCGGCTGATCCGGGCTTTGCATCAGCTCCACCCTATGGAGGTCTATCGCATCGGCCAGGACAACCCAGCTAAACTTCCAGGGTGGAAAAAATATGTTTATCCTATTTATACAGCCTATAATGGCCGGTCTCGGATCGACACCCTGCCGATGAAGTTCTAATTTTAGAAGTTATTCTTCCTTTCCGGATAATTCTCCCCCTATCCAAGCCCGGGGCAGCTGCATCGTACCGCTGCCCCGGGTTCCATAGTTGCCGTTTTTTCTCGGATTCGGACAAGCAAAATATCCCTCTTGCGCTCATATCCATAGTTATACTCAGTTTAGGGAGGCAATCTCTATGAAAAAGCAAGAATTGATCGTGAAATGTATTTTTTCCAAAAATGGGGCCGATTTGGAAGAGCTGATCCTGCGCTCGTTTCAGCTCTACCTGCGCCGCATCCTTGCTTCGGACAGCGGAAATGCGCTATGATAAGCACAACGATAAACCGCTTATCTCAAGGAGGGCATTATGTATTTAGAGATAAGCAACCCCATGGAATACCACGCAGCGCTGTATATTCGTCTATCCAAGGAGGACGAGAACGTCGGCCCCTCTCAGAGTGTCCAGAACCAGGAATCCCTTCTGCGGGAATTTGTGCAGCAGCACAGAGTATCGGTCTATGACACGTATATCGATGATGGCTGGTCCGGCACCAACTTTGACCGCCCCTCCTTCAACCGGATGATCCAGGACATCGAAGCAAAAAAAGTCAACATGGTCATCACCAAGGACCTCTCCCGTCTGGGACGTGACTACATCATGACCGGGCACTATATGGAGCGGTACTTTCCGGAGCACCGGGTACGGTACATTTCCCTGCTGGATGGCATTGACACCGGTGTGGACTCCACCGCCAACGACATTACCCCTTTCCGGGCGATCATGAACGATATGTACGCCAAGGATATCTCCAAAAAGATCAAGTCGGTCAAGCGGGATAAACAGCGGAAGGGGCTTTTCATCGGCGGCAAACCTGTATACGGCTACAAGATGCACCCCACCGAAAAAAACAAGATCGTGGTGGATGAGCCTGCAGCTATGGTCGTGCGTCGGATCTTTGCCATGGCTTTGAGCGGACAAAGCTGCCACAGCATCGCCAGCCAACTGAATCAGGAAGGGGTCCCGCCCCCTTCGGTCTACGCAGGCATCCCGTTAAAGAATGGACGCTTTGCCGGTCTTTGGAGCAGCGAGCGCATCTCTGAGATGCTGCAAAACGAGACCTACATTGGCAACATGGTGCAGGGACGACAGGTGAAGATCAATTACAAGTCCAAAAAATGCCTGAAACAGCCGCCGGAAAGCTGGGTCGTTGTGGAAAACACCCACGACCCCCTGGTAGACCGGGAGACCTTCCGACAGGTCCGGCTTTTGGTCAACAGCCGCAAATACACCCGCAGCCGCACCTACGACTACCTATTAAAGGGTATGGTCTATTGCCACGAGTGCGGTGCACTGATGACCGTAGCCAACCGCAAAACCACAAAGGGAGAGGACCGGCTGTTCTTCATCTGCAAGACCTACCAGCGCTTCACCAAAGCAGGGCTCTGCACCTGCCACACCATCAAGGTGGACACCGTGACAGAGGCTGTGGTAAGCAAGGTGCGGGAGGTCTGTCAGTCCTATCTGGACCAAGACAGGCTGCTTGTCCTTGCAAAGGATGCCCTGGCGAAAAATGCACAGAAAAACAAGGTGGAGATACAGCTGGCCGAACTGCAAAAGAAGATCGACCTGCTGACTTCCAACCTGGACCGGATGTACACCGACCGTCTGAACGGACTTCTGCCGGAGGAGGATTTTCAGCGCATCTTCAACCGCACAAAGTCCGAGCGGCAGCAGCTGGAGCTGCAGCAAGCGGATCTTCGCAGCCTGCAAAAGAACCCGGTCAACAGTTCCGACAAAGCAAAAGAGCTGGTACAGCGCTTTGTAGAAAGCGCCTGTGCCAGCCGAGAGCTGCTTGTAAGCCTGGTGGACCGGATCGAGCTGACACAGGACAAACAGCTGATCATCCACTTCAGAATCCCAGAACTTCAAGATTTTTCCTTATAAAACATCGTGTCAACGACCGATTATTTCGTTGTTTACAATAAGCAGGGTGCTATGTATCCCGCCTGGAAAGCCACGCATTGCAGCTGCTGCGCCAGGCATGGGATCAAGCCGACCGTCCGGTATAGCCGGTCCTGTGCCGCTTGCCGCAAACGATAAGACCGATAAAAATTTCTCCCCCTTGCTGCGCCAACAGGCGTATAATAGAAACATCGTCCCCCACGGTCAGGACCGTAAAATGCTGCGGTTTTTTCTGAAAGGAGTTTTATTTTATGCACCAGGTCTATCAGCAGGCCCTTGCTCTCCAGCCTGAGCTGGTGGAGATGCGGCACACCCTTCATCAAAATGCAGAAGTGGGGCAGCAGCTGCCCCGGACCAAAGCCTTTATAATGGAAAAACTGATCCAGTATGGCTATTGTCCGCAGGAGCTGGCCCACAGCTCTCTGACCGCCACCATCCAGGGCAGCCGCCCCGGCAAGACCATTCTGCTCCGGGCCGATATGGATGCTCTGGCCCTTCAAGAGCAGACCGGTCTGCCCTTCCAATGCAACACCGGCTCCATGCACGGCTGCGGCCACGATCTGCACACCACGATGCTGCTGGGTGCCGGGTCCCGCTAGGAGAATGAACTCTACGGCAAGCCCATGCACAACGCCGGCATCGTGTTCAATGAGGACATCTTGTCCTTTGGCAGCGCCATACTCGCAGCAGGCGCTATGGACTGGCTGAAGCACCACGCTCAACCGTAAAAATCGCCGATGTGATAAACGCAAAGCCGCCCCTGGGGATCTGCTTTCCCAGGGGCGGCTTTATTCATTCTTCTGCCAGCAGTCTTTCTTGCAGCTCATCCAGCTGCTGGTAGGTATACAAACGGTTCAGTGCTTCTACAAGCTCTTTTTTAGACAGCCGGGGCGGCAGACCCAAAGCGGTCAGCAGACGGCGCTTGCGCTCGGCGCTGCCTGCTGTGCCGGAAAGCCCCCAGTCGTACAGATCCGTATAGGTGATCTGCCGGCCAGCCGGGCGGGGCGGAGCTTCCCCCGCCTCTGGGCCCAGTGCATCCCGCAGACACTGGAGAAGGATATCATCCTCTACCCCCTCCACACCCAGCAGTCCCTCCTTGCCGGGCTGGGCCTTTCGGCGCTCCTTGCCCGGAATGGCCGGGACATATGCCTGCACCACATTCTCCGCCCCCACCAGGTTCGTGATGTAGTTGCGGATGCGGAAACCCGCCGCATCCGAGTCGGTGAGAAGGATCAGTCCATTCTTTTTGGCCAATGCTTTGAACAGCTGCTGACGCTGCTTATCCTTATAAATAGCAAAGCCATCGGTCAGCAGGATCATGGCATCTGTCAGGTGGGACAGGCGTGCCGCATCGTATTTTCCCTCCACGATCAGCACCCGCTGGGTATGCAGCGGGGCCGCGGGGCGGCTCACCGTGCACCTCCTGCCAGAGCCAGGCGGCACAGCGCCATCTCCAGCAGCACAGCCTTATCCACTGGCTGGCTTTTCAAACTTTGATCCAGCTCCAGCAGCACCTGGAGACAATTTTCCAGCTGCGGCAGCGTATAATGCGAGGCCGTCTCCGCCGACCGCTTGAGCCGGAAGTCGCTGCCTTTATACCCAAAGTCCTTGAATACTGCGGCGTAGTTTTTCCGCCGGGAAGCCCCCAGCTTGACCCGATACAGATCCACATAGCTGCCGATCATAGCCGCCGTTATGGCGATGGGTTCCTGCTGCAGCCGCAGCAGGGTCTGTAATTTTTTGCAGGCCCCCGTGGCATTTTTGGCTGTGATCATGCGAATCATCTCGAACACATCTGCCTCCAGACTTACCGTACCCATTTCTGCCACCATTGCGGTGGTCACGGTCTGATAACCAGCCAGCGCACAAAGCTTGTCCACCTCATTTTCCAGCAGAAAAGGCTCCTCGCCGCAGCGCTCCAGCAGCGCCTGGGCTGTGCCCTCCGGCAGAACAGCCCCCTGCGCCTTGGCCCGGTCGATCATCATGGCTTTCAGCTCAAAGGGTTTTGGTTTTGCCAGCTCCTCCGCATAGCCCAGTTTTTTGCATTGGGCAGCCAGCTTCTGTGCCCGCTTGCCCATTCGCAGTTTGCCCCGCTCGGCCTCAAAGACGCTGCCCAGCACCACCACTGCATTCTCCAGGCTGGCAAGCGTGCCGCACAGTTCCTCCAGGTCTTTCTCCCCATAGGCAGACGGTTCCAGCTCCGGCAAGACCACCACCCGGCGGGTCCCAAAAAAGGAGATCGTACCTGCCGCCATGATAAGCTGCTCAATATCCGGGGCGGCACCATCCAGCACGGTGGGTTCTTCTTCCCCTTCTGCACAAAGCACCCGCACGGCAGCAGCGGTGGCCTGCCGCACCAGGTAGCGCTCGGTAGAGTAAAAATAATAGACCGGACAATCCTTTCCGGCCAGCTGACGGAGCTTTGCTTCTGTGGCCAACGGCACGCCCCCTCCCTTCCGGCAGGACGCAGCCCTGCCATTGCTGCCCCATTGTACCACAATCCGCTCTGGTTGGAAAGAGCCGCACCCCCGCAGCCGCCCGCAAAATTTGCCCAAAGCAGTTGACAAATGCCGCGGCCATGTTATAATTTGAAATGTACGCAAGCTGGCCTGATGGGCCTGTCCTGCGCCCATCAAAGATCATGACAGACGGCATAGATGGGGCCAGCGCTGTAAGCAATACCGGCCAGAGAGGAGACCCGCAGGCTGCAAGGTCTCCCGGTAAGCACAGCACACGCCACCCCGGAGCCTCCGGCGAAATGAGCTGGACGCACCGCAGCGTTAGCGCGGCAAAAGAGGCAGGTCCTGCACCTGCAATCTGGGTGGTACCACGGAGCTTACAGCAGCCTTCGTCCCTGAGGGGATGGGGGCTGTTTTATTTTTTCGTCTGCCAAAGGGTCTTGGAGCCGCTTGGCTCCTGCCATACGCAACACAACGATGTGAGGAGAATCAACCTATGCAATGGACCGGTTTGAATGAACTGCGCGACCGCTATCTGAGCTTTTTTGAGAGCAAAGGCCACCTGCGGCTGGACAGCTTCCCCCTGGTACCCAAAAACGACCCCAGCCTGCTGCTGATCAACAGCGGCATGGCCCCCATGAAAAAATGGTTTCTGGCGCAGGAAGAGCCGCCCCGTCATCGGGTGACCACCTGCCAGAAGTGCATCCGCACCCCGGATATCGAGCGGGTGGGCATCACCGCCCGGCACGGCACCTTCTTTGAGATGCTGGGCAACTTCTCGTTCCAGGATTATTTTAAGGATGAGGTCATCCCCTGGGCTTGGGAGTTTTTGACCAGCGAGGAGTGGATGGCCATTCCCAAGGACCGGCTCTATATCTCGGTATATGAGAAAGACGACGAGGCCTACGAGATCTGGACCCAGAAGGTGGGCATCGCCCCGGATCACATGGTGCGCCTGGGCAAGGAGGACAACTTCTGGGAGCACGGCTCTGGTCCGTGCGGCCCCTGCTCTGAGATCCACTTCGACCGCGGCCCGCAGTACGGCTGCGGCAAGCCCACCTGCGGCGTCGGCTGCGACTGCGACCGCTATATGGAGATCTGGAACCTGGTGTTCAGCCAGTTCGACTCGGACGGCAAGGGCCACTACGAGCGCCTGCCCCGCCCCAACATCGACACCGGCATGGGTCTGGAGCGCCTGGCCTGCGTGATGCAGGGCGTGGGCAACCTGTTTGAGGTGGACACTGTGCAGAGCGTGCTGCACCATGTGGAGCGCATCGCCAACAAGACCTACGGTGCCAACGACAAGGACGATATCTCCATCCGCGTGATCACCGACCACATCCGCAGCTGCACCTTCATGGTGTCGGACGGCATCCTGCCCTCCAACGAAGGCCGCGGCTATGTGCTGCGCCGTCTGCTGCGCCGTGCTGCCCGCCATGGCCGGATGCTGGGCATCCAGCGCCCCTTCCTGGTAGAGCTGGTGGAGACTGTGATCCAGTCCAGCGAGTCTGCCTACCCGGAGCTGCGGGAGCATGCCGCTTATATCAAGAAGGTCATCGGCACCGAGGAGGCAAACTTTGCCCGCACCATCGATGCCGGCATCAACATCCTGAACACCATGATCGACAAGCTGGAGAAGGCCCATGCCCACCTGCTGAGCGGCGTGGATGTCTTTAAGCTGAACGATACCTTCGGTTTCCCGCTGGATCTGACCCGTGAGATCGCCGCCGAGCAGGGCCTGGATATCGACGAGGAAGGCTTCCACGCAGAGATGAAAAAGCAGAAGGAGCGCGCCCGGGCTGAGCGTCTGAAAAAGAACATCTCCGGCTGGAGCGAGGATCTGTTTGGTGCTCTGGAGGCCGAGCCCACCGTCTTTACCGGCTATACCACCCTGGAGGACCAGGGCACCGTTGTGGCTCTGAGCGACGAAGAGACCCTGACCGAGGCTATCTCCACCGATGACCAGGCCAAGGAAGGCGTGCTGGTGGTGCTGGACAAGACCCCCCTCTATGCTGAGATGGGCGGCCAGGTCGCAGACCACGGTCTGCTGGAGAACGACAGCTGCACCCTGCGGGTGCTGGACGTGAAAAAGACCCCCAAGGGCTACTACGTCCACACCTGTGTGCTGGAAAGCGGCATCGTTAAGGTGGGCGACTGCCTGAATGCCCGTGTGGACCGTGAGTTCCGCATGGCTGTCTGCCGCAACCACACCGCCACCCACCTGCTGCAGGCTGCCCTGCGGGAGGTGCTGGGTGACCATGTACACCAGGCAGGTTCCTACCAGAGCGAGGAGCTGACCCACTTTGACTTCACCCACTTCAGCGCCGTTACCCCGGAGGAGCTGGCCCGCGTGGAACAGCTGGTGAACGATAAGATCTTTGAGGCTATGCCGGTGTGCGTCAATGAGATGCCCATTGAGGAAGCCAAGAAGCTGGGCGCTATGGCTCTGTTTGGCGAGAAATACGGCGACGTTGTCCGCGTTGTCGATATCCAGGGCTGGTCCGATGAGTTCTGCGGCGGCACCCATGTGCAGAACACCGCTCAGATCGGCTGCTTCAAGATCGTCAGCGAGTCCTCTGTGGCTGCCGGCATCCGCCGCATCGAAGCCGTCACCGGCAAAAACCTGCTGCTGCGTGCAAACCTGCAGGAAGTGATGCTGCGCAGCGTGGCTGCCACCCTGAAGGCCAACAATGTGGCCGCACTGCCGGTGCGTGCCGAGACCGTCATGGCCGAAAACAAGGCTATGAGCCGTGAGCTGGACGAGCTGAAGGCCAAGATCGCAGCCTCCAAGGTCGAGACTCTGTTTGACGATGCCGAGGATGTCGGCGGCGTCAAAATCATTTCCGCCTACTTTACCGGCACCTCCGGCGACACTTTGCGCGGCATGTGCGATACCATCCGCGACAAGGCCAAGAACCCGGTGGTGGCTGTGCTGGTGGGCAAGGCCGAGGAGAAGCTGACCATGGCTGTGGCCACCAATGGCCTGGCACAGCAGCAGAACCTGAAGGCCGGTGCGCTGGTCAAGGAGCTGGCTGCCATTGCCGGCGGCAAGGGCGGCGGCAAGCCGGACTTTGCTATGGCTGGCCTGAAGGATGAGACCAAGATCGACGAGGCACTGCAGGCTGTGGGCAATATCGTCCGCAAGACCCTGGGCCTGTAAGATCTGTATTTGCTTGTACCGTTGCTGTACCCAGGAAAGGAGCATTTCGGATGGAAGAGTGTTTATTCTGCAAGATCGCGGCGGGCGAGATCCCGGCAAACAAGCTCTATGAGGATGAGCAGGTGCTTGCCTTCTACGACATCCACCCGCAGGCCAAGGTCCACTTCTTGGTCATCCCCAAGCGCCACATTGCTTCGGCGGCTGCCTTGACCGAGGGCGATGCGGCTCTGCTGGGGCACATCTTTGCGGTGATCGCTCAGCTGGCCCAGCAGACCGGGCTGGAAAACGGCTACCGGGTCGTCTCCAATGTGGGGCCGGATGCCGGACAGACTGTGCCTCACCTCCACTTCCATGTTCTGGGCGGCGAAGTTCTGCCCGTTTGAACCGGAGCGAGAAAGGAAAAATTCATTATGGATAATACGTATACCCTGCACGTTGCGGGTCTGACCCGTGAGCTGACCATCTGCAAGGTGAATGACCACCTGGACATTGCGGCCTTTATCATGCTGGGCGATGCCGAGCTGACCGTGGCTACCGCTGCCGAGCTGCTGAAAAAGTGCCCGGAGTTTGACATCCTGCTCACTGCCGAGGCCAAGGGCATCCCCCTGGCACACGAGATGAGCCGTCAGAGCGGCAAGCCTTACATCTGCGCACGCAAGGGCGTCAAGCTCTACATGAGCGACCCCGTGATCGTGGAGGACGAGTCCATCACGACCGCCGGCAAGCAGAAGCTGGTCATTGACCGCAAGGAGCTGGAGAAGATGAACGGCAAGCGGGTGCTGGTGGTGGACGACGTCATTTCCACCGGTGGCTCTCTGAAGGCTCTGGATGAGCTGGCCAAGCAGACCAACTGCGAGATCGTAGGCCAGGCTGCTGTGCTGGCCGAGGGCGATGCCGCGGAGCGCGAGGACATCCTGTTCCTGGAGCCGCTGCCCCTGTTCTTCCACTAATAATCCTATGAGACGGCCGCTGTGCATTTTTTGTGCAAGTGCATTGGCCGTAGAGATCTTTTGCGCTTTTTTGCCGCGAGGGGCGTTTTTGCTGCCCTTCGCGGCATTTTTTATCTTTCTGTTTGCACGCCGCCACTGCTCCAAAGCAGTCTGGTGTATGCTTGCCGGGGCAGGCGCAGGTCTGCTGCTGTTATGGGCAAGCCAGCTGGGCATCCGCTCTCTGCAGGCGCGCTACGCCGGCAAGCAGCTTTTGCTCACCGCACAAGTGCAGCAGATCCAGCCCGGATTTTCTCCAAAAACGGTGCAGGCGGTGCTTTGGGTGGAGCTTGCAGGCGGGCAGAAGGCCGGATTCCAGGTCCACTGTCCCAACCTGCCCCTTTGTGCCGCCGGAGATCGGATCAGCGGACGCTTTGCACTGGAACCGCCTGACCCCGCCCAGGCTCTGGATTCCTATGCAGACGGGTCGGCGCTCTGTGCCGTGTATCAGTCCGACTTCCTTCCAAAAGGAAAAAGCACCAGTTTCCGTGCCCGCACCGCACGGCTGCAGCATAAACTCAGCCAGTCCCTGCAAAAACTGTTGGACAAGGACACCGGCGGGGTACTGGCTGCTATGATCGCAGGAGACCGCACCGCTCTCCCCCCAGAAATGAACGCAGCTTACCGCTCAGCTGGATTATCCCATGTACTGGTCGTCAGCGGGATGCACGTCACCTTGCTGTGCGGCGGTGCACTCGGGCCGCTTCTGTCCAAAAAGCGAGAGCAGCGCTACTGCACCCGCCGAATCACTGCGCTGGCCCGCAGCCTGTGTGCTCTGCTGCTGATCGGGGTCACAGGGTTCACGCCCTCTGTTCTCCGGGCTGCTGTGGCCATCTGGATCAGCGCTTTGGGTGTGTGGGTCTATGGCCCGCCCGACCCATGGACCAGTCTGGCGGCAGCTGGCCTGCTGATGAGTCTGAGCAACGGCTATGCGGCCTGCGACGTAGGGTTTCAGCTCTCCTTTGCTGCCGTCCTTGGCACGCTGGCCGGTGCCTCCTGTGCCAAAAGAGGGGCAAAGTATCTCCGTCAGAAGATGCCAAAATCCCTACCCCGCTGGTGCATCCGATGCCTTGCCCCCGTTTGGGAGGGCTTTTGCATCTCTTGCGGCGCTTCCGCAGCCACCTTCCCCGTGCTGGTGCTGCGGGGCATGAGCGTCAGCGCCTATGCCCTGGTATCCAGCCTGGCGGTGCTGTGGCTGGTGCAACCGCTGATGCTGCTGGGGATCGCTGCCGCTATCAGCGGCTTATTCCCTGCGCTGCGCTGGCTGTATTACAGCTGCTCCTTTGGTGCGGGAGCGCTGACCGTCCTGCTCAACACCTGGGCTCGGTGGGTCGCTGGCTGGCCAGGAGCACAGCTCTATTTTGATACGGGCTATGGGGCCATCGTCTGCCTGCTGCTTTTGGCTCTTGCAGGAGCAGCGCTGCACAAAAAGGTCCGTCTGCGCATCGCTCTGCCTGCCCTTATGCTGGCAGCGGGCGCCGCCATTTATATGGGCAGCGCCCTGAGCCGGGATCTGATCCATGTAGAATTGGCCGGCAGTTCCACCGCTCCCGCCGTAGTGATCACCCAATCCGAACAGGCTGTCGTACTGTTCCGGGGTGGGGATGCTGCACAAAGCGCTGTGGAGACTTTGCTGCAGCGCCGCGGTGCCGACCTGCAGCTGCTCATTGACCTGCGTTTGTCCCCCAAAACGCCTTGCACGCTGCCCGCCCACCGACGGTTCCAGCCAGCGCAATGGCCTGCGCTGCACAGCCGCACCGCCCAATGCGGCGGGGTCGGAGCAGAGGTACTGCGTACCAGGGACGGGTGTATCGTGCGCATCACCGCAGGCGGGCACACGCTGGCAGCTGTATCCGGCGATGCCTCTCTTGCAAGGCCCATACAGGCAGACTGGCTGCTGGCCAGCCCTGCGTCCCCTGTCTCCCTCCGTTTTCATGGCGTGGTATCTCTCTCCGAGGACTATCCTTGGCAGCAGGGACGTATGCTTTGCTCTGTCCGCCGCCTGACACTGCGTCCCAAAGCGTCCTTACTTGACAGCCTACCGCATTTTCGGCTAAAATAAGAAGAACACACCGTATCAATGTGAAAGAAAGGGAACCTTCCGTGAAGATATTGAAAGTGAAATGCCTGGCCCCTACCCGGCTGGACAATTACCTGATGCAGCAGTATCCCGCCCTGAATCCGGGCCGTCTGAACAAGGCTCTGCGGGAAAATAAGATCAAGCTGAACGGCAAAAAGCAGCCCCTGTCCACCCGTGTGATGGCCGGGGATGAGATCAAGCTGTTTATCCTGGATGAAGTGCTGGACGAAGGCATCCGGGTGGATGGCCCTGCCTGGAAAAACGCCCGCTGCCCTGCGCAGATCGTATACGACTGCCCCCAGATCCTGGTAGCCAACAAACCCGCCGGGCTGGCAGTAGACGGCCCGGAGGATGACACCCTGCTGAACCGTGCGCTGCTGTACCTGAACCAGCAGGGCGAATACAGCGAGAACAGCCTGTATCAGCCAGCCCTGTGCCACCGGCTGGATACCGGCACCAGCGGTCTGGTGATCATCGCCAAGACTCCGGAGGCAGAGCAGATCTTCCTGGAAGCCATCAAAAGCCGGGAGGTGCAAAAGAACTATCTTTGTGTCACCTTTGGCCGCCCCACCCCGCCGGAAGGCGTGTTGGGAGGCTACCTGCTCAAGGACGCAGACCGCGGCATCGTCAAGATCGTAGGCGAAAAGCTGCCCGGCGCCAAACAGGTGGAGACCCAGTACGAGACCCTGGCTGTCTCCGGCCGCCTGGCTCTGCTCAAGGTCCGCCTGATCACCGGGCGCACCCATCAGATCCGCGCCCACATGGCCAGCATCGGCTGCCCTATCCTGGGCGACAGCAAGTACGGCAACAATGCCGCTAATCGAGAGTTGAAGCTGAAATACCAGGCTCTGTGCGCCTGGGAGCTGGTCCTGCCGCACTTCTCGCAGCCGGATTTTGCCTTCCTCAGCGGCAAGACCTTCCGTGCACCAAAGCCCTGGTACTACAACCAGGTCCTGGACGGCACCCTGAAATGATCCTTCGACCCGCTCCGGCGGGTCTTTTTTGTCTCTTTTTTGGCCTGAGGGCTTGCAAAATCCCCTCTCCCGTGCTATATCTAGGTTAGATGTATCCAACAGACAAGGAGGACTTTGCCCATGCAGCTGGCAATGATCACCGCCCAACAGGTCGCGGTGCTGTTTTTATTGATCTTTACCGGTGCAGCAGCCACCAAAGCCGGCATCCTGCGCAGTGAGGGCAAACAGACCCTCAGCGGGCTGCTGGTCAATGTAGTGGTGCCTGCCATGATCCTGAACTCCTACCAGATGGAGTTCAGCATGGAGATCTTGCGCAACCTGCTGGCGGCTTTCGGCCTCAGTGTGCTGGCCATTCTGCTGGGCACCGGCGTGACCGTTCTGCTCACCGCCCGCCGCAAAGACAGCCGGGCTTCGATCTTCCGCTTTGCCTGCATTTTTTCCAATGCGGCGTACATGGGCTTCCCGCTGATCTCTGCTCTGTTTGGCGCCGAGGGTCTGCTGTATGCCAGCGCCTACGTTACCGTATTCAACCTGCTGCTGTGGACCTTGGGCTATGGACTGGTCAGCGGCAAGGCCAGCGCCCGGGAGCTGGGCCGCAGTCTGCTGCACACTCCGGTGCTGTACGCCATGGTCATCGGCCTGACCATCTATCTGCTGCAGCTGCCTTTGCCCTCGCTGATCGTCCAGCCCCTGCAGCTGCTGGGCGGCATGAACACCCCGCTCTCTATGCTGATCACCGGCATGCTGATCGGCTCCGGCAACCTGCGCACCATTCTGGCCGACCGGCAGATCTGGCAGCTGGCCGGTGTGCGCATGCTGCTGATCCCTGCTGTATGCATGGCTCTGTTTGCCCTGCTGGGTCTGCTGCATTTTGGCACCGTCTCCCAGGTGGTCGTCCTGCTGGAATGTTGCCCTGCGGCGGCCATCACCTCTGTATTCGCAGTGCAGTTCGGCCACGACGAGGGCTTTGCCGCGGGCAGCGTGGTGCTGACAACCCTGCTCAGCATCCTGACTTTGCCCTTATGCGCCCTGGTGCTCACCAGCCTGTAAACAAAAACTGCCCCTGCGCACGGACTTGTGCGCAGGGGCAGTTTTGTATCCTCTTAAAAATCCAGCAGGTTCAGCCCGATCTCTGGGTCATACACCCGCTCTACCCGCCCCGGCAGGGTGCGGATCACCAGCTCGGCAGTGGCGCTGATCCGTGCATTGCTCAGGTGGCCGCCCACCACCGCACCGGTGCCGTCTGCTGCGCTCATGTGCAGGTGACAGTAGAACTCTCCGTTCATTGTGTTGATAGACCCCGTCAGCGATACGATCTCATAGCAGCCCGTGTACTCCCGCGGACAGAACTGCTTTGCCTGGGTGTCAAACACGCCGATGGCAAACTTGTCCACCGCGCCGATGCCCTGGACGCTGGCCAGGTGGATCTTTTCCATCATAGCCAGCTCTCGCATCTGTTCCAGGATCTCCTCCCCTTTATCCAACCGGACAACGATCGCATCATAAAAGCGTTTGTACTCCATACTGCCATCTCCTTTGTTATTATTGCAGCACAGGGGCTGCTCTTGTTCTGGGCAGCGCTCTGCGCTATAATCAAACTAAAAATACCCACAGCCTGTACGGGAGGTCTTGCAGCTATGCTTTATCTGGACGAGTTCCGTCTGCCGGATGCAGACGACGAATGGCGCTATTTCCGGCATAAAAATGCCGAGTATGCATACGACAGTGTCTATCCTTTCCAGCACTTCCCCAAAAAGCAGTGGGAGCGGATCGTATTTGATGCAGTGACGATCTTTTACGGCGGCAATGGCTCCGGCAAAAGCACGATGCTGAACATCATCGCACAAAAACTGGCCCTGCCTCGGAAGAGCAGCTTCAACCACAGCGCACTGTTTGATGACTATGTACAGCTGTGCAAAGCCTCCACTCTGCGGCATCTGCCGGACAACAGCCGCATCATCACCAGCGATGATGTTTTTGACTATATGTTCGGCGTGCGGGACTTCAACGACGGGGTGGACCGCCGCCGGGAGGATCTGTTTGCGGAGTACCAGCACTACAAAAACACCCCGCTCCGGCTCCACTCCATGGAGGATTATGAAGAGTTTAAACAGGGGCTGGCTGCCCGGCGTAGCTCCACCACCCAATATGTGCGCCAGCGGGTCACCAACAATATCCGCACCCAGTCCAACGGGGAGAGCGCCCTGCATTACTTTCAGATACAGCTGAAACCCCGGGCACTCTATCTGCTGGATGAGCCGGAAAACAGCCTCAGTGCCGAGCGTCAGATCCAGCTGGCAGAGCTCTTATATGGCTGCGCCCGATTCGAGGGCTGTCAGCTGGTATTGGCTACCCACTCGCCCTTTTTGCTGGCCATCCCTGGGGCACGCATCTACGACCTGGATACGGTCCCCGTGGAAACTGCGCCCTGGACTCAACTGCCGAATGTGCGCATCTACTACGACTTTTTCCGGCAGCATCAGTCGGAATTTGAGGCGGACTGAGCAGCCTGCGCCACATGCAGCGCCAGGATCGCAGTGGTCACAGCCCCTACGCCGCCCGGCACCGGGGTAAATGCAAGGTCTGTTTGCAAAGCATCTTCCTGGCAGATATCCCCGCAGAGTTTTCCGTCTGCGCCCACATGGATGCCCACATCCACCACGACCTGTCCCGCCCGGAAGCACTCCGACCGCAGCGCCTGGGCACGCCCCAGCGCCGCCACCAGTATATCTCCCTGGCGGCAAACAGCGGCCAGATCCTGGGTGCGGGAGTGGCAGACCGTCACCGTGGCATTGGCGCGGTCCAGCAGCAAAGCCGCAGGCCGCCCCACCACCAAGCTGCGCCCCACCACTACAGCCCGCTTGCCTTCCAGCGGAATGGCATAGTGCTGCAGGATCTCCAGGCAGGCCTGCGCAGTGCAGGGGGCAAAGCCCCGGCCGCTGCCGCTGACCAGCCCCGCCAGAGAAGCATCGGTGATCCCGTCCACATCCTTGGCCGGGTCCAGCATATTCCGCACCGTTTCCTCATCCAGTCCAGTGGGCAGCGGGCGCAGCAAAAGGCAGCCGTGGATGCTGCTGTCCTGGTTGATCTGCTGGATCTGTTCCATCAACCGGGCCTGGGACACCTGTTCCGGCAGAGAAAAGCAGCGCACCGCCACCCCCACCTTTGCGCAGCGGGCCAGCAACCCCCGCTCATACGCCAGGTCGTCCTCCTTTTCGCCCACACGCACCACTGCCAGCGTGGGGGTCACGCCCCGCTGGGTCAATGCAGCGCAAAGTGCTGCGGTCTTTTCGTTCAATGCGGCGGCCACCGGCCCGCCTTTCAGCAGCTGAGACATTCTCCCTCTCCTCCCAGGTCCTTTGCGGTCTGCCGCCAGAGCCGATCTGCCCGTCCCGTCCAGGCTGTCAGCAGCGTTTCTGCCTGTGCGTTCAGCTCTTTGGCACGGCTGCGATCCGCCATCAATTTTGTATTTGCGTAAAGATTCAGCAGGCCGCAGCGCAGCGCAGTCTGGCACAAAACGGCCGCACACCCTGCATCCGATACCGCCAGCACACTGCCTTTGGCGGCGTATTGCTCTGCCAGGGCAATGCCCTTGGCAGACAGCTCCATGACCTGCATCGGCACTGCACACGCTCCCGCCAAGGCAGCTTCCAAGGCCGCCGCCTTTTCCGCCGCTTGCTCCGGGGTAGCCCGGGGCATCCGGTACGCAGCAGCCACCGGCGCAAACGCCTCTGCATCTGCCTGGATCAACACTTCCAGCTGGCAGCGCAGGGATTCCGCCTGCGAATTCAATGCCCGGATCTCCGGTTCCACAGCTGCATACTTGGGCTTACCCACCGTCAGGCTGCCCACCATATTGCCCAAAGCAACGCCCAGCGCACCGGCCAAAGCCGACACACCGCCGCCCCCCGGCGCCGCAGCAGGCCCTGCCAAGGCCGACAAAAAATCGCTGCAGGCCAGTGCAGTCAGATCTTGCATCGATATACTCTCCCTTCCGTAATAACAGCATCCAGCCGCTGATCGTTTAGGTCCGCAGCAGCCTGCTCCACCTTTTGCACCTCATAGGCTGCCCCCAGCCGGAACGCATGGGTGCACAGCGGCAGAAATCGGTCGTAATATCCTTTGCCCATGCCCACCCGGCCGCAATCCGGATCAAACGCTGTGCAGGGCGTCACCACCAGATCCAACTGGTCCGGGCGCAGGATCTGTGCGCCGTCCAGCACCGGTGCCTGAATGCCGTAACGTCCGGCCTGCCAGCCCGCCGGGCCGGGCACCACCGCTGTAAGACGATATCCTTCGCCGCAGACCGGCCAGGCCACGGTCTTGCCGTCCTGTTGGGCGGTTTGGATCAAAGCCGACAGATCCACCTCCCCGCCCCAGGCTGCATACACCAGCAGCGTCCCTGCGCAGCGGTACGCTTCCGTCTGACAGATCCCCGCGCAGATGGCTGCATCTGCTGCACTGCGCACCTGCGCAGACAGTGCCTTCCGTGCCGCAACGCCCGCCTGACGCTGCGCTTGCTTTTGTTCGGTCAGGGTCATGGCCGATCTCCTTTTTTGCTGTCTTTTATCTTTTTATAATAATCGCTGCCCCCAAAAATTGCAAGGTTTTTTTCTGGATCGGATGGTTACGCTTATGGGGGGCTGCGGCAAAAAATATGGCCTGCGCAGACGCGCAGGCCATATACACGCTTATATTTTTGCCTTTTGATCAGTGCTTGCTGATCTGCTCCTTGCTGTATTGCAGGGTGTAAAGCTGATAGTACCGTCCATGCTGCGCCAGCAGCTGCTGGTGGTTGCCCTGCTCCAGGATCTTACCATGGGACAGCACGATGATATTGTCTGCGTGCTGGATCGTGGACAGCCGGTGCGCCACGATCAGCATAGTGCCCACCGTGCGCATCTTTTCCAGCGAGTCCTGGATCAGGATCTCGGTCTCGGTATCAATGTTGGCCGTTGCTTCGTCCAGGATCATGACGCTAGGCTTATGCAGCAAGGTGCGGGCAAAGCTGAGCAGCTGCCGCTGACCGGCAGAGAAGTTGTTGCCCCGCTCCCGTACTTCCTCATCCAGGCCATGATCCAGCTTGGCGATGAACTGATCTGCGTTGACATAATGGCATACCCGCAGGATCTCCTCATCCGGCACCCCATCCATCCGCAGCAGCAGGTTGGAACGAATGGTGCCGGAGAACAGGAACACATCCTGCAGCATCTGGCCAAAATGCCGCCGCAGAGAGGAGATCTTGATCTTGCGGATGTCCACTCCGTCGATCAGGATCTGGCCTTTCTGGAACTCATAATTACGGCAGATCAAAGAGAGGATGGTGCTCTTGCCGGAGCCGGTCGAGCCAACAAAGGCCACCGTCTCCCGGGGATGGATGTGGAAGGACACTCCCTGCAGCACCCACTCCCCCGGTACATAGCTGAACCACACATCCCGGAACTCGATCTCGCCCTTGACCTCCTCCAGCTCGATGGCATCCGGTGCATCCACCAGCTTAGGCTGGATATCCATGATGGAAAAGACCTTTTCACCGGAAGCCAGCGCAGATTGCAGCCAGTTGAACTGTTCCGCCAGGTTCTGGATGGGGGTAAAGAACTTGGCAATGTACATATAAAAGGTAACGATGGTGCCGCTGGTCAGGGTCTGTCCCAAAAAGCTGGTCCCCTCCAGATAGCCCATACCGCCCAGGTAGAACAGGCACAGGATCGAGCTGATGTACAGCATATACACCAGCGGACGGAACACACCAAACACGAAGATCTGCTCCTGTTTTGCCTTTGCCAGTGCCTGGCTGCGGCGGCAGAAATCCGCCTGCTTCTCATCCTCCCGGCCAAAGATCTGGGTGACCTTGATGCCGGAGAGGTTCTCGGACAGGTAGGTGTTGATATCGGTGGTGGCATCCTTTACCTTGCGGTACGCCCGGCGGGAAAACTTGCGGAAGATCACCGTAAACAGCACGATAAAGGGCACAAAGCACAGCACCATCAGGGTCAGCTCATAATTCAGGCAGACCATCGCCACCAGGATGCCCAAGATCACAAACGCATTTTTGGTCAGGTTGACCAGCAGATTGGTGAACATCATGGAGATAGCGTTGGTGTCGTTGGTCACACGGGTGACCAGCTTGCCCACCGGGATCTCGTTGAGCTGCTCATGGGACAGCGACTCGATATGGACAAACAGATCCTCACGCAGGTCAGAAACGATGCGCTGTCCCACTTTTTGCAGGATCACCGCTTGGAAATAGGTGCTGCCCATCGAGAACAGCAGCACTCCGGCATATACAGCCACTGCCGCAAACAGGTGCTTCAGCGCAAAGGTGCCCACCACCAGTTCCTCGATATAACCGATCAGGAGCGGCGAAATGATATCGTAGGAGATAGAGAACAGCATCAAAAAGCCTACAACCACAAACTGCGGCAGATAGGGCCGTGCATACGCCGCCAGGCGGCGGACGATCTCTCCATCCGGCATATTGCGCTCAAAACCCATAGCAGCTTTTTTATCCTTGACCGCTGCATAAGCGCCGATCAGCAGTGCCGACACAGCACCGATGATGCCGCCCACCAGCAAAAGCGGGTTAAAATCAGCCATTGTTCTCCCCCCCTGTCTCATCCTCCAGCTGCTGCAGATTTACCATGCGCCGGTACTCGGCACAGCGGGCATACAGCTGCGCATGGGTGCCCACATCTTCAATGCGGCCAGCCTCCAAAAATACGATCTTGTCCAGATCTTTCACAGTAGAGATGCGGTGAGCGATCAGCAAGGTGGTCTGACCCGCCCGGCTGGTGCGCAGGTTTTCCAGGATCACCTTTTCGGTGCGGGTATCCACCGCCGACACTGAATCATCCAGGATCAGGATGGGCGCATCCTTCAGCAAAGCGCGGGCAATGGAGATGCGCTGCTTCTGTCCGCCGGAAACGGTAACGCCGCGCTCACCCAGCATGGTCTCAAAGCCATCCTTGAAATCCACGATATTATCCCGCACATCTGCCAGAGCTGCGGCACGGTCGATCTGTTCCGCAGTGGCATCGTCCACGCCAAAGCCGATGTTGTGGGCAATGGTATCCGAGAATAGGAAGTTATCCTGTGGCACATAGGCGCAGGCAGAGCGTACTGACCGGATGGTAACACTGTTTACATCCTGCCCATCCACAAACAAGGTGCCGTCCGGCACATTGTAGGTGCGCAGCAGAAGATCCACCAGGGCTGTCTTGCCCGCACCGGTCTTGCCCACGATGCCCACGCTCTCCCCCGGTTCAATCTTGAAGGAGACGTTCTGCAGCACATCGAACTCGCCGTCCGGATAACGGAAGGTCAGATCCCGGAACTCGATGCCGCCCTTAACATTTTCCAGCGCAGGCACACCGGGACGGTCTGCCACATCGATGGGGGCGTCCAGCAGCTCGCTGATGCGGTTGAGCGAAGCCTTGCCGCGGGATGTTTTTTCGATCAGCATGGACACAGCCATAATGGGCCAGACGATGGCCTCAAAATAACCAATATACTCCACCAGCTGTCCGGCGTTGAACTTGCCCATATACACCAGATAGCCGCCGTACCCCAGGATCACGCAGACCACTGCCTCCACAAACAGGGTGACCAGGATCTGCAAAAGGGTGGAGAGCTTGGTATACAGCACATTGATCTCTTCGTTTTCCTTGTTCAGTTTACGGAATGCAAGCAGCTCTTTCAGCTCCTTGACAAAGGCTTTGATCACCGCAATGCCGGAGAAGTTCTCCTGCGCAAAGTCCGACAGGTCCGAAAAAGCCTGCTGCCGCAGCTCCCACTTTTGGGTCAGCATCTGCCCCATGATGGTGCCGATGGCAAACATGATCAAAGCCGGGATCAGCGCCAGCAGGGTCAGTGTGCTGTTCATCTGCCACATCTTGAACAGCGCCATCAGTCCCAGCACCAGCGCATCACAGAACATCAGCACACCGTCGCCAAAGCACTCCTGGATGGTATCCAGGTCGTTGGTGTACAGGCTCATCAGGTTGCCCACCTTGTTCACCTGATAATACTGCTGCGACAGCCGGCGGCTGTGGTCAAACATCCGCTCCCGCAGCTCTGCTTCTACCTTGACCGCAGAGCCGTAAAAGCAGACCCGCCACAAAAAGCGGCCGATCACCATGATGATCACGATGAAGATCATGGGCAGGCAGATCTGCTGCAGCAGCACCATCTTATCAAACGGCACCAGCTGCCCATCCACCGTCACCTGTCCCAGGTTGATGCCGTTGATCACCAGTCGATACAGTTCCGGTACTTTGAGCTGGATGATGTCCACCATTATCAATGCCAGCATACCCAGCAGCAAAGCCGGTGCATTTTTAAGGTAATAGCGGTTGATGTACTTGCCAAAGATCAAGCGTTCTCCCTCCTTTATTTGTTTCCGTTCCGATCCGCTTGTCCGCCCGGGACGGTCACTCAGACCCCTGCAAGCCCCCCTGCGCCCGTGAAAAAGCGCCCTCTGCACCACACGGCAGAGGGCGTGGACCGGCCCAGGGACAGCCCTGCTTCCGGGATCTTGTCAATACAATTCCAGTATAAAATCAAGAGCAGGTTCTGTCAACTCCCGGCGCAAAGAATCGGGATTGAATGCACATTTTCCATAAAAAAACGAATGAGCCGCGCCCCGCATACAAAAAAAAGAAGCCGTTGCATCTGCATCTCTGCATTTGCAACGGCTTCGTACTGGAGCGGCCGACGAGGCTCGAACTCGCTACCTCCACCTTGGCAAGGTGGCGCTC
>Skinner_p2__coassemble_140_pt1 | contig 233881 bp, 201 predicted proteins | sample Skinner_p2__metabat2_high_PE_022 | metagenome-assembled genome bin Skinner_p2 | reverse complement strand
GACAGCGGCTGGGGGCAGGGGCAGTATCGGCGGGGCGCTGGCTCTTGCCCCAGCCGCTGTCCACGTGCATATGGCTGCGTACGTCCGCCCAGGATACCACAAAACCGGCGCCATGGGCACAGAACACCGAGTCGGCCGGGTTGTCCAGGTCGTGCTGGGGCTGGTAGCCGCTTTCCGCAATGACCTGGGCTGCGTTATGGCAGGGCCGGTAGCCCACGGGGGTCAGGTTGATCCGGCCCCGGCCATGGGTATAGCCAGCCAGCTCGACCGGATAGTCCCGCAGTGTGGCCACCGGAGCAGTGCCGGTGAGCACAGCGGTCTCCAGGCCGGTCTCGGGCGGGTCAAAAGTGCCCTCCCGACGCTGGATGTCGGTGATGGCCCGGCCGATGTTCTCGGCGGGCACTTCCAGCCGGAAGCTGTACCAAGGCTCCAGCAGCTGGCTCTTGCCCATCATCAGCCCTTGGCGCACCGCACGGTAGGTGGCCTGGCGGAAATCCCCGCCTTCGGTGTGTTTCAGGTGGGCTTTGCCGGCAATAAGGGTGATCTTCATATCGGTGAGGGGGGCACCGGTCAGCACGCCCAGGTGCTGCTTTTCCTCCAAGTGGGTCAGCACCAGCCGCTGCCAGTTTTTATCCAGCACTTCCTCCCGGCAGTCGGCGGCATACTGCATCCCGCTGCCGGGGGGCAGAGGCTCCAGTTTCAGATGCACCTCAGCATAATGGCGCAGAGGCTCATAGTGTCCCACACCCTCGATGGGTTCGGTGATGGTCTCCTTATATAATATACCGCCGGGGCCAAAGGATACCTCTAGCCCAAAACGCTGGGCCAGCAGGGTGCGCAGCACCTCCAGCTGGATCTCTCCCATCAGCTGCAAATGGATCTGCCCCAGGGTCTCGTTCCACACCACATGGAGCTGGGGGTCCTCCTGTTCCAAACGGCGCAGCTTGTCCAGTGCGGCGTGGGCGTCGGCGCCTTCCGGCAGAAGGACCTGATAGCTCAGCACCGGTTCCAGGGCGGGGGCCTCGCTGTCCCGCTGGGCGCCCAGACCCTGGCCGGGGCGGCACTGGGTCAGGCCGGTGACTGCGCAGACCTGCCCCGGCCCGACCCGCTCGGCTAGGGTATATTTTGTGCCGGAGTACAGCCGCAGCTGATTGGCTTTTTCGGCCCAGGGACCCTCCGGCCCCTCGCCGGAGAGTAGGTCCTTTACCTTTAACTCTCCGCCGGTGACCCGCAGCCAGGTCAGCCGGGCACCCTGCTCATCCTGCGAGACCTTGAATACCGCTGCACCAAAGGCAGACAGTGCCGGGGCCGGGCGGGTGAACCGGTCCAGCCCTTCCAGCAGCGGGTCTACACCGTCCAGCCGCAGCGCAGAGCCAAACCAGCAGGGGAATACATGCCGCCGGGCAATAGCGGGCAGGATCTGGCCGTCCTCCAAGGCGCCCTGTTCCAGCCAGGCATCCATAAGCCGTTCGTCACACAGGGCCAGCGCTTCGTCCCGGGCGGCAGGGTCAGCGCCAAAATCCACAAAGCCTTCACCCAGGCGGCGGTTCAGCTGTTCCAGCAGTTCGGCACGGGTCGGGCCGGGCAGATCCATCTTATTGATAAATACAAAGGTAGGGATGCGGTACCGGCGCAGCAGCTGCCACAGGGTCTCGGTGTGGCTCTGCACGCCGCCCGGCCCGCTGATCACCAGCACAGCATAGTCCAGCACCTGCAAGGTGCGCTCGGCCTCGGCGGAAAAATCCACATGGCCGGGGGTGTCCAGCAGGGTGATATGGGTCTGCCCGGCGTCCAGCAAAGCCTGTTTTGAAAAAATGGTGATGCCTCGTGCCCGCTCCAAGGCGTCCGTATCCAAAAAAGCGTCCCGGTGGTCCACCCGGCCCAGTTTGCGGATGACCCCCGCCCGGTACAGCATAGCTTCGGACAGGGTGGTCTTGCCGGAGTCTACATGGGCCAGCACCCCCAGTACGATGGATCTTGTCTGTGCCTGCATCCTGCCCCTCCTTATTAAAGAGCGCCGGCCGCCAGGCCGATCAAGGTCATGGCGCTGCCCAGCACCAGATTGGTCGCCAGGCTGCAAAAGGTGCGCTCCTCCGGCTCCAGCTCGTCAAAGGAGACGATATGCTCGTCTGCATAGTCCACCATAGAGGAGGTGGCATGGCGGCGCTTTTTGCTTTTTTCCGGTGCGCGTCCCGCGGTGAACAGCCGCCGGGGGCTTAACCCGTCCAGGCTGAGGTAGCTCATCCAGGCCCAGGCAAGAAATGCGATGCCGCACACCAGTACCGGCCCTTCCCATAAGGTAAAGATCCCATCGCTGACAAAGTTCTCCCACACAAGACAGGCTGCGGCGGCAACGGACAGCCGGGTGACCCCTTTGTAGAAGATGGCGTGGAGCATATAGGGCTTATAAATGGAAAAAATTCTCTTCATATTTCGTGGTGCTCTCCTATAATGTGCGCAAAGATTCATCTCCTTATTATAGCATGAGCGTGAAAAAAAAGATAGATTGTCCTCCGTATAGAGGAAATCTTTTCATCTTTGTGCGTCTACAGAATACAAATGACTATGCCATAACGGCGTATTTTGCTCAAAATGGTACACTTTTTGCGCAAAACAGGTCCCATTCCATTGACATCTCCCTGGGGGGATGGTAGAATATGAAGCGTGTTCATAGTTCTGCAAGGGGGCGTAAACACAGACAGAGGAGTCTGTTTCGGCCTCTATTTTTGTACTCGCGGGTGGGAATGTCCGCGCGTCCCTTTGCCGAAAAAGGGGAGAACGAGGCGACTTGTGCGCCTTATATGCCATGACACAACGCAAAAAATACAGGGAGGACAACACAATGAACAACAACTTCGAGTCTCGTAAGTTCGACCGTCGCAGCTTCCTCAAGGCCAGCGGCATTGTTGGCGCAGCCGGCCTGCTGGCAGCCTGTGGCGGCAAGGATGACTCCGGCGCCCCCGCCGCTTCCGGCTCCGGCGCTGCTCCTGCTGCACCTGGCAACGGCGGCGAGCCCATCACCGACCTGGTCACCTGGGAAGTCGTCCTGCGTGAGATGACCACCTGGAACGTCCAGAAGAGCCAGGACGCAGCCGACCTGAACGTGCTGTGCAACTGCGTCAGCGGTCTGGTCACCAACAACATCTACGGCCAGTTCGTGCCCGATGTGGCTGCCGAGTGGAGCCAGAATGCCGACGCTACCGAGTGGACCTTCAAGCTGCGCAACGACGTGAAGTGGAGCGACATGAACGGCAACGTCAAGGGCGACATGAAGGCTGAGGATTTCCTGATCGGTCTGGAGTGGGTGCTGAACTCTGCCAAGAACGAGAACAGCAACACCTCTATGCCCAATGGCTACATCGTCAAGGCTGCTGAGTACAACAAATACACCATGGAGATGGACCCTGAGGAAGCCAAGAAGCTGACCTACAAGGACATGCTGGACTACGGTGTCGGCATCGCTGCTCCGGACGACTACACCGTCGTGTACACCTGCACCGTGGCCTGCCCCTTCTTCCACACCATCGCTTCCGGCGCTTGCCTGTTCCCTCTGGCACAGGGCCAGCTGGACGAGGTTGGCGGTGTTGAGGGCTACCAGGGTGTCACCAACGAGACTCTGTGGTACAACGGCGCTTACCTGTGCACCGAGTACATCCAGAACAACTCCAAGGTCCTGGTGCAGAACCCCAACTACTACAACGCTGATAAGGAATCTCGCTTCCACTCTGTCACCGTTCGTATGATCGATGACGTGCTGGTGGGCTATCAGCTGTACGATACTGGTGAGATCGATGAGATCGATCTGGCTGAGGCTCCGGCTTCCACCATCCTGAGCGATCCCAACAACCAGTATTACAACCAGGTGGTTGAGGCTACCCCCAAGAAGTTCAGCTACCAGTGCCACTTCAACTGGAACCGTAAGAACCCGGACGGCACCCCCGACGACAACTGGAACAAGGCTATCGCCAACCACAAGTTCCGTGAGTGCCTGCTGTACGGCCTGAACATGCGCACCATGTGGGAGCGTGTCAACCAGCTGGAGCCCCTGAAGTGTGAGAACAACTGCTTCACCATGAAGGGCCTGTGCTCCTTCTCGGATGGCCGTGACTACACCGAGCGTGTGGAAGAGCTGCTGAACTACCCCGCATCCAACGGCAAGGATCCCCGCCGTCTGAAGGACATCACCCAGCTGAAGAAAGAGGCTATGGAGGAGCTGAGCGCTATCGGCGTCACCTTCCCCGTTACCCTGTACGATTACACCAAGGCTGGCGCCAGCACCGCTGGTATGCTGGTGATGCAGCAGATGTTCAAGGATTGCCTGGGCGATGACTTTGTCAAGTATGACTGGGTCGAGTTCGTTTCCGCCATGAAGCAGGAGATCGTGGACGCTCACACCGCTTGCTGGTACCGCAACGGCTGGGGCGCTGACTACGCTGATATCTCCAACTTCCTGGGCCAGGAGATCCTGGGCGATGAGAACGCCTTCTACAACTACAACTACAACTTCCTGTGCGACTTTATGGATGCTCCTGAGGATTACCGCAAGGATCTGGTGGCTTGCTACCAGGAGTTCACCGACCTGTACAACATCGCCAATGCCATCAATGATGACATCGACGCTCGTTACGAGGCATTTGCACAGGCTGAGGCTTGCTTCATCAACCACGTCATCACCATTCCGTATCAGTACGAGGTTGGCCTGCAGCTGACGCACGTCAACCTGTACTCCAAGATCAACACCCTGTGCGGCATTGCTGCATACAAGTACGTTAACTGGGAGACCTCCACGGAAGCCTATACCGCTGAGGACTTCGCAGCCTTCGCCGAGGCTTATAACGCGGCTAAGGGTGCCTGATGCTGAAATATACCCTGAAGCGGCTGGCTCAGTCGCTTGTTACGATTTTCCTTGCTGTTACGCTCGTATTCCTGCTGCTGCGCCTTCTGCCTACGGATTACTACTTCACTGAGGATCAGCTCATGAAGTTTACCGAAGAGCAGAAGAACGCGCAGCTGCAGGCTGCGGGCCTGTTGGACCCCCCTGGTACACAGCTTATTCGCTATTATGGGCAGCTCCTCCATCTGGACTTTGGTGTCTCGCGGAGAATTCAGAGCGGCGTTCCTGTGACCAAGGTGATCGGCAGCAAATTCAAGATCTCTATGAGATTGGGATTGATCTCTCTGGTCATCGCACTGACCCTGGGTGTCACCCTGGGTGTTTTGCAGACTGTCCGGAAAGAGAAGCTGTTGGACCATGTAGGCACAGCATATACCGTATTCGTCAACGCAGTGCCGCCCTTGGTGTCCTACTCACTGGTGCTGGTGTTCGGTGCAAAGGTACTGGGCTTACCGCCTTTGTACTCCAACCGAAACCCAGGTCCGTCCAGTATTCTCCCCATCGTCTGCTTGTCCATGGCGTCCATTGCGGGCTATGCCCTGTGGACCCGCCGCTATATGGTGGATGAGCTGACCCGTGATTACATCAAACTTGCTAAGATCAAGGGCCTGAACACCCGGGAGATCATGGTGGGTCATGTGATGCGCAACGCTATGGTGCCCATGGTGCAGTACATTCCGGCTGCACTGCTGGAGACCATTGGCGGCTCGCTGCTGGTGGAGCGCTTCTTCTCGGTGCCGGGCATGGGCCCGCTGCTGACGGACGCAATCAACCGTTATGATACCAACGTGGTCCAGACTCTGGTCATCCTCTATGCGACCATTGGCATCCTGGGCGTGTTCCTGGGTGACCTGGCCATGATGATGGTTGACCCGCGTATTACTCTGGTAGGGAAGGAGGAGGCCCGCTGATGGCGAAAGCATCTGATTTTGAGGGGAAGAACCCCGACGAGCTGTTTTACTTTGTAGACTACTCGCCTGAGGAAGCTGAGCGCATCGGCTACTCCAACTATTCGTACTGGGGATCTGTGCTCCAGAACTTTTTGAAGCGGAAGATGGCTGTGTTCTGCGCCATCCTGTTTGTTGGCTTGGTGACGTTCTCCTTTGTGGCACTGTCGATCGCTAAATACGACTATGCCACCCTGGAGGTGAACAACGCCCTCAAGTTTACAAAGCCCAATGCAGAGTACTGGTTTGGTACCGATAACATTGGCCGCGACTACTGGTGCCAGGTATGGTTTGCCGCCCAGACTTCGATCCGCATGGCGCTGATCGTGGCTGTGGGCGAAAGCGTCTTGGGCATCGTGATCGGCCTGGTGTGGGGCTATGTCCGCAAGCTGGACCGCTTCTTCACCGAGCTGTACAACCTGATCTACAACATCCCGATCATTATCTATATGACTCTGATCGCGCTGTTGGTTGGCCGCAGCTTCTGGATCATGGTGGTCTCTCTGGTGGCTACCCACTGGCTGAACATGGCCCGCCGTGTCCGCAACATGGTGTTTATGTACCGTGACCGAGAGTACAACCTGGCATCCCGGTGCCTGGGCACCCCGCTGTGGCGCGTGCTGACCAAAAACATCCTGCCCTATCTGGTGTCGGTCATCATTCTGGGCATGGCCCTGTCCATCCCGGCCACCATCTCCCTGGAGAGCACCCTCTCCTACCTGGGCATCGGTCTGGACAGCCGCACCCCCTCTCTGGGTGTGCTGCTGCGTGACGCACGGCTGTTCTTCCTGGACTACCCCTATCTGCTGATCTTCCCGGCAGTGATCGTGTCCATCATCTCGATTTCGTTCTATATCATGGGCAACGCGTTCTCGGATGCGGCTGACCCGCGCAATCACGTTTAAGATGGGAGAGAAGACCACCAAATGGATAAAAAACCAATCATCTCTGCCAAGGACGTGGAGATCACCTTTAGCCTGCGCGGCAAAAAGCTGAAAGCTATCCGCAAGTGCTCGCTGGATCTGTACGAGGGCGAGACCCTCGCCATCGTAGGCGAGTCCGGCTCCGGTAAGAGCGTGTTCACCAAAACCTTCGTGGGCATGCTGGACGCCAACGGTAAGATCACCGGCGGCTCCATCATGTACGACGGCGAGGATGTAGCGAAGTACAAGGAGAAGGACTGGCTCAAGATCCGCGGCAAAAAGATCGCAATGGTCATGCAGGACCCGATGACCAGCCTGAACCCCCTGAAGAAGGTGGGCAAGCAGATCCAGGAGAGCATCGAGCATCACCAGGGTCTCAAGGGCGCAGAAGCTAAAAAGGCTGCCATCGAGATGCTGGCCAAGGTTGGCATCCCTGACCCCGAGCGCCGCTACGACCAGTACCCCCATGAGTTCTCCGGCGGTATGCGTCAGCGTGTGGTCATCGCCATTGCAGCTGCCTGCCATCCGCAGGTGCTGATCTGTGACGAGCCCACCACCGCACTGGATGTGACCATCCAGGCCCAGATCCTGCAGCTGATCCGTGATCTGCAGAAGGAGCTGGATATGTCGGTCATCTACATCACCCACGACCTGGGCGTTGTGGCAAACGTGGCCGACCGAGTGGCTGTCATGTACGCTGGTCAGATCGTGGAGTACGGCACCGTGGAGGAGATCTTCTATGACTCCTGGCACCCCTATACCTGGGCGCTGCTGCAGGCTCTGCCGCAGCTGGGCGTCAAGGGCGAGGAGCTGCCCAGTATCGACGGTACCCCCCCGAACCTGTTCAACGAGATCCAGGGCGACGCTTTTGCCCCGCGCAACAAGCATGCACTGGCCATCGACTTTGTGCAGGAGCCGCCGTTCTTCCCCGTGTCGGAGACCCATGCGGCCAAGACCTGGTATCTGGACCCCCGGGCGCCCAAGATCGAGCGTCCGCACTCGATCCAGAACCTGCGGGCCAAAATGGAAAAGATGGGAGGTGCGCGCTGAATGGCTGAACGTGAAAAGCTGATCGAACTGAAGGACCTTCAGATCACCTTTGGCAGCGGCAAGCGTAAATTCGTGGCCGTGGACCATGTCAATTTTGACATCTACAAGGGCGAGACCTTCTCTCTGGTAGGCGAGTCCGGCTCTGGCAAGACCACCATTGGCCGTGCCATCTGCCGCATCAACCCCACTTCCGGCGGCGAGATCCTGTTCAAGGGTCAGCGCATCAACGGCAAGATCTCCAAGGAACTGGATAAAGAGGTCATCCGCAAGTGCCAGATGATCTTCCAGGACCCGATGGCTTCGCTGAACGAGCGCGCCAAGGTGGAATACATCGTGGCAGAGGGCCTTTTGAACCATCACCTCTACAAGGACCAGAATGACCTGCATGAAAAGGTCATGAACGCCCTGCACGAGGTCGGCCTGCTGCCGGAGTTTGCTTCCCGCTTCCCCCACGAGTTCTCGGGCGGACAGCGGCAGCGCATCGGTATTGCACGCGCCCTGGTCATGCAGCCGGAGTTTATTGTGGCAGACGAGCCCATCTCGGCGCTGGATGTGTCCATCCGCGCTCAGGTGCTGAACCTGCTCAATAACATGAAGAAGTCCCGTGGCCTGACCTACCTGTTCATTGCCCACGATCTGTCTGTGGTGCGTTTTATCTCCGACCGCATTGCTGTCATCAGCAAGGGCCGTATCGTAGAGCTGGCAGAGGCAGAGGAGCTGTTCCTCCACCCGCTGCACCCCTACACCAAGGCTCTGCTGAGCGCTGTGCCCATCCCGGACCCCGGCCTGGAAAAGGAGAAAAAACTCCTGGTCTACGATCCTTCGATCCATGACTATTCCACCGATAAGCCCGTTTGGGAAGAGATCGCCAACGGACACTTCGTCTATGGCAACCAGAAGGAGCTGGAGGGTTACCGCAAGGAGTACGAATCCAAGCGCTGATCCCAATACTTCGGTTATTTTTCTGCATCTGCCCCGTCGCAGCACCCGCTGCGGCGGGGTTTTTGCGTTTTGCGGCGGATTCTGTTTTTTTGCGGTTAAAATAGCGGATATGCGTTTGTTTTTGCAGCATACCAAACCTTGGAATTGACAAAAAGGCTGAGAAATACTATACTTGTTGCAACGTAATGCGTATAGGGGCGTGCTATGGGGCAGGCCCATAGCTTTGCAGGGTTCACAGGCCGCGGTCGCATTGAACAGATGGACTGGAGAGGGCCGGGCACGGGGAGGATATCTCCGCCGGGGCTGCTGTCTATGCAGGGCGAAGCCGGTGCTTTTGATCAAAAGCCCGGAACAAAAAATTCTATACGATAGCACACAAAGGGATCGGGCCGCTCCGGCGGTGCATCCCATCAACATGGCGCAGGTTCTGCCTGGTGGGCGAGCCTGGGCCTTACAGTCAATTTTGGAGGTTTCGAATGGCACAGTTAAAAGAACAGAAAGAACAGCGCCCCGCCGCCGCAGCTGTGGCTGAAGCAGGGGAGAAGCGGCCCCGTCCCCGCCGTCCGCACGGCCAGCGCCGTCCCCGCCGGGCACCGCAGCCCAAGGAGGGCAATGCGCCCCAGATCCATATCTACCCCTTGGGCGGCCTGGGCGAAGTGGGCAAAAATATGACCGTTTACGAGTGCTGCGGTGATATGATCATTGTGGACTGCGGCCTGGTATTCCCGGACAGCGATATGTTCGGCGTGGACCTGGTGATCCCGGATTTCAGCTTTGTGCTGCAAAATAAGGATAAGATCAAGGGCCTGCTGATCACCCACGGCCACGAGGATCACATTGGCAGCATCCCCTATCTGCTGCAGCAGATGGACCTGCCCATCTACGGCACCCGGCTGACCTGCGGCCTGATCCGCAATAAGCTGGAGGAGTTCGGCCTGGCAGGGCGCACAAAGTTTGTGGAGATCCTGCCCCGCAAAAAGGTCAAACTGGGCTGCTTCACGGTGGAGCCCATCCACGTCAACCACTCCATCCCGGATGCAGTGGCGTTTGCCATCGACAGCCCCGCCGGTGTTGTGATCCAGACCGGTGACTTTAAGATCGATTACACCCCCCTGGCCTGCGGCCCTACGGATCTGTCCACTCTGTCCGAGTACGGACAGAAGGGGGTCCTGGCCCTGCTCAGCGACTCGACCAATGCCGAGCGCGCCGGTTTTACGGCTACGGAGCAGAAGGTGGCCGCCGGTGTGCGCAACCTGTTTGCACGGGCGCGGAACAAGCGCATCATTATCGCTACCTTTGCCTCCAATATCTACCGTGTGCAGCAGATCATCGATCTGGCGGTAGAGGATGGCCGCAAGGTGGCATTCAGCGGCCGCAGCATGGTCAACAATACCGCCATGGCCCAGGAGCTGGGCTATATGCATATCCCAGAGGGGACGCTGATCAGCGTGGACGAGCTGGGCCAGTACCCGCCGGAGCAGGTGGTGCTGATCACCACCGGCAGCCAGGGCGAGCCGCTGAGCGCTTTGTCCCGCATGGCATCCTGCAGCCACCGTCAGGTGCGGGTAGGCCCGGGAGATTTTATCATCATCTCCGCCAACCCCATCCCCGGCAATGAAAAGAGCGTGACCAAGATCGTCAACGGCCTGCTGCTGCTGGGCGCAGAGGTGATCTACGAGAGCATGTACGATGTCCATGTTTCCGGCCATGCCTGCCAGGAGGAGCAGAAGCTGATGCTCACCCTGACCAAGCCGCAGTATTTCCTGCCGGTACACGGCGAGTATAAGCAGCTGAAAAAGCACGCCCTGACGGCGGCCAGCCTGGGCATCCCCACCAGCAATATCCTGATCGCAGAGAACGGCTCCAACGTAGTGCTCTCCCGCGATGAGCTGAAGCTGGGCGAGCCGGTAACGGCCGGCGCTGTGATGGTGGACGGCCTGGGCGTGGGCGACGTGGGCAACGTGGTCCTGCGGGACCGCAAGCACCTGTCGGAGGATGGCCTGGTGATCATTGTGGCTACTGTGGACAGCAAGACAGGCAAGGTCCTGGCCGGGCCGGACCTGGTCAGCCGGGGCTTTGTCTATGTGCGGGAGAATGAGGGCCTGATGGATGGTGCCCAGAGCATTGTGGAAAATGCCCTGAGCCGCTGTGTGGAAGAGCATGTGCGGGATTGGAACAGCGTCAAGACCCGGGTGCGGGAGGCGCTGAGCAGCTATATCTACCGCCGCACCAAGCGCAGCCCCATGATCCTCCCGATCCTGATGGAGGTCTGAGCCGGGCTGTATGACGGCCAAAAAGGCTGCGGTCATTGGAAAAAGCGTGTGCCCTGGGGGCAGGGCCGCAGTCCTTGGGGGAGGATGAATCTATGAAACAAAAACCCAGATGGACCCTGGAAATGTTTACTGCCGGTCTGGCAGTGCTGTGCCTGCTGTTGGCAGCGGCGGTTTTGGCTGCGCAGCCTGCGGTATGGCCGGTGCTGCTGGGGCTGGTGGTGCTGTGGGCCCTGGGCTTTGTGGTCTTCCGTCACCATCTGCGCCGCTGGGTGGCGCGCTGGATGTGCGGCGGCAAGTTTGAAAAATCCAAGCTCCGGTTCAGTCTGGAGCCGTTGTCCCAGCCGGCGGCCCTGCTGTCCGGGGACTCGATCTTGTGGTACAACGACCAGTTCCGTGCGCGGCTGCTGGGCGGCGGCGATCTGCTGATCAGCCGGGTGAACAAGGTCCTGCCGGGACTGGAACTGCAGCTCTGCCGCACGCCGGAGGGGCAGCTGCTGACTTTGGGCGGGTGCATCTGGGCGGTGCACAGCTCTACCGTGCCGGGCGGCGCCGAGAGCATGAGCCTTTTGATCTTTAACGAGGAGACCGCGCTGCGCCGGGTGGAGGCGGAGTATAAGGCCAGCCGCCCGGGCTGCCTGATCTTCTCGGTGGATGGATACGATGATGTGTTTGGCGATATGCTGGACAGCGAGCGTGCCCGCCTGCTGGAAGGCATCAACCGCACCCTGGAGGATATGATCGGCCGCGGCACCGGCTTCTTGCGCCGCATCGGCACCGGGCGGTATATTGCTGTGGTGGAGGAGCGCAATCTGGAGCAGTACGCCCAAAAAGGCTATGATGTGCTGGACAAGATCCGTGCGCTGAACCCCAGCGTCAACCTCTCCATGTCCATTGGCGTAGGCCGCGGGGCCAAGACCCTGCGGGAAGCCCAGGATATGGCGGTGCAGGCTCTGGATATGGCCCAGGGCCGCGGCGGTGACCAGGCGGCGGAGATGACCCCGGATGGCTTTACCTTCTACGGCGGCGTCAGCCACGGTGTGGAAAAACGCAGCAAGGTGCGCAGTCGCTTGGTGGCCGATCAGCTGGTTGCGCTGATCAAAGAGGCGGATCATGTGGTTATCATGGGTCACCGGATGAGTGATCTGGATGCCATTGGCGCTGCGGAGGGCGTGCTGCGCATCTGCAAGATCTGCGATGTGCCGGCAGTGATCGCTGTGCGGCGGGACGCTACACTGGCATCCAGTCTGATCGATGCTTTGGCGGAAGCCGGGCAGGAAGATGACTTTATCGACCCCAAGGGGGCGCTGCCCATCATCTCCAAGCGTACCCTGTGCGTCGTGGTGGATACATACCAGACGGGCCTGGTGGAAAGTAAGGAGATCTTGGAGAAGTGCGGCAAGATCGCCGTGATCGACCACCACCGCAAGGGAGTGGGCTTTATCGAAAACGCGGTCCTGGTCTGCCACGAGCCCTATTCTTCCTCCACCAGCGAGCTGGTCACCGAGCTGCTGCAGTATGTGGGCACCCGAGAGGATAAACCCAACCGGGTGGAGGCCGAGGGACTGCTCTCCGGCATCATGCTGGATACCCGGGACTTTACCCTGCATACCGGTGTGCGCACATTTGAGGCGGCGGCGGCGCTGCGCCGTTATGGTGCGGAGACCGAGCGGGTGCGTCAGCTGTTTGACGTGACCCAGAGTGAATACAATGCCAAGGCGGCTTTGGTGGCAGCGGCGCAGATGTACAAAAAATGCGCGATCTCTATGAGTGGTGAGCTGCCCTCGGAAGCACGGGTGGCGATCCCCCAGGCGGCCAACGACCTGCTGACCATCCAGGGGGTAGAGGCCAGCTTTGTGGCGGTGCAGGTGGGCAGCGGGGTCAATATCTCTGCCCGCAGCCTGGGCGCCGTGAATGTACAGCTTATTATGGAGAGCCTGGGCGGCGGCGGTCACCAGACCATGGCGGCAGCACAGATGCGCCATATCACCCCGGAAGCTGCGGTCTCCCGCCTGCGGTCGGCCATCGACACCTACCGCGCTTCCCAGCGCAAGGACAGCGTGACCCAGGGCACAAAGGCCTGAGTCTGCTTTTGGGGAGAAAAAGTTTTGCGGCCGCAGGATGTTCTGGCGGAGGGCGCACCCGCTTCTGTGCGCAGATGCAGGGGGCCTTTCCCGGGGAAAGACTGCAGCCCGCTCTACTAAACGGAATATAAGAGGTTTATATTATGAAGCAGTATGATTATCTGATCGTGGGTGCCGGCCTGTTTGGTGCGGTGTTCGCACAGCAAGCCCATCGGGCGGGTAAGCGCTGCCTGGTGGTGGACAAGCGCAGCCACATTGCAGGCAACATCTATACCCAGTCGGTAGAGGGCATCAATGTCCACCGCTATGGGGCGCATATCTTCCACACCAATGATAAGCGCGTGTGGGACTATGTCAATCAGTTTGCCGAGTTCAACCGCTATACCAACAGCCCGGTAGCCAACTACCACGGCGAGATCTACAACCTGCCCTTTAATATGAACACCTTCAATAAGATGTGGGGAGTGGTGACCCCTGCCCAGGCGCAGGCAAAGATCGAGCAGCAGAAGGCCGAGGCCGGCATTACGGACCCCCAGAACCTGGAGGAGCAGGCCATCAGCCTGGTGGGCACCGATATCTATGAAAAGCTGATCAAGGGCTACACGGGCAAACAGTGGGGCCGCCCCTGCACCGAGCTGCCCGCCTTTATCATCCGCCGTCTGCCGGTGCGTTTTACCTACGATAACAACTACTTCAACGCATTGTACCAGGGCATCCCCAATGGGGGCTATACCGCTATGGTGGAGCGTATGCTGGAGGGTACCGAGGTGCGCTTAGGGGTGGATTACCTGGAGGATAAGGCGCAGCTGGATGCGCTGGCAGAGCAGGTGGTCTATACCGGCCCGGTGGATGCCTACTTTGGCTATCGTCTGGGCGCATTGGAATACCGCAGCGTCCGCTTTGAGACCGAGGTGCTGGATATGGAGAACTATCAGGGCAATGCAGTGGTGAACTACACCGATGCCGAGACCCCGTATACCCGCATCATCGAGCATAAGCATTTTGAGTTTGGCACCCAGCCTAAGACGGTCATCAGCCGGGAGTACAGCGCAGAGTGGAAGCCGGGGGAGGAGCCCTATTACCCGGTCAACGATGAAAAGAACGATTCGCTGTACCGTGAGTATAAAAAGCTGGCAGATGCACAGGACGGAGTGCTCTTTGGAGGCCGTCTGGGCGAGTATAAGTACTACGATATGGATAAGGTCATTGCAGCCGCTCTGGATGCTGCAGAAAAAGCGCTGGCCTGAGAGCTGCTGGCTGCTGTATCGGGAATAAAAGGATAAGACCGCCAGGTCTGCAAGACCCCCGCCGGGCTGGCGGGGGTCTTTGCGTGCAGGGGCTTTTGCAGGCGGGGATCGTTCCTGGTCGATAGCAGGCGGAATTACGCCTGCTTCACCGGAAAACGGTTGCAATTTTTATAGATTGAGAGTAAAATAAAGTGTAAAACTATTGCCTCTGCTCTGTACTATACAGAAAGGGGCGGGGGTTTGCTTTCCTTTGTTGACAGCGGACGCAGCTCCGCTTTGAATTAAGCTGCACAACTTTTCTGTTTAAAAGGAGTGCACGAATATGAAAGGCATTATTCTGGCCGGCGGTGCCGGCACCCGGCTTTATCCGCTGACGATGGTCACCAGCAAACAGCTGCTGCCCGTGTATGATAAGCCGATGATCTATTACCCGCTTTCTACCCTGATGCTGGCGGGCATCCAGGACATCCTGATCATTTCCACCCCCACCGATACCCCGCGCTTTGAGGCGCTGCTGGGGGACGGCAGCCAGTACGGCATCCACCTGCAGTATAAGGTGCAGCCCTCTCCGGACGGCCTGGCACAGGCTTTCCTGCTGGGTGAGGAGTTTATTGGGGATGACTGCTGCGCCATGATCCTGGGCGATAATATCTTCTACGGCAACGGCTTCTCCAAGATCCTGAAGTCCGCTGCCGCCAATGCCGAGCAGAAGGGCCGCTGCACCGTGTTCGGCTATTATGTACAGGACCCGGAGCGCTTTGGCATCGTGGAGTTCGACCCCAACGGCAAGGTGCTCAGCGTAGAGGAAAAGCCGGAGCATCCCAAGTCCAACTACGCCATTACCGGCCTGTATTTCTATAACAAGCAGGTGGTGGAGATGGCCAAAAAGGTGCGTCCCTCTGCCCGTGGCGAGCTGGAGATCACGACCCTGAACGATCTGTACCTCCAGCAGGATCAGCTGGATGTGCAGCTGCTGGGCCGCGGCTTTGCCTGGCTGGATACCGGCACGATGGATAGCCTGGTGGAAGCTGCGGACTTTGTCCGTATGATCGAGAAGCGCCAGGGCATCAAGATCAGCGCCCCGGAGGAGATCGCCTTTAAATATGGCTGGATCAGCCGGGATAAGCTGCTGGAAAGCGCAGAGCGCTACGGCAAAAGCCCCTATGGCCAGCATCTGAAGAATGTTGCAGACGGCAAATTGAGATACTAAGAGAGGCATTGGCATGAAAATCATCGTTACAGGCAGCAAGGGCCAGCTTGGCACCGAGATCATCAAGCAGCTGCGGGAGGGCCGCAGCGAGATCGGCCCCATCCCGGAAAAGCTGCTCAGCGCTACCGTTCTGCCGGTGGATCTGCCGGAGCTGGATATCTCCAACTATAAGATGGTGGATGACTTCATCCGCCGCCAGCGCCCGGACGTGATCATCAACTGCGCTGCTTTTACCAATGTGGATGGCTGCGAGACCAGCCACGACCTGGCTTTTAAGGTCAACGCCATCGGCCCCCGCAACCTGGCCCAGGCAGCGGCCAAGACCGGCGCACGGCTGGTGCATGTGTCTACCGACTATGTGTTCTCCGGCCGGGAGAACGGCGGCATCCCCCAGGACGAGGCCACCCAGCCCGGCCCCATCAGCGCCTATGGCTCCACGAAGCTGATGGGCGAGCAGTATGTGCAGCAGTTCTGCCACCGGCACTTCATCGTGCGCACGGCCTGGCTGTACAGCTATTACGGCAAAAACTTTGTCAAGACCATCGTAAATGTCGGCCGCAAGTTCGGTAAGCTGGAGGTGGTCAACGACCAGCTGGGCAACCCCACCAATGCGGTGGACCTGGCCCACGAGATCCTGCAGCTGTGCGTCACCCATGAGTATGGCCTGTATCACTGCACCGGCGAGGGGGTCTGCTCCTGGTACGACTTCGCCTCCGAGATCATCCGTCTGTCCGGTGTGGAGGCTGCGGTGGCCCCCTGCACCAGCGAGGAGTACAAGGCCAAGCATCCGGAAAGCGCCGACCGCCCCAAGTGGAGCGCCCTGGACAACCGGATGCTGCGCTGCACTGTGGGCAACGAGGTGCGTCCCTGGCAGCAGGCGCTGGAATGTTTCTTCCAGCATTGGGATGGGGACAATGGCATGAAGCCTGCCGCCCGCTGACACTGTTAAAAGAGTAAAGTAGAGGAATAAGAGCAATATGAAAACCTATCTGATCACCGGCTGCGCCGGTTTCATTGGCTCCAACTTTGTGCATTATATGCTCAAAAAGTACCCGGAGATCCTGCTGGTCAACCTGGATAAGCTGACCTATGCCGGCAACCTGGAAAACCTGAAAGAGGTGGAGGGGGACCCCCGCCATGTCTTTGTGCAGGGCGATATCTGCGATAAGGAGCTGGTGGAGGGCCTGTTCCAGAAATACGACTTTGATTATGTCATCAACTTTGCTGCCGAGAGCCATGTGGACCGCAGCATCAAAAACCCGGAGATCTTTGTCCAGACCAACGTGATGGGCACCGTCAACCTGCTGCAGCGTGCTAAGGAGGCTTGGTACGATGCCGAGGCCAAGACCTGGAAGCCGGGCAAGAAGTATGTGCAGGTGTCCACCGATGAGGTGTACGGTGCGCTGGGCGCCGAGGGCTATTTTATGGAGACCACCCCTCTGTGCCCCCACAGCCCCTACTCCTCCTCCAAGGCCAGCGCAGATATGTTCGTGATGGCATTCCACGATACCTATGGTATGCCCATCAACATTACCCGCTGCTCCAACAACTACGGCCCGTATCAGTTCCCGGAGAAGCTGATCCCCCTGATGATCAACAACGTGCAGCAGCACAAGCAGCTGCCGGTTTACGGCGACGGCATGCAGGTGCGGGACTGGCTGTATGTGGAGGATCACTGCAAGGCCATTGATATGGTGGCAAATGACGGCAAGGTGGGCGAGGTGTACAACGTGGGCGGCCACAACGAGCGCCCCAACATCTTCATCGTCAAGACCATCATTGCCCAGCTGCATGACCGCCTGCAGGACGAGGGCATCAGCGAGGAGCTGATCAAGCACGTGGAGGACCGCCTGGGCCACGACCGCCGCTATGGCATCGACCCCACCAAGATCAAGAACGATCTGGGCTGGTACCCGGAGACCCCCTTTGAAAAGGGCATCGTCCTGACCATTGATTGGTACCTGAACCACAAGGAGTGGATGGACCACATCACCAGCGGCAACTACCAGACCTACTACGAGGAAATGTACAAGAACAAATAACTTGTTGTAAATAAACAAGACCCGCTCCGCACGGCTCCCTTTCTGGGGAAACCGCTGCGGAGCGGTTTTTTTGCGAATTATATTGTAAGCGAATGATTTTATCTGCTATAATGTGGATAGAAAAGAAGTGGGAGGAAAACTCCGATGCAGAGTTAAAAGTGATGTCCTATACACAGCATATAAAGAATGGGAGGCGGAATAGAATGAAACATTCCATGCGTAAATTTGCAGCAGCCCTTGTTTTATGTGTGGGTCTGTGCCTGCCGATGATCCTCCCTGCTGGGGCGGTCCGTGTAGATGCACCGCCAACTGCGGAATGGGAAGTGAGCGTCGTGGGAGAAAAGTGGCAGAAGTGGAACCCGGAGCACGGCTTTTTTGACTGGGCGCAGGTCGCCATCCATGTTCATCAGGAAACCGGGGAATACTATTATTCCACTCTCAATTTAGGACGTGCTTGAGCAAAACGACGCCCGCCCCGCAGCTGCGGGGCGGGCATTTTACAGCGATGCAAAAAGCTGCCCCTTTCCATAGCGGAAAGGGACAGCTTTTTTATGCGTTATTGTGCTCAGCCCAGGCTGATGCCCATGCGGCGGGCGACGGTGATCAGCTCGCAGCCTTCGGGGATATTGCGGGTCTTGCCGGCGATATCCTCCAGGCGGTTCTCGGTAACATGGTGGTTCACCATAGCCACGGCCACGCCATAGCGCTCGATCTCCACCAGCTTGGCGGCGTAGCTGCCAAACTGGGTGGCCAGCACACGGTCGTAGGCGCAGGGGCTGCCGCCCCGCTGCATATGTCCCGGGATGCAGACACGGGTCTCCATGCCGGTCTTTTTCTGGATGGTAGCGGCGATGCGGCTGGTGGCAGTGGTGCCCATGCCGGACTCGATGCGCTTGGCCATCCACTCCTTGCGCTTCATGCGGGATTCCTCGCAGTTCATTGCGCCCTCGGCCACGGCGATGATGGAGAAGTTGGAGCCTTTCTTGGCACGGCGCTCCACAGCGTCGCAGACACGGTCGATATCGTAGGGCAGCTCCGGCAGCAGGATGATGTCTGCGCCGCCGGCAATGCCGGAGTACAGCGTCAGCCAGCCAGCCTTGTTGCCCATGATCTCAATGCACATGACCCGGCTGTGGCTGCCCGCCGTGGTGTGGATGCGGTCGATCACATCGGTGGCAATGTCCACAGCTGTATGGAAGCCAAAGGTCACATCGGTGCCGTAGATGTCGTTGTCAATGGTCTTGGGCAGGCCAATGATGTTCAGCCCCTCTTGGGAGAGCAGGTTGGCGGTCTTGTGGGTGCCGTTGCCGCCCAGACAAAGCAGGCAGTCCAGCTTTGCGTCCTTGTAGGTCTTTTTCATGGCGGCGACCTTGTCGATCTTGTCCTCTTCCACTACCCGCATCATCTTAAAAGGGGTGCGTTTGGTGCCCAGGATGGTGCCGCCTAATGTCAGGATGCCTCGGAAATCGTCCTCGCACATCTCTTTATAGTCGCCGTTGATCAGGCCGTGATAACCGTTCAGGATGCCAACGATCTCAATGCTGTCGCCCATGCGTGCATACAGCGCTTTGGCCACGCCGCGGATGGTGGCGTTCAAGCCCGGGCAGTCGCCGCCGGAGGTCAGGATGCCAACTCGTTTTTTCAATGTGGGTCCCTCTTTTCGTATTTGTCTCCCGCCGGGCAGATGCAGGGGGGCCAGCGTATGCCCAGGGGGGCCGTGTGTGCCTGCATGGTCAGCAGGTGCTGTAACACTATAAGAGTATTCCCAAAAAAGGCGAGTGTCAAGACGAAGAAAGAACAAAATTTTGCTTGCCTGCGTGCAGTGGAATGGGGTGCGAGACTTTTTTGAAAAAATTCAAAAAAACAGTTGACAAACCCTGCCCTGGGTAGTATAATATCCCCTGTCAGCAGCGAGCAACGCCCGCCTGACACCTGAATAATGGGGATTTGCATAGTGGTAGTGCGGTAGACTCTGACTCTACTTGTGGGAGTTCGATTCTCTCATCCCCAACCAAAAACCGCAGCCGAACAAGCTGCGGTATTTTCGGGGCATAGCGCAGTTGGTAGCGCGCCTCGTTCGGGACGAGGAGGCCGTGGGTTCAAATCCCGCTGCTCCGACCAAAAGACACACCTTTCGAGGTGTGTCTTTTTTTTGTTTGTATGCAAGGGGTGTGCCGGAAACGGCAGCGGATACAGCAAAACAGGGGCATTTGCAAGCGGGAAAAAAGTTCGGACTTTCGCAATTTACACAGAAGAAAGAAAATGAACTGTGCAAATTGCACTAGAACTATTGCGCAAAAGTGTAAATATTGAGGAAAATGTGAACGGAATGTTTACAATGTGGTAACAAACTGGTATACTTTACTGCGGAAATATGAGACCGCATTGAAGCTGTGCTCAAAAAAAGGAGGGCCCCTGCCCATGGAAACCGAACCTAAGCACCCCGCCCGGCGGCTTGCAGCGTTGCTGCTGTCGCTATTTTTTATGTTCAACTGTCTGCCCGCTGCGTTGGCGGTCAGCCTGAATGTGGATGCCGGGTTCTACTTTAAGCAGAGCCAGGGCGGGACCTGTACGCTGGCTTCTGCAGCTATGATGCTGCGCCGCCGGGCTTATATGGATGGCTTGGAAGATTGGTTTGATGTTACCGAGAACAGTGTCCGTTCTTCGGCCTGGTCCGGTGGATTGGCCCATAACTTTACATACAATGCAATGCAGGTGGGATACTCCGTCCTGCCCCGGGATACGGCCCAAAAGACCCAAACCTTGATCGATCTTTTGGCGCAGCATCCGGAAGGGATCGTGGCGTATGACCGTACCCGTCCCCATGCAGTGCTGCTGACCGATTACACCGATGGTGTGTTCTACTGTGCAGACCCGGCGGGCAGTGTTTCGCAGGGGCGTATCCCGCTGTCGCAGGCGCGGGTATCCCTGGGGGGCATCTCCTGCTATTGGTTCGTCAGTGCGGATCAAAATGGCCTGACCTCTACGGGGGACGGCCTGCGTCTGGTGGGGATGCGCTATCCGGAAAATGTGCGCCAGGGCAAGGGGGTTTCCCTGACCGGTACGGTGGGGGCAGCCCCTGGCACGGTCCTTACAGAGGTGGAGGCCGCTGTGCTGGACGCTGCTGGGCAGACGGTGCAGAGCGCTGCTGCTGCGCCGGGGACCAACAGCTGGTCTTTTAAGGCTATTGACAGCCAGATCCGCTTTGGAGAGCTGCCGGCCGGCAATTACAGCTATATGGTGCTGGTCACCCAGTCGGATGGACAATCCCTCTGCTTTATGAGCGAGTTTACCGTATCGGACGCTGCGACCAGCACGGTCAGTTATTGGTCGGCACACGATGCCGAAGGTGAAAAACTGGTTCGTGCGGAGGAGGAGACTGAAGCACAGCCCGCAGAACAGACCGAGACCCCGGTGCTGAAGGGGTTGTTTGACTGGCTGAACACCAGCTTCTGAAATCAGAACAAAAAAGAGACGGCAGAACGCCGTCTCTTTTTTCTTTCGGGGTCACTCCCGCAGCTCGGTATGGGGGAAATAATGCGCCAGGATCTCCTGGCAGGACGCCCCCTGCTCTGCCAACGCCTTGGCGCCCCACTGGCTCAACCCTACGCCGTGGCCATAGCCCTGGGTGGTGACCGTGAAATTGCCATCCCCCCATTCGATTGAAAAGCAGGTGCTGCGCAGTCCAAGAGAGCGCCGCAGCGTAGGCCCGGTGACGCTCTGCCCCCACAAGGGGATGCTGGCTACATAGCCGGAAGCGGTAAGGGTTGGCTGCCCAAACCAGCGTTCCGGCGGAGTGCCGTCGGGGGCAAGACCCAGGGTCTCGGTCAGTGCGGCCTGCATCTGGTCCGCTGTCAGGGTGATGGTATAGGTGAAATTTTCAGCAGTTTGGTCGGTGGCGCTGTCCACCGGGACTAAGTAGGGCAAAGGCGCACCCCAGACATTCTCACTGGCTTCGGTGCGTCCATTGGAAATGGCGAAATAGCTGGTGCCAGCGGGGGCGTCCTCGTAATACAGGACCTTGGTGGTCACCTGGTCCACCAAAGCGGAAAGGCGGGCGTAGTTGGCGTCGTAGGCGGTGCCCCAGTAGCTGCGCAGGACCGGTTCGGTCAGGCATCCCTGCCGCCGTGCCGGGTCTACCGAAAGCCAGCCCTGTTCAGGCTGTGCGCTGTGATCCCGGCAGTATAAAAGATAGCTGTGGGCGGCAATGGCTTGGGCTTTCAGTGCTTCGTCCGGCCAGCTCACCGGCATTTCAGCGGCCACAGCGCCAATAAGGTAGTCCCGCCGTGAAAGGGAAAACACCTCGCCGGTGGCGGCGTTGGTCAGCAGAAAGGTCTCTGCATCGGCTGTGCTGGGCGCAGGGGCGCTGTCCGGCACTGGTTCCGGGGCGGCAGGCTCGGCGCTTTCCGGCGGGGGAGAGGGCGGTGCAGCGGCCCCGCGGCCCCAAACCGTCTCAGCAAGCCGGTATCCGGCCAGGGGCAGTACGCTGCCCAATACAAGCAGTACGGCGCACAACAGCAAAAAGGCTTTTTTCATGGCAGTTCCTCCCCGGAATGGCATTGCGTTGGGGGCAGTATACCGCTGCTCTCCGGCAGAAAAGCGCAGATGCCGCCGGGCCGGTGTTTTTGCAGGCAGGGCCATTACCGAAAAAATCCCGCTCCCGGAAGGGAAATCACCGCAAGTGTGTTTATCGGGCGAACAAAAGAGGATGGCGGAAATACGTTTTTGAGAAAAAGAGGGGAAAGTAAAGGGGATTTTGCTTGAATTTACTCCCCAAAAGCGCTATGATAGGGCTGTCCATCAATGAGGATGGACAGGGAAAGTATATTTTGGGAATAAGAAAGGGGAAATCGCCAATGACTGCAAAACCGGCAGAGGTCGCCTCGCTGGACCCGATCACGATGCAGACCCTCTGTGAGGAGTACATCGCCAACAACTACATCGACCCGGAGACCAGCGAGAAGCTGGGGGTCAAACGGGGCCTGCGCAACCCGGATGGCACCGGCGTGCTGGCGGGGCTGACCAATGTGTGCGACGTAGTAGGCTACCGCAAGGATGAGCAGGGCCATGTGGTGCCCATCCCGGGCAAGTTGATCTACCGGGGGGTCAACATCAACGAGATCGTGGACGAAGCCTACCGCAATGACCGCTTTGTGTTTGAGGAAGTGATCTGGCTGCTGCTGTTCGGCAGTCTGCCGACCAAAGGTCAGCTGGATGATTTCTGCGACATTTTGGCGGAACATCGTGCCTTGCCCGATGGCTTCATGGATACCATGAATGCCCCCTCGCCCAATATCATGAACAAGCTCCAGCGCTGCGTGCTGGGCCTGTATTCCTACGATGAGCGGGCAGAGGACCTGAGCCTGGAAAATATCCTGAACCAGAGCATCAACCTGATCGCCAGTATGCCGACCATGATGGTGAACGCCTACCAGATGAAGCGCCGCTATTATGATAAGCAGAGTATGTTCTTCCACCTGCCCCGGCCCGGCCAGAGCACAGCGGAGCACATCCTCAGCACCTACCGTCCAGATCAGAAATATACCCACGAGGAGGCAAAGCTGCTGGATATGTGCCTGCTGGTCCATGCGGATCATGGCGGCGGCAACTGTTCTACCTTTACCTCCCGGGTGCTGTCCTCCTCCGGCACGGACACCTATTCGGCCATTGCAGCAGCCATCGGCGCGCTGAAAGGCCCCAAACACGGCGGCGCAAACCTGATGGTGAACCGCCAGCTGGAAAATATCCTCAAGCACGTGGAGAATCCGGAGGATGACGATGAGGTGCGGGAATATCTGCGCCGCATCCTGCGCAAGCAGGCGGGGGATGGCTCCGGCCTGATCTACGGTATGGGGCACGCGGTGTATACCGTCAGCGACCCCCGCGAGATCATCCTGAAAGAGCGTGCCCGTCACCTGGCCTATGAAAAAGGCTATGAAGAGGAGTATAATATGCTGTGCAGCATCGAGCGGCTGGCCCCCGGCATCTTTGCCGAAGAAAAAGGCAGCCAGAAGCCGGTGTGCGCGAATGTGGACCTGTTCAGTGGTCTGATCTACCATATGCTGGGCATCTCCGAGGATATCTATACGCCGTTGTTTGCTATTGCCCGTGTACCGGGCTGGTGCGCCCACCGGGTGGAGGAGGTATTCTTCGCCAACCGGATCATCCGCCCGGCCTACAAGTACCTGGGTGTCCGCCAGAAGTATAAACCTTTAGAGGAACGCTGATGAATCGTTTTGTTTTGTGCATTTTTGCCCTGGGCGCTGCCCTGGGACTGGGTCATGGACTGGATCTGGCCCTGGGCGGTATCGATCCTGTTACCGGTCTGTGTGCCGCAGGGTCGGTGTGGTGGCGGTATGGAGCGCTGGCGCTGACTGTCGCCCTGGCGCTGGCTGCCGGCCGCCGTGCGCCGGTGCGCAGTGCCGCCCTGTTGGGACGCCGCCCTGTGCTGGGCGGTGCGGCGCTGCTGTGCAGTGCTTGCTTTGCGCTGTGCGGCCTGGGCCGACTGGCCTTGACCGGGTTGTCCGGTGGTGTTTTTATGCTGCTGCGGGCCGGGCTGGAGCTGCTGTGTGCGGCTTGGATGGGCGCACTGGCTGCCGCATGGCTGCGCCGGGGACACTGGCATGCCCCGGCGGGGGGGCTGGTGCTGGCGGTGTTTGGCAGTGCGGTGTTCTATATGCAGGTGCTGGGCCGCTTTATGGAGAACAGTTCCAGCTGGCACCGGGTGGCCCCCACTGCGCAGGTGTGGCAGATGCTGGCCGTGCTGGTGCTGACCTCCACTTTGATCCGCAGTGTCTACCTGCCCGGCACCTCCGACGGCTGGAGCCTGTGCGCCGCAGCGCTGGCGGCATACTGCCTGGGGTTGTGCTGGCAGCTGCCGGAGCTGGGGTCGCTTTTGACCGGAACAGGAGATCTGCTGGACCTGCTGGGGGCGGCAGAGCTGTGCTGCACCGGTCTGCTGGGCGGTGCAGTGGCGCTTACAGGCCTGAGACGCCGCAGCTGAGCCGGGACTCCCTTGGCTGAAATGCCCAAAAGCCGTCCAGCCTTTACTGCAAAATCGTACAAAACAAAAAAAGTATGAGAACAAGTCGTTAATTTTTTGGCAGATACTTGAAACTTTTTGGGATTTGGTCTAAAATAGAAGTACCGTGATTATCCGATTAAAGGGTAAGAATCATTAGGAGGTATATTAACATGGCTGTTAGAGTTGCTATCAATGGTTTTGGTCGTATTGGCCGTCTGGCTTTCCGTCAGATGTTTGATGCTGAGGGTTACGAGGTCGTCGCAATCAACGACCTGACCAGCCCCAAGATGCTGGCTCACCTGCTGAAGTACGACACCGCTCAGGGTTCCTTCTGCGGCAAGATCGGCGAGGGCAAGCACACTGTCGAGTCCACCGAGGATTCCATCATCGTCGACGGCAAGGAGATCAAGATCTACGCCGTGAAGGACGCAAAGGACGCTCCCTGGGGCGAGCTGAACGTTGACGTCGTTCTGGAGTGCACCGGCTTCTACACCAGCAAGGAGAAGAGCATGGCTCACATCGCTGCTGGCGCTAAGAAGGTCGTCATCTCTGCTCCTGCAGGCAACGACCTGAAGACCATCGTCTACTCTGTCAACGAGAACACCCTGACCGCTGAGGATCAGGTCATCTCTGCTGCTTCCTGCACCACCAACTGCCTGGCTCCGATGGCTGATACCCTGAACAAGACCTACCCCATCGTTTCCGGCATCATGACCACCGTCCACGCTTACACCGGCGACCAGATGATCCTGGACGGCCCCCAGCGCAAGGGCGACCTGCGCCGTGCTCGTGCTGGCGCTCAGAACATCGTTCCCAACAGCACCGGCGCTGCTAAGGCCATCGGCCTGGTCATCCCCGAGCTGAACGGCAAGCTGATCGGCTCTGCTCAGCGTGTGCCCGTGCCCACCGGTTCCACCACCATCCTGGTTGCTGTGGTCAAGGGCAAGGACGTCACCAAGGAGTCCATCAACGCTGCTATGAAGGCTGCTGCTTCTGAGTCCTTCGGCTACAACGAGGATCAGATCGTTTCTTCTGACGTCATCGGCATGCGCTACGGCTCTCTGTTCGATGCTACCCAGACCATGGTCGCTAAGATCGACGAGGATACCTACCAGGTCCAGGTCGTGTCTTGGTACGACAACGAGAACTCCTACACCTCTCAGATGGTCCGCACCATTAAGTACTTCGCTGAGAACTGCTAATTGCGTCTCTGCCTGGTAACTTGAGAGGTTCGCGCTCTTAAAACCAAGCGGCGGGGCCGCAGATGGGTCATGTGCCTGTCTGCGGCCCCGCTTTTTTGAAAAAGAAAAGCCTGGCTGCGTGCTTTGCAGAGTGCAGCTGCGCTGCCGGGGCAGAGCATCCGGCAAAATAGACACATTTGCGCGCAATGGAACGGAATGTTTGTTAATAAAATATCTATCTGCTGTCCTTGCAATAGACACGGAATTTGTTTATAATAGAAGTATCGGCAAAGTAACAACTCTAACCAGAGAAATACATGATTTGAGAGGAGTTTATCACCATGGGTTTAGGTAAGAAGACGATCGACGATGCGAACTACTGCGGCAAGAAGGTGCTGGTCCGCTGCGATTTCAACGTCCCGATGAAGGACGGCGTCATCACCAACGAGAACCGCATCAATGCTGCTCTGCCCACCATCCAGAAGCTGATCAACGATGGCGCAAAGGTCATCCTGTGCAGCCACCTGGGCAAGCCGAAGAATGGCCCCGAGGCAAAGTTCAGCATCGAGCCGGTGGCTGCTGCTCTGAGCGCAAAGCTGGGCAAGCAGGTCGTGTTCGCCAACGATGATACCGTTGTGGGCGAGAACGCCAAGGCTGCTGTGGCTGCCATGAACAACGGCGATGTGGTGCTGCTGCAGAACACCCGCTTCCGCAAGGAAGAGACCAAGAACCTGCCTGAGTTCTCTCAGGAGCTGGCTTCCCTGGCAGATGCATATGTGGATGACGCTTTCGGCAGCTGCCATCGCGCTCACTGCTCCACTGCTGGTGTCACCGACTACATCAAGGATACTGCTGTTGGTTACCTGATGGAGAAGGAGATCAAGTACCTGGGCAACGCTGTCAACGACCCCGTCCGTCCCTTCACTGCCATCCTGGGCGGTGCAAAGGTTGCTGATAAGCTGAACGTCATCTCCAACCTGCTGGAGAAGGTGGACACCCTGATCATCGGCGGCGGCATGGCCTACACCTTTGTCAAGGCGCAGGGCTATGAGGTCGGCAAGAGCCTGTGCGATGACTCCAAGCTGGACTACTGCAAGGAGATGATGGCAAAGGCAGAGGCAAAGGGCGTCAAGCTGCTGCTGCCGGTGGATACCGCTTGCGTGGCAAACTTCCCCGATCCCATCGATGCACCGGTGGAGACCAAGATCCTGCCCGTGACCCAGATCCCCGCAGACATGGAGGGCTGCGACATCGGCCCCGAGACCATGAAGCTGTTTGCAGATGCTGTTAAGGCATCCAAGACCGTTGTGTGGAACGGCCCCATGGGCGTGTTCGAGAACCCCACCCTGGCAGCCGGCACCCTGGCTGTGGCAAAGGCTATGGCTGAGAGCGAGGCTACCACTGTGATCGGCGGCGGCGACAGCGCAGCAGCTGTCCAGCAGATGGGTCTGGGCGACAAGATGACCCACATCTCCACTGGCGGCGGCGCTTCTCTGGAGTATCTGGAGGGCAAGGAGCTGCCTGGTATCGCTGTGATCCAGAACGCATAAGTTAACCCCCAGCATCCACGGGTGCGGCGGCTGTTGCGCCGCCGCACCTTTTTTGATAAGAATGGAAAAAAGGAGAAAGTATCATGGATAAGGCAAAGCGCAAGGCTATTATTGCAGGCAACTGGAAGATGAACAAGACCGCTACCGAGGCCGCCCAGCTGGTAGACGAGCTGATCCCCGCCGTGCAGGATGCATCCTGCGAGGTGGTCATCTGCACCCCCTATACCGACCTGGTGACCGCTGTGGCCAAGACCAAGGGTACCAATATCCATGTGGGCGCAGAGAACGTCCACTTTGAGGCTTCCGGCGCCTTTACCGGTGAGATCAGCGCTGCTATGCTGGTGGATCTGGGCGTGGAGTACGTCATTGTTGGCCACTCCGAGCGCCGCCAGTACTTTGCAGAGACCGACCAGACCGTGAACAAGCGCACGCTGGCCGCCCTGAACGCCGGCCTCAAGGCCATCGTCTGCGTGGGTGAGAGCCTGCAGCAGCGGGAAGAGGGCGTGACCGAGGAGCTGGTGCGTATGCAGACCAAGATCGCCCTGCGGGATGTGACCGCTGAGCAGATGGCCAACGTGGTCATCGCCTATGAGCCTGTGTGGGCCATTGGCACCGGCAAGACCGCTACCGCTGACCAGGCACAGGAAGTCTGCGCCCAGATCCGCAAGGTGATCGGCGAGCTGTACGGCGACGCTGTGGCGCAGGCCACCACCGTCCAGTATGGCGGCAGCATGAACGCAAAGAACTGCGAGGAGCTGCTGAGCAAGCAGGATGTGGATGGCGGCCTGATCGGCGGCGCATCCCTGAAGGCAGCGGATTTTGCTGTCATCGTCAACGCAGCCTCTAAGGGCTGATTCGTTTTTTACAAAAAGGAGCAAACTTTTATGTCTAAGAGACCCGTTCTTCTCTGCATTATGGACGGCTTTGGCTGGACCCCCAGCCAGACTGCAGGCAACGCAGTGACCGCCGCCCGCAAGCCCTACCTGGATCACCTGATGCAGGATTACCCCATGACCACCATCGACGCCTCCGGCATGGCCGTGGGCCTGCCGGATGGGCAGATGGGTAACTCCGAGGTGGGCCACACCAATATGGGCGCGGGCCGTATCGTTTACCAGCAGCTGACCCTGATCACCAAGTCCATCCAGGATGGTGAGATGCTGAAAAACCCGGTGCTGGTGCGCAATATGCAGGCTGCTATCGATGCAGGCAAGGCCATCCACCTGATGGGCCTGGTGGGCACCGGCGGTGTCCACAGCCATGCCGAGCATTGGTTTGGCGTGCTGGAGATGGCAAAGCACATGGGTGCAAAGCAGGTCTACCTGCACTGCATCATGGATGGCCGTGATACCGACCCCCACTCCGGCAAGGGCTTTTTGGCAGATCTGCAGGCAAAGCTGGACGAGCTGGGCCTGGGCCAGATCGCCAGCGTCAGCGGCCGCTACTACGCCATGGACCGTGACAACAACTGGGACCGCGAGGAGAAAGCCTACGCTGCCTTTGTCTACGGCGAAGGCCCCCGCTATGCCGATGCACAGCAGGCCATTGAGGCTTCCTACGCAGCGGATGTGACCGATGAGTTCGTGGTGCCCTGCGTCACCTGCGAGGGCGGCCGTGTGGAGGATGGCGATACCGTCATCTTCATGAACTTCCGCCCCGACCGTGCCCGTCAGATGACCCGCATCTTCTGCGACGATGCCTTTACCGGCTTTGAGCGCCGGGGCGGCCGCAAGCAGGTGCATTACGTCTGCATGGCAGAGTACGACGCCACCATGCCCAACTGCGAAGTTGCTTACCCGCCGGTGGAGCTGACCAACGTGCTGGGCGAGTACCTGTCCAAGAACGGCAAGACCCAGCTGCGCATTGCAGAGACCGAGAAGTATGCACACGTCACCTTCTTCTTCAATGGCGGCGTGGAGGCACCCTATCCCGGCGAGGACCGCGTGGTGATCCCCAGCCCGAAGGACGTGCCCACCTACGACCTGAAGCCTCAGATGAGCGCCCCCGAGGTGGCCGATGAGTGCAAGCGCCGGATCGAGAGCGGCAAGTATGATGTGATCATCCTGAACTTTGCCAACTGCGATATGGTGGGCCACACCGGTGTGTACGATGCCGCCGTCAAGGCTGTGGAGGCTGTGGATGCCGCCGTCAAGGAAGTGGTAGAGGCAGTTCTGGCCGCAGGCGGCTGCGCTTTCCTCACGGCTGACCATGGCAATGCGGAGAAGATGGCAAACCCGGACGGCACCCCCTTCACCGCCCACACCACCAACGTGGTGCCCTTTGTGGCCATTGGCTGCGGGGATGTCAAGCTGCGTGAAGGCGGCTGCCTGGCGGATATCGCCCCCACCATGCTGCCCTATGTGGGCCTGCCTGTCCCCGCTGAGATGACCGGCAAGAGCCTGATCGAGGGCTGAGCCTTTTCTGGCATCGCCCCAGGATTCGCTGTATAAAACATTTGGCAGAGACGGTCTTGCACCGTCTCTGCTTTGTTATATGAAGAAAACCACTCGTTTTGCGGGTGGTTTTCTTCATATAACAAACAGCTGTAACCTTGGCAGTGGTGTGGCTGCTGTGCGGGGAGATCTTTATAAAGGCAAGGAGACCTTTCCGCACTGCCAAAGCCTCGCCCTTCGGGAGAGGTGGCATTTCGCTTGCGAAATGACGGAGAGGGTCCGGCACAGGCGGTGTCGCAGATTTTTGGTGGGCGCGGGTGTCTCGGCGAGCCGCGCTGCTAAAAAAGCCCCACCGGGGCTTTTTTGCCCGGCGGAACGCAAGCGCCGGGCCGCAGCTGTTCGAATCCACCCGCGAGGGTGTGACTTTGGGTTTTTGCAAAAGAAAAAGACCAGCGTATTTTCTACGCTGGTCTTTTTGGTGGGCGCGGGTGGATTCGAACCACCGAAGCTGAAAGCAGCAGATTTACAGTCTGTCCCCATTGGCCACTCGGGAACACGCCCATATTCTATTGTGCGGTCATCGCTGACCGCCTGTATATATTACCATCAAAGATGGAGTTTGTCAACTCTTTTTTTGATTTTCTTTTCCGGGCGGGGTTGACAGGGCGCGCACCCTTTTGCTAAAATAGCATCCGTGGATAAAGGGGAGTAAAGGGTGCGCCGCTGCGGGCGGTGCGCTGCATGGCGGCGTCATCCCGGCAAAAGCCCGACGCCATGCCCTCGCTTGAGACTTTTATCACGGCCGTTGGCGCTGTGGTAGAAGTCTTTTTTTGTGAGAGGAAACAGGGCTTTCTCTCCGCCTATTATTTGGAATGGAACGTCAGGAGGTAGTCAAAACACTATGAATTTTCTCGAGACCTTCGCCAGCTTGTTCTCCAACTTTGGGAACCTGACCTGGCAGATGGTGGTCATGTGGGCGGTCGGCGCATTGCTGATCTACCTGGCCATCGTTAAAAAGATGGAGCCCAGCCTGCTGCTGCCCATGGGCTTTGGTGCGATCCTGGTCAACCTGCCTATGTCGGGCGCTATCACCCAGGGCGAGACAGAAGGCCCCATCACGGCGCTGTTTGAGGCGGGCATGGCAAACGAGCTGTTCCCGCTGCTGCTGTTCATCGGCATCGGCGCGATGATCGACTTTGGCCCCCTGCTGGAAAAACCCTGGCTGATGCTGTTCGGCGCTGCGGCACAGTTCGGCATCTTTTTCACCTTCTTCCTGGCAGGCTTCATTTTTGATCTGAAGGATGCAGCCTCCATCGCCATCATCGGCGCAGCGGACGGCCCCACCGCTATTTTTGTGGCCAACACCCTGGGCTCCAAGTATCTGGGTGCGATCATGGTGGCGGCATACAGCTACATGGCGCTGGTGCCCATCGTTCAGCCCCCGGTCATCCGGATGGTCACCACCAAAAAAGAGCGCATGATCCGTATGCCTTACCAGAAGAGCAGCGTCACCCAGACCACCAAGATCCTGTTCCCCATCGTGGTCACTGTGATCGCTGGTCTGGTGGCACCGGCCAGCGTGGCGTTGGTAGGCTTTTTGATGTTCGGCAACCTGCTGCGGGAGTGCGGCGTGCTGAACTCTCTGAGCGAGACGGCGCAGAACGTGCTGGCAAACCTGATCACCATCGTGCTGGGCCTGACTGTGGCCGGGCAGATGACGGCAGACAAGTTCGTCCGGCCGGACACCCTGCTGATCCTGGCGCTGGGCCTGGTGGCGTTCGTGTTCGATACGGTGGGCGGCGTGCTGTTTGCAAAGCTGCTGAACCTGTTCCTGCCGGCAGAGAAGAAGTTGAACCCCATGATCGGTGCAGCGGGCATCTCTGCTTTCCCCATGAGCGGCCGTGTGGTCAACAAGATGGGCCTGGAAGAGGACAACCAGAACTTCCTGCTCATGTATTCGATCAGCGTCAATGTTTCCGGCCAGATCGCCTCGGTCATTGCCGGCGGCTTGATCCTGACCCTGATGGGCGCTTGATAGGAGGGATATTGCAATGCTGAATCTTTCGTCTTGGGCCACCACCCTCCCCATTATGGCCATTGGCATGGTGGGCATCTTCCTGGTCATCGGCATGATCATCCTGGCTGTGATGCTGCTGGGAAAGATCACTGGCAAAAAGGACTGAGCCTTTTAATGGGGCGCATCCTGCGTCCGAAATAAAAAAGAACAGCGGGCCGGTGCAGTTTTGAAGGACTGCACCGGCCCGCTGTGTTTTATGTTTTGCTGGGGGAAAAACGCCGGACTGCTTTTCAGACAGACGACATCAGACTTCGGGCGCCGCCTTGACCCCGGACAGGAATGTCTGGATCTTCTGGATCTGATTTTCCGCAACGGCGCGGCCGGTGTCGTAGACACGGCGCAGCTGGACGGGGTCCCGCTCCATTGCGCCGATCTCCAGCGGGATCGGGGGTCGGATCACATAATCCTGCCCGGCCTGTTCCAGCATGGACAGGTAAGAAAGGGTCTCGTTGTATCGTTCGTGCCGGTCGGCCACGGCATCCAGAAAAGCAGGATAGCGGAAATACCGTGCCCGGATGGCGGGCAGGAACTTGTTCTTCTTTTTTACATAGCCCTTGGGCTGGGTCAGCACCACCAGGTTGTGCCGGTAGCCGATGGACTCAAAAAAGCGCACAGGGATCGAGTCCGCAACGCCGCCGTCCAGCAGGGCATAGTGTCCGATGCGCACAGGCTTGGCAGCCAGCGGCATAGAGGCGGAAGCCTCCATCCAGCGCACATCTTCGGCATCGCCGGTGCGGCATTTGTGATAAATGGGGTCGCCGGTGCGCAGGTCGGTGCACACTACAAAAAAGTCCATGGGATTTTGCTGGAATGTCTTCTGGTCAAAGGGGTCCAATTTTTCCGGGATGTCATGGTAGCAGAACTGCTCGCTGTACAGATTGCCGGTGTGGACCCAGTTGCGAAAGCTGGCATACCGCTTGTCGGCGCAATAGGCGGTGTTATAGCGGATCGTGCGGCCTGCCTGCTGGGATTTGTAATTGCAGCCAAACACCGCCCCAGCCGACACGCCAATGGCACCGTCTACTGTGATGCCGTGCTCCATCAGTACGTCCAGCACGCCTGCGGTAAACATCCCCCGCATGGCGCCGCCTTCCAAAATCAAGCCTGTCTTCATACTGATCTCCTTCTTGTCCTCCAAAAGCCCGATGGCTGCCCTGCTCCAAAGCAGGCGCTGTGCCAAGGGTGCTTGCCTCCAAGTATACACGAAAATATGGAAAGTACAAGAGAAAACCGCCGGAAAGCCCGTCTCTGCGAAAAAAATGGGAGGTGCCTTCTTTCTAACAAGAAAAAAAGACGGAGCGCCACACGGTGCCTGCAAAAAAAACACGGCTGTTTCTTTCTGCGGGGGCTATACTTGGCTCTTTTTGTGTTGGCAGGCTGAAAATGTGTGCAGAATCCATCCAAAATTCAGCACAAAAAGACATTGCAAAACCGGGGGCGAATCCGTTATACTTGTCGAAATATAGATCGCACCCAAAAAACACAGGTTTGGAGGAATAGAGAGTCCATGAAACTGCTGGAAGAGCGTATCCGTAAAGACGGGATCGTCCGCGAGGGCAATGTGCTGAAGGTGGACAGCTTTATCAATCATCAGATGGATATCCCCCTGTTCCGGGAGATGGCACGGGAGTGGAAGCGGCTGTTTGCCGGCAAACCCATCAACAAGGTGCTGACCATCGAGGCCAGCGGCATCGGCATTGCGGCTGTTGTGGCCAGCGAGCTGGATGTGCCGGTGGTGTTTGCAAAAAAATCCATGAGCATCAACCTGGACTACAATAACTACGAGACCAAGATCGAGTCCTTCACCCATAAAAAGGTGTACAACGTCATCGTGTCCAAAAAGTTCCTCACGCCGGAGGACCATGTCCTGATCATAGACGACTTTTTGGCCAACGGCTGTGCCCTGATGGGTCTGCTGGAGCTGGCTTCGGAGGCAGGCGCTACGGTGGAGGGCATCGGCATCGCCATTGAAAAGGGCTTCCAGCAGGGCGGTGAGCTGATCCGCAGCAAGGGCATCCAGCTGGAGAGCCTGGCCATCGTGGACGGCATGGACAGCGCAACGGGGGAGATCACCTTCCGTCCGCAGCCGCACCAGAGCTGAAAAAAGTTTTGGCGCAGGGCGCAGCAGAAGAGTTCGCTTCCAGGTGTGTTTGGGAAAACCGCGCACCTGGTTTTTTATTTTTGCCGGGCAGAGACTGTCGCCGCCCATAGACAGAAGCTGTGTTTGCGGGTATACTTATAAGGTAGAAATACGGCTTCGCCGCAGACCTGCTGCGGCAGAAAGGAATAAACATGGAAAATTTTGCTGTTCTCTTGGAGAAGTACGCGGATTTTGTGGTCCGGGTGGGCGTCAATGTCCAGCCGGGTCAGACCCTGATCATCAACTGCCCGCTGGAGGCAGCGCCTCTGGCACGGCTGTGCGTCCGCAGCGCCTACGCTGCCGGCGCAAAGGACGTGCAGGTCAACTGGAGCGACCACGCCGTTTCCCGCGCCCGGATGGAGCTGGGCACGGAGGAAGCCCTGACCGACTTCCAGCCCTGGCAGCTGCGCCGCTACCTGGACTATGCCGAGAGCGAGGGCGGCATTTGTGTGCTGCACCTGCTGGCAGATGACCCGGAGGTCTACGCCGGGCTGGATGCAGGCAAGGTCAGCCGTGTGGGTGCGGCCAGCCGCCGCTACATGGCCCCCTGGCGGGAGTACACCATGAACGACCGGGTGCAGTGGTCCATTGCAGCCATGCCCTCTCCGGCTTGGGCCAAAAAGATCTTCCCCGACCTGCCGGAGGACGAGGCCATCGAGAAGCTGTGGAAGCTGATCTTTGATGTGTGCCGTGTAACCGGCGGCGAGCCGGTCACTGCCTGGCAGGCACATCTGGACCGCTTGGAGGAGATCAGTCGTAAGATGAACGAGTTTGATCTGGTCAGCGTTCACTTCACCAGCTCCAACGGCACCGACCTCACGGTGGGTCTGGCCGAAGGCGCCGTATGGGAGAGCGCTGGCAGCAAGAACGAGAAGGGGACCATCTTCCTGCCCAACATCCCCACCGAGGAAGTGTTCACCGCACCCCATAAAGATAAGGTGGACGGCATCGTTTACGGCACCAAGCCGTATGTGTTCAATGGCCAGCTGATCGAGGGCTTCCACGTCACCTTCAAGGATGGCAAGGTCATCGAGCACGGCGCAGAGAAGAACGCCGAGCTGCTGGGCCAGCTGCTGGACACCGACGAGGGCGCACGCCACATCGGCGAGGTGGCTCTGGTGCCTGCCTCCAGCCCCATCAACCGTTCCGGCGCGCTGTTCTATAACACGCTGTTTGACGAGAATGCTGCCTGCCACATTGCGTTTGGCGCCAGCTATCCCGGCACCACCGTGGGCGGCACCCAGCTGACCAAGGAAGAGCTGCTGGCCCGCGGCATGAACCAGTCTGCCCTCCATGAGGATGTGATGGTGGGCGCAGAGGATACCCAGATCACCGGTCTGTGCCGGGATGGACGCACCGTCCAGCTGTTCAAGGACGGCGTTTGGGCTCTGTAAAAAACACCTTTGGATCGGAAGCACAGGCGTACGCACAGTACGCCTGTGCTTTTTTGCGGCGGTGCGCTCTTTTGCCGGACAGAGCGGGAGGACGCTGCAAAAAGCCGGAGAAAAGCGGCTGACCACCATCTCTTTTGCGGAAAAGCTTGCATATTTCGCGCAGTTGTGGTATATTCTATTTGTACGTGATAGTTTCATTGGAAAGTGGGCCGCAAGGTCCGCTTTTCTTGTTTGTTTGGAGGTTTTTATCTATGGCGAAACCGTCTGGCGGCAATACCGCCCAGAGAGTGGAGGCGCTGGTCCGCCCGGTCGTGGAGGGCATGGGCCTGCGTCTGTGGGACGTGGTGTTTGAAAAGGAAGGGCCGGATTGGTTTCTCCGGGTGCTGATCGACCGGGATGGCATGATGGATACGGATACCTGCGCTGAGGTGTCCCACGCCCTGGACCCCATCCTGGATGAGGCCGACCCCATCAGCCAGAGCTACTATCTGGAAGTGGGCAGTCCGGGGCTGGGCCGCAAGCTTACCCGGCCGGAGCACTATGCACAGCTGGTGGGGCAGAAGATCAGCGTTAAACTGATCCGCCCCAATGCCGATGGAGTGCGGGAGTTTGCGGGCATCCTGCAAAGCCGGGAAGGGAACCTGGTCACCCTGGACACCCCGGCTGGGCCGGTCCAGTTCGAGGCTTCTGCCGCCAGCGCGGTGCGCCTGTGTGATGATGAAGACCTGTTTGATTGATCTCCCACATACAAGTATAGACAAGACCTATAAATCAGGAGGAAACCGAAATGGCAGCCAATACCGAATTTTTTGAGGCGCTTTCGTTGCTGGAGCACGAGCGCGGCATCACCGCTGAGTACCTGATCGATAAGATCCAGGCCGCGATCGTCATTGCAGTGAAGAAGAACTACGAGGTGGAGGACGACAATGTTCTGGTGGAGATCGATCCCACCAGCGGCAAGTTCAACGTCTCCCTGGTGCAGGATATCGTCCCGGACGATGAGTGGGTGGATGAGCACACCCAGGTGCCGGAGAGCGAGGCCCAGAACATCCGCAAGACCTACCAGGCTGGTATGCGTATGGTGACCCCCCTCAAGACCAGAGATTTTGGCCGCATTGCTGCCCAGACCGCAAAGCATGTGATCCGCCAGGGCATCCGTGAGGCCGAGCGCAGCCAGCAGCTCAGCGAGATCCAGTCCAAGGCACATGATATCGTCCAGGCCACCGTTACCCGTGTGGACCCGGAGCGCGGCATCGTGGCTGTGGACCTGGGCAAGGGCGGCGAGGCCATCCTGCCCCGGAACGAGCAGGTGCCCGGCGAGGTGTACACTGAGGGCCAGCTGCTGCAGGTCTACATTGTGGACGTGGTCAGCGGCGAGCGTGGCGCCCGTGTTATGATCAGCCGCACCCACCCGGGCCTGGTCAAGCGCCTGTTTGAGCTGGAAGTGCCGGAGATCTTTGACGGCACGGTGGAAGTCAAGGCCATCAGCCGCGAAGCCGGCGCCCGTACCAAGATGGCCGTTTGGTCCAAGGACCCCAACGTCAACCCTGTTTCTGCCTGCATCGGCCCCCACGGCGACCGTGTGGCTGCTGTGGTGGAAAAGCTGGGCGGCGAGAAGATCGATATCGTCAAGTGGAGCGAGGATGTGGCAGAGTTCATCTCCGCAGCCCTCAGCCCGGCCAAGGTGGTCAAGGTGGAGCTGCTGCCTGGCGAGACCCGCTCCTGCCGTGTCACTGTGCCGGATCAGCAGCTGAGCCTGGCCATTGGCAATAAGGGTCAGAACGCCCGCCTGTGCGCCCGCCTGACCGGTTACAACATCGACATCCGTCCCGAGAGCGGCTACTACGGTGAGGAAGAGCCCGCCGCACAGCCTGCCGCTGAGCAGTAAATCCGCCCAGAGGACCATCGCTGAAGGAGGGAAACCGGATGGCACAAAAGAAGATCCCGGCCCGGCAGTGCATTGGATGCATGACCAGCCGCCCCAAAAAGGAGCTGGTGCGGGTGGTGCGTGCCCCTACGGGGGAGATCAGCATCGACCTGGTGGGCAAAAAGCCCGGCCGCGGGGCATACCTCTGCCCAAGCCCGGACTGCCTGACAAAGGCAAAAAAGAAAAAGGCGCTGGAGCGCTGCTTTGAGCAGCCGGTGCCCGCCGAAGTATACGATGCGCTGGCAGCAGAGCTGGCCAGCGCAGGAGAGGGGGTCCAGCATGGCTAAACAGCAGCCGCAGAAACCCGCATTGTCCCCGGAGCGGGCATTGTACCAGGCGGTCAGCCTGTGCCGCAAGGCCGGTGCATTGACCATGGGCTTTGATGCCGTAGAGGAGGCCGTTGTCAAGGGCAAGGCCTGGATCGTGATGACGGCGTCCGATATCAGCCCCAAGACCGCACAGCGGCTGCGTTATGCCGTGGAAGAACTGGTGGACGTGTTCCAGATGCCGCTGACACAGCAGCAGCTGTCGGATATCACCCACCGGGCCGTGGCGGTGTACGCCGTGACCGACCGCAACCTCGCAAAGCTCTGCTTTGACCGCCTGGCGGCCTGCGGAGCAACGGAACAAGAGGAGGATATGAGCGAATGACCGTAAAATATAGAGTGAGTGATTTTGCAAAGGACCTGAAGATGCCCACCAAGAAGGTGCTGGATGAGCTGGCTGCCATGGGCGCCCAGGGCAAGAAGAGCAGCTCCAACCTGGAAGAGAACGAGCTGAATTACCTGATGGAGAAGTTCAGCCGGGACAATGCAGAGCTGAGCCTGGACGATTACCTGTCCAGCGGCAAGGCCCCCAAGGCCGAGCAGAAGCCTGCCGCCAAGAAGCAGGCTGCACCCCAGGCCAAGGCAGATAAGCCTGCTGAGGATAAAAATCAGCCCAAGCGCCAGGAGAAGAAGGCCGAGCCCCATAAGAAGCGGGAGGAAAAGACCGTTTCGCTCAGCGAGCTGGCACGCCAGACCGGCGCAAAGGCTTCTGCAGAGCCGGCTCAGTCTGTGTCGGTGCGCCGGGATCAGGTCACCGTGGACACCCGTACGGTGGACATGAACGTGGATCGTTTTGATGCCCGTTACGACGACCTGGCTTCCACCAAAAACACCGAGAACCGCCGCAAGCCGACCCCCCAGGGCAACAAGCAGAAGTTCACCCAGCGCGGTCAGCGTCAGCGTCAGCAGTTCCAGAAGGGCAAGCGGGAGACCGAGTTCGAGCGTCTGCAGCGCATCCAACTGGAGAAGGCCCGCAATGCGCAGCTGAAGGTCCTGATCCCGGACGAGATCACCGTGGGCGAGCTGGCTGCCCGCCTGAAGCAGCAGGCTGGCAAGGTCATCGCAAAGTTTATGCAGATGGGCGAGATACACGCCATCAACGATGTGATCGATTTTGACACCGCTGCTCTGCTGGCCGAGGAGTTCAACGCCAAGGTCGAGCACGAGGTCCATGTCACCATCGAGGAGCGTCTGTTTGCGCAGGAGGAGGATGCCCAGGAGGATCTGGTGGAGCGTCCCCCGGTAGTCTGCGTCATGGGTCACGTTGACCACGGCAAGACCAGTATCCTGGACGCCATCCGTAAGACCAATGTCACCGCTGGCGAGGCTGGCGGCATCACCCAGGCCATCGGTGCATACCAGGTCAAGATCAACGACAGCAAGATCACCTTCCTGGATACCCCGGGCCATGAGGCATTCACCTCCATGCGTGCCCGCGGCGCCAACATGACCGATATCGCCATTCTGGTGGTGGCATCGGACGACGGCATCATGCCCCAGACCATTGAGTCCATCAACCACGCCAAGGCAGCCGAGGTCAAGGTGATCGTGGCCATCAATAAGATGGATAAGCCCACCGCCAACCCCGAGCGCGTCAAGGAGGGCCTGACCAAGTACGGCCTGATCCCCGAGGACTGGGGCGGAGATGTGGCCTGCATCCCGGTGTCTGCACTGACCGGTATGGGCATCAACGACCTGCTGGAGCGTGTGGCTCTGGAGGCCGAGGTCATGGAGCTGAAGGCCAACCCCAACCGCCGTGCCAAGGGCGCTGTGGTGGAGGCTCGTCTGGACAAGGGCCAGGGCCCCATTGCCACCATCCTGGTGCAGAACGGCACCCTGCGCATCGGCGACGTGATCATTGCTGGCACCGCCGTGGGTCGTGTGCGTACCATGCGCAGCGACAAGGGCGTGCTGATCAACGAGGCCGGCCCCTCCACCCCTGTGGAGATCACCGGTCTGACCGCTGTGCCGGAAGCCGGCGACCTGTTTGAGGCTGTGGCGGATGAGCGCCTGGCCCGTGAGCTGGCCGAGCAGCGCATCGCTGCCGCAAAGGAGAAGCAGTTCTCCGCCTTCCAGAAGGTCACCCTGGATAACCTGTTCACCCAGATGGCACAGAACGATATGAAGGAACTGGCCATCGTGGTCAAGGCCGACGTGCAGGGTTCTGCCGAGGCTGTGAAGCAGAGCCTGGAGAAGATCTCCAACGAAGAGGTGCGGGTGCGGGTCATCCATGCCGGTGTCGGCGCCATCAGCAAGTCGGACGTGGACCTGGCCGATGCTTCTAACGCCATCATCATCGGTTTCAATGTCCGTCCGGACAATGTGGCCAAGGAAGAGGCTGCTGCTACCAAGGTGGAAATGCGGATGTACCGCGTTATTTACGATGCCATCAACGATGTGACCGACGCTATGAAGGGCATGCTGGCACCCAAGTACCGCGAGGTGGCTCTGGGCGAGCTGCAGGTCCGTCAGGTGTACAAGATCAGCAACGTGGGCACCGTTGCAGGCTGCCGCGTGACCGACGGCAAGATCACCCGTGACAGCAAGGTGCGTGTGGTGCGTGACGGCATCGTGCTGGCTGAGGACGAGATCGCCTCGCTGAAGCGCTTCAAGGATGACGCCAAAGAGGTGGCCGAGGGCTACGAGTGCGGCGTTACCCTGGCAAAGTTTGCCGACGTCAAGGAGGGCGACGTGTACGAGGCCTTCAAGATGGAGGAATACCGCGACTGATCGCCCCCTTAAAGACCGATAGGAGGATAAAATCTATATGTCGCAGAAGAATATGGGCCGTTTGGCCCAGGATATGAAGCGGGAGATCATCGCGATCATTTCCCGCCTCAAGGACCCCCGGCTGGAGGGCGGTCTGCTGACCGTTACCCGTCTGGACGTAACCCCGGACCTGGACCAGGCACGGGTCTACGTCAGCGTGATGGGCCGACCGGACGGCCCGGCGCCCGCCATTGAAGCACTGAACCGGGCAGCGGGTCATGTGCGTACCGAGGTGAGCAAAAAGATGCATATCCGCAAGGCACCCCGCTTTGTCTTTGTAGAGGACGACGGCGCTGCCTATGCAGCCCACATCAATGAGCTGCTGCGGGAGCTGAACGTAAGCGCAGACTCGGAAGAGGAGCCTGCACCGGAAAATTAAGCTGAGCCAATCTTCGTGACCCCTGGTTAGGTCCGCACGCCGGTGCGCCGGCCCGGCCTGCCAGGGGCCATATTTTAGGCTTCGACGCCTTTTCTCGGCAAAACAGCGGGGAAAAAGCGGCGCTGCCTTTGCGGAAAGGACGGATCATGGGATGACCGAACCATTGACTGTGCAACAAGCGGCCCAGCGTTTATTGGCTGCGGATGAAATTTTGATCCTCTGCCACAAAAACCCGGATGGAGATACCGTGGGCAGTGCCAGTGCGCTGTACCATAGCCTGCTTCAGCTGGGCAAACGGACGGCAATGCTCTGCTCGGACGAGCTGCCCGCCCGGTATCGCTATACGGCGGCCAAGATCTTCCAGGGGGAGTTCGAGCCGCAGCTGGTGGTGGCTGTGGATGTGGCCAGCGTGCAGCTGTTTGGAGAAAAGCGGGATATGCCCCGTTACAGCCGCCATGTGAACCTGTGCATCGACCACCATGCCGGCAATGGCGGCTATGCAGATTTTACCCTGCTGGACCCCCATGCGGCCGCCACAGCAGAGCTGCTGTACCAGGTGCTGCAGGAGATGGGGGTGACCATCACGCCCCAGATCGCCGATTGTCTGTATACCGGCATTGCTACCGACACGGGCTGTTTCCAGTTTGCATCCACCACAGCCAGGACCCACCATGTAGCCGCAGAGTTGATCGAGGCCGGTGCCCAGGTGGAGGAGCTGAACACCCGGCTCTTTGCCTCCAACGCCCGGGAGCGGATGGCAGCGGAGCGCATCGCCCGGGATCATCTGGAGTACCATCTGGATGGCCGCTGTGCGTTGATCTACCTGACGCGGGACGAGATCCAGGCCAGTGGGGTGGACCCTGCGGACCTGGAGGACCTGACCAGCCTGCCCATCAGCATCGAAGGGGTGCAGGTGGGCGTGACCCTGCGTCAGCAGCCCTCGGGCAGTTACCGCATCAGTGTGCGTACCGCCAAAGGGGTGGACGCCTGCGCCATTGCCCGTCGGCTGGGCGGCGGCGGCCATACCCGTGCAGCAGGCTGCGAGCTGCTGGGCACACTGGAAAATACCAAGCGGGCGATCCTGGCAGAGGTGGAGACCGAGCTGGGCGCACCCAAATCCCAGGAGGAACACTGAATGCAGGGCATTATGATCGTGGATAAGCCGGCGGGCTGGACCAGTTTTGATGTGATCGCAAAGCTGCGGGGGGTGCTGGGCACCCGCAAATTGGGGCACAGCGGCACGCTGGACCCGATGGCAACAGGCGTGCTGCCGGTGTTTTTTGGCGGGGCCAGCAAGGCAGTGGATCTGCAGCTGGATCACACCAAGACATATCAGGCTGTGCTGCGGCTGGGCAGCCGCACCGATACCGGGGACATCACCGGCACAGTGCTGGAAAGCCGCCCTGTCACCGCAGGGGAGCAGCAGCTGCTGGAGGTCCTGCCCCGGTTCATCGGCCCGCAGATGCAGGTGCCGCCCATGTACTCGGCGGTCAAGATCGACGGACAGCCGCTTTATAAGCTGGCTCGTCAAGGGGTGGAGGTGGAGCGTAAGCCCCGCCCCATCGAGATCTTTTCCATTGCGTACGGCGGCAGTCCCGCACAGGATGAATACCAACTGACGGTGCGCTGCTCCAAGGGCACCTACATCCGCACACTGCTGGAGCAGATCGCAGAGGCGATGGGCCAGCTGGGCACGATGAGCGCACTGCGCCGCACTTCGGCCGGGCTGTATACCGAGGCCGATGCCCATACCCTGGAGCAGATCCTGGCGGCCAAAGCAGAAGGCCCCCAGGCATTGCAGGCACTGGCCCTGCCGGTGGAAAGCGCTTTTGAGCCGCTGCCTTTGCTGGTGGTGGAGCCTTGGGTAGAACAGCATCTGTACAACGGCTGCCCTACCAGCCATTACCCGGCGGCGGACGGCCGCTACCGGGTGCGCAGCACAGACGGCGGATTTCTGGGCCTGGCCCAGATCAACGGCGGTGTGCTGAAAGTGGAAAAATTGTTTGTGGAAAGAAGCTGAAAAACGCATCTTTCCCCGCCAAAGGAAACGAGGACTATGCAGATCTATTCTCAGCTGACCCCCCTTGCCCTGAACGGAGCCGCCGGTTCAGCGGTGGCTATGGGGTATTTTGACGGCATCCACCGGGGACACCGGGCTGTCATCCAGGGGGCGGTGCAGTGGGCGCAGGCCCATGGTGCCTGCCCGGCGCTGTTTACCTTTAAGCTGCCATCCGGCAGCCGGATGAAGGGCAAGCGCCTGCTTTCTACCCAGGACAAGCACGCACTGGTGCAGAGCCTGGGGGTGCAGCACTATCTTTGCCCGGAATTTGCCGCGATCCAGTCGCTGCCGCCGGAAAAATTCGTACAGGGCATCGTAGAGGACTGCCAGGCCCGGGCGCTGTTCTGTGGTGAGAACTTTACCTTTGGGGCCAAAGCCGCCGGAGACCCGGAGCTGCTGCAGGCGCTGTGCCGGCCTTTGGGGGTAGAGGTGGTGGTGGTGCCTATGGCACAGTATGAGGATAAGCCCATCTCCTCCACCCGCATCCGCACTGCGCTGGAGGGCGGAGATATCCCGGCCGCCAATGCGATGCTGGGGATGCCCTATGCCATCCGCTTTCCGGTGGGGCACGGGGCAGGCTTGGGCCACACCCTGGGGGTGCCCACCATCAACCAGATCTACCCGGAGGGCTTCCAGCTGCCGCGGTACGGCATTTACATCACCCGCACGCTTGTGAACGGGGTGTGGTATCCTTCGGCTACGGGTCTGGGGACGCGGCCTACCGTGAACAGCGACGAAACAAAGGTGACCTGCGAGACCTTTATTCCCGGTTTCAGCGGGGACCTCTACGGTACAGAGCCGGTCGTGGAGTTCCATGCATATCTGTGCCCCAGCAAAAAGTTTGATACATTGGAAGAGCTTCGGGCCTGCATCAACGATGCGGCTGCCCGTGCCCAGGCATATTTTCAGAACTGAACTACACAGCCCCCGCTGCGTCCCAGGATGCGGCGGGGGCTGTGTGTTGTGCTGCAAAAGGGGAAGTTTATACAGGTCATTGAAAAATTTTCAGGGGCTGTTATAATGAAAACCAGAAAAGTATGCGCAGCAGACCGATCTTTTATGGGTGCTGCGCTTGCCCCATAGCAAAACGAGGTGTTATTATGCAGGATGTGCCCAAATTTACCCGCCGCAGCTTTTTAAAAGCCGGTGCCGCAGCTGCCACCCTGGCCGCTGCGGGGCTGCCCGCTGCCGCTGCTGCTCCGGAGCAGGAGAACGGCCTGTTTTTACGGGTCACCCCCCAGGTCCAGACCCAGTATGGCCCGGTCCTGGGCCAGCAGGAGCAGGGCTGCCTTGCATTTTACAGCATCCCTTATGGCGAAGCGCCGGGCGGCGAGGGCCGCTGGCAGGCTCCGCTGGACCCGGTGCCCTGGGCGGCAGTGCGGGACTGCACCTGCCCCGGGCCGGAAGCCAGTCAATACCGCTGCGGTCTGTCCGGTGTGGAGGACTGCCTGCGGCTGGACGTCTATACCGCAGCCCGCGCCCGGCGCTGGCCGGTACTGGTCTTTCTCCACAGCGGCGGCAACCAGACCGGCTCTGCCCAGGAGCTGCGTGGTCACCGCCTGGTGGAGCGGGCGGAATGTGTGGTGGTGTCGGTAGACTACCGCCTGGGACTGCTGGGGTTCAACTGTCTCCCCGCTCTTTGCGCCGGTGCGGATGCTACCGGGAATTTTGCGCTGCTGGATATTGCCAAGGCGCTGGATTGGGTGCGGGAGAACATTGCAGCTTTTGGCGGCGACCCGGATGACCTGACCCTGGCCGGGTTTGAGGCCGGCGGGCGGGACGTGCTGGCTATGCTGGCCAGTCCTCTGGGGCCGGGGCGGTTCCAGCGGGCGGTCTGCCTCTCCGGCGGCATGACCACCGCGCAGCCCCAGCCCAGCGCCCAAAAGATCGCAGCCGCTTTTGCGCCGCTGGCGGTGCAGGACGGGCTGTTTGCTTCCGAGGCGGAGGCTGCGGCCTGGCTGCTGACCCCGGAACCGGAGGTGCGCCGCTGGCTCTGCGGGCTGGATGTGGCCCGGCTGGCTCCGGTAATGTCCAATGCCAACGATCGCATGGGGGCCTTCCCGCATCTGTACGCCGACGGGGTGTCTTTGCCGGAGCAGGGCTTTGCCGCCCCGCTGGCGAACCCCGTGCCGTTGATGCTGGTCACTGGCTGTACGGAATTCAGCCTGACGGCGCTGTGGGCGGCAGCCCCGGCTGCGCTGCCTGCACAGCCTGCCGTTGCCCCCGCTGGGGAACAGGCCATCCAATTTGCTGTGCGGTACGGCTCTGAGCTGGAGCGGATCTTCCACACCCAGCACACAGCGCAGGTGCTGGCGGATACCGGCTGCACCGCTCCGGTCTATCTGTGTCAGGTGAACTACGGCGCACCGGACAGCCGCCGCCCCATCCCCTCGGTGGGGTCCTTCCTGGGGGTGGCGATCCCCATGCTGACCGACGATCACAGCTACAATCTGCTGCATGATTTCTCCGCACAGGGGTATCAGCAGATGGCGGATCGCTTCTGCGGGTATCTGTCCCGCTTTATGCGCGGGGGAGACCCTGCCCGGGGCGGCCGGCTGGACCAGCCGGCGTGGCCCGGCTGGACCCCGCAGCAGCCTTTGAGCCTGGTGCTGGATGCCTCGGACACCGAGAGCTTTGCCCAGGTACAGGATGTTTCCGGGGATACAGACCAGCTGCGCCGCCAGATGCAGCAGGACCCGCTGGACCGGGACAGCAAAAAATATATCCTGGAGCAGATCCTGGCCGGGCGCTTTTTCAGCCAGCCGCTGGAAGGGCTGGAGCTGTGACCAGCCGGAAAGCGCCTTTTTGCCGGGCCGTGGCTGAAAAAGGAAAAGCTCTGTGCCAAAAGTTTTATCTTGCTTTTTGTGCGCAGTTCTGATATACTGTTCCTGTTACCGTGGCACGGGGCCGGGAGTATGCCTTCTGAAAAGGAAATGCCGTTTCCCGCTGCTGTGCCATCGGCTTATCAAATATTTATAAAAAGAGGTATTGCAACATGAACAAGCAGGAAGTTATGGCCAAGGTCGCTCTGACCGAGAAGGATACTGGTTCTCCCGAGGTGCAGGTCGCACTGCTGACCGCTCACATCAACGAGCTGAACGAGCACCTGAAGGCTAACCCCAACGATCACCACAGCCGCCGCGGCCTGCTGAAGATGGTCGGCCGCCGCCGCAATCTGCTGGCCTATCTCCAGAAGAAGGATATCGAGCGTTACCGTGCTCTGATCGCGACTCTGGGTCTGCGTAAGTAAGAATAAACAGAGGGCAGGTACCGCACAAAGGTGCCTGCCCTTTGCTTTTTGTGTGCGATCCCCGTTTTTAAGGACTGAACCAGGGCTTTGCTGCTGCGTGTTGCAGCAGTAAATCGAGGGCCTGTGTTTGCAGCACGGACCTTGGATTTATTGCTATGACTCGCAGGACGATCCCCTGGAAGAAGTATAGAAAAATAAAGCAGGATAACAAAGGAGGCAAACAAAATGGCAATCGAATTTGGCTCCCGCAAGGAGACCTTTGAGAATTTCAAGGTCTACGAAACCATGCTGGCCGGCCGTCCCTTTAAGGTCGAGATGGGCAAGATGTGCGGCCTGTCCAACGCCAGCGCCATGATCCGCTACGGCGAGACCGTGGTGATGTGCAACGTGGTCATGAGCCCGAAACCCCGGGAAGGGGTGGATTTCTTCCCCCTGAACGTGGAATATGAGGAGAAGCTCTACGCCGCAGGCCGCATCCCCGGCAGCTTTATGCGCCGGGAGGGCCGCCCTGGTGAGCGTGCTGTGCTGACCAGCCGTGTGGTGGACCGCCCCATGCGTCCGCTGTTCCCCAAGGAGATGCGCAACGATGTCTGCATCACCATGACGGTCATGAGCCTGGACCCGGACTGCAGCCCGGAGATCGCCGGCATGATCGGTGCATCCCTGGTCACCGCTGTGTCGGAGATCCCCTGGAACGGCCCCATCGGCGGTGTGCAGGTGGGCCTGGTGGACGGCGAGATCGTGCTGAACCCCACCCAGGAGCAGCGCCGCCGCAGTGACCTGGCCCTGACTGTGGCTGCCACTATGGATAAGATCGTGATGATCGAGGCCGGCGCCAACGAGGTGGACGAGGACACCATGCTGAACGCCATCAAGGCCGCCCATGAGGAGATCAAAAAGATCATCGGCTTCATCAACACCATCGTAGCAGAGCGCGGCAAGCCGAAGATCGATTTCCAGGTGGTGGGTCTGGATATGGACCTGTTCCACGCCATCAAGGCAGAGTATCTGGACGACTTCAAGGCCGCCATGGATACCGACGACAAAAATGTCCGGGATGCAGCTCTGCTGCCCATCCTGGATAAGATCGCTGCACAGTACCCGGATCTGTCCGCTGCGGACCTGGATCTGGTAAGCTATAAGATGCAGAAGTTCGTGGTGCGCCGCTGGCTGCTGGACGAGGGCAAGCGTGTGGACGGCCGCGGCATCAACGAGATCCGTCCCCTGGCTGCAGAGGTGGGCATCCTGCCCCGCGTCCATGGCTCCGGTATGTTCACCCGCGGCCAGACCCAGGTGCTGACTACCTGCACCCTGGGCGGCACCAAGGACAACCAGCTGATGGACGACCTGACCGATGAGCAGACCAAGCGGTATATCCATCACTACAACTTCCCGCCCTACTCTGTGGGCGAGGCCCGCGCACCCCGCAGCCCCGGCCGCCGCGAGATCGGCCATGGCGCTCTGGCAGAGCGTGCTCTGGTGCCGGTGCTGCCCTCTCTGGAGGAGTTCCCCTACACCATCCGCTGCGTGTCTGAGGTGCTGTCCTCCAATGGCTCTACCTCTCAGGCTTCCATCTGCGGCTCCACGCTGGCACTGATGGATGCAGGCGTGCCCATCAAGGCGCCGGTAGCCGGCATCTCCTGCGGTCTGATCACCGAGGGCGACCGCTGGATGACCATGCTGGACATCCAGGGCGTGGAGGACTTCCACGGCGATATGGACTTTAAGGTGGGCGGCACCCGCAAGGGCATTACGGCGATCCAGATGGATATCAAGATCGACGGCCTGACCTACGAGATCATTGCCGATGCTTTTGAAAAGTGCCGCAAGGGCCGTCTGTATATCCTGGACGAGATCATCAAGCCCGTGATCGCCCAGCCCCGTGAAGATCTGAGCCGCTGGGCACCCAAGATGTTCAGCATGATGATCCCCACCGATAAGATCAAGGACGTGATCGGTAAGGGCGGCAAGGTCATCCAGGACATCTGCGCTACCTGCAACTGCAAGATCGATGTGCAGGAGGATGGTCATGTCTTTGTCTCCGCCATCGACCAGGAGGACGCAAAGCGCGCGATCTTTACCATCAAGACCATCGTGGAGGACCCGGAGATCGGTGCGATCTACAAGGGCAAGGTCACCCGTCTGATGAACTTTGGTGCCTTTGTGGAGATCGCCCCCGGCAAGGAGGGTCTGGTCCACATCTCCAAGCTGGACACGAAGCGTGTTGAGCGTGTGGAGGATGTGGTAGCTGTGGGTGACGCCATTGTGGTCAAGGTCACCGACATCGACCAGCAGGGCCGCATCAACCTCAGCCGCCGGGATGCGATCCTGGCGCTGGAGGCGAAAAAGAACGCCCAGCAGCAGTAACTGTATAGAATAGCAAGAAAACCCCCGCCTCTTGGCGGGGGTTTTTCGCATAAAAAGCGGGTGCACATCCTCAAAGCCCGTCAAAGCTGTCGCCGTCCTCAGGCACTTCCAGTACGGTCTGTGCCGGTTCGCCCTCCGGGATGGCAGCCCGGGGCACGCCCCGGTAGACCAGGGTCTGCTCCAGCACTTCGGCACAGACAGGGGCGGAGAGACTGCCGCCTGCCGCAGTCCAGCTATGGGGTTCGTCCAGGCAGACAAGGCACAAAAACTGGGGGTCCTCGATGGGGGCCACCGCCACAAAGCTGGCAATGCGGGCATTTGCGTCATCGCTGTCCAGCTTTTGGCTGGTGCCGCTTTTTCCGCCCACGCGATATCCGGCGATCTGAGCATAGCGCCCGCCGCCTTTTTCCACCACCGACTCCATCATCTGCCGCATGGTCTGGCTGGTCTCCGGGCGGATCACCTGCCGGGTACAGACGGGTTCGATGTGGGAAAGGACCGCTCCCTCCGGGTCCAGGATATCGGATACGACATAAGGCCGCATCAGCCTGCCGCCGTTGGCCACCGCCGCAATGGCAGCGGCCATTTCCAGGTAGGAGACCTTGCTGCTCTGACCAAAGGCGCAGGAGGCCAGCTCCACCGGCCCCATGCGCTGTGCGGTATAAAACAGGCTTTTTTTAGGCTCTGCCGGCAGGTCGATTCCGGTGGAGACTTCCAGACCAAAATCCCCGAAATAGCGGCAGAAAGCCTCTTTGCCCAACCTTGCGCCGATCTGGATAAAGCTCTGGTTGCAGGAGTTTTCCAGCGCTTGGGTCACGGTCTGGCTGCCATGGCGTTTGTGGTTGGCGCAGTGGAACCGGGTGCCCGCTACGGAAATGGACTCGCCGCAATAAAAGGTGGAGTTTTTCTGGATGACGCCTGCGTCCAGTGCGGCAGCACAGGTGATCAGCTTGAAAACGCTTCCCGGCTCGTACAGGTCGCTTACCGCTTTGTTGCGCCATTGGGTCTGCTGTGCCAGCTGCAATGCAGCCGAACGCTGCTCTCCGCTCAGGGCGTCCACAGCCTGCCGGGCGGCATCGTCGTACACCAAACGGGGCTGGTTGGGGTCGTAGGCCGGTGTGGTGGCCATGGCCAGAACAGCTCCGGTGTTTACGTCCAGTACGATGCCCACCCCACGGGCGGCAACGTGATGTTCCTTGACGGCGTAGCCCAGGGCATTTTCCAGATAATGCTGGATGTTGGAATCGATGGTCAGCCGCAGACCGCTGCCCTCGATGGGTCTGAGCTCTGTTTCGTAGCTCTGTTCCAGAGTGTAGCCCCAAGCATTGACTGCAGTCAGGACTACGCCGTTTGAGCCGGACAGGGTGTCGTTGTAAGCAAGTTCCAGCCCGGCCACGCCATCGTTGTCCACATTGGTAAAACCCAGGACCGAAGCCAAAAACTCCCCCTGCGGGTACCAGCGCTTGGAGTCCTGGTTGATCCGCACCCCGGTGATCTGGTTCTGCTCACAGAAATCCCGGACGGCATCGGCGGTCTTGCGGTCTACCCGGTAGCGCAGCAGGCAGTCGTTGGATTTGCGGTCCTGGAATTTTTTGAGCAGGCTGGCGGGGTCGGCTTCCAGGATCTGGGCAAGACCGTCGGCGGCCAGCTCCAGTTTTTCTTCCGGCATTTCCCGGGGGGCAGCCCGCAGAGTCCAGCAGCTGCTGTTGGCGGCCAGCAGTGCGCCGTCTGCGCTGAAGATCCGTCCGCGGTCTGCGGGGACTACGGTATGCCGCAGCTGCTGATTCTGGGCGCGGGCGGTATAAAAATCCCCGCTGAGCAGCTGCAGCTGGCACAGCCGCACAGCCAGCCCCACACAAACAGTACATAAGAGCGCTGCCGCTGCCCAGGCCCGGCGGCGCAGCGTCTGGTCGGGCAGGGTACGCATCGGTTCACTCATCCGGCAAACCTCCTTTTGGGTTGGTATATGCGGCAAAAGCGGCCGGTATGCGTTGGCCGCTATGACTAACCCCTTTGCTTCCTGCGTACAATACAAGACGAGAGGATGACTCTTTTTGCAAAACTGGATCGGGGCAGAGCCGGAACAAGGATGGAGCTCTGCTGCCTTTGGGGGGAAGAAGGTGCTTTGTTGCAGAAGATACCGGGGGAGGCTGGCTCCATGACACATGGGCGGCCTGCAAAGCAGGGGAGGGTTCTGCGGAGGCTGCCGGCAGTGGATCTGCCGTTTTTGGTGCTGGTGCTCACGCTGGTGGCCTTTGGGCTGGTGATGCTGTACAGCGCCAGCAGTGCGGTGGCAATGTACCGGCGGGGCGATGCCTATGCCTATATCCGGCCGCAGCTGCTGTACGCAGCCTTGGGGCTGGGGGCTATGTGGGCCGCCAGCCGGGTGGATTATCATCTCTACCATAAATTGGCCTGGCCGCTGCTGGGGATATCGCTGCTCCTGTTGGTGGCGGTGCTGTTCATGCCGGAATATAACGGCTGCAAGCGGTGGCTGGTGCTGCCGGGGCTGGGGACGTTGCAGCCCAGCGAGATCGCAAAATGCGCGGTGGTGCTTGTGTTTGCCCATATCATATCCCTGAACCAGAACCGGATGCAGGGGTTTGCCGTAGGGGTACTGCCCTTTGTTTTGGTGCTGGGCACGGTGGCGGCGCTGATGCTGCTGGAGCCTCACCTTTCCGGTACGGTGCTGATACTGGGGATCGGGGCTGTGCTGATGTTTGTAGGGGGGACGGGGCTGAAGTGGTTTTTGCTTGCGGGGGCAGGCGGCGCAGGGGCAATCGGTGCGGCGGTGGTGGCAATGCCGGATCTGGTGCCCTATGCTGCCAGCCGTCTCAGTTCCTGGATAGACCCGTTTGCAGATCCCCTGGGAGACGGCCACCAGACGATCCAGAGCTTGTATGCGATCGGTTCCGGCGGTGCAGCCGGGCTGGGGCTGGGCAACAGCCGGCAAAAGCATCTGTTCGTGCCGGAACCGCAGAACGATTTCATTTTTTCCATCGTCTGTGAGGAGCTGGGGTTTGTGGGGGCCTGCGGGGTGATCCTGTTGTTTGTACTGCTGCTGTGCCGGGGCATCACCTTGGCAGCCCATGCGCCGGATCGCTTTGGCGCATTGCTGGTGGTGGGCTTTGTGGTACAGGTGGCGCTGCAGGCGGTGCTGAATATTGCGGTGGTCACCAACACCATCCCGAACACCGGCATCAGCCTGCCGTTTTTCTCCTCCGGGGGCACCAGTCTGATGATGCTGCTGGGGGAGATGGGCATTGTGCTGTCCGTCTCACGGGGGGAGTAGCGTGGGGCGGACAGAGGCGGTCCTGGCTGCGGCAGGAGGGGGACAGCCGTCCATTTTTTCGACAAATAAGCAGACAAACTTCTGCACCTTTTCGGGCAGGGTCATTTCTGCCAGGCTGGCTCACATTCATCCCCTGTTTTGCATACCGTGGGGTATGTTTTGCAAATGATGCAGCCGCTTTGCATCACCGGGGGGCAGAGCATCGTCCCCGGGGCGAAGCGGCTGCTGGAGGAACGGGGGTTTTTCTATGGGTGGGAGTTTGATCGTCACAGGGGGACGGCCTTTATGCGGCAGGGCCAGGGTGCCTGCTGCCAAAAACAGTGTGCTGCCCCTGCTGGCGGCAGCGCTGCTGTGTGAAGGGCCGGTCTGCCTGCGGGGTGTTCCGCGCCTGTCCGATGTGGAAGCCTGCCTGACCCTTTTGCAGGGGGTGGGCTGCGCTGCGGTCTGGCAGGGGGAAGATCTGGTGATCCGGGGCGGGCCATGCCGCTGTGCATTGCCCAAAGGCCCGGCGGCGAAGATGCGTGCATCCATCCTGTTCTGTGCGCCGCTGCTGGCCCGGATGGGACGGGCTGAGACCGTGCTGCCTGGCGGATGCCGGATCGGGGCGCGGCCCATCGACCTGCACTTGGAGGGACTGGCACAGATGGGGGCGATACGGCAGACCTCCCCGCCGGAGCAGCTGGTGCTGGCGGCCCCGGCGGGGCTGCATGGCGCCAGTATCAGGCTGCGTTTTCCCAGCGTGGGCGCGACTGAGACCTTGCTGCTGGCCGCAGTTTGTGCCCGGGGCGATACGGTGCTGCAAAACCCTGCGCAGGAACCAGAAATTGTGGATCTGGCGGCATTTTTGAACCGGTGCGGCGCCTGCATCCAGGGAGCGGGCGGGCCGGTGATCCGGGTGAAGGGCCGCCGGATGCTGGGGGCGTGCAGCTTTGCCCCCATGCCGGATCGGATCTATGCCTCCACGCTGGCCTGTGCAGCCGCTGCCGCCGGGGGACAGGTCGAGGTGCAGGGCTGTCCGGCCGGTTTTTACGCCCCGGTGCTGGAGGTTTTGGAGCAGATGGGCTGCCGGGTGGAACGCACGGCCCAGGGTGCTGCGGTATCCCGCTTTGGCAAGCTGCGCGGGGTGGGCAGGGTGTGTACAGGGGTGTACCCTGGCCTTGCCACCGATGCTGCGCCGCTGCTGGCCGCACCGCTGCTGACGGCTACAGGGCCAAGCTGCATCCAGGACCGGATCTTTGAGGACCGGTTTGCCTGCGCAGAGGGGTTTGCCCGCATGGGGGCACAGGTGTCCCGTCAGGGCAGGGAGCTGCAGATCCGCCCCGGCGGCAGGCTGCAGGGGGCCCAGCTGGACGCACCGGACCTGCGTGGAGGCGCAGCTCTGGTGCTGGCAGCACTGGCAGCCCAGGGGCCCAGCTGTATCCGGGGCATGGAATATCTGGACCGTGGATATGCGGACTTGTCCGACGCATTGACAGGTCTGGGAGCACAAGTACACAGAAGATCCGGCGCTGATTTGCTCCAGTGAAAAAAAGAAGCTCGAAAAAGTAAATTAGGCTTGCAATCAGGGCCAAAAGATGATACGATACAGTTATATAGTTGTACTATGATCTTATTCTGTGCGCTTTGTGCACTTTTATGATAAAACCCGATGGAGGACAAAAGTTATGGCACTCATGCTCGACGAAGAAATGGACGAAAACGTTACTACGATCAAGGTGATCGGTGTCGGCGGCGGCGGCGGCAACGCCGTGAACCGCATGGTCAGCAACGGCCTGCAGGGCGTTGAATTTATCGCAATGAATACCGACCAGCAGGCCCTGGTCAAGAACCATGCCTCCGTCAAGGTGCAGCTGGGCTCCAAGCTGACCAAGGGCCGCGGTGCAGGTGCGGACCCGGAGATCGGCCAGCGTGCTGCGGAAGAGAGCAAGGACGAGATCGCAAATGCGCTCAAGGGCTCTCAGATGGTATTCATCACCGCCGGTATGGGCGGCGGCACCGGCACCGGCGCAGCTCCGGTGGTGGCAGAGGTGGCCCACGATCTGGGCATCCTGACCGTGGGCATCGTCACCAAGCCCTTTGCTTTTGAGGGCAAGCGCAAGATGGGCCTGGCAGAGCAGGGCATTGCAAACCTGCTGATGCATGTGGACAGCCTGATCGTGATCCCCAATGAGCGGCTGAAGATGATCAGCCAGGAGAAGATCACCCTGATGAACGCTTTCCAGGCAGCGGACGATGTGCTGCGTCAGGGCGTGGAGTCCATCTCCGCACTGATCAATGTGCCTGCCTTCATCAACCTGGACTTTGCCGACGTGCGCTCCATCATGAAGGACGCAGGCTACGCTCATATGGGCGTGGGCAGCGCCAAGGGGGCAGGCAAGGCAGAGAATGCCGCCAAGGCGGCGATCTCCAGCCCCCTGCTGGAGACCAGCATCGCCGGTGCACATGGCGTGATCATCAACATCACTTCCAGCCCCGATATCGGCCTGGAGGATGTGGAGACCGCAGCCGGCCTCATTACCCAGAGCGCACATCCGGATGCCAACATCATCTGGGGTACTGCGTTTGACGAAAACCTCTCGGATGAGATGCGGGTTACGGTGGTGGCCACTGGCTTTGACAACAAGACCGCAGAAGGGCTGCGCAACAGCCTGAACACCTCTGCAGCGGCTCCGGCATCCACTCCGTCGGCTGTGTTCAGCTCCGACGGCACCGCACCTGGCTCGGCAAAGCCTGCCGCAGCAAAGGCAGTGGAAGAGGATAACAGCGATAACCGTTACTACGATGATCTGCTGGCTATCCTGAATAAGCGCAAGTAAGACCCTTACCGGCCAGGATAGGCCGTACAGTATACTTTTTCCTCTGGCAGCGCGGCGGGAGGAGGCGGCGCAATGACGCGAAGGGACGTAAGGCTCCGGACCAGTTGGTTCGGCTACCGGAAACTCGATGTGATAAACTGCATCGAGCACCTGTGTGCCCTCAGCGACGCCGAAGAGCGCCTTGCCAGGGAAACCCAGCAAGGATTGGAGGCAGACATGGCGCAGACGCAGCAAGAAAACCGTGCCCTGAGGCAGGAGCTTGCGCGGAAGGCAGCGGCCCAGACTGTGACCGCTGCGCAGGCAGATAGTATGCGGCAGCAGATGGAAAAGCTGGCTCGCCGCTTGGCGGCGGCAAAGGCACAGATCCGCCGGTACCAGACCCGCCTGTTTGCCTATGAGCGCTCCATGATCGCACTGCGAAAGGAAAATGCCGAGCTGGAGGCAAAGTATAACCAGGCACAGCAGCTTTGTCAGCAGCAGGTGCAGCAGAGCACGCCTCCGCCCCAGGAGACCGCAGCGCAGGCTCCTGCAAAGCCAAAGCCCAAACCGGTGCAGAAAACGCCCCCAAAGCCGGTGGTAAAGGCGGTGCCTAAGGCAGAGCCGTGGGTGCCCCGCACCGAGCTGGAGCGCTTGTCCGTAGAGCTGATGGATCAGATGACCCGTCTGATGACCGGCTGAACCAACCTGTACACAAAAAGACCCGTCCCGCTGGCTGTGCCAGCAGGACGGGTCTTTTCTTGTTGTCAGCGCACGGCGCTGGTGCGATGCTCCATCAGATAGGTGGCTGTCAGATCTGCAATGTGCAGCTTGATGGCCAGGGGATATTTGTCATATGCTTCCGAAATGGCAAAAGAACCGCCCCGGGCTGCATCATCAAAACCGCCCATGTGCCAGCGAATGGCTACTGCTTCTTCTACGTGCAGTTTCATGAACCGCTCGATCAGAAAGACGCTTTTTTCTCCGTGTCCATAGGGGAACAGATCCTCTACACTGTAATAGGGGGCTTTTTCCCATTGTCCGGTGGACTCGTTCTTCACATTGCGGGTGCCCAGCTTGTAGTAATTGGCTTTGCACAGATCGTGCAGCAGAGCACAGATCACAAAGCTTTCCTCGCTGTCCTCCGGGGTAAAAAAACGGTCGCGGAGAGCATGGTAGACATTCAGGCTGTGCATGCACAGCCCGCCCTCGCAGGCACCATGGAACCGGGTGGATGCCGGAGCGGAGAAGAAATCCGTCTTTTTATCCATCCATTCCAGCAGTTTTTCGCTGCCGGGGCGGGTGACGTGCTGGGCAAACAGCTGCATGAATTCTTCCCGGTCGGTCATATTACAGCTCCAGATCCTCCAGGATGCCCTTGAGGATGGCCAGCTCGTCATGGCTCAGGGAGATGCCCTTGCCCATACGGCTGCCGTCCGGGGACCAGTCCCGGATGTCATATTTGGGCTCGCCGTCGTTCCAGCTGACCAGGTTCAGCTGCCGCTCCCACCCACGGGGACGCTGAGAAAGCACTGCGATGCGCTGCACGACCTCATATTTGATCTCTGCCATAGTTGCATACCTGCCTTTTTTGTTTATTTGCTACCTACCATAATAAGGGAAGCTGCGCAAGATTGCAACCGGTTGAGCGGAAATTTTTCAAATTTCTTTTGGCCAGGGCAAGGGGACGGCGGTTTTTGGACAAAACCGGAACAAAAAGCGGGTGGACTTTACCCGTAAGGGGCCTGCTCCCGCCAGTGTTCCAGGCGGCGCACAGCCTCCGGTGCATCCGGCGCAGGGCAGCGGGTGTCCGGCTGGAGCTGTGCAAAAATTTCCGGCGCATAGAAATCCATGACACCGGGGCTGTGTCCGGCCAAAAATTCCTCTGCGTTCTTCTGCCGACAAGGGGCGGGGGTGCCGTCGGTGATGGGAACACCGGCTTTTGGGGCACTGGAAGGGCTGGGGTGCGGGGTCTGCCCCGGCTGCGGGTCTGGGGGCGTGCCCAACGCTGGGCTGTGCAGACTGCTGGCAGCCCCCGGAACGGTGCAGGGGGCAGTGGGGGAGAAGTTCTTCATATTGCATCACCTCCCCCCTAGTGTGCCCTGTTGGCCCCGCCCTATGCGAAAAGGCCGGCGGACACCAGATGTCTGCCGGCCTTTTCGCCCGTTTTATGGAAGATGCAAAACGCCTGCGCTTACATCACCAGCTCGACTGTGCTGCCTCCGGTGCGTTTTTTGTGCACGACGATCTGGCGGTCGATGCGCTCCTTGAGAGCACCTACATGGGATATGATGCCCACCAGACGGTTGCCTTCGGTCAGTCCGGTCAGCACCCGCAGCGCCTGCTCCAGGGACTCGTCGTCCAAAGAGCCGAACCCCTCGTCCAGAAACAGGGTGTCCAGCTGGACACCGCCGGAGGTGGATTGCACCTCGTCCGAAAGGCCCAGTGCCAGGGCCAGAGATGCCTTGAAGCTCTCGCCGCCGGAAAGGGTCTTGACGCTGCGCCGGGTGCCGTTGTAATGGTCGATGACGCCCAGATCCAGTCCGGACTGGCTGCGCTGATCCTGCCCGGCGGTGCGCTCCAGCTCGTACTGGCCGCCGGTCATCTGCATGAGCCGGGTGTTGGCATGGACCAGGATGCGGTCCAGATAAGTCATCTGGATATAGGCTTCCAGCCGGATCTTCTGCCGGCTGCTGAGGGTGCCTCCGGCGGTGGCAGCCAAAGCACCGACCCACTGCCACCGTTCCACCAGCTCTGCCCGCTGGGCGGCGGCGGTGCGGTAGCGCTGGGCAGCGATGCGGCAGGGCTGCAGATGCCCCTCCAGGGTCTGCTCCTGCGTGCGCAGGGCCTCGCGCTGCTGCTCCAAAGACTGGACACGCTGCACCAGCTGTTCCATAGCTTCCGCCGTAGGGGCAGGGGTCTTGGTCTGCTGCTGTTCCAGTGCCGAAAGTGCGGCCTGGGCAGCGGTGAAGTCCCGCTGCACGCTTTCCAGCGCTTGGGCGGCTTCGGCTCCGGCTTTGCGCAGCGCTTTCTGCTGCTGCTGCAGGCGCGCACATTCCTGCTGGGCCTTGTCCGGCTCGGTCCAGGGCAGAGCCTGGGTATGCCGCTGGATCTCCTGGGCTTTGGCCTCGGCATCGGCTTTGGCGGCGGCGGCCGCCTTCTCTGCTTCGGCGGCCAGCTGGACCAGATGATCCCGCTGGCGGAGGATCTGAGGGCGGCTGTCCTCCAGCTTCTGTTTTTCTGCAAGAGCAGCCTGGTTTTGGCGGCTGGCTTGGTCTTGCAGGGCCTGGCTGTGGAGCAGATCTTGTTTTTCTTCCTCCAAAGCGGCCTGAAGGATGCTGAACGTCATTTCGCTTTGGGGGGCAAACCGCTGGGGCATCAGCTTTTCCGCCTCCTGCCGCAGGGCGGTGCGGGCGCTTTGCAGGTCGCCCTTGGCTTCGCCTGCACGTCGGCTGGCATCGGCAGAAGCGCTGCGGGCCGTCTCTGCAGCCTGCTTTGCCTGCTCTACCTGGGCTTCGGTGGGGGCAGATGCGTTCAAAACAGCCGGTGCGGGATGATGCAGGCTGCCGCACACCGGGCAGGGCATTTCCGGCAGCAGGGTGCTGGCCAGCAGTCCCGCCTGGGCATCCAGAAAAGCTCGTTCCAGCTGCTCGTACCGCTGGACAGCCTGCTCGCTCTGTTGGGCAGCCGCCAGGTAATGCTCCTGGGCGGTTTTGGCGGTGCGGGCTTTGTTCTGGCAGGCAGCAAGGGAGTCCTGCAGCTGAAAAAGCGCCTGTTGGCGGCGGTCCAATTCGGTTTGACGGGCCTGCAGCTGTGCCTGGAGAGCGGGCGCTTCAGCAAGCGCAGACAGACGAACATCGGTCTGCGCCAGCAGCTGCTCCTGTGTCTGCTGCTGGGCACGGGCTTTTTGTGCGGCCTGGGTCTGTTGGCTGGACAGAGCCAGAGCGGCTGCCTGCTGGGTGTGCAGGGTCTGTACCAGCAGCAAAGTGTCCAGTGCAGTCTGTGCCGTCTGGATCTGCTGGGCCAGCTGCTCCAAAAGGGCCTGGTCACCAGCGTGGCGGGCTGCCTCAGCCTGGGCGCTTTGCCACAAAGGGGCAAGACGGTCGCAGTCCGCTTGTTTTTGCGCCAGCTGTTCTTGCAGGTCACGGGCCTGCCGGGCGGCACCCAGGGTCTGTTGTGCCTCGCTCAGCTGAGCTTCCAGCTGGGTGCGGCGGTCGCAGAGCTGTGCCAGCTGCACAGTCAGACGCTGGGCGAGACCGTCCAGCAGAGCCTGAGCTGTGTCCGGAGCAGTCAGGTCGGAAAGCTGCGTGATGGCTTCGTATTCCGGGTCGGTCTCCGGGCAGGTGACAGGGGCCAGGATGCGCCCGATCTCCTGGTTTTTCAGGCGCAGTTCCTCGTCCATCCGGCGGCTCTCCTGCTGCAGACGGTCCTGCAATTTTTGATAGGGCTGTGTGCGGAACAGCTTGCGGAAGATCTCGGTGCGCTGGGCGGTATCGGTGTTCAGCAGCCGGGCAAACTGGCCTTGGGCGATCATGGCGATCTGGCTGAACTGCTGGTAATCCAGCCCCAGCAGGGCGGTGATGGCGGCATTTACTTCGCTGGCACGGGTCACCGGGGGGCGGCTGTCCGGGTAACGAAGCTCTGCGTCCGCTTTTTCCGTCGTGTACCCCTGGCCGCGGCTTTTGGGCCGCTGGTACTCCGGGTTGCGGCGCACGGTGTACACCTGGCCCCGCACCTCAAATTCCAGCTCTACAAAGGTCGGGGTGCCCAGGGCGGCATACTTGCTGCGCAGCATGGCGCCGTCCCGCACACCGCCGCTGGAGCGGTCATACAGGGCATAGGTGATGGCATCGAACAGGGTGGTCTTGCCTGCACCGGTGTCGCCGGTAACAAGGTACAGCCCGCCCCGGCCCAGTTGGTCCAGCTCCAGGGTGGTCTTATCTGCATAGGGGCCAAAAGCGGACAGGGTCAGACGCAGCGGTCTCATAGCTCCTCCTCCCAGATCTCTTGGATCATCTGCTGGCAGAATTCGGCCTGCTGGCTGCTCATGGGCTGGCCGTTCTGGGTCTCGTAAAAAGCGGCAAATGCTTCCAGCGGGGTGGCGGCCGCCGCTTGTGCCGGTGCGGCCGCTGCCTGCGCCTGGGTGCGGCGGTTATCGTAGTCCAGCCGCAGAAGGTTAGGGTAGATGGTGCGCAGGCGGGCCATCCCGTCGGGGATGTCCTGTTCATCGGTAAGGGTGATGCGCAGATAGTCCTCCACCGGTGTTCCCTCGTACTGGCGGCGGTCGGTCAGGGTCATGTAATCGCCCCGCAGCTGGCGCACATCGTGCAGCGGGTGCAGGGGAGCCTGGGTCAGGGTCAGTTCCCCTTTGGCGCCCAGCTCCACAAATGTCAGGCTTTTTTGCTGGTTTGCCTCGGAAAAAGAGTATTTCAGCGGCGAGCCGCAGTACCGCACCCCCTGCCGCCCCACAGGCTGCGGGCTGTGCAGATGCCCCAGGGCTACATAATCAAAGCCATCGAACAACGCAGGGTCTACGGCATCCACCCCGCCCACCGATGGCTCCTCGCTGTCACAGGCGGCGGCTCCGGCTACGAACTGGTGCGCCACCAGCACCCGGCGGCATCCGTCCCCGGCGGGGATGCGCCGCAAAACAGAGGCCAACGCATCGGTATAGCTGGTGATCTCATCTTCCGGCCAAACATGGCGCACAGTGGCAGGCTTTAAAAAGGGCAGCAGGTATACTTCCACAGGCCCATAGGCATCCGCCAGCGTAATGGGTGTCAGCGGGCCGGAAAAGACCGGGCTGAGGTAGATCCGGCTATTGGCCAGCAGCTGCGCCCCAAACCCGACCCGCTGGGCAGAGTCGTGGTTTCCGCTGACCGCAAAGACCGGCAGTCCGCGGCTTGCCAGCTGGGTCAAAAACCAATCCAACAGGGTCACGGCCTCGGCTGGGGGCACGGGTTTGTCGTATAGATCCCCGGCCAGCAGCACGCCGTCCACAGGGGATGCATCCAGAAGATCCAGGATCTGCTGCAAGATATAGTGCTGGTCCGCCAGCAGCGGGGCCTCGCACAGGCGCTTGCCCAGGTGCAGGTCGGACAGATGTGCAAAGATCATGGCAGAACACCACCTTTTTATCGTAGTGATCTTATTATAGGGCTTTGGGCTGGGTTTGTCGAGGGTGCCCGGCAAACAGAAAAGCCGCCGCGCAGCGCGCGGCGGCTTGGCCGGAGAAAAAGGGGGAAAACTAGGTTTCCGGGTAAAGGGCATCCCAGGTGGCTTTGCCGACGATGCCGTCAGCGGAGAGCTTTGCCCGCGACTGGAAGCGGCGCACCGCTTCGGCGGTCTTTGCTCCAAACCGTCCGTCGGCGTTCAGGCGCTCGCCCTGGGCGTTCAGGCTTTGCTGCACCATCCGCACACAGGAACCGGCAGAGCCTTGGCGCAGGAGAATTCCGGGATACGGGGTGCGTGTGCCGTATTTCAGGGAATATTTGGTGTGCAGAGCTTCCCAGGTGGCTTTGCCCACCTTGCCGTCGGCGTTCAGGCGATGACGCAGCTGGAACTCCATGACGGCTTTTTCCATGTGGGGGCCGAAATGGCCATCTACCTTCAGCGGCTCAAACCAGCTGCAGGTATCCCGGATGCTGTTAAGCCAGGTCTGTACCAGCGCTACGTCCGGTCCATTGGTGCCTTTGTGCAGCAGTCCATAGTAAGCGGGGATCGGATTCATAATAAAAACACCTTCCTTCCCGCTATTCTATGCGCCCCGGCGGGGGGAGGTGCAAGGCCATGGGTTTTCCCATCATCCCGGCAGCACAGCGGGTGTCAGGGGGATATCCTCCCGGCTTTGGGTGTGGGAGTGCCACCACTCTACCAGCTTGAAGCGGACGATATATTCGCCGCAGACCAGGTCGTTTTCTTCCGGGGTGGCATAGGTGGTGCAGGCGGCGCGGCACAAACCGGGGTAGAGCACGCACCACCAGTTTTTGCCGGAATGTCCGGTCCCCAGCTGCACCCGAACAGCGTCGTAGCGGCCCGCAGGCAGGGAACCGGCGGCGTAGCGGGTGGTGTCAAAGTACATATTCACCAGCTGCACCTGCACCGGGCCGGGGGCCCCGGCTTGAGCCAGCACAGACTGGGCTTGGAGCTGGATGCGTCCCAGGTTTTGAGCAGCCCACCGGCGGGCTGCGTCCTGGCTTTGCTCCGGACAAGCCTGAAAGCTCTCCAAAACAGCGTCCCGGACCTTCAGTTTCAGGGTCTGGGCCAGCAGAGTATCTGCATCCGCCCGCACATGGAGCCGCAGCGTATCGGCACACAGGGCGGCACCCGTATGCAGCTGGGTGCAGCTCCAGCTGCATAGCAGGGATAAACAAAGCCCTATGGCAAGGCTTGCGGCCCAAAGCCCGGCCTGCTGCCGGGTAAGTAAAGTGTGCATCTGCATAAAAACAGGCCCCCTTTGGAAATGTTATCCAAAGGATGGCCTGTTTTTGAGAGGATTATACAGCGGGGATCAGTTCTTCAGGGACTGCATGGGGGCAGGCAGACGGCCGCCGCGGTTGATAAATACCGAGGGGTCCCGCTGGTTGATGGGCATGATGGGGCCGTAACCCAGCAGGCCGCCAAAGTCCAGCACCTCGCCAGCCTTGCGTCCCACGGCGGGGATCACACGCACGGCAGTGGTCTTGCTGTTCACCATGCCGATGGCAGCTTCGTCTGCGATCAAAGCGCTGATGACGGCTGCACTGGTGTCGCCGGGGATGATGACCATGTCGATGCCCACAGAGCAGACAGCGGTCATGGCTTCCAGCTTTTCAATGGTCAGACAGCCGGACTCGGCAGCATGGATCATGCCGTCGTCCTCGCTTACGGGGATGAAAGCGCCGGACAGGCCGCCCACATGGTTGGAGGCCATGACGCCGCCCTTCTTCACGGCGTCATTCAGCAGAGCCAGGCAGGCGGTGGTGCCGCAGCAGCCGCAGGTCTCCAGGCCCATCTCCTCCAGGATGTTGGCTACGCTGTCGCCCACTGCCGGGGTGGGGGCCAGGGACAGGTCGATGATGCCTGCGGGTACGCCCAGCTGAGCGGAGACAAGGTTGGCCACCAGCTGACCGACCCGGGTGATCTTGAAGGCGGTGCGTTTGACAAGCTCTGCTACCTGGTCGATGGAGGCATCTTTGGGCAGCCGGGCCAGGGCAGCGCGCACTGCGCCCGGGCCGGAGACACCCACATGGATCTCACAATCCGGCTCGCCGGGGCCGTGGAAAGCGCCCGCCATAAAGGGGTTATCCTCCGGTGCATTGCAGAAGACCACCAGCTTTGCTGCGCCGATGCACTGGCGGTCGGCGGTCAGCTCGGCGGATTTCTTTACGGCCTGGCCCATCAGCTTGATGGCGTCCATGTTCAGGCCCGCCTTGGTGGCGCCGATGTTGACCGAGCTGCACACGATGTCGGTCTGGGCCAGGGCACGGGGGATGGACTCGATCAGGCGGCGGTCTCCGCCGGAGAAGCCCTTGTGGACCAGGGCGGTGTAGCCGCCCACAAAGTTGACCCCTACCTTTTTGCCGGCAGCGTCCAGGGTCTTGGCAAAGTCCACCGGGTCTGCATCCGGGCAGGCGCCCAGCAGCATGGCAATGGGGGTAACGCTGATGCGCTTATTGATGATGGGGATACCATATTCCGAGCTGATGTGCTCCACGGTGGACACCAGATTGGCCGCCCGGGTGGTGATCTTGCGGTAGATCTTCTCACAGGCTTTGCGGGGGTCCGGGTCGATGCAGTCCAACAGGCTGATGCCCATGGTGACGGTGCGCACATCCAGGTTGTCCTGGGTGAACATCTCGATAGTCTCCAGGATATCCCCGGTATTAAACATACTCATAGTGGCAGCTGCTCCTTTTTGTATTGATCAGATGGTATGCATGGCGTCAAAAACTTCCTGACGGGTCAGGTTGACCTGCATACCCATCTCTGCGGCCAGGGCATCGGTGCGCTGGTGCAGCTCCTCATGGCTGACCGTGCAGTTGGACAGGTCCACCAGCATGATCATAGCAAACATCCCTTGCAGGATGCTCTGGCTTACGTCCTCGATGTTGATGCCCAGCTCACAGCACAGGCCGGATACCTTGGCCACTACACCCACGGTGTCGCGGCCGACCACAGTAATGAATGCTTTCATAAATTCCACCCTCTCAATTCTGATACAAAACGGGATGCGTGCACCCCCAGTATAGCAGATTTGACGATTTTTGAACACTCTTTTTAGAAAAAAGGCCGATACACCCCAAGAAAAGACATTCTATGCTGAAAAACCAAGTGCAAACGCCCCTTAAGTGTGCTATACTGAGCTATAACGCCGCAGCGCCGGGGCCGCCAGGCCCGCGTTTTGCCTGGCGAGGGAAGGAGAGGTATTACAGATGGAACAGCTTTTGAAGATCCTGGAAAATAACGCCCGCCTGCCGGTGGAAGATATCGCCGCCATGATGGATAAGTCCGCTGCGGAGGTGGCCGCCATGATCGACCTTGCCCGGGCGCAGGGGCTGATCAAGGGGTTCAAGACCCTGGTGGATTGGGAAAAGGCCGGTGTCAACCGGGTGGAGGCTGTTATCGAGATGAATGTCAGCCCCAAAAAAAGCCGCGGCTTTGAGGAGATCGCTGCTACCATCGCCTCCTTTGAGGAGGTGGAGAGCGTGATGCTGATGAGCGGGGGATTTGACCTGCAGCTCATCATCAAGGGGCAGACCTTCCAGGAGATCGCACTGTTTGTGGCAAAGCGCCTGGCTCCTTTGGACGACGTGCTGTCCACCGCTACCCATTTTGTGCTGCGCACCTATAAAAAAGAGGGCAAGCTCTACCTGGGCGAAGAAATCGATGAAAGAGAGTGCACCGTGCTGTGATGGATTATGCAAAACTGATCGCTCCGGCTGCACAGGCCATGCGGCCCTCTGGCATCCGCCGCTTTTTTGACCTGGCGGCTGAGATGCCGGAATGCATCAGCCTTGGCGTGGGTGAGCCGGATTTCAAGACCCCCTGGGCCGTGCGGGAAGCCGGCATCGAAAGCCTGGAGCTGGGCCACACCCGCTATACCTCCAATGCGGGCTTGAAGGAGCTGCGCATTGAGATCTCCCGCTATCTGGAGCGGCGCTTTGGGCTGCGGTACGACCCCATGAGCCAGGTGCTGATCACGGTGGGCGGCAGCGAAGCCATCGATATGTGCATCCGCACCCTGGTGCAGCCGGGGGACGAGGTGATCATCCCGGAGCCTTGCTTTGTCTGCTACGAGCCGATCACCACCCTGTCCGGCGGCGTGCCGGTGCCGGTGCCCTGCCGTGCAGAGGATGCGTTCCGTCTGCGGGCGGACGCTTTGGCTGCGGCGATCACCCCCCGCACCAAGCTCCTGATCATGCCCTTCCCCAATAACCCCACCGGCGCAGTGATGGAGAAAGAGGACCTGGAGGCCATTGCCCAGGTGCTGCGGGGCACCAATATCATGGTGCTGTCCGACGAGATCTACGCAGAGCTGACCTATGGCCTGCAGCCCCATGTGTCCATTGCCAGCCTGCCCGGCATGGCAGAGCGCACCGTGGTGGTCAATGGCTTTTCCAAGACCTATGCCATGACCGGCTGGCGGCTGGGCTACGCCTGCGGCCCTGCGCCGATCCTGCAGGTGATGACCAAGATCCACCAGAGTGCGATCATGAGCGCCCCTACCACCAGCCAGTATGCAGCCATCACCGCACTGCGGGACTGCGATCTGGAGATCGACCGGATGCGGGACGAGTACAATATGCGCCGCCGCCTGGTGGTGCGCAGCTTTAACGAGATGGGGCTGCACTGCTTTGAGCCGCGGGGGGCATTCTACGCCTTCCCCTGCATCCAGTCCACGGGGATGACCAGTGAGGAGTTCTGCACCCGTCTGCTGGAGAAAAAGCATGTAGCCATTATCCCCGGCGGAGCGTTCGGCGCTTCCGGCGAGGGGTACGCCCGGGTGTCCTACGCCTACTCCGTAGAGCATCTTACCGAGGCGCTCAAGCGCATCCGAGAGTTTTTACAGCAGTTATAAGGAGGGAAAGCCTATGTCTCAGCTGTACAGCGTCACCGTGCAGGCCCCTGCAAAACTGAACCTGTCTTTGGACGTGGTGGGGCTTTTGCCTGGCGGGTATCATAGCCTGGATATGATCATGCAGGCGGTCACTTTGTATGAACGGGTGGAGCTGCACCGCTCTGCTCAACTGACCCTGACATTGCCGGGCAGCACTGTGTCCGCTGGGGCGGACAACACAGCGCTTAAAGCGGCGCGGGCCTTCTTTGGCTATACAGGGCTGGAAGGCGGGGCCGATATCCTGGTCTACAAAAGTGTGCCGGTGCGTGCCGGTATGGCCGGGGGCAGCGCCGATGCCGCCGCTGTGCTGGTGGGTCTGAATGTGCTGTACGATGCAAAGCTTTCCTTCAGCGAACTCTGCGCTCTGGGGGCGGGGATCGGGGCGGATGTGCCCTTTGCCCTGATGGGCGGCACCTGCCGGGTCCAGGGTGTGGGGGATCTGATCCGTGCGCTGCCTCCCTGCCCGGACTGCTGGTTCACCGTAGTGATGCCGGGATATGGTGTTTCCACCCCGGAGGCTTTTGCGGCCTACGACCGCATCGGTGCATCCCATCGGCCGGACTGCGCCGCCCAGGAAACCGCCGTCCGCGCGGGCAGCCTGGAGGCATTGTGCGCAGCTGCCGGCAATGCGCTGGAGGAATGTAGCGGCGCGCCGGACAACGAGGCGATCAAAGCCTTGCTGCGCCAGCAGGGGGCACAGGCAGCCCTGATGACTGGCAGCGGTGCAGCGGTGTTTGGCGTGTTTACACAGGAGCAGGCCGCACGGGCAGCCGCAGCAGCGGCCCGCACCCGCTGGCCGCAGGCTTATGTGGTCCGGCCGGACCGGGGCGGTGCCCGGGTCTGCAGCTGGGAATAACTCCAATAGAATAACCCTCCTTTCTTCTGGACAGAATAGCCGGTAAGAAAGGAGGGTTTTGTTGTGCAGACCTTTTATAAGTGCTGTCTGGTCCTGCTGATCGTCGGGGGGCTGAACTGGGGGCTGGTGGGCCTGTTCCAGTTCGATTTTGTGGGCTGGCTGCTGGGGGGCAGCGGGTCCATCTGGGCCAGGGCGGTCTTTGTGCTGGTGGGCGCAGGGGCGATCTGTGCTATTCCGGGCTTGTTTGCAGACCCGGAGCTGCCGGGGCCGGAGAGCCAGAACTGAACACCGGAACAGACCAAACAAAAAGTTTCTGCCTTGGCTGCCTCCGAATAAGAAACCATTGCCCGCCGACTGACAATTTTGTGCAATTGCTGCGTCAAAGCAGCTTGCCAGCCAGCAAGGATGCCTGCGCTGCTTTTCCTTGCACTAGCCCAAAATCGCCGGGCGGCGGGTGCGTAGCAGTTCTGGCCCGGAGATTTGTGCCCAGAGTGCCCTGGAAAGGGCGCGTGGAATACTGGATGTATTTCCAAGCCCTTTACAGGGTGCTATGGGGCAAATCTCTCAGCCAGAACCAATGTTTTCTTATTTGGAGGCAGCTTTTGCGCAGAAGCTTTTTGTTGTTTATTCGTTGTCCCATACCCCTACCAGGTCCGGCAGGGTCAGGGTCTCGTCGGAGCACAGCGCATCCGGGCGGCGGTCAGCAAGCTGCACCGCCTGGACGATCTCCTGGATGGCGGCGCAGTCCTCCGGCAGGTCGGTCTGGTTGCGCCCGGCATGGGTGAACAGGATGCGGCCTGCCTGCCCCACGACCAAGGTCAAGGGCAGGGGCTGGGGAGCCTCCCGGTCGTAGCGGTAGCCGGCATCCCGTGCAGCTTTGTAGATGCGCTGGGCGGCAAAGCTCCAGGTCAGGATGCCCCGGGCCTGTTCGACCCCCAAAAAGCCGTACAGCACTCCGGTGCCGTCGCAGATCACCGTAAAGGGGAATTCTGCCCCCTTGGTGGCGTAGGCTACCGCCTCGGCGCTGGAGCGCACCACGCAGGCCAGACGGCCGTTTTTAAGGGCGGGCAGGGTCTTGAGATAGCGGGTGATATACTCCCGGCTGACGGGATGGTCAAACCCGGGCAGAAAGATCATGACCAGCGGCTGTTCGCCTTCACACAGCGTATAAAAATCTGCCCCGGGGGTGGTGGGGGTATCGTAGGTAAAGCGTGGGATCGAGGTGCCGACCAAGTGTTCAGCGCTCATGCCGCTTGCACTTCCTTTCCTGATGATATAAAAATACGCTGCGTCCACTGAGATGCAGCGGACGCAGCGACGAAAAACTATAAAAATCCCGCCCGGTCGTCTGCGGCCAATCAAACCTACCCTTACGGACAGGTGGGTGTCCTGCCGCCGGTTTCGCGCTTCCTCATCGAGCCTCCAGGGTCGAGCCCATGGCGGGGAGGTCTGCAATCGGCCGGCGGACGCCGGACTCCCGTTGAATGATTAGTAGGATCATATAAACCGCAACAAATCGAGCCGGGCAGGATATCTTACCAGGTCATTTGTCCTGAAACTATGCAGAAAAACCGGATCAGCCGATCTCGAACTCGTCGCTCAGGCGCTTCTCGAACAGCTTGCTGACTTCCAGCAGGACCTCATCGTCCTCCACAACGTCCAGATACTCGCCGTCCTCATCCTCGCCAACCGACAGGATCACCAGCTGGGCATCCTCGTTGAGCTGGGACTCATCCTCTACGTATTCCACAACAGCCAGATAATGCACACCCTTGTGGTCCAGCGCATCGATCACCTCAAAGGTGACCTCGTTGCCGTCCTCATCTTCCAGGGTCATCAGGTCGGGCTGGTATTCTTCCTCAACTTCGGGGGTCTTGATCTCTTCGGACATAAAGACGCTCTCCTCATATTCAGTCGTAATGCACAGCCGCCATAGGAGGCTTGCTGTGCTTATAGTTTAGCGTTTTTTTGCGGACTCGTCAAGATGCATTTTCATACAGAAAATCAAATTCAACTTTCATACATTTTCCTCTCGCACCGCAGAACGGGTTGTGCTATACTAAAATATATTTGAAAAAACGCCTGGCGCCTGCGGCGCTGCGGCTATGGTCCAGTAATATGAGCTCGAGGAGACGGATATGCGTAAATGGTTTTTAGCCCTTGTTCTGGCTGCGGCACTGCTGGGGGCAGGCTGCGGGCAGATGGGGCAGAAGGATACAACCCCCCAGACGGTCAGCCGTCCGGCGGTCCAGTCGGCAGAGCGGCAGTTCGCTGCGCTGACCGGCGGGGAGACGGTGGCGGTGTTCGACACCTCTGCCGGGGTGTTCAAGGCGGTGCTTTACCCGGACCTTGCCCCCCAGGCCTGCGATAACTTCATCGGCTTGGTGAACAAAGGGTTTTACAATGGCCTGACCATTACCCGGGTGGAAAAGGACTTTGTGGTCAGTGCCGGACAGGGAGCCGACGGCAAGGGGACGACCATCTGGGCCGGCAGCCGCTATCCGGCAGAGTATACCGACAGCCTGCACCACTATTCCGGTGCGCTGTGCGCCGCTGCCGATGCCTCCGGGGATTGCGCCAGCGTTTTTTATGTGGTGCAGACCCCGCCGGACGCCGTCAGCCAGGAACTGACGGATCAGATGACCGCCGCCGGGTATCGGCCGGAGGTGATCGCCGCCTATCAGGCGGCAGGCGGTGCGCCGTATCTGGATTATGGGGACACCGTGTTTGGCCAGATCTGCGAGGGGATGGAGGTCGTGGATCGGATCGCACAGTCCGCAGTGGATGAAAAACAGATCCCTGTGGAGCCGATCACGATCAACAGTGTGAGCCTGATCTCCTACGAGGTCCCGGCGGCAAGCCCCGCACAATAAAAAAGCCCCGGCAGCTGTCGGCAGCCGGGAGAGCAGGAACGTATGTTTGCGCAGAGCGTGTGCGGGATGACCGTATGCCTCTGCGCAAAGTTTTATCCGGGCAGAGGGGGACAGGCTCAATCTTCCTCGCCGGGGTGATTCTTGCGCCATGCCAGATAATTTTCCAGGATCACCGAGGCGCTGACTGCATCCAGGATGGCTTTGCGCTTTTTGCCAAAGGTGCCGTTGTCCCGCAGGATGCCGGCGGCGGTGATGGTGGTCTGGCGCTCATCCCACATCCGCACCGGCAGTCCGCTCTGCTGCTCCACGATGGAAGCCAGCTTGCGGCTCTTCTGGGCACGGGCACCCTCGGTGCCGTCCATGTTCCGGGGCAGCCCCACCACGATCTTCTGGGCACGGTTAGCCTGGGCGGCCTCGCAGATCTTTGCGGCCACCTTGACCATGGATTTTTCTTCGATCTGGGGCTTTAAGGGGGTGGCCAGCAGCTCGCTTGGGTCGCTGATGGCAAGACCCGTGCGGCTGTCGCCGTAATCCACTGCTAAAATCTTCATTGTTCTGACCTTTCTTTTCTGTTCGTTTTTTATCAGTGTACCACAGAAAGCCCTGTATGCAAAGAGGGGCCTTACTGAAAAAAGGAGGATATACCTATGCTGCAACTGATCCTGGGCGGCTCCGGCAGTGGCAAGACCGCCCTGCTGTACCAGCGCATCCGCACGCTGGCGCAAGCGGGTAAAAAGAGCATCCTGCTGGTGCCGGAGCAGTTCACCTCCAGCACCGAGGGGCGCATCTACCGTGAGATGGGGGACGAGCTCTCCGTTATGGTGGACAGTTTTTCGTTTACCAGCCTGGCGGAACGCATCCTCTCAGCCGAAGGCGGCGCAGCGGTGCGCACCCTGACCGATGCAGGCCGGGCGGTGCTGGTGCGCCGCGCGCTGGAACAGCTGCAGGATAACGTCCAGTATTATTACCGCCACCGCCGGTCCGCTGCCTTTTGCCAGATGGCAGCCCAGACCATCGATGAGCTGAAAAGTGCCGGCGTCTCCGGCACACAGCTCTATGACCTGGCCCAGAGCTGCGGGCCGGAGCAGGCCAAACTCAGTGAGCTGGCCCTGATCTACCAGGGCTACGAGACCCTGCTTGCCCAGACAGGGATGGACCCGTCCGACCGGCTGGAGCTGGCCGCCGGACGATTGGAAGCGGCACAGGCCCGGGGGACGATGCCGGAGCTTTTGCAGGGCAGGGCGGTGTTTATTGACGAGTTCGACACCTTCAATGCGCCCAAAAAGCGTCTGCTGGGGGCGCTGCTGGCATCCGGTGCGTCGGTGACGGTGGCTCTGTGCGATGACGGAACCCCTGCGGAGCCGGGGGATCTGGGGCTGTTCTCCGGGGCAAAGCAGCTGGCAGCGCAGCTGCGCTCTCTGGCCCGAAAAAACGGGGCGGAGGTGGCTGTGCCGGTGCTGCTGCGGAAAGACCTGCGCCACCAGCAAGCGCCGGGTCTGGCGGCGGTGACCCGCCTGCTGGAAGAACGCCCCCCGGAGACGATGCCGCCCGCCCCGGAACTGCGGCTTTTTGCTGCATCCAGCCGGGAGGAGGAAGCCCGGGCGGCAGCGGCGGCCATCCGCCGTCTGATGCGTCAGGGGGTGCGGTGCAGCCGCATCGCCGTGGTCTGCCGGGACCTGAGCCATTATCGGGGGCCTGTGCGCTATGCGTTCCGCATGGCAGAGATCCCGCTTTATTGCGATGAGCCTACCACCCCGGAGTTCAGCGCTCCGGCAACAGCGGTGCGCTGCCTGCTGGCGCTGGCGCGGGGGGCGGAGATGACCGAGAATCTGACCACCCTTGCCAAAACGGGGCTGTGCGCCCTGTCGGAGGAGCAGGTCTGTGCCCTGGAAAACTACGCCTACACCTGGTCGCCGGGGGCGGCAGCCTGGCGCAGCCCTTTCAGCAACGATCCGCGGGGCTTTGGGGCGGTGCAGCCCTCCCCGGAGGCACAGCAGGAGCTGCAGAACGCCGAGACTGCCCGTCAGCTGCTGGTAGAGGCGGTGGAGACACTGCGCCAGAAGGTGCGGGGCGCGGACGCAGAGCAGATCAGCCGGGCAGTATATTTCTGCCTGGACCAGCTGGGGGCGGCGCAGCAGCAGGCCGGACAGGTGGAGATGCTGCGCATCCGTCAGGGCATCCACGCTGCGGAGGAGGCGGCCCGGGAGTGGAACGTGGTCATGGAGCTGCTGGACGAGATGGCCCGGCTGCTGGAAGGGCAGGCGGTGACCGTGGCGGAGTACGAGGATCTGTTTGGTCTGCTGCTGCGCTCCTGCGACCTGGGGCACATCCCTCCTTCACTGGATGCGGTGGTGCTGGCCAGTGCAGGCAAAATGCGTCTGGATGCGCCGGAGTATGTGTTTGTGCTGGGGCTGGCAGAGGGGGAGTTCCCTGCCTCTCCGGGGGAGAACGGCCTGCTGACCCATGCTGACCGGGATGCATTGATGCACCAGCAGATCGAGCTGCCGGATTGTTTTGAAAACCGGGTGGTGCGGGAGCAGGTCTGTTTTTACAAGGCACTTACCGCCCCCTCCAAAGGCTTATGGATGAGCTGGCCCAAAGGCCAGGATATGGCATTGTGTGCGGCGGTGGAGCCCATCGTGGAGGCGCTGGCTCCCGCTGCGCCGGATCTGGAACTGCTGGATCTGGCTGCCACCCCAGCGGCGGCCTTGGACTGCTTGGGCGGCGGGTGGATGCTGGACCCTGTGCAGCAGGCCAGCCTGACCCAGGCGCTGCAGGGCCAGGGCGGAGCGGCCAGCCTGGCGGTGCTGGATAGTATGTCCGGCCCGGCAGCCCGCCAGCTGGAAGATCTGCCTGCGTTGGAGACGCTGCTTGGGCGGCGGCTGCGGATCTCGCCCAGCCAGATGGAAAAATATTATAGCTGCCGCTACGGCTACTTTTTGCAGTATGTGCTGGGGCTGCGCCCCCGCCGCAAGGCAGAGCTGAGCGCCGACCAAAGCGGTACCCTGATGCACTGGGTGCTGCAGATGGCGCTGGACCCCCATCCCGGCCCGGATAACCCCTGCGCCCGGCTGGCGGTCCCCTTTGCACAGCTGGACGACGAGGCACTGGAAGCCTTGGCCAGCCTGCTGGTGGACGAGTATGCCCGGCGGATGCTGCCGGAGCAGGGGGCAAGGTTCAGCTACCTGCTGTCCCGCATCAAAAAGAGCATGGCCAGCCTGCTTTGCTACCTGCGGGATGAACAGCGGCAGAGCAGTTTCCACCCTTCTGCCTGTGAGCTGCGCATTGGCGATGGGCCGGACGCAGTGCCCGCACCCGTCTATCAGCTGTCCAACGGACGCACGGTGCAGCTGGTGGGCGCTGTGGACCGGGCCGATGAGTGGGTAGAAGAGGACGGCACCCGCTGGGTGCGGGTGGTGGACTATAAGACCGGGCAGAAGCGGCTGAATCTGCGGGAGGTCTACTGCGGACTGGACTGCCAGATGCTGCTGTATCTGTTCAGCCTTACGCGGGACCCCAGCGGCCGTTTTACCGGAGCGGAGCCGGCAGGCGTGCTGTATCTGCTGGCAGACCCCGCCCCGGAAAACACGACCCGGGCCAAGGCTGCCCAGCCGGTGGAATATAGTCTGGATGGTCTGGTGCGGGACGAGCAGCGGGTGTTCGATGCAATGGATGCAGACCGCACCGGCCGTTATCTGCCGTTCCGTTACCGGGGGGATGCCCCCAGTCCGTTCCAGAAGGATAAACGGGCGGACGAAGCCAAGATCGAGCGCATCCGCCAGCATCTGGATGAGCTGGTGGAACAGATGGGCCAGCAGCTGTACGATGGACGCATCGAGGCGGCGCCGCTGGTCAGCGGCCGAAGCCCTTGCCTGTGGTGCGATTACAGCCTGATCTGCCGCCATGAGACCGGTGTGGGGGAGCGGGAGCTGGAAGCGCCCCAAAAGCCCTTTGAGCCGGAGAAAAAAGAGGAGGAAGAAGCATGAGCAGCCCTAAATGGACCCCTGCCCAGCGTGCTGCCATTGCGGACCGGGGCGGTTCTCTGCTGGTCAGCGCCGCAGCGGGCAGCGGCAAGACCGCTGTGCTGACCGAGCGGGCGGTGCAGCTCATTACCGACCCGGAGCACCCGGTGGATGCCGACCAGCTGCTGATCGTTACATTTACCAATGCGGCGGCGGCAGAGCTGCGGGCACGCATCGGGCAGGCGCTGCTGCGGCTGAGCCAGCAGCAGCCGGGCAACGCAGCGCTGCGCCGCCAGCGGATGCTGCTGCAGCGTGCCCCCATCTGTACCATCGATGCGTTTTGTCTGGACCTTTTGCATAAGCATTTTCAGGCGCTGGATCTGCCGCCGGATTTTGTCCCCGCAGACCCCGGCAGTGTGGAGACCCTGCGGGCCGCAGCACTGGCCGAGACGCTGGAAAAAGCCTACGAGGACCCGGATTTCTGCGCCTTTGCAGACCTGTACGGCAAGGGCCGCTCCGACCAGGCAGCGGGCCGGGCGGTCTTGCAGGTATACGATTTTCTGCGGGCCATGCCGGACTATCCGCGCAGGCTGACCGAGATGCTGACCTCCTGGCAGCAGGAAAACGGGTTTTGCCGCAGCATCTGGCAAACGGTGCTGCTGGAAGCCGCCGCCGGCCGTGCGTCTGCCGCAGTGGAGCTGCTGACCGGAGCACTGGCGGACTGTCAGGAGGATTTTGCCCAGGCGCAGGAGGAGGCTGCCTGCACCGGAAAAGCAAAGAAGATCGATGCGGTCAAGGAAAAGTTTGCAGAGCCGCTGGAACGTCTGGACCTGGCCCTGGGGCTGCTGAAACAGGTGGAGCAGCTGGCCCGGGCAGGGGAATGGGAGAGCCTGTACGACAAGCTGACCCCCTATGTGCTGGGCATGGAGGACCCGCCGGGCCTGAAAAAAATGAAAAAACGCCTGGCCGGAGATCATAAGACCCAGGTCAAGATCCGGGCGGATGAAGCGGCCGAGCTGTTTGCCCAGATCCAGGAGCTGATCTGCTGCAGCGAGGCGGAGGCAGAAGCGGACCGGCAGCAGGCGCTGCCCCGGCTGCGCGCTTTGTTTGATGCGGTGCGGGACTTTGACGCCCGGTTCGCTGCAAAAAAGCGGGAGCGCAAGATGCTGGAATTCAGCGATTTTGAGCACGAGGCGCTGCACCTGCTGCAGGATGCCGAGGGACATCCGACCCCTCTGTGCCAGAACATCCGCTGCGGTTATGCGGCGGTGATGGTGGATGAATACCAGGATACCAATGCGCTGCAGGATGCGCTTTACCGCTGTCTGGCATCCCCGGAGGGGGACAACCTGTTCCTGGTGGGCGATTTGAAACAAAGCATCTACCGGTTCCGGCAGGCAGAGCCGGAGATCTTCCGGGCAAAGCTGGGAGCCTGGCCTGCTCTGCCGGGGGCACAGGCCCGCCCGCGGCCGCCGCAGGGACACAGCGGCAGCCACGGCATGATCGCGCTGGACGCCAACTTCCGCTCCGCTCCGCAGGTGGTGGAGGGGATCAACTTTTTCTTTGAACAGCTCATGACCCCGCAGCTGGGCGATACGGCTTACGGGGACGGGCAGCGCCTGGTCTGCGGCGCACCGGGAGAGTATGCCGGCAGCGTGGAGGTCTGTTTCCAGGCGGAGGATTCTGCCGAGACCGAGGCAGCCTGGGTGGCACGGCGCATCTTTGACCTGGTACAGCAGGGGGAGATGGTGCGGGATGGCAGTGCACTGCGGCCGGTGCGGTACGAGGACTGCTGCATCCTGCTGTCTGCCCGGGCCAATTTCCCGGTATATGCAGAGGCGTTGACCCGGCTGGGCATCCCGGTGTATGCCGATGCCAGGGAGAACCTGCTGGATGCGCCCCATATCCGGCCTCTGGTGGCGTTGCTGCGGGTGCTGGACAACCCCGCCCAGGATGTGTGTCTGGCGGCTGCAATGCTGGGGCCGCTGTTTGGCTTTACCGAGGATGATCTGGTGCGGCTGCGAGGCGGGCAGCGGCGGGGCAGTCTGTACGGCGCTGTGATCGCTGCGGCGGACAGCGATGCCCAGACCCCCTTCCACCAGAAATTGCGGGAGTTTCGTACCCGGCTGGATGAACTGCGCCGCCTGGCCCGCAGTCTGCCCGCCGACCGGCTGATGGAGGAGGTCTTTGCCTCCACAGGCTACCTGGCGGCGCTGGGAGCGATGGAAAACGGCCCCCGCCGCCGGGAAGATGCCCACCGGTTTGCGGCGTTCTGCGCCAGCGCCGGCGCAGGCGGCATCTCGGCTTTGGTGCGGGCGATGGATGCGGCGGCGCTGGCTGGCTCTACAGGGCAGGACACCGTTGCCGCCGGGGCACATTCCGGCTGCGTCAGCATCATGACCATCCACCGTTCCAAGGGGCTTCAGTTCCCGGTGGTGATCCTGGCGGAGACCGGCCGCCGCTTCAATACAGTGGATATCCGCCAGCCGGTCCTGCTGCACCGCACCGGCGGGGCTGGGCTTCGTCTGCGGCCGCCCCAGGGCGAGGGCACCTACAAGACCGCAGCCTACACGGCATTGACCGAGTGCCACGCCCAGGAGATGCGCAGTGAGCAGCTGCGGCTGCTGTATGTGGCGCTGACCCGTGCGCAGGACAAACTGATCCTGACCATCCCTTTGGGGGTGACCAAAACATCCGACCCGCTGGCCCGGGCGGCGGTCTTTTTGGCAGCGGGGGCGGGGGAGAGCCTGCACACGCAGGCCAACTGCTTTGCAGACTGGCTGCGGGCAGCCCTGCTGGTCCACCCCTGCGGCGGGCCGCTGCGCCGTCTGGCGGGCTTGCTGGAACTGCCTTTTGCGGATACAGCCAGCCGGATCGAGCTGACCATCCGGCAGGAGGAAGAACAGGCCGCTGCACCGCAGGAGGAAGAACGGCCTGCGCCGCAGCATGACCCGGCGCTGACCCGTGCCCTGCAGGAGGGCTTTGTGTGGCATTACCGTGCCGAAGGGCTGGACAGCGTGCCTGCAAAGGTCAGCGTCACCAGTCTGATACACCAGACCCAAGAGCTCATCCTGGAGCGGCCCGCCTTCCTTTCAAAAGACGGTCTGACAGCCGCAGAGATGGGCACGGCGCTCCATGCCTTTATGGAACATGCGGATTTTGGTGCCCTGGCGGCGGGACTGGATGCAGGACCGGAGGCTTTGGCCCAGGCCGTTCAGCAGGAGAACCAGCGCCATGTGCAGGCGCGCCTTACCTCGCCGGAGATCGCAGAAAAGCTGGATCAGACCAGCATCTGTCGGTTTGTTTCCGGGGCGCTGTTTGCCCGCATCCGGGCGGCAGAGCAGGTGCTGCGGGAGCTGGCGTTTATCACGGCGCTGCCTGCGGATGTGGTCATGGAAGCGCAGCACAGCCCCACCCCGGCGGCAGCGCAGGGGGAGCAGGTGCTGGTGCAGGGCGTGGCAGACCTGGTGCTGGTGTTCCCGGATCATTTGGAGCTGGTGGACTATAAGACCGACCGCAAAAAGGATGCGTCCCGTCTGCTGGCGGATTATGCGCCGCAGCTGGAGCTTTATGCGCTGGCGCTGAACAAGCGCTTTGCACCCCGGCAGGTCACCTATAAAGGGATCTACTCGTTTGCGCTGGGGCAGCTGATCCAGAGCTGAGGCAAAAAAAGTTTTGCTCTGCGTAAAAAGACTCTTGACAGCACGGGGGATGCGTGGTAGAATGGCTGGGTAAAGAAAGCAGCTACGGCCAATGCCGCGCTCGCCTTGCAGGGGTCTTGAGACCCTCGGGCTATACACAAAACGGGATGTGCTCTTTGGGGTGCATTGCGTGGAGAGTAGAGTTTATGCGCGGCTGCCTTCCTGCGGGAGGGCGGCCGCGTTTTCTGTGCTATAAGCTTTGGATCTATTTGTTTGGAGGTGCATTCATTATCGCTACCGCTGGAAAGTCGAAGGAACTGGAAATCAACGGTCAGATCCGTGACCGTGAGGTCCGCCTGATCGGGGCGGACGGCGCGCAGATGGGCGTGGTCAGCATTCAGGTGGCCATGCGCGCGGCTGAGGACGCCGGCCTGGATCTGGTCAAGATCGCACCGCAGGCCGTCCCGCCTGTGTGCAAGGTGCTGGATTACGGAAAATACCGTTTTGAGCAGCAGAAGAAGGAGAAGGAAGCCAAGAAGAACCAGAAGGTGGTCGAAGTCAAGGAGACCCGCCTCTCGCTCAACATTGACACCAACGACTTCAATACCAAGCTGAACCAGACGGCCAAGTTCCTGGCTGCTGGGCACAAGGTCAAGGCTTCGATCCGCTTCCGCGGCCGCGAGATGGCCCACAGCGCTCTGGGCGCTGACGTGCTCCGCCGCTTTGCCGAGGCTCTGCCGCAGGCAAGCATGGATAAGGCTCCCGTGCTGGAGGGCCGCACGATGTCCATTCTGCTGATCCCGAAGCCCAATAAGGATTGAATTTAGGAGGATAACAAAAATGGCTAAGATGAAACTGAAAACGCACTCCGGCGCTAAGAAGCGCTTTAAGCTGACCAAGAACGGCAAGATCAAGCGCGGCCACGCTTTCCGCAGCCACATCCTGACCAAGAAGACCACCAAGCTGACCCGTGGTTATCGTCAGCCCTGCTACGTCGATAAGACCAACGCTGAGACCATCAAGAAGATGCTGCCCTACGCCTAAGGCGTAACCCGCATCACGCAGCACAAAATTTTTTGCTAGACACGTTAAAGGAGATAGAATAAAATGGCACGTATCAAAGGCGCTATGATGACCCACAAACGTCGGAAGAAGATGCTCAAGCTGGCCAAGGGCTTCTACGGCTGCAAGAGCAAGCACTTTAAGATGGCCAAGCAGCAGGTCATGAAGAGCGGCAACTACGCTCTGGCTGGCCGCCGCATGAAGAAGCGTCAGTTCCGCAACCTGTGGATCTGCCGCATCAACAACGCTGTCCGTCCCCTGGGCATGAACTACTCCACCTTTATGGCTGGCCTGAAGAAGACCGGTGTGGAGCTGAACCGCAAGATGCTCAGCGAGATGGCTATCAACGATCCCAAGAGCTTTGCCGCTCTGGTCGAGACCGTGAAGAACGCCTGATCAAGACCCAGCACTCGAGACGCCCGCGCGCTACACGCGGGCGTCCGTTTTATATCCGGGTCCTGCCCGGCATTATCAGATCAAAAAGACAAAGGCCGCGCTGTGCCGCGCACAGTCGTGCGCCAGCGCAGCCTTTGTTGTTTTTTATAGTTTCAGGGTGTACCTGAAAGGATGGGAGGCCCCATGGACGAACACATCACCAGCCGGGAAAACGCCAAGATCAAATACGCCTGCCGTCTGTGTACCAGTGCGGCATTCCGCCGCAGCGAGGGCCGCTTCCTGGCCGAGGGGCGCAAGCTGTGCCCGGAGCTGTGCCGGGGCGCTGAGCTGGAGACCTTGTTTTATACCAAGGCTGCGGCGGAGAAGTGTCCGGAGCTTGCAAATCTGCCCGGAGAACATTATAGTATAGAGGAACACGTTGCGGACAAACTGGCGGATGTGGGCACCCATCAGGGGGTGTTCGGCATCTTCCGTACCCCGGTGCACACGCTGGATCAGGTGCGCCCGGGCGGGCGCTATCTGGCCCTGGAACGGGTGCAGGACCCCGGCAACGTGGGCACCTTGCTGCGCTCTGCCGCTGCCTTTGGCTTTGACGGCGTTCTGCTCAGCGAGGGGTGTGCCTCGCCCTTTGCGCCCAAGACCCTCCGCGCCTCTATGGGGGCGGCGGTGCGGGTGCCGGTGATGGAGGTGGGTGCAATGCCCGCTGCCATTGCCCAACTGCGGGACAAAGGTCTGTGCTGCCTGGCAGCGGCACTGTACCAGTCCCAGCCCCTGAGCGCTGCCCCCCAGTCTCCGGCAGGGGGACTGTGTGTGGTGGTGGGCAGCGAGGGACAGGGCCTGACCCAAGAGACCATTGACGCGTGCAGCGGCACGGTGCGCATCCCGATAACCGATCGGGTAGAGAGCCTGAACGCAGGTGTGGCGGGCAGCGTGCTGCTGTGGCACTTCCGGGGGGAAGGGCTGTGAGCTGCACTGCCGGCGGACAGACCTGTCTTTTCCCGCCGGAGGAGACCCCGGACCCGCTGCTTTGCTGGCTGTGGCTGGCACATACGATGGGCCCGGCCAGCTCCCATGCAGGACGGGTGCTGGATGTTTTTGGCGGCCCGCAGGAAGCCTGGGAGGCCCGGCACAGCGGGGCGTTCCGCCAGGCGGCGGGAGCCGCAGCCGCCCAGCGGGCGGCGCAGCCGGACAATACGCCGGAGGCACAGCGCCCGGTCGTGCTGCGCTGCCAGCAGCGAGGGGTGCGCATCCTGCCTTTTGACGACCCGGACTACCCGCTGGCGCTGGCCCGCATCCCGGATATGCCCTTGGTGCTGTACTGCACCGGGGATACCGCCTGGCTCAATCAGCCGGGTGCGGTGGGGATGGTGGGCAGCCGCCGGCCCACAGAGTATGGCCTCCAGGCCGCCGAGATCCTGGGGCGGGGGCTGGCGCAGGGCGGCGCTGTGATCGTCAGCGGTCTGGCCGACGGCCTGGACAGCGCTTCCCACCGGGCGGCGGTATCCGCAGGATGCCCGACCATCGGGGTGTTGGGGGTGCCCATCGACCGCACCTATCCGGCTGCCAATACGGGGCTGCGCCGCAGCATAGAACAATGCGGCTGTGTGATCAGTGAGTATGCACCGGGGGAAGAGTCGGTGGGGCGCTACGGCTTTTTGCAGCGCAACCGGCTGATCGCAGCCTTGGGCAGCGCACTGGTAGTGATGGAAGCCAGAGAAAAAAGCGGCACCATGTCCACCGTAGCCCATGCAGAGCGGTATGGAAAGCCGGTGTTTGCGGTGCCGGGCAGCATCTTTTCGCCCCATTCAGCGGGCACGAACCGGCTGCTGCAATCCGGACGGGCCAAGGCGGTATGCACCGCCGCAGATCTTTTGGCGGCACTGGGCCTTTTGCAGGGGGACCCGCCGCCGCAGGCCCCGGCTGCGCCGGAACCAATGGGGGAGACCGAGCGCCGGGTGCTGTCCTGTATCGGGCCGGAACCCCGCGGCGTGGAGGAGCTGGCCGTGCGCAGCGGCCTGCCCACGGCGGTGCTGCTGGGCAGCCTGATGCGTCTGGAGCTGTCCGGCCGGGTGCTTTGTCAGCCCGGCAAGCGGTATGTCCTGCGCTGATGCAGCGCATAGCATAAAAAATTCGAGGTATGTACGACCATGGCAAAATTGGTTATTGTGGAGTCGCCTGCAAAGGCGAAGACCATTGGCAAATATCTGGGCAAGGACTATGAAGTTACGGCCAGCATGGGCCATATCCGGGACCTGCCTGCCTCTCAGTTGGGCATTGACGTAGAGCACGGCTATGCCCCGCAGTATATCGGCATCAAAGGGAAAGAAAAGCTGATCAAGGAGCTGAAAAGCAAGGCCAAACAGGCAGACGGCGTGCTGCTGGCGACCGACCCGGACCGGGAAGGCGAGGCTATCAGCTGGCATCTGGCCAATATCCTGGGGCTGGACCCCCATGCGGCAAACCGCATCACTTTTGACGAGATCACCAAAAAAGGTGTGCAGGAGGGCATGGCCCACCCCCGTGCGATCGACGAGGATCTGTTCAACGCTCAGCAGGCCCGCCGGGTGCTGGACCGGCTGGTGGGCTATAAGCTCAGCCCGTTTTTGTGGCGCAAGGTGCGCCGGGGCCTGTCCGCCGGCCGCGTGCAGAGCGTGGCGGTGCGTCTGATCGATGACCGGGAGAAGGAGATCGAGGCTTTTAAGCCGGAGGAATACTGGAACCTGGATGCAGTGCTGGGTGCGGGCAGCAAAAAGTTCACCGCCCGCCTGGCTGCCGATGCCACCGGCAAAAAATTGCTGCCCCGCTCGGAGGCGGAGGCCCGTGCAGTGGAGCAGGGTCTGGCTGGCGTGCAGTATGTGGTAGGGGAGCTGAAGAAGGGCAAGCGGTCTAAGCAGCCCACCCCGGCGTTTATCACCAGCACCCTGCAGCAGGAGGCCTCCCGCCGGCTGGGCTTTACGGCTACCCGCACCATGCGGGCTGCCCAGACCCTGTACGAAGGCGTGGACATTGCAGACCACGGCACCATGGGTCTGATCACCTATATGCGTACCGACAGCCTGCGCATCTCGGATGAGGCTGTGGCCGCCGCAAAGGAGTATATTGCCGGTGCTTACGGCGAACAGTATATCTGCCCGTACAAGCGCACCTGGAAGACCAAGAGCGCCACAGCAGCCCAGGACGCCCACGAGGCGATCCGGCCTTCTGTGCCCAGCCTGACCCCGGATGAGGTGGATAAGAGCATCAGCGGCGATACCGCCAAGCTCTACCGCATGATCTGGAGCCGGTTCATGGCCAGCCAGATGGCGGACTGCCAGCAGGACACCGTATCGGTGACGGTGTATGCCGGAGACTATCGCTTCAAGGCCAGCGGCTATACCGTCACCTTTGACGGCTTTACCGCCCTGTACGAGGAAGCTACCGATGAAAAGGAGCGCAAGGAGACCAGCCTGCCCCCGCTGGAAAAAGGCCAGGTGCTGACCCTGCGGGAGCTGAAGAGCGAGCAGAAGTTCACCCAGCCCCCGGCACGGTATACCGAGGCCACCCTCATCAAGGCGCTGGAAGAGAACGGCATTGGCCGCCCCTCCACCTACGCCCCCATCATCACCACCATCATCGACCGCGGTTATGTGGAGCGGGACCAGAAAAAGCTCAAGCCCACCCTGCTGGGACGCACGGTGGACGGGCTGATGCTGGAGCAGTTTCCCCATATCGTGGACGTGGATTTCTCCGCAGAGATGGAGAAAAAGCTGGACCAGGTGGAAAGCGGCAAGGCCGACTGGCGGCAGACGGTGGACGATTTCTATAAGGGGTTTGATGCCAGCCTCCAGGCAGCGGAAAAGAATATGGAGGGAAAAAAGGTCAAGGTGCCGGACGAGCCTTCCAGCGAGGTGTGCGACCTGTGCGGCCGCCCCATGGTCATCAAGGTGGGACGGTACGGCAAGTTTTTGGCCTGCACCGGCTTCCCGGAGTGCCGGGGCACGAAGCGCCTGGTGAAGGACACTGGCGGCATCTGCCCCAAGTGCGGCCAGGGCCGCCTGCTGGAGCGCAAGAGCGCCAAGGGCCGCATCTATTACGGCTGCGAGAAGTACCCCGACTGCGACTTTATGACCTGGGATACCCCGGTGCCCACCAAGTGTGAAAAATGCGGCGCCACCTTGTTCCGCAAGGGGGCCAAGCTGTACTGCGCCAAGGAGGGCTGCGGCTTTGAGATGCCGGTGCCCAAAAATGGTGAGAAATAAAAAGGATAAGAACGGATGGAACAATACAGAGTAACGGTTCTGGGTGCGGGCCTTGCGGGATGCGAGGCGGCCCTTTGGCTGGCAGGCCAGGGCGTGCAGGTGGACCTGTACGAGCAAAAACCCGCCCATTTTTCTCCCGCCCATAAAAGCGAGGGCTTTGCAGAGCTGATCTGCTCCAACAGCCTGAAGGCAGAGCGGCTGGATTCCGCTTCCGGCCTGCTGAAAGCAGAGATGCGTCAGCTGGGCAGCCGCCTGCTGGAAGCCGCTGAGACCGCCCGGGTGGCGGCAGGCGGGGCCTTGGCAGTGGATCGGGATGCTTTCAGCGCCGAGGTCACCCGCATGGTGCTGGCCTGCCCGGGCATCACAGTACACTGTCAGCAGGTGGAGACCATTGATGAGAGCGCCCCGATCCTGGTGGCAACCGGCCCCCTGACCGATGGTGCGCTGGCAGAAGAGATCGGCCGGCTGACCGGAGACGAGCGGCTGCATTTTTATGATGCGGTAGCCCCCATCGTCACGGCAGAGAGCCTGGACTATGATAAGGTGTTTGCAGCTTCCCGCTATGGCCGGGGCGAGGCGGATTACCTGAACTGCCCCTTCAATAAAGCAGAGTACGAGGCGTTCCATGCGGCGCTGGTTGCTGCCGAGCGGGCTCCGCTGCATGAGTTTGATGCCGGGGCCGAGCAGGCCGCTGCGCCGGACCCGGATGCCCACGGCAAAAAAGCGGATACGGTCACAGTCTATGAAGGCTGTATGCCGGTGGAGATCATGGCTGCCCGCGGGGCAGATACCATGCGGTTTGGGCCGCTGCGCCCGGTGGGCCTCACCGACCCCCGCACCGGCCACCGTCCCTGGGCCAATGTACAGCTCCGGGCAGAGAACAAGGAGCGCACCCTGTACAATCTGGTAGGCTTCCAGACCAACCTGAAATGGGGGGAGCAGAAGCGGGTGTTCTCCATGATCCCCGGTCTGGAAAATGCGGAGTTTGTGCGCTACGGTGTGATGCACCGCAACACATTCTTGGATGCGCCCCGGGTGCTGAGCGACCAGCTCTGCCTCAAGTCCCATCCCAATGTGTTTTTTGCCGGGCAGATCACCGGTTTTGAAGGCTATATGGAGAGCGCAGCCTCCGGCCTGCTGGCAGCCCGCTGCCTGTATGCCCGGCTGCAGGGCCGGACACTGCCCCCGCCCCCGGCGGATACCATGTGCGGAGCGCTGATGCAGTATCTGGTGACGGAGAACAAGAACTTCCAGCCTATGGGGGCCAATATGGGCATCCTGCCCCCGCTGCCCCCGGAGAGCCGCCCCCGGGATAAGCGCCTGCGCTATATGGCACAGGCCCAGCGGGCGGTATCCAGCTTCCAGCAGTGGCTGGAACAGACCCAGACAGAGGCCGGCACACCGGCGGAAAGGGAACAGCAATGAAGATCATCGTGGATATGATGGGCGGCGATAACGCCCCCCTGGCTGTGCTGGAGGGTGCGGCCCAGGCTGTAAAAGAATACGGTGTCACCATTCTGGGAGTGGGCGATGAAGCCGTAGTGCGCAAGACCGCCGAGGAACACAACATTCCCCTGGACGGCATCGAGCTGCACCACTGCTCCGAGACCATCGAGATGTGCGATGAGCCTGCCCGGGCCGTCCGCGCCAAAAAGGATTCCTCCATCGTGGTGGGTCTGAACCTGCTGAAAGACGGCAAGGGCGATGCTTTTGTATCGGCTGGCAGCACCGGTGCGCTGCACGTGGGCGCCAGCCTGATCGTGCGCACGCTGCGCGGCATCAAGCGCCCGGCGCTGGCTACCATGGTGCCGGCCCAGAAGCAGGCGTATCTGCTGCTGGACTGCGGTGCAAACGTGGAGTGCCGCCCCGAAATGCTGGAGGCATTTGCTGTCATGGGCAGCTGCTATGTGCAGAAGGTGGAGAACCGCCCCAGCCCCGCTGTGGCGCTGGCCAATAATGGCGCCGAGGAGTCCAAGGGCACCCCGATGCTGCGGGAGGCATACCAGCGGCTCAAGGTCAGCCCGGGCATCCGTTTTGTGGGCAACATCGAGCCGCGGGACGTGCCCAAGGGCGAGGTGGACGTGGTGGTCTGCGACGGTTTTACCGGCAACGTGATCCTGAAACTCAGCGAGGGCATGGCAAAGATGCTGCTGGGGATGCTCAAACAGATGTTCCTGGCCAATATGGCGGGCAAGGCGGCGTATCTGCTGCTGAAAAAGGGCATCAGCGGCCTCAAGCACCAGATGGACAGCGAGGAGTACGGCGGCGCACCCTTCCTGGGGGCAAAGCAGCCGGTCATCAAAGCCCACGGTTCTTCCAAGGCCAAGGGCATCAAAAATGCGATCCGTCAGGCTAAGATCTGCGTGGAGCAGGATCTGTGCGGCACGATGCAGTCTGCGCTGGATGAGCTGGCTGCCCAGTGAGCCGCCCCAAGGGAGTGTGAAAATAATATGAGCCATCAACTGGAAGAGATTATTGGATACCATTTTCATAACCCGCTGCTGCTGGAAACGGCCCTTACCCATACCAGCTACGCCAACGAGAGCCGCACCCCGGTAAAGCACAACGAGCGGCTGGAATTTTTGGGCGACAGTGTGCTGCAGATCGTTTCAGCGGATTATCTGTTCCACGCCTACGCCGACCGGCCGGAAGGCGATTTGACCCGCATCCGGGCCAGCTTGGTCAGCGAGGGGGCGCTGTTTCAGTTTGCCCAGGAGATCCATCTGGGAGAGTACCTGCGCCTGGGCCGCGGCGAGGAGCGCTGCGGCGGCCGCACCCGCCCCAGTGTGGTGTCGGATGCATTTGAAGCGGTGATCGCTGCCCTGTACCTGGATGGTGGTATGGAGGTGGCCCGGCAGTTCATCCTGCCCTTTATCACGGAGGGCAAGCACGCCGAGGCCGATTACAAGACCCGCCTGCAGGAGATCGTGCAGCAGAACCCGGAAGAGCGGCTGAGCTATGTGGTGGAGCAGGAGACCGGCCCCGACCACGATAAACATTTTGTGGTGGCGGTGCGTTTCAACTCCGACCGCGTGGCCCGGGGCGAGGGCCGCAGCAAAAAGGCGGCGGAACAGTGCGCAGCCCGGGAGGCGCTGAAACTGCTGGGCGTGCTGAAGGAGCGGTGAACCGCCGCAGAAAAGGATCGTTTGCAGATGATGTTGAAACAGCTGGAGATCCAGGGCTTCAAGAGCTTCCCGGATAAGGTGAAGATCCGGTTTGATGCCGGTGTCACCGGCATCGTGGGACCCAATGGCTCCGGAAAATCCAACCTGTCGGACGCAGTGCGCTGGGTGCTGGGCGAGACCAGCTCCCGCCAGCTGCGAGCCTCCGGTAAGATGGAACAGGTGATCTTTGGCGGAGCCAGCCGACGCAGCCCCATGGGGTTTGCGTCGGTGCGGCTGACCCTGGACAACCGGGACCATGTGCTGGACCTTGCTGCCGACGAAGCCGTGATCGGCCGCAAATATTACCGCTCCGGAGAGAGCGAGTATACCATCAACGGCCAGGTCTGCCGTCTGCGGGATGTCTACGAGCTTTTGCTGGACACCGGCATCGGACGGGACGGCTACTCGGTCATTGGCCAGGGCCGCATTGCAGAGATCGTCTCTGCCAAAAGCCTGGAGCGGCGTGAGATCTTTGAGGAAGCCTGCGGCATCGCAAAATATCGCTACCGCAAGACCGAGGCGGAGCGCCGCCTGGCTGCAGCAGGCGAGAACCTGGAGCGCCTGCGGGATATCCTGGGTGAACTGGAGGCCCGGGTGGGTCCCCTGGAGCGGGACAGTGCCAAGGCCAAGCAGTTTTTGGCACTGAGCGCCCAGCGCAAGACCCTGGAGCTGACCCTTTGGTCGGATACCATCCGGCAAGCAAAGGAAGCCATCCGCTGCTGCACGCGGGACTATGAGACTGCGCAGGCGCAGTACCAGCAGTATGACCAGCAGGCCGCCGCCGCTGAGCAGGAGGCTGAGGAGATCCGTATACAGGCACAGCAGCTGACCATCGCTGTGGAGCGCCTGAATGGGGATATCCGCAGCATCACCGATGCGATCAGCGGCAGCGCCAGCCGCATTGCAGTGCTGGAAAACGATATCCTCCGCAATGAGCAGGAGGCTGTCTCGCTGCGCAGCCAGCTGGCAGCCGGTGTCCAGGATTCTGCGGCAGCGGCAGAGGAATTGCAGCGCCGCCGGGCAGAAGCCCAAGCACTGGCCCAGTCAGCCCAGACGCTGGCGCAGCAGGCAGACGAACTTTCTGCACAGCTGGAGCAGCTCAGCGGTCAGCGGGATGAAAGCGGCGCCCGGCAGGACCAGGTGCGGGGGGCGCTGTCCGCTCTGGCGGAACAGCGCACCCAGGCACAGGTGGACGCAGCTGCTGCCAGGGCTGCGTCCGAAGCGGCGGCCCAGCGGCTGCATATGCTGGATGCGGTGCTGGAACAGGACGAGGCGGCTGCAGCATCGGCCCGGCAGGAGCTGGCAGACACCCGGCAGTATCTGACCTCCCGGGTGGAAGAGGAGAAAAAGTTGGCGAATATCTGCGCCGGACTTGCCCTTAAATGCCAGGCCCGTCAGCAGGCGCTGGACCAGGCCGATGCAGAAGAGCAGCGGCTGACCCGCAGCCTGGATGCCGCCCGGCAGCGGCTCTCAGTGCTGCAGGAGCTGGAAAAGAATATGGACGGCTACCAGCAGGCGGTCAAAAGCGTGATGCAGGCTGCCCGTGCAGGCCGCCTGCGGGGGATCATCGGGCCGGTGTCCGGGATCCTGCAGGTAGAGCCGGGGTGCGAGGTGGCCATCGAGACCGCCCTGGGGGGCGCATTGCAGTACATTGTGGTGGAGAACGAATCTGCTGCCAAGGCTGCCATTGCCCTGCTGCGCAGCGACCGTGCAGGGCGGGCCACCTTTTTGCCGCTGGATACGGTGCAGCCCGGAGTGTTCCGGGGCACAGTGCCAGCCGGGGCAAAGCTGGCCAGCAGCCTGGTCAAGGCGGAGCCGAAGTACCAGAACATCGTCTCCAACCTGCTGGGGCGCATCCTGGTGGTGGAGGAGATCCATGGAGCCTCCCGGGTGGCCCGGGAACTGGGGTACCGCAGCCGGGTGGTGACGATGGATGGCCAGGTCATCAATGCAGGCGGCAGCTTTACCGGCGGCAGTGTGCAGCGGTCGGCAGGTCTGTTTACCCGGCGGCAGGAGCTGGAGGCACTGCGGGTCCAGGCCGCCCGGCTGCAAAAGGAGTGCGTGGCGGCCGGCGAGGATACCGATGTCTGCAAGCAGCAGCTGGAGGTGCTGGCCGCCCAGCGGACCGCAGCCGACAGCGAACAGCGTACAGCAGAGTCGGACCGGGTGCGGGCAGAGGCAGAGTGCAAGCGTCTGCAATCGGTACTTGCGGCGGCGGAAGCGGCGCTGGCCCAGCACCGGCAGGAGCGGGAGAGCCTGGCGCAGAGCCAGACACAGCAGACAAAAGTCCAGCAGGCTGCGGAGCAGCAGATGGAACAGCTGGATAAACGCCAGCAAGAGCTGGCACAACAGCTGCGCCAGCTGGACGAGGGCCAGACGGAGTTTTTGGCCCGGCATAGCCAGCTGACCGAGGCGCTGGGGGCAAAAAAACTGGAGCTGCTGGCCCGCCAAAAAGATACAGAGCTGGCCCATGCCCAGATCTGCGCAATGGAACAGCAGGCTGGTGAGGCGGCTGCCCGTCAGCAGGATCTGAATAAGACTCTGCAGGACCTGGCCAGCCGCAGTGAGGACTGCCGCCGACAGATCGGGGAGATCCAGCAGGCCAAGGCGGAGAACCAGACCCGGATCGAAGCCCGGGAGGCGGAGATCCGCCAGCATACCCAGAGCCGTCTGCTCTGCCAGCAGAAGGAGACCGCTGCGCTGTCCCGTGCCCGTGCCGCAGCCGAGAGCCGGGAGGACGCCGGACGGGAGATGAGCCGCCTGGCCGAGCGCCGTGCCGCCGCTGAAACCGAGTATGACCAGATGGCGGCAAAGCTGTGGGAGGAATACCAGCTGACCGCTGCCCAGGCAGAGGAACAGTGCATCCCCTTTGAAAACCCGGCGATCTTGCGGACCCAGCTGGCAGAGGTGCGGGGCAAGATCCGTGCGCTGGGCAGCGTGAACCTGGCAGCTGTTGAGGAATACCAGGCCCTGCGCCAAAGATACGATACCCTGCGGGCGCAGGTGGAGGATGTGGAGGCCAGCAAAGCGGAGCTGACCCGAATGATCGGGTCGCTCTCGGCACAGATGCGCTCCATTTTTACCGCCAGCTTCCGTGAGATCGACCAGCAGTTTGGCCGGATCTTTGCAGAGCTGTTCGGCGGGGGCGAGGCGCACCTTCTCCTGGAAGATGAGCAGGATGTGCTGTCCTGCGGCATCGGCATCCAGGTGGCACCCCCCGGCAAGGTGATCAAAAGCCTGGAAGCGCTGTCCGGCGGCGAGCAGGCCCTGGTGGCCATCAGCATCTATTTTGCGATCCTGGCCGTCAACCCTGCGCCGTTCTGCATCCTGGACGAGATCGAGGCGGCGCTGGATGATGCCAATATCCAGCGGTTTGCCCAGTACCTGCGCCGGATCAGCGATAAGACCCAGTTCATCGTGATCACCCACCGGCGGGGCACGATGGAGGCGGCCAATGTGCTGTATGGCGTTACGATGCAGGAGGACGGGATCTCAAAACTGCTGAAACTGGACCTGGAACAGGTTGACGCGACCTTGGTTTCCTGATATATAATAGAAATGAAAAGGAAAACTCGATGAAAGGGAGGCCGTTATGGGGCTCTTTGGATTTGGAAAAAAAGAAAAAGATAAGATGAAGACCGGCCTGGAAAAGACCCGCACGGGTTTTTGGGGCAGTATCCGCAACACCCTCACCGGCAGCAAGATCGACGACGATCTGTATGACAGCCTGGAAGAACAGCTGATCCTGGCGGATGTAGGGGGCGAGGTGGCCGTTCATCTGGTGGACGAGCTGCGGGATACCGTGTTGGCAAAGGGCCTCAAGACCGGCGAGGAAGCGGCGGATGCGCTGCGGGAGCTGATCGCTGCCGAGATGGAGCCGGAGCGGGAGATGGAGCTTTCGGGCCACCCGGCGGTGATCCTGGTCATCGGGGTCAATGGTGTGGGCAAGACCACCAGCATTGCAAAGCTGGCCTCCTATTATACCGGGCAGGGCCGCCGGGTGATGCTGGCGGCGGGCGACACCTTCCGTGCGGCTGCCAGCGAACAGCTGGAGATCTGGGCAGAACGGGCCGGTGTGCCGCTGGTCAAAGCCGGAGAGGGCGCCGACCCTGCCGCTGTGATCTTCGATACCGTAAAGTCGGCCTCTGCCCGGGGCTATGACCTGGTCATTGCGGATACCGCAGGACGGCTGCACAACAAAGCAAATTTGATGAGCGAGCTGGCCAAGATCAGCCGCAGCGTCAAAAAGGCTGCGCCGGAGGCCAGCCTGGAGACCCTGCTGGTGCTGGATTCCATCACCGGACAGAACGCCATCAGCCAGGCAAAGGAGTTCTGCAAGGCAGCCAATGCTACGGGCATCATCCTGACCAAACTGGACGGCACAGCCAAGGGTGGCTGTGTGGTGGCGGTCAAACAGCGGCTGGGCCTGCCGGTGCGCTTTATCGGCGTAGGCGAGGCCATCGACGATCTGATCCCCTTCAGCCCGGAGGGGTACGTTGAGGAGCTGCTGCCCCGCACCAACTGGAAACACTGAGAAAAAGGAGCTGCGTTATGAAGATCTGTGCTGCCACTGGCAACCCCGGCAAGCTCCGGGAGCTGCGCCGCATCCTGGAAGCGCAGGGCCATCAGGTCCTGAGCCAGAAGGAGCTGGGGCTGGACCTGGAACCGGAGGAGACCGGTGTGACCTTTGAGGAGAATGCAGCCATCAAGGCTGCGGCTCTGTGCAAGGCCAGCGGCCTGCCCACCATTGCGGATGACTCTGGCCTGTGCGTGGATGCCCTGGACGGTGCGCCCGGCGTATACAGCGCCCGCTATTGCGGCCGCCACGGCGACGATGAAGCCAACAACGATAAACTGCTGCAGGAGATGGCCGCTGTGCCGGAAGGACAGCGCACGGCGCAGTTTGTTTCCGCCGTTTGCCTGATGCTGCCGGATGGCCGCAGCCTGCTGTGCGCTGGTACCTGCCGGGGACGCATCGCATTTCAGCGGCTGACCGGGGAGTACGGCTTTGGCTACGACCCCCTGTTCATTCCGGAACAGTGCTGCGTGGGCAAGAGCAGCAGCCGTCCCAATACCGAGGGGCGGAGCTATGCGCAGCTGACCCCGGAGGAAAAGGATGCGATCAGCCACCGGGGCCGTGCATTGGAAAAACTGGAGGCACAGCTGCCGGATTTTCTGATCCAACCCAAGCACTGCGGCTGCTAAAGAACAGTCGCCCGTACATTACGAAAAAACAGAACAAAAAAGGAGATACTATATGTTGACGAGCAAACAGCGTGCGATCCTGCGCGGCAAGGCAAATACCATGGACCCGGTGTTCCAGGTGGGCAAAGGGGAGATCGATGAGACCATGATCCAGGGCATCCGGAATTGTCTGGAAGCCCGGGAGCTGATCAAGGTCAAGGTGCTGGACAACAGCATGTACAACGCCCGCGAGGCATCGGTGCTGCTGGCTGAGGCCACCGGCGCAGACTGCGTACAGGTCATCGGCTCCAAGTTTGTGCTGTACCTGCAAAAGAAGAAGGACAGCGCATACGCCGACCTACTGAAATGAGGATCTTGCTCTACGGCGGCACCTTTGACCCACCCCATAACGGCCACCTGAACAACCTGCGGGCTGCAGCTGCCCGTGTGCAGCCGGACCGGGTGGTGGTAATGCCGGCCGGGGTCCCGCCTCACAAGCAGGCAAGCGCCACGCCCGCTGCTTTGCGGCTGGAAATGTGTCGCTGCTTTACAGTTTTGGAGCAGGGCGGGGCCCCGCAGCTGGAGGTCAGCCGCTGGGAGATCGACCAGGCGGCGCAAGGACGCCGGAATTATACGGTGCTTACCCTGGAGATGCTGGCCGGCCGCTGGCCGGAAGCACAGCTGTACCTGGCCATTGGCAGCGATATGCTGCTTACCTTTGACCAGTGGTATTGCTGGCAGCGCATCTTGCAGCTGGCAAAACTGGTGGTCACCAGCCGTCAGCTGGGGGACGACCAGGCATTGCACACAAAGGCAAAGCAGCTGGACCCCAGCGGCAGCCGCATCCTGTTTGCACCGGTGGAGGCAATGCCCATGGCATCCAGTGCGCTGCGGACAAGGCTGTCTGCCGGTGAGCAGTGCGCAGACGAACTTCCGCCGGAGGTGCGCCGGGTGATCCAGCGGGAGGGACTGTACCGCAAATGACCCTGGATACAAAAAGGGAAGAAGGACATTCATGATGAATCTGGAGCAGGCAGAGGCGCTGGCCCGCAGCAGGCTGAGCCAAAAACGGTTTGAGCACACAAAAAATGTGCGGGACATGGCAGTGCGCCTGGCACAGCACTACGGTGCGGACCAAGACCAGGCGGCGCTGGCAGCGCTGCTGCACGACACCGCCAAGGAGATCCCCAAAAAGGAGATGCGGGCGCTGATGCATCAATATGCACCGGAGGCTCTGGACCGGCCGGAACCGGTCTGGCATGGCATATGCGCTGCGATCCTGGCCCGCACACAGTGGGGGGTAGAGGATGAGCAGGTGCTGAACGCAGTTGCCTGCCATACCGCAGGCCGCCCCGGCATGACCCAGCTGGACAAGATCCTCTATTTGGCGGATATGACCAGCGCCGAGCGGGATTGGCCCGGGGTGGAGTCGCTGCGGACGCTGGAGATGCAGGACCTGGATGCTGCTATGCTGGCGGCGCTGGAGCAAAGCACGCAGTTTGTCAATGGACAGAATAAGCCGCTGGACCCATTGTCCCAGGCCGCTTACCAGGAGATCCTGGCCCGGTGCCGGGGCGGGGAGAACGGCTGAGCGGCATCGGCTGCGGACAGAGCAGCTGTGAATACGGATTGCAGTCTTGCCCAGGGGATGCTATACTATAAGAGCCTGTTTTTTGGAACTGAACCAGTTCTTTTTGGGAAAGAACAGACCTCGCAATGGTATTTTTGCCGGGCAGCACCGGCAGTGCCGTGATGTGCAGGCCAGATGCACTGGCCTGCTAGAACAAATCTGGAGGAAACAGAAAGCATGAGCCAGACCCCCCGTCGCATCCATACCGAACACTCCATCAAAAAGCCGGACCCGGCGGCACCTGCTGCCCGGCGTGCTGAACAGGAGTCTGCCGCCCCTGGCGGATATGCCGAGCAGTCCCCCCGGGGCGAGCATGCAGCTCCGTCCCGCCATGCAGCTGCCCGCAGCAACACCCGCAATGCGCCCCGGGCCGATGCCCCCCGCCGCCGCAAAAAGAAAAAGCGTACCCCCCTGTGGCTGCCGCTGGCCATTACGCTGGTGCTGATCGGGGTGGTGGCAGGCGGCGTGATATACGCAGCCCGCTTTGTGGGCCATGTGGAAGAGAGCCTCCGTCCGGAGGAGGATGCCCCCTCTATCCAGCAGGAGATCCAGACCGCAGAGGAATACAAAGGGGATGTGGTCAACATCCTGGTCTGCGGCATCGACTATGAAGAGGGCCGCAACTACTCCAAGGACCCCTCTGCCAACGATGGCATGACGGATATGATCCTCTATTGCCAGTTTGATGTAAAGGGCAGTGCGCTGCGGATGCTGCAGATCCCCCGCAACAGCCTGGTGACCACGGCAAACCGGAAGATCGAGCTGTCCAACGGCAAGACCTATTCCGCCTCCAACTACCAGATCAACTCGGTGGCATTGTCCAACGGGGGCAGCATCGCAGCCCTGGCAGAGGTCATCTACGACCAGTTCAAGCTGCCCATCGACTATTATGTCACGGTGGATATGCAGGCACTGGTGGAAGTGGTGGACAACTTTGGCGGCATCGAGGTGTATATCCCCCACGATATGTCCTATGGCGGCAGTGCGTTGAAGCAGGGCTACCGCAACCTGGACGGCAAATCGGCAGAGTTCTTTGTGCGCTGCCGCCACGGCCAGGGCTACGCCAATGCAGACATCGACCGGCTGAATATGCAGCGCTACTTCTATGCGGGCTTGTTCAAGCGGGCAAGAGCCATGGGCATTACGGATATCCTGAACCAGATGCCCCTGATCTTCAACAATTATATCCACACGGATATGGACCTGGTAACGCTGGGCAAGCTGCTGGTGTCCTTCCTCAAGGTGGACAGCGCCAATATCATGCTGGCCCAGACGCCGGTGTTTATGGGCGTGCCCAATGTAGGCAAGACCGAGACCTTTGACGGCTACTCCTGCGTAGTGCCGGATGCCGGTTCCATCGCAGAGCTGCTGAACACCTATTTCCGCACCTACACCGGCCCGGTAAGTGCAGAAGAGCTGAACCTTGTTACCAACGATTGGCCCCACGGCAGCGCATCCACCACTGCCAATGTGCAGTTCGTAGGCCAGCTGGACAAGGAGTCGGACGACGCGATCCTGGGCGGTGATACCGATGTACAGGGCGCTGTTACCACCGACGGCCAGGCCGCCGGTGCAGCGCAGTGATAAGCAAGTGAATGTATAAGGATAGGAGAACCAGATGGAAAACCTGAACGACAGCAAGACCCTCGCTGTGGAGATCGCAAAGATCCTGGATCAGAAAAAAGCTAAGGATGTGCAGGTGCTCAAGGTAGACGACCTCACCGTCCTGACCGATTATTTCGTCATCGCCTCCGGTACCTCCACCACCCAGGTGGGGTCCCTGGCAGATGAGGTGGAGTATCAGCTCTCCCAGCAAGGCATCAAGCCCTATAACACCGAGGGCTTTGACTCCAAAAACTGGGTGCTGCTGGATTATTCCAACGTTATCGTGCACGTTTTTGTGCCGGGCACCCGCACCTACTATGACCTGGAGCATCTGTGGGCAGATGGCGAGCCGGTGGATATCTCGGCTTACCTCACCCCGGACAGCACGGTGGAATAACCCCCTCGCACACGGTATTTGGCAAAAAGCCGGCCGCCAAGGGCCGGCTTTGGGAAAGAAAAGTCTGGAGCTGAAAAGATGAAGTATGATTACAAGGCCGTAGAGGCCAAGTGGCAGAAGGTCTGGGAGGACGAAAAGACCTTCCATGCCGAGATCGACCACAATAAGCCCAAGTTCTATGCCCTGGTGGAGTTCCCCTACCCCTCCGGCGCAGGTCTGCATGTGGGTCATCCCCGCAGCTACACTGCGCTGGACGTGGTAAGCCGTAAGCGCCGCCAGAACGGCTACAACGTGCTGTACCCCATGGGATGGGATGCTTTTGGTCTGCCGACCGAGAACTTCGCAATGAAGAACCACATCCACCCCGCCATCGTGACCAAGAACAACGTGGATCACTTCCGGGCACAGCTCAAGTCCCTGGGCTTCTCCTTTGACTGGGACCGGGAGATCAACACCACCGATCCGGAGTACTACAAGTGGACCCAGTGGATCTTCCTGCAGCTGTATAAGCACGGCCTGGCCTACAAAAAAGAGATGAACGTCAACTGGTGCACCGGCTGCCAGTGCGTCCTGGCCAACGAGGAAGTGGTCAACGGCGTGTGCGAGCGCTGCGGCAGCGAGGTGGTCCACCGGGTCAAGAGCCAGTGGATGCTGCGCATCACGGCCTATGCAGACAAGCTGATCGACGGACTGGAAGGTCTGGACTACATCGAGCGTGTGGCGACCCAGCAGAAGAACTGGATCGGCCGCAGCCATGGCGCAGAGGTCAACTTCGGCACCACCGCAGGGGATACCCTGACCGTTTACACCACCCGGTGCGACACGCTGTTCGGCGCTACCTATATGGTGGTCTCGCCGGAGCACGCCCTGGTCAAGGCTTGGCTGGATAGCGGCGTGATCAAAAATGCCGAGGCGGTTACCGCTTACCAGGCCGAGGCTGCCCGCAAGAGCGACTTTGAGCGCACCGAGCTGAATAAGGAAAAGACCGGTGTCCGTCTGGAAGGCGTGGAGGGCATCAACCCGGTCAATGAGAAGAAGATCCCCATCTTCATCTCGGATTATGTGCTGGCCAGCTACGGCACCGGCGCGATCATGGCTGTGCCTGCCCACGACAGCCGTGACTGGGAGTTTGCCAAGAAGTTTGGCCTGCCCATCATCGAGGTGGTCCAGGGCAAGGAGCCGGCAGATCTGGAGACCGCTGCCTTTACCGACGTGGCCACCGGCACCCTGGTGAACTCCGGCTTCCTGGACGGTCTATCCGTCAAGGATGCACAGGCCAAGATGATCACTTGGCTGGAAGAGACCGGCAAGGGTCGGGATAAGGTCAACTATAAGCTGCGGGACTGGGTGTTCAGCCGTCAGCGTTACTGGGGCGAGCCCATCCCCATGGTCTACTGTGAAAAGTGCGGCTGGCAGCCCCTGCCCGAGAGCAGCCTGCCTTTGACCCTGCCGGACATCACCGACTTTGAGCCGGGTCCGGATGGGGAGAGCCCCCTGGCCCGCCATACCGATTGGGTCAAGACCACCTGCCCCTGCTGCGGCGGCCCTGCCTCCCGCGAGACCGACACCATGCCCCAGTGGGCTGGTTCTTCCTGGTACTTCCTGCGCTATATGGACCCCCACTGCTCCGATGCTCTGGCCTCCAAGGAGGCGCTGGAGTATTGGTCCCCGGTGGACTGGTACAACGGCGGCATGGAGCATACCACCCTGCACCTGCTGTACAGCCGGTTCTGGCATAAGTTCCTGTACGATATCGGCGTGGTGCCCACCGCAGAGCCTTACAATAAGCGCACGGCTCACGGCATGATCCTGGGTCTGAACCCCCACAGCTTCCAGAACCTGCCCGCTGAGGAGCAGGAGGCTCTGCTGAAGCAGTACGGCAGCCAGAAGGCAGCGGAGAAGGCCCTGGAGGAAAAGTACGGCGAGATGTCCCGTCACCCCATCGTCAAGATGTCCAAGTCCCTGGGCAATGTCATCAACCCGGATGAGGTGGTGGATACCTACGGCGCCGATACCATGCGTCTGTACGAGATGTTCATGGGCGACTTTGAGCAGGCTGCCCCCTGGCAGACCTCTGCGATCGCCGGCTGCAACCGCTTCCTGGACCGTGTATGGGGTCTGTCTGACCGCCTGGTCGAGGGCGAGGGCTACCGTCCGCAGATCGAGACTCTGATGCACCAGACCATCAAGAAGGTGGGCGCAGATATCGAGAGCCTGAAGATGAATACCGCCATTGCACAGCTGATGACCCTGGTCAACGCCCTGTACGATAACGGCGGCGCCACCAAAGCAGAGTTCGAGACCCTGGTGCAGCTGCTGAACCCCTTTGCCCCCCACATGACCGAGGAGCTTTGGGAGAAGCTGGGCCACAGCCACGACCAGCAGCTGGCCTACTACCCCTGGCCTGCTTATGAGGAGGCCAAGTGCGTGGAGGCTACGGTGGAGATCGCCGTGCAGGTCAACGGCAAGGTCAGAGCACGCCTGAAGGTGGCCGCAGATATCTCTGCCGAGGATGCCATTGCAGCTGCAAAGGCAGAGCCTGCTGTGGCAGAAGCTCTGGCCGGCAAGCAGCTGGTCAAGGAGATCTACGTCAAGGGCCGCCTGGTGAACCTGGCCGCAAAGGGCTGAGCAAGGGCTGCTTTTTAGGGGAGAGATGGCTCCCTGCACAGCTTGTGCAGGGGCCGCTGCCCTCCGCGCAGAACTTTGTAAAAAAACTTTTGAAAAAAGGTTGACGAACAAGGGAAAATGCGCTATACTGTCTACTGTTAGTTACCATGTAACAACGAAATTCCTGCCTCACGGTCCAAGGGAGGGAATAAGATGTCGGAAATTCGTGTTAAAGAGGGCGAGTCGCTGGAGAGCGCACTGCGTCGCTTCAAGCGGAGCACCGCCCGCAGCGGTGTGCTCGCAGAGGTCCGTAAGCGCGAGGCTTACGAGAAGCCGTCTGTTCGCCGCAAGAAGAAGTCCGAAGCAGCCCGCAAGCGCAAGTTCAAGTAATTGAACCGCTATCGTTGCTTTGAGATCATTCCGCGTTGCTAACGCCGATGTAGGAGAGCCTGATTTCAGGTTCTCCTATTTTCATTTTCAGCGCAAATTTACAGCGCTGGCTCACCATAAGGAGGCTGCGATGCTCGTTACCCCGGAATATGTGTTCAAGGATGTTACTCGTATCACCCCTGCATTCCTGGCCCAAATGGGCATCCGTGCCCTGGTGCTGGATGTGGATAATACCCTTACGGAGGACCGCAGCCAGGAGCTGTCTCCCGAGGTGGCGCAATGGCTGGAGCAGATGCGCGCAGCGGACATCCGGATGACCATCGTCTCCAACGGCACTGGCAAACGGGTAGGCCCCTTTGCGCAAAAGCTGGGCATGGAGTTTATCAGCCTGTCCGCAAAGCCCCTGCCGCTGGGGCTGATGCGTGCCCGCCGCCGCCTGGGCGTGAAGCGCAGCCAGATGGCGATGGTCGGCGATCAGCTTTTTGCCGACCGTATGGCCGCTGCGCTTTATGGCATCCCCGCCTTTGTGGTCATCGCCCGTGGGCCGGATCTGGATGCCAGCGTGCAGCTGAAGCGCCGCTGGGAGAAAAAATATTGGAAAAAGTTTTACGACCAAGGGGGGCAGGTCCGTTGAGCAGTACAGAGATCCGGTTCGGCACTGCCGGCCAAAGCGAGAGCTTTGCCGCCCAGGGCTATAAGTCCAGCCTGGATGTGCCCGCCTACACAGCTGCTATGGGCTTGAACGCTTTTGAGTACCAGTGCGGCCGCGGCGTGCGTCTGGGACTGGATAAGGCTGCAAAAATGGCAGCGCTTGCAAAGGAAAAGGACGTGCTGTTCAGCGTCCATGCGCCTTATTATATCAGTATGTCCAGCCTGGAGGAGGACAAGCGCCTGGCCAGCATCGACTACCTGCTGCAAAGCTGCGCAGTCTGCCGGGCACTGGGGGGCCGGAGAGTCATCTTCCATTCCGGCAGCTGCGGCAAACAAAGCCGGGAGGCTGCCCTGGAAAAAGCCCAGGATACCCTGCGCCGTGCTTTGGAGGCGCTGGACCAGGCAGGCTATCAGGATATGACCCTCTGCCCAGAGACCATGGGCAAGGTCGGCCAGCTGGGCACCTTGGAAGAGGTGCTTGCGCTGTGCAGCCTGGATGAACGGGTCGTGCCCTGCATCGACTTTGGGCACCTGAATGCCCGCACGTTAGGGGGCATTGCTTCCAAGGCGGATTATGCTGCGATCCTGGACCGGATGGAGCAGAGCCTGGGGGACGAGCGTGCCCGCCGCTTCCACGTCCATTTTTCCCGCATCGAATATTCAGCCGGGGGCGAAAAATGCCACTGGACCTTTGCACAGACCCAGTTTGGCCCGGAACCGCAGCCTTTGATGGAGCTGTTTGCGGAGCGGGATCTGGAGCCGGTGGTCATTTGTGAGAGCGCCGGGACCCAGGCAGAGGACGCAAAGACCATGCAGCAGATGTATTTTGCAGCGGCAGCCCGGACTTAAAATTGGAAATGAGAGGGTTTTTGGCTCTTTTTGGCCGCTTTTTTCCCTAAACCCCTTGCCAAACCGTCCGGGATTGGGTAAAATAGATAAAGATATGCACAAGCGCTTGTGGGCGGCAGGAGAGTTCGCCGCCGGTTGCCGGCGCAGGCATCTGAGACTTTAAATTAATGGAGGAATTCCTATGATTTCTGCAGGCGAGTTTCGCAATGGCGTGACCTTTGAGCAGGACGGCCAGGTTCTTCAGGTCGTTGAGTTCCAGCACGTGAAGCCCGGCAAGGGCGCGGCCTTTGTCCGCACCAAGACCAAGAACGTCATCACCGGCTCTGTGGTGGAGACCAGCTACAACCCCACCGCAAAGTTCCCCCAGGCGTTCATCGAGCGCAAGGACGTCACCTACAGCTATGCTGACGGTGATCTGTACCACTTCATGGATAACGAGACCTACGACGATATCCCCGTCAACGTCACCGATGTGCCGGACAACTTCAAGTTCTGCAAGGAGAACGAGGTCTGCAAGCTGCTGTCCTACAAGGGCAAGGTCTTCAGCGTTGAGATCCCCAACTTCATCGAGCTGGAGGTCACCCAGACTGAGCCCGGCGTGCGCGGCAACACCGCCACCAACACCCTGAAGCCCGCTACCGTGGAGACCGGTGCAGAGCTGCGTGTGCCCCTGTTCATCAACGAGGGCGACCGCATCCGCATCGATACCCGCACCGGCGAGTATATGGAGCGCGTCTGATCCAAGCCATAAGCCTGACCGGGCGGCGGTATACCGCCTGCCCGGTCATTTTTTCCACAACAGTCGCAGGGGCATAGAGCGCGTCTGCCGGGCCTGCGGGCCAGGGCGGCGGGCTCCCACGATGTTGCCAGAATATATAAGGAGGCATTCGTTATGGAACTGACCGAAAGAGCTGCATACCTCAAGGGTCTGATCGAGGGCCTGGGCATCGATGAGACTACTAAGGAAGGCAAGATCATCAAGGCGATGAACGAGCTGCTGGGCGAGCTGTCCACCGCTGTAATGGGGCTGGACGAGGATCTGACCCAGGCGTATGATCTGATCAATGACCTCAACGACGAGATCGAGGATCTGGAAGCTGACCTCTACGAGGAAGATGAGGAGCAGGACAGCCAGGACGATGACGAGGATGAGGACAATGACGACGAGCCTTTTTACGAGGTGGCCTGCCCCAACTGCGGACAGACCGTCTATGTAAGTGAGGACGATCTGGACGTGGGCGAAGCTATCTGCCCCAGCTGCAAGGTGGCCTTTGAGGTCGCTTTGGAAGAGGAAGAAGCAGACCAGGAGGAGGCAGAAGGCCCGGTCCAGTACGAGGTCACCTGCCCCAACTGCGGCGCCGCCTCGGTGATCGAGGAGGAGACTCTGCTCTCCGGCGGTGTGGTCTGCCCCAGCTGCGGCCAGCCTCTGGATTTTGAGGTCACAGAGGAGGAGTAAGCTCCGTATTCTGCTGCACGGATAAAAATAAAAGCGCTGCATCTCTTAGGAGATGCAGCGCTTTTTTCATCCGATCAGGGAAGGGGCTGTGGTCAGTTGGTTTCGTTGGCCTTCTGCAGCCAGATGCTGCCGATGTCCAGTGCGTTGTACAGACCATGCTTGGTGGTCTGCCGGGCCACACGCTCCTGCGGGGCCTTGGAGGTATCGGTGGAAAGCAGCATCAGGTGGACCTTGTCCGCCACCTGCTGGCCGGATACCGGGGTCGTGGTCAGGATCTGTAAATAAAGCACATACGGATCGGTCATCTGGCCGTAGTACAGCTCGTTGTCCTTACGGACGAGGGGCTTGCCTTTATAAGTCAATTTTGGAGTAAATGGCATGTTGAAAAGCCTCCCTATCGTATTAAATTCACCTTTAGTATACCACATGTATGGGGCCGGATGCAAGCGCTCTGCCAGGGGCAGGGTAAGGAGGTTGTGTGAAAATCTGCCGACATTGCCGCTGCGCCGCTGCCCGGTTTTGGTTCAGGCGTTTTTTGAAAAAAGCTGCCGCCCGTCTTTGCAGGGAAGTCCTTCCTGTCGGATTAAATCGAACGCTTTACGGGATACTAATAGAAAATCAAGCGATGCATGGTGCGTTTGTCGGGGGCGCTGCCCGCAGAGATCTGCGCAGGAGCGGGTCTGTGCCCGGTTCTGAAGGGCGGGAAAGCGGCTGCAGAAAAGCAGGGGAGTTCCGGTTTTACATCGGGACTTCGTTCCCTCTTGACTATGCCCGCAGTTATGGTATGATGGAGATATACAAGGAGAATCGACCGCAGAAAGCACGCACTTTTCTGCGGATAGGAAGAAGGTATCACGATGGCCGATTATCAGGAATATCGCCGCAGGGTGCTGCACAAACGTTGGCGCAGGGTCTTGCTGACAGCGTCGTCCTTGCTGCTGCTGCTGATGCTGCTGGCGATCAATCTGCTGTGGCGGAGTTTGCAGAGGGATACGCGCCAGACCGCAACGGTGAGCATCCTGGCACAGGAGATCCCTGGTACTGAGTGGAAGTCTGCTCAGTATGTAGCGGCCCGCAGCCTGACCGTGCAGAAGACCGATGCTGGACAGACGGCGCTGGACTTCCGCATGGCGGCGCTGCCCCAGACCCCGGCGGTGGATGCAAGCTATTTCACCCAGGCCAGTTTTCTGGGCGACAGCCTGACCCAGGGGATGCAGATCTATAATACGGGACTTCCCAACGCAAACTTTTGTGCGTATAAAGGGGTAGGGCCCAATGCCGTGGTCAATGGCACCACCTGCAAGCGTCACGACGGAGCAGAAGAAGTGCCGATGGAAGCACTGGCGGCCCAGCAGCCCAAGGTGCTGTACGTTCTGCTGGGGACCAACGTCCTGGGGCGGGACGGGGACTACACCAATTTTCTGACCTATTACCGGCTGATGCTGGATATGATCCATCAGCAGCTGCCGGATACCGTCGTCTATGTCCAGTCCATTACCCCGGTGCGTCCGGAGGTCAGCGCTCAGGAGCGTCATGCTGGTTTGAACAAGGACAGGCTGTGCCGCATCAACGATGAGCTGGCAGCTATTGCGCTGGAGAAAAATTGCTACTTCCTCAACCTGTGGGAAGCACTGGCCGACGAAAACGGGGACCTGAAAGCGGAATACGCCCAGCCGGACGGTTACCACCTGAAACCGGAAGGCTATACTGCGTGGGTGGAGTACCTGTCTACGCACACAGTCTCTGCCGCATAAAATGCAGATAAAAAACCGGAGCGCCGATCAAAAGCGCTCCGGTTTTGTTATGTATGGGTCAGGTCTCGCCTTCAAAACGCATCCCCCAGCTGTCCCGGATCTGATCCATCAGTTGGGCCAGCGCCAGGCTGTGGCGCGGGGTATAGATGCGGCTGGCGCTCTCGCCGGCGCGGACACAGCGGGAGGCTTCCCGGATCTGGTACTCAAACCCGTTGTATTCAAAGGGGCAGCGGACCATTTCCGGGGATTCGCCCTCCCGCAGCACCACCATCCGGGCTGCGTGCTGGAAGTCCGGGATAAAAATGCTGCCCTTCTGGCAGGTAATCCAGGCGTTGCGGGCCAGCTCCTGGCCAATGGTCTGGGTGGATAGGGCGACGCAGCCGCTGGGGTAATGCAGCAGTACGCGGCTGTACGCATCGGTGCCCTCCGGGCTGAGGGTGAGCTGCTGGGTGGCAGTGCTGTCCGGCTGCTGGCCGGTGACCAGCTGTAAAAATCCCAGGTTATAGATGCCGATGTCCAGCAGTGCGCCGCCGCCCAGCTGGGAGTTGAACTTCCGGTCCCGCCGCTGTCCCTGTGCGGTGAAGCCGTATTGGCAGCTGACCGTTTGGACCGGCCCCAGCTCTCCGGCGGCCAGCAGCGCCTGCAGCTCCTGGTACAGGGGCAGCAGACGGGTCCACAGGGCTTCCATCAAAAACAAATGCTTTTGGGAGGCCAGCTGATACAGCTGCTGGGCCTGCTCTGCCCGCAGGGTAAAAGGCTTCTCGCACAAAACGTGCTTGCCGTGCTCCAGGCACAGGCGGCAGTTGTCGGCGTGCAGGGAGTTGGGCGTGGCAATGTATACGGCTTCCACCTCCGGGTCCTGCACCAGTTGTTCGTAGGAGTCATACCATTTTGGGATGCCGTAGGCGGCGGCAAACGCCTGGGCGCTCTCTGCCCGGCGGGAGCCGACCGCTGCCAGACTTTCGCCCTCGGCGCCCATCTGACGGATGGTGTCGGCGAATTTTTTGGCGATGGTGCCAGTGGCTAGGATTCCCCATTTCATAAGGTGTCCCTCCTGTATTGCGGGGGTCGTTTTTCGGTCACTTTCGTAATACCATACCCGTTGCGTGAAGTCAAGGGGCAGGGGGGAGAGCGGGGCGGTATTTTTTGCAGGGCTGTGCCCTCAATCGTGCCTCGATGTTGCAGTGGAGCAGGGGGGACAGCAGTTTCCGGTGCAGGCAGCGGCAAAAGCAGAGCTTGCCCTTGACAAGGCGGGCGGTGTGTGTTATCTTTAGCTTAACATCAAACCGTGCTTTCTGCTGACGGATCATGTGGAGCACCACAGTGCAGAGCGTGCGGGGAACAATGCCGACCGTCTGGGCAGCCTTGCGCTTATTTTCCTGCGCAAAGCTGCCTTTTTCTGTTACCGTTGGAATAAGGAGGATGCCCTATGAAGTCTGATATCGAGATCGCCCAGCAGGCCCAGATGAAGCCCATCACCCAGGTGGCCGCCAGTCTCGGCCTGGCCGAGGAGGATGTGATCCCCTATGGCCACTATAAGGCTAAGATCAACCATCGTCTGATCCATAAGGCGGGCAAACAGGGCAAGCTGATCCTTGTCACCGCCATCAGCCCCACCCCGGCAGGTGAGGGCAAGACCACCACCAGTGTGGGCCTGGCCGATGCCATGAACGCCCTGGGCAAAAAGACGATGCTCTGCCTGCGTGAGCCTTCCCTGGGGCCTGTGTTCGGCGTCAAGGGCGGCGCTGCGGGCGGCGGCTATGCCCAGGTGGTGCCCATGGAGGATATCAACCTGCACTTTACCGGTGACCTGCACGCCATTGGCACGGCCAACAACCTGCTGGCTGCCATGATCGACAACAGCATCCAGCAGGGCAACCCCCTGAACATCGATCCCCGCCGCATCACCTGGAAGCGCTGCATGGATATGAACGACCGTCAGCTGCGCTTTATCGTGGACGGCCTGGGCGGCAAGGTGAACGGCACCCCCCGGGAGGACGGCTTTGACATCACGGTGGCCAGCGAGGTCATGGCTATCTTCTGCCTGGCTACCAGCATTGCAGACCTGAAAGACCGCCTGTCCCGCATCGTCTGCGCCTACACCTATGACGGCAAGCCGGTGACGGCTGGTCAGGTGGGCGCTGCCGGTGCCATGACCGCACTGCTGAAGGATGCACTGGACCCCAACCTGGTCCAGACGCTGGAGAACAATCCTGCGATCATCCATGGCGGCCCCTTTGCCAACATCGCCCACGGCTGCAACAGCGTCATGGCTACTAAGCTCAGCCTGGCTCTGTCGGATTACGTTATCACCGAGGCTGGCTTCGGCGCAGACCTGGGCGCAGAGAAGTTCCTGGATATCAAGTGCCGTTATGCGGGCATTGCCCCCTCCGCCTGTGTGCTGGTGGCAACGGTGCGTGCCCTCAAGAGCCACGGCGGTGTGGCCAAGGCAGACCTGAATACCCCGAACCCGGAGGCTGTGCGGGCCGGTGCCGCCAACCTGGTGCGCCATATCGACAACCTGAAAAACGGCTTTGGTCTGCCGGTGGTGGTGGCCATCAATGCCTTCCCCACCGATACCCCGGAGGAGCAGGCCATCGTGGAGCAGGTCTGTGCCCAGCAGGGCGTAGCCTGCGTTCTGAGCGAGGTGTTCGCAAAGGGCGGCGAGGGCGGCAAGGCCCTGGCACAGCAGGTGCTCCAGATTTTGGAGGATCGTCCCATCCAGTACACCTACCCGCTGGATATGCCCCTGAAGCAGAAGATCGAGGCAGTTGCTACCAAGATCTACCGGGCCGATGGGGTCAACTTCAGCGCGGCAGCCTCCAAGACCCTGGCAGAACTGACCGAGATGGGGTACGGAGATCTGCCTGTATGCATTGCCAAAACCCAGTACAGCTTCAGCGACAATGCCAAACTCCTGGCAGCCCCCACCGGCTTTACGATGGAGGTGCGGGAGGTCCGGCTGTCCGCAGGCGCCGGGTTCGTCGTGGTCATTTGCGGCAGTATCATGACCATGCCCGGTCTGCCCAAGCGCCCCGCCGCCGTCGGTATCGACGTGGACGATGAGGGCCGGATCAGCGGCCTGTTCTGAGCGTTTTGGGAGGAATCTTTTATAGAACAAAGGCGCAGCCATTGGCTGCGCCTTTGTTTGTTTTATCTCATCTGAATTCCACTTCCACCGTCAGCTGACCGTCCTGCACTTGGGCGGCGATGCGCCCGCCCATCTGCTGGGTCAGGGTCTTGGCAATGGCAAGCCCCAGCCCGGTGGAGCGGTGGGCATTTTGCACGGTATAAAAGCGGTGGAACAGCTGCTGGGCGTCCACAGCGTCTAATCCTGGTGCGGCGTTGGTAAAGCGCAGGCACCCCTCTGCTGTCAGGGTAACATCCAACTCCCCCTGGGCATACTTTACCGCATTGTTCAACAGGTTGTCCAGGATGCGCCCCAGGGCGGCTTTATCCAGCAGGCGATTTACCGGACAGGGGGGAAGTTCGATCCGGGGCTGGATGTTCCGGGCGGTCAGTATCTCATAGTGGGCGGCCAGACTTTCGGCCAGGGCATCGTTCAGGCAGACCGGCTCCAGATGCAGCGGGGCATCGGCGGTGGTGGCCACCGAGTACCGGAACAGCTCTTCGGTCAGCTGGGTCATGGCATCGGTGCGTTCCTGTAAGATGGAGACATATCGCCGGGCGGGGTCGGACAAAGGCTGGGCAGCCAGCAGACCCAGATAGCCCCGCAGGGCAGTGAGCGGGGTGCGCAGATCGTGGGAAAGTCCGGTGATGGCAGCTTTCAGCTCGGCATCTCCATATTGCAGGCGGCGGCGCTCTGTGCACAGCGCCGCCAGCTGCCGGTTCAGTGCAGCCGTCAGCTGCCGGGCAGACGGGTCGGCAGTGGGGATGGTGAGGAGGGTATTTGTGTCCTGGGTCAGATGTTCTTCCAGCTGCCGGGTCAGCTCCCGCAGGGCGTGGCGCAGCACCAGCCAGCGTACCAGCAGCACTGCAGCTGCAAGGCTCAGCACTGCCACAAGATACCAGACTCCGTTCTCCATCTGACTGCCTCCGCTGTTATTTCAGGTCTTTTTTTACAAATATCGCTGCCCCGGTCAAGCCGGACAGGGTCACCAAAGCCACCGAAGCGGCGGCCGACCGGGCTGGATGAGGCAGTGCGCCATCCGCTGCCAGGTACAGGGTCTGCCCAGTGGGAAAGACATCCAGGAACCACAGGGCAGCCTCTCGCTGCCATCCGTCCAGATAATAAGGGTTGGGGGCGGGGGGCAGCTGCTCCATCTGACCGTTTTCATGGACGACCACGGAAGCGCTGTTGATCTTCGGCTCGCTGAGACGGTTGTACAGCAGAGACGCTGTCATCAGCAGGGCGGTGGCCAACAGCACAGCTTCCACTGCGGTGACCGCCCGGTTCGTAAAAGAAAGGCTGAACAATACCAGCAGTCCGGTAATGGCGGCGGACATCAGCACAAGACAGCCAGCTGTCAGGATCAGTTGGTGCGCCGGAGCCTGCCAGAAGCCAAAATAGAAGATGCCGGTCAGCTCTCCGGCAAGCCACCCGGACAGGATCACAAGATCCCCAGCCAGGCATACCAGATAGGTGGAGAGATAGACCTCCCACCGGGCATGCCCGACGATGATCTTATTGCGGAGCGTGCCGTCGGCGTATTCGGTGCCCACAAACAGGGAGACGAATACCGCACAGGCAACAGCATAGTAGGGAAGAGAAGCAAAAAATAAGTTGTCCAGGGGCCAGCTCTCGCCGGATGCGAGCAGATCCCGATGGGTGCTCCACATATAGTAAGCGGAAAATACAAAGTAAGCACTGGTGCAGGCCCACAGGATCTTGTCCTTCCCAAGACGGCCCATCCCGGCATGAAACAGGTTAACCATGGGTGCTGCCTCCTACCAGATTCATATAAAAGCTCTCCAGACTCTCGTCCTGCTGGGTCATGGTGCGGACCCGGCATCCCGCTTCGGCAAGGGCACAGACCAAGGGGGTGACCTCTACTGTGCCATACAGCCGGGCGCTGTTCCCTTCCAGCAGGGTATACTCCAGCCCCATCGTATCCAGCACCTGAGCCAAGATCTGCGGATCAGACACCGTGATCTGGGTGGATTTGCGGCAGGCGGCCTCCAGCTCCTGGGCGCTCATCTGGCGCAGGATGCGCCCGCCGTCCATAAAGCCGTACCAGCTTGCCAGGCGGGCCAGCTCATCCAGAAGATGGCTGGAGATCAGCACCGTGATGCCTTGTTCCCGATTGAGCTTTAAGATCAGCTCCCGCAGCTCGATGATGCCCTGGGGGTCCAGGCCGTTGGCGGGTTCGTCCAAAAGCAGAAGGTCCGGACTGCCCGCCAGAGCCACGGCGATGCCCAGCCGCTGGCGCATCCCAAGGGAGAAATTTCGGACCTTTTTACTGCCAGTGCGTCCCAGGCCCACCAGCTCCAGCAGCTGGGGGATGCTGTCCTCGCTGGGCAGACCCAGGACCCGGTATTGCAGCCGCAGATTTTCCTGGGCGGTCATGTTCAGATAGAGGGAGGGGGTCTCCACGACTGCCCCCATCCGCCGCCTGCACCGCAGGATATCCGGGTCCGTGTGGGGGACACCGTACAAGCTGTACTGTCCGCTGGTGGGCTGCTGCAGCCCCGTCAGAATACGGATCAGGGTGGTCTTGCCCGCTCCGTTTTTGCCCACCAGACCATAGATAGAGCCTTTGGGGATCTGCATCGTCAACCCCCGCAGGGCGGTGCAGTGGAGATAGCGCTTGCCCAGGTCTTGGGTCTGGATCACGTTTTCCATTATTTTTGCCTCCTTGTTTTGGAATGAGGCCAGTATACTCCAAAAGGGTGGAGCTGCCGGTGGAGACGATCGTTGAGTTTTGGTATAGATCAGGGGTCTGCCAGCTTGAAACCGATGCCCCAGACCGCATCCACCCAATCTTTCCCGGTAATGGCACGCAGCTTTGCGCGCAGATGGCTGATATGTGTTTTAAGGGTGGTTTCGGTGCAGTCCGGCGTATCGGCGGCAATGCGATCCAGGATCACGGATTTGGCCAGTACCTGACCGGGGTGCTGCATCAGCAGTTTCAGAAGGGCGTATTCCGTTTTGGTCAGAGCGACTGGCCGGCCATCCGCCGTAACATCGTGGGATGCGCTGTCCAGCCGCAAAGGACCATGGCTGTATATCGCACCCAAGGGCTGGGTGGTGCGGCGCAGCTGTACGGTTATGCGAGCCAGCAGCTCCTGGGTATCGAATGGTTTTGTCAGGTAGTCTGCTGCACCGCCCAGCAGCAAGTTGACTTTATCGTTCACAGCAGCCTTTGCACTGACTACGATCACCGGCAGCCCTTCCAGCCGGGGCAGCAGCGCTTCCCCGGACAGCCCGGGCAGCATAAGATCCAGCAGTACCAGATCCGGGCGGCGGTGTTCCAGCACCAGCAGCGCTTCGGTGCCGGAATAGGCACGCTGCACGCCATAACCGGCCTGCTCCAATACCTCCTGGATCAGGTCGCCGATGGTGGGGTCATCGTCCACTACAAGAATGATCTTTTGCATTGTGCTCCCTGCCTTTTTTACATCATTTGCTTTAGTGTACACGTTTTTGGGGGGATTGAAAAGCCCTCTTCTGTCCGCAGGCTTATAGGCGGGGGGATTTTGGCAAAAGGCAGCGAGTGTTCTCCCCCAAAAGGATCTTGACAGGCTTTTTCCAAAAAAATAGAGTCTCCTGCGCCAAGCTGCTTTGCAGGTTTGCTCTGGTTGTGCTATACTTATCCTGGTTTACTATGCTGTACAAAAATTGGAGTGTATCGTTTATGCTGCAAGACCCTGAACTGCATTATCTGGATAATGCCGCTACCACCATCGTGGCCCCGGAGGTGGCGGATGTGATCGACCGCGCAATGCGGGAACATTGGGCCAACCCATCCAGTCTGTATGGCCCCGGCGCCCGCAGCGAGGAAGCGCTGTCCTCTGCCCGTGCTGCCGTGGCCCGTACCCTGGGCTGCCGCCCCCGGGAGCTGTATTTCACCTCCTGCGGCAGCGAGAGCAATAACCTGGCGCTGCTGGGGGCGGCGCATACCCGCACCTTTGGCAAAAAGATCCTTGTGTCCGGGTTTGAGCATCCCAGTGTCCAGCGCCCGCTGGAGATGCTGGCCCAGCAGGGCTACCAGGTGGTGGTGGTGCCGCCCCGCCCGGACGGAGAACTGGACCTGGACCGGATGCTGGACCAGGTGGACCGCTCCACCATTTTGGTCTCCTGCATGATGGTCAATAACGAGACCGGCGCCCGCTGCCCGGTGGAGAAGCTGGCGGCTGGGGTCAAGGCTGCCAATCCCCGCACCATCGTCCATGTGGACGCCGTGCAGGCCTGGATGCGTCTGCCCATCAAGCTGGCCAACATCGACCTGCTGTCGGTGAGCGGCCATAAGATCCATGCACCCAAGGGCATCGGTGCGCTGTATCTGTCCGATAGCCTGGTGCAGGCGTTCCGTCCGCCGTATCTGGGGGGCGAGCAGGAGCGTGGCATCCGTCCCGGTACCGAGAACCTGCCCTATGCCCTGGGCATGGCGGCAGCCGCCGCCCGCCTGGCAGGGAATATGCCCGCCCGCACCGCTGCCATTCAGGCGCTGAACCAGCGCCTGCGGGCAGGTCTGGCACATTTCCCGGAAGTGGTGCTGAACAGCCCCGCCTCTGCTGTGCCGGAAGTGGTGAATTTTAGTGAGAACTGCATCAAAAGCGAGACGATGCTGGCCTTTTTGGCGGAGCGTAAGATCTATGTCTCCTCTGCCAGTGCCTGCGGGCGGGGTCAGCCCAGCCATACGCTGGCAGCTATGGGGCTGCCGCCCCGCGCCATTGACACCGCCATCCGTGTGTCCTTCTGTGCCGACAACACCCCTGAGGATGTGGATGCCTTCCTGGAGCGTTTCGAGGACGGCATGAAGAACCTGCAAAAACTGCGTTGAATCATAAAGGAGTAACCAATGCGAGAGATCATTCTGGGCTACCAGGGCGAAATGTCCCTCAAGGGCCTCAACCGCAATCAATTTGAAACTGCGCTGATGAAGATCCTGCGCTACCGGCTCAAGACCGTGGGCAAGTTCCGGGTCTACTGCACCCAGTCCACCTTCTATATGGAGCCGGAGGAGGAAGGTCTGGACATGGACCTGGCCTTTGAGCGGGTCAGCAAGGTGTTCGGCCTGGCAGCGCTCAGCCGTGCAGTGGTCTGTGAAAAGGATTTTGACACCATCTGCCAGACAGCAGAGGCGTACCTGGGGGATGACCTGCGGGGCATCCGTACATTCAAGGTGGAGGCCCGCCGGGCGGACAAGAGCTTCCCCATGACCAGCCCGGAGCTGATGCGGGAGCTGGGCGCCTACCTGCTGGATAAGCACAACTACCTGCGGGTGGATGTGCGCAACCCCCAGTTCAAGGTCATCGTAGAGATCCGGGACTTTGGCGCCTACATCCACGGCCCCAAGGTCCCCGGCGAGGGCGGTCTGCCGGTAGGCACCAGCGGCCGTGCGCTGAATATGCTTTCCGGCGGCATCGACAGCCCGGTGGCAGCCTACCGGATGGCCAAGCGGGGTCTGGCGCTGGATCATATCCACTTTGCCTCGCCGCCGTACACCTCTGAGCGTGCCCGCCTCAAGGTCAAGGCTCTGGCCCAGCTGGTCAGCGTGTACACCGGCAGCACCAATCTGTTTGTGGTGCCCTACACAAAGCCCCAGGAGTATATCCGGGACAATGCTCCGGATGTGCTGTTCACCGTGCTGATGCGCCGCAGCATGATGCGCATTGCAAACCTCATTGCCCAAAAGCAGGGCTGCGCAGCGCTGATCACCGGCGAGAGCCTGGCTCAGGTGGCCAGTCAGACGGTCCAGGCTTTGCAGTGCACCGATGCAGCCCAGAGCCTGCCGGTACTGCGGCCTTTGATCGGCATGGACAAGACCGAGATCATCGAGACGGCACGCCACATCGGCACCTTTGAGACCAGCATCCTGCCCTATGAGGACTGCTGCACCATCTTCACCCCGCCGCACCCGAAGATCCGCCCGGAGCTGGCGGAGATCGAAGCAGCGGAGGCCGCAATGCCCGGTTTGGCGCAGCTGGAAGCAGAAGCAGCAGAGCAGACCGACCGGCTGCGCATCCGCATTACCGACGAAGTGGAGTTTGAGGGCTGAACCATGACAGCAGAGATCATCAGCGTGGGCACAGAGCTTTTGCTGGGCAACATCCTGAATACCAATGCGCAGTACCTGAGCCAGGAGCTGGCGCAGCTGGGCATCACGGTCCAGCGCCAGAGCACCATTGGGGACAACCATGGCCGCCTGGCTCAGTTTGTGCAGGAGGCAAAATCCCGGTGTGATCTTTTGGTGTTCACCGGCGGACTGGGCCCCACGGCAGACGACCTGACCAAGGAGACGGTGGCCGCCTGTTTTGGGGACACCCTGACGTTTGATGAGACAGAGTGGGAGAAGATCACCGCTTACTTTGCCCGCACCGGCCGCAAAGCTGCCCCCAACAACCGCAAGCAGGCAATGGTGCCGGTGCATGGGCAGAAGATCGAAAACCGCTGCGGTACGGCCCCCGGTGCATGGTTTGAACAGGAGGGCCGCTATGCGGTGCTGATGCCCGGGGTCCCCCATGAGATGCGCAGTATGTGGGCGGAACAGGTGCGCCCGCTTTTGCTGGCCAGGCAGAATTGCACCATCTGCTCCCTGACTCTGCGGGTGCTGGGGGGAGAGAGCGACCTGGAGTACAAGATGGGGGACCTGCTGCAAAGTGCCAACCCCACTGCAGCCATCTACTGCAAGACCGGCGAGTGTGAGGTGCGCATCACCGCCCGGGCCGAAACAGAAGCACAGGGCGAAAAAATGTGCAGAGCATACGCCAAAAAGTTCTATGATCTGCTGGGGGACGCGGTGTATGATGAGGACGTAGCCGGTCTGGAAGAAACGGTGGTGCGCACCCTGCGTCAGCAGGGGCTTACCATCGCCACGGCGGAGAGCTGCACCGGCGGTCTGATCGCTCAGCGGCTTACCAGCGTGTCCGGCGCAAGCGAGGTATTTGGCAGCGGGTTCGTCACCTATTCCGAGGCGGCAAAGGCAGCTTTGGTGGGGGTAGACCCGGCGGTGATCCAGCAGTATAATGTGGTGTCCGCTCCGGTGGCGGCTCAGATGGCGTTGGGTGCAGCCCGGGCCGCTGGTGCAGAACTGGCGGTCAGTGTCACAGGCGTGGCGGGTCCCACCGGCGGGGATGCCCTGCGCCCCGTGGGCACGGTATACCTGGGCGCTGCCCGGGGGGACAAGGTCTATGTGCAAAAGCTGTACGTCCCCCGTGCTGGGCGGGAGCTGGTGCGAGCCAGAGCTGCACAGGCTGCTTTGGTGATGGCTCTGCGCCTGGCGCAGGGAAAAGCGCCGGACAATGCCCGGCTTTTGCCGGCCGCGCAAAGCCATGAACCCGCTGCGTTGGATGCGTTGAACGCTTTCTTTCTCCCGGCGGAATAAAAGCGGCCTGTCAAAGGCAGGAAAACGGGCGTTTTGCTTCCTTTTATAAAAAGGACCCTCAAAGTGCGGGGCAGCTGACTAGCAGGCTGGCTGTTTTCCCGCTGTGCCCCGTCTGCACCCTTGGCAAGGCCGCAGAGGGTGGAGAACGATGAGCGAAGAAACCAAGACCCAGCCTTCCTGCGTGCTGCGGCTGTTTGGCGCCGATGTTTTGGCGGTGCGGCAGGCAGCGGGGGCATTCCCGCCCAGATGGGGGCTGAGTGCCCAGTGCATCAGCCGGGGCGGGGAAACACTGGTGGCCCTGCGGGCAAAAAAGCCTGCCGGGCTGCGCAAAGGGGAGGGCAGCCTGCGGGCCTGTTTCCCCAGTGAATTCTACGGCAAAGGGGGCGAGGGGCTGGCGGCAGCTTTGGTGCACACGATGGAAAAGCACCATCGGCTGCTGGTCTGCGCCGATGCCCAGGCTGGGGCGCTGGTGAGCCAGCGTCTCAAGGACCTGCCCGGGGCGGACAAGGTGTTCGACTTTGGCGCTATGAGCTACGGAGACCCGGTTGCCGCCCAAAAGATCGCTGCGCTGACAGCCCGGCGGCAGGCGGGAGAAGCTCCGCTGGACAAGGCGGTGGCCCAGGTCCGTGCAGCCCAGCGGGTGGTGGGGGCAGAGCTGGCAGCTGCCTGTCTGCCCCAGGGGGAGAGCACCGTGCTCCTGCTGGGCAGCCGCAAGGGATGCTGGATGCGTACCGTCCGCCAGGAGGACAACCCTGGTCTGTGGCTGCTGGATATGGCCCGCAGGGCTGCTGCGGGCTTGCAGCAGGCTGAGGGCACCCGTTGGCAAACCTATCGGGGCGGCCGGCGGCGCTGCGCCAAGGTGATGGAACCTGCGTCCATGACCCCCGCCCCGCCGGCAGGAAAAGGGCAGGCCCGGCGCAGAGCCCGCCGGATATGGCGGGTGCTGGCAGTTCTGGCGGCGGCAGCGGTTATTTTGCTGGCCGCTGCCTGGCAGCTGACCGGCGGCAACCTCTCCATGCTGCCCAGGGTGCTGGGCTTGCAGCGCCTGCCCCACACCGGCGCCTGGCTGGTGTGAATGAACATTGGAAAAAGCGGCTGTGCGCCTATTGAGGTGCGCAGCCGTTTTTTTGTATCGTTTGGCAGGGATATTTGCTGGTTTTTCTTGAATTTTCGGCTTGGATATGCTATACTCCTGCTTGCTGCGCACAGCGCAGCCAAAGAGCAACTTAGGATTTTAGGCTCCCCGGCGCATCTCGAACTGTGCCGGGCCAAACCCACGGGGGCTGGCGGTCCCCGTGCGGTCAAAATCAAACCGCTGGAGTTATAATATGATGAATCAGAATCCTTCCGTCCGTAAACTGGCCCGCTGCGGTGTAGTGGCAGCCATCTATGTGGCTTTGTGCCTGGCACTGGCTCCGCTGTCCTATGGGGCAGTGCAGGTGCGTGTGGCCGAGGCACTGTGCCTGCTGCCGGTGTTTGGCACCGAGTACATCGTAGGCGTGGTGCTGGGCTGCTTTTTGGCCAACCTGATCGGCTCCACAGTGGCAGACGTGGTGTTTGGCACCCTGGCCACCCTGCTGGCCTGTCTGGTCACCTACAAGCTGCGCAATGTGCGCATCAAAGGGCTGGCGATCCCGGCTTCGCTGCCGCCGGTGGTGTTCAATGCGGTGATCGTCGGCATCGAGATCAGCGTCCTGTTTGCAGACCCGATGTCCACGGCACCGCTGTGGATGGCCTGCATCACCAACGGCATCTCGGTGGCGATCGGCGAGCTGATCAGCTGTACAGTGCTGGGCGTGGCCCTGGTCAAGCTGATCGAGGCGAACCCCTCGCTGCGGCGGATCTTTCTGGAGCAGTAACGATAGAAAAGGAGATGCCCCCTATGCAGCCGAAGAAGATCGTCTTTTGGGACTGGAACGGTACCCTGCTGGATGATGTGGAGTTTACCCGCGGCTGCCTGAACTGGCTGCTGGAGCAGCATGGCTACCCTCAGAGCTATGACCTTGCAGCCTACCGGGAGGTGTTCGGCTTCCCGATCGAGGCGTATTATCAGCGGGCGGGCTTTGATTTTTCGCGGCACCCTTATCCGGTGTTGGCCCGCCGGTTTATGGATCACTATAACGCTGGCATGGACTGCTGTGCCCCCTTTGCACAGGCAGCGGATACGCTGTCGGCCCTGGCGCAGCAGGGGTGGAGCCAGGTGGTGCTGTCCGCATCCCGCCAGGATTACCTGATCGAGCAGGTATCCCAGCGGGGTCTTGCAGGCTATTTTACCGAGTTGCTCGGCCTGCAGGACATTTATGGCGCCAGCAAAGTGCAGCGGGGCCTTACCTGGCTGCAAAGCCTGGATATCCCCCCGGAACGCTGCGTGATGGTGGGGGATACGATCCACGATGCAGAGGTGGCAAAAGCCCTGGGCGCCCAGTGTGTTTTGTACACAGGCGGCCATCAATCCCGGGGGCGGCTTGCTGCGGTATGCCCCCATGTTATTGACCGGCTGGACGCACTGCCTGCACTGCTGGCACAGCCGGAATAAGAAAGCCCCCGCTTCGGCGGGGGCTTTTTTGTGCGCAGGAACCGGATTTTACAGAATGTTCATCTCAAAACCCAGGGAAAACAGGTCTCTGGGTTTGACGGCTTTTGCAGTTTGGTGTATGATATACTACGTATGCATCAACAACGATCAGGGCGCTGCCTGACCTGCGCCCATGAAAGATAGATGAGGTGTTACCTATGTCCCTTGTTGAAAAACTCTTTGGCAGCTTTTCGGATCGGGAGCTGAAAAAGATCACCCCCCTGACCAAGCAGGTGCTGGCCCTGGAGGATAAATACCAGGCCATGGCGGATGCAGAGCTGCAGGGCCAGACTGCGCTGCTCAAGCAGCGGCTGGCCCAGGGCGAGACCCTGGATGATCTGCTGCCGGATGCTTTTGCCGTCTGCCGGGAGGCTGCCTGGCGTGTGCTGGGCATGAAGCATTTCCCGGTGCAGATCACCGGCGGTGCAGCGCTGCACCGGGGCTGCATTGCAGAGATGCAGACCGGTGAAGGCAAGACCCTGGTGGCCACCCTGCCTGCCTACCTGAACGCTCTGACCGGCAAAGGGGTGCATGTGGTCACTGTTAACGATTACCTGGCAAAGCGCGACAGCGAGTGGATGGGCAAACTGTACCGCTGGCTGGGGTTGTCGGTGGGCCTGATCGTCCAGGGCATGGATGGCGACGCCCGCCGGGCTGCTTATGGGGCAGACATCACCTACGGCACCAACAACGAGTTTGGCTTTGACTACCTGCGGGACAACATGGTCACCTACCAGTCCAGCATGGTGCAGCGGGGCCACGCCTACGCCATCGTGGACGAGGTGGACTCCATCCTGATCGATGAAGCCCGTACCCCGCTGATCATCTCCGGCCGGGGAGAGGACTCCTCCAGCCTGTACACCCAGGTGGATCGGTTTGTGCGTACTCTGCACAAGAGCATCGTGGTGGAGCTGCAGGACAAGATGGAGGCCGATGAGCAGGCAAACGGCGATTACGTCGTGGACGAAAAGCACAAGAGCTGCACCCTGACTGCAAAGGGCATCCAGAAAGCGGAAGCCTATTTCAAGGTGGAGAACCTTGCCGCCGCTGAGAATATGACCCTGGCCCACCACATCGACCAGGCGATCAAAGCCTATGGCGTGATGCAGAAGGATATCGACTATGTGGTCAAGGACGGCCAGGTCGTGATCGTGGACGAATTTACCGGCCGTCTGATGATCGGCCGCCGCTACAATGAGGGCCTGCACCAGGCCATAGAAGCGAAGGAAGGGGTCAAGATCGCTGCCGAGAGCAAGACCCTGGCGACCATCACCTTCCAGAACTATTTCCGTATGTATGAAAAGCTCTCTGGCATGACCGGTACCGCCAAGACCGAAGCCACCGAGTTTACCGAGATCTATGGCCTGAATATCGTCACTGTGCCCACCAACCGCCCCAACATCCGTCAGGATTACCCGGATGCGGTCTATAAGACGGTCAACGGCAAGTATAATGCGGTGATCCAGCAGGTGATGGAGTGCCATGCCAAGGGTCAGCCGGTGCTGGTGGGTACGGTCAGCGTGGAAAAGAGCGAGATCCTGGCCAAGATGCTGCAGCGCCATACCCGGGATTTCAACGTGCTGAATGCGAAAAACCATGAACGTGAAGCGGAGATCGTGGCCCAGGCAGGTAAAAAGGGTGCGATCACCATTGCCACCAACATGGCAGGCCGCGGCACCGATATCACCCTGGGCGGCAATGCGGAATATTTGGCTAAAGCGCAGATGCGCAAGGAGCATTTCTGCGAGAATCTGCTCAACCCGGAGCGGCCGGAGGATACGCTGCCTGCCCAGGTAGAGCAGCTGCTGATCGAGGCGGATGGCCACGGCGATACCCAGGATGCTAACATCCTGGCAGTCCGTCAGCGCTTTGAGGAGCTGTATGCACAGTATAAAAAGCAGACCGATGCCGAGGCAGCAGAAGTGCGGCAGGCAGGCGGTTTGTTCATCATTGGCACCGAGCGGCACGAGAGCCGCCGTATCGATAACCAGCTGCGCGGCCGTTCCGGACGTCAGGGCGACCCGGGTGCATCCCGCTTCTACCTCAGCCTGGAAGATGACCTGATGCGTCTGTTTGGCGGTGACCGGGTCTCCGGCCTGATGGATACCCTGAAGATCGACGAGGATACCCCCATCGAGAACCGGATGATCACCAACACCATCGAAAGCGCCCAGAAGAAGCTGGAAGGCCGGAACTTTGAGATCCGCAAAAACGTGCTGCGGTACGACGATGTGATGAACCAGCAGCGCGAGATCATCTACGGCCAGCGCCGCAAGGTCCTGGCAGGCGAGGATATCAGCGCTGATATGCACAAGATGCTGCGGGAGAATATCGATTCCAGCTGCCAGCAGTTCCTGTCCGGCGATGTAAAGGATGAGTGGGATTTTGCTGCACTGCGCCGCCACTACCTGGGTTGGCTGACCACCGAGGCCGACCTGCACTATACGGTAGAGGATTATGATAGCCTGACCGTGGAGTCCGTTGCTCAGCAGCTGTATGACCGGGGCATGATGATCCTGGAAGACAAGGAAAAACGCTACGGCGCACCGCTGATGCGGGAGCTGGAGCGCATCTGCCTGCTGAAATGCGTGGACAGCCAGTGGATGGAGCATATCGACAACATGGACCAGCTGCGGCAGGGCATTGCGCTGCGGGGCTATGGCCAGAAAGACCCGGTGGTAGAATACCGGATCGAGGGTTTTGATATGTTCGATCAGATGGTGGACTCCATCCGGGAGGCCAGCATCAAGATGCTGCTTACCATCGAGGTGCGCCAGGCTGGCGCTGCTCCCCGCCGGGAGCAGGTGGCCCGCCCCACGGGCGAGGGCTTTACGCCCGGCAACGGCGCCCCCGGTGTCAAGAGTGCCCCCAAGGGACAGCCGGTGCGGGTGATCAAGATCGGCCGCAACGACCCCTGCCCCTGCGGCAGCGGCCTGAAGTGGAAAAAGTGCACCTGTGCCCAGTACCACCCCGACGGAGCTGAAAACGCCCAGAACTAAGGAAACCGAAAGAAAAAGACCTGTGCCCCCATAGCAAAGTGCGTGGGAGCACAGGTCTTTTGTCGTTTTATCCGGGGAGCAGGCAAACCGCTCAGCGCTGGTGTCCGACGTACACCAAAGCCAGCGTATCCGGGCCGGTGTTGGCCGAAACGACGCCGCCCAGCTCAAAGGTGAGCAGCGGCGGCTTGCCAAAGGCTTTGCGGCAGGCACGGGCCAGCTCCTGCGCCTGCGGGATCGATGTGTGGCCGATCATATAGTCAAAATCCTCTACACCGGCCGAGCGCTTCTGGCACAGCTGGATCATATTGGGGATCACCTTGTCGTCGCCCCGGACCTTGGCCTCTACCACGGTCTTGCCGTCGATCAGGGAGATGATGGGGCGCAGGCCCAGCAGCTCGCCGGCAAAGGCGGCAGCAGCGGAGATGCGGCCGCTCTTTTTCATCTGTTTCAGGCTGTAAGGTCCCAGGACGATCTCCATTTTGTTCATCTGGGTATTGAACTCGTTGATCACATGGCGGATCTCGGCGCCGTTGCGCAGCTTGCGTGCCATCTCGCAGATATACCAGCCAAACACCATGGAGTAGGTGTGGGGGTCCAGCAAGTGGATGTTCAGGTGGTGCTCGGGGCGTTCTTCCCGCAGCAGGTCCTGCGCCATAACGGCGTTGTCGTAGGTAGAGCTGCCGGAGCGGTTGATGGGGATATGGATCACATCGGTGTAACCCTCATCCACATACTGGCAGTATTTATCGCAGAATTGCAGCGGCGTGATGGCAGCGGTGGACGGTACGCCCTTGGCCTGACGCATCAGCTGGTAAAACTCGGTGTTGGAGCAGCTCTCCCGCTCGATATAATCCACACCGTCCAGCAGGATGTGAAAGCCCATGATGTCGATGCCATATTTTTCAGCCATCTCCTGCGGAATATCGCAGGAGGAGTCGGTCAAAATTGCGATCTTGCTCATAATATCCTCATTTCCATTCATAATCTCTCAGATGTCCGTGATCCAAAAGCTCTGGGAAGTCCCATTGGCGCAGGACTTCGTATACCCCGACGGCAACGCTGTTGGAAAGGTTCAGGCTGCGGCAGGTGTCCAGCATGGGCAGACGGACGCAGTCGTCGGGATGCTGGGCCAGCAGTGCCTCCGGCAGACCGGCATCCTCCCGCCCGAACACCAGATAGGCGCCGTCCGGGTATTGTACATCGGTGTGGCGGTGCAGCGCTTTTGTGGTAAAGTAAAAATACGGCCCGTTGTTTTTGGCAAAAAAGTCATCCAGGCTGTTATAGTAGTGGATGTCCAGGTAATGCCAGTAGTCCAGCCCGGCGTGCTTCAATTTTTTATCATCAATGGCAAAGCCCATGGGCCCCACCAGGTGCAGCCGGCAGGCGGTGCAGGCGCAGGTGCGCGCGACGTTGCCGGTATTCTGGGGGATACGGGGCTCTACCAAAACAATATTCAAGGTCGGTTTGTTCATTCCAGCACCTCCCTGTGCTGCATGGGGCATAGCCGGGGCAGCAGCGGCTCGAACCATACGCCGCACCGTGTTTCCTGGTCGGCCGGGGTTGCCTGGATCGCCAAAGAGACGAACTCTGCGGCATTATCGGCAGCAGCGCTCAGGGCGTTGCCCTGCAAAAGCGAGCCGACCAGCACTGCGCCGTACAGATCCCCCGTGCCGGGGAAATTACGGTCCAGGTGCAGTTTTTTGAGCACAAAGCGATCCTTTCCGCCCCCGGCACAACCGATATAACTGCCCATGGGCAGACCGGTGACCACCGCATTGGGGGCAAGAGAGGCAGCTTTGTCTGCCAGGGCCTGGGCGGTATCCGGGGTGATCTCGCCTTCCGGCAGAGGGGTGTCCAGCAGCAGGCTCACCTCGGTGCAGTTGGGCAGGATCAAGTCGGCCTGGCGGCACAGATCCCGCATCCGCTGGATAAAGGCGGGGGTCACGGTGGAGTAGGCGTGCCCGCCGTCTCCCAGCACCGGGTCCACCACTTTGTGTGCCTGGGGCCAAAGGCTAAAGGCCAGCTGTGCCAGGGCGGCCTGTTCTTCGCCCCCTAGATAACCGGTATAGATCAGATCAAACGATATCCCCAGCTGATGGTAGTGCTGCAGCGCCGCCTGGCCGTAGGCGGCGCCGTCCAGCCGGGCGGGCTGGCCAAAGCCGCCGGTATGGGTGGAAAGCAGCACCGTGGGCAGAGCCACAGGCTGGACCCCCATCACCGACAGCACCGGCAGGATCACCGACAGGCTGCACCGGCCAAAGCCGGAAAGATCGTGGATACATAAAACTTTTTTGGGCTCCGTGGTCTTCAGCAAATAAAGCGTCCTCCTTTAACCTTGGCGGGGCCGAGCACGACGCCCCGTTTTTACTGGTTGCATATTGGCTGCGTTTAAGTATACCACAAATCTCCGCTCAAAAAAAGCGTATACAGCGGGGTTTTGGGGCAAATACTAGCGCAGATCTGAAAAAACCAGCCTCCATTCTGGTTTTCCAGACCGTGGAAAAAGCAGGGGAGAGAGCGTGCAGCCCCTCTCCCTGCTGTGTAAAAAAGGAGGGACCCTCAGGATGAAGCAAAATTCCAACCAGACGACGGGCCTGCTGGTGGGCATGGCCGCCGGTGCAGCATTGGGGGCAGCAGGCGCGATGGCCGCTGCCCAAAACCAGCGCCAGGTCAAGCGGGCGGCCCGCAAAGTGGCCAAAGGTGCAGAGCGGGCGGTGACCCAGCTGGACCGGATGGTGGGCGATTTTATCGACCAGCACATGGACGGCTGATCAGCGGGCACAAAAAAACAAGTGCAGCGTTTTGCGCTGCACTTGTTTTTTTGTTTTGCAGTTACGGCTGCCAGATGCACAGCCGTGCGGCGGTGGAGATCTCGCCCAGGACACCGGCATCCATCCGGACGTTGCACATCACATCTATGGCTTGTGCGGCGTCCGGCCCGGTAAGCACCGAGGCGGGCAGGTTTTTGATGGTCAGCACCGCAGTGTTGTCCGTCAGCTGGCCGCTCAGTTCGCCATCGTAGGAGATGTCGCCGATGGTCAGGCCGGTCAGATGGCCTGCCATTCCCATGCGGGAAAAACTCAGGATGGGCAGCTCCAGGGTATAGGTGCCATTGGGCTGGCGGGTAAGGGTGGCCTCCCGGTCAGTATCCACGCCGTCATTTTCCAGTGCAGCTTTGTCGGTATGCTCCCGCCAGAACTGGACACTTACGGGCAGATCCTCCGCAGCGTGCGCACCAAATGCCAGCCCGCATGCCAGCACCAGGGAGAGCAGCATGGCGGCCATGCGCCGAAAACTGGAAGATATAGCGAGTTTTTTCATTAAAATCAGCCTTTCCTGCCGCAGACTGCGGCAATCAGCGGGTCTGCACAGCAGACCGTTGCAGGTCCCTACACCCCCCGGATCTTGGATGGAGTGGAGAAGCCTGCGCTTCTGTTACTGTCAAAATATCATACTATTGACGGAATGTCAACGCCATGGGCTAGACTGTCATAGAAATGTTTCAATCTGCCCATGTTTCGGCCGATTTTAGTGGCTTTGCCTAAAAAAAGCCGCTTCTCCCGGGGGAGAAGCGGCAGATACTTACAGAAAAAGGGGCTTAGAGCTCGAAGTTCGGGTCATCTTTCAGCATATGGATGTTGGTCATAAAGGCGCTGTCCTCCGGGTCGCTGAAGGGGGCGTCCTTGACGTATTTGTTCAGCACAGCAGCGGTGCGGACAGGGTCGGCAATGGTGCCAGCGCCGCCGATGCAGCCACCGGGGCAGCCCATGCCCTCCAGCAGATAGCCGTTGTACTTGCCGGCCTTGGCCAGCAGCAGCAGCTTCTTGCAGTCGGCCAGGCCCTGTGCAGAGGCGATCTTCACCTCGCGGTCAGGGTGCCACTCCTTGATCTTGTCGGCCACTGCCTTGGCTACGCCGCCGGACTGTGCAAAGCCGCGGCCCGCTGCGGAAGCGTAAGCCAGGTCGTTCTCGGTGAGGTCTACCTCCAGGCTGTCCACGTCGATATCCCGTGCCTCAATGATGCCGGCCAGCTCCTCAAAGGTCAGCACAAAATCCACGTCGCTGCGGACTGTGCGGCGGGAAGCCTCCAGCTTTTTGGCAGCGCAGGGTCCGATGAAGCACATCCGTGCCTCGGGGTCTGCCTGCTTCATCATGCGGGCGGTGAACACCATGGGGGTCATGGTCATGGAGATATTCTTGGCCAGGGCGGGGAAGGCGGTCTTGGCCATCATGCTCCAGGCCGGGCAGCAGGAGGTGGCCATAAAGTCCAGCTTCTCCGGGACTTCTTCCAGGAAGTCCTTGGCTTCCTCCACCGTGCACAGGTCAGCGCCAATGGCGACCTCGACAACGTCGCAGAAGCCCACAGCCCGCAGAGCGGCCTTCAGCTTGCCGGCAGCGGCCAGCTGGGGGAACTGGTTGATGAATGCCGGGGCGACCAGAGCGTAGATGCGGTCGCCGCGGTTGAAGCCCTGGATCAGCTGGTAGATCTGGCCCTTATCCGCAATGGCGCCAAAGGGGCAGCTGACCAGGCACTGGCCACAGGACACACACTTGCTGTAATCGATCTCGGCACGGCCCAGCGGGTCGGAGTGGATGGCGTTCATGCCGCAGGCCTCTGCGCAGGGACGCTCGGTCTTGACGATGGCATGGTAGGGGCAGACATCCACGCAGCGGCCGCACTTGATGCACTTGTCCTGGTCGATGGTGGAACGGCCGCTCTCCCAGACGATGGCGTTCTTGGGGCAGACCTCCATGCAGGGGTGTGCAAGGCAGCCCTGGCACATATCCGAGACCTTGACCATCTTTTCCGGGCAGCGGTTGCAGGCAAACTTGATCACGTTGACCAGCGGAGGATCATAGTACTTATCCGCAATGGACGCATCTTCCAGGCCGGAAACAACGCTGTTGTGCTCGTCCATACGGCGGGTGGGCAGACCGATGGCCAGGCGCACCCGCTCCTCGACGATGGCACGCTCCAGGAAGATATCCTTACGGAAGGTGCCTTCCTCACCGGGGATGATGGTGTAGGGGATCTTGCGCATCATATGGTTGGCCTGCTCGCCCTTGACATTGGCGTAGGCCATACGGGCCACTTCCGTAAAAACTTTGCGGCGGATCTGGATGACCGTCGTGTTGATTCCTCTAAAACTCATGCTCTCTTCTCCTCCGTTTAACAGCCGAAAATAACCAGGCTGCAGCGCAAAATGCAGCCGCTGTTCCGGGTGTGACCCTGAACATCCAGTGTTATTTTATCATAAAACCACAGCGGTGAAAAGGCTTTGCCCCCAAATTTGTTACATAATTCACGATTTATCCATGCTGCACAGCTCGGCCCGCACCCGCTCGCCATCGTAGCGGCCCAGCCGGGCGCGCACGATCTGTCCGCTGACACCGCCGGGCACCGAGATCACCACCGGGATGTACAGCCGGGTGTAGCCGGTAAACAGGGTGCCGGACAGGGGCGTTTCCAGCAGGACCTCGTCCTCGGTGCCCTCAAAACCTGCCAGGACCTGGGTGCGCACCTGCTCGGCTACGGCGTTCATCTCCCGGCTGCGGCGCTGCTTCTCCCGCTCGTGGATCTGCTGGGGGAAATCGTATGCGGGGGTGCCGCTGCGGCGGGAATAGGGGAAGACGTGGACCTTCAGGAAGCCGATCTGACGCAAAAACTCGCAGCTCTCTGCAAAATCTGCCTCGGTCTCCCCGGGGAAGCCGCAGATGCAGTCGGTAGTAAAGGTCACGGGACGGTCACCATAGGCGGCCCGCAGCCCGTCCACGACCTGAGCATACTGCTGGGCGGTATACACCCGGCGCATCCGGCGCAGGGTGGCAGTGCAGCCGCTTTGCAGGCTCAGGTGGAACTGGGGGCAGAGTTTGTCCACTGCAGCCAGCCGGGCCATGGCTTCCGGGGTCAGCATATCGGGGTCCAGGCTGCCCAGACGGATGCGCTGGATGCCCGGGACGGCGGCGCAGTGCTCCACCAGCTCTACCAGGTCTGTGCCGGTATCCTGGCCGTAGCTGGGCAGCGAGATGGCGGAGAGGACGACCTCCTGATAACCGGCGGCGGCCAGCTGGTGCAGCTCGGCCAGGATGCTCTCCTCCGACCGGCTGCGCACCGGCCCTCTGGCGCGGGGGATGACGCAGTAAGCGCACTGGCGGTTGCAGCCGTCCTCCACCTTGATAAAGGCGCGAGTGTGGGTCTCGAACCGCTCCACCGGCAGCTCCTCAAACAGCTCGCCCCGCACATGGGGCTGTACGGATACGATCCGTTCATGGCCCTGCAGCAGCAGCTGTACATTCTCCAGAATGGCTTTGCGGTCTCCGTTGCCGCACACCAGGTCTGCCTCCAGGAACTGTGCCGCCTCCTCGGGGAACGCTTGGGGATAGCACCCGGTAAGCACGGTGACAGCGCCGGGGTGCTCCCGCTTGGCACGGCGCAGCCATTTGCGGCTCTTTTGGTCGCCAAAGTTGGTCACAGTGCAGCTGTTGACGATGTAGACGTCTGCCTCTTCACCCTCCTGCACTACGGTGAACCCCGCTCCCCGGAACAGCTGCTCCAGTGCGCCGGTCTCGTTCAGGTTGACCTTACATCCCAATGTATAAAAACAAACTCGCATTAAAAACGTGTCCTTTCCATTCACTCCAGTGCAGAAGAAGCCTGCACCGTCCTCTTTATTATAGCGTACCCCCAAAACACAGCGCAAGGGGGAATTGCGCAGCCGCAGCCGGGCGGAGGGCGGGAGGCGCGTTTTTGTGTGCTAGTCCTGCGGACTGGCGCATAAAATGCCAGCAAAGAAAGAGAGGTAGGAGGCAGAAAATGGAACGGAGGAAATTGGCGGCCGTCTGTGGGGCGGCGCTCTGCTTTTGGTTGTTTGCACTGGCAGTGGGCACATCCCAGGGAGTGGGGCTGAATACGGCGTTCCACACATCCCCCATGAATGCAGCGCTGGTGTCTGCGCCTGCGCCGGCCGCTGTTCCGGCGCAGGAAGGGACGGTGCCTGTGCAGTGCCGGGCTGCTGTACTGATCGATCAGGGCAGCGGTACGGTGCTTTATGAAAAAAATCCGGATCAGCCGGTACCCATTGCATCCATTACAAAAGTGATGACCCTGCTTTTGACCTTTGAGGCGGTCCATGAGGGGCGGCTCAGTATGCAGACCATGGTCCCCGTCAGTGAGCACGCATATTCTATGGGCGGAAGCCAGATCTGGCTGGAGCCGGGGGAGCAGTTTACGCTGGATGAGATGGTCAAGGCTATCTGTGTCGCCTCGGCCAATGATGCGGCGGTAGCGGTGGCAGAGCTGGTGGGCGGCAGTGAGTCTGCCTTTGTGGAGCAGATGAATGTCCGCGCAGCACAGCTGGGCATGAAGGATACCCATTTCTGCAATGCCTGCGGTCTGGATGCCGAGGGGCATCTGTCCACGGCGCGGGATGTGGCGATCATGAGCCGTCAGATCCTGACCACCTGCCCGGAGGTGCTGCATTATACAGGCATCTGGACCGACAGTCTCCGCGGCGGCAAGACCCAGTTGATCAATACCAATAAGCTGCTCAAACGATACAATGGGGTCACCGGGCTGAAAACAGGTACCACCGGTGGGGCAGGGGTGTGCGTCAGCGCCAGCGCCAGCCGGGACGGGCTGGATCTGATCGCAGTCGTGCTGGGGGCGGATTCCAGCAAGGAACGCTTTGAGTCTGCGGCTGCGCTGCTGGATTATGGGTTCAGTCATTACCAGGCGGCGCCGATGCCGGATCTCGGCCAGCGTCCTTTACAGCTGCCGGTGCGGGGCAGCGGGGAGAGCACGATCCCCCTGGACTATACGGCGCTGCCCCAGCGGGTGCTGACCAAGAAGGATGGCGGTACGCTGTCCGCCCGGGTGGAGATGCCCCAGCGGCTGGAAGCTCCGGTGGCGCAGGGGCAGACTGTGGGCCGCGTGGTGGTGGAAAAACAGGGAGAACTGCTGGGCGAGTATGAGATCCGGGCGGCGGCGGATGCCCCGGCGCTGGATTTTGCAGCCGCATGGAAACTTTTGTGGCGCAGCCTGATGGGGACGGTTTGATGACGGCGGCTGGAAAAAACTCGCCAGAGCGATAAAAGAAAAACCATTCTGGGGGCAAGGGCTTGGCTGTGTGCCCAAAACATGAGAAGTCAAACAAAAAACTCTGTTAAAATTGTATGAAAGGAAAGGATTTTGGCCTTGACTTTGTGCATCCAGGACGGTACACTTATACCAAGTAAAACCCGTTGTTAACAGCGGCGGGAGGGCCTTGGGACCAAAGCGGCGATGCCGCACCCGCCTGCTGTAAAACGTTTGGAGGTTGGAATAGTAATGAGTGTAAGCTTGAATACGAAACACCTGGCAAGTTTTATCAACGCCGAGGAATATGCGGCGATCTATCCGCAGGTCGAGGCAGCGCACAAGATGCTGGAGAGCAAGAGCGGCCCTGGCAGCGATTTTCTGGGCTGGCTGTACCTGCCCCGTGATTATGACCGGGAAGAGTTTGCCCGCATCAAAGAGGCCGCAGCCAAGATCCGGGAGGATTCGGATGTGCTGGTGGTGGCCGGTATCGGCGGCAGCTACCTGGGCGCCCGCGCTGTGATCGAGGCTGTTAAGGGTATGTTCCACAATGAGCTGGAAAATGGCCTGAAGATCTACTTCTGCGGCAACAGCATCAGCCCCAGCTATCTGAACGACATCATGGCGCTGTGCAAGGGCAAGCGCTTCTCCATCAACGTTATCTCTAAATCCGGCACCACCACCGAGACCAGCCTGGCCTTCCGTGTGCTACGCAAGCTGCTGGAGGACGAGATGGGTGTGGAGGAAGCCAATAAGCGCATCTACGCCACCACCGACCGTGCCCGCGGCACGCTGAAGCAGCTGGCGGATGCCCAGGGCTGGCCCACCTTCGTGGTGCCGGACGATGTGGGCGGCCGTTATTCGGTGCTCTCCGCTGTGGGCCTGCTGCCCATCGCCGCAGCCGGCATCGATATCGACCAGCTGATGAAGGGCGCTGCCGATGCAATGGAACGCTTCTCCGTGTGCAGCATGGACAACGATGCTTATAAGTATGCTGCTGTGCGCAATATCCTGTACCGCAAGGGCAAGTCCATCGAGATCCTGGAGTGCTACGAGCCGAACTTCACCCTCATGAACGAGTGGTACAAGCAGCTGTTCGGCGAGAGCGAGGGCAAGGACAACAAGGGCCTGTTCCCCGCAAGCTGCATCTTCTCCACCGACCTGCATTCCATGGGTCAGTTCATCCAGGAAGGCTCCCGCACCATGTTCGAGACCATCGTGGATGTGAAAAAGCCGACCAGCGATCTGTACATTGACCCGCTGGAGGGCAACTTCGACGGCCTGAACTTCCTGGCAGAGCAGAATATGAGCGTGGTCAACCGCAAGGCGATGGAGGGCACCATCCTGGCACATACCGACGGCGGCGTGCCGGAGGTGCTGATCGAGATGGAGGATCTGTCCGCTTACTCGGTGGGCTACCTGATCTACTTCTTCTGGCGTGCCTGCGCCTGCAGCGGCTACCTGCTCAGCGTCAACCCCTTCAACCAGCCGGGTGTTGAAAGCTATAAGAAGAACATGTTTGCACTGCTGGGCAAGCCGGGTTACGAGAACCTGACCGCCGAGCTGGAAGCAAAGCTGAAGTAACATTCTTATGATCTCTCGCCGCAAGGCGTGAAAAATACAGGAGGACGAACTTATGATTAAACTGATTGTTGGCGCAAAGGGTTCCGGCAAGACCAAGGCTATGATCGACATGATCAACGACTCCGTCCAGACCAGCAAGGGCAATGTCGTCGTGGTGGAAAAGGGCATGAAGCTGACCTACGACATCGCTCCCGCAGCACGTCTGATCGATCTGGAAGAGTACAAGATCAGCGGCGGCGAGATGCTGTATGGTTTCCTGGCCGGCCTGATGGCAAGCAACTATGATATCACCGACCTGTACATCGACGGCATCCTGAAGGTGCTGGACCGCGACATCAACCGTCTGGGCCCCGTCCTGGATGAGCTGGCCGCCATTGCCGGTGACACCGTCAAGGTCACCGTTACGGTCAGCGCAGACGAGTCCGCCCTGCCTCACGATGTAAAAAAATACCTGTAAACGCATTTTGAGCGAGCAAAAGACCCTATCCTAAGCTTCTCCTGAGACCATGAACAGGCAGGAAACCGGGGAATTTGAAATTTTTTCGGTTTTCTGCCTGTTTTGATGTTGACAACCGGGCGCTTTGGCGCTATACTAACAAAGCAGCCTTTCAGAGGTGTACTATGCAATTTGACCTGAAGAAGTTTTTTGCTACTGGCAAGCAGCCCTATCATGCAGAGTTCCAATGCGACCTCTCCGGCAGGGATTTTGCCGGAGCACAGATCCCACAGCCGGTTACTGTGTATTTTGATGCGCAGATCGATGGCAGTGAGGTATGGCTGAACCTGCGGGCAAAGGCGATGGTACACGGCGAGTGCGCCCGCTGTCTTGATCCTGTTATGCAGGAAGAGACGGTGGAGGCGGAGTGGACAGTAAAAGAGCGGGATCTTGATGATCCGGATTTTGAACTGCCGCTGGACGAAAACGGGAAGCTGGATGTAGATGAATGGCTCGGCCAGGAGTTTTTGTTCCAGATCCCTACGGTGCTGCTGTGCAGCGCTGGCTGCCCCGGGCTGTGCCCGCGGTGCGGCCGCAAAATGGCGGAATGTACATGCCAGCCGGCAGAGCAGGACGCCGCGCCCGCAGACCCAAGGCTCGCGATCCTCAAATCACTGCTGAACTGATAACCCATCAAGGAGGTGCAAAAATATGGCAGTACCTAAGAGACATCTTTCCAAGGCCCGCCGCGACAAGCGTCGCAGCAATGTTTGGAAGCTGGAGGCCCCCACGCTGGTCAAGTGCAGCAACTGCGGCTCTCTGAAGCTCCCCCACCAGGCATGTGGCAACTGCGGTTACTACAAGGGCGAGGAAGTCATCAAGAAGGCCTAATTTGCGCGGAATTGGTGGCATAATGGTGTTATGTACAGAAGGGGAGGGCGAATTGCGCCTTCCCCTTCTTGTTCTGTTTACAAGGTCCCGGCGCAAGCCGGGCTGAATGATAAGGAGGTGGACGCAATATGGCGATCTGCATCCAAAGCATAGACGAAGGCAGCACCGCCGCCCGGCTGGGCCTTGCCCCCGGCGACGAGCTGCTCAGCGTGGACGGCAACCCGCTGAACGATACCCTGGACTACGATTTTTATACCGACAGTGACAGTTTCCACCTGAAGGCCCGGGTCGCAGACGGCATCCGGGAGTGGGAGGTCCAGCGGGAGCAGCGCGGGCCGTTCGGCTGCGGTTTTTCTACCTATTTAGGGGATCAAAAACACTCCTGCGCAAACCACTGTATGTTTTGCTTCATTGACCAGCTGCCCCCTGGTATGCGGGAGAGCCTTTATTTTAAGGACGATGATGAGCGGCTGTCCTTCCTGTTTGGCAACTATATCACGATGACCAATATGGAAGACCACGAGATCGACCGCATCATCAAGATGCACATCTCGCCCATCAATATCTCGGTGCACACCACGAACCCCCAGCTCCGGGTCCGGATGCTGGCCAACAAGCGGGGCGGCGAGACCTTGAAGTATCTGCCCCGCCTGGTAGAGGGGGGCATTGCTATCAACTGTCAGTTGGTGCTGTGCCGCGGGGTCAATGATGGAGACGAGCTGCGCCGCACCCTGTCGGATCTGCTGGAGCTGACCCCGATGGTGCAGAGCATCGCTGCGGTGCCCTGCGGTATCACAGATTACCGCCAGAACCTTTACCGTCAGATCCCCTACGATGCAGCCTCCAGTGCAGAGGTCATCGATATCATGGAGCAGTTTGGCGAAGAGTGCAAGGCGCGCCATGGCAAGCGGATCATCTACCCCAGCGATGAATGGTACCTGAATGCAGGCCGCCCCCTGCCGCCGGCAGAGTTCTATGAGGACTTTGACCAGCTGGAAAACGGCGTGGGTATGTGGCGCCTGTTTGAGCAGGAGTTTTTGGCGGAGCTGGACAACCCCCACCGGATCTATGGGGAGAAGAAGCTGGACGTGGTCACCGGTACTTTGGCGGCCCCGCTCATCACCCAGATGATGGAGGAGCTGCACCGCCAGTATCCTATGATCCAGGTAACGGTGCACCCCATCCAAAACAAGTTCTTCGGCGGCAATGTGTCGGTGGCAGGTCTGGTCACCGCCACCGATATCCTGGCGCAGTGCAAGGGCAAGCTGCAAAGCGATACCCTGGGCGTGCCTGCTGTGATGCTGCGGGAGGAGCAGGATATGTTCCTGGACAGCGTTACAGTGGATCAGCTGGCCCAGCAGCTGGGGGTCAAGATCCAGATCCTGCCCACCGGCGGCGGGGAGGAAGCCCGGGCTTTGCTGCGCAGCGGGCTGCATATTTCCCGGAAAAAGCGCCGCTGATACCTTTTTGAGGAAAAGGAGGAGTCCCTATGAGCAAACCGATCGTTGCAGTGGTGGGCCGCCCCAACGTGGGCAAATCCACCCTGTTCAATAAATTGTGCGGCCAGCGGCTGGCCATCGTGGAGGATACCCCCGGCATTACCCGGGACCGTATCTTTGCAAACTGTGAGTGGAACGGCCACGAGATAATGCTGGTGGATACCGGCGGCATCGAGCCGAAGGCTACGGAGGGCATCCTGGCCCATATGCGGGAGCAGGCACAGATCGCCATTGATACGGCGGACTGCATCGTAATGGTGGTGGACGTGCGCAGCGGCCTGACGGCGGCGGATGAGGACGTGGCACATATGCTGCGCCGCAGCCATAAGCCGGTGATCCTGGCGGTGAACAAGTGCGACCAGGTGGGCGAGGCGCCCATGGAGCTGTATGAGTTCTACAACCTGGGCTTTGACGAGGTGATGCCCATTTCCTCGGTGCACGGCCACGGCACAGGCGATCTGCTGGACGCTGTGTGCGCCCACCTGGACTTCAGCGAGACGGTGGTGGAGGAGGACCGCATCCCGGTGGCCATCATTGGCCGCCCCAATGTGGGCAAATCCAGCCTGACCAACCGCATCCTGGGCGAAAACCGGATGATCGTGGCCAACGAGGCGGGCACGACCCGGGATGCCATCGATACGCCGGTGGATAACGCCTATGGCAAGTTCATCTTTACCGACACCGCTGGTCTGCGTAAGCGCAGCAATATCTCCGAAGGCTTGGAGCGGTATATGGTGGTGCGTGCTCTGGCTGCGGTGGAGCGCAGCCGGGTGGCGCTGATCCTGGTGGATGCCACGGTGGGCTTTACCGAGCAGGACAGCAAGGTGGCAGGCTACGCCCATGAGCAGGGCAAAGCCTGCATCATCGTGGTGAACAAGTGGGATGCGGTGCCGGATAAGGAGACCAATACCATGGAGCAGCAGCGCCGGTTGTATGCGGAGCGCTTTGCCTTCATGGGATACGCCCCCATCCTGTTCATTTCCGCCCAGACCGGCTACAACGTCAACAAGCTGATGCAGCTGATCCGGGATGTGGACGCCCAGAACGGCGCCCGCGTGCCCACCGGCGTGCTGAATGAGATGCTGGCCCGGGCTACCGCACGGATGCAGCCCCCCAGCGATAAGGGCCGCCGCCTGAAGATCTTCTATCTGACCCAGGCATCCACGCGTCCTCCCACGTTCGTGGCTTTTGTTAACGCAAAGCATCTGTTCCACTTCAGCTACCAGCGGTATCTGATCAACCAGATCCGGGAGAGCTTTGGCTTGGACCACACCCCCATCCGCCTGGTCATCCGGGAGCGCGGCACCGGCGAGGTCCGTGCAAAGGACGTGTAAGCGCAAAGGAGGTATTCTCTGATGGGTATTCTGGTCGTTCTGCTTACTGCTTTGCAGGCCTACCTGCTGGGCAGTGTGGATACGGGCATCCTTGTCAGCAAGTATCTGTATCACGACGATGTGCGCCATCACGGAAGCGGGGCTGCGGGCATGACCAATATGCTGCGAACCTTTGGCAAAAAAGCTGCTGCGCTGACGGCGGCCGGTGATGTGCTCAAAGGCGTTGCAGCGGTATGCATCGGCCGGTGGCTGTTTTCCTGCCTGCCGGCAGATGCGCTGCTCTCCCCGTATCTGGGGCCGTATCTGGCGGCTGTTCTGGCAGTGATCGGCCACCTGAAACCGATCTACTTTGGTTTCAAGGGCGGCAAGGGCGTGCTGGTGGCAGGCGGTGCTATCCTGGCTATCCAGCCGGTGCTGCTGCCGGTGCTGGCACTGATCTTTCTGGCTTGCCTGCTGCCTACTGGCATGGTGTCCCTGGGCAGTGTGGTCATGGCGGCCTCTTATCCGGTGCTGACGCTGGCGTATGGTCTGTGGAAGGGGCTGTCCCTCCATGACCTGCTGGTCTGCCTGGTGGGGTCCATCATCATGGCTGTCATGGTGGTGTATATGCACCGCTCCAACATCCAGCGGATCCGTGAGGGCAAAGAGTACCGCTTTGGCAAGCACGGCGATAAAAACAAGAAATAACAAAAACCGTCCGTTTGGGGAAGAAAAACCAAACGGACGGTTTTTTGCTAAGGTCAGGTATGGGGCTCGGTGCATCCTACGCCGCTTTGTTGGGGCGAAAGATCCGGCGCGGGGTTGCCGTCCGGCAGGTGCGCACCGAAAGCCGGCACAAAGAAAAACTTCCGCACGATAAAGATCAGCGCAATGGCGCCGACGCTCAGCAGATTTTCCAGTGCCGAGTCATGGCCGACCACCAGATGCCGGGCAATGGCGTAGAGCAGAACTTCCAGACTGCTGCCGGGGCTGTGCTTGGCCAGCATCTTGATAAACTCGATGCCGATGACGATGTCCAGGCTGCGCTCCAAAAAGGTGCGGATCTCCGTGTCGTTGCCGTCCACCAACAGCCCTGGCATCCACCGGATCAGCGGTACGGCGCTGAAAACCAGCCCCACCAGCACCAGGCCGGACAGCAGTACCTCCAACAGACTGGAAGCCTGTATGATCCGGTTGCGCAGGTCGGTGCGCCATTTTTTCTCGTTCAGGGAGGAGCGGTTGGCAGAGGAGTCCATCGGCTTCGGCCTCACTTTCTTCAGGCCCTGGTCCAGCAGGAACCTTTTGTCAAAAAGGAGAAAAACGTGGGATTTATTGCCTGTATTTTAACAGAAGGGACAGGGCTTGTCAACGCAGCCGGGTTTGGAACAGAGGGGGGGCAGTGCCGCCCCCATGATTTACAAAACACAGCAAAATCAGTATACTATAAAGGATCGGAAAGGCGGTGGGTGTATTGGAAGAGGAACGTCAGCTGGAGCAGCTGGAAGGCACAGTAGAGGATATCATCTTTGAAAATTCAGACAGCGGCTATACCGTGTTTGAGGTCTCCGGCGGGGGTGTGGTCACGGTGGTGTGCGGCGTGGTGGGAGAACTGCATGCTGGAGAGACCGTGATCTGCCGCGGCCGGTACGAGAACCACTCCACCTATGGCCGCCAGTTCCACGCCCAGGAGTGTCAGACCGATATGCCCCGGGATCTGGAGGCGGTCTATGCCTTTTTGGCCAGCCGCTCTCTGCCGTATATTGGAGCCAGAACTGCGGATAAGATCATCAATGCCTTTGGAGCATCGGCTTTGGATGTCATTGCAAATGACCCTGCCCGTCTGGCGACCATCCCCGGTATATCGGCGGACAAAGCAGACCGCATCCAGCAGGAGTTCAAGCGGATGTTTGGCATGCGGGAGCTGATCGCCTATCTTGCTCAGTTCGAGATCCGCCCCCGCCGGGCTATGGAGGTGTTCCGGGCTTTTGGGCCGGGGGCGATGCAGGCAATCCAGCAAAACCCCTATCTGCTCTGCGGCGAGCCTTTGCAGCTGGATTTCCGGCATGCGGACAGCATTGCCCAGTATTACCAGATGGCAGGGGACTGCGGCCAACGTCTGGAGGCCGCTTTGCTGCGCACGCTGCGCCATAACGCAGGCAACGGACATACCTGCCTGCCCCGGGCCCAGCTGCTGGCAACGGCGGCGCGGTTTATCCATCAGCCGGAGGAAAAACTTTCCCGGGCGCTGGAACAATGTTTGGCAGATGGTCAGCTGGATCAGCAGACCTTTGATGGGACCGAGTATATCTATCTGCCGGATCTGCTGGCGGCCGAGCAGGATATCGCCCACCGGCTGTCGCTGCTGGTCAGGCGGGGCAAGCAGACCGCCCGCAGCCTGGATAAGAGCATCCAAGTGCTGGAGCTGACCCAGGGGTTTGCCTATGCGCCCCGTCAGAAGGATGCCATCCGTATGGCAATGACCGAAAACTGCCTGGTGCTCACCGGCGGCCCCGGCACCGGCAAGACCACCACGGTCAATGCCATTTTGCAGCTGCTGGAGCAGCAGGCAGAGCGGGTGGCGCTGTGTGCCCCCACCGGCCGGGCCGCCAAGCGTCTCAGTGAGCTGACCGGGCGCAAGGCCAGCACCATCCATCGCCTGCTGGAGGTGGATTACTCCGGCGGGGTGGTGCGCTTTATCCATAACGACAAAAACCAGCTTCCGTGTGACGTGGTCATCCTGGATGAGATGAGTATGGTGGATGTAAAGCTGTTTCAGGCGCTGCTCACAGCGCTGCGGTACAGCTGCCGGGTCATCATGGTGGGCGATGCGGACCAGCTGCCCAGTGTAGGGGCGGGCAATATTTTGGGAGAGACCATCCGTTCCGGGCTGATCCCTACGGTCTGCCTGGACCAGATCTTCCGCCAGGCAGAGCGCAGCCTGATCGTGGAAAATGCCCATAACATCGTGGATGGCAAACCGCTGCAAAAGGGGACCCGCACGGACGACTTCTTTTTTCTGGAAGCGGACGGCGAGGCGGCCCAGCGCCTGGTGTGCGACCTGGTCACGACCCGGCTGCCCCGCAGCTATGGGTTTGACCCCATCAAGGATATTCAGGTGCTGTGCCCGACAAAACTGGGCATGACCGGCACCCAGGCGCTGAACACTGAGCTGCAGAACCTGCTCAACCCGCCCGCCCCCGGCAAGCCGCAGCTGCAAAGCGCTGCCCGTGTGTTCCGTGTGGGGGACAAGGTGATGCAGGTGCGCAACAACTATGAACTGGTGTGGCACCGCATTGGCGGCGAACAGGGTGTGGGCGCATACAATGGCGATATCGGCATCGTGGAGTCCATCAACCTGCGAGACCGTTCGATGGTGGTGCGGATGGATGACCGGCGGCTGGTTTACCCTGCGGAGAATCTCTCGGAACTGGAGATCGCCTATGCGATCACCGTACACAAAAGCCAGGGCAGCGAGTTCCCGGCGGTGATCCTGCCGGCGGCTCAGGTGCCGCCCCGGCTGTGCTATCGCAACCTGCTGTACACCGGTGTGACCCGTGCCCGGAAGCTGTGTGTCCTGGCCGGGCGGCGGGATACAGTGAACCAGATGATGTCCAATATCCGCCAGAATCTGCGGTACAGCGGTTTGGCAGCACTGCTGCAGGCTGAGCTTCCGCCGGAACAGCTCCGCACAGAGTAAACCGGCCGCAGGGCAAGTTGAGTCCGGTCCTCTTTCAGCCGGGGAGCGGGCAGGGTCTGCAAAAGGCCAAAACCACCCGCAAGGGCGAAAAAACGCAGGGCGTTTCTATACTTTTGCACCGAACTGTGCTATACTATCCCAAGATACGGATTTTTACGGTGCAGGGCGGGTGCGTTCTGCCCGTGCAGGATAGAGGCGCACAGAAAGGAATAGGGATCTTTATGGCACAAAACGATATTGGCATCGACCTGGGTACTACCACCATCATCATTGCTCAGCAGGGCACCGGTGTAGTGCTTAACCAGCCCAGCGTAGTAGCGGTGGATACCCGCAAGAATACGGTGCTGGAGGTGGGAGATAAGGCGTTGGCCATGGTGGGCCGTACCCCCAACTATATCTCGGCGACCTTCCCCCTGAAAGAGGGCGTCATCAGCGACCATACCATGACCCGGGAGCTGATCGGCCGTTTTGTCAACAAGGTGTACAGCTCGCATATGGTCAAACCCCGGGTGGCAGTCTGCGTGCCGGCGGCTATTACGGGCATTGAGAGCGATGCAGTGGTGGAGGCTGTGGTGGCCGCCGGCGCCCGGCAGGTCTACCTGATCGACGAGCCCATTGCCGCAGCGCTGGGTTCCGGCGTGGATATCACGGTGCCGGATGGACATATGATCATTGATATTGGCGGCGGCACCACCGATATCGCCGTGCTGAGCCTGGGCGGCAAGGTCAAGGCCACCAGTGTGCGGGTGGCGGGCAACCACTACGATGACGAGATCCTGAAGCACGTGCGGACAAAATACAGCATCGCCATTGGCCAGCGCACCGCAGAGGAGCTGAAGAAAAATGTGGCCTGCTGCCCCCAGAAGAAGGATTTCCACGAGACGATGGAGATCAAGGGCCGCAGCCTGCTCACCGGTCTGCCGGTGCGGGTCAATGTTTCTACCAGTGATCTGTATGAGCCGGTGATGATGCTCAGCGAGCAGATCGGCACGGCAGCCCATCAGGTGCTGGAAAAAACGCCCCCGGAGCTGGCGGGCGATATCTACCGCAATGGCGTGATGCTGACCGGCGGCGGTGCGCTGCTGCACGGTCTGCCGGAGTACCTCAGTCAGGAGCTGAAAGTGGAGGTCACGGTCTCGCCGGACCCCATCCATTGTGTTGCGCTGGGCACGGCTATGAGCCTGGGCCTGGGGGATAAGCTGGAGACCGGCTTCACCGATGCGACTCCCCGCATCGGCCGCCGCTGATCGGCAACAATCGTCCAGCAAAACGCAACAAGAGAATGGTTCTTATTTCGGTTGGGTTTGTTGAATCTGGCTGAAAAATAAGGTATAATAAATTCAAATCTGCTTTTTGCGGGGGCTTTTGCGGCCCGGCCGCAAAATCCAAAAACGTTAGGAGGATACCTATGGATTTGGGCTATGATGTCATCGTTACCCTCACCGGCATTGTACTCGTATTTCTGATCCTTGTGCTGCTGATGTTCATCATCAAGCTCGAGGGCAAGCTGTTCGATTCGATGTCCGGTAAAAAGTCGGCCCCGAAACCGGCTGCAAAGCCGGCTCCGAAGCCTGCGGCAAAGCCCGCAGCTCCGGCGGCTCCCGCTGCTGCACCGGTGGTGGAGCAGGGTGTACCCGGCGAGGTCGTGGCTGCCATTATGGCGGCGATCACTGCGATGGGCGGCGGCAAGTACACCCTCAAGGCAGTGCGCCGCGGCCACAATAACTGGGGCAGAGCTGGCGTCAACGACACCACCGCGCCGTTTTAACACAGGAGGAAGAGCATGACACAGTTTGTAGATACTCTGGCTGGGATCTTCCAAAGCTCGGGCTTTGCACGCTTTGCAGAGCCGGGCGGCTGGCTGTACGCAGTGATGATCTGCGTGGGCTGCTTTTTGCTGTACCTGGCCATCGTAAAAGAGTTTGAGCCGCTGATCCTTTTGCCTATGGCATTTGGCATGATCCTGGCCAACCTGCCCGGCAGCGGTGTGATCCATATGCAGTACTTTGTGGGTGACGGATTGGAACACCCCATGTGGCTTGAGATCCTGAACAACGGCGGCCTTGCGGATATGCTGTATTTGGGCGTCAAGCTGGGCATCTACCCGCCGCTGATCTTCCTGGGCATCGGTACGATGACCGACTTTGCCCCCCTGATCTCCAACCCCAAGAGCCTGCTGCTGGGCGCTGCTGCTCAGTTTGGTATCTTTGGCACCTACATGGGCGCCCGTCTGCTCAGCGCTACTGGCATTGTGGATTTCAGCCAGGCACAGAGCGCGGCTATCGCCATCATCGGCGGCGCCGACGGCCCCACGGCTATCTTTGTTACCTCGGTGCTGGCGCCGGAGCTGCTGGGCAGCATTGCGGTGGCCGCATATAGCTACATGGCACTGGTGCCGGTCATCCAGCCGCCCATCATGAAGGCGCTGACCAGCAAAAAGGAGCGTACTGTGGTCATGACCCAGCTGCGCACGGTCTCCAAGACGGAGAAGATCGTGTTCCCGGTCATGGTCACCATCATCGTTTCCCTGATCGTTCCGGATGCAGCTGTCCTGGTGGGCATGCTGATGCTGGGCAACCTGATGAAGGAGTGCGGCGTTGTGGACCGCATCCAGAAGACGGCCGGCAATGAGCTGATGAATATCATCACCATCTTCCTGGCTCTGTCTGTGGGCTGCACCACCAGCGCAGATACCTTCCTGAACTTCCGCACCCTGTTCATCATCGTGCTGGGCCTCATCGCCTTCTCCTTCGGCACTGCTGCTGGCGTGCTGTGCGGCAAGGTGATGTACATGGTCACCGGCGGCCAGGTCAACCCGCTGATCGGTTCGGCAGGTGTGTCCGCTGTGCCCATGGCAGCCCGTGTTTCCCAGAAGGTGGGTCAGAGCGAGAACCCCCAGAACTTCCTGCTGATGCACGCCATGGGCCCCAACGTGGCCGGCGTTATCGGCTCGGCTGTTGCGGCTGGCATCCTGATCAACATCTTCGGCTGATCGCATAGCTGTATATCTGTCATTCGCCGCCCGGCGATGGCCTTTTGGCCGTCTGCCGGGCGGTTTGCTTTTGGCGGCTCCGGGCAGAACATGGGCCCCGCTGCGGGGGGATATTCTGTGGTTTTTTGGTGCAAAACGCCCCGGAATGTGTTATACTATTTCTATATGTTTGACTGAATGTTATAAAAAGGGAGTAAACGACAGCAGATATGGCAAGGACTCTGGAACAGGAATTCTGCACGCTGCGGGATACCTATATTGAAAAACAGTTTGGCCGACTGAACGATATGCAGCGCCGTGCGGTGTTTACCACCGAAGGCCCGCTGCTGATCCTGGCCGGTGCAGGCAGCGGCAAAACTACGGTGCTGGTCAACCGCATCGCCAATTTGATCCGCTTTGGCAGTGCTCACGGCTCGGACTGGACCCCGCGTCCGGTGACCGAGGAGGATGTAAAAGCCCTGCGCACCGCAATCATGACCGGTACCGATGCCCCCGCCAGCCTGGATGGGATGCTGCGCCGCAGCGCCCCCCGCAGCTGGAACATTATGGCCATCACCTTTACCAACAAGGCCGCTGGGGAGCTGAAGGAACGCCTGCGCAATATGCTGGGTGGCGAAGAGGGAGACGAGGTGTTTGCCTCCACCTTCCACTCTGCCTGTGTGCGCATTTTGCGCCGGTATGCAGAGGAGATCGGCTACCCCCGCAGCTTCACCATCTACGATACCGATGATTCCCAGCGGGTGATGAAAGCGGTGTATAAGGAGCTGAGCGTGGACGATAAGTTCCTGCCCATCAAGACGGCGAGCAACCAGATGAGCCGCTGGAAGGACCAGCTCGTTGGCCCTGCCGATGCCTTGAACGCCCCCGCCCGGGATACAAAGGCGGCCATGTGCGCCCGCATCTATGCAGCGTATGAGAAAAAGCTGAAAGATGCCGGTGCGTTCGACTTTGACGACCTCATCTACTACACCGTGCAGCTGCTGGCAAACCATGAGGATGTGCGGGAGTATTACCAGAACCGCTACCGCTACCTGCTGGTGGACGAATACCAGGATACCAGTGTGGCGCAGTTCCGCCTGGTCAGCCTGCTTACCGGCCCGGAACAGAACCTGTGCGTGGTGGGCGATGATGACCAGAGCATCTACCGCTTCCGGGGGGCGACCATTGAAAACATCCTGAACTTTGAGCGCTATTACCCCGGGGCCCAGACCATCCGTCTGGAGCAGAACTACCGCTCTACCTCCAACATCCTCAATGCGGCCAACTGCGTGATTCAGCACAACACCGAGCGCAAGGGCAAGACCCTGTGGACCGACAATGGTGCGGGCGACAAAGTGCAGCTCTATACCGCCCAGGATGAGCGGGAGGAGGCTGCCCATATTGCGGAGATCATTGGTCAGCACCTGCGGGAGGGGGCACATCTGTCCGACCATGCGGTGCTTTACCGGATGAATGCCCAGTCCAACCCGGTGGAAAATTATTTTACCCGGGCGGGCATCCCCCACAAGATCGTGGGCGGCCAGCGCTTTAACGACCGTAAAGAGGTCAAGGACATCCACTCTTATTTTTCCATCCTGGCCAACCCCCGGGATGACGTGCGGCTGCGGCGGATCATCAACGAGCCTGCCCGTAAAATCGGACAGACCACCGTGGATCTGATCGGTGAGCTGGCAGGACAGGAGGGGGTATCCATGCTGGATATCATCTCCCAGGCGGATCAGTACGCCCGGCTCTCCCGCGCGGTGATGCCGCTGCTGAAGTTCTGGCAGATCTATCAGCGTTTGCAGGATTCTCTGGAGAACCGGCCGCTGGACGAATTTGCACAGGATGTGATCGAACTGACCGGGTATAAGCAGATGCTGGAGCAGGATGCCGCTAAGGGGCATGAGGATGCAGCAGACCGTCTGCAAAACCTGGGCCAGCTGGTCAGCAACGTGAAAAGCTACTGCGACCAGCATGGCGAGGAGGCCAGCCTGGAAGGCTACCTGGAGGATGTGGCCCTGATCAGCGACATTGACAACTACAACGAAAGTGCGGACCAGGTGGTGCTGATGACCATCCACTCGGCCAAGGGACTGGAGTTCCCCTATGTATTCCTGATCGGAATGGAGGAGGGGGTGTTCCCCAGCGAGATGAGCCGCTACTCGGAGGACGATCTGGAGGAGGAACGCCGCCTGGCCTATGTGGGCATCACCCGGGCCAAAAAGGAGCTGTACCTCTCCAACAGCGTTACCCGTCAGCTGTATGGGCGCACGCAGCGCCATGAGGCCAGCCGCTTTGTGCGGGAGATCGAGCCGGAGTACCTGTCCCAGTCCGCCAGCCCTCTGGCAGAAGCTGGCCGCAGCATGGGATGGGGCAGCAGCTATTCCGATACGGTGCCCGGCGGGCGCTCTGGATATTCCGGTCCTTCCGGCGGACGCCCGGGCGGCTTTGGCCAGAGCTACAGCCAAAGCTATGGCCAGAGTTATGGCGGAGGCCGGGCTTCTGGTTATCTGAGCCGGGATTATAACGCCCCGGAGAATCCGGCCCCCCGTTCCAGCGGATTTGGCGCTGGATACAGCCGCCCCACACCGGCAAAGCCGGTGGCTCCGCCGGTCTCCCGTCCGGCTGCCGCCGCAGCAAAACAGTACCAGCCCGGCGATATCGTGGAACACAAGGTGTTTGGCCGGGGAACGGTGCTGCGGGTCAAGCCTGCTGCCGGAGATCAGATCGTAGAGATCCAATTTGATAAGGTCGGCGTTAAAAAGACGATGGCAAACTTTGCCCCGCTGACCAAGCTCACAACGGAGGAATAAATCCATGATGACCGTCCGATTGATCGCCCATACCCCCGAGCCGGAGAAGGTGGTGGCCGCTGCGGCCAAGCTCTGCTACTCGGATGCCCATATCCCAGACCTGCTGGATGGCCTGGATGAGGAAAAGACCGCGCGTTTTCTGGAAATGCTCAGCGACTTGGGCCATGCCAGCCCCATCGAACACGCCAGCTTTACCTTTGGCATCGAGGGGGTCAGCCGCACGCTGTTGGCACAGATCACCCGCCACCGCATTGCGTCCTTCAGCGTACAGAGCCAGCGCTATGTGCGTCTGGATGACTTCCGCTATGTGGTGCCCCCTGAGATCGAGGCAGTGCCTGCTGCAAAGCAGGCTTTTCTGGAGAGTATGCAGGAGGATGCCCGCCGGTATCTGGACCTGGTGGAGAAGCTGGAGCAGAGCCATACCCAGCGTTTGATGGAGGAGGGCCTGCCGGAAAAACAGGCACGGGCCAAGGCTGCAAAGCTGGCCAATGAGGATGCCCGCTTTGTGCTGCCCAACGCCTGCGAGACCAAGCTGGTGATGACCATGAACGCCCGCAGCCTGCACAACTTCTTCCGGCTGCGGTGCTGCCGCCGTGCCCAGTGGGAGATCCGGGCCTTGGCAGAGGAGATGCTGCGTCTGGTGCTGCCGGTAGCTCCCCATCTGTTTGGCAAGGCGGGGCCTGCCTGCCTGGAAGGCCCCTGCCCGGAGGGGCGGATGTGCTGCGGCCAGACTGCCCAGGTACGGGCAGAGTACGAAGCCCTGCGGGAGGCGAGCATCCATGTCTGAGGGAAAGCTGATCGTGCTGGAAGGGCTGGATGGCAGCGGAAAAGCTACCCAGGCAAAACTGCTGGCAGAACACCTGGAACGGGAAGGGGTGCCGGTGCGCAAGATCACCTTCCCGGATTATGAGAGCCAGGCCAGCGCTCTGGTGCGGATGTACCTGGCCGGGGAGTTTGGCGCAAAGCCGGAGGATGTAAATGCCTATGCCGCCTCCAGCTTTTTTGCGGTGGACCGCTACGCCAGCTATAAAAAAGATTGGGGCAGCTTTTATCAGGCAGGTGGTGTGCTGATCGCGGATCGGTATACCACCTCCAATGGAGTGCATCAGTGCTCCAAGCTGCCGCCGGAGCAGTGGCCGTCTTTTTTAGATTGGCTGTTTGATTACGAGTTCCGGCTGCTGGGGCTGCCTGCCCCGGACAGCGTGATCTATCTGGAAGTCGATCCGGCCGTAAGTCAGCGCCTGATGGACCAGCGCTACCATGGGGATCAAAGCAAAAAGGACCTGCACGAGAAGGACCGGGAGTACCTGGCCCGCAGCCGCCAGGCAGCAGAGTTCTGCGCCCAGCGCCTGGGCTGGCAGACCGTGCACTGCACCCGGCAGGGGCAGATGCGTTCGATCCAGGAGATCGAGGCCCAGGTGTGGGCGCTGGCCCAGCAGACCTTGGCTCAGCAGCGGACCGAGAAAAGGGAGGGTGGAAGATGTACCGTTTGATGCAGCCCCAGGAGCTGCCCGCCGTTCAGGCACTGTGGCAGCAGCAGGGACAGGTGAGCGCTGCGTTTGCCCGCCAGGCATTGGAACACTTTGCCGGGCTGGAGAATGTCTATGTGGCGGTAGAAAATGACCAGCTGACAGCAATGGCACTGGCTGTGCCGGTCAGTCTGAAAGGCCGCCCCGGCAGCTATCTCTATGGCCTGTGCGGAGAGGGCAGCCTGATCCGGGCGGGCCTGCTGGACTACCTGTGTGCGCAGCAGAAGCTGCGGGGCGCAGGCTTTACCGTGGCTGTGCCGCAGACCCTGGCAGAGGCAGAATTGCTGCGGGAAAAAGGCTTTGAGCGGGCCTTTGCCCTGCGCTGCCTGCCCCGGTCGGTGTCCCGTAATCTGTGGGCCCAGGCAGAGTTTGACACTGTGACCGCCAAAAAGCTCTGTGAACTGCGGGCAAGATTTTGGCCGGACACCGTTCAGCTGCCGCCGGAGCGGATGGCGGTGGTGCTGGGGGATCTGTACGCCAGGGGCGCAACACTGGTATCCAGCGATCAGGGATACGGAGTGTACTTCCGGTCAGAGGATACGCTGTATTTTGTGGAGATGATGGCCGAGGACGACCGGGCTGCGGAGAAGCTGATGGAAGCCGCCCGGGAGAAGGAGGTCATTGTAGAAAAAGCGGTGATCACCGTGGGTGCTGCCCAGACTCTGTTTTTGGGAGAAGGCACCCGTCAGGACTACGGGATGATCCGCTTTGATGCAGAGCCGTTTGATGTGAGCGAGAGCTACATGCGGCTGATGATGGAACACTGAACAAAGGAAGGTGCATATGGCACAAAAACAGTCCCATACGAAGCCGCGGAAAAAAGCAGGAGCAGCCAAAGTGCTGCTGATCCTGCTGGTGGTGCTGCTCCTGGCTGCAGGGGCAGCTGTGCTGGCCGCCCGGGCCGAGATCCATGGCAAGGGGAGAGCCAGCCGCACAGTGACCGTCACCATTGAAAAAGGCAGCGGTGTGGCGGCCATTGCAGACCAGCTCAAGCAGGAGGGGGTCATTCGCTCTTCGCTGCTGTTCCGCTACTATGTCAAAAACACGGATTCCGCCAGCCGGCTGCAATACGGCACCTTTACGCTGGATGCCGGGTGGCCGTATGTTGACCTGGTGGATGCCTTGTCCCAGTATGCAAAAGCGGAGTCGGTGCGCCTGACCTTCCCTGAGGGGACCACCGCACAGGCGATCGCACAGAAGATGGAGCAGGCTGGCCTGTGTACTGCGCAGGAGTTCTTGGACGAGGCCAATAACGGCGATTTCTCTCAGTATCGGTTCTGGCAGTATGTGCCGGAGCAGGTGCCCGGCCGCTTTATGAAGTGCGAAGGATATCTGTTTCCGGATACCTACGACTTTTTGGTGGAGGATACGGTCCACAACTATGTGGCGACCTTCTATGCCCATTTTGATGCCCAGATCACGGAGGAGATGTACGCTGCGCTGGAAGCGCAGGAGATGAGCCTGCCGCAGCTGGTCACGCTGGCTTCCTTTGTACAGGAGGAGGCAGGCAATGTCCAGGATTCCAACGTGGCGCAGGTGTTCCGCAACCGGCTGGCCCCCTCCTCGCCCTACCGCCGCCTGCAAAGCAATGCCTCCAGCTATATCCAGAACGATGCAGACAACAATTATCTGTGGAACTGGGTGGCGCCTTACTATGGCGGATGGGATAAGATCCCCCCGGAGATCCTGGCGGCGTACGATACCTACGCCCTGGAGGGGCTGCCCGCAGGCCCCATCTCCAACCCGGGCCTTGCAGCGATCCAGGCTTCCCTGTCGCCGCAGCCGGACCCGGAAGTAAAGGACTGCTATTTCTTTGTTACGGACCTGGCGGGTACATATTATTATGGCCGCACCATGTCCGAGCACAACGCAAACTGCGATAAAGCCGCTGCGGTCAACAAAAGTCTGCGGGCGGCAGCGGGAAAATAAGTGATTGATACGGAGGAAACTATGCTTCAGATCCCAGAATTGCTCGCCCCGGCGGGCGATCTTGAGCGGCTGCGCTATGCAGTCAACTACGGCGCGGATGCAGTGTATTGCGGCCTGCCGGAGTTTGGCATGCGGTCCGCTCCGGCCAACTTTACGCCGGAGCAGCTGGCCGAGGGCGTCATCTACGCCCATGCCCGCGGACGCAAGGTCTATCTGACCATGAATACGCTGCCCACCAATGAGGAGGCCGACCGCCTGCCGGAGGCCATCCGTGCAGCCGCTGCCGCCGGCGTGGATGCCTTTATCGTGGCTGACCTGGGCGTGCTGGATGCCTGCAAGACCTATGCACCGCAGATCGACGTTCATCTGTCCACCCAGGTGGGCATTACCAACTATGCTGCTGCCACCGCTGCCTATAAAATGGGTGCAAAGCGTGTGGTGCTGGCCCGGGAGCTGAGCTTGCAGGATATTGCCATCATCCGGGACAAGACCCCGCCGGAGCTGGAGCTGGAAGCTTTTGTGCACGGCGCAATGTGCGTCAGCGTCTCCGGCCGCTGTCTGCTGTCCACCTACCTTACCGGACGGGACTCCAACCGGGGACAGTGCGCCCAGCCCTGCCGCTGGAAGTACTATCTCCATGAGGAGAATCGCCCCGGCAGTATGTATGAGATCGGGGAAGGGAAGGACGGCACCTATATCCTCAACGCAAACGACCTTTGCACGGCGCCTTTCCTGGATCTGATCTGCAAGGCGGGTGTGGACAGCCTGAAAATCGAGGGACGGGCCAAGACCTTTTATTATGTTGCCAGCGTGACGGCGGCTTACCGCCAGGCGCTGGACCAGTACCTGGCTGACCCGATGAACGATAACTTTGAGCTGGCTCCCCAGACCCTGGATGAGCTGACCCGGACCAGCCACCGCCACTACTCGCCCGGCTTCTTCTTTGGGCCGGAGGCGGCTCGTCAGTCTACCGACAGCGCCGCTTATCTGCGGGAGTGGGAGTTCGTGGGTACGGTGGAAAGCTGGGAGAACGGTGTGGCGCATTGCCAGCAGCGGGGAAAATGGTCCCTGGGCGATACCCTGGAGGTGCTGTGCCCGGACGGCCGCAGCATCCCGCTGGCACCGGAATGGATCGAAAACGAAGCCGGGGAGCGTGTGCAGTCCACGCCGCACGCCATGGAGCTTTATACCATCCCGACACCGGAGCTGCCCCCCATGAGCCTTCTGCGCAAAAAGAATACGGTTTGACTTCAAACGCCCCCGGCCAGCATCTGCCTGCGCGGGGGGCGTTTTTTCAAAGAGAAGAAATCTGGAAAATCAAGGGTAAAATTTCCTTTCAAAACTTGACAATATATCCAACGGGGACTATAATAAACCTGGGCTGGCGAATAGGCGGCGGGCTTTGCCCTCCCTATGGCGGGCTGTCTTTTTACAAAAACCAGGCAAATAATTTGGTAAAAGAAACAAATATATACAGAAAAGAGCATATTTGCTTGAATATCGGGAAATATCTGGTATAATAGGAAACGGAAAGACACCTTTCCAAACTTCAGCGGCATCGTCGCAGCCGCTGGGAAAATTGGGAAAAGAGAGAGGGTGATCTGGATGTTTCGCTATGTGTGTACGCCCCAGCAACTCTATTCAGAGGAGCTGGGAAATTACGGTTCTTTCGGGCTCTCTGCACAAAAACAGGTGCAGGGAGAATGGGTGCAGTGCGGTTTTGTGCCGGATGTCTCGGTCCGCCAGCAGCTGGTAGAGCAGCTGGCACAGCTGTGCACCGATGGCCAGCTGGACCCTGTCCACCTGATGGATGTGGTGGAGGATCATATTTGATGCCGCATAAAATGCAAAAAGCCCGCCGTTTTCGGCGGGCTTCACTTTTGGGTCAAAGTACCTTTTCTCCGTTGGCGGTCAGCACAAAGACAGACCCCAGCATCTCGGCGGCGCCGCGGCACATCAGCATCCGCCCCAGAAAGATCTCGAAGTATTCGTACATAGAGCAGATGGCAGGGTCGATCTCCAGATCCAGCGAGATGACCTTCTTTTCCGGGTCGATGGTCAGTTTCTGGCTGGTGACAGCGTAATTGACCCGGTCGTGGATGTCAAAGGAGGCGGCAGGCTTGGGTCGCACCCGGCTGCGGCGCACGTCGGTCTTATCGCCGATGATCAGCGCTGCGGATACCGGATCTACCGCTCCGCCGGTGGACTCATCGTGGTTGGAAATGGCAGAAATGATGGTGACCCTGTCCTGGATGGAGAGGTCTGTGTCTCGTAAAATCTGGTTGGCCAGCAGGCCGCCGTACTCTGCATGGTGGGTGCGGTTGATGGCATTGCCGATGTCGTGCAGATACCCCGCGATGCGGGCCAGCTCCACATCCCGCTCTGGGTAGCCGAACGCCGCCAGGATACGGGCGGCGGTGTGTGCCACCTGCGCACAGTGGATGCGGGAGTGGTCGGTGTAGCCCAGCAGCCCCAGGTTTTGGTTGCCTTTTTCCAGAAGGGCATTGACTTCCGGATTTTGGAGGATCTCTTGGTAGGTCATAGCAGCGCCCCCTTACAGGATATCGATCTGGCAGGCCCGCATGGCCTCCAGGGCAGTGTGGTGGCTCTCCGGCGTAACACCGGCGCAGCAGGCGGCATCCACCGCAATGGGCACCTCCGGCAGGGCGGCTTTCAGCAAAAGTGCGTTGGAGATGACGCAGATGTCGGTGCAGACCCCCACCAGCTGGATCTGCTCATAGGGCTCGGCACAGTGGGCAGCGGCCAGGGCGTGTGCCAGACCGGTGCTGCCAAAACTGGGCTTGCAGTATACTTTGCAGCTGTGTTTCCGGCAGAACTGCTCCAAGGGGGCAACAAGGTCCCAGCCGGGGGTCCCCTGGATGCAGTGGGGCACCGGCAGGCGGCGGCCTTCCTGCGTGGAGAGATAGTTGGCCGTGTGGGTGTCCTTTGTAAAGATCACTTCGCCCTCAAACTGCTCTGTTTTTTGCAGCACAGCGGGGATGATGTCAATGGCGGCTTGGTTTTTCAGCGCTCCGTAGGTAAAGTCCTGCTGCATATCAATAACGATCAATAGCTTTTTGCCCATAGCGTATCATCCTTTCTGTCTGTAGAGGTCTTTTGGCCTCATTATAACCCAAACAGACAGGAAAGGGAAGCGGCAGTTGCGGCGGGCAGCAAGCGTCCCGCCGTAAAAACCAGCACGCACCCCGTTTTTTGACCGTTTGTGTTTTTTTCCGAAACAAAAAAAGATCCATCCCGCACCCTTTGACCCCCCACTGTGTATGTTGTGGGAAGGAGGGATGAAAGATGGATCGTTTTTTGTTCGTGGCAGGGGTCATAGCCCTGCCGGCCGTCTGCACTACATTGGGGGCGGCAGGCGTGCTGCTGATGCGCCGCCCTGCCGGGCCAAAGGTGCAGCGGATGCTCTGCGGGATGGCTGCTGGGATCATGCTGGCGGCCAGTGTGTGGAGCCTGCTCCTGCCTGCGATTGACCGGGCTGAAAAAATGGGTCTGCCCGCTTTTCTCCCGTCAGCGCTGGGACTGGTGCTGGGTGCGGCAGGACTGCTGCGTCTGGAACAGACCGCAGGGCAGCTGCTGGCCGGGGGACCGGGTCAAGGCCGGCGGATGGTGCTGGCAGTCACGCTCCACAACCTGCCTGAGGGCATGGTGGTGGGCTTGGCGGCAGCGCTGGCAGCCACTGGTCAGCCGGATGCGGTCAGCGGGGCGCTGGCTTTGAGCCTGGGCGTCGGGCTGCAGAATATCCCGGAGGGAGCGGCCGTCAGCCTGCCCCTGCGCCAGCAAGGAAAAAGCCGGGCCGGGGCGTTCTGGGCCGGGGTGGCCTCCGGCCTGGTAGAACCGTTGGGGGCGGTGGCGGCTTTGGCTCTGGCGGGATGGGTGGGGGCAGCGCTGCCCTGGCTGATGAGTGCCGCCGCAGGCTGTATGGTGTGCGTCACAGCCCAGGAGATGATCCCGGAGGCAGTGCAGTCCGATGAGAGCGCCGGGGTCATCAGCATCGTACTGGGCTTTGCACTGATGATGGCCCTGGATGTGGCGCTGTAAAGATCAGTTGTTCTGCGCCAGATAGACGGTGGAGGAGGGGAAGGCAAACTCCACACCGTTCTGCTTCATCAGGTCCAGCAGGTCCAGGTTCAGCTCGTTCTGCATCTCCAAAAAGCGCATCTTGTCCGGCGTGCGCAGATAGGCGGACACCGACAGGTTGATGCTGGAAGCGCCAAACTCGGTGAGCTTGACATAAACGGTGTCCTCGTAGGTGTATTCGCTGGCTTTCAGGTAAGCGGTCAGGTCTGCCATCAGCTGCTCCAGCTGTGCGCGGGTGGTGTCGTAGGTCACGCCCAGGGTAAAACGGTACAGACGCATCGTGCGCTGAGAGCCGTTGTTGATGGTGGCATTGCTCACATGGCTGTTGGTCAGGATGTACAGGGTGTTGTCGATGGCGCGGATCTTGGTAGAGCGGAAGTTGATGTCCACGACCTCGCCTTCCACATCCCCCACAGTGATCCAGTCGCCCAGGGCAAAGGGGCGGTCCAGCAGGATCACCAGCCCGCTGAACAGGTTGCTGGCTGTATCCTGCGCCGCCAGCGAGATGGTCAGGCCCAGCAGTCCGGCACCGGCTACGATGCTGCCCAAGGGCAGGCCGCTTTCCTGGGCAATGGTGGCGCCGGCCAGCACGACCACCAGGATGCGGTAGCCCTTGCTGAGCACAGTGACCAGCGTCTTATTGCTGCGGATCTCCTCCGCAGAGGAGGACAGCAGCAGCTCGGCCAGCTCCGGCGCGTTGTAAAAACCTTCTGCAATAAAAAAGGTGACTGCGATCTGATAAAAGGTCAGCAGCGCCTTGGGGATGCCGGTCACTGCCCAGGGCAGGCTGACCAGGCCCAGGTAAAGGCCGCTGAACAAGGCGATGCGCTCCAGCGGAAGGGCAAAGCTCCGCAGCAGGATGGGCGCCACCGCAAACCGACGGCTGCAATCTGCAAGCCGGGGCAGGACCCGGAGCCGCAGGAGCCGCCGCAGCCCCCATCCGCCGCCGATCAGCAGCATTGCACACAGGCAGCGGGCAGCAAACGCAGCCCAGCCCTCCAGCACCAGCGGGCCAAGGTCAAAGATAAGATTCCGGATCGAAAAAAGCATGGACCTACCTCCGTAAATTCTGACAAAATCCCTAATACTATACCATAAATCGCTCTGGCGGGCAAGCAGAGGGCTTGACAGTGCAGCCGGGGTGCGGTATACTCTTGCGCGGAAAGTTCGTTTCAGGGCGGGGTGTAACTCCCCACTGGCGGTATAGCCCGCGACCACGCTGCACCGCAGCGTGCTGACCCGGTGAGACTCCGGGGCCAACGGTATAGTCCGGATGTAAGAAACGGCAGGCAGATCGTGTGTCTGTGCGCCCTGTTGCAGTGTTTTGTTAAAACCATGCAGCAGGGCGCATTTTTGGTTTGTCCGTCCGGGACCCATCAAGATGGAAAAGGGCTTTTCCCCCCAGGGGGAGCCTCCTGGGGAACTTGTAAAAAAGGAAGGAATACCCCATGAAAAACACAACGACCCGCAGTCTCACAGTCGCCGCCATGCTCAGTGCCGTGGCGTTCATCCTGCAATTTATCGAGTTTCCGCTGCCGATGCTGATCCCCAGCTTTGTCAAGATGGATTTTTCGGACCTGCCCGCCCTGCTGGGGGCGTATGCCCTGGGGCCGGTATACGGCGTGGTGATCAGCTTTATGAAAAACCTGCTGCACATCGTCATAAAGGGTACGTCTACCGCCTGTGTAGGCGAGCTGTGCAACTTTTTGCTGGGGGCGGTCTTTGCAGCCTCCGCCGGTTTTTTGTATCAGCACCGCAAAAACCGCACCACCGCCCTGCTGGGAGCGCTGGCGGGTGCTGTGGTCATGGGGCTGGTCAGCGTGCCGGTAAACTATTGGATCACCTACCCGGCCTATGTGGAGTTCTACCATATGCCGATGGAGACCATCCTGGGGATGTACCGGGCCATCCTGCCCACAGCCGATACGCTGATGGAGTGTCTGGTCATCTTTAATATGCCGTTTACCATCGTCAAAGGTCTGCTGGATGCCGGGATCTGTATGCTGATCTATAAGCCGCTGTCTCCGCTGCTCCATGGCCGCCGCTGAGGGGACTTGTCCGGTTGATTTTTCCACCCGGACGTGATACACTCTTTCGTGTAATTGAACTTCAAAGCAGAAAGAGGATACTGAAAATGATTTCGATGCTGACATCTGCCATTGGGCAGCGGGGTGTAGATGCAGTGGCGTTGCTGCTGGCATTTGCACTGACCGCACTGATGGACTCGCTGTTCCGTGATAAACTTCCCCAGGATCATGGCCGTGCGTTTGCAGTGGACGGAGAGCTGTCCAAGGGCAAAGCCCGTGGCTCCGGCTTGATCTTTGTGCTGTGCATTGCGCTGGTCAGCCTTGCGTTTGTGCCGTTCCGCACCGAGTATTTGATCTACACGGTGCTTTTGGTGGCTTCTATGCTGTCCGGTTACCTGGATGATGCAGCGGAAAAAGCCTGGAACGAGTACAAAAAAGGTCTGATTGACCTGGCCATTGCGGTGGTGGCAGGTGTGACCTACCTGAATTTCAACGGCTGCGGCGTACAGCTGCTGGGCTGGGAGTTTACGCTGCCCTACCCGGTGTATCTGCTGCTGATCGTGATCCTGATCTGGGCCAGCATCAATGTGGTCAACTGTACCGATGGTGTGGACGGGCTGTCCGCCAGTGTGGGCATTGTGTCCATTGGCACGTTCCTGATGGCATATCAGTCCCAGCTGGGTGCGTACACCACGGTGGGTGCGGTGTTCATTGGTGCGCTGCTGGCGTATCTGTGGGCCAACGCAAAGCCCTCCTCTCTGCTGATGGGCGATGCCGGCAGCCGGGCCATGGGTTTTTTCCTGGCGCTGCTGGCCCTGAAGAGCGGTCATCCCTTTGCCTTTTTGCTGGCAGGTGCAGTGTTCATCGTGGACGGCAGCCTGGGCATCATCAAGATCAGCCTCAAGCGGTTCCTGCATATTTGGGTGCTGAAAAATACCCTGACGCCGCTGCATGACCATGCCCGCAAGCGCTTGGGCTGGAGCGATGAGCAGGTAGTGGCCCGCTGGGTCATCTTGCAGTGCGTTGCTTCGTCGGTTTTGCTGCTGCTGGTCAACGGCTGAGCCGAAAATACAGAGCTTTTCCCCCGTCTGGCAGAGCTGCCGGACGGGGGTTTGTTGTCTCTGTACAAAAGTTTGGCGTTCCACTTGCCAAATATGGGGAAATCCTGTAAAATAAACACGGTATACGGCTGCAAAGTGTGCAGCCGGCGGTACGAAACCGGCGGCCTTGACTGCCGTATAAGGAGGAATGTGTATGCAGGCGCTGTTTGACATGGTCAATGTGATCTGCGCCAAGATCCAGCTGGTGTCGGATTGGTTCTGGAGCTTTCCCTGCAATCTGGACTGGTATGCGGCGATCCCGGTGCTGGGCAATTTCAGCCTGGCCATCATCCTGCTGGTGGGTACAGGTGTGTTTTTTACCTTCAAACTGCGGTTTGTGCAGGTGCGGCGTTTTGGGTATGGGCTGCGGGCATTGCTGCGGCGCGGCAGCCCCAAAAACGGCGTTTCCTCGCTGACGGCCTTTCTGCTGTCCACCGCTATGCGGGTAGGGCCGGGCAATATCCTGGGCGTTACCGGTGCGATCTCCATCGGCGGGCCGGGAGCACTGTTCTGGATGTGGATCTCGGCTTTCTTTGGCATGGCTACCTCTTTTGTAGAGTCTACCCTCAGCCAGATCTTTAAGGAAAAGCGGGAGGATGGCTATGTGGGCGGTATGCCGTTTTATGGCCGCAAGCTGCTGGGCGATGCGGCTTGGGCAGGCGTAGCGCTGAGTTTGCTGTACATCGTCTATGCGCTGCTGTGCTTCCCGGCACAGGGCTTCAATACCATCTCTGCGGTGGGAGCCATTGCCTCTACGGTCACAGGCAAGACCATCGCCACCAATTCTGCGCTGTACTGGATCGCTTTCGGCGTGCTGCTCCTTGCCACGGCGCTGATCAGCTTTGGCGGCATCAAAAAGATCACCAAGGTCACCGACCGGGTGGTGCCGGTCATGGCTGTGATCTATGTGGCCACGGTGGTGGCGCTGATCCTGGGCAATTTCACCCGGATCCCCTGGTTCTTTGGGGCGGTGTTCAGCCAGGCGTTCCGGCCGCAGGCGGTGTTTGGCGGCGCATTCGGCGTGGCGCTCAGCCAGGGCATCAAGCGGGGCTTGATGTCCAACGAGGCAGGCCAGGGCACGATCACGATGCCTGCGGCTGCCGCTGAGGTGGAGCACCCCTGTGAGCAGGGCTGTGTGCAGGCGCTGGGTGTCTTTCTGGATACCATCGTTATCTGCACACTGACCGGTTTTGTGGTCATCATGGGCCGGGTATGGATGGCAGGGGGACAGCAGGCCGAGGCGTGGTTCCAGCTGGGCCAGTTGGAAAAGTTCCTGGCTTCCTGCGGGGCGCTGACCGGCGGCAGCGGTGTGCTGTACGACCTGGTCACCACCCTGATCAGCGTCTGTTTTGGCTTGTTTGCCTTTACCTGTCTGCTGGGCTTTATGTCCTTCAGTGAGATGTGCGCCAACCGCATTTCTGCAAAGCCTGCCTTTATCAATGGGGTGCGGGTGCTCTGCCTGGTGGTGGTATCCTTTGGCGTCATCACCAACATTGCAGGCATGGATCTGAGTGCTTTGTGGAACCTCAGCGATTTTGCCAATATCCTGATGGTGTACTGCAACCTGCCGCTGCTGTATCTGGGCTTCCGGTATGTGCTGCGGGCCTGGCGGCATTTTGAAAAGGCGGACGGCACTCCCTTTACCTCCCAAGTGGCAGGCACCGATACCCCGGTGTGGGATGAACGTGCCGAGGAAAAGAACAGGATACGATAAAACCAATTTGCAAAATAAAACAATAAGGAGCCTTTATGAAGAAAACGACGGTCGCTAAGATTTTTCTTGCTATGATAACTGCACTTTCTTTGTTGAGTGCATTTGTTTCGTTCTGGATGTTTATTCTTGCAACAGGTGGATGTGTCTTTGGATGGCTTACGCTTTGGAAAAGAAGCGGAGAATGATAATGAAGGTCAAATCTATAAAAGGGTGAAAATACGCACCAAGAAATAAAAAGAGCAGCTCCCATTTGTGCCGCAGAGCACAGAAGGGAGCTGCTTTTTGTTGGAGTTCGTTTTTCGGGCTGGTTTGCGCCTGCTGGACGCTATACTGAAGCAAAAGCGACAGGGGGCAGGGAAGAGATGCAGGCACTGTACAGCGCCGCCGGTCTGGCGGCGGGAGTGGCACTGTTTTTGTTTGGTATGTGCCAGTTGACCCGGGGGCTGCAGCAGGCTGCCGGAGAGCGGATGCAGCAGGTGCTGCGCTGTGTGACGGGGCGTCCGCTGCAAGGTCTGCTGACCGGTGTGCTGGTAACGGCGGCGCTGCAAAGCAGTTCGGCGGCAGTAGTTTTGGTGGTGGGCTTTGTCAGCGCAGGCGTTTTGGAGCTTCCCCAGGCGCTGCCCGTGCTGTTTGGCGCCAATGTGGGTACGACCCTTACAGCGCAGCTTTTGGCGATGGACCTGGATTGGCTGGGCCGCCCAGCCCTGGCGGCAGGGTTTTGCCTGGCAGTGGCTGCCCGGCAGCCGTCGGCGCAGGGGGCAGGGCGGGCGCTGTTTGGTTTTGGGATGCTGTTTGAAGGCGTGCATTTGATGGAAAAGACCCTGGCGCCCATGGCGCAGGCGCCGTTTTTCCGGCAGATGCTGACACAGGTCAGCCAGCACCCGGTTTGGGGGCTGGCACTGGGGCTGGGTATGACCCTGCTGGCGCAGAGCAGCTCGGCCACAGTGGCGGTCTTGCAGCAGGCGGCAGCGCAGCCCATCCCCGGCAGTACGGTCAGCCTGTTGGGGCGGTGCCGGTGCTGCTGGGAGAAAATCTGGGCACGACCGTCACCGCATGGCTGGCCAGTCTGGGGCGGGGGCGTGCAGCACGGCAGGTGGCGGCAGCCCACACGATCTTCAATCTTTCCGGGGCGGCGGTCTGTCTGGCGGCGCTGCCCTGGTTTGTGGCTTTGGTACAGCAGCTTCCGCCCTTTGGGCCGGAATGTGCCGTGATCGCTCGTCAGATCGCCAACGCACACACCCTTTTCAACCTGTGCTGTGCCGCAGCGTGGATGCCCAACACCCAGCGGATGGCCCGGATCGCGGTCCGGCTCAGTGGCCGGCCCGGTATTGCCGGGGAGAGGAGCCGACTACTGCGCTGAACACATCCCCAAAATAGTTGCTGCTGGTGTAGCCGCACCGCCGGGCGATCTCGTGAACGGGGAGGTCGGTCTCGGTCAGCAGGCGCTTGGCTTCCCGGATGCGGATATAGATCAGATACTCCCGGTAGCCCAGACCCGTGGCTTTTTTGAAGCACTTGGAAAAATAGGTGGGGCTGGCGGGGACCCGTGCCGCCAGCTCGTCCAGGGAGATGGGCTCGGCAAAATGCTCCATCAGGTAGTGGATGGTGTCCTGCACCATAGCCTCCTGCCAGCCGCCGGAGCGGCGGGGCGCAGGCGGTGCGGTGCGGCTGGGCACCGGACAGCATTGGCGCATCAGCAGCACCAGGATCAGGTCCAGGGTATGGCGGCACAGCAGCAGGCTGTATTCGTCGATGCCCTGCTGCTCCTGCAGCAGCAACTCCAGCAGGCGCTGGACCTCGGTGCGGGTGGCTTCGCCCAGCTGCACCGGCCCGGCGGTCAGGCTGGCCAGATGCGAGGCTCCGCACTGGCGCAGGTCCTCTAAAAGCGGAGCGCAGAAGTAAAAGGAGTAGCGCAGGCTCTCCTGCCCGGAGGCGTAGACCATGTGATGCAGGATGCCCGGCGGCAGCAAAAGGCCGCAGCCGGGGGAAAGGGTGTAAAATGCATCGTCCACAAAAACGCGGCAGTGTCCCTGGGCCAGGTAGAACAGCTCGTAGCAGGAGTGGATGTGGTCGTCCGGCATGGCAAAGCTGTCATCCCGGCGCATCCGGCTGCCCCACAGACAACGCTCGATCTCGGCTGCGTGGGAGGCTACCTCCGAAGGGCGGCGCGGGCAGAGAGTGTCCATTGAAAAAAGCTCCTTTCGGGTTGGATTCCTCCTCAGTATACAGCAAAAACACCGGAAATACCACAAAAAAACCGTGCTTTGGAGATAAAGCACGGTTTTTTTGCTATAACAGCGGGGCAGGCCGCCTTATTTTTTTCGCACAGCCCGGCGGTATACCACATAGGCGACCGCGGCAGACAGCACCTCGGTGATCCAGAATGCGTGCCACACGCCGTCCGGACCCAGCACCTTGCACAGGATAAAGGCCAGCGGCATAATGAAAAGGATGTACCGGCACAGGGAGATGACCAGGGATTCCATGCCCTTGCCCAAGCCTTCCAACGCACCGGAAGCGGTGGTGGAAATGGCCGAAACGATGAACCCGATGCAGATGATGCGCAGCGCAGTCTGCCCGGCGGCAATGGTCTCCGGGTTTTCGGTAAACAGGCGCATCAGCGGGCCGGAGACGGTCAGACAGGCCACCGTGCCGGCTGCCAGGATCACGGCGCTCAGGGCGGTGGTCAGCCGATACAGCTGGCCCACCCGCTTATGCTCCTTGGCGCCGTAGTTGTAGCCGATCAGCGGGCGCATCCCCTGCACAAAACCGTTGGCGGGCAGATACAAAAAGGTCTGCAGTTTATAATAGATGCCCAGCACCACTACATAACTCTGCGCATAGGCCGCCAGCAGTCCGTTCAGGAAGGTGACCAGCAGGGAGGGCAGCGCCAGGTTCAAAATAGCCGGGATGCCAATGGAGTACAGGCGCTTGTCCAGCTTGGGGGCGGCTGCGGCGGCTTTCCGGGTCAGCTGCACCGAGGGCTTGTTGTAGAAGTAGGCGGCCAGGTAGATCAGCAGGCTGGTCACCTGGCCAATGCCGGTGGCCAGTGCAGCACCGGCAATGCCCATCCGGGGGAAGGGGCCGCCGCCAAAGATCATCAGCGGGTCCAGCAGCAGGTTGCATACACACCCGGCGATCAGGGCCACCATCGTGGTCTTCATCCGTCCCACTGCCTGGAACAGCTTTTCAAAGGCCAGGTTGGCCATGTTGACCACCGCAAAGGCAAACACTACGGTGGCGTAGGTGACACCCATCGTTACCAGGTTTTCGTCGGCAGTGAACCGGCGCAGAAAGATCGGCATGACCGCGATGCCCAGCACCATGCACACCACACCATGCAGCATGGACAGCAGCATCCCATGGGTGGCAGCCTGGTTGGCTTTTTCCTGCTCGCCAGCGCCCAGATGCAGGGCGATCATGGCGTTGATGCCAATGCCAAAGCCGATGGCAACGGCGTTGACAAAGTTCTGCACCGGAAACACCAGGGACAATGCAGTCATGGCGTCCTCACTGATGCGGGCCACGAACAAACTGTCTACAATGTTGTACAGCGAGTTGACCATCATGGAGATCACGTTGGGCAGTGCCATGGAGATCAGCAGCGGCAGAACCGGTCGGGTTTTCATCCAAGTATCGTTCATTTCTTTTTGCTCCTTGAAAAAATGCGCACAAAAAACCACACAACGGCTTTTTGCAGGCCATTGTGTGGCGAAAAATAACCCAGGAATAAGCGGGCTGTAAAAATCCACACGCTATTTTAGTAATTATATCATAGCATGGGATGCGGGCGCTGTCAAGAGGCGGCCTTGGATTTATCCCGGAAGCATCTGGCCGCCAGGAAGGGCATAAAGCAGAGGATGTACATTACGGCGCTTTGTGCCACGCTGCTCCAGGTCAGCACCTGGTTGCTGATATCTGCGGTGCCAGCCCAGACCAGGATCATGTTGTTGTTCAGATAGTGCAGCAGCACCGGGACCCAGATGTTCCGGCCGCAGGTTTCGTAACAAAAGCTGAAGAACACCCCCATCGTAACACAGACCACCAGTTGGGAGGCAATGCTTTGCAGCGAGGTGTCCGGGCTGTAAAAGAACAGGTTCAGCGGCAGATGCCACAGCCCCCAGGCTGCGCCGGTCAGCAGCAGACCTTTGCGCAGGCCAAAGCGTTTTTGCAGAGCGGGGGTCATGTAATAGCGCCAGCCGTATTCCTCCCCCAAAAAGGGCAGAAAAGCCAGGAAGAAATTGGGCACCAGGATCAGCAGGTTGAGCCAGGGGACGGGGGAGGCCCAGTAGCTCAGATAGGCCGCAAAGCTTTCAGCGCCTTCCAGTGCCATGGAGAGAAAGATCATCCCGGTTTTCAGGGCCAAAAACAGTCCGCACAGGGCCATTGCACGGACGATACTGCCCTGCCAGCAAAGACCATAGCTCTGCCGCTTGGGCTTTTTTTCGGTGAGCAGCAGCACCCATCCCGCCAGCGAAAGTGCGATGATCAGCAGATTGCTGTACAGCGGCCAGCTGGGAGAGGGGGAGAGCACCGACAGCAGCGCCAGCACCATAAGCAGGATGGTCCCGGCCAGGTGCAGCCCAAAGAACCGCTTGGGCAGGCCCGGCCGTCCGCACAGCCAGAAAGCCAGCATGACCCCCGCCGCAGGGTAGAACATCTGCACATTGGCAAAACCGCTGTTGTCGGCCCCGGCCCGATAGCCCATCCATAAAGGCAGCATCATCAGCAGCGGCAGGCCAAAGGCCATGGCTGCAAACAGGCCAAACTCCCGTTTGGTGGTTTGTGTTTCGTTCATGTTATATCATTCCTCCTGAAAGATCCGGGTTGCCCGGCTTGCAGAACCAGCGGGGCGCACGGCCCCTTTTACGACAAAAAGGTACCATATCATGGGGGGGCTGTCAATAGAAACCAAATGCGAAATGGGCTTTTTTGCTCAATCTTTGCCTTCGCTCTCCTCGTGCTCCAAGCTGCTGTGGCGTTTTTTGTACAGCAGCAGGGTCCCCCACAGGATCAGGGCGGTCAGTCCCCAGGTAAATAGTCCGCTCAGCAGGGCGGGCAGCCACATCCCGTGCCAGCACAGGTTGAGCAGGAACACGATGACGCCAGCCACACCGGCTTCCAGCGGGATGGCCTCCGCATTGGGCAGAAAATGCCGGTCCCAGATGCCCCGGCACAGGCAGCCGATGAGCAGATAAATGCAGGCCGCCATGAAAACGATGCTCTCGCCCAGCATCTGGCGGGGGTCAAAGGCCGGGCCGGATTGCAGCACCATGGCCAGCAGCAGCCCGCCCCACAACAGCCGGAAACCCTGTGCCTCCAAATGGAGCAGCTGCTGCTCCTGCATCTCATCCAAGGTGTTTTTCTTGCTCCAGAATTTCATCTTTTTATTCCTCCCAAAACAATTCATCCAGCGTTTTGCCCAGGGCATGGCAGATGCCAAGACACAGCTTGATCGTGGGGTTATACTCGCCTTTTTCTATGGCGTTGATGGTCTGACGGGACACACCGACCGCTTCGGCCAGCGCACCCTGGGTCAGGTCTTTTTCTGCCCGGGCAGCTTTCAGCTTCAGATTTTTTGGCATGGGGACACCTCGTTTCTCCTGCCCGTGAGGAGCAGATCTTTTGTGCCCCAAGAATAGCATATACAGGACATTGTGTCAAGTATATCTTACAAAAAGAAATATAAAACAGCCGCCGTGTGTGTACGGCGGCTGTTTCAGCATGGGGGGTGCCAAAAGGTGTCCAGCGCTTTTTCCAGCTGGGACAGATTTTGCAGATAGCGCAGGTGGGCCCAGTGGGCTGGCAGCAGGCGGCGGTAGTCGGCCTGGGCAAAGCGGTCGTCGATCAGCAGCACGACGCCCTTGTCCTCCGGGGTGCGGATCACCCGCCCGGCAGCCTGCAGGACCTTGTTCATACCGGGGCAGCGGTAGGCGTAATCGAACCCTGCCTGGGCGTTCTGGTCGTAATAGCGGCGCAGCATCTCCTGCCGGGGGCTGACCTGGGGCAGGCCCACGCCCACAACGGCGCAGCCGATCAGCCGTTCCCCGGTCAGATCCACGCCTTCTCCAAAGATGCCGCCCAGCACCCCAAACCCCAGCAGCACTGCTCCCGGCTGGGGAGAAAACCGGGCCAAAAAAGCCTCCCGTCCGGCATCGTCCAGGCCGCTCTCCTGGGCCAGGGTGGGGATCTGCGGATAACGGAGGGTAAAGTCCTCATAGACCTGCCGCAGATAGGTATAGCTGGGGAAGAAGGCCAGATAGTTGCCTGTTCTGCCCTGGGTCATGGCGGCCAGTGCGTCGGACACCGGGCGGATGCTGGCCTCCCGATCCCGGTAACGGGTGGAGATGGGCAGACAGTACAGCCCCAGATTTTCCGGCGGGAAGGGGCTGGGCAGAGCGACAGCCCGGGCTTCGGGGCAGCCCAGCACCTCCCGGTAGTACCCCGGCGGGGAGAAGGTGGCGCTGAACAGGGCAGCAGCCCGGCCGCAGGCCAGGCTGGCATCTACAAAGGGAGCGGGGTCCAGGCAGAGCAGCTCCAGGACAAGCTCGCTGCCAAAAACCGTGAGCTGTGCGGCAAAATGGCTGTCGAACCGCTCGGCAGCCCGCAGAACATCCTGGGCCTCAAACAGCAGGTCCAGCAGCTGCGGGTGGCCGGGAGAGTCGGGGTTTGCTTCCAGCCAATCCTGAAGGGACGGCACCAGATGCTGCAAAGGGCGCAGCAGCGCTGTGGGGAGCTGTTCAAAAAACAATACGCCGTCCTGGGCATAAAGCGGCTGTTCCGGCAGCATCTTTTCGGCGGGCGGTGCAGGCTCTGTTTCAAACAAAACGGTCTGCACAGGAGCATCTTCCGGGGCAGGCGCCTCCGCCTTTTTGCGGCGGGGCGCCAGGTGCTCGGCCTCCCGCCGGGCAGCCAAAAAAGCCTTGTCCGCCCGGCCCAGGGCGGTTTTCAATCCGCTGCGCCCGGGGCCTAAGGCCCGCTTGGCCTCCGTAAGGCTGGATTTGCAAAACCGAGCCGAGTACATGGCCCTGGCCCGGTCCGGCAGATTGTGGGCTTCATCGATCAGGAACAGCCAGTCACCGGCAGAATCAAAAAAGCGGCGCAGATGCACAGTGGGGTCGAACAGATAGTTGTAATCCCCGATCACGACATCGCACCATTCGCTCAGGTCCAGCCCCAGCTCAAAGGGGCAGACCTGGTATTGCCGTCCGGCCTGCGCCAGCGTGTCCCGGTCCAGGCTGCCGGTGTCCAGCAGCCCGTCCAAAGCATCCTTTACCCGGTCGTAATAGCCCTTGGCGTATGGACATACCTCCGGCAGACAGACCGGACGCCCCTCCGGCCCTTTGCACAGACAGGCTTTGTCTTTGGCTGCCAGGGTCAGGCTGCGCAGCGCCAGCTCCGGGCTGGCTTTTCGCAGCTGTTCCAGTGCCTGCTGGGCGGCGGTCTGGGCAGTGGTGCGCGCGGTGAGGTAAAAGATCTTCTGACCGTGGCCCTCGCCCATAGCGTGCAGAGCAGGGAAAAGGGCGCTCATGGTCTTGCCGGTGCCGGTAGGCGCCTGGCAGAACAGGCGGGAGCCGCCCTTGCGCCCTTGCTCCCGGCCGGTGCGGCAGGCCCGGTAGATCTCCCCGGCCAAAGCCCGCTGCCCCGGACGGTAGGCCGGGTAGGGAAACGCCAGCTGGGCGCAGCTGGCATCCCGCCGGGCCTGCCACGCTTGCTGCCGGGCGGCCCAAGGGGCGTACTGCCGCAGCAGATCCAGCAGGACCTGTTCCAGCTCTGCCTGGGAGAAATGCCGTACAAAACGGAAGATGCGCTCCTCGTCCATCTGGAAGTAGGTCAGCTGTACGTCCAGCTGGTCCAGCCCCTGCTGATGGGCGTATAGTGCGCCGTAGACCATGCCCTGTGCCCAGTGGCACGGGTTGGCGTCCGCAGTGATCTCGGCACAGGGGCGGGTGGTGGTCTTGATCTCGTCAATGAGGACGCTGCCATCCTCCCGGGTCAGGATGCCGTCGGCCCGGCCCTCCACGATAAAGGTCAGCCCATCCAGGCTGCGGCTGCCGCTGAGGAATACTTCGGCAGCGTACCCCTCGCCCCCTTGCTTTTGCAGACGGCGGTGGATGCGCGCGCCCTCTAAGGCACGGTCAAAGCCAGCAAAGCGGCTGTCGATGTCTCCGCTGCGCAGGAGGAACTCCACCAGCTGCCGCACAGCCAAACGGATCTCTGCCACCTTTTTCACCTCCATCTTTATATAACATCCTGCAAAAGGGCGGGCGCTGGCCTTACAAAAGCCCCAGCATCCGGGCACAGTCCTGGGCGGCTTTATCTACCTGTGCAAAATCCACGGCGGCCCGGTAATAGTTTTCCAGTTCATCATGGCAGCTCTTGGCCTGTGCCATCAGCGCCACAGCCTGGTCCAGCAGCTCCCCGGCAGCCCGGGTGTTGAACCGCAGTCTGGCCCGGTAGCCTGCCAGGTGTTCCCTGTCCAGAAAACGGGTGCAGCACACGGCCTGTGCCCCGGAGATCTGCACCGGGTGCCAGCTGTTGTCGGTCACAAAAGCAAGACTCAGAGCGGGGATCAGGATATGGTCGATCTTGTCTTCGGGGTGCATGGCACAGGGGCAGGTAATGATGCTGTGCCCGCGGGCCAGTGCTTCGGCCCGGATCAGCTCCAGCAAAAGCCGGGACACAGCGCCGTATTCGTCCCGGAACAGGATCACCCGCTGGGCGGCCGTCTCTACGGTGCTGCGGTAAAATACCATGCCTTTGGGGGTCACGGCAGACAGCAGGCGCAGCTGTTCCTGGGGCGTTTCCCCGGTCCGGGGCAAAAGCCGGGTGCACAGGCGCTTGACATACCGGCGCACCTTATCAAAGTTGGCACAGCAGGCTTCGGCCCGGCGGCTGTCCAGCAAGAGGCTGCCAGCAGAAGCAACGTACCGGGACGCCCGCCCCCGCAAAGCCTGGTTGCGGGCCAGCAGCTGCTGGATCTCCTCCTGGTGGACATGGAGCGCCGGTGCATCCAGGGTGTGGTACAGGCTTACCACCACCTCGTCAGCACCAGGCGCAGTAGGCTCCAGGGAATGGGGCGGCGTGGCGTCCAGCACTGCGGCGCAAGGCTGGGTAAATACGACTCCATCCAGACTATCCGGGTCGCTGGCGCAGTGGATGCGCTGCACCGGGCCGGAGGCACGCTGCGCCAGTGTTTTCATCAGGGTGGATTTGCCGCACCCCGGCCCGCTTTTGATCAGATACAGCTGCCGGTCTTTCTCCTGCGCAAGCTGGGGGAAATATCCCTTGAAACCTGCCGGGGTGGTGGCCCCTAAAAAGAAGTCCAGGCTGGGCTGTCGCTGTTGTTCCATAAAAAACACCTCGCTTTTGCTTTACACTATGCAAAACCGAGGGGGATTGCCACAAAAAGGAGCAGCACAGGCATCCTTGTTGGCTGGCAAGCTGCTTTGACACAGCAATTGCACAAAATCGTCAGTCGGCGGGCAATGGTTTCTCATTCGGAGGCAGCTAAGGGGATGCTCTTTACAAATAGGTGTGGGTGCATACCTCATGGATCTTGTCCCGCAGGGCGGCAAAGTCCCCAAATGCTTCGGGCTTGTTCTGGGGCTGCCGCAGCAGCGCTGCCGGGTGGTATGTGCCCATGAACCACACACCGCCTTTTTCAAAAAACAGTCCGTGTTCTTTGGTAACGGAAAAATCCGACCGGATCATCCGCTGCGCAGCCACCCGGCCCAGGCAGACCACGATCTTGGGCCGCAGCAGGCGGAATTGCTCCCGCAGCCAGGGCATACAGGCCTCGCTCTCGGCGGGCAGCGGGTCGCGGTTCTGGGGCGGGCGGCACTTTACGATGTTGGCGATATAGCAGTTTTTCTGCCGGTCCAGGTCGATCGCAAACAGGTATTTGTCCAGCAAAAGGCCGCTGCGGCCCACAAAAGGCAGGCCCTGCTCATCCTCGCTCTGGCCGGGGCCTTCCCCCACGAACAGCACCTCTGCATCCTGGGCGCCCTGCCCAAACACCACATGGGTGCGGGTGGTGTGCAGCGGGCAGCGGGTACAGGCCAGGCATTGGCTCTCCAGCTCGTTCCAATCCATGCTTTTTTCATCCTTTCGGGTCCATTTTGGGGGACGGAATGGCTGCAAAAACCAGCTGCTTAGATACGTCCCAACAAAAATATACCACAAATCCACCGCTTTGTCTTGAACTTTCCGCCTTGTGTGTTAGAATAAAGAGGAAAGTCATCCTTGTGTCCAACAGGGATGGGAGAATTGTAGCAAAAGCAAATTCGGAGGTAATCAACAATGGCTGATATGTTTGCACCCCTGGTCGCACAGCTGAAGGCGGCTCCCAAAACGATCGTGTTCACCGAGGGCGGCGATGCCCGCATCCTGGAGGCGGCCAGCCGCCTGCTGTCGGAGGGTGTGCTGAAGGTGATCCTGGTGGGCAGCGAGGCCGAGTGCAAGGCTGCCGCTGCTGCGGGCAGCTTCGATATCTCCGGCGCAGAGATCATCGACCCCGCCACCTATGCAGATTTTGATGAGATGGTCTCCACCATGGTGGAGCTGCGCAAGGGTAAGCAGTCCGCAGAGGAGTGCGCTGCACTGCTGAAGAAGTCCAACTACTTTGGCACCATGCTGGTGAAGATGGGCAAGGCCGACTGCCTGCTGGGCGGCGCCACCTACTCCACTGCCGACACCATCCGCCCCGCTCTGCAGCTGGTCAAGACCAAGAAGGGCGCTCACCTGGTAAGCTCCTGCTTTATCCTGGACCGTGATTTTGGCGAAGAGGGCCTGCGCCGCATCGCTATGGGCGACTGCGCCGTGAACATCGACTACACCGATACGGTGGACAAGGCTACCGGCGAGGTCAAGGTGCCCGCTGCTGCTAAGTTGGCAGAGGTGGCTGTGGAGACTGCCCGCACCGCAAAGCTGTTCGGCATCGACCCGAAGGTGGCTGTGCTGAGCTTCTCCACCAAGGGTTCCGGCAAGGGCGGCACCGTTGCCCTGAGCCATGATGCTACCATCAAGGCACAGGAGATGGACCCCGAGCTGGCTGTGGACGGCGAGCTGCAGTTTGACGCTGCGGTCTCTCCCGAGGTGGCACAGACCAAGTGCAAGGGCAGCAAGGTGGCTGGCCAGGCAAATACCTTTGTGTTCCCCTGCATCGAGGCCGGCAACATCGGCTATAAGATCGCACAGCGTCTGGGCGGCTATGCCGCTTACGGCCCCATCCTGCAGGGCCTGAACGCTCCCATCAACGACCTGTCCCGCGGCTGCAACGCAGACGAGGTCTATAAGATGAGCCTGATCACTGCCTGCCAGTCCTGATCGAACGCCGGAAAATATCCAAAGGGCCGCTGCTCTCCAAAGGGCAGCGGCCCTTTTGCGTGTGCGGGGTAAAAACACGGAAGAAAGAGGATTTTTTTGCGGTTTCTCTGTACAGGAAAGGGGAAATGTGCTATACTGGTGGCAGATACGATAGGGCTATCCCTTGGATATGGGACCGCACGAAAGGAGTGGAACTATATGGACAGAGCAGAACTCAAACGCCAAGCCCGCGCCTCTTTGGGAGGAAAGCTGTTTGGACCGGTATGGCTGCACGCAGTGCTGACCGTGCTGGTGGCGTCCCTGCTTACGGGTGTGGCAGGCACCATGACCACGTCAAATTACCAGAGAATGCCGTACCTGGTCACCGTCAGCTTGAACCTTTTGGTCCTCATCCTGGGCGGCCCCATCAGCTACGGGCTGGCCCGGATGTTCATGCAGCAGAGCCGGGACGGCCAGCCGATGAAGCTGAAAGAACTGTTCCAGGGCTTCCGGGAGGATTTCAAGGGCCTGTTTTTGCTGAACCTGATGCAGAATCTTTTTATTGTGCTGTGGACGCTGCTGTTTATCCTGCCCGGCATCGTGGCGGAACTGTCCTACTCCATGAGCTACTTTGTAAAAGTGGATCATCCGGAGTATAACTGGAGCCAGTGCATCAGCGAGAGCAAACGGCTGATGAGCGGCCATAAAGGGGAGCTTTTTGTCTTGCAGCTGAGCTTTCTGGGGTGGATCTTGGTGGGCATCCTCTGCCTGGGGGTGGGCACTTTGTGGGTCTCGGCCTATGCTTATGCGACCACGGCGCTGTACTATCAGCACCTCAAGACCATTCGCCCGACTGATGAAGAATACTATCCGGCATGAGCAACTGCGGGGACAGGCAGGGGGATGAAAACTCCCGCCTGCCCCCGTTTTTATGCCCGGCATTGTGTGGAGATGCGCACTTTTGGGGGGCAAGGGCGGGGCGGCTGCCTTTGCAAAACCGCCCTCTTGCAATCTGCGTGCAAATGTGATACAATATCTGCGCATACAATGTGTATGTGCATCGTCGGACAGCGCCTGCTGCGAGGTTCGGCATACGGATGCGGGCCCTGTACGATGGGACCGCTGTGAACCAGGTCAGGTGGGGAACCAAGCAGCCTTAAGCGGTGTGCCCCGTGCGTTTCAGTCAGCCTGCATCCGTATGCCGAGCTCCGCAAGGCGGGGATCGATCCCCGCAGCGCTGCCCGATTTTTTTGTTCTATCACAAAAAAAGGGGGAGAATGCCGATGTATCGTGCGCTGTACCGCAAATGGCGGCCCCGCCGCTTTGAGGATGTAGTGGGTCAGCGTGCCATTGTGACGGCGCTGAAGCACCAGATCGCTGCCGGGCGGGTGGGACACGCATACCTGTTTACCGGAGTGCGGGGCACCGGCAAGACCACCTGTGCCAAGATCTTTGCAAAGGCAGTCAACTGCCTGCATCCCCAGGACGGAGACCCCTGCGGGGAGTGTGAGATCTGCAAGGGCCTGGACAATGGCAGTATTCTGGATGTAGTGGAGATGGATGCGGCCTCCAACAACGGCGTGGACGATATCCGCGACCTGCGGGACGAGACCGCCTACACCCCGTCTGCCTGTCAGTACAAGGTGTACATCATCGACGAGGTGCACATGCTGTCCACAGCAGCGTTCAATGCGCTGCTCAAGACCCTGGAGGAACCCCCCGCCCACGTTATCTTTATCCTGGCTACTACCGAGATCCAAAAGGTCCCGGCCACCATCCTCTCCCGTTGTCAGCGGTATGATTTTACCCGCATCGGCCCGGAGGATATTGCGGCCCGGGTGCAGTATATCGCCGGACAGGAACAGCTGCAGCTGACCGAGGAGGGCGCTGAGCTGATCGCCCGCCTGGCGGATGGTGCGCTGCGGGATGCCTTGTCGATCCTGGATACCTGTGCCGGTGTCACGACCCAGATCGATGCGGACATTGTGCGCCGCATGGCGGGCGTTACCGACCGGGGCTATCTGTTCGAGCTGTCCGATGCGCTGGAAGCACAGGATGGAGCAGCGGCTCTGGCACTGCTGGCCCGGCTGCGGCAGCAGTCGGTGGACGTAAAACGTCTGACCGAAGAATTGATCGCACACTACCGTGCGTTGATGCTGGCAGCGCTGCCCGGCGGCAAAAGCCTGCTTTCCGGCGTTTCGCCGGAGGAAGAAGCCCGCTATCTGGAGCAAGGCCCCAAACTGGGGCAGCGGGCGGCGATCCGGGCTATCCGCACATTGGGCACAGCCCTGGAGCATATGACCCGGGGCAGTGACCAGCGCATCGAGCTGGAATTGGCGCTGTTTTCCCTGTCTGAGCCGCCCCAGGCAGCACAGACTGTGGTAGTCCAGCAAACGGCAGTGCCCTCTGCCCCGCAGCGGGAAGCGCCGCGGCCCTTTGCTTCGGCACAAGCGGCGCCCTTTGTGTCGGCACCGGTGGAGCCTGTCCCGGCTGCTGCTGTACAGGAGACTGCACCGCAGAGCGCTGCGCAGGAGCCAGCCCCCTTGGAAACAGCAGCGGCTGCCCCTTCCGAGGAGATGCCGCCGCTGCCCTGGGACGAAGCCCCGCCTCCGCCGGAGGAGCAGCCGCCCATCCTGGATGGAGAGAGCGTGCCGGCAGTACAGACACCGTCCGTACCGGAGGAGACAGTCCAGCCGGTACAGCCGGTCTATCCGGCAGACCCGGCACTGGATAAACCGCGCCGGGTCGCTGCGGAGGGGATCAACCCCTATCCCCAGTGGGCCGAGGTGATCCAGAAGCTGCAAGAGATGGACCCCATGCTTTATACCTATCTCAAGCGCTCCAAGGCGTATTTTGACGGCACACGGGTATTGATCGACGGCGGCAAGACCTTCCGGGATTTTATCCGGGCCAATAAGGACAGCCAGCGCCTGATCAAAAAGCTGATCGCGCAGGTCTCCGGTGTGGCCGTGCCCATTGGGCCGTATGAGCCAAAGACCGCTGCCCGCACCGCCTCCAATGCAGAGAGTTCGCTCCGTGCGTTGGAAAAGCTGGGGCTGGAGGTCTCCATTGAGGAGACGGCCCGCCGAAAACGTTGAAAACATTTCCCAGCCGGGCAGATCCCGGCTGGAAGTGGTTATGATATCAAGAAGGAGATACGATTATGAAAGCAAGAATGCCCGCAGGCTTTGGCCGCCCCGATATGAACGCCCTGATGCGCCAGGCACAGAAAATGCAGGAAGATATGAAGGCGAAGCAGGCCGAGCTGGAAGCTGCCGAGTATACAGGCTCTGCTTCGGGCGAGATGGTCACCGTGCGGATGAACGGCAAGCACGAGGTGCTGGGCATCACCATTAAGCCGGAGGCTGTGGACCCGGACGATATCGAGATGCTGGAGGACCTGGTGGCAGCCGCTGTCAATGCGACCGTCAAGCAGGTGGACGATACGGCTGAGGCCGAGATGGGCAAACTGACCGGCGGGCTGAACATCCCGGGTCTCTAAGACCAGGGGGGCTGCTGTATGGGTTACAATGCTGCCCCGCTGGAAAAGCTGATCGAAGAGTTCAGCCGTTTCCCGGGCATCGGCCGCAAGGGTGCGACCCGCATGGCCTACCAGGTGCTGAGTATGTCGGATGAGGACGCGGCGGCTTTGGCCAATGCGATCCAAAACGCCCATAAAAAGCTGCACCGCTGCCGCGTGTGCCAGAACTATACCGAAGCCGAGCTGTGCCCGGTGTGCGCCAGCGCAAAACGGGATCGCTCGGTGATCTGTGTGGTGGAAACGCCCCGGGATGTGCAGGCCTTTGAGCGCACGCGGGAGTACCATGGCCTGTACCATGTGCTCCATGGCCTGATCAGCCCCATGGACGGCGTGGGTGCCGAGCAGCTTTGCATCAAAGAGCTGCTGGCGCGGCTGGGCACGGGCGAGGTCAAGGAGGTCATCATGGCGATGAACCCCACTGTGGAGGGAGAAGCCACAGCTATGTACCTTGCAAAGCTGATCAAACCTTTGGGCATCCGCACCACCCGTTTGGCCTATGGCCTGCCGGTGGGAGCGAGCCTGGAATATACCGACGAAACGACCCTGTACCGGGCATTGTCCGGCCGCGGGGAGCTGTAAGCGGCGGAAAATTTGCATTTTCTTCAAAATACGCCCCTTGCAAAACCGCAGAACTGTGATATACTGATAAGACGATAAGCATAGGAAAGGAGGCGCGCACCATGGCGCCAGGCAAAGAGCGTCCCGCTACACGGACCATCGCCACGAACCGGGAAGCGCGCCACGAGTACTTCGTGCTGGAAGCGCTGGAGACCGGCGTGGAGCTGAAAGGCACAGAGGTGAAAAGCCTCCGGGCTGGCGGTGTCAACCTGAAAGATAGTTGGGTGGACATTGAAGAAGGCGAGCTGCTGGTAAAGGGGATGCGCATCACCCCCTACGCCCACGGCAACATCTTCAACCCCGATCCTATGCGGGAGCGGCGGCTGCTGGCGCATAAAAGCGAGATCCGGCGGCTGCATCAGCAGTGCAAGCTGCAAGGCTATACACTGGTGCCTTTGTCGCTGTATTTCAAGCATGGACGGGTCAAGCTGGAGCTGGGCCTGTGCAAGGGCAAAAAGCTCTATGATAAGCGGGCCGATGCCGCTAAGCGGGACGCAAAGCGCAGCATCGACCGTGCGCTGAAGACCAACGGCAAATATTATTGATCCTTACAGGCAGTTCCTGCCAAGGAAACACTTTTCCCTGTTATACGCACGCTTTCGGGCGTGCTTTTATGGGGGCGTAAAGGTTTCGACGGGGGGAGCGAGGCCTGGGCAGCGGGTAGCAGTGGGGGACCTGCTAAAAAAACCTCCAAACAATGAACTGACAACAATAATTATCAGTTGCTCGCAGCCTGAGTGCTGCGCGTTCCGCCCACTCTTGTGTCGTGTGGGGTCGGGGCGTCCTTTAGACACAGCACCTGAACGGACCTAAGCTTTGCGGACCGGCAGGAACTCATGAAGCTACCAATGCGTTAGCCTGGCGACCGGCGTGACGCGGAGGGAATGTTGTAGATCGCCTGCACCCGGAGACACCTACGCTGAACTCCTTTCGGACATGGGTTCGACTCCCATCGCCTCCATCATGAAAAACGACGCTGATTTGTTGAAAATTGGTGTCGTTTTTGTTTTTATAACCCACTTGTGTTCGGGTGCATAGGGGGCGGTGTGCGGCGCATACTCTCTTTGTGGGAAGATGTTGTGTTGCGCTGGCCACCGGGAAGATCCACAAAAAATGCCAAAAAAGTTGTATGTTTCAGCGGGTATGGATTTATTGACCCATCGGCGAAGGGTTGGTATAATGAAAATGGATGTGGAATGGATCGCTTGATGGAACGTGAAAAGCGCAAAACCTTCTGGCACAAGAAAAGTCCGTGCTGTACGGGCCGTGGTTCCCGGCAGAGAGGGCATAAAGCGGGGGGTGGCATTGCTTCCCTGCAACGATAAAAAGGAGGATAAAGCGATGAAAACCTACAAGTGTCTGGTCTGTGGTCTGGTGTTTGAGGTGGAGGAGGGGCTGGAACCCATCTGCCCCAAGTGCAAAGCAAAGGGAGACAAGCTGGTGCTGGTGAAGCAGAAGAAGAACCCCTATGCGGGCACACAGACCGAAAAGAACCTGGAAGCTGCCTTTGCTGGGGAGTCGCAGGCCCGGAACAAGTATACCTACTTTGCTTCCAAGGCCAAGAAAGAGGGCTATGAGCAGATCGCAGCGCTGTTTCTCAAGACCGCAGATAATGAGAAAGAGCACGCAAAGCTGTGGTTCAAAGAGCTGAACGGCATTGGGGATACAGCGCAGAACCTGGCAGCAGCTGCCGATGGTGAAAACTACGAGTGGACCGATATGTACGATGGCTTTGCCAAAACGGCAGAGGAGGAAGGGTTCCACGAGCTGGCTGAGAAATTCCGCCTGGTGGCAGCCATTGAAAAGCACCATGAAGAGCGTTACCGTGCGCTGCTGCGCAATGTGGAGACCCGCCAGGTGTTTGAGAAAGCAGGCGTCAAGGTCTGGGAGTGCCGCAACTGCGGTCATATCGTGGTAGGGGAGAAGGCTCCGGAGGTCTGCCCCGCCTGCGCCCACCCCCAGAGCTATTTTGAGATCCGGTGCGAAAATTACTGAGAACAAATAGAAAAAGAGCCTGCACCCCGGCCGGTGCAGGCTTTTTTGCGGGCGGCGAAGGAAAGGTCCGGCGGATGAATAAAAATACGTAGAAGCGATGAAAGAAAACAAGGGACTGCCGCGCGTGCAGAATACACAAAATAATACGAAATCTTTCAAAAAAACTACCACAGAAAATCCATATCCGTGTGGTACAATCAGTACAACAAGCTACAGCCATAAACAGGCATGACTTATTCAATCAAAAAGGAGACGTACATCTATGCGAGAGATCATTTCCTTGAACGAGAACTGGACCCTGAGCTTCCCCAAGGGGGAGCGCCCGGCACAGCAGGTTACCCTGCCCCACACCTGGAATGCAGTGGACGGCATGGACGGCAATGGTTCCTATCTGCGGACCACCGGCGTGTACACCCGCACCTTCACAAAGCCGCAGCAGCCCCTGGCAGGCGGCCGCACCTATGTGGAAGTGCTGGCAGCTGCGCTGGCGGCTACGGTCAAGGTCAACGGTCAGGTGGCAACCACCCATGAGGGCGGCTTCTCCATCTTCCGCGCCGATGTGACCGATCTGTGCCACGAGGGCGAGAATGAGCTGGTCATTGAGGTCAGCAACGAGGACACCCCCTCGATGTATCCCGCTTCTGCCGACTTTACCTTCTACGGCGGCCTGTACCGCGGCGTCAACCTGATCAGCGTGCCGGACAGCCACTTTGATCTGGATTACTACGGCGGCCCCGGCCTGATGGTCACCCCGAAACCCACCGAGGACGGCGGCGCTACCTTTGAGATCCGCAGCTTTGTCACCAACCCTGCCGATAAGTTCACCGTGCTGTACAGCATCGAGGACTGCTACGGCCAGGAGGTGGCTTCTGCGGTCCGTCCCTCCGACAACACTGCCGTCACCCTGTATGTGCCGGATGCAGAGCTGTGGAGCATGGACACCCCCAACCTGTACACCGTTACCGCTCGGCTGCAGCGCAACAACGAGACCTATGACGAGGTCAGCGCTGAGGTGGGTGTGCGCAGCTTCAGCGTCACCCCGGACGGCGGCTTCTTCATCAACGGCGTGGCTACCCCGCTGCGCGGTGTTTCCCGCCATCAGGACCGGATGTATGAGGGCAACGCTCTGACTGCCGATGAGCACTATGAGGATGCACTGATCATCAAGGAGCTGGGCGCCAACACCATCCGTCTGGCACACTATCAGCACAGCCAGGACTTCTACGATGCCTGCGACCAGCTGGGCTTTGCTGTCTGGGCAGAGATCCCGTTTATCAGCGTGTTCAAGCAGGCCGATGAGGCGCATCAGGACTGCCGCAACCAGCTCACCGAGCTGGTGGTGCAGAACTACAACCACCCCTCCATCATGTTCTGGGGCATCTCCAACGAGATCCTGATCGGCGGCATCAGCCAGAAGCTGGTGGACTGCCACCACGATCTGCAGAAGCTGTGCAAGGAGCTGGACCCCACCCGTCTGACCACCATTGCCCATGTCTCCAACACTCCGGTCAACGGCCCCATGCACCGCATCACCGACCTGGAGAGCTACAACCACTACTTTGGCTGGTACGGCGGCAAGACCGAGGACAACGGCCCCTGGCTGGATAAGTTCCACGCCGAGCACCCGGACATCTGCCTGGGCGTGTCGGAGTACGGCTGCGAGGGTATCATCAACTGGCATAGCTCCACCCCTCAGTGCAAGGACTACACCGAGGAGTATCAGGCCCTGTATCATGAGCATATGGCACAGGTGTTTGAGGATCGTCCCTGGCTGTGGGCTACCCATGTGTGGAATATGTTCGACTTTGGCTGCGCAGCCCGCAACGAGGGCGGCGTGAGCGGCCGCAACAATAAGGGCCTGGTCACCATGGACCGCAAGACCCGCAAGGACAGCTTCTATGTCTACCAGGCATATTGGAGCACCGAGCCCATGGTGCACATCGCTGGCCGCCGCTATGCACAGCGGGCAGGGGACACCACCAAGGTCAAGGTCTATTCCAACCAGGACAAGGTCTCGCTGTACCTGAATGGTACCCTGGTGGAGACCAAGGCGGCTCACCGTGTGTTCGAGTTTGAGCTGGCTCTGGAGGAGGGCTTCAACATCCTGCTGGCTGTGGCTGGCGATGTGAAGGACTCCATCACGCTGGAAAAGGTGGAGACCGAGCCCGCTTGCTACACCCTGCCGGAGTTCAACGAGCGTCAGGAGGGCGTGGCCAACTGGTTCAAGCAGATGGGCAGCATGGATCTGGAGGGCCCCATGGAGTTCCCCGAGGGCTATTACAGCATCAAGGATAACGTGGAGGTCATCTCTCAGAATGAGGAGGCTTTTGCCATCGTTGCAAAGGCTGTCAAACTGGCCACCAACTTTGATCTGACCCCCGGCGTAGGTATGTGGGATATGATGAAGATGATGACCCTGGAGAAGATGGGCGACTTTATGACCTCTATGCCCGAGGGCTTTATGGAGAGCATCAACGCACAGCTGATCAAGATCAAGAAGTAAGATGTAAAACTTCGGTCAAACGATGATTTTTCCGCACAGGCGATACAAACTCTATCGCCTGTGCGGTTTTTTGTTGTAATTCGTACAGCAGAGGTGTAAAATAAAGTTATATTGTGCGGCTTGCCGCCGAGAGAGGATGTGCAGAACAAGAATGCAAATTGATCTGATCGACGCACTGCGGCGGGTGCTGGCAGTGCATGAATTGCAGATCACTCCGTTGGTGGAACCCTTTGACCAGCTGCACCGCTTTGACTATGGCCTGCGGGATGCTTTGGACCCCCAATTTGACTGGAAGCTCATGGGCCGCACCTTGCTGGAGAGTACGCCGGAACGGGCGCTCTTGCTGATGGAAGGCACCTTTGGGATGCGGTATTTCATTTTCCGTATGCCGGATGAGCAGGACAAAGCCTATATCATAGGGCCCTGGCGCAGCGCAGCCTCCCGGGAGCAGCTGCAAAAAAATCTGGAGTGGTTCGGGGTGCGCACCTCGCAGCAGATGCGGGATCTTGTGGAGAACTTTTACAGCGGCATCTATCTGATGGAGGACGAGTCCCTCTTTGGTCAAACCGTTCTGAGCCTGCTTTCGGCCGCATTTCCTCATGTGGACGGGCGGGAGGATTTCCATATTGAGATGCGCAAAGAGCTGCTGCCCTTTAATTTTACGGCTGTGGATCTAGGGGAGACCCACCTGGAAGCCAGCGCAGGGCTGTCCCGCACGATGCTGGAGGAGCGGTACAACAACGAGTCGGACCTGATGGATGCTGTGGCGCAGGGCGATATCGAAAAGGCAATGAAGATCGTGGAGCGGCACCGGCGTTTCCGTTACAGCGATGACCGGTTTTTCAACGATCTGCAGGAGCTGCGCAACAGCCTGATCGTACTGAATGTGCTGCTGCGCAAGTTCATTCAGCGGGCGGAGGTCCACCCCTGTTATATCGATACCTTATCTGCCGGGTACTATCAGCGCATCCGCACGGTCACAGTCGAGCAGGTCCCGGCGCTGCGGGAAGAGATGCTTGTGGGCTATTGCCGCTGTGTGCAGGAGTATGCGCTGCGCAATTATTCGCCCTTGATCCGCAGTGTGATCAACTGTATCAATCTGAACCTGGCGGAATCGCTGTCCCTGCGGGCGCTGGCAGAGCAGTTCTTTATCAGCCAGAGCTACCTGTCCAACCTGTTCCGCAGCGAGGTAGGGGTGACGCTGGTGGAGTACATCAACTCCAGCCGGATGAAGCGGGCTGCTGGGATGCTGACCGAGTCCAACCTTTCCATTACAGCCATTGCGGAAAAAGTGGGCATCTATGATGTGAACTACTTTACCAAGATCTTTAAAAAAGCATACCAGATGACCCCCACCCTTTACCGCCGGGTCAGCCGGGAGCAGAGCGCCCAGCTGGCGCCCAAGCCGGAAGCGGAGAAAAAATAAACAAAAACAGCAGGAGCCTGCGGCCGTTGTACCGCAGGCTCCTGCTGTCTCTTAGGAGGAATTGAAAAAGAAGAAAAGAAGAGAAGGAATCGAAAGAGGATGTGTCAATCCCGCTTGTTGCGGCGCTTGGCGCAGCGCCGTGCATACAATGCCTGTGTCAGCGAGGGGACGATCAGGATGATAGCTACAAAGATCATCAGCTCCCCTATACCCGGGGCGGAGTGATCTGTGTTGAACAGGAACTGAGTCAGTTGCTCCATATCCAAGGCCCTCCTTACAGCCAGATGTTGCCGTTTTCGTCTGCCTTCATAGGCAGTGCAATGATCACATCTACCAAGGTCATTGCAAAGGAGAAGCCGCTCCAGCAGGTGGCCAGATAGACCAGCCCCAGGATGGGGCGCTTCTCATAGAAGCGGTGTGCGCCGAACATACCCAGCAGACACCACAACAGGTAAGTCTTGCGGTTGACACAATGTTTCTCCCGATTTTCCCGCTGGGTCAGGGTGCGGTCGATGAAATTCCAGAGCCAGCCATGGTTCGGATCAGGGGTATAGGTGGATGCAGTAGTGTTTTTGCAATCCGGGTTTACAGTCTGGCTCATCATAGCATTTACCTCACAGTCTCAGGTTGATACAGCGGGAATACAGGGGAAGTGGAGCGTGGAGATCAAGCGTTCTCCAGTGCAGCGCGCTCCTTGATCTTGACGACCTCGTTCTGGATCTCGGCCATCTTCTCCTTGGTCAGGGGGTAGAACTTCATGGCGATCAGGTTGCAGATCAGGCCGAGCATGATCATGCCGTAGGCGCAGAAGACAACGCCAACGCGCAGAGCGGGGGTAGCTACGTCGCCCATGACGGGGTTGTGGTCAGCAAAGCCGCAGATGGTGAACATCACGCCAGCGACCATGGGTGCGAAGGAGGAGATCATCTTATCCACGAAGGAGAACAGGGTGCCCATCAGACCGGGGACATACTTGCCGGTACGGTAGACCTCGTAGTCGGCACAGTCGGCGGTCATGGGGATAACGATGTTGCCGGACAGACCCTGGAAGCCAGCGGTAAAGACGGACAGGCCGATGTGCAGGATCAGGAAGTAGCCCCAGTTCAGAGCGCCGGTCTCGGGGTTGGAGGTCATGGTGGTGGGATCACCGAACAGCCACAGGGCAGCCAGCAGGCCGTTGCAGATCAGTGCGCCCACAGAGCCGATGATCATAGCCTTGCGCTGGCCAAACTTGGTGGCGAAGAAGGAGACGAACAGGAAAGCGAAGATAGCGTTGGGAACCACGGTCAGAGCGGTGACGTTGCCCTGCAGCAGGGTGGAGCCAGCGATGCAGGCGAACATGGCAACGCTGACGGCGCTGGTCTTGGCCAGGGAACCCAGCTTATCGGTAGAAGCAGACAGCACCAGCATCTGAATGGCGCGGTTGTTCTTCAGGGTATCCCAGTAATCCTTCAGGCCGATCTTGACAGCCTTGCCGGTGCCGAAGAACTCGCTGCGGTCCTTGGGAGCGATAGCGATAACGGCCAGCACGGTGCAGATCGCAGAGCCGATGGCGGTGATCAGCCAGTAGGTGTGGAAGAACTCGGTGGAAGCGTAACCGCCCACATCCTTGTAGCGGTCGGCGATGTTGGCGGTGAGCACAGCCAGCATGGAGAACAGCACGATGTTGTATACGCCGTCAAAGGAGGCGAACAGCGGACGCTGCTTGGGGTCGTTGGTCAGGCAGCTCTGGGCAGACTTGGTGACGACGCACTGGCAGGTATAGCCCAGGTAGTAGACCATCAGGATGACAACATAGAAGGGGAAACGGAAACCATCCGGCAGCTTGTGGGTCACATGGAACAGCAAAAAGCTGGTGAGCGCCAGGACCAGGTTGCCGATGATGATGAACGGACGGTTCTTGCCAAATTTGCCGTTGGTCTTATCCACCATAAAGCCGACGAAGGGGTCGGTGACACCGTCCCACAGACGCATTGCCATGGTCAGGGAGGAGGCGAGCATCATGCCGACACCGACCCAGCCCATCAGGTAGTAGGATGCGTAGTTCATCAGGAACAGGTACAGGTTGGTAGCGGTGTTGTTCAGCGCAAAGCAGCCGATACGCCACAGCGGAACGCGGTGGATGCCGTTGGTCTCGTAGTCCTTGTCGTAGAACTTATCCGGCAGGGATCTCAGTTTAGCCATAAATGTTGACTCCTTTCATTTTGGCTGGGACACCGTGTGTGCGCAGCGTCCCGACCCGGTCGTTTCTCTCTTCCCTGTTGGCTTCTATGGCGCAGCACAGCAGGAAGCTTTGTGGCTCTATTATGAAGTTTTTTTGAAAATCATGTTAGAAAATTTTTTATGCCTACTAGAAGATTTTTGCGTTATCTCTATTTTAAGCCCTTGTTGAAAAAATAATATGGGCTAGTTGCACAATAAACTGATATACCGATGATGCAACTTGACGAAATTTTTCACAAAGGTCAAGTTTTCCGAGTTTTTCGTAAAAAAATTCTATCAGCCTTCCGTAATTTGCCGGTATAATATAGGTATCAGTATTATCTTGTCCGGATGGACAAAAGGAGTGGATCATATGGTCAAAAAAGCTTCCCAGCAGATCAAACGGTTCCAAAATCCCGGCGGCGCAAGCATCAGCACCGTTTCCCGCCCGGTCTTTCAGCAGGATGGCCTGTACTTCAAGGATATTGACGGCACCGGTGCATTGACCCCGGTAAATGACTGGCGGCTGCCGGCAGCGCAGCGGGCAGCAGCCTACGTCAAGACCCTGACCGTAAAGGAGAAGATCGCCCAGCTATTCACCTCGGATTGGCGCATGGGCCCCAAGTATCCTTCGGCCCGGCTCAAAGACCATCACCCGGTGGCAGATGAGAGCGGCCTGCTGGACGAAGCACCGGTAGAGGCGGCCAGCACGATCTTTGGACAGCAGAAGCTGCCCGGAACCACCGAGCTTTTGCAGGGACGCTTTATCCGCCACCTGATCCTTCGGGAAAACCCCGCCGCCCCGGATCTGGCCGATTATCTGGACCAGCTGCAATATGTGGCGGAAGGCTGCCCCCACTTTGTGCCGGTGCAGGTCATGTCCAACAGCCGCAACGAGAACGGCGAGGCTGTGTTTGGTATGAACGACGCAGCCGGTGTGTTTGCTGCCTGGCCGGGCACGCTGGGCATTGCTGCTGCGGTCAAAGGCACCGCCCGGATCGATATCATTGATAAATTTGCGGACACCATTCGCCGCCAGTGGCGGGCCTGCGGCCTGCGCAAAGGCTATATGTACATGGCAGACTGTGTCACCGACCCCCGGTGGCAGCGCACCTTTGGCACCTTTGGCGAGGACCCTGTGCTGATCGAGGAGATCTTTGACCACCTGATCCCCGGCATCCAGGGCGGCAGCCAGGGCGTTACCCAGCAGGGTGTGTCGGTAACGGTAAAACACTTCCCCGGCGGCGGAGCCCGGGAAAATGGCTTTGACCCCCACTATGCCGCAGGGCAGTGGAACATCTATGCTACCCCCGGGTCCCTGCAAAAATACCATGTCCCGCCTTTCCGGGCCGCTGTGCGCCATAAGGCAGAGGCGGTGATGCCCTATTACTCCAAGCCAAGCGCAGAAAAGAGTGCCCCCCAGCAGGACTTCTGCGGCCAGCCGGTGCCCATGGAGCCATACGGTTTTGCCTACAATAAGGTGTTCATAGATGGGATGCTCCGGGAGCAGATGGGGTTTGAGGGATATATCAATTCGGACACCGGTATTACCCACAATATGTGCTGGGGCGTGGATATGCTGGATGTGCCGGAGCGCATTGGTTATGCCGTCACCCACAGCGGAGTGGACCTGATCTCCGGTCTGTTTGACGAGGAAGCCGGTGCCGAAGCCTACGCCCGCGCCACCAACGACCACTACGACACCCATCCGCTGCCGGAAGGGTTTGCCAAGGAGCAGCTGGTGCTGACCGATGCAAGCATCGACCGGGCGGTTACCCGTACATTGACCGAATTGTTCCGGCAGGGGATGTTTGAGGACTGCTACGCCGACCCTGCGGAGGCAGAGGCTGCTGTAAGCCGGAAAGAGGATTGGGACGAGGCAGCCCGGGTACACCGTGAATCGGTGGTGCTGCTGAAAAACGACAGTACCTTGCCTCTGAAACCGGGCTGCCGCATCTATGCGGAAGCCTTTGGCCGCACCGCAGAAGCAGGGGAGAAGGCCACCCAGAGCCTGCGCAGCCTGCTGGCAGACCAGACCCTGGTGGAGCAGCCGTCGGAGGCAGACGTGGCGCTGCTGATGATCAGCCCCGGTTCCGGTGCATACTTCAACGCAACCCCCGGCTATCTGGAGCTGGATATCTGTGAAGATAAGACGGTCTGCAATGTAGGCGAGGATGGGCGTCCGCAGGCAGAGACCCACCAGGAGACTACCCTGGTAGGGGCCAGCCGCATCCCGGAGATCGCAAAAGCGGTGCGGGCCAACGGCGGCAAGCTGGTGGCGAACATCAACTTCCCGCTGGCATGGCAGGTGGGCAATGTGGAGCGCTGGGCCGATGCACTGACCGCTGGGTTTGATACCTTCCCCGAAGCGGTGCTGGATGTGATGATGGGCCGCTTTGCTCCGGTGGGCAAACTTCCGCTGACCCTGCCCCGCGGGGATGAGGTGCTGCGGGTGGATGCGGCGGGCCGCTGCGTCAGCCCCAACGATGTGCCCGGCTATGCCAAGGACGCCTATATGCCGGACGCCCTCAAAGATGAGAACGGCAAAGCCTATGCCTACCGGGATGCAGCAGGCAGCTACTATGAGCTGGGCTTTGGCCTGCGCTATGAGCTGTAAGCAGATAGGATGCATCTGCGGTGCAGAATATCTGCCGGAATAAGAGCTGTTGAATAAAATTTCTCTGTTTTCATAAAAAAATTTCTATGCTTTCGCTGGGGGCTACTGGTATACTAGCAGCGTAGAGAAATCGGAACTCCCGACATGGGGCGGCTTGCTCCGCCCCTAAATCGAGCCTATGGCTCTGAACAGTGAGGTTAACTATCATGAACAAATCCATGCTTTATCCTTGCACCTCTGCTACCCGCCGGGCGGTCAGCCTGGACGGGATGTGGCGTTTCCGCTTTGACCCGGAGAGCTGCGGTGTGGAGCAGAAGTGGATGAACGGCCTGACCGACTCCATCTCCATGCCGGTGCCGTCCTCCTTCTGTGACCTGTTCACCGATAAGGACTCTCGCGAGTACTGCGGCGACTTCTGGTACGAGACCGACTTTTTCGTGCCCGGCGAGTGGAGCGGCAAGGAGGTCGCCATCCGCTTTGGCTCCGCTACCCACCATGCCCGCGTGTTCGTCAACGGGGTGGAGATCGCACAGCACGAGGGCGGCTTTTTGCCGTTTGATGCCTTTGTTACCGACATCGTGCGCTACAACCAGTACAACAAGCTCAGCGTGCTGCTGAACAATGAGCTGAACGAGTATATGCTGCCGGCTGGCGCCACCGCTGTGCTGTCCAACGGCAAGAAGATCGCAGCCCCCTACTTCGACTTCTACAACTACGCTGGTCTGCAGCGTCCGGTCAAGCTGCTGGCTCTGCCCTCTGAGCGCATCCTGGATTACTCGGTCAATCACCGCCTCACCGAGGCTGGCGCAGAGGTGGATTACACGGTCACCACCACGGGCGACCATCCGGTCACTGTGGAGCTGTACGACGGCGAGACCAAGGTGGCAGAGGCTTGCGGCACCACCGGCACCCTGACCGTGCCCCAGGCAAAGCTGTGGAACGTCCACAATGCATACCTGTACAAGATCGTCATCCGCATCCAGGACGGCAGCGCTGTGGTGGATGAGTACACCGACAAGATCGGTATCCGCACCTTTGAGATCAAGGACGGCCACTTCCTGCTGAACGGCAAGCCGGTCTACCTGCGCGGCTTCGGCAAGCACGAGGATGCAGACATCCGCGGCCGCGGCCTGGATCTGGCTACGGTCAAGCGCGATTACGAGTGCATGAAGTGGATCGGCGCCAACTGCTTCCGTACCAGCCATTACCCCTATGCAGAAGAGCTGTATCAGATGGCAGATGAGGAGGGCTTCCTGGTCATCGACGAGGTGCCCGCTGTCGGCTTTATGCAGAGCACCATGAACTTCCTGGCAGCCAACCAGGGCAACGGCAAAAAGCAGGGCTACTTTGAGAAGGATACCACCCCGCAGCTGCTGCAGAACCACAAGGATGCGCTGACCGATATGATCAACCGGGATAAGAACCACGCTTCGGTCATCGCCTGGAGCATCCTGAACGAGCCCCAGTGCACCAGCGAGGGCACCGAGGCCTACTTCAAGCCGCTGTTTGATCTGGCACATGAGCTGGATCCCCAGAAGCGTCCCCGCACCTACGCTGTGGTCATGATGAGCCTGCCCAACACCAGCAAGGGCCAGCAGTTTGCGGACTTCATCAGCCTGAACCGCTACTATGGCTGGTACGTCATGGGCGGCATGGGCATCGTGGATGCAGAGCAGGCATTCCGCAAGGAGATGGATGGCTGGGCACAGGTGCTCAACGGCCGTCCCATGATCTTTACCGAGTACGGCGCCGACACCATGCCCACCGAGCACAAGCTGCCCAGCGTGATGTGGAGCCAGGAGTACCAGAACGAGTACCTGGATATGAACCACGCCGTGTTTGACAGCTACGACTTTGTGCAGGGCGAGCTGGTGTGGAACTTTGCAGACTTCCAGACCACCGAGGGCATCATGCGTGCCAACGGCAACAAGAAGGGCATCTTCACCCGTCAGCGTCAGCCCAAGGATGCTGCTTTCCACTTCCGTGCCCGCTGGACCAGCCTGCCCCTGGATTTCAAGAGCGGTAAGTAAGACGCAGTGATTGCCTGAACGCAGTCAGAGCGATTTGTCCCCCTGGCGCATCCGATGCGCCGGGGGGATTTTTTTGAAAAAATAGTTGCAAAACCCGAAAGGCTGTGATATCATACGGTTAGCGTTTTCTAACCTGCTGGTATGCGGAGGGGACAGCTCTGCCCCCCGGAGCAGGGGTGCAGTTTTGTGTGCTGGGCAGTACCGCCCTGCACCTCTTTTTTGCAGGAAGGGTTAGAGGTCTCTAACTATTATTTGAAGGTCTGAGAGGAGAAGCAAGTCCCTATGATGCTCAACAAACGTCTGATCGCTGCCGTGGGAGAGAGCAAAAAGTACATCGCTGCAAACGTAGTGCTGCAGTGGCTCGCTCTGGTGGCCAACATTGCCATGATGGGGGCTATCGCCGCCCTGCTGCAAGGTCTGTATGCGGGGGAGGATCTGAGCAGTACCTTGCTCCGCACCGCTGTGGTGGCAGCTGCTGCGCTGGCGGTGCGCTATGGGTGCAGCGTTGCCAGTGCCCGTATGAGCTATCTTTCCTCCAAAATGGTCAAGCGGACCCTGCGGGAGAAGATCTATCAAAAGCTTTTGCGGCTGGGTGCTTCGTATAAAGAGCAGGTCAATACATCCCAGGTGGTGCAGGTGGCTGTGGAAGGGGTGGACCAGCTGGAGACCTACTTTGGTGCGTATCTGCCGCAGTTTTTTTATGCGATGCTGGCCCCCCTTACCCTGTTTGGGGTGCTGGCGTTCATCAATCTGCCCTCTGCGGCGGTGCTGCTGGTGTGTGTGCCATTGATCCCGGTGACCATTGCCGGGGTGCAGCGCTGGGCCAAAAAACTGCTGGCAAAATATTGGAGGCAGTACACCGCTTTGGGGGATACCTTTTTGGAGAACCTGCAGGGCCTGACCACCACCAAGATCTACCAGGCCGATGGCTTCAAGCACCAGGAGATGAACCAGCAGAGCGAGCATTTCCGCAAGATCACCATGAAGGTGCTGACCATGCAGCTCAACTCCATTGCCATAATGGACCTGATCGCATATGGCGGCGCAGCGCTGGGGGCGATCCTGGCTGTGACCCAGTTCCGGGCAGGGCGGGTGGACCTGGCGGGATGCATCATGATCCTGCTGCTGGCGGCAGATTTCTTTTTGCCCATGCGTCTGCTGGGCAGCTACTTCCATATTGCGATGAACGGTATGGCTGCCTCGGATAAGATCTTCCGTCTGCTGGACCTGCCGGAGCCGGAGCAAAAGACCCAGTGTGTGCCGCAGGACCCTTCCATCTGCATGGAGCAGGTCTGTTTTTCCTACCAGCCTGGCCGGGAGGTGCTGCATGCGGTGGACATGGAATTCCCGCAGGGTAGCTTTACTGCGCTGGTGGGGGAGAGCGGCTGCGGAAAAAGCACGATCGCCGGTATCCTCATGGGGCGCAATAAGCACTATGCAGGTCAGGTGCTGGTGGGGGGCGTGTCCCTGGACCAGCTCTCAGAGCAGAGCCTGAACCAGAACATTACCTATATCAGCCACCAGAGCTACCTGTTCAAGGGCACCGTCCGGGAAAACCTGCTGCTGGCAGCTCCCCAAGCGGAGGAGAGTGCCCTGTGGCAGGTGCTGGAACAGGTGCGGCTGGCAGATTTTCTGCGCAGCGGGCAGGGACTGGATACCCCCGTGGCAGAGCAGGGCAGCAATCTTTCCGGCGGGCAGCGGCAGCGTCTGGCACTGGCTCGGGCGCTGCTGCATGACAGCCCGGTCTATCTTTTTGATGAGGCTACCTCCAATATCGATGTGGAGAGCGAGAACGACATTATGGCGCTGATCCATGCGCTGGCTAAGAAAAAGACCGTGATCCTCATCTCGCACCGTCTGGTCAATGCAGCTGGTGCGGACCGGATCTATGTAATGGAAAAGGGCCGGGTCGTGGAGAGCGGCAAGCACGATGCACTGCTGGCTCAAAAAGGGCTGTATGCCCGGCTGTGGAACGCCCAGCAGGAGCTGGAACAGTATACGAAGAAAGTGGGGGATGCAGTATGAAACGAAGCGGAGCGCAGGTCATGCTGCGGCTAGTGGGTCTGGTAAGACCCCTTACGGGGACGATGCTGCTGGCCATCTTTATGGGCCTGGCGGGGCATTTGTGTGCAAGCATGATCACCGTATTTGGCGGGTTTGGCGTTTTGGAAGTGCTGGATCCCGGCCGCAGCCCGGGGCTGGCGGTCCTGTTTGGGACTGTACTGGTTTTTGCGGCGGTGCGCGGCGTGCTGCGCTATGCAGAGCAAGCCTGCAACCACTTTATTGCATTTAAGCTGCTGGCACTGATCCGGGATAAGGTGTTTGGTGCGCTGCGTCGCCTTTGCCCGGCCAAACTGGAAGGACGGGATAAAGGCGACCTGATCAACGTCATCACCTCAGATATTGAGCTGCTGGAGGTCTTTTATGCCCATACCATCTCGCCTGTGTGCATTGCTGTGCTGTATAGTGGGGGTATGGTGTGGTTCATCGGCTCTTATCATTGGGGGCTGGGGCTGCTGGCCTTGGCAGCCTATATTGTGGTGGGTGCGGTGATCCCGCTGCTGACCTCCCGGTACAGCGGTGAGGACGGAATGCGTTTCCGCACCGGTGCCGGACATCTGGCCGGATTTGTGCTGGATTCGCTGCGGGGACTGTCGGAAACGCTGCAATATGGCCAAGGAGCTGCCCGCCTGGAACAGATGGACCGGATGACAGATCAGCTGTCCGAGGAGGAAGCTCGCTTGAAACGCACGGCGGGACGCAATGCAGCGGCTACCAACCTGGTGATCCTGCTGTTTGATTTGGCAATGCTGTTTTTGTCTGCACGTCTGTGCGGCTTTTCCGGCTGTCTGATCACTACACTGGCGCTGATGAGCTCCTTTGGGCCTTGCGTGGCGCTGGCAGCATTGGGCAGCACCCTGCAAAATACCTTTGCGGCGGGCAACCGGGTGCTGGATATCCTGGAAGAATCCCCGGTAGTGGAGGAGGTCACAGGACAGCCGGAGGTGGAGTTTTCCGGTGCGGCCAGCCAGAATGTCAGCTTTGCTTACCAGGGAGAGCCGGTCTTGAAGGATCTGTCGCTTGTCATCCCTCCCCATCAGGTGGTGGGCATCGTGGGACGGTCCGGATCAGGCAAAAGCACGCTGCTCAAGCTGTTTATGCGCTTCTGGCAGGTGCAGCAGGGACAGATCCGGATATCGGATCGGAATGTGGACCAGATCAATACAGCAAATCTCCGTCAGATGGAGAGCTATGTCACGCAGGAGACCCATTTGTTCCACGACAGCATCCGCAATAACCTGCGCATTGCAAAGCTGGATGCCACCGATCCGGAGATCGAGGCGGCCTGCAAAAAGGCGTCGGTGCATGACTTTATCCTTACACTGCCCCAGGGATATGACACCCCGGTGGGAGAGTTGGGCGACACGTTATCCGGCGGCGAGCGGCAGCGTTTGGGGCTGGCACGGGCGTTTTTGCACGATGCACCGTTTATGCTGCTGGACGAACCCACCAGCAACCTGGACAGCCTGAACGAAGCGGTGATCCTGCGCTCCCTTCACCAGGAGCGGGGGGATAAAACGGTGGTACTGGTCTCGCACCGTCAGTCTACAATGGGCATCGCAGACAGGGTCTATTCGGTGGAAAATGGCCGAATGAGCTGAATCCGGAACGGAAAGCTGCGCTCTGGGAGAGGGCGCAGCTCTTTCGGGGACACAAAGTTAGCTTTTGCTAACTCAAAAAGGGGGAGCGTATGGATCTGGAAACAAAACGGCAGAGGGAGCAGCAGGTGGTAGGGCAGATGATCCGCGTGTATTGCCAAAAGAAGCATGGGACACAAAAGGGGGCGCTCTGTCCGGATTGTGCGGCGCTGGAGTCTTATGCACAGCACCGGACAGAGAAATGCCCTTTTATGGAGAGCAAGACCTTTTGCTCGAACTGCCGTGTGCATTGCTACTGCCCGGATATGCGGGAGAAGATCCGCATGGTCATGCGGTTTTCCGGCCCGCGGATGCTGTTTTATCACCCGGTGCTGGCGATCCGGCATTTGGTGGAGAGCACAAAGGAAAAAAGAAGGATGGATCGGGTATGAAGATCAAAAAATTGGTGTACCTGCTGTTGGGGTGTCTGGGACTGGGGTTGGGCGCAGTGGGCGCGGTGCTGCCCATGCTGCCGGCTTTTCCTTTTTTGATGCTGGCGGCCTGCTGCTTTGCAAAAAGCTCTGCCCGGCTGGACCGGTGGTTCCGGGGGACAAAGCTCTATAAGGACAACCTGGAAAGCTATGTCCAGGGCCGGGGCATGACCTGGCAGGCCAAGCGGCGGATCATGCTGCTGGTGACTGCGCTGATGAGTGTGGGTTTCGTCATTATGGCGGCACAGTCGGTTTGGGTGGGCTGTGCTGTGCTGGCCGGCGTATGGGGGTTCCATATCGTATATTTTATCTGGGGGATCAAGACCTTGAAGCCAGAATAAGCCGAAGAAAAGCCGGGCGGCCGCCCGGCTTTTTGGGCTGCCAGCAGAGGTTCTTACCTTATTATAATATATAGGGGCAGAGCAGCTCTGTCTGGACCTGGGACCGTGGACGTGAACGATGGTTATCTTTTTGAAGGCAAAGTTAAAAACAGCTCAATGGCAAATTGCTGCTGCCGCTGGTATAATCAAAGCAGAAAAGGATGCCACAGGAGGAAAATGACCATGCAGATCCATTCGATCATTCGGGAACGGCGGCTGGCAAAACATTTGACCCAGGAACAACTGGCCGAGTGTCTGGGAGTGACCGCTCCGGCTGTGAATAAATGGGAAAAAGGCGTTTCGTACCCGGATATCACTTTGCTGCCCCCTTTAGCCCGGCTGCTGGATACCGACCTGAATACGCTGCTCTGCTTCCAGACCGAGCTGTCCAAGGAGGAGACCGCTCTGTTTTTGAACACCTTGTCCGAGACGCTCCACCAACAAGGCTTTGCGGCGGGCTATGCTCTGGCGCAGGAAAAACTGCGTCAATATCCGAGCTGCGGGTCATTGCTGTGCAGCACAGCAATGACACTGGAAGGGGCGTTGGCTATGTACCCGCCTAAGGATGGACGGGAGGAGGAATATCAGCGGCAGATCGACGCCTTTTACAGCCGTGCCGCAGACAGCCAGGACCCGGAGGCTCGGGAGCAGGCGCTCTCCCAGCAGGTCAACCGGCTGATGAGAAAAAAGGAGTATGCAGCTGCGCAGTGTCTGCTGGAGAAAATGTCCGGGCCAAGTTTGGTGGATAAGGGGCAGCTGGAGGCAAATCTTCTGCTGGCACAGGGGGAGTTTGCCAAGGCAGCCCTGCAGATGGAGCGAAAACTGCTGAGTGCCCTTACGGAAGTCCACGCTGCGCTGATGACCCTGATGGAGATCGCTTTAAAGGAAGAACGGGACCAGGATGCAGAGGCGATCGCCCGGGTGGACAGCCAGGCTGCACAGCTTTTTGACCTGTGGGAGTATAACCAGTACCTGCCCTACTCCCAGCTGTACGACGCGCGGAAAGATCGGACAGGTCAGCTGCGGATGCTTTTACCGATGCTGCGCGCGCTGACGCACCCGTGGGAGGTCAACAAGTCGCCGCTGTACCGGCATATCCCCCAAAAGCCGGGGGAGAAAGAGCTGGGGGCCCGGATGAGACAGGTGCTCCTGCGCACGATCCAAACAGAGGATCCGGAGCTTGTGCAGCAAAGTCCGGAGCTGCGCAAGCTCTGTGAACAGGAGATCTCATAAGATAAAAACGTCTGGTGCTTTTGTCCAAAAAGCCCGGGCGTTTTTTGTTTGAAAGAATTGCCGCATTTAGGCTGAAAGTGCGTGGAATCGCATTGACAGCGGAAGCAAAAACATGGTACTATAAAAAAGTTATAAGAAAAGTGGAAATCCTGGCGTTTCAATGATTTTGGTACCTGGAATGGAAAGAGAGCTGCTCTCCGCAAAGGGAGAGATGATAGGGGGCTGTAAATTTTGATCGTGGATCTGCACAGCCATATCCTGCCGGGAATAGACGATGGCAGTCCGGATGTGGAAACCTCCCTGACGATGCTCCATCTGCAAACGGAGCAAGGGGTGGGTGTGGTTTGTGCTACGCCCCATTTCTATGCGGAGAAGAATTCCATTGATCGGTTTTGTGAGAGAAGAGCGGCTGCATTCAAACAGTTGGAAGCCGCCGGGGCAGCAAAAATGCCCCGTCTGCTCTTAGGGACAGAGATTGCTTTCTTTTCTGGAATCAGCCGCTGCCCTGAGCTGGAACGCCTATGTATTCAGGGGACGAGAACACTTTTGCTGGAACTTCCGTTTATGGAATGGAGCCAGTTTCAGATGGAAGAAGTAGCTGCGTTGACGCTGGATCAAGGATATCGGGTGATACTAGTACATCCGGAACGGTTTTGCGCGGCGGCAGTCAATCGGGAGCGGTTGCGGCAGCTGGCGAGATTACCCCTGGCGCTGCAAGTAAATGCCCGTACCCTGATGCGTTGGAGCACCCGGCGGCTGGGTCTGGAACTTCTTAGGGAGACTTCCTGTCCGCTGCTGGCCAGTGACTGCCACAACCTTACCAGCCGCCCGCCGAACCTTGCAGAAGCACGCAAGGTCCTTCAACAAAAGATGGGAGAGGATTTTTTGGCACAGATCGATAAAAATGCCGCAGATGTCCTTGGTGCTGCGGCAGAAAAGGTAGTGCCATGAGTCGATATGGACGAAAACGGATCAGCCGCCGGGATGTATTGAAAGCGGCTGGCGGAATGGTCCTGGCTGGGGCTGCGCTGGGCGGCTGTGCATATGCGCTGCAAGCCTGGGATGACCGGCAGAGTGCAGCTTCTGTATCCGGAACAGGGGAGACGGACGACCATCGTGCGCCGCCAGAGCTGCGGGAGGTGACCTACGGTCACAAAACCTATCGGCAGCGGCCGGAGCTGGAAAGCTACCTGTTTTTAGGGATCGACCAGATGGGCAAGGCGGTAGGCACCCAAAGTTATGTGGCCGGAGGACAAGCCGATACCCAGATGCTTTTGGTGCTGGACAATGCAGCAAAGACCTGGCGTATTTTGCAGATCAACCGGGACAGCATGGTGGAAGTGCCGGTCCTGAGCATGATGGGCACGGTGCCCTATACCCTGGTACAGCAGATCTGTCTGGCACACGCTTATGGCGATGGCCGGGAACAGAGCTGCAAAAACAATGTGCGCGCTGTTTCCATGATGTTGGATGACCAGCCGATCAACGGGTACCTGTCGTTGAACATGGGCGGTGTGGGGATCCTGGTGGATCTGATGGAAGGGATCACCGTAAAGGTGACCTCCGACTTTTCTGCGGTAGATCCTGCCCTTACAGAGGGAAAGACCATCACGATGAACGGGGAGCAGGCGCTGGAATTTGTCCGTACCCGTAAGGATGTGGACGACCAGACCAACCTGGCCCGTATGGGCCGGCAGCGGCAGTTTTTGACCGCCTTTGAAGAAAAACTTCGTGGTATGGATTCGGAATTTGCGGTTACAGCATACGATGCCCTGTCCGAATATATCATTACGGACATTGCCAGCGGGACTGCGGTAAATATTGCGGACCGGCTAAAGCAGTATGAAGAACTTCCTCTGATGACCATTGCAGGGGAAAATACGGTAGAAAACGGATATTGGGCCTATTATCTGGACCCGGACAGCCTGCAGGAGACGGTTTTGGAATTGTTCTATCAGGAAATATAAGTGGGGGTGTAGGAATGGACGTTACGGAAAACCAGGACTTCGGGGAAATGCCCGCCATGCAGATCGGGCGCAGTCCAGAGGAAGAAGACACCATAGATCTGGTAGAATTATTCTATACATTATGGGGTCAGGCGTGGAAAATCTTTCTCTGCCTGGTGCTGGGGGCGGCAGTGTCGTTTGGGTGGACGCATTTCTGGGTGACACCCTTGTACACGGCAGACTCCAGTATCTATATCGTTTCAGCGTCCAATAAATCGGTGGTAGATCTGACCGATCTGCAGATCGGTGCACAGCTGACAGCAGATTATCGGGAACTGATGTACAGCCGCCCCTTGCTGGAAGATGTCATCAAAAATCTGGATCTGGACCTCACGGTAAGTGAGCTGTCGGAAATGCTCCGGATCACAAACACCCCGGATACCCGTATCTTAAAAATCGCGGTGACCAGTCCGGACCCGAACCAGGCAGCCGATATTGCAAATGAGCTGGTGAAGCAGGCGTGCATCTACCTGCCGCAGATCATGGAAACCGAGGAGCCTAACCTGGTAGAACAGGCGATTCCGCCAATGGTCAAGTCCAGTCCCAGCTATGCAAAAAATATTATATTGGGTGGGTTGCTGGGAGCTGTTCTGTGCAGTGCGGTGCTGGTGGTACGGTATCTGCTGGATGATACGTTCAAGACACCGGATGATATTTCCCGCTATTTTGGAGTACAGCCGCTGGCTACTATTCCAGAGGCAGATGGACGGGATGGGCAGAGGAAAAGAGCTGACCGAGCGTGGAGGTGAAAGGCACAATGAAAGAACTGGAAATCCGAAATTTGCCGGAGCTTCCGTTTAATGTGACGGAAGCGCTGAACCAGCTGCGCATCAACTTGAGTTTTTGTGGCAGTCAGGTCAAGACTGTCATGGTGACCAGCAGCGTCCCCAATGAGGGAAAGAGCTTTATTGCAATGCAGTTGTGGAAGATGATGGCGGAGGTGGGGGGCTCTATCGTACTGATCGACTGCGATTTTCGGAATTCGGAGATGCGGTATAAGTATAATATTGCCAGTGTCGATGCAGAAAATTTGATCGGTGCGCCGTATTATCTTGCAGGACGGGCTGAGATGCAGGATGTGATCTATAAGACAAACATACCCAATGGGTATATGGTCCCGGTAACGTCCTCCATTGCGAACCCGACGATTTTGTTGGAAAGCCAAGGCTTTGCAGAGCTTTTGGATTATTGCCGGCAGAACTTTGATTATGTTCTTGTTGACACGCCGCCGCTGGGCAGTGTGGCGGATGCACTCAATATTGCCCGGTACTGTGACGGAAGCGTACTGGTGGTCCGTAGCGGAGATACCCCTCGCAAACTGGTGGAAAACTCTGTCCAGATGCTAAAACGGGCAGAGAGTCCGCTGCTGGGAATCGTCCTGAACCGGGTGGACTTGAACAGTCGTTCCAGTGCGTATTATCACCGGTATTATCGCGGTGGATACTATTATGAAAATGGGTACAGATATGGTGGATCTCGGTATGGCCGTGGGGCCTCACATGAAAAGCTGCCGACCCGCAGAGGAAAACAAAATGAAAAGTAAAAGAATGGTTCGTATAGCGGGGCTGGCTCTGGTTTCGCTTGTAACAGCAGCGATGGGAATGCAGGCTTTTGCTGCGCAGTGGCATCCCAGCCGCACCCAACAGGAAGTGGAAGTAGTGCAGAATCAGGTGACGGCGTCGGATGGCGCGGTGATCACGATCCACACGGCGCCTGCGGTGGAACAGGGCACCGTGCCAAAGGCGGAAGAAGTTCTCCAGGTCGAGTCCGCCACACAGGCGCTTATCCAGATCACACCAGTATCTTCTGCTTTGGCAGCCAATGCGGCGGTCGTGGCGGCAAACCCGCAGGCGACCAGCGAACAGCTGGCTGATGTGGCTACGGGCAGCGGACTGACCTTTGCAGCCAATGGGCAGTTGAGTGCTTTGTATCAGCAGGTCCGTGAGGCGCAGTCCACACAGCAGTTGATGGACAGCATAGCGCCGGAGGCAGCTGCTTCTTTTGAATCGACTGTAGGTGCGGGAACAGCGCAGTATATGCCCATCGCAATGTATGATGTGACGATGTCTCCTGCAGCGCTTACCGTTTTGTCACAGCAGCCAAGTATGGAAGTAGCCATCATGGTGCCAGGTGTAGAGGAGGGGACCCAGTTGGCAGCCGTCTGCTGGAACCGGAGCGGACAGTCTCAGCTGGTGCCAGTGCGGGTGAAAAACGGTGTGGTGTACCTGTCTGTTCGGACTTCCGGTCCAGTGATGCTCCTGGTCCGGGTGCAGGGTGCATGATAGGATAAAATGTATGCACAGAGGGTGCGGCCTGGAATGCAGCAAAAGGTGCTGGGCAGCCCCTTGTTTTTATATCCCTTTTTCGGTACGTGCCGGAAAAATAACAACGAGATCAAAAACAGAAAGGAATAACCTCTATGGAAACGACATTGCTTATTATGGCAGCCGGGATCGGCTCCCGCTTTGGCGGAGGCATCAAACAGTTGGAGCCGGTGGACGGCGGGCGGCATATCATTATGGATTATTCCATCCATGATGCGATCGAGGCAGGGTTCAACCATGTGGTATTCGTGATCCGCAAGGACATCGAGGCAGAGTTCCGGGAGGTGATCGGGGACCGGATCGCTGCCGTGTGCGCAGCGAAGGGCGTGACGGTGGACTATGCCTTCCAGGATCTGCACGATATCCCGGGTCAGTTTCCGGAAGGGCGTACAAAGCCCTGGGGCACAGGGCAGGCGGTGCTGGCCGCAAAACAGGTGTTGAAAACGCCTTTCGTGGTCATCAATGCAGATGACTATTACGGAAAAGAGGGTCTGCGGGCGCTCCACGGGCATTTGGTGTCCGGCGGCGGGGATTGCATGGCCGGCTTTGTGCTGCGCAACACACTTTCGGATAATGGCGGTGTGACCCGCGGCATCTGCAAGATGGACGAAAAGAGCTGCCTGACCCAGGTGACGGAGACCAAAAATATCCTGAAAACGGCCGCAGGCGCCCAGGCGGACGGTGTGGAGCTGGATCTGGATTCCTTGGTGTCCATGAATATGTGGGGCCTGACTTTGGACTTTTTGCAGGTGCTTGAGCAGGGCTTTGCGGAATTTTTTGAAAAAGAGGTGCCGACGAATCCCCTCAAGGCAGAGTATCTGATCCCGACCTTTATCGGGGAACTGCTGTCCCAGAACAAGATCTCGGTCAAGGTGCTGAAGACCAACGATGCGTGGTACGGCATGACCTATAAAGAGGATGTGCCCGCTGTGAAGGAGAGCTTTGCCCGGATGCTGGCAGAAGGCATCTACCAGGCAGATCTGTTCTCGGACCTGTAAAGAGCCGGACAAAACAGCCGGAAGCGATTTGAGACAAAAAGGAGTTTGGGTACATGAAGATCATTGATGCGCATGTCCATCTGGTGCAGTGCATTGCAGGTACGGGTGCCGGGGGCGAGCTGCGCAGCTGCGGCGGCGGACAGGGCATTTATGCGGATGGATCGGTCTGTGCATTGACCCCGCCTGCCTGGGGGACCGACCAGGTCACCCCAGAGCGGATGCTGGAGCTGATGGATGCCCACCAGGTGGAGCGAGCCGTTCTGCTGCAAGGGGGCTATCTGGGGTTCCAGAATCTATACAGCTGGCAGGCGCAGCAGCAGTGGCCGCATCGTTTTTTGGCGGCTGCCGCCTATGATCCTTACAGCCGTGGCCGGGATGCGATCGTACATCACTTGTTCGAGGAGCAGGGCATCCGGGTGGTGAAATTTGAGGTCAGCACGGGTTCTGGGCTGATGGCCACCCATCCGGTGTTTGCGCTGGATGGAGAGGTCATGTGCCGGGAGGCTGCCTTTGCCGCCGAGCATGGGCTGGTGTTTGTGATCGATATTGGAAAGCTGGGCAGCCCCAGCAGCCAGATCGGGGCATTGCGCCGGCTGATCCTGCGGCATCCGGATATGAAGTTCGTGGTCTGCCACCTGCTGGCGCCCAAACAGACGGAGCTTGCGCAGATGACCGATGGTTTGGAAGCGCTGCACCTGCCCAACGTCTGGTTTGACTTGGCCTCGCTGCAGCGGAATGTCCGCCCGGATGAACCGCCGTTCCCCATTACACGGCGGTTCATAGCGCGGGCGGTGGAGATGGTGGGTGCGGAGCGGCTGCTGTTTGGCACCGATGCGCCCTCTAACCTCTGCCATATGACCTACCAGCAGATGGTGGATACCATTGCCCAGGACCCTGTCCTGGCAGAGGAGCAAAAACAGATGATCCTTTACGAGAACGCCAAAAAGGTATTCTGGAACGAGTAAGAGCAAAAGACCCGGTCTCTGCCGCAGCATCTGCTGCTGGGAGACCGGGTCTTTTCTTGTTTTCAGTTTTTGGGGAAGAACATTGCGACCACGTCCTGCAAGGTCTGACGGATCTGGGCAAAGACTGCGATGTCGTCATCCTTCATCCGGGAAGTGGGCGGCGTCAGGATCGGGGTGGCGGCAGACAGGCTGCCGTCCAGCTCCAGCGCTGCATTGTGTGCCGGATGCAGGATCAATACATGCAGCGGCGTGCTCTCTGCAAACAGTTCGCCTAAAGGCAGCCCCAGGGTCAGGGTGGGGGAGTTGGTCTGGTCCGTTTGCAGCTGGAAATAGGTGTATCCCTTTTTTGCTTGGGCAGGCTCGACCCGCTTCAGTGCGGCTGGCAGCAATGCAAACTGAGAAAACTCCTGCATTTCCACCTCTGCAATGGGCACGCCCAGCAGCGTGGCCAGCTGCGTCTGAGAAATATAGTCGCCTAAGTTCCACTTGGGCAGCAGAACATCTGCCAGGGGCGCCCGTGCTACCAGGGACCCGCGGGCGGTGCGGTACACCTGACCTGCATCAAACAAGGTCTCGTCCTGGTCGATATACAGTCGGGTCAGAGGCGCACCGCTTGCATCGTCCTGAAGGTAGAGGGCAACACCCAGCTGTCCGGGAGCGTACATCCCGTGTACCCGGCCTCGCGTGGCACCCAGTTGCTCCAGGATCTGATACAGGGCAGAGGGATCTGCCTTGGTAGAGGTGATCTCATATCCAAATTGGAAGGACGCACCCTGCTGTAAGGACTGCAGGCGGCTGCGCAGCCGGAAACCAAATACCAGCACTGCCGCCAGACAGAGGGACAGCAGGCCCAAAACGACCCAGAGCACCGTGCGGCGACGGCGGCGTTTTTTGGTTGCCATTGATAAAAACCTCCTTTCAAAACCAAAGGTCATATTCTTAGAATAAGCGCCCGCCGGTCAAATGTCAAGTGTCCATGTTTGGCAGCGGTCCTCTCTTGACTTGTCCCCGGAGATAGTGTATATTGTCCCTACATAAAAAGGAGGGATCTGCAACATGAGAAAAATTGCAGTGCTGATGGCAGCCCTTGGCCTGGCGGCAGTCTTGAACGGCTGCGGATCGGGCCTGACACAGAGCCAGCAGGTGCTGGAGATGGAGACAGAGGATGTTCTGGTCCTTTCGGACGGACAGGCTGTGGACTGTTGGCGGGAATACGAGACCTTTCCGGATACGGATGTCCATCTGCCCAGCGGCTGGGTGGACTACTGCTTAGAGGATGGCACGGTCCTGCTGCAAGAGCAGGATCTTTATCCGCCAGCTTTGCCGGAGACGCTGCCGGAACAGGTGCGCCAGAGCATCCAGAACCATTACGCCCGTCAGGGCCGCCGGTATTCGGCAGAAAGCCTGCTGCAGGGAGCCTATGCGGAGTACAAGAAAGACCCGGCGGGCTTTTCTCCCTGGATGGCCCGGCAGAATACCTGGGAGACAGCCCTGGCCGAGCGGGTGGTCTATGTGGTGACGGATGTCACTCTGCCCCTTAGCGGCCGGGAGCAGACCAGCTACCCGGTCGGGGCGGCGTTTGACCGCACCACCGGGGAAAAGCTCTCGTTTTGGAGCCTGTGCGCTGTGCCGGAGGCCGAAGCCAAGGAGATGCTGCTGGGACAGGTAGACCCGGAGGACCCGCGCCGGGCGCCGATGCTGGAAGCTCTGACCGAGGATATGGTGGTGATAGCCGGCGACCATTACAGGATCAGCTATCCGCTGGGCACCCTGCCCGGAGAAGAGCTGGACACTCTTTTGAGCGGTGAACTGCCGGAGGGGCTGCTGCAGCCCTGGGCTGTGCCGGAGGCACAGTCGTGAAGACCCTGATCCTGGGCACCAGCGGCAGCGGCAAGTCCACGCTGGCGCAGACGTTGGGTGCACAGCGAAGTGCGCCGGTGCTGCATCTGGATGCCGTGCATTTTCTGCCGGGATGGAAGGAACGCCCCTTGGAACAGGAGAGGGAGATGGTTACTCGTTTTCTGGACGAAAATCCATCCTGGGTCATGGACGGCAACTATACCAAGACCTGTATGGCACGCCGTCTGGCGGAGGCGGATCAGATTTTGGTGCTGTATTTTGGCCGGTTCACCTGTTTATATCGGGTGGTGCGCCGATGGCTGCAAAACCGGGGCCGGGTGCGCTGCTCCGCTGCGCCGGGCTGCGAAGAAAAGCTGGATCTGGAATTTATCTGCTGGGTGCTTTGGCGTGGCCGCAGCCATGCCTATCGTGCCCAGCTGGCCCAGATCGCCCGGACTTACCCGGATAAGTTTGTGCTGCTGCGCAGCCAGCGCCAGCTGGAAGCATGGCGGAAAAAGGAGAAAGCAAATGGGATATAAGCTCGCTGACCTGACCCGGCAGCCGGAGCAGGCATCATTGAAAACGACTTCCGCGACCGAAAGGATCTGACCCCGAACCTCTGTGCGCTGTATGTGGAGCCGGACCCCATACGGGTGTATGTGCATCATGAAAAATAACGGCGTGTACGCACAACAAGAAAGGGAGCTGCCTTGCAGCTCCCTTTCTTGTGCCGGTTTTTACAAACAAAAAGCCCGCCGGATCTTACGATCCAGCGGGTTCTTTTGGCGGAAAGATGGGGATTCGAACCCCAGAACGCTTTTGACACGTTACACGATTTCCAGTCGTGCGCCTTAGACCAACTCAGCCATCTTTCCACATCTTTTGTTCTTGCCTCAGGACCGTGTCCCTCAGCGCTCCACTATAATACCGCAAACCTAGGGTTTTGTCAAGCGTTTTTTTAAACTTTTTTGTGTTTTTTTAAAAGTGACGCAGGGGCGCTGTTCTTTTTTGCAAAAAGGACGGAGGGACTTGACGGGGTGTACGGATGAGGATATGATGGAGTCAGAGACCGGCCTGCGGGCGGCGGCCGGAGGATCGGAATGGAGGAAGTTATATGAACTATTCGGATGTTTTGGCCCATGCAAGAGAGTGCATTGGCCAGTACTGCAAAGCCTGTCCGGTGTGCAACGGCGTGGCCTGCAAAAACCAGATCCCTGGCCCAGGGGCCAAGGGAGTGGGGGACACGGCCATCCGCAACTATAATAAGTGGGCAGAGATCCGGGTCAATATGGATACCCTGTGCGGGGGCGGCAGACCGGATGCCAGCCTGGAGCTGTTTGGGCGCCGCTTCCGTTACCCGTTCTTTGCGGGTCCGGTAGGCGCAGTGAACCTGCACTATTCGGATGTCTACACCGATACGACCTATAATGAGGTCTTGGTGCAGGCCTGTGCGCAGGGGGGCATCGCAGCATTTACAGGGGACGGCGTCAACCCGGATGTGATGACCCAGGCGACCCGTGCCATCACCCGGGCAGGCGGCTGCGGCGTGCCCACCGTCAAGCCCTGGAATATGGAGACCATCCGGGCAAAGATGGAGCAGGTAAAGGCCAGCGGCTGCTTTGCTGTGGCCATGGATGTGGATGCAGCGGGCCTGCCCTTCCTGAAGAATATGGACCCGCCTGCGGGCTGCAAAAGCGTGGAGGAGCTGCGCCAGATCGTGGAGATGGCACAGCGCCCCTTTATCGTAAAGGGCGTCATGACCGTGGCCGGGGCGCTCAAGGCGCAGCAGGCAGGCGCTGCGGGCATCGTGGTGTCCAACCACGGCGGCCGTGTGCTGGACCAGTGCCCCTCCACCGCTGAGGTGCTGCCGGAGATCGCCGCTGCACTGAAGGGCAGCGGCGTCAGGATCCTGGTGGACGGCGGCCTGCGTTCGGGCGTGGATATCTTCAAAGCATTGGCCCTGGGTGCAGACGCAGTGCTGGTCTGCCGTCCCTTCGTCACCGCTGTTTATGGCGGCGATGCGGCGGGCGTACAGTGCTACATCGATAAACTGGCAGGGGAGCTGGAAGACACCATGCAGATGTGCGGTGCCCACTCTCTGGCACAGATCACCCCGGATATGGTCCGGCGATAAAAAAGCGGCGTCTGCCGTCCCCCAAAAGGGGCAGCAGACGCCGTTTTTACGTCGGGTCACAGGATCACGTTCTTGATCAGCAGCGAGACACTGCCGTCTGCATCGTGCAAAAACTCCACTTCGGCCTCAGAGGAGAGCACCTCGGTGGGGATCTTCACTTCAATGCCGCTGGCGGTGCGGATGCTGCGGCTCTCCATCCGGCGGATGCGGGCCGGGGCTACGGTGACCGGCGGCGCAGTAGGCTCCAGCAGATCGCTTTTTTCCACATAATCGTCAAAGGGAACAGCGGCCAGCGGGTATTCCTCGGCCAGCTGCTGGCGTACCTGGGCTACCGATACCTGGTTGTCGTGCAGAACAGCCTGCTGTGCAATAAGCATTGCGGCCTGCGCTTCTGCATGAGGCTCCTCTTCATAGGCTTCCCGCACAGCCTGGGCAGCTGCCTCCTGCAGTGCTTGCAGCTTCTTTTTTTCCGGCTCGGCCTGGGTGTACTGGAACACGACGGTGGACAGGTAAAACTCTTTATGGCCGTCGATGTCATATTTCTTCTCCAGCAGACGCATGGAATAGTCCTGGAGGCTGACCAAGGCGCCTTCCTCCACGCGCCCGCTCTGTGCAGGCAGACAGGCCCGCTGCTGGATGATGGAGCTGACCGGTGCCCCGCCTACGGTCTCGGTGCAGTGGGTGTAGCCGTTTTTATAGTTCAGTTTCAGGATGCCCAGCCAGGGTTCGCCCTCCCGGCTGAACTCCACCACAGCCAAGTCAGCGCCGGGGATGGTGGTATGGGCGTGCATATAGTCAAACAGCACGCCGGCGATCCGGCAGGACAGATCGATAAAGTCCTGGTTATGCTCCAGCTCGTTGCGGAAAGCGGATTCAGCCAGCGGACGGCAGAGCCGGATCTCATCGCTGGCAAACAGTTTTTCGATATGGCTTTGCAGATAGGCTGTTTTTTCGGCGGTCAACTCCATGCAGCTGCCGGACAACACCGGTGCATCCAGGGTGGTGTCCAGTACGTGCAGGATCGCCTGGTGAATGAGGATCTCCATAATAACGCAAACCTCCGGGTCATGTATTTTTCCATGCAAAGTATAGCATACCGCAAGGGTGCTGGCAATGCGCAGCGGAGAGAAACCCGGCGCACCGGTCGTAAAAGCCCGGTGCTCTGCCAACCGGCTCTTCTTGAAAAACGTCCTTGCGCAGAACAGCGCCCTGTGCTACAATGGGAAAAACAAAAGGGAGGCTTTTGGGATGAAGTTTCGCGATACACCGATGCAAAACTTGGTTTCGATCCGGGAAAAAGAGGTCTGCGCCAAGGTGCGGGAGATGCTGCTGGAGGGGGAGAGCCTGGTGGCCGCCTATAAGACGGTGCGGGATCAGGTCGTGTTTACCACCCACCGGATCTTTATGGTGGATATGCAGGGCTTGACCGGGACCCGGCAGGAGATCTTTGTGCTGCCTTACCGGAAGATCCAGCATTTTGGTATTCTGACGACGGGCTTCGGCGATCCGGTCCCTTCCTCTCGGCTGACGGTCTGTTATGCAGACCAGCATGAGATGGAGTTTGGCTTTTTGGCGGATGACGAAGACCTGATCCGGGTGTCCCGGGCGATCAGCAGCTGCATCTTATAAACCCATAAAAAGTTTTGTGCCGCACCGTGCATCCTCGGGAGAAGATGCGCGGTGTTTTTTGTTTGGAGTAGGGTTGCTGGCATATGATACAAAACGGTCTTGCTTGCGGAATAATTTTCGTGAAAAATGTGAGAATTTGGCAGAAAACCGGTCAAACCTGAAACTTTGTGCCATCATGCACAAAAAGAATTGACATTCTGTTCCGTTTTGCGTAAAGTCTGTGGTGACAGGGGCGATCCCCCAAAAACGAGAGCGCCCGGAGATGTTGCGTCCTGGGTGCAGCCAGGCGGCTGCTGGCCGCCGCAGAGGATAAAGGAGGAAACGTATCATGGCTTTCAAATTTTCCCGCAAAGCTTTTCTGACGGGCGGCGCAGCAGGCGTCGGCCTGATGGCCCTTAATGTGTGCGGTGCATCCGCTGCAGCTCCGGCAGCGGCGGAGCAGGAGAACTGCCTGAATGTGCTGGCATCCAAGCTGACCAATGTCAAGGTCAGCCAGCTGTCTGGTCTGCCCGGCGGGCAGTGGCAGGCACAGCCGGTGTTCCCGGCCTGGGCGGGCTACGTGGACGATACGCTGGCACTGAACAGCATGTTCACCTTCCAGCATTACAGTGGCCAGGGCACGCTGTATGTTGCACCGGAAGCCGGTGTCGCCAGCTTTGCACTGTTTGTGAATAACAAGCCCATCAACACCGCACAAATGGCAGGCGGCGGGGTCTATGCCGTGGATATCTCCGGCTGCACCCTGAACGGCGACAACACCATCCAGGTCAGCGCCGTCCAGCCCGCAGGCAAAACGGTGCAGGTCTCCATCCCGTACCCGGTGGTCATTGAGGGCACGCCGGAGCAGGTCGGCCTGGACCGGGATGTGCTGGAGGCTCTGGAGCAGCTGATCCAGTCTGACGTGGACAACGGCTTCCCCAGCGCACAGATGGCAGTGGTCAAGAACGGCCGCCTGGTGTACCAGAATGCCTGGGGCCGCGTGAATGCTTATCTGCCGGACGGCACCCCCAACACCGCCAGCCCGGCTGTGACCAACGACACTCTGTACGATCTGGCTTCCAACAGCAAGATGTACACGGCAAACTACGCACTGCAGCTGCTGGTCACCCAGGGCAAGATCGACCTGGACAGCCGCATCGTGGACCTGCTGGGCCAGGGCTTTGTGGATGACACCATCGACATTACCTTCTCTGGCTACGAGAATCCGGGCCTGGAGGTCAACAAGCAGTGGAAGAGCGAGCTGACCCTGCGGGACATCCTGCGGCACCAGGCAGGCTTCCCGGCTGACCCCCAGTACCACAACGACGCATTTGATCAGCACACCCAGAAGCCTGCTGCAGGCGTGGCAAACCCGCTGTTCTCCGGATGGGACGGCACCCCTGCGACCCGTCAGGCGACCCTGAAGGCTATTTTTAAGACCCCGCTGATGTACAAGCCCGGCACCAAGACCGTCTATTCTGACGTGGACTATATGCTGCTGGCTTTCGTCATCGAGTCGGTCACCGGCCAGCCCCTGGACCAGTACCTGGAGCAGAACTTCTGGGCACCCATGGGCCTGGATCACATCACCTACAACCCGCTGCTCAACGGCTTTGCCCCCAACGATTGTGCTGCAACCGAGCTGAACGGCAATACCCGTGACGGTGCAGTCCACTTTACTGGCGTGCGCACCGCTACCATCCAGGGCCAGGTCCACGACGAGAAGGCGTTCTACGCCATGGGCGGCATCTCCGGCCACGCAGGTCTGTTCTCCAACGCTGCCGACCTGGCAAAGCTGGCTTCCGTGATGCTCACCGGCGGCTACGGCCAGCAGAAATTCTTCTCCCGCAACGTCATCGATACCTTTACCGCCCCCAAGAAGGAAAATGCAGCCAACTGGGGCCTGGGCTGGTGGCGTGAGGCCGACGACGGCCGCTGCTGGTACTTTGGCACCCAGTCCTCTTCCGGCACCATTGGTCACCAGGGCTGGACGGGTACCCTGACCCTGATCGATCCGGTGGAGAACCTGGTGGTGGTCTACCTGACCAACAAGATCAACTCTCCGGTTACCAATAAGGCCGCAAACCCCAACAAGTTCAACGGCAACTGGTACACTTCTTCTACCCTGGGCTTCGTGGCACAGATCCTCTACCAGGGTCTGAGCAACCGCGCCGGCAACCCCAATGCCGCCCTCAGCGCTCTGCTGGCCGATATGGCGGCTGGCAAGTTCCAGCTGGTGGCAAAGGCAGGGGCAACCTCTCCGGACCATCCCATCGTCCGGGCAGGCTACGCTTTGGTGGAGACCCTGTTCGATCACGCCAAGGCTACTCACTCTGCAGCCGACCGTGCCAATGCAAAGGCAGCGCTGGCTCTGCTGGACCCGAACCGGGATGCAGCTGAGCTGGATAAGCTGAACCGCCAGCTCAAGACCCTGTGGTGATCTACTAAACCTGTTTTTTGGCTATACTTCCTCCTTGAAAGAGCGCCAAACCAAAAAGCAAGCAGCCCGCTCCGGTTTTTCGGAGCGGGCTGCTTGCTTTGTTGTGATGTCTGAAAAGGCGGGAAAGGCCGATCGAGGGGCAGCTCAGCAGGCCTGGGGCATCTTACGACCAGCCTCCAGCATATAGCGGAAGAAACCGTTCACGTCGGCGGGGTTTTCCAGGCTGATGGCCAGCCCCTGGGAGGGAGCCTCCATCTGCTGGAGCAGAGCCGAAGCCACATGGTCCTGCTTCAGGTTGCAGACGGTGCCGTCCTCCAGATGCAGGAACACCCCGCCCTGGCTGGCCTTGACCTGGTGCATGAAACGATCTTTATCAATAACTTGAATATACAGCATAATAAGAACCTCCTTTGGTCCAACCGATTCAGATGGGATCTGAATGTGTGAAGGGTGTGGCCTTGTGCACCAAGCGATGGTGCATCCAGGCCATCAGACCCAGCAAAACAAGTAGATAGAAGGGGAACAGCGCCGGGGTGATCTGCCGGGCCATCAGCCCAAACAGCGGGGGCATAGCCATGCTGCCCACATAGGCGCTGGCCATCTGTACCCCGATCACCGCCTGGGAACGGTGCGCCCCAAAGTGCGCCGGGGTGGAATGGATGATGCTGGGGTAGATCGGTGCGCACCCCAGTCCGATGATCACCAGCCCTGCAAGAGAGACCGCCGCAGGCCCCGGCAGCAGCAGGGCTGCCAGACCCAGGCCAATGCCCCAAAGCCCCAGACGGATCATGCCGTCGTCCCCCAGGTGCGGGGCGATCCATCCGCTGACCGCCCGCCCGGCGGTGATGCCCAGATAGAACAGCGCCGCAAAACCGGCGGCCGTCTCGGCGGGGATATCCCGGGCCAAGGTCAGATAACTGGCGGCCCACAGGCCAGCGGTGCTCTCCAAGGCGCAGTAGCCAAAAAAGCAGAGCATCACTTCTTTTGCACCGGGGATCGCCAGCACCTCCCGCAGGGAAAGGGCGACGGTCTCTGTCTCCGAGCCATTGCCGGAAGTCGGACGTCCCCAGAGGGGCAGGCTGAGCAGCAGGACCGCCACGATCAGCCCCTGCACCAGAGCGGTCAGCAGATAGCCGCCGCTCCAGCCATGACCGCCTGTCAGGGCTGCGCTCATCAGCGAGGGTCCGATGATGGTGCCCACGCCCCACATACAGTGCAGCCAGTTCATATGGCGGCTGGCATAGTGCAGCGCTACATAGTTGTTGAGCGCAGCATCCACACTGCCGGCGCCCAGCCCGTAAGGGACAGCCCAGAAGCAGAGCTGCCACAGGCTGCGGGACATCCCGAACCCCAGCAGGGCGAGGGCGGTGAGTACGGTGCTGAGCAGGGTTACCTTGCCGGCGCCCAGTGCCCGGGTCAGGCGGCTGCTGTTCAGGCTGGAAAGGATCGTCCCGGCGGAGATGATCATAGAGATGAGCCCCATGCTGGACACCGGCACCCCGAACTGAGGGTAGATCATGGGCCAGGCTGCCCCCAGCAGAGAGTCCGGCAGCCCCAGCCCGATGAAGGCCAGATAGATGACTGCAAGCAGCAGCGATGTCATGGGAAACACATCCTCCAAATTGTTTTATACCAGCCTCGGGCGTTGCATCTATGCCCTGGCTGTGCTACAATAATATCACTACAAGCGCAAAAAATGTAGAACAAAACCGCCTGTATTTTATGACAAAACCGGCTTGTATGCAAAAGAAACGAGCAAGAGGGGAGAGCTTTTATGGCATTGGCACAGAATTGCGAGGTTCGCGCCACCCAGCAGGGACGGGAGCTTGCGCAGCATGGCACAGCCTGGTTCCCGCTGGCGGCCTACCAGGAGGATCTGACCTGCTTTTATGTCCCCTGGCACTGGCACGATGATTTTGAGTATATCCTGGCAGCCAGGGGCACGGTGACGGTGGGGGTGGGCAAAAGCCGCCTGTGCCTGCATCAGGGACAGGGGGTGCTGATCAACTGCGGCGGTCTCCATGAGGTGGAGACGGTGCCGGAGGGACCCTCGCTGCTGCGGTCTTTGGTGTTCCACCCCCGGCTGGTGGGGGGCATGGATACGGTGTTTTGGCAAAAGCTGGTCTCCCCGCTGCAGGCTCCTGGTGCGCCGGCTTATGTGCTGCTGGATGCGGCTGTGCCCTGGCAGGCGCAGGCGTTGGAGTGCTTTCGGGATGCGTGGCGGGCGGTAAGCACCGATGCGATGGATTACGAAAACTGGGCGCGCTACCGCATCTGCACAGCGCTGCGGCTGGTCAACCAGCACTGTGCCGCCTGTACAGATACGATCTCGCAGCAGGAGCAGGTGGCCTCCCGGCGGATGAAGCGGATGCTGCGCTTTATAGAGGAGCATTATGTGGAGGAGCTGACCGTGGCCCGCATTGCGGACAGCGTAGCCCTCAGCGAGAGCGCCTGTCTGCGGAGCTTTCGGCAGATGCTGGGGCTTACGCCGATCCAATACGTCAAACAGTACCGGATCGAAAAAGCGGCCGAGATGCTGCTGACCACCCGCCTCAAGGCGGGCGAGATCGGCGCAGCCTGCGGTTTTTCGGATATGAGCTATTTTACCAAGAGCTTTCGGGAGGCAAAGCATTGCACCCCCAAGGAATATCAGCGCCGGTTTGCCGGTAAGGAAAGGGAAGGAGAACCCACAGATCTATGAATCACAGTTTGACGCAAGGCCCCATTACCCGCAATATGCTGTTGTTTGCGCTGCCGCTGATGCTGGGCAATTTGCTGCAGCAGATGTACAACCTGGCGGATGCCTGGGTGGTGGGGCGTTTCCTGGGGCCGGATGCGCTGGCGGCGGTAGGCTCCTCCTATACGCTGATGACCTTCCTCACCTCCATTTTGCTGGGACTGTGCATGGGCAGCGGTGCAGCCATCTCCATGCAGTATGGTGCGGGCCAGCAGGACCGGCTGCGCCGCTGTATCTTTTTGTCCTTTGGGCTGATCGCGGTGCTCTCTCTGGTGCTGAATGGTGCGGTGTATCTGGGGATGGACGGGATCTTGTGGGTCCTGCGTGTCCCGGCGGAGATCCGCCCCTTGATGCAGGATTACTTGGCGGTGGTTTTCCTGGGCATTTTGGCTACCTTCCTTTATAATTATTATGCCAGCTTGCTGCGTGCGATCGGCAATTCCGTGGTACCGCTGGTGTTTTTGGCGGTATCCGCTGTATTGAATGTGGTGCTGGACCTGGGCTGTGTTGTGGGCCTGGGCTGGGGGGTGAAAGGGGCTGCGCTGGCCACAGTGGCAGCACAATTTGTCTCCGGTATCGGCATTGCGGTGTATGCCTGGCGGTGCTTCCCGCAGCTGCGCCCCCGCCGGGAGGACTGCCGCTGGGATCGGGCAGCGCTTGCCTCCATTTTGAATCTGTCGGTGATGACCAGCGTGCAGCAGTCCATTATGAACTTTGGCATCCTGATGGTGCAGGGCCTGGTCAATAGCTTTGGGCCGGTGACCATGGCGGCATTTGCGGCGGCGGTAAAGATCGACTCGTTTGCCTATCTGCCTGTGCAGGACTTTGGCAATGCGTTCTCCACCTTTGTGGCGCAGAACCACGGGGCGCATCAGCCGCAGCGTATCCGCCAGGGCATCCGCAGCGCCGGAGCGGTGTCGGCGGTATTTTGCATTGTTATCAGCGGTTTGGTCTGTGTGTTTGCTGCGCCGCTGATGAGTGTTTTCATCGACCCGGCACAGACCCAGATCATCCAGGCGGGGGTACACTATCTGCGGATCGAAGGTGCCTGCTATATTGGCATCGGGGTGTTATTTTTGCTCTATGGGTATTACCGGGCGGTGGAGCGGCCTGCCATGTCGGTAGTGCTGACCATTGCTTCCCTGGGCACCCGGGTGGCGCTGGCGTATGCGCTCAGTGCGACGGCTTTGGGTGTGACTGGTATCTGGCTCAGCGTTCCCATCGGCTGGGCGCTGGCAGATGGCATCGGCATTGGGTATTATTTCTTTTTGCAAAAACAGGGCAGGGAAGTACGCCCCGGCGGAACTTCATGATAAAACACGGGCTGCGCGGCGGCGCAGCCCGTGTTTTATTGTATTTTTAACGAATTGTAAAGAAATGATAAAGGAGCTTGACTGTACAGTAACTGTAAGGTGTATCATGCTGTGGAACGAACGGATCTATTACATGGGATAAGAAAGGACAGGATACACCATCCATGAAAACGATTTTTACAAAGGTCAAGCTCAGCACGAAGCAGATCGTCAGTCTGCTGGCCTTGATCCTTCTGTCCGCTGTCGGACAGATGCTGCTGCCCTCCTTTTTGGCAGAGATGATCAACAGCGGCGTTTCGGCCGGTTCAGACAAGATCATCTGGACATTTGCTGCGATCATGGCAGCCGTGACCGTATTTTCCTGCATCATCAGCTTTTTGTCGGTCAAGATCGCATCGTTGATCTCTACCGACTTTGCAGCCCAGCTGCGCAGCCAGGTGTTTGCAAAGGTGCAGAGCTTTTCTGCCACCGAGATGGACAAGTTCGGCACGGCCAGCCTGGTCACCCGCAGCACCTCTGACATCACCAATGTACAGAACTTTCTGACCCTGATGCTGCGCATTGGCCTGCTTGCGCCCATGATGGCGGTGGCGGGTCTGGTGTTCTCGGCGGCTACTGGCGGCCAGGTCAGCTCGGTGCTGCTGGTGGCGATCCCGGTGCTGCTGGTGGTGCTGAGCATCATTATGGTGCTGGCCTCCCGCTATTCCATCCGGCTGCGCAAAAAGCTGGACCAGCTCAACCGCCTGTTTTTGGAGTCCTTGGAAGGCGTGCGAGTCATCCGGGCTTTCAACAAACAAAAGACCGAGAGCGGCCGCTTTGAGGCAGCCAATACGGACTATGCACTGACAGCCATGACCGCCGGGCGCATCTCCAGCTTGCTGATGCCGGCCATCAGCGTGATCTTTGGCGTGACGACGGCGGCTGTGCTGGGTATGGGCGCCTATTATGTGGATACCGGCGCAATGGAGGTTGGCTCTCTGGTAGCAAACAGCCAGTATATCAGCATGGTACTTACGTCGGTAATGATGCTGTCTTTGGTGATCATGATGTTCCCCACCAGCTATGCTTGTGCAAAGCGTATTGCAGAGGTGCTGGAGACCGAGAGCACTATCCGGGACGGCAGCTATCCTGTGCAGGACCGCCCGCTGCGTTCTACGGTGGAGTTCCGCCATGTTACCTTTGCCTACCCGGGTGCAGATGAACCCATCCTGAAGGATGTCAGCTTTGTTTCCCGCCCGGGCGAGGTCACTGCGATCATCGGCGGCACCGGCCGCGGCAAATCCAGCATCCTGAAACTGATCCCCCGTCTGTACGACCCTATGTTTGGCGAAGTGCTGATCGACGGCGTCAATGCAAAGGAGTACCGGACCCAGGATCTGCGGGCGCTGATCGGTTATGTGCCCCAGAAAAACTTTTTGTTCTCCGGTGATATTGCCCAGAACCTGAACTTCGGCAAGGAGGATGGCACCCAGGCGGATTGGGAGCGTGCCGCCCGGATCGCCTGCGCCGATGAGTTCATTGCCAAAAAGCAAAAGGGCTACCACGACCCCATTGCACAGGGCGGAACCAACCTCTCCGGCGGCCAGCGCCAGCGCATGGCCATTGCCCGGGCGATGATGAAGCAGCCGGAGATCTATGTGTTTGACGACAGCTTCTCGGCGCTGGACATGAAGACCGACCGCCAGCTGCGGCAGAACCTCAAAGAGAATATGGGGGATGCAACGGTGATCCTGGTGGCACAGCGCATCAGCACCATTCTGGATGCCGACCGCATCCTGGTGGTGGACGATGGGCAGATCGTGGGCAGCGGTACCCACCAGCAGCTGCTGAAAAGCTGCCCGCTTTACCGCGAGATTGCAGAGATCCAGCTGGGCAAGGAGGCGATCTGAGATGAAAAACACAACCGTATTCAAGCGCCTGCTGGGCTATCTGAAAGCATACCGCCTGCCGCTGTTCTTTGTGCTGCTGGCAGCAGTGATCAGCACTGGTTTTATGGTAATGGCGCCCTTTTTGGTGGGTAAAGTCACCACGACCCTGTTTGCCAGCATTGCCGACGGTACTTTTTATTGGGAGACCATCCTCTGGCTGCTGGCGGCGCTGGTGGCGCTGTACCTGATCTCGCAGCTGTTTGCTTTTTTGCAGGGCTTTGGCATGGCAAAGATCACAGCCAACGTTATGCAGAGCCTGCGCCGGGAGATCAACGAGAAGATGCACCGGCTGAAACTGGATTATTACGATACCCATACCCATGGTGATATCCTCAGCGTGATCACCAACGACGTGGATACCATCAACAACACCATCAGCCAGAATCTGACCTCGGTGGTGACCCAGGTGACAACGGCGATCGGTGTGCTGGTGATGATGTTTACCATCAGCCCGGCGCTGTCGCTGATCCCCATCGTTATGGTGCCGCTCTCGCTGTTCAGTGCTGCGGGGGTCATGAAAGCCAGCGAAAAATATTATGGACAGCAGCAGGAGCTGCTGGGCAAGCTGAATGGCTATGTGGAAGAAATGTACAATGGCCAGTCGGTGGTACAGAGCTTTAACTACCAGGCCCGAGCAAACCAGGGCTTTGCAGAGCTGAACAATGCACTGAAGGACAGCTCCCGCAAGGCGGAGACCACCGCCGGTGCCGTCAGCCCCATTACGACTCTGGTCAATGACCTGGGCTATGTGCTGTGCGCCGCCATTGGCTGCCTGTGGGCGATCGTGGGCAAGATCACGGTGGGCAATGTGCAGGCAATGCTGGAGTATACCTGGCGCTTTGCAGAGCCTTTCTCCTCTCTGGCAGGCATGGTGGGCAGCTTTGGCGCAGCCGCTGCTGCTGGCAGCCGGATCTTCAGCCTGCTGGATGCAGAGGAGGAGATCCCTGATGCAGAAGATTGCGTTGTGCCTGCAGACCGCAGCGGCCGGGTGACCTTTGAGAACGTGAAGTTTGGCTATACCGCAGACCGCCTGCTGATGAAGGGGGTCAACCTGACGGTGCAGCCCGGCCAGAAGGTGGCAGTCGTTGGCCCCACTGGTGCAGGCAAGACCACCCTGATCAACCTGCTGATGCGTTTTTATGAGCTGAATGATGGCGCGATCACGGTGGATGGTGTCAATATCCGGGATATGTCCCGGGCGGAGCTGCGGGACCGTTTTGGCATGGTGCTGCAGGACACCTGGCTGTTTGAGGGGACCATTGGGGACAACATCGGCTATGCCGAGGATGGCATGGACAAGCAGAAGATCGTCTCGGCAGCCAAGTCGGCCTGTGCGCATAGCTTTATCAAGACATTGCCCGGCGGCTATGACATGGTGCTGAGCAAAGGCGCCGAGAATATCTCCCAGGGCGAGCGGCAGCTGCTGACCATTGCCCGCGCCATCGCCTCTGCCCCGGAGATCATGATCCTGGACGAGGCGACCAGCAACGTGGATACCCATACCGAGGTGCTGATCCAAAAAGCAATGGCCCGGCTGATGAAGGGCCGCACCAGTTTTGTGATCGCCCACCGCCTTTCCACCATCCGGGATGCAGACATGATCCTGTATATGGAGGATGGAGACATCAAGGAGATCGGCAATCACGAAGAGCTGATGAAAAAGAATGGCAAGTACGCCGCACTGTATATGAGCCAGTTTGCATAACAAAAACAGCAGGGCTGCCCGCAAAAAAAGGCAGCCCTGCTGTTTTATTCGGTTCGTTCCAGTGCTTGCCGTGCCCGGCGGATGGTGTCCGGGTCGGTCTGCCAGACCACAAATTCGGAAAAGCCCGGCAGTCCCATGGGGACGCCCTCCCGGCGGAACTGCATCCGGCTGTCCAGTTCCTTTTTGCCGGAGAGATGGTAAGCGGGAGCACCGGTGGCTTTGACCAGAGCAGGGAGGTTGTCCGGTGTGATGCCCGCCCCTGCCAGGATCTCGATGCGTCCGGCCGCACGGTGTACCAGCGCAGCGATCAGCGATGCACCGGCGGCGGCGCTGGCGGCCTGGCCGCTGGTGAGGATGGTGTCAAATCCCAGCTGGCAGGCTGTTTCCAGGGCAGCAAAGGGGTCCCGGCAGACATCAAAAGCCCGGTGCAGGGCCAGCGCCACCGGCCGTCCGGTCTGTTGAGCGGCTTGTTTTGCCGCCTGACAGATGGGGGCCAGCGCAGCGGTGTCCAGATCGCCTTCCGGGGTCAGTACACCGGTCACGATGCCGTCGGCGCCTGCTTCCACCAGGGCGGCGGCCTGCTGGGTCATCTGGTCCAATTCATAGCGGTCGTAGCAGAAATCGCCAAACCGGGGGCGCAGCAGTGCCCGCACCGGCAGGCCGGTCTCCGCTTTGACCTGTCGCACCAGCGCCAGGCTGGGGGTGGTGCCGCCAATGACCAGGTCGGCGCACAGCTCCAACCGGCTGGCTCCGCCCTGTTTGGCGGCCAGGGCGCTGGCTGTGCTGTCTACACATACTTCCAGGACAGGATCTTTCATGGCTGTCAGCCCTCCTTTGATGGGATAGAAGCAGTGCGCCTGCCGGTATTTTCCGGCAGGCGCACTGCTTTTAATGGATCACTGCACACTCTGCAGGAACCGCACAAATCCGGCGCGGCCTGCCTCGTCCAGTTTGTACACACCGGCATCTGCCAGGACCTGTGCAAATACCAGTCCGATCTCCTCCTGCAGGATAGCATGGACGTTCTCCGGGTTCAGTTCCGGATGCTTTTCCAGGATCTCGCCCGCCCATTCGGCGTGCTTCTGGATATCCTCGCCATACTGATCCAGCGGGGTGCGGGCGGTCAGCGCAGCTTCCAGCTGTGCCATCTCGCCCTTCAAACGGCTGGGCAGCACGGCCAGGCCCATCACTTCGATCAAGCCGATGTTCTCCTTTTTGATGTGATGGAGCTTGGCATGGGGGTGGAATACGCCAAGCGGATGCTCGGACGTGGTGATGTTGTTGCGCAGCACCAGGTCCAGCTGGAACTTGCCGTCCCGCATCCGGGCAATGGGGGTAATGGTGTTGTGCGGCTCGCCCTCAGTCTGGGCGTACACAAAGCAGCTCTCATCGGTGTATCCCCGCCAGGCAGCCAGGATCTTGTCGGCCAGCTCCACCAGACGCTCGTCATCGGCGCAGGTCAGGCGGATGCAGCTCATGGGCCAATGGACGATACCGGCTTCTACATCCTCAAAACCGGGGAAGGTCCAGCTCTTCTCGATGGGGGCTTTGGCCATGGCAAATTCATAGTGGCCGCCCTGGAAGTGATCGTGGCTGAGGATGCTGCCGCCTACGATGGGCAGGTCGGCGTTGCTGCCCACAAAATAGTGGGGGAACAGCGCAACAAAGTCCAGCAGCTTGCGGAAGGTGGCCCGCTCGATCTTCATGGGGGTATGCTGGCTGTTGAACACGATGCAGTGTTCGTTGTAGTAGACGTAGGGGCTGTACTGGAAGCTCCAGGCGCTGTCGTTGATGGTCAGCGGGATGATGCGGTGATTCTCCCGGGCGGGATGGTTCAGCCGGCCGGCGTAGCCCTCGTTCTCTACACAGAGCTGGCACTTGGGATAGGCGCTCTGGGGGGCCAGCTTGGCGGCGGCAATGGCCTTGGGGTCCTTCTCTGGTTTGGAGAGATTGATGGTGATGTCCAGCGGGCCGTAGGCGGTATCCGTGACCCACTTCAGGTCCCGCTTGATGCGGTAGCGGCGGATATAGTCGGTGTCCTGGCTGAACGCATAGAACCAGTCGGTGGCAGCCTGGGGGCCTTCCTCCTCGTACTTTTCCTCAAAGTTGGCCCGCACGATGCTGGGCCGGGGGGTCAGCACACCCATGAGCTTGGTGTCAAACAGATCCCGGGCGGTGGGGCTGTCCGGGCAGACACCGCGGGCCACAGCGTCCTCCACCAGAGTGGAGAGGATGCTTTCCAGGTCGGTATAGCACACCTCGCCCTCCGGCTCGGTGAACTCGTCCAGACCCATAGTCATCAGCAGTTGGTTGCGGATGTAGATCTCGTCGTCGGGCAGGATCAGCCCGGTGTCCAGCCCGTAGTTGACGAGCTGCTGGATGGCAGTGGAGATCACAGCACAGCGCCCCCTTCCGGACGGATGGACAGCACATGGCAGCGGCCTTCGCCCAGGATGCGCTCCATCTCCGCCTTAAAGCTGTCCAGCAGCTCCAGGGGAACAAATGCCTGTACCGTGCCGGCAAAACCGCCGCCATGCACCCGCACAGCGCCCTTGCCGTTCAGCACCTTTTTTGCAGCGGCAATGGCCACCGCTACTTCCTGATGCTCCGTATACCCGGCGGGGATCACGTTTTGCAGATACTCCCAGCTGCTCAGGCCGGAAGCGTTGACCAAAGCCAGGAAGGTGTCAAAATCGCCCTGGCGCAGTGCGGCCACCTGCTGGGCTACCCGGTCGTTGTCGGCATAGATGTGGAACGCCCGCAGAACGGCCCGGTCGCCGCAGATCTTGCGGCACTCCGGCAGTTTGGCCAGGAAGGTCTCGTAGGGGACCTCCCGCAGGACCTCGCCGCCGCAGACCGCTGCCACAGCGCGGCAGTCTGCCGGGATAGCTGCATATTCATCGGTCAGATCGGCGTGATCTGCGCCCGAATCCAGGATGCACAGCGCCAGCCCGGCAGCGGAGAAGTCTACCTGTACCGGCTCTACGTCCGGGTGGGCGGTATCGGCAAAGTCGATGGTAATGATGTTGCCCACGCTGGAAGCCATCTGGTCCATCAGGCCGCAGGGCTTGCCAAAGTAGACGTTCTCCGCCCACTGGCCGATCTGGGCGATCTCAATGGGGGAGATGGAGCCGGACATAAAGCAATCGTTCAGGATCACGCCGATCAGCACCTCAAAGGCGGCGGAGGAAGAAACGCCGCTGCCCTTGGGTACGTTGGAGCTGATGTATACGTCCAGGCCGGAGAGCTTTGCGCCCCGCTGGGTAAAAGCGGCGCACTCACCCCGCAGGATGGCGGCGCTGGAGTTTTCCTCCTCCTTGCGTACAGCAAGGTCTGCCAGGTCGATGACGCACAGGGGGTATCCCTCGCTCTGCACCCGCAGCTGGCCGAGGCTGTTGGGGGCGGCAGCGGCGATCATATCAATGTTGACGCTGCCAGCCAGCACCCGGCCCCGCTGATGGTCGGTGTGGTTGCCGCCGATCTCAGTGCGGCCGGGTGCGCTGTACAGTCCGGCCTGCTCGTGGGAGCCAAAGGTGGTTTCCAGCCCGTCCAGTACGGCCTGGTACCGGGCAGCCTGGGCGGGGGTGGCATCCTCCGCACAGCAATACAGGGAGGCCAGCCGTGCAGCATGGACGCCGCCGCTCAGCTCCTGCTTCCAAAGGGCAATCGGTTTCATCATGGACGCTCCTTTTGTAACGGGTTTTGGGTGGACGCATCGGCTGACACAAAACGCAGCCGTATTTACTTTAATAATAAAGGCTTTGCGGATAAAATACCATGCGTTATTGTTGCATCTCAATGAAAAGTTGCAAAAATGGTACCTTCTGCGGCCGGGGCCGCCTCCGGCAACTGCTATAAAATATTCTTCTGACCCGAAAAAGCCTTGTAAAAAAGCAACAATCTGCGGCTGATTTGTTCGGGGACCGCCCGCACGGTGCAGAATGGATTTTTTGCACCCGTGTGGAAAAAGGGGATTGACAGCGGGAAATAGGCCGTGCTATACTGTACTTGCTCGAGTAATACAGTGCGATACGGAGGCGGGAAGTTGGAGATACTGATCAGCAACCATACAAGCAAACCGATCTATGAGCAGATCGCAGATCAGATAAAGGGCCTGATCATGAGCGGCGAACTGCAGGCAGGGGACGCAGTCCCTTCTATACGGGCTATGGCAAAGTCGCTGCACATCAGCGTTCTGACCGTGCAAAAGGCATATGACAAATTGCAGGCAGAGGGGTTCATTGAGACCACAGCAGGAAAGGGATGCTTTGTATCGGCGCAAAACCAGGACCTATATCTGGAGGAACAGCAAAAAAAGATCGAGGAACATTTTACTTCGGCCATTGATCTTGCGCGAAAGAGCGGGATCAAATTGGACGATCTGGTAAGGCTATTATCCTTGTTGTATGAGGAGGGATAAACGATGACAACTGCATTGCAGATCACGGGGCTGACAAAGCGATATGGGGATTTTCTGCTGGATCATGTATCGTTTGGCGTCCCGACAGGCAGCATCGTAGGATTGATCGGAGAAAATGGTGCGGGAAAAAGCACTACGATCCGCGGGGTGCTGGGGATGATCCACAAGGAGGCAGGGCGCATTGCCTTGTTGGGGCAGGATACAGAGACGATGGACCCATCGCTCAAGGAGAAGGTGGGGGTGGTTTTAGGAGACTGCAATTTTTCAGAAGAGCTGACCCCTCTCCGGCTGAGCAAGGTGCTGCGCGATGTTTATTCTGGGTGGGATCAGGCGTATTTTGAAACGCTGCTGACCCAGCTGCATGTCCCTCAAAACAAGAAGATCAAGGGCCTGTCCCGGGGCACAAAGATGAAACTGTCCATTGCGGCGGCTATGGCGCACCATCCGCAGCTGCTGATCTTGGACGAAGCGACCAGCGGGCTGGACCCGGTGGTGCGGGATGATATCCTGGATCTGTTTTTGGACTTTGTGCAGGATGAGCGGAACTCCATCCTGGTATCCTCCCACATCACCAGCGATCTGGAGAAGGTGGCAGACTACATCGTTTTCCTTCATAAGGGACGGGTGGTGTTCTGCGAAGCAAAGGATGTGCTGCTGGAGTGCTGCGGTATCCTCAAATGCGGCGCAGAACAGTTTGCAAAAATCGAAAGAGAGGATATCCTTGCCTGCCGTAAGCGGGACTATGAGTACCAGGTGCTGGTCCGGGATGGGGAACAGGCCATCAAAAAATACCCGAAAGCCTTGCTGGTGCCCACGACACTGGATGAGATCATGCTGTTGTATGTGAAAGGGGAGGAAACGGTATGAAAGGGCTGATCCGCAACAATATATATTCCATGCAAAGCAACCTCTTGGTCTCTTTTTTGATCGCTTTGGTCTTGGGGGTGCTCCCGCTTTTTATCCAGGGGGACGGCATCCTTCAAATGGTGATCTCCATGCAGATCTATGTGTTCGTTGCCAACGTGGGCAGCTCGCTGCACGCGGATGAGCTTTCCGGCTGGGACCGGTTTGAGATCACGCTGCCGGTCTGCCGCAGCCAGATCGTTCAGGCTAAGTACCTTACCTTTATCCTGCTGTTTGCACTGGGGATCTGGGCAGGGACGCTGACCCTGGGAGGTCTTTGGCTGACGGGGCGTGCGCCAGCCTTCCGGGATGTGCTCCATGGATATGCCTTTGGACTGACGCTTTCCGCTTTGTCGACCGCCGTCTTCTATCCGCTGGTGCTGAAATTTGGCACAGATAAAAGCGATGTTTTCCTGATCCTGTCAGGGATCTTGTCGTGTGTGATGCTTGTGCTGATCTCCGGTATTCTGTCTTTGTTTACAGGGAGCATGATGAATATGAAGGCTCCGCTGGTGGATGTGGTGTCTGTGGGGACGGCATTGGTGATGTTCGCAGCCTCCTACTGCATATCGGAACAGATCTTGCAGAACAAAGAGTTTGTATAACAAAAAACACCCCTGGCATCGGATCGCCAGGGGTGTTTTGCAAGCTTATGAAAAATCGCTGCCGGTCAGTCCATCCAGGTTCAGCATCCCTTCCAGGGCGGCGATATCGGCGCTGACGTCCAATGCGTCTGCCTGGAACAGCTTGTCCAGTTGGTTTTCAAAGGCAGTGACCAGCAGATCCATGGAACGCTCAATGGAGCGTGTGGCCTCGGAGATATTGGCGCCCTGGACATCCTGCATGGCCATTTGGGCGTAGGTGTTCAGGAGCTTCAGGGCCGTGGGCAGGTAGTAGTCCATGAATTTTTTCAGCTGAGGCTGCTTATCCGGGTCTTGCTTGGCCAGCGCAAAGATGCGGGCGCTGATCTGTTCCAGCCGGTCGATCTTGCTGCTCATAGCGGGGTCGGAGATGGCGTCGTTGGCCTCCCGCAGCTGGCGCAGCAGCCGGGCGTATTGATCCTCCGGCATAGGGTCCGGCTGGGGCTGGGGCGGAGGGGTCGCAATGGGCGGCTGGCCCCGGACCACCAGCGTATCGGTGCGGTTGTCAATATAGGCATCGGCGCCAAAATACCCGTGGTCGATGGCACTGTCCAAAGCAGAGCGGCCCTCTGCGGTAGTGACACCGGCAGCGGCAAACAGTTCTGCCAGGGGGATGTAGTCCCGGCTGCCCACGATCCGGTCCAGCTGACGCTCCAGCTTGCGGGCACGGTCCATGCGGATGCCCAGCCACAGCGCACCGCCGCCGCCCACCATCTGGGCCAGGCAGGAGAACAGCTCTCCCAGGTCAAAAAAGGCCAAAGCGTCCGGCAGACCGGCCAGACCAGCCAGCAAAAACAACCCGCCAAAACAGGCGCAGAGCAGTGTCAGGGTCTTGTGGCGCTGTTTGGCTTTGCGCTGTTCTTCACTGGCTTCGTCGTGGGCATAACCAGCCCCGCTGGGAGCCGTGCGGAAGTCGGAGGAGTACTGCGCCTGGAGCCGCTCCTTTTTTTCTGCGTCCCGGTCGATGGCACGGAGAATGAACAGAAGGATGCTCAGCCAGGGCGAGACCGCCAGCAGGATAAAAAGTACGATGCCCGGGATGCGGGCGAAATAATGCTTTTTGGGGTTCATGGGGATCCGCTCCTTACAAAAATAAAAGCCGCGTTCCACTTTATTATAGCGGAGCGCGGCAGTTTTGTTAAGGGGTAAAATCAGTATGATGCCAGGATAGGGCAGATCACTTCATCAGGCTGCACACGGCCTCGGCATAAGCGGAGGGGTCGTCCACCGGCAGACCCTCGATCAGCTGGGCCTGTGCATACAGCAGGGCGCTGTACTTCTCCACCTTTTCGGTGTCGCCTGCCTCCTGGGCGGCTTTCAGCACGGCAAAGACCGGGTGGTTGACGTTCAGCTCCAGTACCTTGTCGCTCTTGACCTCCTCGCCGCCGGGCTGCTTGGACAGGACCTTCTCCATCTCGATGGACAGGGGGCCGTCTGCCGACAGGCAGACCGGGTGATCCTTCAGCCGGGTGGAGACCTTGACCTGCTTTACCTTGCCGGACAGTGCGGTCTGCATGGCGTCGAACAGGCTCTGGTTTTCGGTGGTGGCCTCCTCAGCGGCCTTCTTCTCCTCCTCGGTCTCCAGGCCCAGATCACCGCTGTTCACGTTCTTGAACTCTACGGTGCCGTCCTTGCCCTCGGCATCCTTGCGGGGATAGCTGCGCAGCACCTGCAGGCAGAACTCATCCACATCCTCGGTGAGCAGCAGCAGGTCATAGCCCTTATCCAGCACGCGCTCGGCGGCGGGGAGCTTGGCCAGACGGCTGGTGGACTCGCCAGCGGCGAAGTAGATGCACTTCTGCTCGGCAGGCATCTTCTCCACGTACTCCTCCAGGGTCACCATCTTCTGCTCCTTAGCGGACCAGAACAGCAGCAGATCCCGCAGCAGCTCGGCGTGCATGCCGTAGTCGGAGTAGGCGCCAAACTTGATCTGACGGCCAAACTCTTTCCAGAATGTCTCGTACTTCTCCCGGTCGGTGCGCAGCATCGCCAGCAGCTCGTTCTTGATCTTCTTTTCCAGTGCGTTGTGGATCAGCTTGAGCTGGTTGTCCTGCTGCAGCATCTCACGGCTGATGTTCAGGCTCAGATCCTGGCTGTCCACGATGCCCTTGATAAAGCTGAAGTAATCCGGCAGCAGGTCGGCGCATTTTTCCATGATCAGCACGCCGGAAGCGTACAGCGCCAGGCCCTTCTCGTAGTCCTTGGTGTAGAAGTCATAGGGACGGTGACCGGGGACGAACAGCAGGGCGTTGTAGTTGGCGGTGCCCTCGGTGCGGCTCACAATGACCCGGGCAGGGTCAGCGTAATCGCTGAACTTATCCTTATAGAAGTTGGCGTACTCCTCCTCGGAGACTTCGCTCTTCTGCTTCTTCCAGATGGGGATCATGCTGTTCAGGGTCTCCAGCTCGGTGTAGGTCTCCCACTCGGGGGTGTAATCCTCCGGCTTGGGGTCCGGTTCCGGCTTCTGACGGCTCTTTTCCCGCTCCATCTGGATGGGGTAGCGGACATAGTCGCTGTATTTCTTCACGATCGCGGCAATGCCGTATTCGTTGGTGAAGTTGTCGTAGTGGTCTTCCTCGGTGTCCGGCTTGATGTGCAGGATGATGTCGGTGCCGGCGGTCTCTTTCTCGGCGGGGGACAGCTCATAGCCGTCCGCACCGCTGGATTCCCACTGCCAGGCTTCGTCTGCGCCGTAAGCACGGGAGATCACAGTGACCTTGTCTGCCACCATGAAAGCGGAGTAGAAGCCTACGCCGAACTGACCGATGATGTCGATGTTCTCGTCCTGGTTATCCTTCTTGAAATCCAGGCTGCCGGAGTGGGCGATGGTGCCCAGGTTGGACTCCAGCTCCTCCCGGGTCATGCCGATGCCGTTGTCCGAGACGGTGAGGGTGCGGCTGTCCTTATCCAGGGTCAGCAGGATGCGGAAGTCGCCCTTGTTCATGCCCACCGAGGTATCGGTCAGGCTCTTATAATAGAGCTTGTCGATGGCGTCCGAAGCGTTGGAGATCAGCTCCCGCAGGAAGATCTCCTTGTTGGTATAGATGGAGTTGATCATCATGTCCATCAGCTTTTTGCTTTCAGCCTTAAATTCGATTTTTGCCATGATCCAAAACCTCTTTGCTCTTCTTTATTTCCGGTGTTGCCGCCTGTGGCGGTTTAGCACTCATATCTTACGAGTGCTAATATACACCGGCGGCAGGTAAAAATCAAGCCCTTTCATAAAAAGTTCAGAAATGCTGTTTCTGCACGGCAGCCCGCTTTACATCCCGGCGGCAAAGCATTATAATGTACAGCGGAACCAATCAAAAGAAAGGAATGGGAAATGTTTTGTCCAGACAGGGTGAAGCGGCGTATCAGTATTTTTTAAGGGGATATAATTGCAGCCAGAGCGTGGTGGCTGCCTTTGCGCCCCAGCTGGGGCTGACCGAGGAACTGGCCCTGCGTTTGTCCTCCGGGTTTGGGGCAGGCATTGGCCGGATGCGGGAGGTGTGCGGCGCATTCTGCGGGGTGGTCACGGTGATCAGCCTGGTGTATGCTGACCCGGCAGATCCCCAGGATAAATCCCGGATCTATGCGCTGGTGCAGGAGGCTGCCCAGATGTACCGTCAGCGCAACGGCGGGGATAGCATCATCTGCCGGGAACTGCTGGCCAAGGCGGGCGTGCAGCCTACCCAGGGCACCCAGGCGCAGGCCCGCACCGAGGGGTATTACCACAAGCGCCCCTGCCCGGAGCTGTGCCGCATATGTGCGGATCTGTGTGTGGAATTTATTGCAGCCCATCCGGAAGGGCGGCACATGGATTGGAAGGAGTAATAGGAGGATAGGATGGAACTGAAACAACTGGAACTGACCGGCGGGGCGAAACTGACCGTCTATCTGCGTACCCCCTCGGAGGCAATGCCGTCGGCCCTGGTGCGCCCGCTGGTGCTGGTGGTCCCCGGCGGCGGATACAACCATGTCAGCCCCCGGGAGGGGGACCCGGTGGCCCTGCAGTTTGCGGCGGCAGGCTACCATACCGCCGTGCTGGAGTACAGTGTAGGGGATGCGGCGGCAGATTTTCAGCCGCTGCGTCAGATCAGCCAGGCCATTGGTCTGGTGCGGACCCACGCTGCTGCCTGGGGCGTAGAGCCGGAGAAGATCGCCGTCTGCGGCTTTTCCGCAGGGGGACACCTGGCTTTGTCCAGCGCTGTGCTCACCCTGCCTGGGGCAGAGGGGGCGGCGCAGCCCCGGCCCAATGCGGTCGTGCTGGGCTATCCGGTGATCAGCGCCGGTGCCTATGCCCACCGGGGCAGTTTTGAGCAGCTGGCGGCCAGCCAGGACCCGGCTGCCCAGCAGGTGTTCTCGCTGGAAGATAAGATCACCCCGGAGGTCCCGCCGGTGTTTGTCTGGCATACCATGGAGGACCAGACCGTTCCGGTGGAAAACACCCTGCTGCTGACGGCAGCCCTGCGCAGAGCGGGTGTGCCCTGCGAGGTGCATCTGTTCCAGAAGGGGGTCCACGGCACCAGCATCAGCACGGCGGAAGTAGGGGCGGACAGCGCCCACCGCCGCCACTGGATGCCGCTGGCGCTGGAGTGGCTGGCCGATACACTGGATTTCCATATTTAATCGGACGCACCTACAAAAAAATTCACAAAAATTCCGTTGACCTGCACGGAGATGCCGGTGTATACTACAAGCAGGGGCAACGCAAAAAAGGAGCGTAACACAATGACTTTAGACCCGCAACTGCCCAAGATCTCGGTCCGGGGACTGCTGATGCAGGCTTTCCTGACCGGGTGGGAAAAATCCGATAAAAGCATTTCCCAGGACGAGTACCTGCAAAGCGCGATCCAGGTGATCGAGATGCTGCAGGTGGAGCCGGAGAGCTTGTATGCAGAGGAGGGCCTTGGCCTGCAGGACGGCGACGAGGTGGATCACCTGGATGACCTGCTGCGGGCCGATGGCCGCTGGCTGTATTATGGGGTGGAGCAGGACAACTTTTTCCTGATCCAGTGGTATCCGGATGATGCCGCTGCCCAGGCGAAACTGGCCGAGCTGGAAGCTCTGGGAGACGGCGAACAGTATCTGGTGGATCTGAGCCTTGTGCGGCAGATGCCCTCGGAGGCGGAGAACTTTGGCTCCTCCTCGCCCAACCAGCTCCATTCTTGATCAAAGGTCTTTGAACCTGGAAGGGGAAATGCCTATGCAGCTTTCTGAAACCGAAGCACAGCAGCTGGATGCCATCCTGGACCAGTACGACCGTCACCCGGCCGTGCAGCAGATGCGGCAGTATATCCAGCATGGCTCTGTCACTACCTACGAACACTGCCGCAACGTCGTACTGGTCAGTTACTGGCTGAACCGTCGGCTGCACCTGGGGGCGGACGAAACTGCGCTTGCTGTGGGGGCGCTGCTGCATGATTTTTATCTGTATGACTGGCATACCTCCGGCAGTTTCCATGGGCTGCGCCGCCTGTTTGAGATGCACGGCTTCTCTCATCCGAAGTCGGCTTGCCTGAACGCCTGCAGCTACTTTGCCATTACAAAAAAGGAACAGAATATCATCTCCAGCCATATGTGGCCCCTGACCCTGCGTCATGTGCCCAAATGCCGGGAGGCGATCATTGTCTGCCTGGCCGATAAATATTGCGCCATCGTGGAAAGTATGTTCCAGCGAGCCGCGGTCTGATAAAACAAGCCGCCGGTACCTGTGCATTGGTACCGGCGGCTTGTTCGTTTTATAGTTTTTTGTAGCCTTCCGGCTCATCGGCTGCGCAGCGGCGCTCCATTAAAAAGGTGTCCAGCCAGCGGCCGTGGCAGTCCCGGGCGATCCGCTCCCGCCGCCCCACCTGTCGGAACCCGCATTTCAGGTGCAGCCGGCGGCTGGCTTCGTTGTCCTGCAGAACGGTGGACTGCAGCGTCCAGTACCCAGCCTGCTCGGCCTCCCGGCATAGGGCAGCCAGCAGCTCTGCCCCCAGCCCCCGGCCCCGGAAGCGCTCCCCCATATAGATGCTCACTTCAGCAACGCCCCGGTAGCACCAGCGGGGGTCTACCCGGTGCAGTGCGGCCCAGCCCGCCAGCTGTTCCCCCAGCAGCGCCACCAGGCGGCACTCCTGTGTATGGGAGGCGTCCCAGGCGGCATAGGGGGGACAGGCGGTTTGAAAGGTAGCGTGCTCCGTAGCGATCCCTTCCAGATAGATCTCAGAGACGGCGGCCCAATCCTCCGGCTGCATAGGCCGGACTGTGATCTGTTCCATATTCTTTTCCCCACTCCCAGCGGGGGCCTCCATGCCCCCGCAGTATGCTTCCCCGCGATATCATCCACATGCGGGGAAGGCGCCCCTGTTTTCCCCAAAAACAGAGGCGATGCAGTTGGTCTGCCAGGCTGTCCCGGCAGGGGGCGGCGCAGCAGACAGGGTTTTGACAAACCCTTTGGTTGTGATACAATAAAGACGATACCGGTAAGCTGTCCGCTTGCTGGACGAGATTTATTATAATAGCTTTTTTGACAAAATGCAATGCAGGAAAACCTGGTCTGTACAGGCCGTTTAAATCCATCTGACGACACGGATAGATCGGTTTTGGTCTGCCAAAATGCGCCCCACGCCATCGGCACTGATGCGGAGGGCTGGCTGGAGGAAGCAGCCGCCTTTTGGGACAGCCAGGTAAAAGAAATGACGAGGTGATTCAATATGGAAGTTCTTGCGCTGCTGTATACTTTTTTGCTGGTCACCATCTGCCTTTTGCTGGCAGTGGTGCTTTACCGTACTGGCAGGCCGCAGCAGGGACAGCAGGGGACCGAAGCCCTGCGCAGCTGGCTGGCACAGCAGCTGGCGGCACAGGCAAAGGAGAATGCCCGCCAGCAGGCGGCGCTGGCGCAGCAGAATGAAGCGGCGCTGCGCAGTGTGAGCGATGCATTGCAGACGGCGGTACAGAATATGAGCGCCACCCTGGCCCAGGGACAAACGGGCCAGCAGGAGGCTCTGGAACGCCGGCTGAACAGCTTGCAGCAGCAGAATGTCCAGCAGATGGAGCAGCTGCGCAACAGTCTGAACGAGGGCATGAAGGCACTCCAGGAGGAAAATGCCCGCAAATTGGACGAGATCCGCCATACTGTGGACGAGCAGCTGCAGGACGCGCTGCAAAAACGTGTGACCGAGAGCTTCCAGGCGGTAAACGCACAGCTGGAGCAGGTGTATAAAGGTCTGGGTGAGATGCAGACCCTGGCGGCAGATGTGGGCGGACTGAAACAGGTGCTGTCCGGCGTAAAGACCCGGGGCATTTTGGGCGAGATCCAGCTGGGAGCCATCCTGGAGGAGATCCTGGCTCCGGAGCAGTTCGACACCAACGTAGCGACCATCCCCGGCAGCACCCAGCGTGTGGAATATGCGGTCAAGCTGCCTGGTGCCGATGGGGGCACAGTGTGGCTGCCCATCGACTCCAAGTTCCCGGGGGATACCTACGCCCACTTGCAGGATGCGCTGGCGGCCGGAGACGCCGCCGCTGCGGCCAATGCCCGCCATGCGCTGGAAATGGTGCTGCGCAGCGAGGCAAAGGATATCCGGGAAAAATATGTGGAGCCGCCCTATACCACCACATTCGGCATCCTGTTCCTGCCCTTTGAGGGGTTGTATGCCGAGGTGGTGAATATGGGAATGCTGGAGACGCTGCAGCGGGACTATCAGGTCAATGTGGCAGGCCCCAGCACGATGGCAGCGCTGCTGAACAGCCTGCAAATGGGCTTCCGCACCCTGGCGATCCAAAAACGCTCCGGCGAGGTGTGGCAGCTGCTGGGGGCGGTCAAGACAGAGTTTGAAAAATTTGGCCAGGGGCTCAGCAAGATGCAGCAGCGGCTGCGCCAGACCGATGAGGAGCTGGATCAGCTGATCGGCGTGCGCAGCCGGGCCATCAGCCGCAAGCTGCGGGCTGTGCAGCTGCTGGATGAACCGGCCGCTGCAGCTCTGCTGGAGCTGGATGCAGAACCGGGACGCCCCGCCGCAGCCCGGCTGCCGCAGCAAACGGAGGAATAAGCCCTTGCACCGGCCGGTTTGTTGTGCTATACTAGGACGGCTCCTAGAGTGTATTTCCGGGCGTAGCACAGCACTTTTTGCAGCGGCTTGCTCTGCTGCCGCCGCAGTGTGAAATAATAGCCCGTTTTTTGTGGACAGAAGGTAAAATGAAGGAGGATTTCCGATGAGTGTGAGCAAGATCAGCAGCGCGATCCTTGGCGTGGGGGTGGACGATACCACCCTGGACCTGTTTGAGAGCCAGTACCCGGTACCCGCAGGCGTCAGCTACAATTCCTATGTGATCCTGGACGAAAAGGTGGCCGTGCTGGACACCGTAGATGCCCGGGCTACGGATGCCTGGCTGGAAAACTTGTCCCAGGCCCTGGCAGGCCGTATGCCGGATTACCTGGTGGTCTCTCACATGGAGCCGGACCATGGGGCCAATATTGCCCGGCTGGCAGCTGCTTACCCCGCCATGCAGGTGGTGGGCAATGCCAAGACCTTCGTCATGATGGACCAGTTCTTTGGCGCACAGGCAGTGGCCGCTGACCGCCGTGTGGTGGTGAAGGAAGGGGATACGCTGTCCCTGGGCAGCCATACGCTGCAGTTCGTGCTGGCTCCGATGGTGCATTGGCCGGAGGTCATGCTCAGCTATGAGACCAGCGAGAAGGTCTTGTTCTCCGCAGATGCTTTTGGCCGTTTTGGCGCAGTGGCAAACTACGATGCCAATGCTGAGTGGGCCAGTGAGGCCCGCCGTTACTTCCTGAACATCGTGGGCAAGTACGGCGTGCAGGTGCAGGCCGTGCTGAAAAAGGCCGCTGCGCTGGAGATCAGCACCATCTGCCCGCTGCATGGCCCGGTGCTGACCGGCGACCTGACCCCCTACTTGCATTATTACGATCTGTGGTCCAGCTACCGTGCAGAGGAGCCGGAAAAGATCCTGGTGGCCTCCGCTTCGATCCACGGCAATACCCGTGCGGCAGCCCATACCCTGGCAGAAAAGCTGCGTGCACAGGGTGCAAAGGTGGTCGAGATGGACCTGACCCGTACCGATATGTCGTATGCCGTTACCGAGGCTTTCCGCTGCGGAAAGACCGTGCTGGCCTGCGCAACCTATGATGGAGCCCTGTTCCCCCCGATGGAGGCTCTGCTGGCACATCTGAAGAGCAAGAACTTCCAGGGCCGTACCATTGCCCTGATGGAGAATGGCAGCTGGGCGCCCATGGCCGCTAAGCAGATGCGTGCAGAGCTGGAGGGCATGAAGAACATTGCCATCTGTGAGCAGGTCGTCACCCTGCGTTCCGCCGCCAATGCCGCTGCGGAAGCCCAGATGGATGCCCTGGTCCAGGAGCTGCTGGCAAAGGCATAAACGAACCGATCAGGATACGATAAAAGACCGGCGGAGCCTAGGCTCTGCCGGTCTTTATGCTTTGTTGGACTGGTCAGGGATTTTACTTGTTTCTTCCGGTCAAGTGTGCTATACTGACCAAAGAACATTGCTGAAAAGGAGGAAGCACCCATATGGGCTGGGACGCAGGTATCTTTTACCAAAAAGGATATATTTAAGCGTTTCCGGGTCGAAGTGCGCCCTTTTTTAGAGGATACTGCCGTCTGTGCTGTTTGTACAGGGGCAGAGTCGGTTCAGCAATGGCTCGGGGAGGATAGTGCGCCCTGCGGCCTTTCTGTGGAGTGCATAGGAGAAATTTCAGCTGCGATTTGAAAGTGGACGGACTTTTGGCGATCGTAGGCGAAGATCTTCTGTGCGGGCTCTGCCTGTGCTGCAGGGCGTTTATTTTACCTCTAAAAAGGATGCACCATCGTTTATTTGCTATAATGCAGATGCAAACAAAAGAGGTGTTTCCTAGTATGGATCTAAAAAAACAGCTGGGGGCGCTGTATGCCTCCACATTTCTTTCTGGTCTGCGGCTGACAGATGCCGTGTGGGTGGCTTTGCTGGCGGCCCGGGGCTTTGCTCTGTGGGAGATCGGTCTGGCAGAGGCTGTGTATCATATAATAAGTTTGGTGTTTGAGGTGCCCAGCGGTATGGCGGCGGATCTGCTGGGGCGCCGCCGCACCTACCTGCTGGGCGGGCTTCTGGCACTTGCCCAGGATGTGACGATGCTGCTGGCCAACGACCTGCCGATGGTTTGCTTGGCAATGGGGCTGGGGGCACTCTCCGGGTCGATGTACTCCGGTACATCCTCGGCTCTTGTTTATGACAGCTTGGTGCAGACACACTGTACGGAGAGGTATCTTTCTGTCAGTGCCCGTTTGGATCAGCTTGGCCTGGCGGCAGGCGGGTTGGGCGCAGTGATCAGCGCCGCACAGCCGCTGCTGGGCTATACGGGCCTGTATCTGTCTAGCGGGGCATGCAATGCATTGTCTGCTGCGGCAGATATATTTCTGACCGAGCCGGTGGTCACGCAGGCGCAGGCTCAGCGGGATAGTTTTGCGCTCCGGCAGTTGCCGAAGCGATTTTTCCGGCAGGCACAGCAGAGCATTGCAGCTTTGCGGCAATGCCCTGCTGCTATACGGGTGATCCTGGCAGATGGGGTGGTGTGTGTGCCCTGCTATCTGGTGACCATGTTTTTGCAGCAGCGTTTGGTGCAGCTGGGCTGGCCTGCAGCTCTGTTATTTGTGCCGCACCTGCTAAGTCGGACGGCGGCATTTGCAGGCTCTGTTTTGGGCTGTCGCCTTCGGGTCAGGAGACTGACAAAACTCTACATCATCAGCGCAGCATTGTGCGGACTGGGCACGGTGCTGGTGGGTCTGGCAGAAACAGCGGGGGCTTTGGCAGGAGCTGCATTGGTACAGGGAGTGCTGTCTGCCTGGATGCTTCATGCCGACCGTCAGATGAACGAATACTTTCCCAGCGATCTGAGAGCGACACTGGTCAGTGTGGATAGTATGGCATACAGCCTGATGATGATCCCGGCCAGTCCGCTGGTTGGGTGGATCGGAGACCAGACCGGTCAGGCGGGAGCTGGACTGGCTGTGCTGGGGTGTTTGATCTCTGCCAGTGCTCTGCTGGTGTGGCTCCGAAGCCGCAGGGCGGAAAGATCTCAGAAATAACTTTGGACAAATTAAGTTGAAGAACAAAAAAGACCGGCGGAGCCTAGACTCTGCCGGTCTTTATGTTTATAAAGCAGGGGAGGGAACAGACCTGCGCTGGCAGACCAGATCCACCATGCCATTATAGGTCTGGGTGAAAAGAAGCTCCAGTTTTTGGGTGTGGTGCAGGGGGTCAAACAGCCGCACAGCTCCTCATTTGCGGAAAGGGTAAAAAAAGACCAGCGCTAAAGCGCTGGTCTTGATAGAGATCAATACAAAGGGTTACAGGATGGCCAATGCAATAAACCGCACCAGCAGTGCGCAGACCCAGGCGATAAGGCACTGCTCTGCCACCATGATGGCCGCCCATTTGCCGCCCAGCTCCCGTTTGACCGAGGCGACTGCTGCCACACAGGGGGTGTACAGCAGGCAAAATACCAGCAGCGGTGCGGCAGCGGCAGGCTGGAGCGCGGCGGCCAGTGCGGCTTCGCTGCCGAACAGCACCACCAGGGTGGAAACAACGCTCTCCTTGGCCATAAAGCCGGTGATCAGCGCGGTGGAGATGCGCCAGTCTGCAAAGCCCAGAGGGGCAAACAGGGGGGCGATCCAGCCGGCCAGCAGTGCCAGGATGCTGTTTTGGGCATCGCTGGTCAAGCTGAGCTGCAGGTCAAAGTTCTGCAAGAACCAGATCACGATGGTGGCCAGGAAGATCACAGTAAAGGCACGCTGCAAAAAATCCCGGGCTTTTTCCCACAGCAGCTGCGCCACGTTTTTCAGCCCCGGCAGACGGTAGTTGGGCAGTTCCATCACAAAGGGGACCGCCTCGCCCCGGAACACCGTCCCTTTCAGCAGAAAGGCAACGGCTACGCCGATCAGGATGCCCAAAAAGTATAGCCCGACCATTACCAGCGCAGCGTGCTCCGGAAAGAACAGCCCTGCAAACAGGCTGTAGATGGGCAGTTTTGCCGAGCAGCTCATAAAGGGGGTCAGCAGAATGGTCATCTTGCGGTCCCGCTCCGAGGGCAGGGTGCGGCTGGCCATTACGCCGGGGACGGTGCAGCCAAAGCCGATCAGCATAGGCACGATGCTGCGCCCGGACAGGCCGATGCGCCGCAGCAGCTTGTCCATCACAAAGGCCACACGGGCCATATAACCGGTATCCTCCAGCAAAGAGAGGAAGAAGAACAGGGTGACGATCACCGGCAAAAAGCTCAGCACACTGCCGACGCCAGTAAAGATGCCGTCGATCAGCAGAGAATGAACGGCAGCATTGACCTGCCAACTGGTCAGCGCCGCATCCACCGAGGCGGTCAGCGCATCGATGCCTGCTGCCAGCAGGTCCTGCAAAGCGGCACCCACGACATTAAAGGTCAGGTAAAAGACCAGCGCCATGATGCCCACAAAAGCGGGGATAGCGGTGTATTTGCCGGTCAGGATGCGGTCAATGGCGTTGCTGCGGGCCTGTTCCTTGCTTTCGTGGGGTTTCACCACGGTTTGATCCACCAGATTCTGGATGAAGCCAAAGCGCATATCCGCAATGGCGGCGGCCCGGTCCAGTCCCCGTTCCCGCTCCATCTGCTGGATGATGTGCTCCAACGCATCCTCCTCGTTCTGGTCCAGATGCAAGGCTTTGCGGATGCGCTCGTCTCCTTCCACCAACTTGGTGGCGGCGAACCGCACCGGGATGCCTGCGGACTTGGCGTGATCCTCGATCAGATGCTGGATGCTGTGGATGCAGCGGTGTACCGCACCGCCGTGGTCATCCTCTGCACAGAAGTCCAGGCGGCCCGGCCGTTCCTGATACTTTGCCACATGGATGGCGTGGTCCACCAGCTCGTGCACGCCCTCATTTTTGGCCGCCGAAATGGGGATCACCGGGATGCCCAGCATGGACTCCATCTTATTGATATGGATGGTGCCGCCGTTGCCCCGCACCTCGTCCATCATGTTCAGTGCCAGCACCATGGGCACATCCAATTCCATCAGCTGCATGGTCAGGTAGAGGTTGCGCTCGATGTTGGTGGCATCTACGATGTTGATGATGCCGGTGGGTTTCTCCCCAATGATGAACTGCCGGGTCACGATCTCCTCACTGCTGTAAGGGGACATGGAGTAGATGCCCGGCAGGTCGGTGACCTCGGTGCCGGGGTGATCCTTGATCTGACCGCTTTTACGGTCCACGGTCACACCGGGAAAGTTGCCTACATGCTGGTTAGAGCCAGTGAGCTGGTTGAACAGGGTGGTCTTGCCGCAGTTCTGGTTGCCAGCCAGGGCAAATGTCAGGGTCGTATCCTCCGGCAGGGGCGTTTCACCGGCTTTGGTGTGATAACGGCCGCCCTCGCCCAGACCTGGATGCTCCAGCGGCTTGTCCCCATGGGGTGCGCCGGGGTGATCCGGTGCAGGGCCGTCCAGCATCGTGATGCCGATCTGCTGGGCATCGTCCAGCCGCAGGGTCAACGCATAACCGTGGATGCGCAGCTCCATGGGGTCGCCCATGGGGGCCAGTTTTACCAGGGTGATCCGTGCGCCGGGGATCAGCCCCATATCCAAAAAATGCTGCCGCAGAGCGCCTGCGCCGCCTACGGTCTCTACCACGGCGCTGCGCCCGATGGGCAATTCCTTTAACGTCATTGTCATTCCCTCTTTTCAAGAATGTTAGCGGATACTAACAGAAGAATTATATGCAAAGCAACGGCCTTTGTCAAGAGAGCAGGTCCTGCGGAAAAGCGGGGGCGGAAGGGGGGCACAGCCCGGATAAATCCCGCTGTCCCTCTTGCAAACAGAACAAAAGTGTGGTAAAGTAATTTGTAGTTCGACTAAAAACCTATACCTCAAAACGCAGCGACGGAGAGAGTAGGCGCAGAACACACAGGGCAGAGAGGGGCTTCACCGGCTGAAAGGGCCCCCGGTTTGTGTCTGGAGCTGAAGTTCGCTCCCGAGCGGCCTGTGGGAAGGGCGGCGCAGCCGCTTGGTAGCACAGGACGGTGCGCCCCGTTACGGCGTTTGAGAGCCGCCCGGCTGCTTTGCATCGCAGGGCGGAAACCGGGTGGTACCGCGGAGCGGCCAAAAAAGAATGGTCAAGGCTTCGTCCCTTTTGTCTGGCAAAGGCCGGGCAAAGGGGACGGGGCCTTTTTTGCTGCCCCGCCCAACAAGGAACAAGGAGAGAAGATCCATGCAAGCAATGATTGAGCAGCTGGCCCAGCAGGCCGCAGCGAGCCTTGGTCAGGTCTCGTCCAAGGAGACGCTGGCCTCTTTCTGGCAGGAGTATCTGAGCAAGAACGGCAAGATCCCCGCCCTGATGAAGAACCTGCGCACCGTCGCACCGGAGGACCGCCCCGCTATGGGCAAGGTCATCAATGAGCTGAAGCAGAAGGTCCAGGCGGATTACGATGCCGCAGCTGCCCGGGTCAAGGCTGCCGAGCTGGCTGCCCGCAATGCTGCCGAGGCAGTGGATATCACGCTGCCGGCCAAGACCCGTCCGGCAGGCGGCCTGCATCCGCTGACCCTGGTGACCAACCAGATCATCGATGTGTTCTCCGGCATGGGCTTTGCAGTGGCAGAGTCCCCGGAGATCGAGGATGACGACCACAACTTTACCCGCCTGAACGTGCCCAAGGACCATCCTGCCCGGGATATGCAGGATACCTTCTACCTCTCGGATGAGTTTTTGCTGCGCACCCAGACTTCCGGCGGTCAGATCCGGACGATGGATGCCCAGCAGCCCCCCATCAAGGTGCTGATCCCCGGCCGGGTGTTCCGCTCCGACTCGGACGCCACCCATAGCCCCATGTTCCATCAGATGGAAGGTCTGGTAGTGGATAAGGGCATCACCCTGGGCGACCTGCAGGGTGCACTGGATACCTTTGTGCAGAAGCTGTTTGGCGATGGCACCCGTACCCGCCTGCGTCCGTCCTACTTCCCCTTTACCGAACCCAGCGTAGAGGTGGACGTCAGCTGTTTTGAGTGCGGCGGCAAGGGCTGCAGCCTGTGCAAGCATACCGGCTGGATCGAGGTGCTGGGCGGCGGCGTTGTCAACCGCAAGGTGCTGGAGAACTGCGGCATTGACCCGGATGTCTACTCCGGCTTTGCATTCGGCATTGGCATCGAGCGTATCGCTATGCTCAAGTACGGCATCAACAACATCGGCCTGATGTTTGAAAACGACCTGCAGTTCCTCAAGCAGTTCCATGAATAAGAGGGGAGAGAGCAAACAATGAAGGTACCTTTCAGTTGGTTAAAAGAATATGTGGACATCGACATCTCGGCACAGGAGCTGGAGACGAAGCTCTTTTCCTGCGGTTTTGAGGTGGAGGAGCTGATCCCGCTGTCTGCCGGCATCCACAAGGTGGTGGTAGGCGTTGTTACTGCCATGGAGCTTCAGGAGGGCACCCACCTGCACAAGTGTGTGGTGGACTGCGGCGAGTATGGCCATGAGGTGCGCATCAGCACCGGTGCATCCAATGTGTTTGTGGGTGCGCATGTGCCCACTGCGCTGGATGGCTCTACGCTGCCCGGCGGCATCACCATCAAAAAGCGGGTGATGCAGGGTGTGGAGTCCAATGGAATGCTCTGCTCCGGCGAAGAACTGGGTCTGAACGATGATCTCTACCCTGGGTCCGAAGTCTACGGCCTGCTGATCCTGCCGGAGGATACGGCTCCCGGTGCAGATATCGTGCCCATTGTGGGTCTGGATGATTATATCTTTGATATCTCCATCACCGCTAACCGTCCGGACTGCCAGAGCGTACTGGGCATTGCCCGCGAGGTGGCAGCTGTGCTGGGCAAGCCCCTGAAGATGCCTGCCATGGATTATACCCCCGTCTGCGAGCCGGATGCCCCCATCTCGGTGCAGGTGGAAGCCCCGGACCTGTGCCCCCGGTATATGGCACACTATGTCCGCAACATCCGCATGGGCGAGTCTCCCCGCTGGATGAAGCGTCACCTGGCGCTGTGCGGTCTGCGCTCCATCAGCAATGTGGTGGATATTACCAACCACACCCTGCTGGAGATGGGTCAGCCCATGCACGCCTTTGACCTGGATAAGGTGGCTGGCCGCAGCATCACGGTGCGCCGTGCGCAGTCCGGGGAGAAGATCACCACCCTGGATGAGAAGGAATTTACGCTGAACCCTGCAAACCTGGTCATCTGCGATGCAGAAAAGCCGGTGGCTCTGGCAGGCATCATGGGCGGTGCAAACTCTGGTATGGACGATAAGACCCACAGCCTGCTGTTTGAGTGCGCTACCTTCGCCCGGGACAGCGTCCGCAAGACCAGCCGTGCGCTGGGCCAGAACAGCGATTCCTCGGCTCGGTATGAGAAGGGTGTGGACCGCAACTCTCCGGAGCTGGGTCTGGCGCGGGCACTGCATCTGATCCAGGAACTGGACTGCGGCGACATCACCACGCTGTGCTATGATCTGACCGACGGCCGTCCCCTGGAGCGCAAACAGATCTGCACCACCCCGGCTAAGATCTGCGCTGTGCTGGGCATTACCGTCCCGGATCAGACGATGATCGATATCCTGAACCGCCTGGAGTTTACGGTGGATGTGCAGCCCGATGGCAGCTGGGTGGTCAGCGCCCCGCTGTACCGGGAGGATGTAGAGGACTTCCCCGATCTGGCCGAGGAGGTCATCCGGGAGTACGGCTATGACCATATCGTGCCCACCTTCCTCAAGACTGCGTCTGTGACCAACGGCGGCCTGAACGATGACCAGAAGAAGCAGATGAAGACCAAGCGCCTGCTGGCTGCACAGGGATTCTATGAGGCTTCCACCCTGGCTTTCTACTCGGCTTCCGAGCTGGATATGCTGCATATCCCGGCAGAGGATGAGGCACGCAAGGCCATCCGTATCCTGAATCCCATCAGCGAGAACCTGTCCATCATGCGGACTCTGCTGACCCCCTCCATGCTGAACGTCATCGTGGATAACCTGAAGAAGGGCAATGCGGAAGGCCGCCTGTTTGAGCTGGCACCGGTCTACCTGGCAAAGCAGCTGCCCATTGCCGAGCACCCCACCGAGCGTCAGACCCTGTGCCTGGGTGCTTTTGGCCCGGCGGAGGATTTCTTCACGGTCAAGGGTGCGCTGGAGGCTCTGGCAGCTGGGTTTGGGCTGCACTTTACCTACCAGCGGGAGACTGCGCCTTGGCTGCACCCCGGCATCAGCGCTGCGGTTTACTGCGGCGAGACCCGCCTGGGCATCTTCGGTAAGCTGGCCAATGAGATCAATGGTGAGCTGGAGATCGCAAAGGATCAGAAGGAGAGCCAGAACATCTACCTGGGCGAGCTGGATTATGAGGCACTGATGTCCTGTGTGGATAGCGAGCTGCGGTATCATCCGCTCAGCCCCTATGCACCGGTCAAGCGCGACCTGGCACTGGTCTGCGATGAGCAGATCACCTGCGGCCAGATCGAGGATACGATTCGTGCAGCAAGCCCGCTGGTCACAGAGGTCAAGCTGTTTGATATCTATCGCGGCGCCAATCTGGGCGAAGGCAAAAAGAGCATGGCATTCGCCCTGACCCTCTCGGACATGAAGGAAGATCTGTCTGCGGAGCAGGTGGAACGGGCTGTCAAAAAGATCCTGGGCAACCTGAAGTTCAAGCTGGGCATCGAGATGCGCTGATCTTTTATATACCTTATAATAGAGAAAAGAGCGTAAAAGGCCGTCTGTGTGAGCTGCACAGACGGCCTTTTTGTGTTTGCAGCAAGGAAAAGCGGCTTTCTTATAGAAAATGCAAAGAAATTTGCAAAAAAGTGTTGACACCGGCCCCGGCGTGTGGTATTATACTTG